>Ga0136643_10000007_pt1 | contig 208764 bp, 210 predicted proteins | sample TergutLab28metaG_FD_96883 | JGI IMG/M metagenome (GOLD analysis project Ga0136643, IMG submission 96883) | Labiotermes labralis P1 segment gut microbial communities from Petit-Saut dam, French Guiana - Lab288 P1 (version 3) (version 3) | ecosystem: Host-associated > Arthropoda: Insects >... | reverse complement strand
CCAGCGGGGCGAGGTGTCGTAAGTGATATGGGTTTGTTCGGTAAGAAAAAATGGAAAGAACTATTCTTTCCACCTTCTACAATTCGAGTACTTCTATTTCTCTTCCTACTAACCAATTCCGCTGGATTGCTTCGTCGCCTTGCTCCTCGCAATGACGGGGTAAAAATAAGTACCTACTTCAAACCAACTCCATTGCACCCTCTACCCCATCCAACTTTACAAATGCCATCGCTCTTTCGCCTAACTCCACCTTTCGCCCATACGCCTGCTCGATTGAATCCGCCAATATTCGCCCATTCAAATCACTTTCATTTATAACAAAACCCGCCCCAGCCTTTTCTACCTCGTACGCATTTTCAATCTGGTCACCACGCCCAGTCGCCAAAGGAACAAACACGGTCGATTTACCAAGCGCCAACAACTCACATAACGCATTACTCCCCGCCCTTGACACCACAACATCTGCCCATGCAATTGCATTCCATATATCATCCATAAATTCAACTTGGGCGTAATTCTCACCAATTAAATCCATCCTTTTCCCACGTCCAGTAACATGCAAAACATTCCAATCATTTAACATTGGCAAAACTTCACAAACCGACCTGTTAATTGCACTTGCCCCTAAACTTCCACCCATTACAAGCAAATTCCTGCTTGCCTTGAAACCAAATCGCCCTCTGATAACTTCGACTGTTCCCGTGAAAATCTCACTCCTTATCGGAGTACCCGTCCATACAACTTGTTTACGTGGATACTTATCACTCAACTGTTTCGCAGTTTTCTCGAAGCTTGTACAAATAACATCCACCCATTTTATACTCATCCGATTGGCAAGCCCCATACTCATATCACTCTCGTGTATAATCGTTTTTATTCCTAGCTTGCCCGCTGCGCGTACGACTGGATATGAAACAAAACCACCCTTTGAAAAGACCACATCGGGCTTTATCTGTTGTAATAATTTCTTTGCTTGATTAATTCCCTTCACAACTTTGAAAGGGGTCTTCAAGTTCGAAAGGCTCAAACTCCTGCGTAATTTTGCCGTTTCAATCACATGATATCGAACATTGGGAAAAACCGAGATTATTTCCCGTTCAATTCCACTTTTGCTTCCTATATAATGTATTTCGTCAAACTCTTTTTCCAAGGACGACAACAATGCCACATTCGGCATAACATGACCCGCAGTCCCACCACCAGTCAACACAATAACACGACGATTCTCATTAAACTTTATCACATACTATTTTATGCATTAAAATCAAAGTTCAACCCATCTTGCATAGAAATTCATCGGACCGCTTGATGTGTCTGGTATTAAAAAATATCTTTGCCCCAAGAAATCTGGGTTGTTATACCAACCGATAAATGTCAATCCATGAAAGTCTGGATTTCTCATCGCAAAACTGTCCATATATTCATGCGTCGGCAAAGTACGAGACATAGGGTCCCATGCAAAGTATTGCCTTTCTTCCACTATTGATGAATGTGGGTTAAGACCACCGCTGAAATTAAATGACAATATATTGTGTCCACCGATACCTGGGAAATTATTCCACTCGATATCCCATACCGCATAAAATGTCCAATTATCTGTCATTGCTATTGTTTGGGTTGGATTACGGAAGATTTGTTTGTTTCTTGCTTGCTCTGCACTAAGCGCCCACCCAAGGAAGTCCAAGTCTATGTGGCTTGGGATAAAGTGTCGTAATTGAACAACGGTATTTTCTGGCTTTGTCATAGTCATCGTCATACTTGTGTCGTTCAATGGGTTACCAATTCGAAGCTCTAATGTCATCCAATTTGCATCGGTGAATACCGCATGCAAAGTCGTATTTGCTGTAACTGTGTTATTAAAATTCCAATGTGTCACTCCGTCTTGGACATTTGACCAATGGCTGAAATGATATCCAAAACGCGTTGGATCGGCAGGACGCGTTATTCGCTCACCCCAATTAATTGTTTCTTGTGGAACCGTACTTCCGCCGTGAGTATTAAACGTGATTACAGGATTTCGTCCCCATACCGCAAACAAAGTATTGGTCCCAGTCCCAAATGCGTTATTCGAATTAATTATCACAGGAAATGTAAATCCATTACCCGCCGAAGTGGTCGACCAATGACGGAATGTATAATGCTCACGCGTCGGATTTGGACTCGGTGCGTTTAACTGTCCTCCATTAGGAATATTTACAATATGGTTAGCCCCATTCCCGCTGAAATTACCGCCTTGCAAATTAAATGTCACAGCCCGCGTTGGAACCGTGTTATCTGCGGCGTTGTAATACATACCAACAAAAACGTGTGTTCTGTTTGGACCATTATTCCGCCAATGTGCCTGAGTAATTTGATAGTCAATTGTTCGAACCCTTTGATTAACCGAAGTATGTGCTACCGCAAAATCTGCTGTTGTCGCACCCATAGGTATAACACCCTTTAAATACATCCCAAACGGTGCGGCGGCAGTAAGACTTACCTGTAAATTTACATGTGTTGTTGACTGTCCTGTAACTCTTGTTGTAATCCATGCTGGGAATGCACTTTGTGCTGCAAACGTCGATGCGTTCGCACTTCCCGCCATTGGCACACGGTTATTTGTCTGCCATAACGTATGAGACCCAGCAAACGGTGCAACATGCGGATTTTCCATTGTCGTTGTTGTTGCTGGGATTGGTGATGTGTTTATGCTTCCATGAAGATGTCGCCAACCGTCACCAACCCAAGCCGATGCACCAAACCCGCCACCAGGGTTCCAACCAGAGGTCGCATCACCACCAAAACCTACATTATTAACGCTTCCCCATGCCAACCAACCACAACTCGTACCCTCGTCATTACATGTCCATCCTCTTACTTGCCCATCAACAAACATTGCCTGTGTGATTGTAATCGAATTTGTTCGGCTATTAATAGAGTACGAACTTCCCGCAACACTTGTACCTGCCACCCCTGTTACACCACTTACCGCAGCACCACCACCATGATTTGCAAAAACAGTAGCATTCCAACTATGTGGACTCAAGACTTGACCAAAAGAATTTATTCCCGCTGGGAAAGTTACTGTTCGTACTGTTCTTATAAGACTTCCACCCTGAAATTCTACATTGCCTGGAAATGATCTTGCAAATGGTTGAATCGTTGTCGTTGGTGCACTTATATGCATTTGTCCGACTGTAATTGCAACATTTGTTGCAGTACCCCAAGTATTCGTTGTTGTTGCTCCACCAATTTGGGCATGGAAATTTTGCAAAGTAAGTGCCAGATGCCTATCACTCGGCGTAGCAGCCTCTGGACTCGGTGTATCACTCTTATTCATCGAAAACACAACACCTATAACCACGGCACATACTACAAAAACACCTGCGAATGCAAGTGCGGCTATACGGGAATGGCGGAATCTTCTTGGTGTGCTCATATCACACCACCCGAAGGGTTACAAGATTTGCCCCCCCCCCGTATATCTATTATTTAACATATCGATACCTCCGACGTTCTTCTTTTGTATTCAATCTATTACTAAATCCTAGTATTATTTTGTCGAATTGTCAAATGTTTTATGCATGGTAGCCAGAGTAACTCCGCATGCCGTCATTGCGAGGAGCATGGCGACGAAGCAATCCAGCGGGGCGAGTTATCGTAAGTGATTTGGATTTGTTCGGTAAGAAAAAATGGAAAGAACTATTCTTCCACCTTCTACAATTCGAGTACTTCTATTTCTCTTCCTGCTAACCAATTCCGCTGGATTGCTTCGTCGTCGCTTTCGCGACTTCCTCGCAATGACGCGTAAATCACACTTCTAATGTAACACTCTTCCCCGCAACCAATTTTAAACCACGGACACAATTTTGATTATCCAAGTTTAAATCTTTACTTTTCAATTTTCTAAACACATCGTTTAAATAGACATTAATCTCGATATTCATTTTTGGCATTATTTTCATAACAAGCCTTGCCCGCTTGATATCCCATTCCATATCAATTGTCGCACCAAAATCGGTTGAGATACCTGTGATCTCACCAATTTCTAATCCATCAAATACACACGGCAATATTCGAAGATTATTCTTATCACTTTGCACAAGACACTCGGTGATTGCGGTCGCAAATCCCAAATTCCCACATATATCAAGCGACGGACGCACATTCTTTGTAAATCCACTTCCACGCCAATCATTTGTCAAACAAAGACCACTATCGCTGAAACAACTTGCTACCAATTTAATCAAAGTTCCTTTGACATCTTCACCATTGCCTGTGTGTGCCAATTGTGTCGCACCCATTGCAAGTGTACGTGCATCTTGATAAGCCCCAGCCTTGCCAAGTCTAGAAAGCACCGCAACTGCACTTGCCCGTTTCAATGATATTTCTGCATTACCACCGACCGTAACACTTGGCTTGTAAGACACAACCTTGTCATTAAATGAATAATTTTTCAACGGCCAAAGCCCATACGCATGCATTAATCCATTATTTTGAACTTTATCGACAAATGGACTGTTGGTATATTCTTTTATCGCACCTTCACCATTCACGGCGGCTGTTGGAATTTTACGTTTCATTTCTTGCCAAACCTGATGCTCGTTCACACCAAGAGTAATCGATGCATGGATCAGATTATCCAAAAGCACATCCAAGGCAAGAAAATCAATGGTCGAGTTGCTTGCAAAATGAAAATTCACAAGTGGCTTTCCACCAATCATGTTACCTGGGGTCGAATTAGGAGAATAACTCGGGACAGTCGTATAAAATCCATTTGCATCTAACTTTAAAAAGTCCGAATAGAAATTGTAAATCTCTTTCATAAATGGAAAGATTCTTGATTTCAAAGTCTTGATATCACCAGACGATAAAAAGTAAGAATAAAATATATTTGCCGCAAGAGCCGAACTTGCAACAAAGTGCAAAGTAGCCGAGTCCACTCGACCAAATAACCCAGATTCTGGAGATACAACATTAGGAACAAAATACCCTTCAAGCCCATATACACGTGCGGCATTTTTCTTCAGATCTTGAGCATATTTTTCGTAATATTCAAAAACACTTAAAATTGCATCTGGGTTAACAGAATTTGTTATAGTTGAAAGTAAAAGCTGAGCCGTGCCATCAAATGATAATACATCGCCCTCACATTCTTTTGCTCCACACCATATACCGTTTGGTGTTGCCACTCCGCCGAAACCACAAAGCACTAAATACCTTGCAAAATTCCAATTACACATAACAAGACCAGGAGGCAATACACCATCACGAACCTTACCGATCAATGATGGGAAATGAGTAATATTTTCACCAACAAGATTTAGCGACATTTGCTCGTAAAGACGTCTATGTACTCCATCATTTTGTGATTGCAATTTGTCATAAGACAATTTGATTTGGTTTAATTCATCCTGTGCTTTTTTTACACCCCCGCCCATAAATACCTTTGAAAAAACCGTCAAAGTATCCGCATCGATGATATGAATTCCGTTTGGCTTATTCTCTAATCTGCCACCATTTACAATAACACGCGAAACCATTCCATACTCAAGCCCAGCACTTGTCTTTGATGAGAAAAGGACAAACCCATTTTCATACTTAACTTCTTCTTTGGAATCGGTCGCCTTAGCACCTTTAATATTCATCACAGGCTTTTGCAATGGCTGGACATTCAAATCACCTTGGAAAGAAATCACGCAATTAATCTTTTGCGCCCCACTCTTTTTAACACAATATGCAATCACATCATCTCTTCGTGAAACAAAAAGACTACGCTCAAAGTTCGAACCACCCGCCGAGAACGATACATTAACCTCACCGCTTAACATATCTGTCACTCTCTTATAATCAACAACCTGACCTTCATGAAAGAAATCCAAACACAACATACCAACAGGATGTGAAAGATTCGGACTTGGTCTATAATTTCTCTTTTCAAATTCGCCCGCCAAAACACGCTCGGCATCCAATACCTTTATATCATTGTATAATTTACGTACATTTGGAAATTTATCACTTACATCTTGTAATACACCTGTATGCCCACCACTTCTCAATTCGGAATGATTGAAAAGAATCTTTTCATTTGAAAAAGCACCAAGCACAGCCGCACCGACAACACCACTCCCACAAACAGAAGCATCAAGCCAAGGATTAGAAATAAATGATGCGGGTTGATTCGATATCAAAAAATCATATTCATTTTGTTTAGCCATATCCAATCATAATATCAAAACCAGCAAGAATTGTAAAGAGAATTGACCAGCTATAGTTAATATAAAATTACAAATTCAATCTATTACACGCCACTCAAATTATACCATATATTGTATTATGTTACACATAATATACCATATAGCGTATGTCTTGAAATATTATAAAAACCTACTCGACAAGCCCCCTATTCTTCGTAAGAATCTCACTTTTAAAACTTGACTTGACAATGTCATGAGCCTCATAATCTTGAATTGCCTGTTTCACCAACATATCTACAAGTAACCCATACGGTATCCCACCCCTATGCCAAAGATGATACGATAAAAACCCTGGCACACTATTGGCTTCGTTCAAATAAATTTTTATACTGTCCCTACCGACAGCCTCAGACAGAATCACATCTTTTTTACCTAACTGCTCTTGACCCAATTTTGTCTCAGCACGCTTTGAATTATATCCTGTAACCAAATAATCAAATCTTACCACACCACTTGCACCAAACTTTTCATAAGCCCGTTTTGTCATTTTCTGGATCTCTTTAAATATATCATTCAACCCTTGGTCCACTTCTTCTTCACGCTGTTTTCCTATTTTTTTAATAAACCCACCTTGTTGCAAATATTTTTTGTCGAAATCCAAAAACTGGGACTCTTTATCAAGATGCTCACACACAGACACAAAAATCTCATTACCTGACCTAAATGCCGCACAATTTATCTCGACAGCATTTTTCAAAAATTCTTCCACTACAATAGTATTATCCAACGTAAATGCAAGCTCAACACCCTGCACAAGCTCGTCTTCATTATGCACCACAGTTATCCCAATACTACTCCCCAAAGTATCTGGCTTCACTATTATTGGAAAACCAATTTTTTTTGTCACCTGCTTGCAAAGTTCTTCGATACCATCCTTTATGTCGGATTTCTTAAATGCCATATACTTGGGCTGGTCAAACTTATCTTTCCCTTTTTTCGAGAATAATTCTCTTGTAAAACTCTTACTCATCATTGCCGACGCCGCAAAGGAATCTGAACTTGTCACAGGAACCCCAAGACTGGCAAAGAATCCAGCCAATTCTCCATTCTCGCCAATCCCACCATGACAACAATTTAAAACTGCATCTATTTTTGCAACCTGCTTGAACCCAAAACCACCCCTCTTATACAAAACATCGTTCGAAAACATGCACTCGTGCGCCTTGCCTCTTCCATTAATATAATAATCAATACTGGATAGCGCCGAGCCCGTTAGCATCCCGTTTCCCCTTGTCAAATAAACAAGATATACACCAACACCATCCATCACATTCCTAGAAGCATGCAAACCCGTCAAAATCGAAACATCATGCTCAACACTTTTCCCACCAAAAGTAATAGCAATATTCATATACATCTATATGAATTTACCGCTATTTTGTGTTATACATAACATATCACTACAGTATACGTACAAAAAAAGCGTATCATTCTACGCTTTCTTTCATTTCATAAGAATCTCTCTTTTTAATTGCAACTATGTATACAATCGCTAAAACAAACAAAAATGTTAATACCCCAATAAACGACCAAAGCACAGCATTTACAACGCTGACCGAATCGTTTTCATAAATACGTGTCCCAGCCATAACGGTCGGACTGTTAACTATGCCAAGTGTACTTCCCGCAACAATCATAGCAAACAAATAAAAGGCAGCAACTGGTACAAGACTTTTCTTTATTCCCCCAAAATTTTTCTGGTTCCTTACCCTTGCTTCAGCAACCTCATCCGAAACTTCTGGTCTTGGGTCTGGGTAAAAACTTTGACTTCTCTGCTCTGAAACCATAGCCCTTGCTATGACCGCACCGTCATCGTTCGAACTCTCGACTGCAACATTATCGGCAATTACACCCATAATAGCTTCTTCATCACTACCCGATTTATGATTTTCCATATCCATATTATACCTCAAAACACAGTATTGGTCAAGGCGAATTAAACCATCTTATTCATAAAAAGATAACAAAAATCTGCTCTTGACAAAATCCGACAATATGTTATATTCGTATGAATATGGGTACAAAAGCAACATTTTATGGTGAAGTAGTAAAAGTCGAAGGCAAGGAACTAAAGCTCAAGACAATTGACCACGGAATGCTGCCACTTAAAACACGGCTTGCCAACAAAGTAAATACTGGTGACATATTGTCATACAAATTGCGCGGTGCAAGAATGATTGCCGTAACCGCCGCACCGCACATGACGAATTTATTCAATCAATCCAACAGACCATTCAGAACAGAGAGCACTCTCATTCCGCAAAGTCAACTTGACTTTGATGAAGAGAGTGTTTTTGAAAGACACGGCATAGTAAGAGAATTCCCAAATCATGTCGAAGACGAAGCAACACAACTTGCGTCAATGCCAATTACCGATGACGAGATTGCTAAACGTATCGACCTTCGAAAAATGACAACAATAAGCATTGACCCTGCTACCGCAAAAGACCGTGACGACGCAATCAGCATTACAAGACTTAACAATGGAAACTGGCTGCTCGGAGTACACATCGCCGATGTTGCACACTATGTGGGCAAAAACACCGCCACATACCAAGAAGCACTTAATCGCGGGACAAGTATTTATCCACCAAGTGATGTAATACCTATGCTTCCCCATGCACTCTCAAGCGGGGTATGCAGCCTCACCGAGAACCATGACAATCTTACAATATCAACTTTTATTACGGTCGACCCAGAAGGAAATATTCTATCCAGGTCGGTAAAAGAAGGCATAATCAACGTCGACAAAAACTTTTCATATGACCAAGTTTCCGAGATTTTAAATGACGGACCGATACTCGGACAAGACAGAGTCGAAAGCGATGGCTTTGAATATCTCCCACTTCTTCAACAATTCCAAGACATAACAAATAAAATAGCCGAAAAGCGAAAAACACAAGGAAACATAAATTTTGATGTTCCTGAGCCAACCATAACAAAAAACGAACGAGGTGAGGTGCTAAGCATCAACGCCAGACCAAGAGAAGCTGGCGACAAAATAGTTGAAAACATGATGGTTCTAACAAATGGACAAAGTGCCGAAATGATGCAGGAACTTGGACTTCCAAACATATATCGTAATCACGAAGAACTTGATATTACTGGTAAAATCCAGTTTATCCGCACACTTGAAAAATTCAATGTAACACATAATTTTAACCTAGGAAATATCAATACCAATACAATGTCCGCATTCATGGACAAGCTTGATGAAACTACACTAAGGCGGGTCTCCCCTCGCGCAGTCATGTCCATGGAACGCGCCGAATATGGGGTGACCAATGGTGGACACTTTGGACTTGGTCTCGAAGGATACACCCACACAACCTCACCAATTCGAAGATTCCCTGACCTTGTCTACCAACATCTTGTGAAAGATTATGTTATCCCAGACAAAAAGCTTGATGCCGACGAAAGACTTGACCTTGAAGAAGAGTTACGCATCAATGCATTCCAAGCAAACAAAACACAAGAGCGTGCAACCGCCATCGAGCGTGAAATCGAATATATCAACATGCTCAAATTTATGTCCGAACAAAACGGAGAAATTTTCCAAGGTCATATTTGCGACATTAACGAAAAAGGCGTCCGCGTAAAGCTCGATAACACAGTCGAAGGTTTCATTGGATTTGACCAATTTCCAACTGTCGCATATTTTGATGGAAAGAAATCTCGAATAATAACCCAAGATGGAAATCTTCGACACGGAAGTAGACTCCGACTCCAGGTCCTTGGTATTGATAAAAACTATAAACTGCAACTAACAGCAAGAGACGTTGACCAATCTTCCCCAAAACACAAAGAAGAACAAATACAAGAACCCCAAATTGTACAAGAACACTACTTCAAACCCAACCACAGAGACTATAATATATACTACGACAAAGATCAACCAGACGAACCATATCACAACATCGAAGAACGATTTAAAACTAGACTCGAAGAACGCTCATACGACTAGTACCTAATATTCAACTTTCATCAAATATAAACCTTTTGCCGCGACGGTCTGTCCGGCTTTTTCTCTGTCTTTTGAATCAATAATTGCTTTAATATCATCAACACTTATCTTCCCATACCCTACATCCAACAATGTACCTACCAATATCCTGACCATATTACGAAGGAAACCATTGCCACTTATTTTAAATGTGATTTCGTCACCGTCCAATTTCACATCAAATTCTGTTACAGTCCGAACCTTGTCCACTTTGTCTGTATTCACGTTTGAAAATGAAGTAAAATCATGCGTACCCACCAATAACTTTGCCGCATCCTGCATGAAACCAACCTCTGGCATTTTATATAATTGCAACATGAACCCATCTCGAAGCGGACTCTGGACTTGTCCTACATAGCATCGATAAATATAACTCTTGCTCTTAACACTAAACCGTGCATTAAACCCATCTTCCATAATTTCAAAGTCTCGCACAGCAACATCATCAGGCAAAAAGGCATTCACACTACCCGCCAACTTATACAAATCCCACACCATATCCGTATCCACCACAAAAGAACATACCTGTCCCATGGCATGCACACCAGTATCGGTACGCCCACTTGCCGCAATTACAATCTTTTGTGAAAAAATCCGCCCAAGTGCATCTTCCAAAACTGCCTGCACACTTGGACCGTTATTTTGCCTTTGGAAACCTTGATAGTTCTTTCCATTGTATTCGCATGTGAATTTAAAAACCATATTAATATAGTACCATAAAGACTCACCAACATCCCAATTTAATTTGGAACAATCAGGCAAGCATGCTACCATAACCTTATGGCGAAAAAATTAAAACAACAAACATTCAACGGTAATGAGGCGGCAGCATATGTCGCATTTAACATGAGCGAAGCGGCAGGTATTTATCCAATCACACCATCATCAGACATGGCGGAATATTGCGACATGTGGGCAGCAAAGGGTATGAAAAACATTTTCGGCACTACCCCACGCGTCATCCAAATGCAATCGGAGGCGGGTGCCGCGGGAACAGTACACGGCTTGGCTGCTGCAGGTGCACTAAGCACCACATTCACGGCATCCCAAGGATTGCTGATGAAAATTCCAAATATGTATAAAATCGCAGGCGAACTATTGCCATGTGTCATTCACGTCTCGGCACGAACCCTTGCAACTCATGCACTTTCTATTTTCGGTGACCACAGCGACATATACTCTACACGAGCAACTGGGTTTGCTATGTTATCATCAAATTCAGTTCAAGAAGCCCAGGACATGGCACTTGTCGCACACCTTTCAACAATCGAAGCAAGCTATCCTTTTCTGCATTTCTTTGATGGCTTTCGCACAAGTCACGAATTCACGAAAATTGATGTCATCGAACCCGAAGACATGAAGAAACTTGTCAACATGAAAAAGATTCACGAATTTAAACAGCGCGGACTTAACCCAAATCATCCACACCAAAGCGGTACCGCACAAAACCCAGACACATTCTTTCAAAACCGCGAGGCGTGCAACAACCACATCGCAAACGTCTTCCCTATCGTCGAAAAATACATGGAGAGTGTTGGAAAACTTGTTGGCAAAAATTATAAACCATTTGAATACGTCGGTCATCCAAATGCCGAGTATGTAACAATCGCAATGGGAAGTGCATGCGAAACAATCGAAGAAACAATTGAAAAACTAAATGCCAACGGTGCAAAATATGGACTTGTAAAGGTTCGCCTTTACCGCCCATTCAACACATGCGCATTAATAGACGCCCTGCCAAAATCAACAAAGGTACTAACAATCCTTGACAGAACAAAAGAGAATGGTGCAAACGATCCGCTCTACCTCGATGTGACTTCGGCATTATTTGAACATAAAATTTCCAATGTAAAAGTACTTGCTGGACGCTATGGTCTTTCAAGCAAAGAATTCAACCCCAATATGGTCGCCACAATATATAGTACAATGCGAGACACAATAACACAAAATCTTGTAGTCCGCAGCAAATTTACAGTCGGCATCAACGATGATATTACAAATACCTCTCTCGAGATACGTGACTTCCCCGAACTTGTCGAGGATGGCGGTTATGTATTCTATGGATTAGGCAGCGACGGGACGGTATCGGCAAATAAAAACACATCCTATATCGTAGGTGATAACAGCAATCTTTACGCCCAAGCCTATTTTGTATACGATTCAAAAAAGAGCGGAAGTACTACGACATCCCACCTTCGATTCTCCAAAAAACCAATCAAAAGTGCGTATCTTGTAAAAGCCCCTATCTTTGTTGCATGCCACAACCAATCATTTCTTAATCGCTTTGACATGCTTGGCGGCATGAAACATGGTGGTACATTCCTATTAAATACCACATATTCTGGCAAAGAGCTTGAAAAAATTCTCCCACCTCAAGTCAAAAAGATTCTGGCTGACAAGCAAATTAACTTCTATACATTAAATGCATATAAACTTGCCCAGGAAATCGGACTTGGATACCGTATCAACACAATTATGCAAAGTGCATTCTTTAAATTGTCTTCGGTCATTCCATATGACAAAGCAAAACAGTTAATGAAAGATGCCGCAAAGAAGAGCTATGGTAAAAAAGGTGATGCAATTCTCCAGATGAATTATGCCGCAATTGATGCAGCAGATTCCGAGCTTGTTAAAATTGAAATCCCATCTTCATGGTCTTCACTTATAAAATCATCATTCACCGACAAACCAACAAAAGACAAATACTATAATGAATTCTGTCACAAGGTAAATACTCTTCGTGGAAATGAACTTCCCGTATCGGCGTTCTCCCCCGATGGTCGTGTACCAACGGCAACAAGCCAATATGAAAAACGCAACATTGCAACAGCATTACCAAAATGGATTGAAAAAAATTGTATTCAATGTAACCATTGTGTTTATGTTTGTCCGCACGCAACAATTCGCGCACATCTTCTTGATGACAAACAACTTGCATCCACCCCAGAAAACTTCCCAACATTAAAAGCAATAGGCTTCCCCGACAAACATTACCGCATCCAATTAAACCAAGAAGATTGTACAGGTTGCGGAGTCTGTGCAAAGGTTTGTCCATCCCGAGAAAAGGCACTCGAAATGGTTGATTTTGACCAGATATCCGAACACAAAAACTATGAATTTACAAAAACACTTCCCTATCCAGACCTTGAACCAACCAACGTTAAAAACAGCCAATTCCTCGAACCATACTTTGAATTCAGCGGAGCTTGCGGTGGCTGTGGTCAAACACCATATATCAAATTAATCACCCAACTCTTCGGTCGTCGCATGGTTATTGCAAACGCAACTGGATGTACATCGATTTACGGCGGTTCAAGCCCATGTGTCCCATATTCAAAAGACAAAGACGGTCGTGGTCCAGCCTGGGCAAACTCACTCTTCGAAGACAATGCCGAATTCGGTTACGGGATTCGCATAGCCCATGACGCAAGACGCACAGAAGTCAAGACAATGGTCGAGGATCTGTTATCATCTACAAAAGACAAAGATGTTCGATCTGCTTGTGAACGATATCTTGGAACATTTGATTATCCAAAAGCCAATGACTCGGCATCTACCCTTCTTGTCGAGACATTAAAGTCAAAAAAGGTCGGAAAAGACATAACCGACCGTGCCGATGCGCTTGATTCAAAATCGGTTTGGATTATTGGGGGTGACGGATGGGCTTATGATATCGGGTTCGGTGGACTTGACCATGTTGCCGCAAACAATGAAAATGTAAATATCCTTGTCCTTGATACCGAGGTCTACTCTAACACAGGCGGACAACAATCAAAGGCAACGCCTGCTGGTGCCATTGCAAAATTCGCAGCAGGCGGAAAACCAACTAATAAAAAAGACCTTGGTCTTATGATGATGAATTATGATAACGTCTATGTCGCACAAATTGCTATGGGTGCAAATTATCAACAGACACTTAACGCAATCCGCGAAGCCGAAGCCCACAATGGACCAAGTATCATAATCGCCTACGCAACATGTATTGGTCACGGTATCGACATGTCAGAAAGCCAAACAATAATGAAAAATGCGGTTAACGCAGGATATTGGACCCTTTACCGTCGCAATCCAGAAACAGGTCTTGTCCTCGATTCAAAAGCACCATCAACAGACTTTAAAACATTCCTTCGGAACGAAACCCGTTATAAATCACTTGAAAAAGCAAATCCCGAAGCGGCATCACAACTATTCGATATTGCCGAACAAAATGCACACAAACAATTCGAAAAGTTACAAAAGCTTGCAGAAAAAGAAAAATCATAGACAAACATATTCATAATATGATACGATTTCTTAATGACAACACCACAGATATTATCAATGATTATATCTGCCGTCCTTACCGGTATTATTTGCCCTATTATAATGGTTTTTTTTAAACGCTGGCTCGATAAACGTGACAAGAGAATCGCCGAACAAAGCAATAACATTCAGCAATCCGAAGACACAATACCATTACCTGCTGCCCAAAAGAAAAAAAAGAAACCAAACAAAGCACTACGAAAAGCTGCCCGAGCAAGAATGAGCAAAAATGATCGGAATGATCTCATTTTCGCTGGCACCATAATCGCGGTTGGAATAATCTCCTGTATAACCATAATTACTTTCTATATTATAACTGCATCCCCCGATATAAGTATTGGTTTACGCACAACCGCAAGCATCATTTCTTTGATATCCTTTTTCCCACTCGCAGGTGTAGTTATAATCATGCACGTAGCATTTATCGACACGTACGATACTCGTCTCAACTACTTCTCGATTATTTTTCTTACAATTGCAATGTTATGTAATTTTTCACTCGTGCTATCCACCTTTTACCAGCAATTCATTTTCAATACATTTGTTGCTATATTTTTTGCAATACCACTAGTACTAATAGCATGCATAACTGTAGTGGCATCATTTGTAAATTTATTCAGAAAATTATCTGATGAAATATTCTATACAATAAAGCCTGCTGTTATAATCCTTGTTATCCAAATTCTATTACTTATCTCGCTATTCCTAATCCACCATTTCGTAATCTATCCTAACTTCTAGGGTCAAAACCCAAATCTTGACTTTTGTAATCTTTGATGCTAGAATCGTACATGAATAATTCAAGACTTAAAAACCTAGAACTATACAAGGACAGTACTGGTGAACAATATATAATCGAAACAAAAAATAATCCATCATTCCATTTTAATCACGGTTTTGTGGCAAAAGCATATGGTGCAAATAACGGTGGTTTAATTTCCAAGTCTGGTGGATATGGACACGGCTTGCAAATGAAACAAGCTAATCAAGCCGCTGCGACTGAACATTGTATACAAAAAATAGAAGATTCTATACAAAAATAAAACGGCAAATTTGCCGTTTTATTTTACTTCTTCACAACACTACTTACAATATTTACCAAATTCTCCACCGTGAACCCAGTATGCTTTTTCATGTCACCCTCGGTTGCACTATGACCAAATTCATTGAAACTCAAAATTGCACCGTCTCTGCCTACATATTTATACCACATATCACCCCTGCCCATTTCTACTGCGACTACTGGTACGTTCAAGGCAATTACACTATCCTTATATTCTTTCTCTTGTTTTGCAAACAGGCTCTCGCATGGCATGGATACAACTCGAACATCTATTCCTTGGTCTTCCAACATTTTGACACTATCCATTGCAAGACCAACCTCGGCACCTGTTGCCAACATTGTAACTTTTGGTGCATTCTTTGATTGATAGATTACATAAGCACCTTTTTCAATGTCTACATTTTTTATATTTATTTCATGCTTGAATTCACCGCCACGGCTCAAAATCGTAACCGCAGGAATTTCATTCTCATAAATATATTTATATGTTGCTGCCACCTCATACGCATTACACGGACGGAATACATGCAAACTTGGTACTAGCCGAAGTGACGCAATGTGCTCGTTCGCTTGATGAGTAGGTCCATCGGGAGGATTACCAAACCCATCATGAGTAAACATGTAATGAACAGGAACCCCCATTAATGCACTTAACCGAAGCGATGGACGCAAGTAATCCGAAAAACTAAGGAAAGTCGAACAATATGACATAAATCCATGTAACGCCAACCCATTACAAATCGCAGCCATACCATGCTCGCGAATACCAAATGAAATATCATTACCAACAAAAGCCTTTGTAGTACTTGCAACATCTGCACTTCCACCCCAAACTCTTGGACTCGTACCTGCAGCTTGCTTTAACATCACTTGCCCAGCATCACGCATAGCAATTCTCTTGTCATCGGCAACAATATTGAATTTGCCTTTAACTCCACTAAAAAATTGTTCCAGCTCTAATCCTTCACGTTTAAATTTCTTTTTATAATTTCCAAAATCTTTCATCCATTTATCGTGATGACCTGTCTTCTCTTTTGCAAGTTCTACAAAATGCTCTTCCACATCGGCATCAACATCGAAATTTTCACTAACCAAAGCCCATTTTTGTCGAAGTTCAACAATCTCATCCTTTGACAAAACCTGTCCATGTGCTTTATGTGTACCTTCGGCACTTGCTCCATAACCTATATTCGTTTTACAAATTATCAAAGTCGGTTTGTCCACCGATTGTTTTGCCATTTGGATTGCTTGTTCAATCGAAGTCGGCTCGTTCGCATTTTTACAAACAATCACATTCCAACCATTGGCTGTAAAACGCATTGCAACATCTTCGGAATCAGAATCACAAAGCGGACCATCCAATGTCACGTCATTTGCATCATACAACATAATCAATTTGTTCAACTTCCATTTACCAGCCAAACTGCATGCCTCTATAGCCACCCCTTCCATGATACAACCATCACCCGCTATACAATACGTATAATGATCAATTATTTCATGCTTGTCACGATTATATGTTTTACCAAGCTTTTGTTCGGCAAGTGCCAAACCCACCGCCATCGCAACACCCTGCCCCAATGGTCCTGTACTTGCATCTATTCCAAGCTCGGGTAAAACCTCGGGATGTCCATGCAACCTTGCCCCCATTTGCCTGAATGTTTTTAACTCGTCTCGCGGAATCGGAAATCCGAACATGTGCATAGCCGAATACATTAACGCACTTCCATGTCCTGCGCTAAACACAAATCTATCACGATTGAACCAGTTCGGATTTTTATTATCCACCCGCATAGATTTATACATCGCGTACATTATTGCTGCGGCACCAAGTGCTATCCCGCTGTGTCCGCTGTTCGCATTATTTATTACTTCCACCGACATCACTCTTAAAGTATTAACCGCCTTGTTCTCGATTGACATATTTTCCCCCATAAAAGATTATTACCTATAAGTATAGCCCAAGTACACCAATCATGTCATGCAAAATCAGCTGGCATTGAAAAAGGGTTATACCCCTCTTTCTAATTAAACTCCACTAATTCACAATTCTTCATAAAAGGGATGTCCGAATAAAAACCACTCTTCGGCTTGCCGTTAAAATATCCACTTATAATCAAGCCAATTCCACCATGTGCAACCACAAGAACCTTCTTGCCTTTGTAATTATCGCGAATCTCGTCAAAGAAATCCTTGATACGTTTCTCTACATTTTCAATCGGTTCGACACTTGAATAATCCCGCAACTCACGCCTTCCAAAAAAGTCCGATTCAAGTTCCTTGTTCCATTCATTGCCTTCGAATTCACCACTATAAAATTCAAGCAACCTTGCATCAGTTATAACATTTGGTCTATCATCATGTGGTCTAACAGACAAAATTACCTCGCACGTTTGCCTTGCCCTTATCAAAGGGCTCGAGAAAACAACATCAAATTGCATGTCCCTAATCCGCTGCCCAAGTTCAAGCGCCTGTTTAACACCCAGTCCTGTCAACGTTGAATCTTCAAAACCATTCCGCCTACCACTCTTGTTATAAACGGTCTCCCCATGTCTAACATAATATATCATGCAAAAATTATATCAAATTGATTCTCCAAAGTCATATGATTTAGTATTATAAAGAAAACAAAAAATCTACTTGGCAAAGGGATTGGAATGATGACTATGTCCGTGTCCATGTCCATGCTCCAACAACTCATGACTTCCATGATGAAAAGGTTTCAACTCGACAAGTACAACATCAACCCCAATTTTACAAACACGTTCAAAAGGAATAAATATATCACCCCTTTTTTTGAAAAACGCAAAACCACCTTCACCTGGCACAACAAAGCCAAGTACCCTTGCACTCTGTCTGCTAAACACCACATCTACTATACGCCCCAAAACCTTGCCATCAATTACATTGACAACCTGTTTCGAACGCAATTCACAAAAACTTAATTCATGACCCATGGCTATATATATGCAAGCACTTACAAAATTCGACATAAATCTTTAACGCATTTTCGGTGGCTTTATATCCAACATAAACGGTGGCGCATCCTTGTACCAATTTTCTTTACTCAGCTTACCATTCTTTGGAAATATCAATGCACCCGAATGCATCTGGTCCATTAAATAGCCCTTTAAACGAAGTTTATTACCATCAATCTTGTACACCGTAATAATTGTAACCGCTTTACCAGGATACAGGCTATATTCCCTATCCCTTTCAACATCGACTGACCGTTTTCCATACCAATCAATGACCAATTCATCACCACAAATTGCATAGGTAACAACTCTACCAGTCAATTCACCGCTTGTCCACTTGGAACCAAAGTATCCAAGCCGAAGCGATATTCCCTTGTTAGGCAAATCATAGAACCAAGCCCCAGGCGTATCTAAACTAACTTTTTCCTTGAACTCGGAAAACAAAAACTCGTCTTGCACAATATCGGATAACCAAATGCCACGATATATTTCATTATGGCAATCTTTCCTATTATCAATCCTTTTCCCATCCGCCATAATCACACCATACAACGAATGCGACCGCTTCATTATCTCTTTACCACGAAGCGCAGTCTCCAACTCAACCTCTTTCAACGCTCTCCATCTATCAGTTCGCGCAAATTTAATTTCTTTTTTCAGGTTAGTAATATGTGATTTACTTCTTCCTCCCCTCTTCCTTCTAACAAGCCAAACCGCCAATGGAGTCCCTAGAAATAATACAACAAATACAGAATACGCAATTGCCTCATGCACACCTGTTAACATCAAAATCAAAAAGGCGGCAAGCGATACCGCCAAATGTCCCAATATCGACCAAAAGCTCAGCATACCTTTATTATATCATGACAAGACTTTATTTACCAATCTCTGGTTCACTTTGAGTTTGCTTGTTTTCATGGGCATTCTCATAGCTTTCAAAGTCCTGTAATCTCTTTACTTCACTCGCATATGCAGTAAGTGCATTTTGCAACACAAGTTTAAACTGTACTTGATTTGGATGGTTAACGTATGCATCAGCGGCACGTTCCAAAGCCTCTTTCTTTCTCTCCACTATTTCTGATTGAATTTCCTTTGAACCATCATAACGTGCCTCGGGTATTGTATGGATATCATTAGTAAACCTTACAATGCCATCATCACCATATTTTATCGCAACATCAATTACCTCTTGCATTAATTCTTCGAAACTTTTTTCCACCAAAACCTCCTTTTCCACAATAAAAATGGATAAAGCAAGTTTACTCGTCGTCGTCGTCGTCTATGTCAAGCGTTTTTGATAATTATTCGTAATTCTTCAACCAAGTTTTTACACATGCAATGCACATCGATTATCCTTAATGTCAAATGCCGAAGGCGGATAGCGAGGCGTAAAAATACAAACTTATTCTACATAGTCTTTTTTTACGCATCACCCACTCGCTACGCTTGGGGTTCGCTAGATCCTTCGACTCCCTCGTAAACTCGGTCGCTCAGGATGACATATTGATGCATATTTACCCCTCAATATGTAAAAAATAAAGACTAATGAGCAAAGTCGAAATAACTGGTGTCGATACCTCGGTATTGCCCAAACTATCCAATGCACAACAGCTGGAAATGCTTGCCCAAATCAAGCGCGGCGACGAATATGTTCGCGGGCAATTTATCCATGCAAACTTGCGACTTGTTCTAAGCGTCATTCAAAAGTATATAAAAAAAACAATCAACGACGACGTGTTCCAAGTTGGGTGCGTCGGACTTATAAAGGCAATCGACAATTTCGAACCACGCTTTGGCGTCCAATTTTCGACCTATGCCGTACCTATGATAGTGGGCGAAATCCGCAGATTTCTTCGCGACACAAACTCACTACGCGTATCCCGCAGCATGCGCGACACGGCATACAAGGCGCTTGTTGCAAAAGAACAATTAATGCAACTAACGGATCGCGAACCCACCATAGACGAAATCGCCCGTGAAATTAACGAGACCTATAAAAAAGTCTACTTCGCACTTAACGCAACATCTACCACGCTGTCACTTGACGAAACCATGTTCGACGAAGGAAGAAAAACTGTAACCATAATTGAACGGGTCGCAGATGATTGCAAGACAAGCGACGATTGGTTGGAAGACATCATGCTAAAACGCGCCATTGAAAATCTTAATTTTCGCGAACGCCAAATTCTTTTCATGCGATACTTCCAAGGTAAAACCCAAGTAGAAGTAAGTGAAGAGGTCGGTATCTCCCAAGCCCAAGTATCCCGCCTTGAAAAAAATGCCATCGAAGGCGTCAAGAAAAAGCTATAAAAAAGGCAACATCGTTGCGTTGCTTCGCACACTTTTATACCCTTTTTGGACATAAATGTAATGCATTAATGAAAAATCGCAAACGATGACCTGTTCGCAAAGCGAACACTTAATAATTTCCATAATGTCCACGAAGTATGACCTGTGCGACGAAGGAGCACACTTGAGATATATCTTCCTTTATGTCAAACGCCACGGCGGATATTTTTCTTAGGTCATAATCTCACACAAACCATACCATATATAGTACTACGCAAGACAATGCACTACAAAAAAGAGACTTACGTCTCCTTTTCATATCTTTCTGCAGTATTACGAGTAGGTACAAGCCCTTGCCTAATTGGTTCACTATAATTACATCTCTTATCTTCTGCTTGTTTCATCGCTTCTGCTCGGTAACCAAGAAAACGACTAGCCACAAGCGATTCAACTCCAGTTAATTCCGATAACTTACGAAATGGTCTGGTCTCAATATTTTCCAAAACAGCACATACCTTTTCCATCGCTGTATACTTTTCTGGATCAATAAATTCGTTACGTTCGCTAGGATTATAGCTCATAATTCCTCTCCTTTATAATTATTTCAATATATCCGATTCTATTGGTTTAGTCAAGACTGCCTTATTTCACAAAAGCTCACCCCACTTACACGAAACCCAACCCGTCCATTACGTTCGGTATTTTGACCAATAACACATATGGTTGTACCATCAACCAACTTCTCGAATTTTGCAAGAGTCTTTATATTCGGAAAGTGAACACACGACGCCTTGCTTTTGCCATCGTCTAGCATAAATGTGAAAAACGGTTTTTTTTCTGGCTCGCCCTCTTGCCCCTCTTGTAACTTTGCGGTAAACTCGCGTCTTGTAAAATTCGATATTGTCCCCGCAATTATTTGGTCATCTTGAGTGACCCGCAAAAATTCAATCTTGATTGGGCGTTCCTTTATAGGTTTTCCAAGGTAATATTCTAACCCACTTATCTTCATCACCTTGTCAACACGCATAGCATCTTGGACCTCGTTCTCGGCAATATACTTGTCAATAAACGATACTTCATCCATAAGACCTGAACATTCTTTTTCAATCACTCGATAATTAAATTCATCAAAGTATTTACGTCGACATTCGTCCAAGAACTTATCCAACACTTTACCATTTTCAATATACTTTGCATTTTGTTTCGATAATGTCAAAGTTACTAAATATCCGTCGTCCGCCTTTAATACCGAAACATCATCGTCTGCTAAATCAATTGTAAGCACAAAACTCGTCTTTAAAAATTTCACAAGATGCAATTTCAAAAGTATTTCGTCAATATAGCTTTTTTCATAAGCAAATTCGATTTTAAATTTTTCATCGATATGTCCTTTGACACACTTAATAAACTCAGTCTCGAAATTATTCTTAAGCGAACCAACTTTATCTTCTGCCCTCTCATCATAAATTATATTCACCGTCAACATATCTTCTTTTTGGTTAAATACACATTCATTTACTCGTATACTATTAAAAAGTGGCGATACATGAAATGCCATATATTCCAACAATTCAAGAGGATGAACTTTTTCCATAAATTAAAACACCTATACAAGTACAATAATCATAAACACAAACGCAATGAACGCAGAATTAAAAGCCAACCCATCGAAACGATCCATCAATCCACCATGACCAGGCAACCATTTACCAAAGTCTTTTATACCATTTTTACGCTTGACCCAACTCGCATAAATATCCCCAGCCTGGGTAATCACCGCCCCAACAAGACCAATAACCGCAAACACCCAAAGGACAGCATTTGCATAACCCACTTGTTCGGTCAAAAACTGTTGAAGAGTTGTCGAGGTAGTCATAACCAAAAGAACTGTTAATGAGCCAATCACACCACCAAACAAACCACCAACTGCACCACTTATCGTCTTTCCTGGACTGATCTTAGGGACAAGTTTTTTGCCTTTAAGAAGCTTCCCAGTAAGATACGCAGCAGTATCCGTCATTATAGTAATAACAAACACAAGCAACAATGCAAACAACCCAAGAGACACAACAGGCACCGCATCTACCGTACCCTCTGGTATCACTTCCGCCCATCTTGCAATATGGTTAATCGGTACAAGAAGGAAAAGCAAAAACGCTGGATAAAATATAAGTTTCATGTAATCAAGAACAACGCCAAAGCTTGCCTTACCAACATCTTTTTTCTTTAACTTGCACTCTTTAAGAAATTCTTTGTCGGTATAACTCATGATGTAAACATATAAACAAAGGACAAAAAGAATCACAAGCTGTAACACGATGTGTAACCAAAACGGAAATGGATTGTCAACCAAGATGCCAAGCAAAAAGGTTAAATAGGAAATCGCGATATATGGATAGATATAATAATCACGCACACCACGAGAATCCAGTTTTTTTGCCTTGAAAACCTCGAATACGCAAAACCATACAAGAATAATTACAAATCCATCAAAAATGAATGGAGTAACCTGCCGCAAACCAAATGCCGCCGCCAACACACATAATATAATAAAGCCTGTTACTAATCGCTTTGTTCTTTCTTTTTGCCAATCAAACATTATGAACCTATATTATCACTTTATATATGCCACAGTCAAGTTAATTTTCTTGAAATTACATTTTACTATCAAAAAATGCGACTCACATCGCATTTAAATACTAATTAAAATTATTTCTTTCCAGAAGCTTCAAGCACTAGCCTTTGCCCACTTTTATTTGTGTCGAATACCATATATGCAATTATTCCAAGCAAAATAAACAACCCAAACCCAGCAAATAATATAGCAAAGTGTCCATACCCCATAGTGTCTCCAATCACCGTGTTATATTGTGCCGCCGCCTGTACAGTTGTTTGTGTAACTACAACCATTGAAAGACCCGTCAAGATAAACATGAATGCAAATACACTTGCCACACCCACAATTAAGCGATTACCTGAACGACTTGATTGTTGTCTTTGTTGTATTGACTTTGACACAACAGGTTTTTCAGGAGCAATAAAAATATCATCACCGCACGGACAAAAAACCTTTACCCCGTTTTGATATTGTGGAAGACAATATCCATCACTACACACATGATTTTGAATTTCTCTACTCATATCATTATTAAACCAAAATTTTCAAACTTAGTCAATAAGAATATATCTCAAAAAAAAGGAAAGCATTAAACTTTCCCAAATCTTCGTTTTCGTTTTTGGAAATCGACTATACACTTGTCCACCAATTTTTCACTTATACCTGGCCAATGTGGCTTTATAAACAAGAATTCCGCATACGCCATTTGCCAAAGCATAAAGTTACTTACCCTCTGCTCCCCGCTTGTCCTTACCACAAGGTCAAGGTCAGGCAAGTCCGAGTTATATAACAACTTGCCAAATTCGGCTTCGGTCACTTTCTTTCCATTCAACCTGTTCGCAGCATAAACAATATCATCACGACCACCATAGTTAATGCAAAGATTTAACGTACATCTTGTGTTATTTTTGGTCTTTTCTATTATCTCGGTTAATTTTTCATAAAGGTCTTTTGGAAATTTCGTTATATCACCACTTGCAACGACCTTAATGCCATTCATCTGGAACTCATCTAAATCTTTGTGCATATTTTCACGAATGATACGGAAAATCTCATCAACCTCTTCTTTGGGACGGTTCCAGTTTTCGGTGCTGAATGCGTATACACTTACAACTTTTATCCCAATGTCTGCACAACGCTTAACCGCCATTAATACTCTAGTATACCCAATCCTATGTCCAAAATGACGATGCAGACCTCGCTTGTTCGCCCAACGCCCATTACCATCCATGATAAATGCAACATGTGCTGGAACTTTATTCAGATCGATTTTTTTGTTGATCTTAATCACTTATACAAGCCTCTTTTTGAGAATTATCTTATGTTACTTTCATAATATTCGTTTACTATGAACCAGGTTCAACATACAACCTTGTGGTTATACCTCCATTATCTCACCCTCTTTATTTGCAAGAAGTTTATCCAAACTTGCAACATAATTATCAAGTAATTTCTGGATGTCTTTTTCGACCGAAGCAACTTCGTCTTCACTTATATTATCTTCTTTACTTGCCTTTTTTAAACTGTCCATTGCCCATCTACGATCGTTTCTCATTGCAACCTTACCTTCTTCGGCAATCTTGCGAACTTGCTTTACCAATTCTTTTCTACGCTCTTCTGTAAGCAACGGGAAAATAAGACGAATAACACGTCCATCATCAATAGGATTTGCACCAAGATTAGCGGCAGTAAGCGACTTGCACACTTCTCGCAAAATGGCAGTATCCCATAAACTTATAACAATCGTTCTTGAATCGGCACAAGTAATGTTTCCAAGTTGTCGGATAGGGGTTGATTGTCCAAAATAATCAACACTAACTCGTTCAACTATGGCTGGGTTCACGCGTCCCGCACGAACCATTTGGAACTCTCCCCTGACGAAATTTGCACCTTTTCCAAGGCGCTCTTCAAATTCAAGAAGAAGTTCATTTATTTTATCACTTAGATATTCCATATCTAATTTATATCACAAAACAACTAATTCCGCCAAATCATTTATTTCAGGTATTGTAAAAATTACCATTTCATGATACAATTTGGAATGGAAACAAAAGATGAATTCATTTTTAATTGTGGGAGCACCGATGACTTTAACGAATGGACATATGCAATAAACAACATGCACGCATTCATAAGTTTACCCACAACACCCGAGAAACAAGGTTTATCTTTGAAAAGAAAATTTATATTATTACAAGACATAGAGATGTTTGCCGAAGACGAAGACTTTATGGATGAATACGAGCCTGATGAAGAATATGAATATGATGCCGAGGATGATTTCGACGATGAATACGATTGTGATGAAACAGAAGACAATCTCGAACCAAAAAGTAAACCAGCACTTGATTACATCAAAGAAATAAACCACGACATAATGATGCGCGAATTTGGTTCACGTGACCAAGCACAAGGCATCGAAGTATTCCTTGACGACCAAGAAATGACTTACCAAAATAGATTCAAAGATACGGGAAAAGAACTTTTAAGAATCGATGATGAGGTCGGATTATCTAATAATATCTCAGGAGAACTTTGGACAAGCGATGGCATGGAACCAGAAACAGAATGTTCAAGTGATGTAAGAGCCATAACATATTGTGGTATTCCCCCTTATCACATGGATAAACGAAAACAATTCGTCAACGAAAAGAACGAACAAGTCAAGTTACTAATAGATATGGTTGCTGACGATCAAAAGCAAAAAGAACAAGAAAACCGTGAACGTAGTTGGTGGCAATAATATTATTCAACAAATTCAATTTCTTGATCATTAAATGATTTCTTTTGGATAGAAAAAAGTTTTTTCATAACCTTTTCCATGTCTTGACCACGAAATACTGGTACCACTAACATATCTGTATGACGTGAGTTTTCTTTTAACTTGAATCGTACTTGCAAACCTGCCATAACTCGACGCATATCAATTGCTTCCAAATTACTTGATGAAATCACAATCTTACGTGAAACTTTTGGTCGTCCAATTGTATAAATCGCCGCCGATTCATTCCCAAGTGCCATAATAAAATTTCTACCAGTACGCGATGCATTAATATTGGATATCAACATGCCAACCGCACCAAAGAATATCGCCGATGTACGATTTCCACGTCCAAATTGCCCACCCAAGATTATATCACTTGATGGAATTTCTCCGCTTTTTCGTTTTTCAATTATCAAATTGTCTCTGCGTCTTACTGCCATAACATTGACCCATGCGGATAAAATGGCAACAACAAGAAACACCGAAACCAATACAATAATAAAAATCACCAATGGATTCACAAACCACCTCTCTATCAAGAGTAACAGCACCAAGCATTCATGTCAAACTATTCTGTTCCGTAACTCTAGAAACTCATCCAAGCTGTCATTCCTTTCCCAAACCTTACGCAACTCTTCATCCATATGTTTCAATGTAAATTCTTTCATAATCGGCAATCGATTCGTTGCCTTTATCAAGTTACCCATATTCACCGCAAAGTTAATCAATCCAATTTCGGCGAATAAATCAATTTCTAACATATGTCGATTCGCCTCGTACTTATCCAACCATTTAACAAATCGAGCAGACTCACTTTCCTGTTTCTCATATTCATTCAAAAGTTCACTCAACCAAGCCCCATACTTTTCACCAAGCTCTATTTTTGCCTTTGCCTCGTACTCTTCTTTTTTCTTCTTCATCTCTGCCTGTTGTGCTTGTTCAAGTGCTGTTATATCCTGCTTCATCCCAAGCTCTACCAAATCATGTGCCAATATAAAAGCACATACATCATAATAATCAAAATCAAACCCCACAATATTCGCAACCACAGGTGCAATTGCCAACATCCTGTTTGTATGGTTTTCCACCGTCTGGTAAACTTCCTCGTGCAAAATACTATACCTTACCGTATCATGCCCACTCACCAAGCTCCTCAACACACCCATCTGCTCTGTTGTTATTTTCATAACCAATCTTACCACACTTTCAAAACATTAACTAAGTTTTTATGTATTCATAACTTCATCCGCAATACCAAAATCATATATCCTACCCCGCGTTTAGGGGGTTCGGGGGGAGTCGCAACCCCCCGACGCTTTTTGGTTCTTTTTGGCGTCCAAAAAGAACACAAATCCTTTGAAGAGGGGAAATATTAAAAGGGGTATTACCCCTTTTAACGTTTTACTTTTGACGGTCAAAAGTATTATTTATTCATTTGCTTCGCAACTTCTTCAGCAAAGTTATCTTCTTTCTTTTCAAGACCTTCACCCATTTCGAATCTTACGAAACGACGGATTGTAATCTTTTCACCGATGAACGCGATTGCCTCGGTAACCACGTCCTTGATTGACTTGCTTGGGTCTTTTACAAATGGCTGGTGAACAAGACAAATCTCTTGGTAATACTTCTTCACACGACCTTCGACCATTTTATCAACAACGTTTGCTGGCTTACCTTCGTTAAGTGCCTGTTTTTTAAGAATTTCTTTCTCGGTTTCAAGTTCTGCCGTTGGCACTTCACTTTCTTCCAAGTAAAGTGGCTTTGCCGCCGCAATGTGCATTGCAATATTTTTACCAAGCTCGAGGAAAGCATCCGCTTTGGCTGCAAAGTCGGTTTCACAGTTAATTTCAACCAACACAGCAATTTTTCCACCCATGTGGTTATATGTGAATACGCTACCTTCGCTGTTCACACGGTCGCTGCCTTCTTTTTTTGCTGCCTTTGCTATACCACGTTCACGCAGCAATGCCGCCGCTTTTTCATAATTTCCACCGCATTCTGCAAGTGCATTTTTACAGTCCATAACTCCTGCACCTGTTGCGTTTTTTAATTTCATAATGTCGCTCATATTTTTCTCCTTTATAAATTTAGCTTATTGCTTTTTCTATTTGTCTTGGATAGATTACACATCTACTCTTTTTTGCTTCGTTAATCATGTCAATCTCATCTTGTGCTCTTTGCTCTCGTTCATTTTCTAACAAATTCCGAAAAATGTTTGGATAATTCATAGCGATATAGACAAGGTCTCTATCTTTTGAACCAGACTGAGCTTTGGCAATTATCATATATTCTCTTTCTGCATCTTGAGTTGCTCTTTGTGCCTCTTTATCCATCATTTGTTCACTCCCTTAAATTATTCTGCACTTTCCTCTTCTTTCTTTACACGCTTTGCCTTTGGCTTTTCAACTTCAACTTGCTCTTCCTCTTTTGAAACTTCCATAATTTCTTTTGATTCAATTGCATCCGCCATTGAAACACCCTCACCAGTTCCACGTGTACGAAGTTCAACACCCTCACGTGCCTCGATAACAGCATCAGCAAGCGCAGTCAAAATCAATGATACACTTCGAATTGCATCATCGTTTGCAGGAATAACAACATCAACATCATCTGGGTCACAGTTTGTGTCAATAACACCTACCACAGGAATACCCAATTTACGTGCTTCTTTAATTGCAATATGTTCTTTCTTGGAATCAACAATAACCATAATCCCAGGAAGACTTGTCATCTCTGCGATACCGCGAAGATTTCTTTCCAACTTATCACGTTCATCAAGAAGCTTAATAACCTCTTTCTTTGGCAAGTATGCAAACTCGCCCATTTTTTCCATTTGGTATAATTTGTTCATTCGGTCAACACGTGAACGAATGGTTTCGAAATTTGTAAGTGTACCACCAAGCCATCTGCTGTTCACATAGAACATACCACAACGCTCGGCTTCGGTCTTTACCGCCTCTTCTGCTTGCTTTTTTGTTCCTACGAAAAGAACCTTTTTCCCACCCGCAACATTGTTACGAATGAATTCGTACGCCGCGTCAATCAATTTTGAACTTTTTTCAAGGTCCAAAATATGTACGCCTTGTCTTGCCGTATAGATATACGGCTTCATTTTTGGATTCCACTTTGTGGTTTGGTGTCCAAAATGCACCCCAGCTTCAAGTAGTTGCTTGATCGAAATCACGCTCATTTTAAATAACCTCCTTGTTATTCGGGCTTTGCCCACACCCTTTTTTACTTTAAACTCCTAATGTCCCACCGATTTCGGCACAAGGCAAAGAATATGCAAAAAAGTGATAATCCTTACATTCTATATATACTTGCACAAAAAGTCAAGTGAAAATTATCTTGCAAGCACAAACTCTCCACCACGTTCTGGCAAGAAGATACCAGAATTTCGAACAATCTCTTTCTTTTTTGGTACAGCCATACCAATATTTGTATCAATAATTATTGTACCTCTTGGTGACATTGCTTTCATAAATTGACAAAACTCATCTTGAATTGCTGGAGTATATCTGCTAATTTCTGTCGCAGCCTGCCTTACAACATTCTCATCAAATTGCCCCGTACCACCAGAAAGACTTCTGTCTAATACCTCGTCATAAATGTAATTTTCCGTTCGTTCAAACGGAGTTCCTTTTGGAGTTTTCTCTTGAAGCGGCTCTATAAAATCACGCAATTCTTCCATAACATCATCACGCCCAGATAACTCTCCACCTATGTTGTTAATCTCACGTTCATATTTTCGAAGTAACATTGCACGTCTTTTTTCTTCTGGCTTTGCATTTGGGTCATCTATTATTGATCTTGACAATCTAGAAAATTGGTCTGCATAGTTCTTGGCATAAAGTCCAAGCGCAGTCGTAAACTGAACTTCGTGAATTATATTTTTGCTCATGAAAATTCCATGCACGCCCACATAACCAGTCCCAAGATCCAACTCCCCTGTCTCTGAATCGACTTTTCCTGTCCCCTTGTTCTCTTTTAAATACAATCGAAAAGGCGGGTGTTCTTTTTTTAATTTTCCATCATTGGCTTGCTTTCTTACCTTTTTCATTGTTTCAATAATTCTCTCGGCATTACTATCCATTTCTGTAAGTCTCACAAGATCGGTAGCTTGTGCCAAAGTAAAATCAAAGAAATCACCATCTGAACCCCCAGACCTGTCAAATTCTCTTTTAACATTATCAACAGTACTCTCCACCGATTTCCACCAAGGATTTATAACACCACATGAAACACCGTAAAAAGTCGGCTTTTCAAGTTCTATCCCTGCCCTATCTGCATTCTCGTATGCAACTTCATCTATTATCTTCTTGGCATCCATAATTTCTATATACCTCTCCCATTTAAATACAAAAGACCCATCGTTTGTTGACGGGTCTTTGTTTGTCTTTATATTTTGTTGTTATGTTCTATCCAATCATCCGATGCTCCAACATTCCAACAGACCCGTCATTTATAATACCCGCATGTTTAATAAAGCGATATTCGCCCATAAGAATCACGGTAATAAGACCAGCCATCTGCCAGTCGTTCTGTTGAAATATTGAGTTTTTGTTTTCTATGTTACTCATATTTTCCTCTGCCCGCGACATTTATCACGCACATTATATATTATGACAAATACAACAACAAATGTCAATGAGTTTTTCCATAAATAATATGATATAATAAATCGCAAGATCAGCATAAGGAGAATCATGACATACGAAATTGAAAAGAAATTTCTTGTTTCAAATGATGTTATCCCAGAGATAAAAGAAAAGACCAAAATTACCCAAGCATATCTACAAGTAAATTCGATCGAAGAACGTATAAGAAGTAAAGATAATATCTATTACCATACTATCAAGCAAGACAAAAAAGATGCAAACGGTCTAGTTCGTTCAGAGAACGAAGCAATTATATCCAAGCAAAAATTCCAAGACTTACTTAAAAGGCATATTGGAAATATCATAGAAAAGACACGTACAACGATACCACTCGAAAACGATCTAGCTGCCGAACTTGATATATATGACGGAGAATTGGAAGGTCTAGTGATAGTTGAAGTAGAATTTCCAAACGAACAGTCAGCCTCAGATTTTCATCCACCACAATGGTTCGGAAAAGAAGTAACCGCAGACAAACGCTATAAAAACCAATCTCTTGCTTTGAACGGACTACCAAAATAAAAAAGGCGACTTCGTCGCATTCTTCGAATGCCCTCTATGCATTTTTTGGACATTAATGTAATGTATTTATGAAAAATCGTTGAGCGATTTTTCTGAGGTCATAAAAAATACACCTACGGTGCGTCGCTCCGCGTCGTTTTATGCATTTTTTGGACATTATGGATTTATATATATGAAAAATCGCAAACGATTTTTCTGAGGTCATAAAAAACTAAAAAAGCCTACAAGGGCTTTTTAATTACTCTCCAACTTGTTCGTTATAGATGTCTAAAATCTTACTTGCCAATTCTTCGTCTTCGACTTGGATAAGGCTGTCTTCATCTTCGACACAAATTTGAAACACCGCCGCCGCATCTTCATCAGCATCAAGCGGTCTCAAAATTGCATAAACAACATCATCGACTGGAACGATAGCAATTTGTTCCAATTCGACCTCTCCACCCTCTTCATCAAAAAGGATGACATTTTCTGTATTGTTTTCATCAAGAAGCTGTGCAAGCAATGTCACATCATCTTCCATTTCAATCTCGTCTTTTTTCTTACTCATTTTATAACCCCCACATATTTTTAAGTATCACCATTATTTTGTTGGTGCAACAACCTTGTGTATAGCAGCCACAGGACAAACATCATAACACGCTCCACAATCGGTGCACTTCTCTGGCGTCACAAAATAACCTGGCTCACCCGCACTTACCTTTTTTTCGTCATGCGAAATCGCGTCAAACGGACATGTCCCCTCACAGATACTGCAATTAATACATGTATCATCAATCTTTGCAAAAGATGCCATAATCTTATCTCCTTTTTACTCCACATAGTATAATCCAAAAACTACAACAAGCCAAATCAATTATCCTGAACAAGTTGGGCATCTTTCCCTGCCGTAGCTCATTCTTGAATTAATATTAGACTTATCAAAATATAAAGGAATATCAGAAATTGCATTGGGCTCGCTTTCCAAACTATCCATCGCTCGCTTATCAAGTTCCACCGTTGCTGCCCTTATTCTTGCATTTTCTTCTTGTTGCTTTGCATACTCATCCGACGCTTTAAATTCTTCCTGCTTTCTGTGCCACTCTTCCCAGTATTTTTCTCGCTGAACCTTTCTGGTTTGTTCCTCTATCTCCCTAGCCTTCTTTACAAAAGGAAGATCACTTATCAAAGCATTTAACTTGTTTGCTAACATAATTCCACCTATTTTTGTTTATCTTTTATATAATCCGAAAGTATCATAGCGGCAGCCATTTTGTCAACGAGTTCAGCAATCTTACGATGATTTGTTACGCCAAGATTCTCACGAATATGGTCCTCGGCATCCTTGGATGAATATCGTTCATTAAAATAAACGACTTCTAACCCACTTTCAATTGCCAATTTTTCACCAAATTCACGTATTATGCGTGTCATAGTGGTATCCTCACCCACAACATCTTGTGGTATTCCAAACATAATACTACTAACTCCATGTTTTTTGACCAATTCCGATATCGCGGAAATATTCTTTTTATCACCCCGATTCTCTATTGTAACAAGAGGAAAAGCCATGATGCCACGGTCATCACTCACCGCAATACCAATGCGCTTCAACCCATAATCAATACCAAGGATTTTCATAGTTTATTTTCCCACTTCTCTTCCATCTGGATCAAATGGTTGTCCAAGGTCCTCATACAAATTTTTTGCCGCAGTAGTTTTTAGAAACGCAATAAATCTATGTTTTTCTTCAATACTTTGTTCTCTGGTATAAGGTTTATCTTGTGGCAATACTTGCTTTCTAAGTTTCCCACTAAACATTTCGTTTACACATTTTTGTCCACTTGTGAACCCTGGCATATAACCTCCATTTAAAACTTTCGTTCATGAATCCAAGCACCTTGAATCTTTAATCCCGCCTTTAATGGCTTGTATTTTACAGTTCGCTCGGTTGTTGGAATTTTATCAACTGGGATAGTTAGAACTTCATCTTTATGTGTCTTAACTACAAGGTCTTCACCACCCTTTACTGTGGTTGCAAATACGATTTCTTCACCCTTTTCAAGTGCCCCACCAAACATCAATCCCTTACGGTATCTCACCATCTTTTCAATGCCTTTGATTGCCGCCTTTTTGACACCACCTTTACTTGTTACCGCAACCACAAACCCATTTGATTTTACTATACTGTTTCCTGGGACAAATTCATTTTCACCAAGGTTAATTCCCTTCACACCACCCGCTATACGACCTTGAACAGGAACGTCTTGCGTTTGTGCATGCAAGATATACCCCGCACTTGACATCAACATAATTGTGTCACCAACTTTGAACTCGGAGACATTAATAATCTCGTCATCATCACGAGTAAGCTTTCCACTTTGGAATACCGATTTTAATATCCCACAACTCTCAACCCATGTACTGCGTTTAATCATACCAAATTTTGTAAGCCACACAAGTTCGTTTGAAATACCCTGTTCTTTTACTCCATCCATACCAGGCAATTGCTCTGGCACTATTGCATACACCGCGATAGGTCTTTCTGTTGGGTCGGTACCCTTAAACACTTCTGGCAAGGTTATTCCCTTATCACGAAGCTTGCATTCTGGAATATCACCTGCATCAACTTTAAAGGTATTTCCGCTCTGGGTAAAGATATATAACAATTTATCCGTCTGGGTCGAAATCACATATATGTTTGCATCAGTTAAACCCATCCCCGCCTTGAACTCGGTTTGTGACATATTAAAATGTTTTTGAGTCATTCGTTTAATTGTTCCAGCCGCAGTAATCGCAATAACAACATCTTCGACAGGTTTCTCGTCATCGTCTGCTGTAACCACCGCATCTTCGATTGAACCAATAATTTTACTTCGACGCTCTATCCTGTGTTTTCTTTTAATTTCAAGAAGCTCTTTCTTAACCTCTTCGTACTGTAACTTTTTTGACGCAACAATCTTTTCCAACTTTGCAATTAATGCAAGAAGTTCTTTTAACTCTTGCTCTAATTTATAAACCTCCAGACTTGTAAGTCTTGCAAGTCTTAAATCCAAAATCGCCTGTGCCTGTTTTTCACTTAAACTGAATGTATCGCGCAAACGCTGGCGTGCTTCGGTTGTATGCTTACTTGTTTTAATAATGCGAACAACTTCGTCGATATTTTTAATGGCTACTAACAATCCCTCAAGAATATGTGCCCGATCTTTGGCTTGGGAGAGTTCGAACATACAACGCTTGTATATAACTTCGCGCTGGTACTCGCAATAATATTGGATGAATTGCATTAAGCCCATCAAACGTGGCTTGCCATTGGCAATAGCAACCATATTAATATTAAAATTACATTGTAAATTAGTATGTTTGAATAATAATTCTGAAATCGCCTTTGCATCAAAACCATTCTTGATTTTAATTACTACACGCATCCCCTTTCGGTCAGACTCGTCACGAATTTCCGAAATGCCTTGTAATATTCCTTTCTTGGTCTCACGCAAATCGGCAATGTTCTTTTGCAAGGTCACCTTGTTAACTTGATAAGGCAATTCACTTATTACAATGTTTCGCCTGTCATTTGCTTCGATTTCAATGTGGATTTTACCACGCATTATGACTTTGCCCTTACCCGTTTCATACGCACGTGTAAGGTCTTCACCCGTAATAATAAATCCACCTGTTGGAAAATCTGGACCCTTTATAATCTTCATAATCTGTGGAAGATTTATCCTTGGGTTATCAATAAAGGCAATGTGTGCATCAATAACTTCACCAAGATTATGCGGAGGAATATTGGTTGCCAAACCCACCGCAATCCCAGTAGACCCATTGGTTAATAAATTCGGATAACGCCCAGGCAATATGTCTGGTTCGGTGTTTCTGTCATCAAACGTTAAACTAAACGGAACTGTTTCCTTGTCAATATCGCGCAACAATTCCAAAGCAAGTGGACTTAACTTTGCCTCGGTATATCGCATAGCCGCCGCAGGATCCCCGTCTTCCGAACCAAAGTTACCCTGTCCAGTAACAAGAGGCATGTTCATGTTAAACGGTTGTGCAAGACGCACCATAGCATCATAAACCGAGCTATCACCATGTGGGTGGTATTTACCAAGACACTCTCCAACAATACCTGCACTCTTTCGAAACGGCTTATCTGGATGCAGTCCCAATTCATGCATAGCGAATAATATACGTCGCTGAACCGGTTTCAACCCATCTTCCACACGTGGCAATGCCCTATCCAAGATAACAAACTCGGAATACGGAATCATACTCTCGTGCATGACCTGGGATAGGTTTTTTAAAATAAGCGTACTTCCATCATCGCCAGTAATCTCCTCGCCCTTGGAAACACTTTCTTTAGATTTGCGTGCCTTTGCCTCGCCATAGCCCTTATAAGCCATTTTCTCGGCACTTTTATCCGCCGCCAAATCTGCATCGGAAATCGCCACCACCTCGTCGATGTTGGCAATCATACCTTCTTTCTTTTCATCTTCTCTTTCGTCCATCAAATCATCATAGCGAAAAAAATCCTCTAAGTCAAATCAATAGTTACAAGAGAAACATCTCTTTCAAATCATCCCGACCAACCAAGTATTGCAAGGAGTAAAGAATCTAAGCGAAACCGCACAAATATTTATCTTGACATAGTTATTTCATATGCTACAATAAATACGCCCGTACGGCAGAAAGGAGGGAAAATGTTCATCGAACTTTTCATATCCGACCTAGTACCTCGGTAACGAAAGTGATATGCCAGCTACGCATTGGGTTCCACACTTGATGCGGAAAAGCACCGACCATTATGTGCGAAAGTGGCATGCTATCAGGCAACGACATTGGCAAAGTGGCATCATCGGATCGCCATTCCCTGCCGCTTGTCGTTAGTCCAGTTTTGGAAAAACAAATGAAGTCGTGTTTACAGACACGGAGAGGCGCAAACACACCTGCGACCCACCTCGATAAAAAATGGGATTTGGTTTTGAACCGCGTGTTACACCAAAGATAGCCGAGGCAAACAACTAAGGAAATAGCCGAACTTCGCTGTAACGAAGGGAGGCTATTTTACTTTTAATAAAAAAGTGCCAATCTAATCAATTGACACTTACATATATTTTACGAATAGTAATTTTTTATTTTTCATACTTTTCAAAGGAATCAAGAAGTTCTTGTAACTTGGCTTTATTTTCACTTCGTGGTCCGTTTTCATTAACTCGTTTTGCTTCAATTTCAACATCTTTTACTAATGCTTCTGCAAGATAACCAACCAACTTTAATCTTTTTATTGATGAATCATTAAAACTACTGTCTGGGATATTACCGTGTAGAAGTTCTGCCTTCATGTCATCCAGTAAATCATTAATAGCAAATGTATATTTTGCAATAAAATCTGGTGCTGTGGAAAATTCATTTAAAAAATCTATTCTCTTTTCTGAACTAGCTGGTCGCCCTGCATCATATAACATAAAACTTCATACTCCTTTTTAAGATTATCTCATGATTTTTCATTCTTGTAAAGATGCCTTACGCACTCTCCCCCTCTTCCTTTTCAACCTTACTCTTCACAACCTTTGCCGCAAGTCCTTCTGTCTTGTTAAAATTCGCGTGTTTTGAAATATATTCTTTCCTTGAATCTATATTATCACCCATTAACGTGGAGATTATTTTCTCGGCTTCCGCCGCATCGTCCAATGTAACTTTGCAAAGTTTTCTTGTCTTTGGATCCATTGTCGTTTCCCACAGCTGGTCCGCGTTCATTTCCCCAAGACCTTTATAACGTTGCACAGTCCCCTTGTTGTTCGCGGTTAATGCACGTAACTCTTCCTCGTCGTATGCATACGCACTCCAATCCTTTCGATACAATTTGAAAAGTGGCGGCATTCCAATATAAACATGCCCCTCGGTAATCAATTCCTTCATATAACGATAAAAGAACGTCAACAAAATCGCACGAATATGTGCACCATCTTGGTCAGCATCCGCCATAACAATGACTTTGTGATATTTCAAATTATCAAGGTTAAAATCCTCACCGATACTTGTGCCAAGTGCCGAAATTATTGTTCGGAATTCCTCGTTATCCAAGACCTGGTCAAGACGTTTCTTTTCGGCATTAAGTGGCTTTCCACGCAGAGGCAGAATCGCTTGGATACTTCGGTCACGTGCAACCTTCGCCGTTCCACCTGCCGAATCCCCCTCTACAATAAACAATTCGTTAAGTTCAGGACGACGTCCAGTACAACTGCTCAACTTCCCAATTAATATCCCGCCATCAATCGAGTTCTTTGCACGAGTAATATCCTTTGCACGACGCGCAGCTTCACGCACACGTGCCGCACCTTTTGCTTTGTTAAGTATCGCCTCGAACAATTGCTTTTTCTTTGTATTTTTTTCCAAATCCTTGAAATGCTCGATAATTTGGGCATATGTAAATTGCTCGACCTCGGACTTTGCCTCGGGATTCCCAAGCTTTGTCTTGGTCTGTCCCTCGAACTGGACCTCGCGCATTTTAATTGCAAGAACCGCTGTCATCCCTTCACGATAATCTTCACCAAGAAGTGCCGTGTCTTTTTCCTTTATCAAACCAAACTGTTTCCCGATTTGGTTGAACGCACGGGTTAACGCCATCTTGAAGCCCGTTTCATGTGTTCCACCCTCGGACGTCGGAATGTTGTTAACATAAGAAAACACAGACTCGGAATAACTGTCATTGTGTTGAATTGAAAATGCAATCTTGGTCGTCGCCCCATCGCCTTCACACATAAATGGAACTTGGTATAATACACTCTTACTCTCATTTAAATATTGAACGAAATCAGAAAGACCACCATCATACTTATATACAACATTTGCAATTTCTTCGTGGTCATCCTCGGCAACACGCTCATCAATAAAAGTAATCTGGATTCCTTTGTTAAGGAATGCCAATTCTTTCAAACGCTTGTTCACAATATCATTCGAAAATTGTGTACTTTTGAACATCTCTTTTGCTGGCAAGAACCTAACAAAAGTCCCCTGTTTATCAGTCTTTCCAACAACCTTCAGCGGTGCCTCCGCCAAACCATATTGTACTTTTTTCTTGTCTCCATCTACCGAAGCCTTTGGACTAAATCTTATAAAATGTTCTTTTCCACCCTTGTACACGGTAACTTCGGTCCAATCGGACAAAGCATTGGTTACACTAGCACCTACACCATGCAAACCACCACTATAAGAATAGTTCTCGCCCGAAAACTTACCACCCGCATGCAGTTGGGTAAAAACAACTTCCACTCCACTAACCTTTAACTGCGGATGAGTATCTACTGGAACACCACGCCCATTATCCATGACCGAGGCACTACCATCCTTATGAATAGTAACCGTCATCTCGCTTCCATGTCCGTTCGCCAATTCATCAATAGAATTATCAACAATTTCCCACAACAAATGATGGAAACCCTTTGTCCCCGTACTTCCGATATACATCCCTGGTCTCATACGAACGGCATTAAGCCCCTCAAGAACCTGAATCTTACTACTTGTATAATCTGCCATAAAAACACACTATCACAAAAATCGACATAACGCAAATAGTTAGTCAACACAGAAATCCAGCTCACAAGACAAATCTTCTTAGCATATCATCCTGTATACATTGTCCGCTTTGCGAGCGGGTCTTCAGGATGACATGGAGAATATACCTACTCCTCCCCATCCAGCTTTAATTCCGCCTCGACCATCCCATCAACGTCTTTTATAATTTCATAAACCTTGCCCTTTGTATCTGCCGTTTGGGTTAAAATTTCCTTTACCAAATTTGCCGACCGCGTAAACAACTCGGTCGATTTGTCAAAGGATGTACTTGCTTCCAATTCCTTTGCGATTTTTTCTAACTCCGCCATTTTTTTATCTATACTCATTTCCTTATTCCCTCCACTTTTGCGTTTATTATACCATCAATCATTTTGATTTCAACCGCATCCCCATTCTTAACCTGCCCCGTATTCAACACATCATGCCCACCAGTCGTAACCCGCGCATATCCACGTCGCAACACCGCTAATGGATTGTTTGCCTCGACCAATGCACCGTAATGTCCAATTCGTGACTCAATTTTCTCAACACAAGATATAGTATTGTTTCGCGTGACACAGTAACAAGATATAGTATTGCGTGTAACATTATCCAGTCGCCCAACAACGTTATCTTTACAATCCCGCCAAGCTTGAATTGTATCTTGCGTCAACTGTCCCATCTTTTGAAATCCAAGATATTTTATAAATTTCCAACTTGTCACAACCCTTTCCTTTTGCGATGCGACCTCGGGTACAACTATTTCTGCCGCAGCCGATGGCGTTGGTGCCCGCAAATCGGAAACAAAATCAATCAACGTCCAATCGGTCTCATGCCCCACCGCTGACACAATTGGAACAGATGACGCAAACACCGCCCTTGCCACACATTCAGTATTGAACGCAGCCAAGTCCTCTTTAGACCCACCACCACGAGCCACTATAATAACATCCACCGACTTGCAACTCGAAAAATAATCAATACCCTCACATACCGACTTATCCGCCCCAGCACCCTGTACTTGTACTGGATACAACACAATGTCAATCGCACTATTTCGCCTTTGGGTGACCTTTAGTATGTCATGCAATACTGCACCTTGTTTGCTTGTAATAATACCAATTCGCTTTGGACAATCTGGCAAAGTCTTTTTTTTGCCAACGTCAAAAAAACCCTCTTTCTCCAGTTGTGTTTTTAATTCTTGGAATTTTAAAAACAGCTGCCCAAAACCAAATGCCTCGATATGATGAACAGAAAATGAAATCTTGCCTGCCTTGTGCCAATAGCTCACCGTTCCACGTACACTCACCTGTGAACCATTCTCTATCCCCTTAACCTTCCCTGGGAAATAACATACACACGGTATTACGGCACCATCGTCACGCAGGCTGAAATACACCGCATTACCTCTTATCGATATGCCATCAATTTCACCCACAACCTGGATATTATGTAAAAGTTCTTCTGCCTCGAAGATTTGTTTAATATAATTATTTAACTGCGAAACGGTAATTGCTTTCATGTGCGTTTACCCCTTGTTTTCCGCATTGTTAATCGCCGCCAATACTCCGTTAACAAACGATGCACTCTTCTCTGTACTATATTTTTTCGAGATTTCAACTGCTGCGTTTATTGCAATAGCATTCGGAGTCTCATCCACATATAACATCTCGGCAATCGCTAACCGAAGCACCGCCAGATCCACCTTGAAAAGTCTATCAAAAGAAAAATCCTTTGCCACCGATTTAATTTTCTCATCAATTTGGTCAAGATTATCCTTAACCGCATTAACAAGAATCACCATATATTTGTCTTGCATATCACCCGTTATTCCATCGCTTAAAAAGCCAAGACCATAGATTATCTTGAACGCCTCTTCCCTTGCTTGCTTTCTCCCTATACTCATACGTCTAATTCCAATTGTTGCTGTTCTGGGTTTTGACGGACAACATCCCTTATACGCACATTTACACGCTTGATACGCTTGTCAGTAATATTTTTATTTTGCGCCACATTAAGCACAGCCTCTTGAATACGATAGCTTAAATCGGCAGCAGTATACCCATCACTCACAACAACACAAACCTCGATTACTACAATACCATAACCGACTTTTCTTACGGCAACTCCACGACGCAATGCAAGGGTACCGAAAAAATTGCGCAAGAAAAACCAAAAGCCGCCCTTTAACCTCACTACACCATCTACACGCTTGACCGCAGCCTCGATAGCAGATACAAGAAGAGACTTTGAAAAATTGGTACTTCCTATCCATTTACCATTGTTATCACGATGAACAATTGATTCCATAACCCTATTATATCACCAATCAATAAATTATAGAAACCATTTTTTTCTGTAACCACTATTATAATCACTACATAGACTGACGTAGGTTCACCCAATCCTCCCCTACAAAAGAAGGCGCGCCAATTGGAGATTGGATACCTCATGACAAGTACTAATTTTAAATTGGGATCCCAAACTTGTCATGTTTAACATAAAAGCCGATTTATTCGGAAAAATTTAATTCAAGGAGATACATAAAATGTTTCACGAAATTTTTGGACGCGGTTGCGGATGCCCATCAAAGCGCAAGCAACTTAAGAGCTGTGACGTAATGTGGATTATACTTTTGCTTTTCATTCTTTTCAATGGCGGAATTTTCGGTCTTGACATCTGTACACTAGTAATATTGGCAGTAGTCTTCGGCTCACAATTCCTTTGCAAAGAGAAAAAAGAAGAGCGTTGTGGTCACTAATTCTTAAACCAAGTCAACCTTACATAAACCGTCGATTAATTCGGCGGTTTTTCTAACTTACCCCGAAGCTTAATCGAGAGATAAGTTGGAAAAAAACATTGTTTTCAAGCCACCATATATGCTACTATAAACCTATGAGCTTTTGGGATTTTGGTCTCTGGAGCGGACTTGTCCAATTCGGAGTAATCTGTTTATTCATAATCGTTGCAAATATATTACGAAGATATATACCCTTTTTGCGCAACAGCCTGCTTCCAACCGCCCTTATCGGTGGTTTAATTGCCTTTATATTCCGCTCAATCGGATGGCTGGATTTCATAAGCCAAAATTTTCTTGACGGGATTACCTATCATACTATGGCAATTGGCTTCATTGCACTTGCACTAAAACAGCAATACGGTCGCAAAAACGACAACATGAAAAAAGGCATGATGAAAGACGGAATTAATGCTGGTGCCACAATCGTCGGAACATATCTTATCCAGGGAATTATTGGTCTTGGGATTACAATATTACTTGCCGCTACATTCCTGCCATGGTTGTTCGAGGCAAGTGGAATATTGACCGCAATCGGACTTGGTCAAGGTCAAGGACAAAGTAACAGCTTCGGCAGACTATACGAAGAACTCGGCTTCTCGGGCGGTCAATCATTTGCGTTATCCATTGCATCCATTGGAATTTTGATTGGTTCAATTATCTCTGTTATTTATATCAATATCCTTAAGCGGAAAGGCAAAATAAACATAAAACAAATTGAAAAGGCATCCAAAATTGTCGAGGCAGACACCGAAGACGAAATTCCATTAAGTGAACCTGTTGACCGAATGACTATGACGATTTGTGTTATTATGTTTATCTTTATGTTGACATTTGCCTTCTTGTTTGGGTTTAATCACATCTTCATCGAGAGCGGCATGTTCGGCGAATTTGGTGAAAACACACTCCGCCCACTTATATTTGGCTTTAACTTCATAGTAGGTATGCTGTTTGCTTTCCTTTACAAGAAAATATTCAAAACATTAAAACGCCGCGGCATAATTAAACACCAATACACAAGCAACTATTCATTAAACCGCATCGGCGGCACCATGTTTGACTTTATGATTATTGCTGGAATCCTTCTTATTGACATCCATGTTCTTGCTCGTCTTATATTACCGCTTATACTTCTTTGCTTGTTCGGAACGATTGCCACATTTTATTACCTTAAAATCGTTGCAAAGCGTCTTGCAAAAGGTTACGAAGAAATCCACTTCATTGGAATGTTTGCAATGTTGACCGGTAAAATAAGTACTGGGATTGCAATTATCCGATTAATTGACCCAGGTCTTAAAACAAAGGCAAGTGATAACCTTGTATTAGGTTCATCGTTTGCGGTCGTATTTGGTTTCCCAATGATGTTTATGCTTGCACTTGCCCCTACCCAACCGTTATTAACATTGGGTGTCCTTATACTACTGTTCACCGCGATTAATATTTTTCTCTTCCGCGAACGAATTTTCAGAAGACGACGAAAAACGGTACCCGCAGATGAGGTTGCCGAAGAAATTGAAATAGAAACTCCTCTTAGCACGTCATCTTGAGCGACGCAAAGTCGAGTCGAAGGATGACATATCATATGTATTCTTCCAGAAATTTAGGTTCACTTTACTAAATAGTCTTGTCCAAATCGCTATCATGGTCTATACTTTATTTATGAAACAACAATGGACAAATTTTAAATCAGGCAAATGGCAAAGCGAAATTGACGTCGCATCATTCATCCAAGACAACTACTCTCCTTATGCTGGTGGTGGCGACTTTTTATGTGACACCACTCACGAGACACGTGAACTTTGGAAAAAGGTTCTTAATTTAAAAAAGCGTGAAAAGAAAAAAGGCATCCTGGGTGCCGAGACAAAAAAACCATCATCCATCACGGCATATGGTCCAGGCTATGTTGATGCCGAACTTGAAAAAATTGTGGGCATACAAACGGATAAACCACTTAAGCGTGCAATTTTCCCGTACGGCGGACTTCGCGTTGTTCAAAAGGCTTTGGAAGAATATGGTTATAGACTTGACCCAAAGACCGAGCATATCTTTTCAAACTATCGCAAAACCCACAACGAGGGTGTATTTGACGTGTACACAGACGAAATGTTACGTGCGCGCCGAAGCGGTATTATTACTGGTCTGCCCGATGCATATGGACGTGGACGAATTATCGGTGATTACCGTCGTGTTGCATTGTATGGAACAAAGTTCCTTATTGAACAAAAACTTGCTGACAAGAAAAAAGAAGATTGTTGCTTTATGTTCGACCATACAATCGCCAACCGCGAAAACATAAGCGAAGGTATCCGTGCATTACAAGAACTTGAACAAATGGCAAAATCATATGGCTTTGACATAACTGAACCCGCAACAAACGCACGCGAAGCAATTCAATGGTTGTACTTTGCCTACCTTGCCGCAATTAAACAACAAGATGGTGCAGCGATGAGTCTTGGGCGTATATCAACTTTCCTAGATATCTATATCGAACGCGACATTAAAAATGGAACGTTAACCGAGGTCGAAGCTCAAGAATTGGTCGACCACTTCATTATGAAACTTCGTATGGTACGTTTCCTACGCACCCAAGAATACAACAACCTGTTTTCTGGCGATCCAACTTGGGTTACCGAATGTATCGGTGGAATGGGAATTGACGGACGTACACTTGTCACAAAGTCAAGTTACCGATTTTTGCACACATTGTATAACCTTGGTCCAGCACCAGAACCCAACCTTACAATACTTTGGAGTACCGACCTTCCTTCCGAGTTCAAAAAATACTGTGCAAAGATTTCCATAGACACAAATTCCATCCAATATGAAAATGATGACCTTATGCGCAAGTTCTGGGGCGACGATTACGCAATCGCATGTTGTGTATCGGCAATGAGAATAGGAAAACAAATGCAATTCTTTGGTGCACGGGCAAATTTAGGCAAGGCACTTCTCTATGCAATCAATGGCGGTCGTGACGAAATGTCTGGTGCCCAAGTCTCCCCCGCATTCGAACCAATTACTGGCGATTATCTAGACTTTGACACGGTCATGCAAAAATTTGACCACACACTTGATTGGCTTGCAAAATTGTACATAAGCACATTGAACGTAATTCACTACATGCACGACAAATATAACTTTGAATCATTACAACTTGCACTACATGATTCAGAAATCCTTCGTACCCAAGCAACTGGTATAGCTGGACTTTCGGTAGTAGTAGACTCGTTATCGGCAATCAAAAACGCAAAAGTCAAAATTATCCGAAACAAAGATGGTCTTGCAACAGATTATGTTGTAGAAGGAGAATATCCAGCATTTGGAAACAATGACGACGAAATTAACAAGATGGCGGGTGAAATCGTCGAGAAATTTATGAACTATCTCGAAAAACACCATACTTACCGCGGTGCTGTGCCAACTATGTCAATCCTTACAATTACTTCTAATGTTATCTATGGACTTAAAACTGGATGCACCCCATGTGGGCGAAAAATGGGTGAACCATTCGCCCCAGGCGCAAACCCAGTCCACGGTCGAGACAAAAAGGGTGCTGCCGCATCTCTTGCATCTGTCTCGAGCCTTCCCTACACCCATGCACAAGACGGAATTTCTTACACATTCTCGGTTACCCCCGCAACACTTGGTAAAACAGAATCCCAGCGTGTAACAAACCTTGTGTCTATGTTAGATGGATATATGAGTGACAATGGTCACCACGTCAACGTCAACGTATTCGACCGCGAAACATTACTTGACGCGATGAAAAGACCCGAGCTCTACCCCCAATTAACAATCCGTGTCTCTGGTTATGCGGTAGAATTCACAAAACTAAGTCCCGAACAACAAACCGAGGTCATCACCCGAACACTCCATGAAAAATTGTAATGAGAAAGAGGCGTATATGTAGTAGGTCATCCTGAGCGACCGAGTTTACGAGGAAGTCGAAGGATCTAGCGAACCCCGAGCGGAGCAAGTGGGTGATGCGTAAAAAAGCAATTTATTCGAGTGAAATTTGTATTTCACGCTTCGCTAGATTCTTCGGCTCCCTTGCTTCGCTCGGTCGCTCAGAATGACGTGGAAAAAAGACGGTCAATCCGTCTTTTTAAGTTACAACATCAATTATCTTTTTATGTCCTTGTCTTGGTTCTGCTGCTGTCTTCGTGCTTGCTCTTGTTTTACCATTCCTTGTAAATCACGACATATTTCATTAATTTGAGCAAGTTCTCGGTCACTATAATCCTTGTTTGTAATTCCTGTCATCACGTGTTGCACGACTTGTGGCAACATACCCGCACTTGTGTAATACTCTTTTTCCATAATTTCTCCTTTTTCCACAAAAATGTGAATAAGGTATTATAGGTCGTCGTCGTCTATGTCAAGGACTTTCTTTGAATGTTATGTCTCAGTCGATTTTTATAAAGTATATTTATCCACAGTTTTGTGTTACAATAAACAATATGGACGGCAGAATTCATTCAATCGAAACGGGAGGCATGGTCGATGGACCAGGTATTCGCTATGTCATTTTTGCCCAAGGCTGTCCGCTTCGATGCATTTATTGCCATAATCCAGATACATGGAATGGTAACTGTAAACGCGCAAAAACCCTTTCAGCTGACGAGTTAATGTCCGACATTTTGAAATACAAATCATATTTCAAGCATTCAAACGGCGGAATAACGCTAAGTGGCGGCGAACCATTAATACAAAAGCAATTCGCTACTGAATTGTTCCGTTCATGTAAACAAAATGGCATCCATACAGTCCTTGATACTTCTGGCTATGATGGCATTAATGACACAACGAAACAACTACTTGCATACACCGATCTTGTTCTGCTTGATATCAAATCAATAAACCCAGAAACCTATAAAAAAATTACCAAGCAAAACATCACCAAATCAATCGAATTTGCAAAGTATCTATCAACCAAAAATATCCCAACATGGATTCGTTTCGTACTTGTCCCAGATATCAATGACAATGAATCCGAGACCCACGAACTTGGACAATTTATTTCTAGCCTTTCTAACATTCAAAAAATCGAAGTCATCCCCTTTCACCAAATGGGTGCACATAAATGGAAAGAGATGGAAATGAATTACGAACTTGAATACACAAAAGAACCATCCAAGACACAAATCCACAATGCAAGAAAAATTCTTAAACAATATAATCCAAATATAGAAGTAGTCTAGTATTGACTTTTTTGCCAGTAAAATGTTATTATAAAATAAAAACGGAGGTACACATGTCAAAACTCAGCAAATATGTCCGTTCGTTACCCGAATTCGGTCGCCTTTTCTTTGACAATCTTTGTTCACAACATGAAGATGACATTGAACCAATAAGCAGACTATGGGAAGAAGCACTCTACAACACAGAATGCAAAGATGCTGGTTGCGAAAACACAAAGAAATGTTTCCAAGTTGGAAAGGACAGAGAAAAAGCATTTGAAAACGCCGAGTATCCACCAAATATGGAAAAATTACTCCCGCTAACAAAGTTCAGCCATACTATTCCAAACGATAAAAACAACTCAAAGGCATCAAAGAATGCCTCCCCACGTTGCCTAGAGGAAGCAATATACCATGACACAAATCAAGACAAAACAAACGCAAGTTAAAAAAGGTGTTTTGCAGTTTTCTTCGAAAACCACTATACCTTTTTTGGACACTATGGAATGTATTAATTGTTCGCTTTGCGAACAGGTCATAACATAAAAGGGCAACAAGCCCTTTTTGTTATCTACCCTTTGCTTTCTTTACTGCGTTCAGCTTTTCGATTACTTCTTCTGGAGTACTTACAATTGTAAATAAATCCTTGGGTTCAATTTTGTACGGTGCGCCACCTTTTCCAATCTTTGTAAAACCATTCTCGCCAATAAAATCAAAGAATGCAATTTGATGTTTATAGAAATTATCATAATTCAACAAGATAACCTCGAAATCAAACTCCTCGGCACGACGACATTCAATCGCAGTCCAGAATTCATGCATAGTTCCAATTCCACCTGGCATTACAACTATCGCTTCGGCTTTTTCAAGCATAGCCTCTAACCGCGTACAGATTGTATTTGTAAATACAACCTTGTCCGTCTTCATTTCTTTTAAATCGTCTTTATAAGCCTCGGGCAAAATTACCGTGTTCGGTGCATTCTTTTCAACATATTCTTTGTGAATTTGTGCCAAAACACCATGTCGGTTTCCACCAAACACTTTTTCAAAACCGTTCTCTACAAGCATCTTTCCCAAAGTCTCGGCAACACCGTAATACTTTGGATTTGTCGCTGGATTCGTCCCACCGAATACACATACTCTCATTATTACCTCCTATGGTTTAAGTGTAAGCTCTTTTTCAACAAACTCTAATATCATCTCGACTGTTTTGTATTTATACAATTTGTTCTTGTATGCATAGTACTCTGGTAAATCACCTTCCCTACCTTTGTTCAGTCGTTCAAGCAACTCATCAATCCATTCACGCAAATGACGAAGCGCCGAATCTACCCTCTCGTTATGAGCCTTTACCTTTTCAATTTCTGTCGGCTTGACATCGATTGATTTGTACATGCGATTAATCTTATCATAGAAATATTCGGCAAACAAAAGTGAACTTGCCAACTTTCGAAGTGTCGGCGCAATATGATTCATGGCACTTGATGTCGCAGGTGTCTTTGAACGGAATTCCTCTAGCATAATTTTTTGCAAATCATCCCAAGAAATCCGAAGCCCAATCAAAGACGAATGTGCAAAATCCTTTGACCCAAACAATGTCGCAAAATGGTCACTCGCCGCTTTTGCATTCGCCTCAGCCCGCAGTTTTTTTACCTCGATTGTTTTCTCGTCATCGTGGTCATCTTCGTCAATTTCAACCTTGCTGAATATATGCGAATACTGGCTCTGATTATAGACATAAAAGTCATTATACTCACGCAACAACTCTTCTGCTGTTCGCAAATCGGCACGCGCGAATATATTGTAACCATCTATATAAGCAAATTTTATCATATGCACTCCCCGCCCCATTATTACTTCATCATATCACCCCTCTAGTTATATGCAAAGCAGAATTTGATAACCGAAGACTTGTCAACAACTTTTTAAATCCAGCCTAATATCAATTTGCAACGGTGTGGGAAATGTTTCTTTTATCATTTCCTCAAGCGATGAACGCCTAGGGGCGGTCAAGTTTGAGGCAAAATAAAATGAAGAATATTTTCGCGGTTTTGCAAATTGTGGGGTTTTCAAAAAGGGGCGAAGCCCCTTTTGTGTTTTTTTGCGTTACTTTTTTGACGGCAAAAAAGTAACAAAAGAATTCACCCAACCGTATTCGGCGAACCAACCATCCCACCTGCATTCTCATTCATCGGAGTATTTACCTCAGGATCGTCCGCCCGTACCGCTTTTTCACAATGATTTCTTTTTCTTCCCTGCTTGCAATTTTCCCATATGTGATGTTCTTCTAACCTATGACCCTCGGGCGCAAGATGCATCATTGCTGGTCCCATTGTACTTCTCTCCACCCTTGGTGCCCGTGCTGGAGTCCTTTGAACCTCGTGCATACCCATCATCATTGGGTCAATTGGAAAATTCATCATAGTCGGATGTGCCATTACTGGTTCGTCCATCAAATCATCATCCATGAATTGACTTCGGATTGGTGCGTCTTCCATTACCGCCCTACTTGGCATATTTCCAAACGCTTCACCGAGCGTTCTCATACTTGCATCTTCTCTCTGTGTAACCGCCTGCACACTCGGCTTGTTCCCCTGTTGATAAAAATGAAACATAACATTCTCCTTATCCCAATTTATATGATTTTGGGGCACGGGATGTGAAATACCAGTCTTGACATTTACTATGAGATAGTGTATAATGACAATATGTTTTTGCTACATATAGAGAAAGATTGTTCAAGATATTATAGTGAATTATGTTCATATGTTAACGCTTCATTTGAAGCGTCACGTACAGGTGGAGAGATAATTATAGATGGCGAACTAATCTCCAAAGAAGAAGCATGCTACCAAATCGAAAGCCTAATTGAGGAAGTAGCAGAATTAATAAGATATAACAACGAAATAGCAGAACCCTCAGAAATAACAAAAATAGCAAGCGGCAGGTATTATGGCTTGCACCACGATATGTGCAATAGATATCATGCAATAACTCCATTCTTAAAAAATATTACGCCACAAAAGTTCCGAGAAACGCTAAAATCTAGTACATCCACCCATGACAAAATAAATCCCGATAGAACACAGTTCTAAACAAAAATCAGCATTACGCTGATTTTTTTGTGCACAATTTAAAATTATCTTGACAGTTAAAACCACATACACCGTATAATTTGATATGGATAAATTAAGACAATTTGCTGGTGGAAACCTTGACGAATTTGGTAACCGACTTGACGGTCGCGATGAACATAGATATGTATTACTAAGAAAAAATAATTACAGACCAACCTACAACAGCATGACTGTACCAGTCGTTCATACGAGTGAATCCATCCACCAAATGCACTCCAAGCCGCCGATAATAACGAAAAACCATTTGCTATATACACTGGAGAAGGCGAATTCATGCGCCCATGACCACCAGAATGTTTACAAGAACTTGAAGACGAATTATTAAACTGTTAACAATAAAAAAATCAGTCCATCGCTAATTTTCTAGAAGCACAAGCACATCATAACTATGTCATCCCGACCGAAGCGGAGGGATCCAGACGCGCAAGCGTCGCTCATATTTAACGATATCTTAAAAAGTAACTTTTAAATTTTGGTTATAATAAACGCTCCCGTTGGTCGCTGGATCCCTCCGCTTCGGTCGGGATGACATTATGGAGCTGTGTTCATCTACGCAATCTTTGACTTCCCCACAATCTTCTGCACACTACCCCAGTACCCAATCTTTTTAACCTCAACCCGACTCACAAGATCAATCTCAGCGACAACCTTTCCCTCGCGTGTAATCATAGCCTTACCAAGACCTTGCTCACCCGTAAATGGTGCCTTTATTGTCTTTGCAACCTCTATCTTTACATCGGGCTTACCTTTCTCGCCCTTTTTCACAAGGTCATAAAAATTATCCTTCGCAAACAATTGAACTGTGTCTCTCATCGCACCCTTGACTTTGACTTCCGCCAACACATCGTCCTTGCTTACAACCAATTCATTTTTATAATTTGCAAACACGTAATTCATTAAATCGCCGCTTTCTGCAAATCGTGTTTTTGAATCGCTTGCCCCGATGATAACCGCAACTGGCTTTAACGCACCTCGTGTCGCAGCCACCGTAATGCAATGACCCGCTTCCGATGTAAAACCTGTCTTTCCGCCCGTACATCCATCAAAGAATCGTGCGTGTCTGTTGGTATTTGTAAGACCTGTAATTCTGCCATCCTTTGGGTGTGTTAAATCATACATCCATGTCATCTCGTGACGACCGTAGTATTGACTCTTCATCATGTACGCATACACCTTTGCAACATCAGACGCCGTGCTGTACGCACCAACCGCAGGCAACCCTGTGACATTTACATAATTCGTATTATTCATTCCAAGTTTCACCGCCAACGCATTCATTCGGTCAACAAACTCGGTTTCACTTCCCGCTATTAATTCGGCAAGTGCAACACAGCTATCATTTGCGGATGCAATTATAATGGATTTGATAAGATCATCTACGCTGTACTCGTTATCAAAATCAAGGAACGCCTGTGATCCGCCCATACCACTTGCATTTTGAGACACCATAACCATCTGGTCAAGAGTAATCTCGCCTGCTTCCAACGCGTCGTAAATCACGGCAAGCGTTGTGATCTTTACCATACTTGCAATCGGTAATTGCTTGTCGGCATCCTTTGCAAACAAGACTCTTCCCGAATTTGCCTCTAACAAGAAAGCCGACTTTGATGTTATATCAAGCCCAGCCTCCGCTTTGACCTCTTTCTTTTCCTTTGTATTTAAAAGGTATCCTGAAACCGCGGTCTTTTCTTTGTCAACACATGGACAATCACAACCAGTATACGCCGCACCAGACAACACTATTGTCCCACTTGCGACAAGCGCAACTGCTCCAAATAATAATTTCTTTACATTTTTCATGCCACTAGTATTTTGCAAACGCGATTTTTTATACGTCATTCTGAAAGACGTGTCCGTATGTTCTCTTTCCGACAATTTTCGTCATCTTTATCTGCCCAATCCCATACACATATAGCATGAAACGCAAATACTTTAACCGCTTTGCATTCGGCATGCGTAATTCTATTGCAACAACCTGGCGCGAGAACAAGAGCCTGCTCTTTCTTATGGGAATATTTATCATCGCGGGAATTATAATCGGTTCTATCGCATTATTCAACCCACTTGTTACTCATTTTCAAATTACGCGCAACTTTCTTGATGCAAATGTACTGAATGTCATAACCCCAAACCGTGGATTATTCGCATTTGTTCTTGCCCGATTTTTTGATCTTGCATTTGCATTAACGCTTGTCTTCCTGTTTAACCTAAGCAAATTTTCGTTCTGGCTGACGTTCCCATATGTCGGATTCCGTGCATTCTGGATGGTCGTCAACTTGTTCTGGATTGTCGACCGCTTTGGTTTTGTCCACGGTTCAATATTCTTCTTTGCTTACCTTGTAATCTTTATCATCCTTATCATCATGTTCTCACTTGCATGTATCTTTATAATGAAGCGTTGCGCACAAATCCGCAAATTCGGATGGCGAAGTGGTTGTTCTTTCCGCGAAATTCGCCATCCACTCTTTTGGCTCACCGCATCCATACTTCTCATTGCCTTTGTTGAATGGTTACTCTACTTCCTTATCCTTGGGCGTATGGTATATATTGCATAATGTCATCCTGAGCGAAACGAAGTGGAGTCGAAGGATCTAGCGAAGCGTAAAAATACAAACTTACTCTACATATATCTTTTTTTACGCTTCACCCACTCGCTACGCTTGGGGTTTGCTAGATCCTTCGGCTACGCCCTACGGGCTTCGCTCAGGATGACATAACCAGAAAAATTCGTTAACAAATAAATAAATAAATAACAAATAAATTTACGGTATAATAAAATCAATATAAATTCCGTATCCTTTCGCCGAATCACCCAAAACCACATGCGTCAACGCCCCCACAATCTTTCCATTCTGGATAATCGGGCTTCCGCTCATACCGTGAATAATCCCACCCATTCCATCAAGCAATCTTTTATCTGTAACACGTATAACCATACTTTTGGTCGAAGGCTTTTTCTGGAACCTTGTTTTAATAATTTCTATATCAAATTCTTCGGTTGTTCCACATGCAAGCGTTGATCTCAACTTTGCCTTGCCTGGCTTTACATTGTATCTTGATGCAACAGGATAATTAATCGCGTCTGTCAAAAACTTACTCTCGTTATATAGACATCCGAACACACCGAAGCTATTACTGCTTAAAATATCACCCTCACCCTTGTTCGTCCCATGTTCAATCGAGTTATTCAAAACACTTTTATAACTTCCGACTTTTTTACCGACGCTTTTATCTACGTTGATAATAGAAGTATTATGCACAGTCCCACCGCGAACATCAACACTTGTCGCCGTTTCAAAGTCATTTAATTTATGACCAAGTGATGCAAAATTATTATTTTGCGGATTCACATAAGTCAAAGTTCCAATTCCCGCAGTTTCGTCCTTTAACCAAACCCCTATGCTGCCGTCCTCGACCTTTAGCGGCAATTCAAAAGATTTTCCACCACGCAATAATTTAACCAAGATAACGGTCTTACCAACCTTTGTCTTTAGTATCTCTTCCAAATCGGCAAGTGAATCAACAGGCTTTTCATTAACCTCGATTATAATATCACCTTTTTTAAGCCCTTGCTCGCGTGAATCCGCGGTTACAATAATCCCGTCAACTTTGGCTTGAAAGCCAATCAACTGCCCACCCGCAATTACATTCTCAAAAGGTAATAAATCAACTTTTACACGCTTTACTGGAATAAATCCGAATAATTTTAACTGTACATATCGCTCGGCATCTTCACCAACCGCAGAATCCGAGTTAGTTTCCTGTTGAACAAACCTTGACCGCGGTAAATAAATTGGATTGGTACCCGCAAATTCACTATCGGTCAATCGAACATTATCAGGCAAAGTCGAACTCAAATACACAGGCACAACAACAAAAATAGTCACCAGACTAAACGCAACCATTAACGCGAACGTCGCAACAAAAAACTTTTTCACCCTATGGTATGTGCAGGTTTAGTAAGAATTATTTTAAAAAAGTCCGTAGTGGACTTATTCATCTTTTTCATATTCATCAGTTGCTTTTATATATTCATTACCAGTCTTTAGTCCCATGTACATCGAGGCACCACCTGCAATAATTGCGGCACTCGTCAAAGGAATGTTTCCACTTACAGCGCCAGCAAGAGCAAAAATTGCACATGTGCCACTAGCGAATCCTGTGACTATCGTCACGGTAGAAGCCATGTCTGGTCTCTCGTTGGCAAAAGTATGGATTTCTTCATCCAAACCTTTCTTATAACCGACTAATCCATCTTTGATTCTAGTAAGCAATTTCATTCCCTCCAACTGGTCTTTGTACCTCGAATTTCTTTAAATCAAACGCGCTATTTAATTCGGAGGTAATTTTTCTATCGAGATGTCGTTCCATATTTGGAGAAATTTCGAAATTACCAGCATTTATGTCATCCTCAAATTGTTTGTCATGATGCAATTCTCTAACACTTGTTGGAACCTCGTGTAATTTCATATCGCAAGCATATGCAATTTCATTATCGAAATTTTCATTAACTCTATCATTTATACATTCTTTTGTCCGCGGGATCATTGGGGTTAAAAGCTTTTTTGCAGCATAACCAGAAAGAACAGCAGGAAACATAAAGCTTGAATTTGCTGTAAATGTCTCGTACACACAACCTGCCGAAAGTACACCCATGCTTGTGCCAATAAACGTTGTCATTTTTGGAAAGTTTTCAGCCATTACATCACAAACGTCAGTAAATTCATCATTAATTTCTTCTATTTTTTCAGCCACTCTTACAAGTTTTCCCATATTTCCACCTCCAAATTCTAAAATATCTTACCACAAATCACCCATTTTGTCAATATCGCCCCAAAACTCTTGCCCAAATATTCTTTCTATGCTATAATTTTCTGTTGACTAGACGGGGGGCTAGCGGTCCCTTGTAACCGTCACGCTAAGGCGGGTTGAATACCTTGTCCAAGGGGGGAAATAGTCAGTCAAGGTCTTTATATACGATGTTGAAGTGGGGACCCTGTGCAATGGCAACGCTGTGAATCATGTCAGGTTGGGAACAAAGCAGCATTAAGCATCCGAGCCGTGTGCCACAGATAAATTTCCACGGAGTCGTGTATAAAAAACTTTGAATGATTATCAACTTCGAAGCAAGGGTCAACACCAATAGAAAGTCCGTAATCTTACTGGACTTTTTTTCTTTTAGAAAAGAAACTAAAACTTATTATTACTTTTTGCCCAGTCAAAAAGTGTGAAAAGATTTGACATTCAAAGCATTAAAATGCATACTAATATCTATGAACTATAAAACACTTTCACCGATTGCAAAATCAATTAAAAAACATCAAATCTTCTCCACAGGTCAAATGATGACGTCTGGTGAAGTGCATAACATCGGAATAATCGTAGCATGCGAACAAAATTCAGCTCTTCGAACCATAGAAAACGTATCTGCTGGCGTAAAGTCTGCTAATGGTGCTGTCCATGTATTTAACATGCCATATCTTGGTTATCTGAATAAAATTAACCCAATGACCGCAAAGTATGCAAATTCATTTATGAAGTTAACCGCAAAAAATATCGAGGCAATTATAAAAACAAACATGCTTGACGGAGTTGTCATTGTATCCGATTGTGATATTACAATTACTGGCGCTCTTCTTGGATGTCTTCGTGTGAACTGCCCTGTTCTTGTTGCATATCCTGGACATTGTACATATCACCTTTCTTTAAATACAAATGCAAAACTTGTAAAACGTGAATTTGACGAAGAGCAGGCAGACGTCCAACACTCCACACATCCTTCACATAATGCTTCTAACCTTAAGACATTCATCTCACTTATACATAACTTTGGTTTCGTAGTCGAAACTTTTGAGACCTATTCAAGAGACAGCGGGCTTTTAATCCAAAACGCATACAATACTGGAATCAAAATTGTCGAAAACACAAAGAACATGACACTACCCCGCAAGTTAATCACAAAAGACAAATTCCATAATGCGGTAAACATATGTCTTGATAAAAATCTTGCCGACTTTGCTCAAATCGAACTTGCAGCCGAGCTTGCCCGCGCCAACGACATCAAACTTGACCACGATTACATTACAATGATAACAAAAAAATCATCCGAGCCAAAAATCATTATGGTTCGCGGATCTGCATGTGATGATGGTGGATATGTTCAAATGTCCGATTCCCTGCCAACACATTTCCAAGGCACGGCAAAAGTCTACTCTTCCCTTGAGGAAGCCGACCGCGCTATCGGAAATGGTTCTATAAAAGACGGTGTCATTGTTCTTCATAACTGTGTTGACATTAATGTTTCTGCAATAGTTCACACAATTCACGAACTTGGACTGTCTGATAAAATCGCCATCGCAACAGACGGAGTATGCGACCAAACATCTGTCCTTGTTGTTCAAAAATGCACACCAAATACTTACGAAAATGAGGCATTTTCAAATATTCAAACGGGCGACGTTCTTGAAATTAACCTTGCAAAAAGTCGTTTTAACACAAGCATTCTTGCAAAGGATATTAAAACCCGTGCAAAGCGTAATACTACACAAAAATTCGAGACTTATTTTAATTAGATTTGAAACCCTAGCTTACGCAACATTTTGACAACCACCTTTGGATCAAGACCAGCAACTCCATCACGTGCAACATTTTTAATCACAAGAAACGGAGCAATAGGTCCAGCACTTCGATACCCTGCTGCACCATAAGATAATTCGTCCTCACAAATTTCATCAATTACCTCGGAAGGAATCTTTTTTACTTTAGTTTTATACGCAACCGTTTTTACATAAGTCCGACCGTTATAATAAATCGCAATCGAAGTATAAACGATGTTGGTCCTTCCGCTTAATAACTCGTGTTGCTCGCGGCACATTTCTTTTGTAAGCGGCTTTTCCAAAATTCGCCCCTTACATAATACGGTCGTGTCCGCGGCAATCACCGCACCATTTTTTATTCGACCAATAAAAGGCTCAAGCTTGGCAAGTGCCATCTTTTTTGCATATTCCTTCTCTTGCTTTTTACTTACTCCCTCATGCGGATGTTCATAATTCAAATCGGCATCATCCACCGAGCTCAAAATCTTTACAAATTTTATACCCTCTTCTTCCAGATGCCTTGCACGTCGTGGACTTGCACTCGCAAGAACTATTGTTGGCTCGTCAAATTCAATTATTTCACCATCATCAAATCGCTTTTGTAAATCATTGCTCATAGCTCAATCTCCGCAACTTCGAACCCAAGCACATCACAACTTGTTAAAAAATATCTTATTCCATTTTTGGTCGTCTCTAATTCCTTGCGACCACCCTTTCCATGAAGATGTCCGTAAATACAAACATCAACCTTGTACTTTTCCAACATTTCGGTAAACGCCGAATCATCACGCATAGCATTAAACGGTGGATAGTGTACGATAACAATTAGCTTATCACCATCTTTCATTTTCTTGGTCGCGTCTTGCAATGCAAGTTCCAATCTAATTACTTCTCTGTCAAAGATTTTTTTGTCCTCGGCATTTTGCTCTCTGCTACGTTCTGGAACTTTCCATCCACGTGTCCCCGCAAACACAATTCCATCAAACCGTATCGCATCATTTTGCAAAGCAATTATGTCTGGTGCTACCGCCGCTCGAACCTTTCCAATACTGTCCCACCAATAATCATGATTACCTCGAATAATAATTTTCGTGCCATTCAGCTTTTTCAAATATTCAAAATCTTGCCCAGCCTCAGACATCTTCATTGCCCAGCTTATATCACCCGCAATAATTCCTATATCATCAATGCCAACTTTTGAATTCCAACTTTGCAATATCTTGTCCTCATATCCTGTCCAATGCCCACCAAAAAGATCCATCGGCTTATCAACCTGATACGATAAATGTAAATCGGATATTGCATAGATTTTTTTCATAACTTGTACCTTTATCTTTCACACACTACTATATCTTGTATAGTATGCGACATAAACTAACCCTCTTCCTTTAATTTGTGCGCCTTTCTATTGAAATCAAACTTGGTCCAAGGCTCATCCTCTGGTGGATTTACAACAAATGCCATGACCTGATCTTGCGTCGGATGCTTGAACTTTAATTCATGTGCCCACAATGCCAATTCCTTTTCTGGCCATCCACCATACTTTTTATCACCCAAAACAGGATTCCCAATGTGACTGAACTGTGCCCTTATTTGATGAGACCGACCAGTAACAAGCTCTACCTCAACAAGCGAAACCTTTTCTAATACTGTGCGAACATTGTAATCCAATTCAGCACGCTTTGCCCCGCTTACTGCCGCACCCACAATATCAACCTTGTTGGTTTTAGAATTTTTAAGCAAATGGTTTTCCAATTTGCCACTTCGTTCTTTTGGACTGCCCTTTACTATCGTCAAATACTTTTTATAAAACTCGCCATTTTTTAACTGTTCGGACAACCTTGCCGCCGCCTTGGTCGTCTTTGCATAAACCATCACACCACCAGTAACTCGGTCAAGCCGATGCACTAATCCAACAAAAGCCTCGCCTGGCTTTTCCTCGTTCGCCTTTCTATGCTCTTTTAACATAGTCAAAAGATCCATATCCTCACTCTTATCCGCACAACACGGCAACCCCTGAGGTTTTATCACCACCAAAATATGGTTGTCTTCATAAATTATCGCAAGTTCGTTCATATAGACATTATAACAAATGTGTTACAATATATAAAGAGAATTTGGAGGTCAAAATGCCAAACATAGCTCTAATCGGTCGTGCTGGAAGCGGGAAATCAACATTAACCAAACGAATCTCGGAAAAATTCAACCTTGTAATAATTGACAGCACCGCCCTGCGTGAATACATCACCCAAAAACTTGAGAACTGGGAAATTTTGGAAAATACCATGGCACACGGCGGAATCGTCCCACCATATCTACAGGAAAAGGCATTAATAAATAGAATGAACTCGAATCTATCATCCGTAGGTTTTATCTGGGATAATTTATACACAGAAAGCATTTTTCAACTCGCCGAAAAATACACACCAATTGATATCGCATTTCATTTAGAAATAGATGAAAAATCGGCAAATACCCGCCTTTTTAATCGTGGAAGAGGCGATCTCAGCCCCGAATTCATGCAAAACAGAACACGTGATTTTGAAACAAATCTTCCTATACTCATAAATTCGCTTGGCAAAAGACTAGTCACAATCGACGCAACAAAAACTCAAAATGATATATTTAAAACTGTTTCCAACAGCATTACCACTCTATTAACCTAATACTGAAACATCTACATTTTTTCTCACAGCCTCGAACACCTCATCATATACCACTTTACTTGAAATAATTGCACCATTTATCGGCGAATCCATTCGGTCTTCTTCACCATAAAAATTACGAACAATACCACCAGCCTCTTCAACAATAACTTTTGCTGCTGCAATGTCATGAAAAGTAGTTCCTGGAAATAATTGGAATGAATAATGTCCATCAGCAACAGTCATAGCAGCCCGAACACAGCTTCCTATACTTGTACAATACACATGTTTCAACGGAATCGTTCCCAAGTTTAAACGTGATGCCGCCCTCGCCCACATATCATAAGAACCCATAGCCCGTTTATCATCAAGCTTGTAATCATTAACTTGAATCTTTTCACCGTTTTTAAATGCACCATAGCCCTTGATCGCCCAATACATTTCACCAAGAAACGGGTCGAATACCACCCCAAGTACGGAAACACCATCAATTACAAGTGCCAAAGAAAACACAGCAACAGGGATTCGACGTGCAAACTGTGCAGTCCCATCTACTGGGTCGCATACCCACAGATAATTACCCTCACCATATTGTTCTTCTTCACCGAACACCGCATGGCTTGGATATGTTTCCTTCACCCGTTCAATCAAGTACGAATTAATCTCTGTATCAGCAAGAGTCACAATTGTTTGGTCACCTTTGTACTGACTTATATCTTTTGCATTAAAATACTTCAACATAATCTCGCCAGCACGCGCGGCAACACCCTTTGCAAATTCCAAATATTCTTTAAACTGTTTTTCCATAATTTACCTTTTAATTTAATGTTAACTGAAAATCTTTTTTGAATCACCAACATACCTTGGAATCAAATGCACATGAGTATGAAAAATAACCTGTCCCGCCGATTTGCCACAGTTCATCACAATGTTGTAACCTGCTGGACCATATTTGTAATCTAATAAAACTTTTACTTCCTCGATCAAATTAAAAACCGCAATTTTTTCTTCTTCGGTTGTTTTGAACCAATTCTCACTATGTCTTTTTGGGATAATTAAAACATGTCCTTGTGCCTGCGGATACTTGTCATAAACCACATACGCAAGCTTATTATCCATAATTGCATTCTTCTTTACTTCATCTGAACAAAAAATACAACTCTCACCCATATTTCTATCTCCTTTTATATAGTGGTATTATGTTACTCACCATACAATATCTTGTATACTATGTCTCACAGGCAAGCTGCACTAACCCTATTTAAACTCTGCAAACGTCGAACACCCAGCAGGCAAAACAATCCCCTCATGCGTTTCCAAGCCAATCTCGTATGCATCAATATTGCTATAACTCTTACCAAGTGCCTCCAAATTTTTTTGCAGCACGTTCTTCATCACAGTTGGCTGTAACCCTGTTGTATAGCTGTTTATCAAAAAGAATACTGGATTATCTGACAAGACCTCGCTACACAATTTTACAAGGCCATCCAAGTCACGTTCTATCTTCCACACCTCGCCATTTGCTCCACGCCCGAAACTTGGCGGATCCATAATTATTGCATCATATCGTTTGCCCCGACGAATTTCACGAGCCACGAATTTGGCACAGTCATCAATTATATAGCGCACTCTGTCACCTGGAATTTCATTTAATTCAACATTTCGCTTACAAACTTCGGTCATCCCTTTACTTGCATCTACGTGGGTGACATATGCCCCAGCAAAAGCACAAGCCACCGTTGCCCCACCTGTGTATCCAAATAAATTCAACACACGAATATCTTGCTCTTCCGAATTCTTTTTATTTTTCTGCCTCTTCTTAATTGCCGAATCAATAACATTGCCAACCCGCTCCCAATTCACAGCCTGCTCGGGAAAAAGACCCGTGTGCTTGAAATTGGTCGGACTTATAATAAACTTTAATTGCTTGTAATTAACAATCCATTCATCTGGAATTGATTTGAAATATTCCCAAGACCCACCACCAGCCACACTTCGCGTATATTTTGCATGTAACATGCGGAATCCAGAAAAATCAAAAGCCGCAGTCCAAATAGCCTGGGGATCGGGACGCAACAAATAAACATCACCCCATTTTTCCAGCTTTTCACCCGCACCAGTCGCGACTATTTGATAATCAACCCATCCACTTGCTACCTTCATATTTCCCCTTATTTTTCGACTACTACCATATCTTGTATATTATGTTTTACAAATAACACTATATCCTGTGCAAGACTTATTTAACAACTTTGAAAGTTATCACAACCTTGTCACCGTCAATCTCGGACTCCACTTTTGTACCGCCTGCAACCTTATCCGCCAATCCCTTTGCCAATACCTCTTGCATAATTTTCTTTTCATTCTTGGTGATTATTTGTGACATCTTCTCGGATTTTGTATTCAAACCTAGTTCAATTCGCGCAGTAATATCCAACTCGGCATCTTGTCTTGCGACCTGGATGGCACGAATTAATTCACGCAACTTGCCCTCTTCTACAAGTTCATCAGTCAACGTAGTATCAAGAACAACGGTCAACTCGCCATCAGTCTCACTCACATACTCGTCTTTTGATTTTAACTTTCTCTCGAATAATTCACTTGATAACCCTTTGAAATCTCCTACACTTACCTTTCCTTTTCCAAATGACGCAACCGCCTTTCTCATCTGTTCATCATCTAAAGATTCCAACCCCTTTTTCAATTCCTGTACTCGCCCACCAAGTACACTACCCGCCTTTTTAAAGTTCACAACAAGAAATGGAACATTAAATTTTTCTTCATCACTTACAAGTTCAACTTCTTTTACATTTAATTCTTCCTGTAAATATTCTTTAAAGAGCTTTAACGCTTTATCCTCGTTTGATTTTATATACAACTTTTTCAATGGCTGACGTACCTTTAAATTTTCCCTTGCACGAAGGAAATGTGCCATAGATGCAACCTTTTGAATGAACGCAACGTGTCTAAGCACATTTAAAATTTTCTCGTCAAGTTTTATTTCTTTCGGAAAATCCGCAAGTAACACGGACTCTGGGACATCTTGTCCATATTTTTTTATAACAGTCCGCCAAACATTTTCAGACATAAATGGAGTAATTGGAGTCAAGCAAAGCGTAATTGCACGAATTGCTTGATATAATACCCAATACGCATTCATCTTATCTTGACCACGCTCGCCTTTCCAAAAACGCCTTCTGTTGGTTCGTATATAAAAGTTTGATAAGTCCTCTATGAAATTCTCGGTTGCCTTTGTCACAAGATGCGGGCTGTAACTTGAATATGCCTCATCACAAGTTTTTACATATTTGTTTATTGCTTCAATCAACCAAAGGTCGGTAACATGCAAATCTTTCGGCATATGCGAATGAATTTTCGGATTGTCAACCATTGCATATGTATTAAAGAACGTAACCACATTCAATATAGAATTCAAATTCTTTTTCGCATCAATTATCATATTGGGACCAAATCGCATGTCAAGCGCAGGATTTGCACCAATCATATGATAACGTACCGCATCTGCCGAATAATTTTCAATCTGTTCGCTTAGCGGAATATTGTTTGAATCGGTCTTCGAAACTTTTTTACCAGCCTCGTTCAATATTGTCCCATAACCAGAAAGCACCTCGAAAGGAGCCTTCCCCTCTAATACCACAGACATAAAAAGCTGGGAATAGAACCAAAGTCTGATTTGCTCTTTCATTTCTATAACTACATTTGATGGAAAGTTATTTCTCCAATATTCTTTGTCTTCAAAATATCCTTTTGTCGAAAACGGAGCAATCCCAGCATCAAGCCAACAATCACCAACATCTGTAACACGTTTGACCGACTTCTTGCATTTTGCACAAGTTATTTGAACATCGTCTATGTATGGTCTGTGAAGGTGCGGGATTTTGTCAACATCGGATGGGTTAGTCGCAAGCCCTCTTAACTCCTCTTTACTTCCCACAACTGTCAAATGCCCACAATCACATGGATAAAATGGAAGCGGTAATCCATAAAAGCGACGCCTTGAAATATTCCAATCGCCCATATTACGAATCCAATCTTCCATCATCTTGCGAAGATATTCTGGTTGCCATTTGACTGTATCAATTGTTTCAAAGATAGCAGGCTTTACATCCGCGGTTGCAATATCCCATCCATCAACAAGCCTAAACACAACATTTGTCTTACAACGCCAACAATATGGATAATTGTGTTTGTATTTATGAGTAAAGTACATCTTGCCATTTTCACGCAACTTTTCAAATACAACTTCTTCCGCCTCATCAGTAGAAAGCCCATTCAAATATTCAAATTCTGGTTTGAACCTTGCCGCCTCGTCAATTGGAACAATAGGCTCAAGTCCATGTTTTTTACCAAGCTCAAAGTCCTCGGCACCACAACCTGGTGCAATATGAACCGCACCACTGCCCTCGGCGGCACTTACATCACTCCATGGAATTATCACTCCATGTTGATTCTGCCCCTTGAATATCAAAGGTCTTTCATATTTTAACCCAACAAGCTCTGCACCCTTTATTTTCGCAATAACCTCTATCGCATCATCGCCAAGTTTTTTATATGCCTCTTTCCCAATTATGACAAGTGCATCATCACTTTTAACCCGAACTTTCAGATAATCGTTTTCTGGATTAATTGCAACGGCAACGTTAGCCGACAACGTCCATGGTGTTGTTGTCCATATAAGAATGCTTTCTTTGGCTTTTCCAATAATTGGTAATTTCGCAAACACAGCACGATGTTCAAGCTCTTTATAAGAACCTGACATTTCATGCTCAGACAAACTTGTCCCGCAACGTGGACACCAAGGCATTGCCTTGAAACTTTTTTTCAACCAACCCTTTTCATGCACTACTTTTAAAAAGTGCCAAATTGACGTTATGTTTGTATCGCTGTTGGTAAAGTAACTGTTATCCCAATCCATTATTTGACCGATACGCTTGCTTTGCTCGGTCTGCACAGCCGCAAAATGATTAACACGATCAATACATTTCTCGGTAAATTTATCAAGACCATATTTCTCGATATCTTTCTTGCTCGAAAGCCCCAACAATTTTTCAACCTCTACCTCGACCCACATACCTTGTGCGTCAAATCCATTTTGAAATTGTTGAGAATACCCTTTTAAATGATGATACTTGATAATCGCATCCTTTAACGCCCTTCCCCATACATGGTGCATACACATTGGTGCATTCGCGGTTATCGGACCATCCAAAGACTTGTACCGTTTTGTACTGTTCCTATTCTTTTCAACCATCTTTGGGAATAAACCAATCTCATCCCAAAACTTTAATACCTCGTGTTCATTTTTAACAAAATCAAAGCCCTTAGCCATTTTACTCTCCTTTTTCTTGCCCTATATTACACGATTTTGTAATTTCAAGCAAGTCTTGGTAAATCCTTTCATGTCCGCATACAAAAATCCTATCCGCTAATATTAGTCGCAATCACCCCAGATTGGTTAGCAATAAAGCAACCCGCAAACTCTGGGAACGAATCATTAGTCAAAGACACAATGCCATCAAACTTCCCCTCGGCGACAAGACAGTAATTATAAGCAAACGAACCCTGCGATGGAAAAATCTCATATTTTTGTTCAAGCTTCTCGCCCAGTCCCTTTGCACCTGGTATCACTTCACTTTTGTATGTTGGTGCATAGATAAGTCGCCTTCCAAATGACTTTCGTTCACCCAACCTCTTACCATTAATGGTTATACCATCTTCCCTGCTCGCCAGATATAATGCATTCGCCGTCGGTACATACACACATGCAAAATCAACCTTGCCCTTACTCATATGACTTACAACGACCGCATAATTTGGCTCACCATTTATAAAGCGTTTTGTTCCACTTATCGGATCGGCAATCCAGACCGACTCGGCATCAACGAAATTATCATTTTCTTCTTCCGAAAAGAAATGGTTTTTACCTGGCATCTTATTAATGATTTCTTTTAACCCTCTTTCGATTTTTAAATCATACTCGGTTAAATATTGTTTTTTAATTCCTATGTCTTCGACCTTGCCTGATATCTCTGGCAATTTTCTGCCCTCTTCCAAAATAAATTGAATTATCTCATGGGCTTTATCCTTATTCATTTCTAACTCCAATTCCATTTTGTATCACTATGTTTCATAAACCACAATATATTGTGTACTATGCAAGACATTTTTCTTGTTTTAAGCTAGTAATTCTCTAAAATCTTCATCAAATCCATAACATCCCCCGTGGTAATAATTCCAAGCGGTTTGCATGACGGTGTCCCATCTTTAGTCAAGATAATACACGTAAGCTTTCTATTAGTATTGAACCACGTCAACGCCTCTTCAATCGTTACTTTGTTATTTGCAACGGCAAAGTGGTTATTGCTTGGAAAGTTTACAAGGAACTGTTCTGCTGTTGTATTGTTAACAAAATCATCAATACTACGTCCGCTCTCAATCACAAAACCACCCAATACCTCGATAAATTTACGCCAGCGAATAACACCAATCAATGTGTCACCTTTATATATCGGAAGACTTGAATGCTTTACGCGACTTGTTTCGATAATCAAATCCTTTAACGTAATGTCTGCACTCGCGATTGCAACTTCCCCACTTTTAATAGACTCAATAGCCAAAGGAGGAGCCGAGACCAACTTTGCAATCTTTTCAAGTAATTCAACAACCTCGATATGAGGCTCGGCAATCAATACCTCGGACTTATTATGAATAATCGCATTGCGTAAACGAGCAAGATCCACAAGCTCATCCTCGTACACACGAATTACAGTATTCAAACTTGAACAACGCCGAATTAAATCGGTAAAAGTAATATTAGTTTTAAAATTATATTGGTTTCGAAGAGAATGGTCAATAGTATTATACGCATTCACAAACCTTGTCGCATTTGTTGCCATAAAGATATTATAGCACAGTTCGCGCAAGCGAACAATAAAATAATTTCCTTAATGCTCACGAAGCGGAGCGAAGTATAGCACAGTTCGTGCAAAGCGCTAGCATATTCGCAAAGCGAATAATATGTACCATCCTTAATGCGATACGGCGAATGCCGTACACAATATATTTTTTACATAATTGCTCACGGAGCGGAGCGAAGTATAACAATAAACAAAAACAGACTCCCGCAAGAGTCTGTCTAATAAATTCAGCGAATACAGTTATTCACGAGATGAAGCACGGTACAAGCATACTGCCTTCAACATAACAGCCAACATCACTACCAGAGTAATTCCATCAAAGACAACAAGTATGATATCTGACACAGTTGCACCTGCATTACATAATAAGCAAGTAAATATTACAAACCTTGCAATTACCAGACCAAGAATATGATAAGCAAAAATCATGGTAACAATGGATAACTTCCTAGAACCACTCCACCCCAACAGAAGTGCAACACCCATAACAACAAGAGGCACCGAAACAAAGGCAAGCGCACTTAATATAATAACCGCCCCTTCGGATGCACTTATCCCAATACGCATCCAACTTGTTAAATAAGCTATACTTACCGCTGCAACAGCAATACCGCCAACAATTACCAGAATACCCAGTAACCGTTCCTTTGAAATTTTTTCACAACATTTCATATATTATTTCTCCTTTATATTCTTTTAAAGTGAAGCTATGTTACTTGGCATGATAAAGAATGGTCTGAAACCACCTTGTGAATGGTCAAAATGTCCACTATTTAATGCAAGAAACAAATCAGCCAAAAGACGATTATCTGGACCCTCGGAAGGTTCGTTTCCAGTAATAAAGAACAATACCCTGTGTGGTGATTTCATGTAACCGTGCATCACCTTCGTTAAGCTCCCATGTATTTCTTGCAACAAGATAAAGACTTGAATTAAGTCCACCAAGATATAATGGAGTTTCATTAAAGAACAACATAATCATATCCATAGGCAGCTGGCATGGAATAATTGAAAAACTTATATCTTCATCGGCGATAAGTGAATCAAGGAATGCAACACGATTTTCAAAATCTTGTCTTGTTGGATCAACCGCACTACCCCTATTCGCATAGTTACGCCAATTTACACTATTATCCCATCCGTCAAGAACTGGCCATGCTGGGTGACCTTTGTATACAAGGTTATGTGTCGTTCCATACAATTCAACAATTTTATTCATAAACACTTCAAAGGCACTACTTTCATCTTCTCCGCGTACAAAACCTAGTCCCTCTTCAACTTGGAATGAAGATGTGGTAATAACAAGTGTTGGCTTTGCATTATCAAATGCAAGTGCCTCGGTAACAGCATTACCAAACATAGCGTCTGCGAAACTTTGTCTTGCTTCATTACCTCTTGCAATAAGTGCATTTGTCAAAGCCATAAGCGAACTATTAGGCTTTATATTTAATCTATTCATGATATGAGGTTGAACACCAAAAACACCAGCAAGCGGGTTATTAACAGTAGGCGTAACAGGATTCTGAAGCATTATTGTAACATTAGGCAATGTTGCCAATGGCAGAGTCAAATCATACCTGTCTGACACAGATCCCTGTACATTTACATTACCATTTCGTGCACGTCGAATTGTATTCATCATACGCTGGGTCGCATTATTTAATCTAGGTCCACCTTCATACCCGCCCATAAGTCTTCTGATTTCATTATTTGTCTGCAACCCGTCCTCTAAGAGTACGATATTAAAATTACGCTCTGGGATACGGTTATACCAAAACAAATAAAGCGGAACTACGATTGCATAATCGGTTGTATAAAGGGTAAACGTATTATTTGAATCCTCGGCATACAAGTCACGTACAATGCGCGACATTATACGTATCTGGTCTATTGGAAATCCTGGCATCAATCTTTGTCCTGCATCACCTACCAAAGTAAACCGTTCTGCTATTTGATCCACCCTATCAAATGTATCACGCCTTCCATACCATAAAAAGTGCGTCTCGGGCGTTGCGTCATACCATAGAACCAGAGATGCCTGTACGACTGGAATAGTTGCATTTGCAAACACAAAACTATAGTGATTGCCACCAACTGGCGCAGGTTCATACCACGAAGGATTCCAATCATCCTTCATCAATGATGTCACCAGCACAAGCGGAATTACCAAAGAAATACTGTAAGGCATGCCACAACCAAAGTAAGTTGTCTTCCACGGCTCATTAATCCTTTCTTTTCCATATTTTCTCCTTTAAGTTTAAGAGTATAAATACTCTATACCATTAAAAGAATATATATGCAACAATATTTAACCTACATTTTAAAAATTTTTTAGATATCTAAAACGCTGCAGTAAATTCAACCTGGCGACGCGGAATGTTTACACCTGCAACAATAATGTCAAGCTTGTCACCCATCTTGTATGTTCTTTTTCGCCCTACATACGTCATTTGTTTTTCATTAAAAATATAATTATCAGACGGCATATTATCAATCCGAACAAGACCCTCAACCGTATTTGGCAGATATACAAACACACCAAAGTCCCGTAACCCAGAAATGGTTCCAGTAAACTTCTCGCCAATTTTATCGCTCATGTATTGTGCTTTTTTAAGGTTATCAACTTCGCGCTCTGCTTCGGTCGCCTGAACCTCCATGCGACTTGACTGCACCGATGCATCTTTACAGAAATCAAACAACTGTTCCTTTTTGTGACTTGAAATCTTACGATTAATCAACAGCTTTATTACACGATGAATTACAAGATCAGGATAACGACGAATTGGACTTGTAAAATGACAATAATGTGTCGCCCCCAATCCAAAGTGCCCTATGTTCTTTTCGGAATATTTTGCCTTTTGCATACTGCGAAGTGCAAGGCTTGAAATAATTGGACTTATCTCCTCGCCAAGTGAGTCCAACATATTTTGATAAGCATGCCCACTAGCATTTTCCGAGTCAATTCTGTGTTGTACTGCAAAAGGTTTTAATGTTTCTATAAACGCATCAACTTTGGCTGGATCTGGTTTTTCATGAGTTCGGAAAATAAACGGCATTTCCAAATCATACATTTTCTTTGCAACGACCTCATTACATAAAATCATAAATGTTTCGATTATACGATGACTCATTTCATGTTTTCTTGCCACGACATCAATAATTTTGCCCGTTTCGTCATCCAAAACAATCTTCGGCTCAGGCACATCGAAAACTACCTCTCCCCTTGCACGACGCTTTTTTTCAATCACTTTTGCAAGCTTAACCATTTCTTCAATTGTCGGGATTATCTTTTTATGTTTTTTAACTAATTCTGCATCACCGTCGATTATTCCTTGAACCTGCTCGTACGAGAACTTGGTCTTTACGTTAATGATACTTTCGTGAACTTTGTTCTCGACAACCTCTCCATATGGGTCGATAACAATAATAGCCGACAATGTCAATTTGTCTGTACTAGGATTTAGACTGCAAACATCGTTCGATAAAACACTTGGCAACATCGGTAAAACTCTGTCTGGAAAATATACACTCGTGGCACGGGCATAAGCCTCTTTATCAAGCAAAGAATCTTCCCTTACATAATGCGAAACATCGGCAATATGCACACCAAGCTCCCACATTCCATCTTCACGCTTTTCAAGATGTATTGCGTCATCCAAATCTTTTGCATCGGCTGGGTCTATTGTTATGATATTTTTTTCTCTTAAATCAAGCCGCCGCTCTAGTGAAAGTTCTATATCTTGACTGGCTTCTTTCTTTGCCTCACGCTCGACCTCTTCTGGGAATTCTTCATATAAATTGTATGCTCTGATAATAGACAAGACATCTACACCAAATTCATCTTCTTCGCCAAGAATCTCGTCTAACGTCACCCCACCACTTTTATTTAATTTTGCAACAACTTTCTTGCCGACATTCTCCTGGCGAAGCCGTTTGTCGGATTCAACTATATCAAAGCTGTCACCATATTTATCGTTATCAGGCATTATAAAGTACCCAGTACGACTTTTCATTAATGTTCCCACAAGGTTTACAATTCGCCTGTCTAAAACTTCTAATACTTCACCTTCGTGCCTTCCCTTACGCACCGTCTCCAAAACCAATACACGATCTCCATGCATGGCACCATTCAAATCTTCGCGTTTTATAAAAATGTCATCTCTATCCTTACCGATACGAACAAAGCCAAAACCGCCTTGTTTGATTTCTAACACACCTGCAACTTTTTCCATATTTCATAGTATATCCTAGTTTAGGAATCCAAACAAGTTGTTAATATCAATTATGTCGTGACATTGACCTTTCCTCGCATAAATAACTTTCTCACTAGATCATAAGGCACAACCATAAACGCCATAAGGATGATAATCAATAAATGTACGAAATCAAGCGGCATTGTTCGGAATATATTCCCCCCAAGATATACCATTCCAATTTGGACAACGGTAACTACACCCATAATCCAAATAAATGGCTTGTTTTTCCGAATATGGCTGAACAAGTTCAAATCATGACTTCGAGCATTAAAACTGTTAAATATATTCAACATCATAAAGAAAGCAAAGAACGCACTTCGGGCATAGATCGGACCACGTTCATCAACAAGATTAACCATCATAGGACTTATAAGAAAGAGAACCGAAACAAGCGAAGTAAAGAACCCTGTCAACAAAATCTGTGTCCACATATAACGATTGATGATTGGCTCGTCACGACGCTTTGGTGGTTCTGTCATGTATTTTGCTTGTGGCTTTTCACCACCAAAAGCAAGCCCAGCAAGCGTATCCATAATCAAGTTAATCCACAACATCTGGATAACCGTAATAGGCGTATCAACATTTAGCAACGGAGCAACAATGGAAACAACAATTGCACAGAAATTTATAGTAAGTTTGAAAATCAAGAACTTCCGTATAGACTTGAAAATCGTCCGCCCATATGACACACCCTTGGAAATCGAGTCTATATTGTCATCCATAATGACAATATCACCCGCCTCCTTGGCGACCTCGGTACCACTTCCCATGGCAAATCCGATGTCTGCCTTTTTTAATGCTGGTGCATCATTCACACCATCCCCCGTCATCCCGACAACAAGGTTTAACGATTGTGCTATCCGAACAAGACGGCTCTTATCACTTGGTAACGCCCTTGCCACAACCCGCAGATTAGGTAATATTGACGCAACCTGTTCATCGGACAATTTTTCCAATTCGTCATTCGTAAGCACCAATCCGACCTCATCATCTTCCAGTATATTAACCTCACGTGCAATTGCCGTCGCAGTTGCTTTTGCGTCACCCGTAATCATAACCGTTTGGATCCCTGCCGATCGCAACCTGTTCACCGCAATCACACTTTCGGGACGAACCTGGTCACGTATTGCAAGTAAACATACAAACACATCATCAATCGCAACCGCAATTAAACGAAACGCCTTTTTTGATAACTCATCTATTTGTTTTTCAATTTTTGCCTTACCAAATGAACTGCTTATACTCCCATCTTTTTTAAATGATTTATTAAGTTTCGGCAACAAAACTTCCTGTGCACCTTTTAACAACACTCTACCGTCCGATAGTGTTGTCGACATAAACTTGGATGTACTATTAAACGGAACTTGGCTTATCTTTTTCAAGATCTCGGGACATTTCAAGCTCTCGGAAAATTCGCGCAATATTCTGTCTGTGCTGTTACCCCCTACTGCTCTACCATTACTCATCTCGCATTGTGAATTAAACCGAAGCACGGTACCAATATGACTTGCAAGTTTACAACTGCGGTCAAATTTGGAAACATCTTGGAAACTGCCATCCCCTGTTACAATACCAACGACTTCTAACTTACCATTGGTTAATGTCCCAGTCTTATCGGTGAATAATATATTCATCGATCCCGCGGTTTCTATCCCATTCAACTTTCGAACCAAGACATTATCCCGCAACATATGCTTCATGTTCGTAGACAAAACCACGGTAATCATCATAGGCAACCCCTCGGGAACTGCCATTACAATGACACTAACGACTAAAGTAGCCGCACGCAGGATATGCATAAACATAAATGGAAAGTCACGAAGCTGCTCGCCCGCCAAAGACAAATCAAAGTTATTTTGTACAAGCAACAAATTAAAAAAGTACGCAACCGCAACCAACCCAGCCCCAACATAACCAACAATTGAAATCAATTTGGCAAGTCCCATTAATTTGACCTTTAACGGACTTGTTGGCATCTCTTCCTGTAACTCTGCTGCGATTTTTCCATATTCAGTCTTGCCCCCAACCGCGGTCACTAACATCACCGCCTCGCCATTTGTTACCACCGTACCCGAAAACACAGACGCTTTATCTAGGTAATCAACTTTTTCTCCTTGCTCAGCAACAGTTGATGCCGCAAATTTTTTTGCTTCTTTCGATTCGCCGTTTAACAACGACTGATCAACCTCGATTTCGCCACTTATCAAATACCCATCCGCAGGCACCTTTTCCCCACTTCCAAGCAACACCAAATCGCCAACCACAACTTCACTTACTGGAATTACATATACCTTTCCTTCACGTCGCACCCTGCAATCGGTTGCACTTGCCTGTTCCTGCAATCGCTCGAACGCCTTTTCCGAGCCATATTCACTAATGGTAGCAACCGTAACAGCCACAAGCAACGCAATGGCAATTCCAAACGTTTCCAACCATTCGCCACTATTAAAAACAAATACAATCTGGATACCCAATGCAATTAAAAGCACCTTTAAAATTGGGTCGGCAAAGTTGGCAAAAAAGCTCTTCACAAGACTCTTCTTTTTCTTCTTTACAAGTGAATTCGCACCATTCACCGACCGCGACAACAAAACTTCGTCTGCCGAGAGACCATTAAAACCCATATCAATAATAATGCAAAACCCATCACCCAAAATGCGTGTATTGACAATTTCAAACAATCTATGTTAATATTTACTATCTTAAAAGTGAGGTTATTATGTACAAAACATTACAAGATATATATAATTCCGCAATCATGACCATAGAAGACAAAGACTCTGACATAGTGCAAATTGAAGATGCAAATAAAACTCTAAACAATATAGTTCATAGCTTCCATATCACACCAGAACAAGGATAACTCTCACGCCTTAACGCAAAAGTATACGACACAGAAAATAAACTCTCTACAATTGTCGCGAGTTATTCCCACGAGTCAGAACCTGGTCTTTACGGACCCGTTGGTTACGGTAACGAACATAAAAATTTAACCCGCACACTTGATGGTAGAAAAAAACAACTAGACAAGAGTCTTAAACTATACAAAGACAAAGGTGGTTATCAAACAGATATGTCGCTTTAAAAAAAGAGGGACTTCCCTCTTTTAATTTTCTTCCCTCACCCTTGCAAAGGGTCCCTCATTATCAAAATCAATACCTTGTGTTTGTATTATGCGGATTTTTTCAAGCAATTCTTCGTAACTTGGTAATCCATCAATATTTTCAAGTTCAAATCTTTTCAAAAATTCATCGGTTGTTGCAAATAACAATGGCTTTCCAACCGCATCTTTCCTTCCAACGACCTCTATCAAATTATTCTGCATAAGAATCTGGGTTGCATAGGAACTATCAGCACCCCTTATTTCTTCAATATCAATACGTGTTAACGGTTGCTTGTAAGCAACAATAGCAAGAGTCTCAAGCGCCGCACGTGTCAAAACCTTTTCACGTACAGGGTTTAAAACCTCGGCAACACGGCTTGCGTAATTTGGATTTGTTGTGAATTGATAATTATTTCGATATTTAATAAGGTGAATTCCACAATCACCCGAATATTTCTTTGTAAGCGCCGACAATGCCAAAACAACCTCTGCCTCGGTTGCTTCTAACTTTTCCGCCAGATATTTATGGTCTAGCCCCGCACCACTTAAAAATAACACAGCCTCGATATGTTCGATCAATTTTGTATTATCAACCTCAGTCTTGGATTCCTTCGACAATGTTGAATTCGATTGCACCTTCGACTTCTGTTCGGAATTCTTCTCCATAATCAAATCCTGTTCCGTCGTCTCTAATACTTCTTCCATGACTCTCTCCTCTTTTTATATTAATGTCACCAAATTGATTTTCCTGTGTTGCCGCAACCTCACCCGTTTTTAACAATTCCAATATAGCAAGGAATGTATTTATGAACTCGGACTTTGAATAATCACTTGCAAACAATTCAATATACGGAACACTTTCACGCGTTTGCAACATCCCGCGTATTGCCATCATCTTGTCTTTGACCGTAAACCTGTCCCTTTGGATTTGGCGTTCAACTTTTACATTGGTTTCGCGTTGAATCCGATGCATGACCTTTGTGAATGCCTCGATAAGATTATCCATGTTAATCCCATCCAAAGTAAACTTGATAATTTCTTTGACGGGTTCTGGGTCTTTGTAAAATCTGTCCACATTTTCTTGTTCACGTAACTTTAAACTTGCTTCTTTTAATAATTTGTACTCTTCTAACTGGGCACGAAGTCTTGCCTCGGGGTCTTCTTGTTCTTCTTCCTCTACAATTTTTGGCAAGATCTGACGTGACTTTATATCAATCAAAGTCGCCCCAACCTCGATGAACTCGGATGCAAGATTAAGATTTAATCTGTCTAATTGTGAAAGATATTCAAGATACTGTGCAGTAACAAGGCTGAGCTGCACCGTTTTGATATCAAGCTTTGCCTCACGAATTAAATGCAAAAGCAAATCAAGTGGACCCTCGAAATCAGCCAACTTAACTTTTACATCATTACTTTCTCGAAAAAAACTCACTTAAAAGAACACCCCCCATAGCCCCATAAACATTCTTAGAATCAAGTTATGTAAATGGAAAATTCCCCCCGAGAACATACTTACAAGTAATACCACAAGCAACAGTATCATTGCGTTCTCGCGTGCAAATTTCATATAAGCGTTTCCAGGCTTTGTGAAACTTCGCAACATATTATACCCGTCAAGTGGCGCAATAGGAAGCAAATTAAATATCATCAACATAATGTTAATTGACATCGAAAACAAAAAGAAATAATAAATCGCCAAAAATCCAACATTCATAGTATATAAATCAAAATGAGCAAACAAGAAGAATCCAAGTGACGCAATAAAACCAATAATAAAATTCACAGTAACGCCTGCAATACTAACAAAAAAATTGCCACGCTTGAAATTTCTATAATTAAACGGATTGACTGGCACAGGCTTTGCCCAACCAATTCCAACAAATATAAATGATAATAACCCAAGTGGTTCAACATGCTTTGCTGGGTTTAGAGTCATTCTACCCAACATTTTTGCCGTTGGGTCACCACTCTTATATGCTGCCCACGCGTGTGCCCATTCATGCAAAACAAGAGCAAGCATAATGGCAAGCCCATATGTTCCAATAATAGAAAGCAACTCCCAAAAGGTAAAATCACTCCACGTCAAACTGAACAGCATAACCTATTATAGTATCAAAATGCGATAAATAAAAACCAATTTCATACCTAATTAAACAAAGCACAGACGATTCTTATAGAGCAAAAAAGAAACAGAGTCACTTCTGCATCCGCAACTCTAAAAAATCCCCATCTTCTTTGACTTTTAACTTTTTTGAATTGGTTACATACACAACAACACCACCAAATTTGATTTTCACCTTTTCTTTTTGCACAGCCGCCCTAGGCATGGTCTTTTCCTTAACAACCTCTTTCTCATCCAAAGGTTCAGGCGAAACAATCCCCTCTCTTCTTGTATTAGTTTGCCTTGCCTCTTGTTTAAAGCGCCTTACATACTGGCGACCACTTGATTCATGAGTCTTGAAAATCTCTGTAGTACAGCTTTTACACAGTTTTGTATCCATATGCAATTATATGAAAAAATGCCCTGGCTGGTGTTTATGCTCCAAGCTTTGCGAACTATGAAATCTCAAAAAGCAAAGTTTCTTTGTCTTTTGAGATTTTTCGACAATATAAGTCAGCAAACCCCGAATTTTTCACTACACGTATATTTTATTACCTATTAATCTAGAGTTGTTTCACTATGGACAAGTACAAAGCAAAAATCAAAAGGAGCAAGCAAATGGAGAACGTATCACAGCCCAGCAAATCTGGGGAAATCGCTACACTAACGAATAATAACCGTGTCATGTTACACGGAGTGGTAGTAGGAGAACCAATCTACAGCCACGCTGTATTTGGTGAAGGTCACTACGAACTTGGACTTTCTGTCAACAGGCTTTCAAGTATTCAAGACGTACTACCAATTACTGTGCCAGAAAAGTTTATAAAGGACAGAACTGTAATTGCTGGTAAAACATTAACAGTAAAAGGTCAATTCCGAAGTTATAACAAACTTGTCGATGGCAAAAGCAAGCTTATGCTCACAATCTTTGTCCGCGAGGTAGACGAAGACTTTATCCCCGACAACCCAAATATAATCGAACTTTGTGGATACGTCTGCAAAGCCCCAATATATCGAACCACACCATTTAACCGAGAAATCGCAGACGTTCTTGTCGCAGTAAATCGTACATTCGGTAAAAGTGACTATATACCCTCTATCGCATGGGGTCGCAATGCTCGCCTTGCCGATGAATTATCGGTCGGTGAAAAAGTATTTCTTAACGGACGTATCCAAAGCCGCGAATACCAAAAACGCTTTGACAACGGTCAAGTCGAAACCCGAGTCGCATACGAAGTAAGCGTAGGTAAAATATCAAAGGAACAAATCGAATCCCAATTCGTCGAAAATGACACCGCATTTACCTTTGATAACGAAGAAATGATGGAAAGCCTTGGAATAAATTAATCACAAACATACAAAAAAGGAAGAGTAATCTTCCTTTTTTAGTTTTATTGTTCAACCGCACTCTTCCTTCTGTTCTTCATTACCAATCCAAATGTGCCAAGTCCAAATAATGCAACCCCACCCCCAGTAATCGCCGCATATACCCACCAATCTAACCCATCTTCATCCTCGTCTTTTTCTTTCGGTCCATTTGGTGTATATACTTCGGTCACAACGTGCGTAATTTCTATACTTGGTAACGAGTTCACATGTGTCTCAATATTTGACGCAACGGCAACAATTCTAATTCTATACTCGCCAATTTCAAGTCCAGACAAATCAAAATAGGTTGACGTTACGAACTCGTGAAACTCATCGTTGATGTAAATTCTGAATCCACTCACACCCTCTACACTTACCCATGTCAATTCATTGCCCTCAACCTCAAGATTATCTGGTGTCGCAATCGGCGGTGGTGTAACTGTATGGCTACCCGTACCACTATGCTCCGAGTTTAAATTAAACACAACATCTTTTGCAACGGCAAGAATTGAAATTGTATGATTACCAATTGGAAGATTACTCAAATCAAGCGAAGTGCCAATAACAAATTCATGAAATTTATCGTTGATATAAACTCTGTAACCGCTTGAGCCTGTCACACCATTCCAACTTAATATATTATCTTCAATCGCTATACCATTCGGTGCAAACAATCTTGAACGTGCAAATGAAACTATATTACTTGTTTCTGAATTATAATGAGTAATTGGATTACCAACCGCAATTACGGTAATTTCAAACATACCAACACCCAATTCAAAATAATCAATAATCACAGAAAGATCAACATACAACCCAGCCACACTAAACCACTTGCCACCAATAATTACGCGATACTCGGTCGCATTCGCAACTCTACCCCATGTTATTCTATTGCCTTCAAGTTCAATTTCTGGCGCTGCAAGATTACCCATCACAATAAATGTTTCAACCGCACTCCAGCCCGAATTAAATGTGTAATTGTCGCCACCCACCGCAATAACACGGACAAGATGACTTCCCGCCGATAAATCAAGGTCATTTAAATCAAAACTTGTCCCAGTAATCACCGATCCAACAGGATTACCATTCACAATAATTTGATAAGTCCCAGCATCATTAAACTGTACACTATTCCACGTCAACATTCCATTATTCAAAGCAAGCCCAGTTGGAGCAGCAAGAAATGTCACAACAACATCCACAACCCCAGACTTGGTATATCCAGGACCTGGCAAAGCACGTATACCAATATTAAATTGTCCTGTGCCAAGGTTTAAACTCCTTATATCGATAGAAGTTTGTGTTATATCATCAACTCTGTTATTGTTTTCATAAATCCCAAACCCAGAAACATCACCCGTTATCGGTGCGTCCCAGCTTAATATATACCCATTCAATGCAAGTCCTGTCACATCTCCAAGCTGTCTTGCCTCTATTTGAAATGACGTCAAAGCCGATGAACTGTCGGTATAAGTATCACTTGACCATGCCACAACCTCGATGTTGTGCGACCCAACACCATAGTCAACTGGATGAAATTGGCTTAAATCAAATTCGGTAACATTTGATCCAAGCGGAAAAGTCTGGGAATTAAAAATCACGTTATAGCCCTCGGCAAGACTAACTGTATTCCATCGAAGAAAGTTATCCTCGTCAATACGAAGAACTGGCTGTTCAAGTTGTATTCTTGCATATGTGAATTGATAATTGAATGAAACCATATCACTCCAGTCAGAAAGTTCACCACCACTACCAACCGCACGGATACGTATATCAAAATCACGAATCCCCCAATCAATAGCCACCACAAGAGTAAATATAATCTCATCAACTACTTCAATAAAAGTATCTGACCTATTAAACCAATATCCAGGAATGTTTGTGACATAAATACGATAATCGATTGCACCATCGACCGCATCCCATACAACCCGAGTCCCATGCAAACGCACATTGGTCGGTGTTTCAATTTGTTCATTACTTGACGACGCATCAATATGATTTCCAAAAATCATACTCACCGAAAGCGCATATCCAGTAACAGCAAACATAACAATCACAGCAACAAAAAACCATCGACAATTATTTAATAAAGATTTTTTCATTTGTTATACCTTTTCTTTTATAAGATAATAACACATTTATAATTCACATTAATTTCTTTGTCAAACTATTTTTAAAAGCATAGTAATAATTTAACCCATTACATAAAATGCTTCTGGACGAAGTCGAAGAGTATTTGTCTCGTAATGCCTTCTCAGGGCAAACATAGTTGCCATAGACGAATTGATTCTTTGGGTAAATATTTCAATTGTTTTGTCTCCTGGTCTTGTTCCTGAAACAGAACCTGGTAATGATCCACCATGAAAGTTAATAAGGTCGCGTGTAACAAAAGGAAGCCCTGTTTCTATATCAAGACCAAAGAACATCCCCGTCATGAAACCTATCCCAACCGAATGCGTATTAGGGTTAAGAACGCTCACACCTAATGTGAACTCGCTATTTGTTTCTATATTGAACAGATGTGCTACTGTTTTGAAAATATCACTATTGGTCATGAACCTTTCTATCCTGTTGCCTACTGGTGGAATCCATCTGTTAATATGCTCATCAAGGTCGGGGCTCGCAAGAAAATAATCCAGCAATTCATATCGTGTCGGTGCATTCATTGCTTGTGCACGCGTTACCATATCTCGCGGGTTATAAACCATAAATACAAGTTTTTCACCAAGCGTCTGGTTAACAAAGTTATTAGACAAAAGCCCGCCCCCACGACTTCGTGGACCACCACGCAAAATGCTTCGGTGGATTTCGCCATAGGCACCATAGTTAAAATGATCCGAATATAAAACAAGTGCCGTTGTATCTATTAAATATACCGTACCGCATTCATGTCTTTTGTCAAGCGTGGTTTCTAATCTGTGAAGCAATTTACCAATCCCAATATCAAAATCTTTTAATGAAACAATATATGCAAAAATCGCACGACGTTCTAAATCTGTTCCAGTTTCAAGCTTTGGAAAGAAATACCTTAGATAATATTCCATTTCATAGACTTTTTCAAGAACCTCGGCAAAGTTTTGAATTACTCGCCCATTCCATGTGCGAACTTCGAATACTTGCCTTGAAATCCCATTTGCGTCATATTCACGCACAAGTGGACCATTCGGATGAAATTCTCGCTTTGGTATTAACCAACTTGAATCAAAATGCGGACTGTGCGGTGCTACGTTTAGAACATAGCTAAAGAATGTTCTGTCATCTGGTGCTATATCATCCAACATGGTTTCAAAAATCAAACGATCTGAATTTTGATTAAAGCTGCTGTGAATTGGTACACCATAACACTCAAGATCACGTATAAAATCAAAACCGAGTCTATTTGGCGTAAAGAAATCTACTCTGTTATAAAATTCCTTGTTAAAATTATGAAATGCACCTATTTGTTCATGTCCCATTCTGCGGAAAATGTTTGGCATAGATTGTGGTACTTCTACCCTTGCAAAACTGCTCCACATTTCTCGACCTTGGACGTGCGAACCCGTTAATGACACGTACTCGGTCATACATGTTCTCTCGTGTCCGAAATATCCATCCACCCAAGTCGACATTGTCTTGATTCTCCAAAGATTTGGTGTTAGGAATGGATTAACCGCATCAAATTCTACCGTTTCCAACATTAACATTATAAGGTTATAGTCTTCATCCAAGAATTCCACATAATCTTCGTTAGGTGTGTTCCATTCAAAATCATATTCAATACTGTCTGCTGCATCTGTTATTCGTGGTCTCATATTAACAAGGTCAAGCGTATTCATTGTATAAAACATCGTCGGTCCAAATGTCTTAAGGAAAAAGTGTCTGTTATTGAATTCATTAAAAACAAACCTTGAATTTAATAGATTATCTGTGAATGTGTGTGCAAGGGGTGCAAGCCCGACATAATTCAAGGTAAGTGCTCCGAATGACATAAAAACTACAAGAGCCGAAGCAACAATTCCGCGTAATTTATATCCTGCACGCTTTCGTCTGAAAGATACACATACATAGATGGCAATAGCAAGGAACACTATAACACTAAGACTTACCAAGACAATTTGTAACCATGGTGCACCGTGTGAACTTTCAGCTCCTGCGAATATCTCACGCAACGCACGAAAGTTTTCTAATATAAAAATTTCTCCAAGGTTCGAATGTGCTACGATGTTAAAAATAACAAAAAGTGCCTTTACACCAAGTATGAAACAAAATATTACCGTCTGTGCCACACGATTAGGTATACAACTTATTACCGCTGCAAAAATTAAAATAAGTGCAAATGAAAACAAATATCCAGATGGAATATTCCACCCCAGACTAACAATTAAAATTACATCCAGCACCAAAGATATTAATACATACAAACACGGAATTAAAAGAGCAGAACGAAAACGCGACCACTTTGTGGTTGCCTGTATTCCGTTGTCTACTCCCTCTTTCATAGTTATATTTTATTGTATTCCACATACAATTGTCAATATTTATTAACCACAACACGCAGTTTTTCTGGTGCAACGCAAACATCAAGCGGATATTCACCCGCGGCATTCCCATCAACATCGGTTTTAATAAAATTCTTGGTTGCGTCACCCACAACATGGGCTTCTATATGTTTACCTTTGATATGTAAAAGATTTTTACTCTTGTGTGCTCTACCAAGAAATATTGATATACCTGCAAACATCCTTCCAATAATCCCGCATTTTCTAAAAGCAAATAAATCAAGCATCCCGTCAAATGGCAAAGCCTTTGGAGCAATTCGTTTAATTGAACCAGCATTCGCAGTATTCAAAACAAGAAAAAAGAAAACCGATTCATAAATTTCTTTGCCGTCAACAACAAATTTCATTTGTTGAGACTTCATTTTGCACGCCTCACAAGCACCTTGTAACTTATAGGCAAGCTTGCCAAACATTCGCTTACCTTTTTTCGAGTATTTTGTAACACCATTTGTAAATGCACCACCACCTGCCACATTTATTGCGTAATCCGAATTATTAACCTTTAATAGATCTATAGATCGAATATTTGCATTACAAATAATTTTAACCGCACGTTTTACCGATTTATTGGTCTTCATATACGTTGGGAAATCATTTGCGGTCCCCCGTCCAAAAGCAAAAATTGGGATGTCTATATTATTTTTAACCATGCCATCAATCCAAGGACCAAGTGTTCCATCTCCACCAATAATAATTGCAAGCGAATAACTATTTACGTTCCCTGCGTTCGCATCACAAAATTCTTGAATAAACCCAAGCGAATTTGAACAAAAGACACCCGCAAGATCAATTCCTTTTTGTTTGAATTCACTAACAAAACGATTTGCAAATTTCTCTCCCCTACCTTTACCAGAATTTGGATTATATATTACGATTATTTTATCTGTAGTCATTACATAATTCTATCACTCAAAAAGCACAAATAACAAGGAAAAAATTACACCTATACGGTCCTTACGTTATCTATCCAATTTCCAATATCTAATTTTGATACAGGCTTTTCTCCAATTCCATGTATAGAATGAGCATCACAACCACCACTCATGAGCAACCCATTCTTCACACAATATTCTTTCAACTTATCCGTTGCTTCCCTAGTTTGGTCGGCATAAAACACTTCAACACCATCAATCAATTTTTTCTTACACGCATAATCAAACCAATCCCGCACAATAAATGGATGTGCAACAAAAACAAGACCACCCACTTTGTGAATGCGTCCTGAAACTTCTTCTAAAGTGCCACGACCAAGTAAATGTCTTCTATCGCGATTTGCATTACATGGATATGGGTCTGGTTCACCCCAAGACAAACGTTCAATGCTGTCAACATCAATTCCATATGCAAGTAACTCTGACGAGAAATCGCCACCATTGTTAAACCCCCACTCTGCACCTGGAATGATAATCCCACTAAAAAGTTTTCTAATATTTGAATCTTTTAATTTTTCGTATGCCCCAATCGAATAATGATCAGTAATACTTATATACCGCAACTTTTTTCGCTCAGCAGCAACAAGCATTTCTTCCAAAGACGAATTACCATCAGAAAACGAAGTATGCATATGCAAATCAATCATATCCTCATTATATCATCCTCAACACCAAAATTCAAGATTCAATCGAGTTCAGTAAATATTTTTTAACTTTTGGTTCACTCCACTCATTTCCAATGTCAACATCATTGGTTACTTTATAGCATAGGCGTCAAAACCCTGTATCTTGTGTTTCTTGCAAGAAAAAAGCCGCAAACTCAAATGCGGCTTTTTACTTAATACATTTGGCGCACCCGCAGGGACTTGAACCCCAAACCTTTAGTTCCGTAGACTAACGCTCTATCCAATTGAGCTACGGGTGCACGAAGTGAGAGTCGTAGACGTGCTTGCACGAATATGACCGAACGAGTGCACACAGTACGAAGTACGGTGCACAAGCAAAGCAAGCGTCGCGCGAAAGTAAACTTTCGCATGACCCTATTCGTGAAGCGAACATTCTGGATAAATTATCCTTAATGTCAAACGACAAAGTCGGATAGTGTATGCACACAGTACGAGTGCACGAACATATTATTATACAATATCACCGCCGAAATAGTCAACGACTTTAATCAAAATAGACCTACTATCTTGGCAGGATGATGATATTAGTTGACACGACTCGGTAAATAATTAAGTGTTATTTTTATTCAAAAAAGAGCATCGTGCTCTTTTTAAATTAATTCGGGAAAAATTTCTTCCTCATCCTTAATGACTCTTACTATTTTACAAATATTTGGTTTCTGCGGATTGAACAAAACTCGCACTTTTTTGCCTATTGCAATTAAACCATCAATATCCACCATACCCTCTATGTCCTCCTCAAAGCTAATGCGCCCTGTTTCACTTATCCTTATAAATCTATCAAGCTCTGAATTTTGATAAATAGCAATAGGTTTTTTGTCACCGACCGCTATTCTAACACTCCAAATCATGCCGCGAAGAGTACTACTTGTGGGAGTAATTTCCTCAACAACACCAGTAAACTCTCGTGCCATTTTATCTCTTTTTACATTGTAACTTTGTCGGGTTTTTAACCTTAAATAAACCAAACCTATTAATATTACATACACAAAAGTACCGCCAAATGCAAGAAAACCAAACAACTCGTATCCGCGAACAAGTAACGATATGGAATAACCAAGAGCCCCAACAACAGTAATTGCAACAAAAATTCCGAACCAATAAACTGACCTAGTTGCAACCCCATGTTCTTTCATATGTTCTTTTTCACGCTCTTTCTTGGATAGTTTTGATAGTTCTTTTTTTCGCGCTCTTTCTCTTTCAATTTGCTTTCTACTTTTATGATGACTTCCTTCTAATTCATCAAGTCCAAAACGCTTTGGTCTTTTATGTGGATGTTTTTTATAAAATTCATTTAATGCCTCAGGCAATATTTCTACGTGTCTTCCAAGATACCTTATCCTTATTTGCTTTATGGACACCACGTCATCAGCAATAGCCCTGTCTGTATATGTTGTTCGTGATATTGCATTGACCTTTTTTCCACTTTCGTCAATGTATGTTAACCTTACTGAAAATCCCCAATGCCTTCTGTGTCTATCATTTCCACGTCCGACATTTGAACTGCCATTATTAAACACTCTGGTTGCGGTTGCCGTGGTTTCGATACCCTTTAACATAATTTTTGTGAACAAAATTTTGCCAGGCAAGCCGATAAGAAAACTAACCAGAACACCCACAAATACAAGTATTAAAAATATAAAAGGTAACATTGTTTGTAAACTAGAAAAATCAGGACCAGTTCCAAATATAACGGCAACAGCAATCCCAGCGACAATCACCATAATAGTGAAATATATCAACAAGTATTTTCTTAACTTCATAAGTAATGATAACAATCTTCAACTAATATACAAAGTAATATTACTAAATTATATGAATCTAGTGCTATAATAGAAATATGTTTCCGAAGAAAACAAAAAAAGTTGGACTTGTTCTTGGTGCGGGCGGAGCGCGTGGCTTTTGTCATATCGGCGTTATCGAAGTCCTGCGCGAAAATAACATACCAATTGACATAGTCACCGGATGTTCAATGGGGGCAATGGTCGCAGGCGGACTTGCATTTGGAATATCTTGTGAAGAAATGCGCGAGGTCGCAAATCGAGTCACAAATCATACCGTATTTGACATCGACATTTTAAACATTCGTAAAAGAGGTGGCTTTGCAAAAGGCGACCGTGCAATGAAGCTTTATAAAGAATACGTAGGTGAAAGCCTCATCGAAGATACCAAGATAAAATGTGCATTTATCGCAACCGATCTAAAGAGCCACTCACTTCATGTTTTTAAAACAGGTCCATTATGGCAAGCAGTACGTGCAAGCATGTCAATCCCAGGAGTCTTCTGCCCCGTTCAACATGAAGGCATGTTACTTGTAGACGGTGCGGTTATTAAAAGAATGCCCATATCCGAAGCACGAGAACTTGGCGCAGACATAATAATTGCTGTGGACGCTCTTGGACCACCAAAACAATTACTATCAAGCTCAACTCTTCGAATACTTGATGTGTCTTATCAAATGATTGATTGGCGTACCGCACAAAACGAAGGCAAGGACGCCGATGTTCTTATCACACCCAATATGGGTAATCGTTCATCATTCCGATTTAAAAAGAACGAGGAACTAATCAAAGCTGGGCGTGATGCAACTATTGCCGCACTACCCCAAATTCTCAAGGCAATCGGGAGAAAAGGATAATAAAAAAGGCGACTTCGTCGCATTCTTCGAATGCTTTCTATGCCTTTTTTGGACATTAATAAATTGATTTATGAAAAATCTAGAACGATTTTTCATAGGTCATAAAAAAGACTCGGTTACGAGTCTTTTAAATTTTCTTGACGATTGGATTCCAAGACAGTTGATTTTTTTACATCAAGATATTTATATTTTTTACCCATCAATACAAGGAAAATAATTGTAAGTACAATTGATAATGCTTCGGCAAGTGGCATAGCTATCCATGCGCCTGTTAATCCAAATGCCATAGGCAACAAAATCATCAACGTTAACATAAACACCAAAGTCCGCATCAAAGACAAGAACCCTGAAATTTTTCCATCGTTAAACGCAGTAAACAATGCCGTTGCAAATATATTAAAGCCCATCAACAAAAATCCTGTCGATGCTATACGTAACCCACGTAATGCCATCCCATAAACTTCATCTTCACGTGGCACATATATTTGTACAAGCAATGGTGCAAAGGCTTGTATTGCTATAATACTTATTACAGAGATAACTGAGATAATGATAAGACTCTTTTTAAAGAATTTTTTCAAACGGTCGGCATATTTAGGGTCGTCCGATGATAATTGCTTTCCATAATTATAACTTACAAGCGGTGCAACCCCAGCCGAGTACCCAAAGTACAGCGACATAAACACACCTTGCAGTACAAGAACAATCCCAGCAGCCGCGATTCCTTCAAACCCTACAATACGAACAAGTACGTTGTTCATAACTATTGTGGTTACAGTAACCGCCATCATTGTGATCGCTTCGGAAATACCATTAAGCGATGCCCTTCCAAGCGCACGAATATTCCATTTAGGACGAACAAAATATAGTGTGCCTTTGCGATAAAATAAAAAGTAAAATACACAAACTACCGATATAAAACCAAAGCCTATACCTGTTGCAAGCGCAAGCCCAGTAACACCCAAATCAAATACAAAAATAAACAATGCGTTTAAAATGGTAGAAATGATTGTCCCCGTAAACGAAATCATCATCCCAAGCATCGGACGTCCGTCTGCAATAACATATTGAACAAGAAAATAACCAAGCATGATGAACGGAATAAACAAAATAATCACTCGCAAATATTCTCTTGCCGAATCATGAATAAAATCATCAGTCCCAAGCATTCGAAGTATTGGCTCGATCAAAATAAGACCAAGCACAGAAATTATCATACTTGTAACAAAAGTAATAATGGTTATGAGTGTAAAGTTCTCTCGTGCTTCTTGCTTTAACTTCATACCTTTTTTCTTGGCAACCAAAGCACACCCACCCATCGCAAGCATCGCCGCGATAGCAGCCGCAAACGTAAAAAATGGTGTTGTAACGTTAATCGCGCTAAGAGCAATGACACTTACGCCACGAGACGCAAAAACTCCGTCCACCACGAAAAACACATTCATAACAAAAAAAGACAATATTGTAGGTATTGTGAATTTCAACAAAAATTTAACAGTAACATTTTTATTAAGCGCAGATTCTTCAGCTGCCCTTGCTTCTTGTTCTTTTAAATCATCTTCGTCAAGAACTTCCTGTTTTTGCTCTTCTATTACTTCTTCTTGTTTTATTTCTTCCATCAGAGACTCCAGCCACAAGTCTATCACAACCCTAAAACAAAAAACAAGCAACAAATTGTTGCATCTATTTTATTCTTTGCCTCCAAGTTCTTTGTATCTAAAACAATCTATCATGTGATCATTGACCATACCAATTGCTTGCATCCATGCATATATAATCGTGCTGCCGACAAATTTAAATCCACGTCTTAACAAATCTTTTGAAATTGTATCACTAAGTAGTGTCTTTGCTGGGATTTCGTCCAACGTATTTAATTTATTTTGAATTGTCTTTCCATCTACAAAGCCCCATATATAATTACTGAAACTTCCAAATTCTTTTTGTATTTCTTGAAAACACCTAGCATTGTTTATAATTGCCCTTATCTTTAATTGATTACGAACTATGCCAGCATCCTGCATAAGTTCCTCGTATTTTAATTCATCATAATTGGCTACAATATCAATATCAAAATTATCAAAAGCCCTCATAAAGTTTTCCTGTTTATGCAAAATCGTACGCCACATAAGTCCTGCCTGCATCAAATCCAAGCTTAACTTGGCAAACAATTTTTGGTCATCATATACTGGTACTCCCCATACCTCGTCATGATATTTAGTCATCTTTTCATCACCATCTGGCCACGGACAGCGTGTTTTATTTTTCATAAAGCATTATAACATGTACCGTAAGAACCCAAAAGGCATTTGACAAACTTTAAAAATTACTATACAATACACTCACTTCGGACGACATACTACGTATGCCGCCCATTCACGGCAATAGGACGCATACTACGTATTACGTCCTTTCGCTCAGTCATATGCGTGCAAGCACGCCTACGACATTCGCTTCAAGGACGCATAACTCAGTTGGTAGAGTACTTGCTCGACACGCAAGAAGTCATAGGTTCGAGTCCTATTGCGTCCACCAAAACAAAATGAAACACAAGAAAACTTGGGGAATAGCTTTTATTATATTCGGAATCGTAATTGCCGTGTCAATATTTTTGCCAATGATAATGGTTCATCATCCTGATACATCTGGCTTTTATAAAGCGGAACTTGCTGGAGCAATGGCAACAACAGGTTTTTACAGCCCACTTGACCTATTTACAATGTTCATATCTGAAAATTACGACCTACGCGGTTATTCTGTTATTGCAATAATTTACTTTATCGCAGCAATAATAGCATTACCATTAATAATCACAGGAATCGTTTTATTATTCAGTAACAGACGCAAATCAACTTAACTGGTAATAACAAGCATTATTTTTCAATAATTCATAAAATGAAATATCCGCCATACATACCACCCTGTGGTATGTATAAGGAGGTATTAAATGATTTATCCACTATTCGCTGGTTTGCTTATTGGCGGACTTTGGGGTTGCAGTTGTTGTCATCGCGATCGATGCAGATGTCATGACAGATGTTGTTGGTAATTCTAGATAAACCGTATAAACCATAATAAAAAGACCACAAGAATCTAAACCTGTGGTCTTTTTCAAACAAATCAATATCTCATAGTCAAACTTATTCTTTTGCGTTCTTTGTCAACTCCCAGAACTTTTACATTTACAATATCGCCAACGCTTAGAACTTCTGACGGATGTTTTATGTATCTGTCTACAATTTGGCTTATATGCACAAGTCCATCCTGATGAACCCCTATATCCACAAACACACCAAAGTCTATAACATTACGAACGGTGCCTGTTAATTCCATCCCCTCTTTCAAATCGTTCATATCCATAACATCACTTCGAAGCATTGGCGCAGGCAATTGGTCACGAATATCACGCCCAGGTTGCATAAGTTCACGTGCTATGTCTTCTAGTGTCGGAACACCTACACCAACGTCTTTTGCCGCGCGTTCTATACCATAGTTATATATTGTACTTTCCAACATTGCTAATTTGTTCTGTGCAACCGCTTCCAGCCCCAGTTTAAATAATTGCAATAACTTTGTCGCGGCAACATAACTTTCTGGATGAACCGCAGTATTATCAAGGATATTATCACCGTCAGCAATTCGAAGGAATCCCGCACATTGTTCATATGCCTTTCCACCAAGCTTTGGAACTTTTAGCAATTGTTCACGTGATGAAAACCCACCGTTACTTGCACGATATGTAATAATATTTTTTGCAATACTTGCATTCAATCCCGAAACGAAAGACAATAACGCCGCACTTGCCGTGTTCAAATCAACACCTACGCTGTTAACGCAATCCTCCACTACACCGCCAAGAACATGGGTCAACCGTGCCTGTGGCATATCATGCTGGTATTGCCCAACGCCTATGGATTTTGGGTCAATTTTAATAAGTTCAGCAAGTGGGTCTTGCAAGCGACGAGCAATACTTGCCGCACTTCGATGAGCAGGCTCTAAATTCGGGAACTCTTCGGATGCCAACTTTGATGCCGAATAAACCGATGCACCCGCCTCGTTCACCATTATATACTCGACTTTATTTGGAATTTCTTTTATAAGGTCAGCAATGAAAATCTCGCTCTCTTTACTTGCCGTACCGTTACCAATTGCAATAACACCAACTTTATACTTTTCGATAAGTCCTTTTAAAATCGCTTTTGATTCATCAACTTTTTTATGCGGCTCGGTAAAAAATACAGTCGTCTTGTCCAGCACGTTTCCGTTACCATCTACCACCGCAATTTTACAACCCGTACGATATCCTGGGTCAAGTCCCAATACAACTCGGTTTTTCACAGGCGGTTGCAGAAGAAGTGGACGAAGGTTCAAATCAAACATTTTGATTGCCTGTTCACTTGCCATTTCAAATAATTCACCACGCACTTCATTTTCAATAGATGGTTTTATGAGCCTTTTATATGCATCTTCTCCCGCCTCGCGAACCAAGTAACTTGTCGGAGCGTCTTGTACAAACATTTGATAAATCAAGTTATACGGCAATTCTTCGTTAATTTCAATTATACATTTCAAACAATCTTCTTTATCTGCACGGTTAATTGCCAAAATTCTGTGGCTAACAATCTTGTTTACTGGCTCGCGGAAATTATCGTACATCTCGTAAGTTTTTACCTTGTCCTTGGTCTTTTCGTTGGTTATCAAAGTCGTAAACACAACACCATGTTCCCACAATTGATCACGCATAATTTTTCGGAGTTCGGCTGTGTCCGATATAATCTCGGCGATTATATCTTTTGCACCGTCAACTGCTTCTTGTGCTGTTTTTACACCTTTTTCCTCGTCTATATACTCTTCGGCGATTTTCATGATGTCTTTTGTATCTTTACGCTGTTCAAGAATCAATTCGGCAAGCGGCTTCAACCCCTTTGCAATAGCAACGGTAGCTCTTGTCTTTCGCTTTGGTTTATATGGACGATAAATATCCTCCACTTCGGTAAGCGTTTTTGCATCATTTAATGCCTTGTTAATTTCATCCGTCATAAAACCTTGCTCGGTTATAGAATTACGAACAACATCTTTTCGGTCGTCTAATTTACGCAAATATTCCAATCTATCGGCAAATTCACGCAAGACTTGATCGTCACAACCACCTGTCATTTCTTTACGATAACGCGCAATAAAGGGAATCGTATTCCCCTCGTCAATCAACTTGATAATGTTTTCCGAATGCACGGGCGTTACATTAAACTCTTTCGACAAAATGCTGACATGTTCTTTTCTGAAAGTCGGTTCTTTCTTTGACTTGGTTTCTTCTTGGTCGAGCCTGTCGACAATTTCAATATTTTCCATGGTTACAAGTATCGGATAAATCCAATATTTTGTCAAAGTAAAAGAGGGTCATAACCCCTCTTTCTAATCCCCCTAACATCACAATTTTATAAAGGTAAATCTTTTCTCAAGAATTTAACAGCCCCACCAACAAAGAATGGAATTGCAATCAATGGTAATGCTATGAATTGCCAAAGGAAATCTCCGTTGATAACTGCATCTGTGTTAAAGAGTGTTTGCAATGTTGTAAATCGAAGGAATTCAAAATTATCAATTGTGGAAAGCATACCAAGCAAGTAAAATCCACCAAGAATTAATGCAATAGTTACCATTGCATATCGACTTTTATTAAACCAACAGCCAATAAAGAATGCAATACTTGCCACCACTAATGTATACACAAGCCATAGTGCAATTACTGTCCACCAAGTTCCATGATCGAATTGAATACCAAACATCAAAGTAGTCAAAGACCCAAGCACACCCAAAAGGAGATTCATTGAAACCAAAGCACTCACAAGAACTAAACCTTTCGAAAACAATATTTGCTTTCGTGTGATTGGTGTACTCAGAGTAATTGCCAAGGTCCCCCTGTCAACTTCGTTGGTAATCAAAGCGGTCGAAAAGAAAATAGAAACAAGCGTTAGGAAAATCATTCCATTAAACATTATATTACCGTTAATAAAAGCATTTGCCAGCAACTCGGTTGCGTTATCAGCCTGTGATGATTGAGCGAAATAGTTTACCGATTGGGCAAATACGGCGACAAGCACCCATACCCAAACACTCTTGAAACTTCGCTTTATAATTTGAAAAGAAAATAATTTGCTCATTGTTTCTCCTTTTTGTAAAAGTCCATGAAATATTGCTCGAGACTAAATTTCGTTACAACGAACTCGGGACGCTTCTTGTCAATGTCTTTCATATCAACTTCTGTAATAATTCTTCCTTGCTTTATAATCATTACACGATCACAAGTTTTCTCAACCTCGTTAAAAATATGACTGCTTAACATTATCGTTTTTCCTCTTTCCTTTTCACGCAAGAGAAGTTCACAAAACTTTTCCTGCATAAGCGGATCAAGACCACTTGTCGGCTCGTCCAAAATCAAGATTTCGGGATCATGCATAAGTGCAAGAACAAGAGCAATTTTTTGCTTCATACCTTTACTCATACGTTTTATTTTGTTCTTTGGGTTTATATCAAAATATGCGCAAAGCTCTTTCGCCCTGTCAAGCTTGATTTTACGCAACTTTGCAACATGTTCGATAAGCTTTTGCCCATTCATGCTGTCTGGCAATGCAATTTCGCCTGCAACATATCCTATATAGTTTTGTATCTCCTCTGGCTTCTCCCAACAATCAAGTCCAAGAATTTTACAGCTTCCGTTTTCACTTTTTATAAAACCAAGCAAATGCCTTATAGTTGTTGTCTTACCAGCACCGTTAGGACCAAGAAAACCAAAAACTTCACCTTTGTTAACTCTAAACGATACGTCAAAGATTCCTTGATTATTTCCATAGTCTTTTGTCAGATTTTCGACAACTATTACACCTTTCGTGTTATCCAATTTTTCCTCCAATTAAATAGCAAGTATATATACTTCCTTATACATAATACTATACTATACATAGTATTATGTTGTCAACAGTAAATATTAACTTTTTTAAAAAAGTAAAAAAGGGATGACTCCCCTTTCAAGAAATGCATCAAGCGAGCGAAGCAACACAGTTGTCTTTTTTATGACCTAAGAAAAATCGCTCAACGATTTTTCATATATACAAAATCCATAATGTCCAAAAAAGGCATAGAGGGCATTCGAAGAATGCGACGAAGTCGCCTTTTTTATCTACTCCACCATCTGCCAATATAATTTCCAATTGCTTTGCCATGTTCACCTGCATACGCCCAATAACCAATTGCAAGCCCACCATGCGCCCAAACACCAATGGCAACCCCACCAACGGCAAGCATGCCAACCGCGACTCCGCCAGTTGCAACCACACCAGTAGCAACAAGCCCAGTTCCAACAAGCAAGGCAATTGAAATAATTCCCGTTGCGATTAATCCAAATGCAACTAAACCAAGCGATACAATCCCTACCGAAACAAGTCCCGTACTAACTATCCCAACACTTACATAACCCATACTAACAATGCCGCGCGCATTGTTTCCAATTGCCACAATACCTCTGGCTTTTGCACCTTTCCCATGATTTATATGAAGATGTGGTGTTCCCTTCTTTGTTCGTCTGTCTGACACAAATTCATATCTTCCATCAACCCTTGTCTCTGTCCCGACAAACCCAAACTTCACCACCTTTTTCGAATCATTCAATTCTTCCTCAACTTTCTCGTCAAAAAGTTCACCGATAGAAACATCCAACGCCTTTGCCAATTTCGGGATAATACCAATATCTGGATTAGCTTCATCTGTTTCCCATTTGCTAACCGCCTTGTTGCTTACCCCCACCAATTCTCCAAGTTGAGTCTGCGTTAATCCTTTTTTGTTTCGCAGATTATAAATCTTTTCGCCAAGCATTTGCTTCATGCTTACCTCCTTATACGTTGATAATTATATTCTGTATCATGTCAACAAACAATAGAATTAAGTCGAACAATGGTAGATTCAAGAAAAAAGCTCCGAAGAGCTTTAAAATCAAAATAAATTCGGAAATGCAAACGAAATACAAATGGTTACAGTAATGACAAGAATGGTCGCAAATATTGAAATAATCCCAATAATATTAAGTCGTCTCATAACAACGCAATTTACTTTATCAAGAAACACTTTTAACGTAGGTGCCGCCAAAAGCATGCAAAGTATATATATGCTTGCTATGTAATATGCCGAACTTGTTCCCTCTCTGAATATTGCAACAAAAAATGTCACAAGCGCCGCCAAGGTTAACACCACGGCAAATCCAACAACACATATATTTAATAACATATGTTTAAATGCCGACTTTTTACATGGTTGTTCCATAATTTCTTTGTCCATATTTTTCTCCCTTTGAATACTTCTCTGATATAAACATATCTCAAAAGCTATTAAAAAACAATCTAAAAAGACCCGACAATTATCTGGGTCTTTGTGTTTTGGTTTAGATTTGTTTTTCGTCGGTCGAACTTGCCCTTAACATTGATTGAAATTTTTCACCTGCACACTTGTCGTCTCCTTTGAAATTCTCCAATCTTATTCCATCAATGGCAAAATCAACATATTGAGTTCCTTGCAATCCAGAAGGATTCTTCATCTTGTATGGATTATTCAAAGAAAGTGCCTTACCAGTTTCAGTATCAAAAATACTAAACAATTCCGATTCTACAACTACACTATATTGCTTGTTACCTCGTGCATAAATCACTTCACCAAATCCATTTTCTAATATTACGTTTAAATCTGACATTTTTTTCTCCTCATTTTATTGGTCCTTAATAATATGATTCACTATTACGCTCGCACTCAACTCTTCCATAGGTGGGTTGATCATTGTCTGGATACCAACCCAAAGCATCAATTTCATCTTCACGAAATTCTACCTCTGGAATTTGATCCATCTTTCCAATTGGCTTTATTACATATACAAAACATCGTCTATTCTCGCAAAATTTACTACTTACAACACGACCAAGATAACCACTAGGCATAGTTATTGTATTACCTTTTTCAAATCTTGAATACATTACTCCTCCTTGTTTATTACAAGTGTACTAAATTTCGTTAAAGTGGTCAATAACGACTACAATTTTTATATTCAGACAAAAAAATGACCCAAACGATGATGTTCGTCTAGGTCCGTCCTTACTCACCAAATACTATCCAAGCCCACTTTTTGGGTCAATACAATTTCTTGTTGAAATATATGATTGTTCGTTGTAAAATGAAGCGTGGAAAAAGAAACATCTAAACCAGTTTTTATATGCAATTCAAAATATGCTTGGGTGAAGCCATTATATGTAGTGTGCCTATGTGTTTTCATACTGCTTGGATTGACAGCATTATGCATATGGTTAGTGTTAGAAACAGACGAGAATAATACAATTGCAATCATATGCCTTTGTGTTGGTTGGGTGGTAATTGGCGTTCCACTTGTTTTATGTTTCATAATTGAAAAACCACATAGATTAAAATTTTTGATTGGTGAACATGAACTTACGATATGGCGAATGAGCAGCAAAGAAACTATATCGTATTCACAAGTTATTTCTGTGGATACGAAGCAAAGTAGATTCCAACAAAAGAGAAATCTTGGAACTCTAGTTTTAGTAGCAAAATTTATTGATGATGATTTCGGAGATGACGAGGACGGAACATATGAAAGCAAGAGAAGCTTAGAGAATATTGAAAACTTTGAAGAAGTTTCCAACTTTATCAAAAATAATATAACCAATGAAAAACCAACCCGTTAGAGTTGGCTTAGAAAAATGACTGGCTCACCAGACACGCCTGTAAGAGATAATTTGCAAAATGTTGCGTCAAGTCGCAAAAAGTGATACAGTTTGATATGAGTTGGAGAGAAAATTGGCAAAACGGTGGTCGAGAACTTTTGTTTTACGGCATACTTGAAATCTTGGGTGCCTTAGGTATTCCAATACTTTGGATAGGTATCGCAGAAGGAATTATTGCGATGATTGTGGTTGGTTCAATTATGACAGGATTTTTCGTTATTTGGACAGCATGGTTCATATTCCAAATTGTAAAATTCTCGAAAAAAGATAAAGAAGAAATTGAAATAATAAGAGAGCAACAAAGGAAGACACAAAAAAAGATGCCATGGTTGCCGTAAAGCATCTCTTTTAATAGTATCTGACTCCCCCAGTGCACATTGCACCCTAGTGACGACCAAGAACATTTTTATGTTTAACAAATTAAGAATTACGAGATAGACTTTTTCAAGTTACTTCCTATTTTGAATTGCATCAATCGGTTTCATTTTAGATATCTTTCTTGTCGGTAAAAAACTTGCAATTACTGCAATAGACAACGCAACAGCCAAAAGTAACGCAATCTGTCGTATTCCAAAACTTAGTAAAACAACTGGCATACCAAGTTCACTTCCCACAATCGAATTCAGTATTATTACAACCACTAAAGTAAGAATTATAGAGAGCATCCATTGAATAGCCGTTATCACAAGGCTTTGATTCATAAAAATTTTAAAAATATCTATACGTCTTGCACCCATCGCACGCAATATCCCTATATCGTGTTTCTTATGAGAAATAGTCATTGTAATATAACTCATAATAAGCAAAGCCGAAAACAAAGCAAACACAAGTCCAATCCAAAGAAATACCGACGCGAACACCTCAACCATTTGTGTAAAATTATCAAAGAACGAAGAAAATTGGTTTCTGAGAACAAGATACGGACCGCTATTATCGTATTCCATTAATATCCGAATGAGCCCTCTATCACTCATATTTCCACGTAGCGTCGCAAGTATCATAGAATATGGAGCAAACAAATACATAAAGCCCCAATCTCGTACAGTTTCCTCGTTAAAATATATTACTTGGCTGTCGCTAAAGATACTTATATAAACACCAACAATATCAAACTCACGCAATAGAGGGTCCACAGTCCCAGATGCCCAACCACTTGCACGAAGGTCTGTTGCAATTCTGTTTTCCGAATAAAAGTCTCTTATCAACGTTATTAATTCATTTTCAAGCTGTGTTACAAGAAAATATTGAATGGTTATAATATTTGACCTTGTTGACGTAATCCTTACTTGAAATGGAGAAACAAGTTGAACCTCTATATCATTTCCAGGCATAAATCGAAGTGCATTATGCGATACGACAACTTCGTTTATTCCAGCTTCTGTTCGTGTTCCATCAAAGAAAACAACATTATCCATTATGTCGCGTTGCTCTATCAAAGCCGAAGTAAAGTCCCACATATCTGACCACCCAGAAAGAGCAGGAAAATCGAACCAATATGTACCAAAATTACGTAATAACACATATCGATCAAGCAACGGGTTGCCATCGGCATAAATAAACAAGGTATTAGAAAAAGTGGATCCAAGAACATGTTGCAACTCGTTCGCTAACATCCAATCTTCAAGTGTATGACCCATACCGTGTTCGCGCAGACTCCTGTATCTTTCAAAGTCAAAACCTGTATTTATAACTCCAACTATCTCTATACTTTGTGCTCCCGCATTAAATGTCGTGTTAAGTACGTTACCTATATTTGTTATCTCTACCCTGGAGTTACCGTCTCTTAAACCAAGCTCTCGCAATGCCTCAAATTGGTAGTCTGTTATTGCAATTTGGTTAACCGCAGCTGGCAAACTTCCCAAACCACCAATGAAAGAAAGACCGAAAGCATTAAATTGTTGTTGCGTTAGTGTAGCGGCACTCGTAACAGGATGATAATAGCCAAAGTGTTGCGGAGCATCATATGTAAATGTTATTTGATCAATTGCATGAACACCAACAAAATTGTGCTGTGGAAAACGTGATTGTAAAAAACCTAAATCCTCTGAATCAAGATTAACATATTCTCGACCCCAATCTGACGGAATTCGTTTACTGACACCTATCATATTGTCACCATTTGCGTTTATACTCTCATGCATTGCCCTTACCGCGTCAAAACTAGCTGCAGTATCAGCAACACCAAAAAAAGTCAATGCAAGAGCGGTAAGTAATATTGTAAACGCCAATCTTACTTTTTTCACCTTAAGACCACTTAGACCCATCTTGAAACTATCCCAAAACTTGAACCTGCTTTTTATAAGTTCGAACTCACCTTTTTTATCGCGTTCGATATCACCGTCTTGTGTTTGTGTATATACTGCTTGTGTCGGTAATTCATCCGCATGTTTAATAGTAATCCCATCTGGATTCTTTGAAATTTTCTCTAATAATATTTTTTGTTCACCAACTGTTAACTCGTGCTTTGGTTTGATTACTATGGTATTACCAGACATTGAAATACTTTCAGAAATCTTGTCTGCTGGTATCGGACGCCTTGTTTCATCGGAAATAATTTTTCCATCTTTAAGTTCAATTAATTTACTGGATACAAAAAACGACCCGTATAAAGGTCGTCACTAGAATTGGCTCCCCCGGCAGGATTTGAACCTGCGACCGATCGGTTAACAGCCGAGCGCTCTACCACTGAGCTACAGGGGAATATACCCTACCATTATAGATGATTGGGTTTGCGTTGTCAAGAATTTTGTAGGTCTATTTAAAGCAAATCGGCAAATAATAATCTGCATTATCATTATTATCCTTCCAACATTTCAACGCGCTTTACATGTCTTTGGTCAAATTTCGTTTCAAGGAATATATCTACAATTTTCTCGGCTTGGCTTTCTGTTAAAAATCGCCCACCAAGACACAATACATTGGCATTATTATGTTCGCGTGCAAGCCTTGCCGTGTCCTCGGAATGAACAACAGCGGCACGTATCCCCTTGTTACGGTTCGCAGCAATACTTACACCAATACCCGCACCGCATACAAAAATTCCATATGTATTGTCCGCAAGAACCTGCGATACACCCTTTTTTACCCAGATTGGATAATCGGTTGTATCCGCCGAATGCGTGCCAACATCCTCGACACGATAATCTTTATACATTAAATAGGTCTTTAACTTTTCTTTTAATTCATAACCACCATGGTCACTTGCCAGTACTATTGGTTTCAATATACTACCTCCACTTTACGTCATCCAGAGGAGCAAGGCGACGAGAATCTAGGCAAAGCCGCATAAAACTACCTCTATAAACAAACATCAATTTTTGTTCTCAACTATCTTATCATATAACTTCCCAAGTGCATCCTGTAATTGTTTACACACGCCCGTATAAGTCTTCAACCCCTGCATAAACGGATCATTTATATCACCACAACCAACCAAGTCATCCAAAGTGTAAACATTATCAAACATACCAATACGGTCCTTATGACCACCCGTCATACAAATTACATAATCATATTCATAGACCATCACTTCGCTAAACAAGGTACTCTTCCGAGTTTTCCGCCCCATCTTTTCACCACAATGCAACAAAGCCTCGAACGCAGTCGGAGTCATAGGCAACCCACCTACCGTCATAACTCCCGCACTTTTGACAACTATGTCTTTGCGTTTATTCTTTTTTGCAAGATTTTCAAAAATGACCTCTGCCATCGGACTTCGGCAAATATTACCTGTGCATACGAATAAAATTTTCATCCACACTCCTTGTTCGGCATAATTATTCCCCCACCCAAACACACATCACCATCATACAATACCACCCATTGTCCAGGCGTCACCGCACGTTGTTTTTTCGCAAAGACAATTTGCAAACTTCCATCGTCTTGAATCATAACACTACAATCTTGGTCTGGTTGGTTGTATCTTGTTTTTGCCATGCAAGTAAAAGCATTTGTACTTGGGCGACTTATCCAGTTAAAGTCTATTGCCGTTAGTTCGTTTGTAAACATTTGCTCGCATTCACCATTATTGACGAGTAACACATTGTTTTCCAAATCTTTTCCGACAACAAACCATCGCGCGGTGTCTGCGACCTGTTTTATTCCACCTATCCCAAGACCTTTGCGCTGCCCCATTGTGTAATACATTAATCCCTCGTGTCGCCCAACAACTTGTCCATCCAAGGTTTTGATATCTCCACTTTGGTTACCAAAATAATCTTTGATAAAATCACGGAACTTGCGCTCACCAATAAAACATATCCCAGTACTGTCTTTCTTTTCTGCGGTAACAAGACCAAGACTCGCCGCAATCTCGCGAACCTGTGCCTTTTGTATCCCGCCAATCGGGAATATAACTTTACTCAATTGCTCTTGTGACAACGCACACAAAAAATAACTCTGGTCTTTTTTTTCATCCAAGCCTTTTAAAAGAAAGCTATCCGCAAGGAGCTTGCTAGAGCAAGTGACCAACGAAGAATCGCAATTTAACCCAAAAGATGCCGCAGAACGGCAGTAATGTCCCGTTGCAATATAATCCGCCCCAATTTTCTTGGCATAATCAAGAAACGGTCCAAACTTTATCTCACGATTGCAAAGTATATCTGGATTTGGTGTATACCCTCGTTCCAACCCATTCAAAAAAACCTTGAACACATTGTTCATATATTCTTTCGAAAAATTTACCGCATAGTACGGAATATCAAGTGCCTCACAAACCCGTTTTACATCGGCATAATCGCTCTCAGCGGTACAGAACCCAGCATTACTAACTTCTTCCCAATTCTTCATAAAAAGCCCAATTACATTATAACCTTGCCATTTCAAAACTGCGGCAGAAACACTTGAATCCACACCGCCACTCATACCAACAACTACCGTCGGCCCATCGTTATCTTTATAAAGCTTTTTAAAACCATACTTCTCGAGCATATTTTATTGTAGCACCAAAGTGCAAAATTTACTACTTTTTCGCCTTTCCTTGTTTTACATAGGTCTCTTTCTTACTCTTCTTCTTTTGTGGCATCCCTATATCATTAGGCTTTGTCAAATCATCAAGAGTAACCTGGGTGTCTGTATCGACCGCGATATTTTCTTGTCCGTCATTTTTCTTTCTACTGAAATTTGTCGCCCCAATAACAGCCCCATCCGTAGACAATCGCACAGGATATTTAAATTGATGAAAAACCACAACCGCAAACCAATCAAAAAACCAAACTATTATAGCAATAATCCCAGGCGCATCAAACGGAAACCAAACTCCCCTGAATGTTCGTCGCCATGGATGCATGTCTTGGAAATTCTCTGCCGCTGTTCCCACATTAAATATAAAGAACGAAGCAATTAACAAAAGCATAGAACATAACATTATCCAACCACGTATCTTTCGCCCAACATAGAAATTATGTGCACCAAACATTCCAAAGAATATAAGTATTATAACAAACCGCCCAAATTGCAAATCATCGGGACGACGCTTGCTCATTATGACTTTGCCTTGTGCTTTACCCTCAAGAATTTGTTTAGCTTCTTGATGACTTGCCGCCGAAATTTGTTCCTTTGTAACACCACATTGAACACAAGTCGTTGTGAATTTTGGAATCAATGCACGACAATATGGACACCGCACGTTTTTTACATACAGCTTGTCCAACTTTTCATCAACAACTATTCTTTTGTTCGGCTCAGACATATTTTAATTATAGCATAGCATTTTAAAATTCCAATTTATAAAAATCCACGAAATAATTCTGACGCTTTAAATTCTCGCATTGCATCTTCAAGACTTGCGGGCAAATGTTTAATTTCATCATTGTCCGATACATCTCCAATCGGTTTTGGTGGCAATGCCATGCGTTTGACATCATCAAGACCTACTCTCAAAATTCCCGCAACACATAAATATGGATTCATCATCATATCTGGGCTTCGCAGTTCTACTCTTGTCGCATTTTCACTTGCCTTTGGAATACGTATCATCGCACTTCTATTATGATATCCCCAACAAATTTTAGTTGGTGCCTCGGCATTCGGCACAAGCCTTTTATATGAATCTTCGCTTGAATTTGCAAGCCAAGTAATTGCCCCCGCATTTTCCAAAATTCCACTAATAAAACACATTGCTATATCGGACAATCCATCATCCTTTGCAAAGGCATTTTTACCATTTTTTGCCAATGATATGTTTGTATGACATCCACTTCCGTTTACACTTTCAAAAGGCTTTGGATCAAAAATCAAATCTAACCCATTTTTACATGCAACGTGCTTTGCAATCATTTTATACAATACAAGATTATCGCAACTTCGCATAGCATCTTCATATTTAAATGTAATTTCAAATTGTGATGGTGCCCTTTCATGATGGCAAGTAAGCGGAATTATTCCAACGCGTTCAAATTCAAACATCATCTCACGAAGTATTCTATCGACTTCTGTTATATCGGCATAACTTTCATCATCTAAAATCTTTCCATCACGCAACAAAAAGAACTCGGGTTCAAAACCCACATTCATTTTGTCAAAGCCACACTTGCCCAGCACATCTAATTCTCTTTTCAAGATTGATCGAGTACAACCTTTGGCTGGTGTCCCATCTGGGTTACAAACAAAGCACATAAATACAGCAACATTTCCAATTTCGCTGTTACATATTGGCAAAATCCTGAACGAATTTAAATCGGGAACAAGCAACAAGTCCGAATTATGCACATCCGTCATACCGTAAATACTCGACCCATCAATAGTAATCAAACCTGCAAAAACATCATCCAACACATGTGTTGTCACTTCGATGGCTTTGGGGACACCCCCGTAAATCCACAAACATCATCTTTATGAATTTTACATTTTCATTTTTTATTATTTCAATGATTTCATCCTTTTTCATTTTCTGACTCCTTTCTAAATTTCTCAAGCATTTTCGTCAACTTGGCTCCCTCGACAGGAATATAATCGACTGGTGTTTTACCATCCATACAGTCATTTCCATAATGTCGAAAACCTTTTAAACTCTCGTACAAGTCCATGTAATTATCATCATCAACATAATTTGTTTTCATTTTTTAATCTCCTTATTTTATGAACTTTTATTCCTTTAACCAATTAAAACAAAAACACCCAGGCATTTTGCCCAGGTGTTCCAAATCAAGTTATTATATCCTTGAAATTCTCCGAGCAACTACAAATAGTGCGCGGATTCTTCCACACACTTACTGCTGTTGTTCTTGGTTCAAGGAATAAAAGTTCATAATATATTATATGATAAAAACCACACCAAAGTCAACAAAAAACCGAGCATTTGCTCGGTTTGATTATCATAGACTGCGTTCAATTATATTCCCACCAAGTGCCAATGTATCATCACGAGCATCTTGTCTCTTGCCCTCTTCTACACGCTCCAACTCTTCTTCTTTGCGTCTTCTTGCCTCTCGTCTTTCTTCCCATTCTTTATCTCTTATATAGTCTTGCATTTTTTCTACTCCAATCGAAGCACCAAAACCACCTGCCATTCCGCCAAGCAACCCTACAAGCCCTCCTACAATTCCAGTAGCGTACGCTGTGCCAGACCTGGTTTCTGTTGTCGCATTCGTCGCATCGACCATACGTTGCTCTGAAGAATCAATCAAAAATTGTTCACCATTTTCATCAATTTCTACGCCCATGTTTCTCAACATAATTGCTGTTCGTTCAAACTCACGTTCATCTGCATTCAATCTTCGCTCATATGAATTTTGCAATCTTTGTTCATAACTTTCATTAAACGCCACATCACTCGCATGCCCCATTGATGCACCGACTGCAATACCTCCAACAAATATTGTTGCTCCTACACCAAGTCCTACTACATCTTCATTCAAACCTTTAACAAACTCACGCAATTTACTTTTCTTTTCCATAAAAAAGACCTCCTGTTGGAGACCTCCTGTTGGAGACCTCCTGTTGGAGACCTCCTAAATATAAAAAACTATACCATATCTGGTTCAAAATGTCAATACAACAAAAAACCCGCCTGTGGAAGACGAGTTTTTAATTAATTCAAGACTTACTTCTTTGTTACTTTCGCTGCGGCTTCTTTCTTTGCTTGTAATACTCCGCTCATAGATGCAAACATCGACGCAACATTCTGGATTTCACTTGGAACAATAATTGTTGTAGATTGTCCGTCAGCAAGTGTTTTCAACGCATCGAAACCTTGTAATGTAAGGTAACTTGCGTCTGGTTTTGCCTGAACAATTTTCTTAATAGCCTCTGCCTGACCCTCAGCCTCAGTAAGAAGTGCGAACTTACGCGCTTCTGCACGAAGGATAGCCGCTTGCTTTTCACCCTCTGCAACAAGAATGTTTGCACGCTTTTCACCCTCTGCCTGAAGAATTGCTTGTCTTCTTTCACGTTCTGCACGCATTTGCTTTTCCAAGCTGTCCTGGATAGATGCTGGTGGAATAATGTTACGAAGCTCGACACGGTGAACTTTAATTCCCCATGGGTTTGTTGCCTCGTCAATGATTGCCTGCATCTTATTGTTAACAAGTTCACGGCTTGAAAGTGTTTCATCAAGCTCTAACTCACCGACTATGTTACGAAGTGTAGTTGCTGTCAAGTTATCAATCGCTTTCAATGGGTTTTCAACACCGTAAACGAACAATTTTGGCTCTACGATTTGAAAGAATACAACCGAGTCAATCATCATACGCACGTTATCTTTTGTAATAACTGCGGTCGGGTCAAAGTCCGCAACCTGTTCCTTAAGAAGAACTTTTGCACGCACTCTGTCAAAGAAAGGCACAAGCCACCTTAGACCTGTATCCAATGTTCGGCTATATTTACCGAGTCTCTGCACAACTACTGCTTCACCTTGCTGCACAATACGAATGTGCATGATAAGGATTATAATTACAACCGCACCAATAATCCCAAGTACAATCAACGCTGTTTCCATTCTAGTATTAATCTCCTTTTTTAATTTTTATAGTTTATGTAAAAATGCATCTTATTCAGATGCAATTTTTACCAAAAACTTGTTAGATTCCGAGCTCACGATTTCAACAAGGCTGTCTTTCGGTAGATCTCCGCCTTCTGTTACCTTTGCTCTCCATGTTACGTCGTTAACCTTTATTGTTGAATGCCCGTCGACGGTGTCTTGTAATAACCTGACCTTCTTTCCATAATTCACATCGGTGATATTTGTTGGAATGGTCTCTTTAATAAGCCACTTTTTAAGAAGCGGACGAAACGCAAGTATAAACACAATTGCCAATACTATGAATGAAACAATCTGCCAAGCAATATCAACTTCGAACACCGCAAGTAATAAACTTGGTAATGCCGCAGGGACAAAGAAGATTGAAACCAAGTCATAAGTGAAAACTTCTATTAAAAGAGCAATCGCCATCAACGACGCCCATACTATAATCATGATTGTACTTGTTGCCATAGTATATTATATACATTAACTTGACCACTATTGCAAGCGATTTTACATACTTTACCCAATTAGACCGCGTTGAACGACAAGTGGTCGCGTATAACTGCTGAATTGACCGCGCGGATCTCGCGTTGTAAGGTTAATCGAGCTTGCAGAATTACCATCAAAAGCCCCATTTCTGCTCCGACCTGATATAGTTCCTATAAATGGACCGCCCGTATTCATCCAACTTATCCCACCTCTGTCCACGCGGTTATTTATAACACTCCCCCTGTTTTGATAGCCGACAATACCACCAACACCTCGGTTAGTATTATTATGCGTATGAGATATTGTCAACCAATTAACCACATTACCCTCGACAACCCCACCATACATTCCCCCAACAATTCCACCCATATCACCATTCCCAGAAAGCCGCGCACCAATAACCCAATTCCCAGTAATCGTTCCATATGAATATCCAACAACCATACCAATTTGTGACCTGTGGCGATATACACTTAAATAATTTGTGTCCACGATAATAACATCCTCGACCCGTCCATTCGGTTCAAGTGTCCCCGCAATAAATCCTGCACACACCCAACCGACCCCATTTTGGTTATTTGTTACCGTTATCGTACTGCTGCAAATTCCTAAATTACGCACAGTCCCACCAAGGTTTGCAAACAACCCAAGAAACACATGCGACGACCAATTCGCCCCAACACGGTTTATATGCATATTGGAAATAAAAAACCCATTGCCATCCAATATCCCCCGAAAATTCGCAATCGGATTCCATTGTTCAAACCCTCGTAAGTCGATATTATCGCCAAGGATGAAAACACCGTTCAAGTTGTTACGAATATTATTCAATTCTTCTGCGGTATGAATTGTATGAGCAAGCGGTCCACTTATAACACTCCATTCGGACATTGTTGTTGACACAATTCTCATAAATGTAAATCTTGCACCTGGATTACCAAAAAAGGTTTGATGAAATGCTTCTGTTTCACTTATTGTTGCATTTATTCTAAATCTATCTTCATAAAAAACAAGTCTTCCTCTTATAAAGAGATACTTATCATTTAAAAAACCATTACCCCAACTTGGACTAGAAATTGTTGTTCGCTCTCCATCACCACTAAAGCTAAATGATTTTATACTGCCATCATTTGCAAACATCTCTACCATGAATGATGCGTAATTGTGTTGGAATAATATTTCGCTCCCTGCGACTGGTAAATATTGCGTCTGATAATCATCAATTAAATTAAGCACCTCACCTTCACTTACTATTGTAATGTCCAACGCCTCTATAACATTGTGGATATTACTTGCCATTGTAGATGCACCTAAAACATGCGAATTTATTCCCAATAGAATATGCCTTCCATGTCCACCAACCAAGAAAAGAGGCCCGCCACTATCCCCACGTAAGGCAAAAGCATTGTGATTAATTTTATTTGTAAATTGCCTGTCATCCGTACTAATAAAGGATACATCAGTATTTTGTATTATTCCATATGTCCGTCCAGTAGTAGCACCAAATTTCACAACAGGAAGACCTTCGATAATCGAATTTCGATTTGACATATAGGTCCTCGGAATTACCGTATTACCATATGATGCAGACGATGTAAAATACCAATGGTTTGGATTATCAAAAGGAACAAATGCCGCATCCACTTTTCCTCCGATTTGTGCTTGTGCCCTTATTCCAATTGGCATTGGATTAATAAGATTAGTATATCTACTCCCATGCATTAAACGAGTGTTTGCAGGAATCACATGTTCGTTGGTTAAAATTCCTCTTCTCCCAGTTCTGTTACAAACTGCTTTCGCACCTATACTGCCAAAATTAATTATACTATGAGATACCTGTTGACCAGCACGTATATCGCGTACAGGGGGATTAATAATAGGCGGTGGCACAACAAGGTGAGGATCTGGCATTACAAATCCACGTTCTGCTTCGATAAATAAAATTGCATTTTCCTCAAAAAGTGAGTATCTCTCAAGATGATTAATAATCCTTGCTTTGTATTCTATATTACTGAAACTTATCTCAACTCGATTATATCTTGATGTGGTTGCACTTCCCCAAATTGAATATCTTGGCATCAAATTTGTAATTACACTATGCATATCATTTAAAAAATTGTATGAGAATTCACGCACATGATATATTACATAGGAATTTCTTGTTATATTTTGTAATTGGTTTGTTATACCAATATTCAAGTGCCCATCACCGCAAAACCAAATGCCCGCGAACTGGTCATCATATACCAAACCATTTCTTGTCAATGTACGATATCTTTCCAATGTCTCATCAACAAGTGCCTTGCCTCTTTCAAGGTTTCGAGCAAAAGTTTCATCACATACAACAATTACTGGCTGTTCATACTCTTCATTTACAGGTGCAAACCCCCAAGAAAATAAAGCAAGCCCAGTCAATACAGTAATTCCAAATAACTTTGCAAATATATTTTTCATTTCTTATCCTCTTTTTTATTTTCTTTATTTGCTTTTATAACGCTCGAAATAGCTAATACTCCGAATATTAAAACAATAGTAGCTATAAAACCAAGCACGACAAAAATTGGCCAAATAGACCCTCGACCTGCAAGATCATGATAGTATTCATCAGTTAATACAACCAGTATTTCTGTAAATGTAAAATCTTCTTCTGAATAATAAATTGCATCTTGCGAAATAAATGCTCCCCCACCATTAGCACGACTCACCACAGATGGATTTATGCCACCACCCATACCAAACTCGTTACTTAAATACGCAGTATCAACTACTTCCATTTTGTTTAATTCATGCCTTGCACGCAATATATTTTGTCTACCTGGTTGTGCTATATGAAGAGCTAGTGAACTTACTGTATCTGGATTAATTGATTCCCACGGAAAATGATAGTCTCGAAATGGATCATTATCAACATACGATAAATTTAATATTGGAAAATCTTTGTATGTCCAAATCCTACCAGGATAAATAAATTCTTCATTTAAAAAAACCCAAACGCGTTCATAACAAAACTCTCCACCAGGGTCATAAATTCCATCACGATTTCGACATCCAACCAAGAATACTGATGCAAACACAATTGCCAATACCGCTGGCAACATAACAAGTAATTTTTTCATATGTTTCCCCTTTCTATTACTAAAGTATATCAATAGAAAAATAGGTTGTCTATGACTAATATCGTCTTATATATATCATAAAACATCACTCATATGACGTTATGCATTCTTGTTTCTCCCGTTTTTTTCTTTTAAACCAACAACTATATTTACACAGAAACACTCGGTCACGTCATCCTGAGTGAGCGAAGCGAGTGAAGAATCTAGCGAAGCGTAAAAAATAAACTTATTAAAGAAAGCTACTTTATGCGGCTTCGCCTAGATCCTTCACTCGCTCGTAAACTCGGTCGTAACTTCGTGTGCTTCGCGATCAGAATGACGTGTCCCTACCCATTAATAAACGCTTCGTAATATCTGCCACGCTTTCGCATAAGTTCTTTATGTGTGCCTTGCTCTACCGCTTCGCCGCCTTCCATCAATATAATGTGATCGCATTTTTCAACACTTGAAAGACGGTTGGTAACAAAAATCTTTGTTTGTTTTGCGTTGGTACTCATAATTTTTTCAAAGGTTTCTTTCTCGGTTACTGTGTCAACACTTGAATACGCACCATTAAATATCACAAGGTCATTTGCCTTTAACACAGTACGTGCGATATTAATCGCCTGTTTTTGAGAAGTCGTAAGTAAGTGGGTCTCGGGTGTTAGTTCGGTCTCGTAACGTTGCGGCAATTTTTCGATGAAATCATGACTGCCAAGCTTTCGGGTTACATTCATAACTTGTTCAGGCATTGCACGGCGAACTCCGTAAAGTACGTTCTCGGCAATTGTTCCTTTGAAAATAAACGGACGCTCAAACGCAATACCGATTAACTTGTAATATGAATCTCGGTTAACTTCTTCAAGGTTCACATCGTTTATGATGACCTCACCCGATGTTACAAGCTCCATCTTTGACAATACATCAACTATCTTTGTTTTACCACCACCCGTCGGACCTACAATTGCGACACTTGAACCTTTTGGTATTGTAAAGTTAATATCTTTTAATACCAATTCGCCATGTGATTCAAGGCTTACATTTTTAAATTCAATGTCCTTGATTTTGTCAATATCGATATGTTCTTTTTCGGTCAATGTGTCTGGATAATCCAAGATTTCGAAAACCATAGGCGCACGAGCATTAAGAGCCTGCAAGATATTCGTCGTTTCACTTACAATAACCGAATTTGCCAAGAACCTTGACGAGAATATAATAAAGGCAGGTAACGCACCAATCGCTACCGCACCATTCAAGAACAATAATCCAAATACAACGGTAACAAGTAATGCCATGAAATTTTGAATAAAGAAAATGAATATGGTGTTAAGCTCCATAGCCATTTCCTCGCCAACTCGTGATTTGACTTCGCGCTTGTTATATACTTCGTATTCTTCTTCTGCTCCACCGATGCCATGAACTTTGTTGAACTGGTGAAGTGACATTTTCTGGTCAACATATGCCGAAACTTCGTTCAATGTGGCATTGTTATTATTGAAAAGCTTTTGGGTTCTTTTTGAAATAAAGCGTATGCCGAACAAACAAAGTGGTACCGATATAATAACAACAAGTGCAAGAATCCAATTAATCGAGAACATAATTATAGCGGTAGTCACAAAGAAGAAAACAGTACGTACAACACGATATATAATAGAAAGTAAATTCCTTACAATCTGTCCAGCAAGCGCCGAAACACGTCTTGCAAGGTCACCCTCGGCATAGTTCTCGAGAAAACTTATCGGAACAAGGTCAAGCTTTCTTTTTGCATTTATAATATTCTTTTCTTTAATCTCGGCTTCGTATTTGATTATCGTTAGCAAACCTACTACCTGGAAAACTTCGTTAAACAAAGCAAGTAACCCGAACAAAAATAACTGTCTATATATAAATGAAAGTTCGGGATTAGTTCCATACAAGATAGATTCTTCCAGACTGTCGAATATGTTTCTTGTAAAAAACGGCATGAATGAAAACAGGACAATACCAATCGCACCCAAAGATATGAATAAAACAATTCTCCATTTAAGATCCGAGAACATTGAAAGAACACGAAACAATGGCTTGGTTCGAAGCTTTTTCATCATATCACCACCTCCCCACCACTTGGTGTTCGGGTAATACCATCAAAAGATTCTCGCTCTCCAACCACTTCATCAATGACTTCTTGCACATATGTTAAATCATCCGCGACATCGTCTTGTGGAATTGTTCCGCTTGTAGATTGATAGAATCGCTTGTAATCCGCATTTTCTCGCAACAGCTCGGCATGTTTTCCTTGACCAGTAATTTTTCCATTTTTTAACACATAGACTTCATTTGAATTTCTGCAAACCCATGGATCATATGATATGAAAAGACATGTTTTTGAATTTTGTTTGAGGTATTCCATCAAATTAATAATGTATTCTTGTTTTACATGGTCGAAACATTGGTTGAATATATGAATTGATGCTGGCTTTAATGCACAACGAGCAATTCCCAAAATATTCCGCGTTCCATCGCTAAGTTTTTTATTTATATTTAATTGATAATCAAGGAAGTTATCACCGAATTTCTTTATAAAATCATCGGCACCCAAAGCGTTGAAAATACTTAATATCTCTTCATCCGAAACACTAGGCGACAATATCTTCATATTGTCTCGAATTGTTCCATTGATAAAACGTGAATTAGGACCACAGTAACCAAGAATTTCACGACGTAAATATTCTTGATTAATCGAAGATATATCAATACCATTCAAATTTATACAACCACCAGACGGCTCTTCCATCCGCAGCAAGAGCTTTGGCAATATACTCTTCCCACTTCCAACTCCACCCGCAATTGCTATGCGAGTATTATACGGAATATCAAGGCTGAGATTAATACCCCGCGAACCATTTGGCCAAATAAATTCCAAATTTGATAAAGACAATGTTGGTTCTGCTGGCTTTGTTATATATGTAAGCCCACCTTGGTTAGGAACTTCGGGCAAACGATAGACCTCTTGTAATCTTTTTTTGGTAACCCATATCCTTGGCATATGTTCGACAAACCATACAAAGACCTGGTGAGACGCCCATTGAATACGAGCAATATACATAAGAACCGTGTTCAACACGGCAAGTTGATACATAGTCTCGGTATTACCCGTGTTAACACCATAGATAATAATACCAACAGTAATAATGGTAAATAAAATAGAATTAAATGACGCCGAGAAGTTATTTCTCATATCGGCATTCATCGATTGCCGTCTTTGTAAATCTACGACCTTTTCAAACTTTCGTGACCGCTCTTCAGCTTTTCCAAGAATACGTATGTCCTTTGCCCCAGTAATACCTTCTTTTATATTTTCAAAGTACTCGTCAAATGCCTCAACACTTGGTGGAATTACTTTGTTCATTTTTCGTATGTTAATAAAATAAAACAAAGCAATAATTGGAACCGCTGCCAAGGCAATCAAGCTGTACATCACATTTGCTTGGAACATCATAAACATACTTCCGAACACAGTACCAGGCACAACAATAGCGGCAACAATAAACCTACGTTGATATACCGCAATCCAAGACGGGTCGTTCAATACGGCTGGAACAACTTTTCCTTTTCCAAAGTTCTCAATAGTCTCGGTACTTACTCGTTGAAATTTGTTAAATACTTCTCGCCTTACATTTTGTGCATACTTGTTAGCATAAATCGAAATAAAATAGGTAGCGATAAGATTTACTATGAATATCAATACAATAAAACCAAGAACAAGCCCACTTCGACCAAATAACTCTGCCGTGCTTGCGTCATTACTTATTGCGACAACTACACTCTGCAATATAAGCGGAAAAAGAAGACCAACAATCTCGACAACAATTAAAAAGAACATAGACAAAAACAGGAATTTTCTTATCCCTTTATTATAATCCTTTTTTATCTTTGCGGGCTTTTTCACTACAAATTAATACTAGATTATTACCATAAAATAGTCAAGAAAATATCAACATACATAGACTGAAGTAGAAAGTTTTCTAGAGACTTTCCAAGAGGAGATTTTTAAGTATGCTTCATTGTTTAAGAGATTTAATTTGCAATCGCGAAAGACACGAACACCGTTGCCATTGCCATAGACACCACCACCATCATTGCTGTGTGATTTGTTGCCCACGACGCGAAGAAAGACGAGAACCACGTCGCGTATGCCGTTGCGAATTCAGATGCCGTATGGTAGAAGAAAGACGAGAAGAACGCGAAGAGCATCGTTGCCGTTGCCACAAACATGGACACCATCATGGTGGACATGGTCGTCATGAACACGAACACTCACGCTGTGGATTTGAAGACACAACTGAATGCGGTCGATTTTAAATAGTCGCCGCTTTGTATATAGATTAAAACCGCCTAAAGTACACAGGCGGTTTTTATTTTTCTCAATTATTCTTTACATAAACATGGATTTAATAGTAAAATACCCACATGGACTTAAATAAACTCAGAACCCAAATTGAATCCGAAATTGTTGCATTGAAAACAGACGCCGATTGTGTAACCTTTCACCAAAAGTTTCTTGGAAAGAACGGAATGATTACCGACCTTATGTCTACTCTTCGTAATCTTGAACCCGAAATGCGTGGCAAAGTCGGTGCCGAAATAAATACATTGAAACGTGACACCGAATCACGTCTTTTTACATTGCAACGCGAAATTAAAGACCGTGAATTAAACGAAAAACTCATGCAAGATAAACTTGTCGATATTACAATTCCAAACATCAATCACGAAGTTGGAAGTTTTCATCCAATAACACGGATTTCTCGTGAAGTTGAAGAGGTCTTCCAATCAATGGGCTTTCACATAGAAAATGGTCGCGAAATTGTAACCGAATACGAAAATTTCGAGAGCCTTAATGTTCCCGCTAACCACCCTGCTCGTGATATGCAGGACACGTTTTGGTTATCTAATGGGGATGTATTAAAAACACATACAAGCGCACTTCAAAACATTTTGCTTAAAAAACATGGTCCTGTATTTGGTGCAATTTTCCCAGGAAGATGTTATCGAAACGAAAACCTTGACGCAACACACGAAATGGCATTCTTCCAAGTCGAAGGTATGATGGTAAGCGAAAACATCTCTATTTCTAACCTTATATACTTTATGAAAACGGCACTAACCGCTGTGTTCAAAAAAGATATCAAAGTTCGACTTCGTCCAGGATTCTTCCCTTTTACCGAGCCATCGTTTGAACTGGACGCAAGTTGTATTTTTTGTAACCAGGTTGGATGCTCTATCTGTAAACAAAGTGGATGGATTGAGTTTTGTGGCTGTGGAATGATTCATCCTCGCGTTCTTGAAATGGGCGGTGTCGACCCAAATAAGTACCAAGGCTTTGCATTCGGATTTGGTCTTACACGCCTTGCAATGATGAAATATGGAATAGAAGACATCCGAGTATTAAATTCAGGCAACCTTGATTCACTAAGAGCAATAAAATAGGAGACAAAATGAAACTAAGTCTTAATTGGTTAAAAGAATTCGTAGACCTAAGCGGAATCACCGAACAAGAAATTTTAAACGAGCTAAGCATGAAAACGGCAGAAGTCGAGGGATTTAAACAACATGCCCATAATCTTGCCAATGTTGTTGTGGGACAAATTATCACATCTCGACCACATCCATCATCCAAAAAGCCTCTTAATATATTAACGGTAGACAATGGCGAAGCAATCGTTCCTGTTGTGTGCGGCTGTCCTACAAGCTCGAAAGTCGGAATGCGTGTGGCATTTTCAAAAGTAGGTGCAACCCTTCCTAATGGTTTCAAGGTTGGTGAAGCAATGCTTGCTGGCGAACCAAGCCATGGTATGTGCCTCTCCCCTGATGAATTGGGAATTTCATCCAATGGTGATCCAATTTTTGATTTAGACACCGATTTACCTAATGGAACAGCTATTACCGTACTTATGCCTGATCTTGTTGATACTGTTTTTGAAATAGATAACAAGTCCCTTACAAACCGCCCAGACCTTTGGGGGCATTACGGATTTGCACGTGAACTTGGTGTTATCTTTAATCGTAAATTAAAACCACTACCAATAACTAATCTTGATAAATATAATGAACTGCCACCCGTTTCTGTAAAAATAGAAAGTGACCAATGCTATTCTTTCGGTGCATTCAAAGTTGAAAATATAACAACAAAAATTTCTCCTATTAGTATGAAGACAAGATTATTTTACTGTGACATCAACAGCCACGGTTTTCTTGTCGACCTTTCAAACTATATAATGTTAGAACTTGGACAACCCAACCACGCATTCGATGCAGGCAAAATTGGCAAACTTTCCGCAGGTCACGTTAACGGCGGCACATTTACAACATTAAAAAACCAGACATTTGATATCAAACCAAATCACCTCTTCATCAAAAGTGACGGTGTACCAGTATCACTTGCTGGAATCATGGGTGGGGCAAACAGCCTTATTTGTGAATCAACAAAAGACGTAGTTTTCGAATTCGCAACATTTAACGCGGGCAATATTCGTAAAACATCTACCGAACTTGGTATACGAAGTGATTCAAGCACTCGTTATGAAAAATCTCTTGATACTCATCTAAATACACTTGGTGCAGCACGTGCAATAAGGTTATTAACCCAATATGATAAAAAAGCCCAAGTTGCATCTAATTTCAATTGGCAGGTAACCCAACCAACTACTGGAAAACAAATCACATTATCAAAAGCCACGCTCGAAAGATATGCTGGAATATCGTTCGATTATAAAATTGTAAAGAAAAACCTTGCATCACTTGGTTTCTCACCAGTAATCACAAAAACCGATATAGTCGTCACCGTACCATCATGGCGTGCAACAAAGGATATTACCCTGCCTGTTGATATCATCGAAGAAATTGTACGTATCCATGGCTATGATAAAATACTCCCAACCCCACCTACCGTTGCGATTAATCCAATTCAAACATCACTAGTAAAAAAACGCGAAGACGCAATTAAAAATCTTCTTGTTGACAAATACGCGTTGAACGAAGTACATACCTATATTTGGAATGATGCACGTGCATTAAAGGACCTTAAAATCCAAACACCAAGTTACCTAAAAATAACCAACAGCGTCGCTCAAGGTTGTGATGATATCCGTAGTGAAATCATCCCATCACTTATCAATGTGGTTTCAAAAAATAAAAATCAAGACAATATTAAAATCTTTGAAATCGGGAAAGTCTTTGCAAAGGACGAAAAGGAATACAAATACCTTGGAATTATTCTTGCTTCAAAGACAAATCCAAAGGAAGAACTTTATACACAACTCAGCAACCTAATAAAAGACTTGCTTGGCATTCTTTGTTATGATACAAAATTCAACCTTGGCGAGGTAAAACAACAATACATACACCCAAAAAACAATGCAGACATCAAAATTAATGAAACAACAGTTGGAAAAATCGGAATTATCCACCCCGCTGTTATGGCTGCCATTGACCCCAAGCTTGATGCGGTTGCCACATGGATTCGCCTTGAACGAATGCCAGAAACATCAAATATGGGAATAACTCAAAAACCATCTAAATTCCCAAAAACAACACTCGACTTTACAATTACAATTTCTTCTATATATGGTGACCTTGAATTTGCTCTTGATAAATTCTCGCACCTACTATCATTCGGATATCATCTGAAAGATATCTATAAACGCGAAGATGGCACAACAAGTTATACAATCCAGTTCACAGTTGGCAGTTATGAAAAAACACTAACTTCCGAAGAAATCCAGGTCGTTTGGCAAGCAATCGTCGACCACCTAAAATTAAATAACTTTCCTGTGGATAATACATAACTTGAAAAGCGGATTACTCCGCTTTTAATTACTAAATAATGAGAAATTTATTGACAAGACTAACGCATACTTTTATAGTATAGTAAAGAGATTTGTTTCTTAAAATATAGACAAAGGACGGCGATTTAAATGTTAAACGAAAACATTTTCTATCTGGACGCGAAAAATAGAATCGTTGATTTTTTGAACGACAATTTTGACGACTTTCCAATAAAGCTCCAAAATCGTTTCCTTAACTTCTTTCCCAAAATGGTCAATTACGAAGAAGAAGGCGCAAAGTATAGACCTCGACTTCTATTCACAAACGATATAGATAAAATCATGCGATCACTTCCCTCACCGTCGAAAATTGAACTGTTCCGTGATACTAACGAACACATGTTTGCATCTCGACTAAAGGCTCTTGTTCCGTTTACTAAACATGACTGGTGCATATATATAAACAGCGGAGAGATTGGTGTAAGCTATGGTATCTTTAAAAATATCAACAGTATAAAAGAAGAAGGTCTCGAAGACATAATTTTCAAGAGCCAATATCTGCGTGACCGTGATGAAAAAGTCTTTGGTATATATGCCTACCCCGAGAATGCGTGGGCAATTACAATGAAATCAATCAAAGGCAACGAAATAAATGTTAACTTTGCCTTGGATATCAAGGTTGTAAACGACCTTGATGAAGAAATTAATGAATTCGTCGAAGCAAGCTTTTCCAAATTAAAAGCGAGTACAAAAAAAGCAAATGAAGTTAAAACAATGTACAAGAACATCTTTAAAAACGTAGTTCGAAACATTCATGGTACTATATGCGTCGTTGTTGACAAGGACTACCCTACTTCCGAGCATCGTGATGATTTCCTTGAAGACGGCATTTGGCTTAAGGAGCCTATATCATTTTCAAAATTATATATCCAAGGTCAACATAACGTCGAACCCAAGCTTACCGCAATTGCAAACGTATTCATGTCCATGCTTGAATTGGATGGCATTACCGTTGTCGACAATGCTGGAAACATTCTTGCCTATAATGTCTTTGTCGAGGCAAACCTTCGTACAAGCGGCGGAGTCATAGGTGGTGCCCGCAAACGTGCGGCATACACAATTATAAACAGCCGAAAGAAACTTATCATCGGTGTCTACTTCCAAAGCCATGATGGTGAAATGTTCTATGCCCCACTTAAGAAATAATATTTAAACAAAAGGAAAAGTATCATGATTTTATCTGGGATTGAAATTAAAAAACAATACGAACAAGGCAATATTTTCATAACCGACTTTGATGAAAAAAATCTGGGTCCCAACAGCTATGATTTAACGCTGCACGATGAATTGCTTGTCTATACTGACAAGGTATTGGACATGAAGCAACCAAATGCAACAAAACGGATAAAGATTCCAGCCGAAGGATTAGTACTCGAGCCAGGCATATTATACCTTGGTCGAACCACAGAATGGACCACATCAAAAAAACACGCCCCAATGCTAGAGGGACGCAGTTCAATTGGTCGTCTCGGTATCTTCATTCACGTAACCGCGGGTTTTGGAGACGTTGGTTATGACGGCACTTGGACGCTTGAAATCCAGGTCATCCACCCAATCCGTGTATATCCTGGCGTTCGTATCGGGCAAATTTATTTTCACACCGTCGAAGGTGAATTCATCCCATACGGTGAAACGGGTAACAATAGTGGAAAATACAACAAACTCAATGATATCAAAGCAAGTATGTTATATAAAGACTTTGAAGAGGCATAAGCCTCTTTTAAATTGCTTCGGACAATTCTCCATTCAAAATACTATCGTGAATATTATAAATCCACTTGTTCTCAAGCAAGCTATTAAATATAAATGTATTAAACCCCGCCTTATCAAGCGAACAAGCCAACTCATCAATACCCGATTTTAGTTTTCTAAATATTGTCCTTACACTAACATTATTTTTTGATGCAATTTCAATTGCGGGGATTTTGTCCCAAAAATAAAATCGAATAACTTGTTTATGATGCTCGCCAAGCATTTCTACAAGTTTTTCGATTTTATTCTTGATGATTTGTAGTCTTTCTTTTTGATAAATGCGTTCTATTATTTTATCAACAATATTCTCAGCCGAAACATCAGACGAGAAGCTATGTTGTGCCGTTAAATGGACAAGTCTCTCGTTGTGCTTTATTCGCCTGTCTATTTGTGGCCATATCGCCAGCAATGTTCGCACTTGTGCTGCCTTTTGATGTGTTGGGATTTTTTCTGACATTTTCTCTTCTCCTTTTTAGTTAAAGTTAGGAAAAATTAATTTCCTATCAAACGCCACCCCCCAACGCAGACAATTTTTCGTGTTTACAAGTATGCAAACAATATGACATACATATTTATCTATGAATATGCATTATCATATTAATATACAGCACGGTAAATAAAAAAGTCAATACCCCCACGACACATTTATACCGACATTTTTGTCGCTTTTATCGACAGAAATGTCGATAAAAATGCCTTTTAATAAGATTATTAAAAAAAGGGCTTTATGCCCTTTTAATTATTTGTCCCTCTTGGATGCATGTGTTCCAGTTTTTCGTCTTTGATATTAATTGCCCCTTGCAAAACATTCTTTACATCTTGCACAGTTTTCAAATCATCAAGCACAGCCTGGATCTCGCCTTCTACACCTTGGAAATCAACAAGCCTGCTTGTATCAATAGTTGCAAGTTCATACTTTACCATCTTTGCAACAAGCCGCTCTAGCTTTTCTTTTGGCATCACATCGGCGACTGCATCTACTTCCGAGCATGAATTAACTTTATCCATTTCACAATTAACGACAAGCTTGATTTGTTTCAGTTTCATCGCAAAATAACTTCTTCGTGCCAAGATTATATAAAATACTATAATAGAAACAATTTTCGCAACTTCAATAAATATACCCATTGGATTAAATGTTCCAAGAGGTGTACTTATTAACAACATCGAAACCGCGTACAAAATCGCGAATGCACGAACATAGTGTTTACTTGGAAGATATTGACCCACAACAAATAATAGCGCGGTTACAAGCATGACGATTTGCAGCACAACATAATCCTGTGAATTTAAAATTCCAATAACCGCCCCACCAAGACCAATTAACAATGCGACATACAAAAATATCCGACCGCCTAATTTGCGTTTAGGTGTGTTCTTTGCAAATATCCACCAAAACACCATCCCACGAAGCACAGAAAATGCAGCAGCCAAAATTGGAGAAACTTCGGCACCAATGGCAATAAACATCAACATCCAAAAGAAACTTCCAATCGAAAAGACAAGAAGGTATTTTCTTTGATCTCTTATTTGGTAAGAAATGAAATCAAATATAATTGTAATTACACCAAGAACTTGTGCAATTATAAACCAATGCAAAGCAACATCAATCGTCGCACCAAGAAAAGTCATAACATTTAAACCCCTCTGTGAAAGTCTTAAGATAATAATAGCACTACCTAAAATAATGTAAATTAAAATCGTATGAAAAATATAAACAATCATCCACATATTACCGCCACAAACCCTATCAGAACAAAAACCCCTTGACCACCATACCCTTTCCGAATTATTCTTGTACCATGATTAATTCAAATACAAAAATTATTGATTTATTGGGAATAAAGTATCCAATAATCCAAGGTGCAATGGCATACATAGCAACCGCCGAACTTGCAAGTGCGGTATCTAGCGCAGGTGGACTTGGCATAATCTCGGCGGGAATTAATGAGCCTGCATGGGTTCGTAATGAAATTCGCAAGGCAAAAAAACTAACAGACAAACCTTTCGGGGTCAACATAATGCTCTTATCACAATATGCGGATGAAATAGCCGACATTGTAATTGAAGAAAAGGTAGCGGTTGTCACAACAGGAGCTGGTTCACCCGCCAAGTATATAGAAAAATGGAAACAAGCGGGAATTATAGTAATCCCAGTAATTGCATCGACCGCACATGCAAAAAAGATGGAGAAAAGCGGTGCCGATGCCGTAATCGCCGAAGGCATGGAAGCGGGCGGTCATGTTGGCGAAACCACCACAATGTGCCTCATCCCCCAAGTCGTTGATTCGGTTTCAATCCCCGTAATCGCGGCAGGCGGCATTGCCGATGGTCGTGGGATGGCGGCATCATATATGCTTGGTGCCGATGCCATACAAATTGGAACACGATTTCTTGTTGCAAAAGAATGTCCTATTCACGAAAACTATCGTAATGGCGTGTTGGAAGCAAAAGATATCTCAACAATAGTCACAGGCAAACGCCCAGGTCTGCACCCAGTACGAAGTCTTAAAACAACTATGAGCCGTGATTTTTTTCAAAAAGAATTCGATTCAACAATAGAACACAGCGAACTTGAACAAATGGGTAAAGGTGCATATAAACTTGCGGTGGAAAGCGGCGATATGGAACGTGGTTGTTTCCTTTGTGGTCAGATTGCTGGTCTTGTAAACAAAGAGCAAACTTGCAAAGAAATTATCGAAGAAATCATGCAAGAGGCAACAGCATTGCTTAAATAAAAGGAATCACCATGAAATTCAACAAAGAACAATTACACAACCTTCTACCACATCGCGATCCTATGTTACTTATCAACGATGTGGAATTAATTCAAAACGGCGAAGATATCCTCAGTATCGCCCATTACACAGTCCGCGGCGACGAATTTTTCTTGCAGGGCCACTTTCCAAATAACCCAGTAGTCCCAGGCGTAATATTATGCGAAATGATGACACAGGCGTGTTGTGTATTTTTTATCGGCAAAGAAACCAATGTCGACACATATCTTACAACACTTGATAGCGTAAAATTTAAAAACCCAGTCCGCCCTGGCGACACAATTCAACTTCGTGCAAAATTCATAAAAACCAACCGTATCTTCACATTCGCATCTGCCGAGGCACTTGTTCGTGACAAACTTGTCGCCCGCTGCGAACTTTCCTTTGCACTTGTACCCAAAGCCTAGTATTGACATTTGACACTATAAAGCACAATGTGAAACCCTACAAAACGACCTTTGTCTCGCAAAATCTCGTCTTTAAATATTAAAAATAAGAGCCACATGGCTCTTTTTTATTCTACTGTTCAAGTGGCGATGCGCATTGGTTACAAAATCGGCTGCCTACGTTATTCAATGCCCCGCATCCGCAACGAGACCCCCTTATGTGTCTGCATTGTTGTGGTACGATTGGTGCTGCGCAACCTACACAAAATCTTGCACCCTCGGGACTGAGCGTACTGCATTCGTTACACACAACTTCGGTTATATCACGTTCTTGTTGTCTTGGATTGCGTCCAATTCCGTTCATCATACGACCTGCGACCGCCGCACCTATTCCTACTCCGAAACCCATACCAAGCCCTGCTCCAACATGTCTTAATGGCATAATATATCCTCCATAACTTTATCCCATTGTAATAAAAATACGTACATCGGTCAAGTAAGTTGGCACAGAAAAAACTCCCTAGCACGTCATTGCGAGTGAAGCGAAGCAATCCAGCGGTATTGGATTTGTAAAAGATACAGATTTGTTCTGTATATGGGAAATAGACAGTAGTGCCTTACAAAATACTGTGTTCGAAGAATTCTTCTACACCTCCTATAATCTCGCCCGCTGGATTGCTTCGTCACTCCGTTCCTCGCAATGACGTGCGATTATGTATCCCTCACTCGTCCCCATCAAAAATCCCACTTGCAAAACATTCGACAATAACATACAATTAGCTTATGGAAAGATTTTTAAATTGGCTTGGTGTGGACGTATCACCCGCATTATGGATAACAAGCCAAGCGGTAACATTAGTTGCACTTGCATGGATATTTTATGGTTTTCAATCAAAGACAAAAGGGAAAACATTGGTATGTACCGCAATATGTAATGTTTTTTTAACTATTGCATTTTCATTATTACAAAATTGGCAAGCAGTTGGTATCTTTTCGTTCGCGGTCATGCGAGATTTAACTTACTTTTGGCGAGAACGTGCATATCCGAATAACAAAAAGCTATCTGTTGCTACACTTCTGTTCTTTCTTATCGGTGCGGCAATCATCGCGGCATTCACAATCGATTGGCAAGCAGGCACAGTCAACTTGATAATAAGTCTTGCATGGCAATTAACCGCATTCTTCCTTATATATGGCTCGTGGGCAAAGGGTTGTCACCTTATCAGAATATCACGTACGTCGTTCGGATTGCTTGCAATTGTTAACCATGTTTGGTTTGCAAATTATGCGGCAATATTAACCGAAACTGTAATCATCGGCGCAATCGTTCTGTTTTATATCAAATTTCTTAATGCAAAACGCAAGCACTCATTAATCAAACCAATATGCGTCCTTCCAACAGAAATCAAAATAAAGAAAGCAATAACTTGCCCTCTAACCAAGAAAGTCTTCACACCAATGACATGTAAACCAAAATAAAAAACGGCGAGAGCCGTTTTTAACTTACCTTTTGAACTGTACCCGCGTTTCCATCGACGGTAATCCTGTCCCCCGTCTTTATATGAAGGGTCGCCGCAACAATGTTGGATACCAATGGCAACGCATATTCACGCGCAACTACCGCACCATGTGACAATGCACCACCGACTTCGGTTACAAGTCCGTCAATCAACGCATAAAACGGAGACCACCCAATATCGGTGAACGATGCAACCATAATCTCGCCCTTCTGTAATTGCGCCGCGTCCTCTACCGACTTCACAACACGCGCAACCCCAGTAACCTTTCCACGGCTTACCGCCGTACCTTTGAACACATCGCCACCGTCAAGTGAAATCTCTTGAACTATTGGTTGTGGTATACCTATGCAGACCTCTGGGAAGTTAAATTCCTGTTGTTCCTTTAACAAACGACGGCGTTGTAACACTTTCTTGTGCAACGCTGGATTTTCGCCTTTTATCAATGTTCCAATTTCTTCTGGGATTAAAAAGTAAATTGCATCTTGATCAGGCAACAATCCTTGTTCGACCATCATAGCGGCAAGCCTTGAAAATGCCTGTTTAAACCCATCATAGACTTTGATAAGTTTTGATTTTGAATATTCACGGTTTCGTACGCCATTACGTGCCTGTCTTGCAAAGAACGCAATCTTTTTTGCTTGTTTCTTTGTAAAGCCATTATCAAGCAAAATCTGTACTAAATCAGGCGGAGTCTGTACTTCTGGAACCGCCATATTTCCCGCAATAACCGTTTTCAAATAACCCGCAAATGCTTGGTCATCATTTGCCCAGCTCTTGCTACGTAATTCTGCCTCTCGTATTGCCCTGTGTCCATGTCTTGTCATAAATGCTTTGTGCAAGTCTTTCACATTGTCACTTGCATTCTCAAGGTATTCAAGTAATTGGTCATTATTATAATTTTTTGCGTCCGCATTCTCGACAACAACTGCATTTGCAAGTCGACAAAGTGATGCCAGGATATCTACACTTTCAATTCCATCAATACGTTCAAGCAACTGGGCAAGAACGGCACGGCTCTTTTCTCGGTCATTAAACTTTTTATCTAGTTCCTTTGTCGCCGCACTTGACATGGCACCCGAATGTCCACTTGTAGCATAATGATAATATGCTACCTTATTCGAAACATCTTGGGCTTTGATAATAGCATCAAAAAGCTCTTGCATTGTCATTCCATCTTTGCCGATTGTAAAATTATTACTTAACTTTGCAATACGTTTTTTTGCTTTGCCAACCGATAGAATGAATTTAAGATACTTAACCGAATTAATCGCCCGTGCCCCGAACCAGAGTTTTTTGCCTGGCACTACTCCACGCTCTTCTTCGGCAAGATGCCTATCACAAATCGACAGCTCAACGTCACCTTTTGTCGCAAGCAATGTTGTCTTTGTCATACGATAAAGCGAACTCAAATCCAAAAACAAGTGTCCATGCGACGAAAACACGCAACCGAAATCAGGCAATGCTTTCATCTTTTTGTTGGCACCGCTTGTGTGAATCATCTTTCTTATACCCCAATCAATCGCATAAAAGGTTGTATAAATTGACAAAGGTGTCGCAGCCCCAGGCAGCATCTCGGATATATTACAACGTGTTATTGTGTGACCTTCGACATTAAATTTTGGATTAAATTCATCGGTACGACATTCTTCTAATACTGTGATTGGACGTGCCTGGAACCAATAAAGTTTGCCATCCTTTATTCCCCACTCTAAATCAAGTTCTGTACCGAAGATTTTTGAAATCTCGAGCGATTCCAAGCAAATTTGTTTCAATATTTCATGCGGAACCAATTTATCAAAACTATCTTTCCCGATTTCATTTACTTGCGTCTTTGCAATACTGTATTGAACAGATTGCACCATTCCAGACACAAGCTGTTCGCCAAGACCTTCGACCGCCTCTATAAGAATATTTCCCGCATTTTGCGGATCAGACGTAAAGCAAACCCCCGCAACATCGGTTTCAATCATTTGCTGTACAACTACACTCATCTTTGCTTGTTGTTTTCCGCCAACTTGGCATGAATAACATGTTGCTGTGTTTGATTCCAATGATTTTACACAATCAATTATTGCTTTTTTAAATTCTTCTTCGCCCGAAACATTTAACACAGTAGTAAACTGCCCAGCGAACGAAAAATCAGCACCATCTTCATTACTTGCCGATGACCTTACCGCCACAACCCCAAGCCCCGATTCATTGTAATGTTTTATGGCTTCGTCAAAATTTTTTTCTAAATCCACCTCGGCAAGAATAAAACCAGGCGCAACATTAAAACCAGCACTCACCAATTGGTCAAGTCCACGTGCCTTACCGCCTACTCTATCTTCATAATCTTTGCCAAGTTCACCAAAATTAATTTTTTTCATCTTATAAAAGTCTACTCCTGTCTTGATTGTACGACCATTCGGTAATGCCCGCACCTTTCACGCCGTTAAAATTAAAAGTCGAAATACATTCGAAAACATTGTATCCACCGTGTTCATCTGTGAAAACGTATGGGAATATTATCGTTGTATCAAATTCAACTTTGCATGTTGTCTTGTCTGCAAATTTTGCGGTTGCAACTCCGCTTGTCGGTGCAATACCCGCAAGCTTTTGTTCCTTAGGAAATTGTGATTCAACCAAAGGAACGTATTCTTTGTTCTTTAAATGATATCCTGTCGCAAGTCCAACTTTGTTCAAAATTGGATAATAAACGGTAACAAGATTGAAACAAGTCTCATCTTGCAATCCACCAACAAGCCAAGAATAATGATTCATATCGCTCCATATACGTTTTCCGAATGCTTGGTCACGTATAGAAGTTGCATTAATCGCGTATTCCTTGCCCTCGACCTTGACCTTTGATTCAACATAACCAAATTGTTCGGTGCGTTTTTGTGAGCGCACAGATTTAAGGTTTTCTTTGAACTCCTTTGTCCATTTTTCTGCCGCTATTGCCGCCGAGAACGTATCAACATGAGTATCACGTCCAAATTCAAATATACCTTCACTTGATGTAAATATCCCGCTGAATTCAACATTAACTTCTTTTCCACATGGTTCGGCAATTAAATCCTCGCCTGGTTTTACTGGAACCATTGCCCCATTAAATGTGAACTCCCATTTTTTAAGTGGTTCAATACATTTCACTTTGCAAGGGCTCTTGTCAAGTTCATATAACATTTGGCTGTTCATATACATCTTTCCATCATGCGTTTGAAAGCCAAACCAAATTTCGGCAACAGGACCATTTACTCCACCACGTTGTCCAAGACGATAGAAGAATGCATTGCCCTCCATATCGTGTGCCGCAAAATAATAACTGTTATTATAATCAATCGCTGCGTTCTCGGGCAATGTCATTAAATCTGCCGCAACTTCGTCAAAATGCTCGTCCTTTCTGCGTTTTGTCATTGCACTTTTAATAATTACTCTTTTAATTGCTGTTTTCAATCTTTTCTCCTTTGTGTTATATAAACCGAATATCTTAAATACAAGTCACACACTCTGGCGTTTTGCTTTATGTTTTTATTTAATGTAAAAAAATCAAACTCGGAAACGTCGCCGCCCCAAGATAAGTTTATAAGTTATTCTGTTTATATCTATAATAAATGCCCAGAGAAGTTCTTCACTTCTTTAACATATCCTATATTATAACCTAATCAAAAATGCTATGCAACAAAAAACGCGGAAATTGTCACAAATATCGCAAAACTAATCCTTGACATAATCCCATGAAAAGTTATATACTATATAATATCGTCATCGCGGGGTGGAGCAGCACGGCAGCTCGTTGGGCTCATAACCCAAAGGTCACAGGTTCAAATCCTGTCCCCGCTACCAAATTGTTTCTTAAGTAAACTTAGAAAATCGTCAACTTGCTGGCGATTTTTTAATGTGACAAATTTTTCTTTTGCTTCGTACTTTTCTGCTTGCGCAAGTATCAGTTGAGGCTTGTTGTCGTCAAACCATTTTTTAATGTGGTTGATTAACCACGCTGTATCGTTATCGTCTTCGATGAGATAATCTGGAATGTCTGGGCGGGCGGTTCCTGAACGAAGTTTGACCGCCTCGGCACAATCTTTTTCATTAAAGTCCAAAAAGACAATCAAGTCACTCTGAGTAAAACGATGCTTCGTCAATTCATCATCACGACTATGATTACCGTCCATTACCCATTTGTCGCCCGCCATTGACAGAACATTCTCGACAAATATATTTTTATCAATCGGACTTCTGTCTGGGTTCCAAGTATAGTGGTCGAAATAGATTATAGGCAAATCCAATATCTTACTGAGTTTGCCAGAAACAAAACTTTTACCACTTCCTGTTGGTCCGAGAACCGAAATTTTTTTATAATTTTGTATATCCTGCATACTTAATTTTATCACTTTGCAAGATGGTTTGTAAAGTTTACTCACCATATAATTTGCTCTACCAAGACCGTTCGATAAAATTGCAGGAGGAAGAAAGAGTCCGCTTGGATTCTTTTTATGTTCAATATTGACAAAACTGTTGATTTTGTGATATGATTTTACCATGAAAAAACTAAATAAGTTTTTAGCAACCGCTGCTTTAGTTGCTACAATTGTTGCGCTTCCTGGGTGTTCATCAAGTCAACACGATGGATGTGAACACGAAGTAAAAGGATTAGACCATAGGCCGCAATCTACGTCAACAATTTTGATTCCAATGAGAGTTGGGAATATTACAATCATGCAGCCTTTTGTTCAAACAAGACCAGAAAGGTGGGCAGTAGAAATTAAACATGATGATGGGAGAAGAGAAACCATTTTCGTAAGTCAAGAAGTTTTTGAAAGTTTGGAAATTGGCGGAACACTAGTGTGTGATCCACAAACTATGACAAATGTTGAGCCTGAAACAAGAGAACGAGTTAGAGACTAGGTTTCATTAAAACACAACGAAACATCATATGTTCCAAGGAAAATTCGCAGTCGCCCAAAAGTACCCTAGTCCTAGGTTTCGGTCTACCAAGGCCGTTCGCAAGGGTTGCGAGAGAAAAAGAGTCCATTTGGGTTCTTTTTTAATGCCTTGTATTGACATTTCGCCCAAATTATGGTAGTATACAGTCATGGATAAAAAGAAAATTTTAGTCGGTGCAGGAATGATAGGCGCAGGTGTTGGGTTATATGCGTTTGGCGGTATGCAGTTGGAAGCAGCTAATCAGTTGAATGCATTGAGAACTGCAATCGACCTTTGTGAATGCGGAACACTTGACCAAGTAGACTTGAATTTACTTGCTCGCTTTCAACTTGTTGAAGATGTTTGGCAAGATAAAATTGGTGGAGTGATATCAAAAGTCGGCGGTGGGCTACTTGGGCTTGGCGGACTTGGAACTGCTGGTAAAGGCTTAATCGAAAAGTAATCTGCCCACCAAAATACAACAAAACATCGGTCAACCAAAAAAGAGACTTCGGTCTTTTTTATTTCTCAAAAATCACAAATTATGGCATGGTGCTCGCTATATACGCTTCGCGTTAGAAAATCCTTTCCTACCATAAAAATATTTCGACTTTTTTGGCGTTTATGATATACTTGAAAGTAAATATTAATTTGAAGGAGCGTAAAATGAGAACATATCTTTATCCGCACGAAGTACAGAAATTCGCAATAAAGGCAAAAGCATATCTTGAACAAAAATTCCCACAAGGTGTCGAAAGAAGTCAACTTCAATCAATGGAAGATAATAATCGATCAAGTGCCGACATAAAACAAGAAAAAGTATTTGCAAGAAACGCTATGTCCTGTAAGATTGGTATAAGTTTACCGTACGACCATCTTGAAAACCAAATTATTAACCACGAGAACGAGGCACACAGTATTCTCTGGATACTAAGCATGACCGATAAAGATTTTATAACTGCCGCAGATATTGATACATCAATAGAAGCAGCAAAAGCAAAAGCGGAGGCAGATATTAAAAGGCAACTTGGTCAAGATTCAGTACACTTACTTAATCCAAGAAAAACACAAGAACCAGAGATAAATATATAAAAAAAGACTTCGGTCTTTTTTATCTTCTCCACCCTTTTTCTGAATAAGCTATTTTATTTTTGTAATTATGGATTGCGGTACTTCTGTCCGCAAACATTTCTTTTGGCATTTCATCCAAATCAAACCATTCAAGACACATACATTTGTCACATTCACAAACATACGGTTCACCATCCCATCTTGTTACAAAGAAATGACCGTTATAATATGGATTGTCAAGTGGCGGTGGCTCTACTGGCAATACATGAATAATTGTTAAGAATTCGATGTCTTCTGGGTTAAACTTTATACCTATTTCTTCTAGTGCTTCACGCTGGGCGCACATCGTCAAGGACTCTCCTTGTTCAACATGTCCTGCTGCCGACGCCTCCCACATTTCGGATCCAAAAGTCCCCTTGCCCCTTTTTTGTAAAAGTATTTGTTTTTTGCCATCCAATTCACGCAACAAATAGACCATCGAAGCCGAATGCGTTTTAAAGTTTTTGTTCATAATATATGGTATCATATCCACCAATACTTGACAAAACCAATAAGCATCTTATAATAATGTAATCATGAACGAATATAAAAATTCAGATATATCACTAACTGCTCCAGATGATGGATTTTGCAGGTCGAGACTCTTCCGATCTTTTGCAATACCATCATTATATTTACTTGTGTCTGTTATTTTGGATTTAATTCTGTACATTAACTTGGGTTGGTCTTTCCCAAGGTTTTATATTTTCTCACTTGGTATTACTATTATTTTTGCAACCCTTGTAGGTTGTATACCCAACCGCATAATCCAAATTATTATCTTCACCACGTTTTTAACTCTAAGAGCAATTATTGTCGTAGCAAATGCAATTGCTAGCGAAGCTCTTGGTGAATTATTTATCTTGGAAAGCCTACGTGGAGCATCCGAAATCGCCCAATTTGGAAACGCATCATACGTTCCGTTTTTGCTCACAGGATTTGTTGCCGCAATTGTTATTGCTTTTTTGACCGCAAGTATAATTTTACATCGTCGCCTTAAACGTGATTTCCACCGCACAAGATACAGAAAGCGTGGCTTGATTGCAAGTTTTGTACTTGTAATAATAATGGCGACATCAATAGGCGGAACATTCTCAATCATGGGACCAATCGACGATAATGAAGAACAATTTTTTATTAACAACATGAATAACGACAGATTTGTATTATCAACTTTCCTTAATCGTCATCACTTTTTGCAAAGATTTGGACCTTCGTTTTTCTATATTACAAATTTGCTTGAAATATTGAATGCTCGCCCATCATTTGGCATTAATATTCCACCACAGGAAGGATTTTGGAATGAACCTACTCCGCTCACTTATGGCTTGGATGAAAATTACAATTTGATTATGCTCATGATGGAGACCTTGGAATTTGATGCAATTAATCCACTTGTTACACCAAATTTGTGGAGACTTAAAAGTATGTCAACATGGGTCGACGGTTATCACGCATTTGAACGTACAGTAATGACAGAATATGTCTCGTTAACAGGCGGACACACAATGGGACAAGAAATGTGGTTTACATATACAAATAATGATGTACCACAAAGTATTCCTAACATTTTCCGTCGCATGGGCTATGACCAGATGGGTTCTTTTCATAACTTCCACGAACGTCAGTTTTTACGTAGTGAAAAACTACCCGCTATGGGGTTTGATTTTTTTCGTACAACAAATCATTACATCCCAAACAGCATCACAGGTCACACCAACAGAAACTCTGACTTTTTGATGATAGACGCCGCCATAGATGACATTGCGCCATCAAACAAAACATTTATGAGTTATGTGTTGACGGTATCAACTCATCACGGTATAAGCATCCATCTTCAAAACAAATATGAAAACGGACAACCCGTGTTTGCAGATTTGCCACAACCACTTCAAAGACGTGCATTCACAACTGTTCCAGACAACTATACTCAAAACTTTATGGATGACATTGCTGCAATTTCATCTATGGAATACTATCTTGCACAATTTTTCCCAAAACTGGCAATAGGCACAGACTTTGAACGTATTGCTGCGTTCCAATATCTTGTAAAAGTTCACAATCTTGACCGAGGTATCGGACGTTTGCTTGAACATCTTGAAACAACACCAGACCTTGCACGCCATCCATGTGGTACAGTCATGTTAATCGATACAACTGCACTTGTCTTGTATTCGGATCACTTTAACCATTCATGGTATACACACTCAGGCAACCCAGGCGGAGGCAAGTTGTCAAACACTCGCATCAACCGTCCCCTTGGCGAACAATTAGCATTTATTGTGTATAATCCCCGCGAGACTGGTTTGCGAAGTAGTGCACTTCCCCGTGATTGGAGATGGAATGATGTTTCAAGCTTCTTCTCCACCCGCCCATTTAATCCAGTAATCTACAGCCATGACCCACGAACACGTGTAGAACCACCAACTGTCGGCAGACGCATCGAAAGGTTCATGGCAAACATAGATGTTTATCCTACAATCGCACATCTCTTTGGTATTCATACTCATTCAAATTTAACCTTGGGTGTTTCTATTTTCGAAGAAGAAAGCTTTTCAATTGGTATAGGATTTATAATCGGCGGCTTGTTTGCTGGAAGATGTCTTGATACTGGAGTTATTTGGGGAACACGCGACTTTGTACACTTTAACGCACGTCACCACGGTCCAACAACAATACCAAGCCAACGAACAATCGCATTGGCAAGGCAACATATTAATCAATATATGCACACTATATACAAGCTGCGTGCATTTCACGAAGCAAATTCTTTCCCAGACATGGCAAATTATGTATTTGGTCCAAGACCATAAAAATTAATCTTAATAAAACAATTTCATATTTTTGCAAAAATATCCTACACTATAACTATGAAAACAAAAGCGGGATTAATTTTATTGCTGGTGAGTGCGACATTACTTGTTGCAATAACCGTTACAAGTATGGGTATGGCATTATTTGGATGGTTTACACCAAACCAAGATGAATTTCGAGTCACCTTTCGATTTAATAACGGAGAAAATGACCTTGTCTATATAGTAAATTCGGGCGGACATATAAGACCTCCCGTTGAACCCGAATTACTTGGTCATAATTTTGTTGGATGGTTTGCAACAAATATTCCACAAAGTCATTTTGACCTCTCACATTCCGAAGCTCCGACATGGGATCGTTCAACACAATGGAATTTTACTTCTCGTACCGTAACACAAGATATAACACTTTACGCTGGATACGACAGAGCATTTTCACATCTTACACATATCCAAAGTTCGCTGCATGGTCGTGGCATACATGAAATATACAACGAAAACAATCAACAAGCAGTCCGCTATGAAATCGATCATCTTAAAACATTATTCCCGCGTGCCTTGTCCCAGACCGACCATCATATGGGACCATTACTTATCCATAATCCTTTTGGGACTACCCCACTTGGTGTTTTTGTGTACTTTATAACACCAGCAGCTCAGGCAACAATCCGATACACAGTAATAATTGACGGAGTTCCCGACTTTACACGATACGTAGGCGGAGACCTTACAAATACACACGAATTCATGGCAATGGGATTTGTCTCAGGTCGTCCAGCAACACTTCGTATTGAAACACTTAACGCAGCAAACAACGTAATCTTTACCCGCGTATTCGAAGATATAGTTGTCACTTATGCAGGCGCACTTGATAATCTGACTGTCACCATCCAAGCTGGAAGAGAACAAGACCTCAGCGACGGTATGTTTGTTAAACAATACGGAAACCATGGAAGTATTATGGGAGACATCGCGATTTTCTGTAACGATGGATTCCAAAGATTGGCACTACGATCAAATCTATCAGCACATGGCTTTGAAATTGATAATGACGGTAATTTCGTATTCGGTGCAACAAACCAAATCATCACACGTGTAAGCCGTTTGGGTGAAGTTGTTGGATTGTACCATGCACCAGGCTATACATTTACACATTCATTTGTACTTGGTCCAAATAATGATATTTTGGCAAGTGCAACCTATAACCCATCAATCCGATGGATGGATATCGTATTACGGATGTCAAGATGTGAAACAACTGGGCAACTCAGCCATGAAGAACTACTTAACATGCGTGATTTCTTTCCACTTTCTTTTGCACAAAGTGTTAACAATGTTACAAATAACTGGTTCCATTTGAATTCGCTTGATTTGGTTAAACAAGGAAGCACATACGGACTTGTAGTAAGCTCGCGCCACACAAACAGCATCATATTCTTCACAGACATCTATAACAATCCAACAGTCGAATGGGTAATGACAGAAGACCCAGTCATGAGACAACACACCAACTTGACATTCATTGATAAAATCAACAATCCAACAACAGGACAAAGCCCAAGACCAACGTCTGGTCAACACACTCCGACAATGCAACGTACGACTGGCGGATATTTATTGCATGTATTCAATAATTTTGTTAACCCAATAGCGACGGCAAGTCACAATGAACAATATGACTTTACACAATTTCCTCTTCTTGATTTAACAGGACTTGGAATAACAAGCTTTGCCGAAACATGGTTCATCGAAGATGGTACTGGTAATGCATGGCTTGTCAACTCGATGGAAATGCCATTTTCAATGATTATGTCAGGCGTACACAATCTGGATGACCATTTGCATGGAAATTCTACAAACATAGTCGCGACAAGCCAAGGCGGACGAATAACGCGCGAATTTGACATGGACGGCAATCTTATCGCAACGTTTACTCACTCGATTCAATTTTTCCGAACAATAAAAGTCAACATCTAACACTACTTCCTTGACCATTCACAGTTTTTAGTCTATATTTAATTTTATGGGAAAAGTAGTATTAATTGGTTGTGGAAATGTAGGTATGAGCTATGCCTATTCTTTGGTCACAACAAAAAACAAAGTATCTGAACTTGTCTTGATTGACATAAACCACAAAAAAGCACAAGGCGAGGCATTGGATTTGCAACATGCTGCCGTTTATAACACAACGCGTATAAAAATCAAGGCGGGCGATTATCAAGATTGTGCCGACGCCAAAATTGTCTGTATATGTGCGGGTGTAACCCAAGCACCAGGTGAAACGCGCCCCCAACTTTTAAACAGAAATTACAAAGTAATGAAAAGCATTGTTAACGAAGTTGTAAAATCGGGATTTAATGGTATTTACCTTGTTGCAACAAACCCTGTCGATGTTATGACATACGCGGTTTACCGCCTTAGCGATGCAAAACCAAGCAAAGTTATCGGAAGCGGTACAACACTAGACACTTCCCGACTGCGCCACCTTATTGGTGAGGTAACATCTATTCACCCTAAGAATATTCACAGCTATGTCATCGGCGAACATGGAGATACTTCAATGGTTCCATGGAGTTGTAGCTTTATTGGATTAAACAAAATAAGCCAGTTTCTAACCGAAGAACAATGCCCACAAATTGAACAACAAGTACGTGACAGCGCATATGGTATCATAGAAAAAAAAGGCAGCACATACTACGGCATCGGCATATGTTTAAAGGACATAACCGAAACAATTCTCGAGGATTCTGGAGGAATAAAAACAATATGTGTTTACTCAAAAGAACATGATACATGCTTTGGTATGCCAACAATTTTAACAAGGCGTGGAGCAATACGTACATTGGATCTTGACATGACCCAGTCCGAGCGAGAAAAACTTAACAAGTCTATCAAAGCAATCAAAGACATGTGCGACCAAATTAATTTCGACTAGAGAAAAAGAAGCCTTAAACGGCTTCTTTTTGTTCGGATGAATACGCCAATCTGCAGAAACGACGAACACGACGAAGATTTAACTTTTTTAAATATGATTGCATGTAATCAATATCAAAGAGCTGCTCTACCGTAGTTTCTTGTAAAAATTTCTTCAACCCTTCGTTGTTAATTCTTGGTTCCAACCATTTAATAAAGCTTATAATTGTACGTATCTTTATACGCTCATAAATTTTCACACAAACTTGTATACTGTATGCCGCAAGCCCCAGTAAAATTAAAACAATAGGCACAGCAAACGTTCCAAGAACCTCGACAAATGCACTTATTGGAAAATGTACGCGTGACATATTCATAAACAAGAAATTCGTTCCAAGGAAATAATTTGCAACAATCGAAAGTGCAACCAAGATACCAATCATACTCATAGGTCTGTACCATCTGTAATTAGTAAATTTAAAGTTTCCGCTACATACCAAGTAAACACTTAATGCACCAATAATAACATGGTGAAACCAGCTCAGAATACTTACAATATGAAGTGGCGGGAAATAAAGCATGGTAGTCATCGGAAAAGTCGTAGCAAGTAAAAACCCAAGAAAGCCTGCGAATACAAAGTACTCCATAAAAAACGTACGGAACTTGTTACGGAAAATACAGGCAAGTGGCATTATAATGATAAAAACATTACATATGTGAAGAGGCAAATACCACTCAACGTTATAAATCCCCGAAATTATTGAATACGTTATTAACGTAGCCGCACACAATGAAATTAAAATTGATAAGGCAATAAAGACTTTGTTAATTGCGGCTTTTTTTCTGAATGATAAAACAGCCACAGCCCCCAAAATCAAAAATCCAAGGACAAGCAACATAATATGTCCACCAGAAAAATACGAATAATTGGGCTCTAGAAATTCGTCAAGTCCCCAAACCCGATTTGGACGATATAATATATTCCAAATGAATTGCCCCATAATATATATTATACGATATTCCATCCATTTAGGCAATTAATAGTAATAAATGAATTCTCTATAATTAAAAGAGATATTGCTGTTGACACATTCGTTAACAATAAAGTATAATAAAATGTTGTGCGTCGCACAAAATAAAACATAAAAGGAGTAGGCGAATGGATACATACGATAGTAGACGCTTTGATATTAACACCGCCTGCTCTTTAATATAAAAGCAAGCGTTTCAAAAGTTCTACAACATGCAAGACTATTCATTTCCTGGGGAACACTATGAACGCAATCATTGAAACAACCCAAATCACAGGACTTCATAATCGTATTCTCGAACTTATCGAGGAAAAAGACATGAAGTCACTAAAAAGTCTTCTACAAAGCATAGAAGACAACATGGAGACTTTGTACGTTATAAACGAACTCTCTGACAAAGAAAAAGCAATTGTCTTTCGACTTTTGCCAAAGGATAACGCACTTGCAATATTCGAACAACTTGACACCACTCTTCAAAAAGAGCTTCTTTCAAGCTTCACAAACGAATATGCAAAAGAACTTATCGAGGAACTGTCCCCCGATGACAGGGTCGAGCTTTTTGACGAGCTTCCTGCAAAAGTTACAAAACGTCTAATGTCTCTTCTCTCTCCCGAGGACAGGCAAACAACCCACATGCTCATGGGTTACGAAGCCGAGACCGCAGGACGTATAATGACACCAGACTTTGTTTCTCTTCGACGCAACATGACGGCCGAAAAGGCTCTTCAAAAAGTCCGTAAACAAGCAAAAGAAGACAAGGAAACAATCTATTCTCTTTATATCACGGATGAAAAAAAGAAGCTCGAGGGTGTTATTTCACTCCGTAAACTTCTTATTGCTGAACCTGGCGATATTCTTGAAAATATCATGTATGACCCACTTATAAAGGTGTCAACAAGTTCTGATCAAGAAGAGGTCGCCCATGTTCTAAAAGACTATGACCTTCTTGCCGTTCCAGTCGTTGACTCTGAAGACCGAATTGTCGGGATTGTTACCGTTGATGATGCGATGGATATTTTGGAAGATGCAGAAACGGACGACATGTTTGCACGTGCTGGTCTTGCCGATGTTGCAGGTAAAGAAAGCGACCGAAGTGAAGCATTAGTCAAGGGTAGTATATGGAAAATTCTGCGTGTTCGCATGCCCTATCTTGTATTCTCGCTGCTCGCAGGTATTGCCGCAGGTTTTATGATGAGCGGATTCGAAGATACACTTGATTCTCTTGTATTTGTTGCATTCTTTATTCCAGTAATTATGGATATGGGTGGAAGCGTAGGTACACAATCATCAACGGTATTCGCACGTGGTGTTGCACTTGGGCATATTGACACCAGACGCTTCTCAAAAGCATTATTAAAAGAAATATTCATCGGTTTCATTCTAAGTCTTATCGTCGGTATCATTGTTGGCGCAATAGCATGGATATGGGTAGGAATCGGATATGAAAATTCATATGCTTGGTTATTCGGTCTCATAGTTGCAATCTCTCTTATTGCTAATATGACACTTGCTGCCCTTCTTGGATTCCTTATACCTTGGATCCTTGTAAAACTCAAGCTTGACCAAGCCGCAGGTTCAGCACCAATTATCACAACAATCAAAGACGTTCTTGGACTTCTTATCTACTTCGTCCTCGTCGCAACACTCATGAGCAGTCTAATCTATTAATCAAAACAAAAAGCGAGCCATGTGGCTCGTTTTCTAATTCACAGTATTTTTGACTCTTATTAACTCAGACCTCAATATCTCACTCAAAGCACGAAGTGTATTTTTAATGCCAGTAATATTTTCTTGTTGAACATATACTTCCAGTTGACTCAACAAATCTATAATACTTTCTTCCATACTACCTCCTTTTATTTTGTATACAATGTATACGTTGTCATTGTAATACATATGCTGTTAAATGTAAACAAGAATATGGGTATTGAAAAACAAGTACTAAGCATGCGCTTGGATGAAGAATTAATTGAAAAGCTAAAAAAGCTTGCGGAAAGTGAGAACCGCACTTTGTCTAATTACATAGAAACTTTGCTTAAAAAGCATATTGACAATACACCTAAAAAATGATACAAAAAAACTACTTGCAAAAATCAAAATCATAGCGTATAATAAAAAGTATCTTAATCGGCCCTGTGGTCAAGCGGTTAAGACACCACTCTTTCACAGTGGTATCCCGGGTTCGATTCCCGGCAGGGTCACCAAATTGCCGTAAAGGCAATTTTTTGTATATTAGGTAAAAGTTCAAATACATTCCATGACTCTATTTCGGCTTCAATTGAATTCCATGACCTATAAGTGCTTGGTCAAGAAATTGTCCTGGCTTGATAATAATTTTTTCAAAATCCTGCATGTTTTCAAATGTGTCCATAATAAAAGAAAATTCTTTTTGTCGGTTTTCGATAAATGTTTCGATGTTCCCTCTTTCCTCAAACCGCTTTTTGTATTCTGCGAAATCATTTTTCCGAGGACATGCAACAATTATCCTTGCACCTTTCATCTTTTGCTTGAAATCTTCGTTTAGGTATAATTCAAATAACTTTTTTGTAAGCGGCAAAAGAACAATATTATCATCAAGTCCGCTATGTATCGCGTCAATAAAATTGTTTGGGAATTCGGGATTTTCTTTGCGATCTGGATTACTCTTTCTTTGCTCGGGCGGCAAGTCTTTATCAAAGATATATCTATAATCGTCCGAGCTCGGATTATAAATTCCTTCATAGCGTTTTAACATCTCGGTTTTCCCAGCCCCAGTATAAGCAATCACAATAATTCTTTCTTTCATCTGATATTAAAATAAAGAATTCTTGCACAATTTGCAAGCCAAAAATGATACCTATCTTGACAATTTCGCTGATTTATTATAAAATCAAGCCTAATGACAATAAGTGAAAAGCTTTATACTCATGCGAATTTGATTACAAGCCCATTTTATTTAAAAAATGATGGGCGACATGATTTGCGTCATCGTGATACAGTAACTACACGAGGACAGGCTTTTGTAAATATAGCAACCGAAGAAGTAAGTAAACGAAGCGTTTTTATCGGCACAATGTATCACGATATTGCACACCATATCAATCCAAAAAAGCACGAAGAGATATCTGCCCAAATATGTGAAGACGATAAAGGTTTACGCAGATTCTTTTCACATGACGAAATCATACAGATATGCCAAGGTATCGAAGACCACCGCGCAAGCCTTGACGGCGATCCACGAAACACAATTGGTAAGATTATATCTTCTGCTGACCGTCGCGTTTGCATGACCGATTTTCTTGAAAGTACATATACCTATAGACTTACAAACTCCCCAGAATTTGATCTCCAAAAAATAATCGATGATTCATATCTATATACTCTTAAAAAATTCGGCAATGATGGTTATGCCAACGACAAGATGTATTTTCCAGATTTAGAATACTCTGCCTTCTTGCAACAGATAAAAGCCATGACAACGGACAAAGACCTTTTTATCTCGAATTATTTGCAAATGGTAAACAACTATCACAAAAACCAAGTATCCACCACCAGTATCAATGACCTTTGCCTAAACATAAACTAGGCATGAGCAACATACAAATTTCCGATTTTTCCGAATGCGATATCTTGGCATTTTCCACACTTACCGCGAAGCAATTCGCACAATCGATCAAAGATTCGGACACACTTTCTTTTTGGGGAGATTTTTTTACGGCACTCGGAGATAATCTGACAATGCTTGCTGGACAACGAGAACGTATCGAAAATCGCAAGCAAGCCGAAAAAGAAAAATGCAAAGCCAAAACAGACTCCACCACTAATCCAGAAAATACCGACAAAGAAAAAACACAAATACCCCAATCAAATAAAGAGCAGCCAAACAAGACAAAAGATGCCGCAAATAATTCTCAGACAGATTAATCTTGTTTGAGTTTATCTATATCACATTGTATAATGAACTAATGTTCTGGGAAGTTTTTTATTCCATATTGCTCCTGTTGACTGGTATCGGTGTTTTTTTGGTTGGAATTGTAAAGTTCTCGAACCTATTACAAACTTCGGGAAATGACAAAGTCCGCGCAATCTTCAGACAAATGGGAAATAATCGCATGGTCGGGTTTGCGGTCGGTACGGGTGCCACAACGATAATTCAATCATCCACCGCAACTACTGTTATCGTTGTTGGACTTGTAAATGCTGGGGTCATGACTCTTGGTCAATCCACCGCAGTTATATTTGGTGCAAACGTAGGAAGTGCTTTATCAAACATGCTGCTTTCATTGTCTGCATTCCGAATTAAATATTTTTTCATGGCACTTGTCTTTGTTGGTGCGCTTACAAAGATACTCACAAAGCACAAGCGTTTGAATTCCATCGCCGATATATTCATAAGTTTCGGTATCATTTTCGTAGGTCTTGAATTGATGTCAAGTGCATTTTCGGGAAGCGAAGCATTGACAAATGGCTTCTCGGATATGCTTGCGGCTGTGAACTTTCCTCTTCTTTTAATTTTGCTTGGTTTTGTTTTAACTGCAATCATACAATCATCTACTGCGGCAACCGCAATATTTATCGCACTTGCCGCAAACGGACTACTCGACTTTACAAGCATAATCTTCCTTGTATTCGGAACACGTCTTGGAACAACACTTACAACTATGATTGCCGCAATTCCAGCAAATCGTAACGCAAAACGTGCGGCATGGATGCACCTTTTATTTAATGTCTTTGGTACGATTATATTCTTGCCAATCATTTGGCCATTGCAACATGTTATTGCCCCATTCTTTGAAAATCTTGTTCCAAACCCAATCTGGCAAATATCAATCTTCAGCCTTGTCCTTAACCTTGCAAATGCAATAGTCCTGTTATTTTTCATACAACCTATTAATAAACTTGTGCATCTTATCGTACGTGACAAGCCTGAACAAATATCAATATCCGAACAAATTGAACAAGAAGAATCGGCTGCCCCAGACTCTTATTGTGGCTTTACCGACAAGTTTTAAAACAGAGCGACAAAAATCGACAAAGCAAAGTTTTTATCATTAGTCAAGCATTTTTTGTTGACAAATTTTCCTTTATGTATTAAAATATAGTAAATATTCATATATAGATTGTAACAAGACTTCTTCCAAGTACCATCTTCATCGATGCCCCCACCAGAGATGATAAAGCAACTTCAAGGAGTAAATAATGAAAAGAACAAAATTTAACCCGCAAGCACATCTTGATCAAAATTTGGTCGAACAAGCAAATGAGAGACAGGTAACGACACCTGGCTTTGGCACAAGGCTTACAAAGGTAGCCGCGGCAATGATTTTGACTGCGAAACTTACCGCTTGTGCAAGCAACGTAAACGCGTTCGAGGTCATCGAGGACTATGTGGACAACTTACTGACCAACAGCCTTAATGGTACGGAAATAACCCCGCGCGAACGCATGGATTTTATCTCACCATTGGCTCAACAATCATACGAATGGTTCAACCACGAGTTCCTTAACATGAACTGGTCATCTTTGAATGACATTCAAAAAAATCTTGTATTCGAACGAGTCACCGAAGCATTTGAATACAAGTTCACAAATGGATTCACACAAAATGTAATTTCGGAAGGTGCAACGACAGCAGCAGAACGCCTACAATCACAAACAAATCCAACAACCCAGCAAACAATCACACAAGAAGCACCCGTCCAAGTATCCACATCAAGCACACCTGCACCAAACGAGGTGACAAAAGACTCTGTGGAATTATCTGAACAGGATGATGCCGAGTTCCCGCCCGCAGAATACTTCGTAGAACGTGCTTTAGCCTATGCGCGTGAAAACTTGTTCCATGATGCTGGATTAAATCCTCGGCAGACAAGGAATCTCGAAGACAATCTTTCGCATGTGACACGACAAATTCATTCATGGCCTGATGAAAGGTATACCCTGAATGACATACCTACACATACACGTCTTCATACCGTACGACATATAGAAGCTATCCAAGCATTTAACAGAGACCAAGCACCGCACCTACACCCACTTAACGTTGCAATGCACCCACTCACAGACCTTGACATAGATACTTTAACCCAACATATTCTTGATTTCACTAATAATGAATTATTTCCATTACTAAATATGAACGATGCCGAATTTAACCAAGCGTTTAATGAATTTATACTAGATTTCATTCTTCAAGTACGTGATGGCAAGGCTACCCATATCCATCAAAATGACCCTCGCTTGATGATTACATATCAAATGGACACATTCAAGGAACTACGCCGCCAAGGTCAAATAACCCAAGAACCCACACAACAACAAGAAACTCAAATGCCAAGTGACCCAATTAATGTACGTGTAAATGGTCGCATGTTCGTAACCCCTCAAAATATGAACATTGCTAACTCACTCATAGAACATATTATTAATTCACCATATATACAGGACGAAGAATACGGGCATATACGGTTCCAGGAGATACTAGACTTTGTGACTCAGGTATACGAAACATTGGGCGAGCAAACTGCTCTTGAAGTAATTGATCAAGAGTTTAGCAGAGTTAATAGCCTGACTAGTTCGGTTGTTAATGAAATAGAAAGAGTTGTCTAACATAAAAAGAGCCTTCAAAGGCTTTTTTTATTATTGAAACAAATTAACGGTTTTTATCCTTTGCGAGAACAGAATAATATTCTTTTCTTGTATCAAGATATAACATTGATTTTGGCTTTGTTGGATAGTCTTCACAACACTCAGCAATAACCACATCCATATCCTCAACAAACTCATCACCCCATATCGTTGCCATACTTGGTGTGACACCTGGTATCGTTCCACCTAATACACGAAGCGGGTGCAATCGTCCTGATAATCGTTCAAGGTCATTTGTACTTCTCCCTGATTGAAATACAGGTGTAGTATTCGCAGGCGGATTTGCAGAATGCCAATAAATTTCAAAATGCAATAATCTACCAATTCTTCCAATTGTAACATTGGGTTGTACAGTTTGCGAAGGACTTACATCTATTCTAGAATTTGCAGCATATACCAAATAAAATGACCAAATTCTAGTTATCGGATTACCATTATTCAAATGAGGAAATTGGAGAGGATCATGACTTATATTGTGTTCAATCAATACACTATAATGCCAATTTGTGTCATGTACATTAGGATTTCTTGAACCCACCCGAACAACTGTTCCAGGTAAAATCGGAAAAAATGCAAAATTTGTATTTGTAAAGTTTCCTCCTGGCATGTCTATACCTATATGATGTCGATCATTTCCTCCACTTGACAGAGGTCCTCGCCAAGAACCAAAATGGTTATATGAGTGTGCCCCTCTTGAAGCAATTGGCCACCTTGCACCAGCATGTGCACTTGCATGAGTTGGTCCACCTCCGCCATCGTGACCATATCCTGGATCATTATTGTTTCCATTACCAGGGTCACCAGGACCTCCCTCTTCACCCTGTGGAATAGTATTCGTATTTCTTGTAATCGTACGTGTAGTGAAATCAGCGTCGCCTGGTCTTGTTATCACCGCCTGGAGCGTAACTGTTCCCACAGCTATGGCTTCAAGCCTGACAGCGCTTGTACTAGTCATAATACCATCAGCTGGCGAGAGTCGGGCAAATTCAGCACCAGAAGTTATCGATATCACAACATGATAATTATAATTAGATATCGAACGAATATTACTGTTTCCACGTCGAACTATGATCTCACGAGATTCATTTACTGGGACACCTGTTGGTCCATGGATTGTATATGTCCTACCAAGCCCTGGACCGCCTGGTCCACCACCGCCTTGGAAATTAACCATTAACGGTATCGTCAACATCATGCCGACCAAAATGACGATTATCATCATACTTGCAAGAACATTAACAAAACGCTTTTTAACCGCAGCCCTTTGTTGTTCATCGGGAGCACTTACCAATTTAAAATAAAGATAAATGGCAAACGGCAATGCTATCGCACCAAGAACACCAAATATAATCGCCAATATCTCGAAAAGATCTTCGGCAAAACCTGTATCGTCCGCCGCATCCATAACGTTACCAAGCATGGAAAAAAAACCATTCATTCTGGCGCCCATGTTACCAATTGCCCCAAAAAACGTCCCCATGTCTTTCCTTAGTTTGTGTAAGTTACATACTTAATATAGCATTTTATCTGTACACATCAAAATGATTTTATGCGTGTTCAAAATCAAACTACTCAACCAATTACTGCGAACCTTGCAAATAAACTCATATTTCCAAGTATCGCTTCACCGTCATAGCGCGTACGTCTTTCTGTGTCTGTGTACCAACCTACAAAAGCCATATCTGTCGGAACACTTATAATTACTTGTTTTTCATTCCATGCCTTTTCTATCATTTCAAGAAAGCTGTATTCAAAACTCTCACCGTTTGGTATACGCAAAACAATATCAGCCTCGCCCGCGCCCGAAATATGCACAGAAACATTATGAATTCTTTGAGGTTGAGCAAATCCGATTACTGTATACACCAAAAATATTCCAAAAATCATAACCGAAAACAAACCAACAACAGATAAAAGCGGAACAGCCATCGGCATCCGCCCCGAGGGTTTATCCTCGCCATTATATTTTTTATTCGTTATTGTTTTCATTTATCACCCAGGTTAGTATGCGTAAGTGCCCCAAACTTAAACAATATCTTATATGTTATTTTTTCGCTACATTCTTGTCAAGATACTCGACGATCTTGCCAACCGTATTTAACTTGGGTGCCTCTTCATCTGGGATAGCAACACCATAATCATCTTCAAGTGTCATAAGCATCTCGATAACGTCTAAACTGTCCGCATTAAGGTCTTCTACAATCCTGTGCTCTGCCTTGATGTCCTCGACTTTTTTACCAAGCTGCTTTGCAATTACCGCTGCGACCTTGTCAAGAGATGTTGTAACTTTAGAATTTTCCATAAAAACATTCTAGCAGAACAAGGTAAAAAATCCAAACAAAATACATACAAGTTATTGTAAAATTTTGGAGGATTTATCAAGAAAAAATCAACGGAACCGCAAGTGCCAAACTTATCATAAGCACCAATACAAGTAAAAAAAGAATTCCTAGTACAAGGTTCAAATATTTAATACGTCCCCTGTGCCAAACCAGAGAAGCTGTCGTAACAAGAACAGTAACAAACGCCGAATTCACAATTAACAACATTACTGGATCATGACCAAGAAGAAAAATCGTAACAACAAATACGGCAAGAGCAGTAAACTCTAATATTAGAAATACAATGGGAATTTTCGCACCACAACACTTTGCCTTGCCACCACACAAAATATAAGGAATTAATGGAATAGTAAGTACGAATGGAATACCTTTACCGCAACCATCACAAAAACATTCTTTAAATGGATCAAAAACATGTGTCTTGTAACCTTTGTTTGTCCTTGATACTATTGTGGTGGTAAAACCCGCCAAACAGTAAGCAATTAACAAAGCCCAAAAATAAGCTATAACTTGCATGTGGCATTGTACCATTAACCCTACTTTATTTCATCTGCAATTTCTTTTAATATTTTCATATATACTTCGAACCCGACTTGGTCAATATGCCCACTTTGCTCGGCACCCAATAAATCTCCTGCTCCACGAATTTGTAAATCACGCATTGCTATGTTATACCCTGCTCCTGTTCCTGCAAATTTTTGAATAGCATCAAGCCGTTTTCTTGAAATCTCGGATATTTCCTTGTTACGTTGGTATGTAAAATATGCATATGCCTGAACATCACTTCGACCAACTCTGCCCCGCAGCTGGTGCATCTGCGCAACACCAAGCCTGTCTGAATCAACTACAACCAACGTATTAGCCGTTGCAATGTCAATTCCATTTTCGATTATTGTACTTGCAACCAATACATCAATTTCACGATTATACATTCGGTAAATCGTGTCCTCGAGCCTTGTGGCACTCATCTGTCCATGAGCAATATCAACACGCATTCCACCAGGCAAAATTTTTCGAAGTCGAGCAACATATGCTTCAACTCCACTTACATTGTTAAATAGTACAAGAACCTGTCCCCCACGTGAATGTTCACGTAAAATGGCGTCAAGTGCAAGCTCTTCGCTGTATTCACTCACATAAGTAATAATCGGAGTTCTATTAACTGGAGCGGTCGTAATATTTGAAATATCACGAATTCCAACAAGAGCCATATTCAAAGTCCGCGGAATAGGTGTCGCCGATAATGTTAACACATCAATGTTGGACTTAATAGTTTTTATTTTTTCTTTGTGTGAAACACCAAATCGTTGTTCTTCATCAAGTATCAATAAAGACAAGTTTTTAAATAATATATCACCTGATAATAACCTGTGTGTCCCTATCACCATATCGACCGAACCACTTTTCAACCCGTCCAAAATCTCTCTGACCTCGGAATCCGTTTTGAATCGATTTAATACCTCTACCCGCACACCAAATTTACCAAGCCTTGACTTTGCCGTATTCCCATGTTGGACACTTAAAATAGTCGTTGGACACAACATCGCGACCTGGTATCCGCTCATAATCGCTCTGAACGCCGCATGTAACGCAACCTCGGTCTTCCCATAACCAACATCACCACATACAAGCCTGTCCATAACCGACGAGCCTGTCATATCATTTTTAATGTCTTCAAGCGCTTTTAACTGGTCTCGTGTATAATCAAATGGAAACGAATTAAAAAATTCTTCCATTATTATCTCTTCACAATCATAAATACTTGGTCTTGCTTTTGCACGTTTTACATATAATTCGCCAAGTTTAAATGAAAGTTCCTTTAATCTTCGCCGAACCCGTTGCTTTGCATCTGCAAAGTCTTTCCCCCCTATTCTGTTTAGTCGCGTAGGCTCGCCATGATAATTGCTTAAAACTCCCATTTGTTCAAGTGGCACATATACAAATGCCCCCCCATCGTATTGCAATACCATGTAATCTTTTTCTTCACTCCCGAGTACAAGACTCTTTGTTCCCAAATACCGCCCAATTCCGTGAAAATCATGTACTACAATTTCTCCAACACTCGGCATAACGAATTCACCAGACATTTTCTCAGGGGTGCTGGGTTTTATCTGTTTAGACGGACTTGTAATCGAGTATACAACAATATTAGAACCAGCTATCTCGAACGACAACCCAAGCGTCCGATAAATAATATTTACAACACCATCCTTTATTTTATCAAGCGTGGATACATTGAATTCAACACCTTTTGAACCAAGATAGTTCTCGAGTGACTTTGAATTAGATGCAAATACAACAACCGTCTTTTTGTGAGTATTAACATTTCGAATTATGTCTGGAACCAAGACCCCGAGAGCCGAGAAATAATTGGCAGTCGGCAAAGTCTTTAATGAAAATGTTTTTTTAACTTTGAACAATGGCGGCAACGCCCCCACACTTTGAAAACCTATACAGGTAAATTTTTCAAGCTCGGACTCAATTTCAAAAGCATTACCAAGCACCGTCCCATGCATGTCAAGTAACAATCCGCCATCAACTAATGATTCTATTCGCTTGGAATTTTGTATCTCGAGCGATTTCAAGTTCTCATAAATCTCCCTTGGTCTTTCAAAGATGATTAATGGTGATATTGCCCGTAATTCTTCCAAAATGCTTGCTTGTTTAAATAATAATGCATTCAACCAACGCACATCTCCAAGAGTCTGCCCTTTATCCAATCGTGTGTTCAATGAGTCAACTATTGCACGTGTATTTTCGTGCTTGATATTCACGGTCTCAAGCTTTTTTCGTATCATGTCGGATGATACATTTGCAAACGATGAAATCGGGTTAATTATTATACTGTCAACACGTTCAATTGTCGAAAAATCACTTGATTCTATTTTCTTGATCGCCTCGACTGTATCACCAAAAAACATGACACGAATTGGACTTTCTTCTCCATCTTGCCATATATCGACCACATCACCCTTATTAGAAAAGTCACCTGCTTGGCTCACTCTTGTAACTCGCGTATAGCCGAAATTTTCTAAAGAGCCACAAGTACTTTTGATATCCATTTTGACATTTACTTTAATTTCAATAGCCGAACTTTTTACGCTTGGAATATTAAAGAGCAGGCTTGTTGCTGGGATTATCAGTACATCTGATTGCTTATCCATAAACAAGTGAAGTGCATTATATAGTTCGTTTGCCGCTTGCTTTCCTTCTGTGTAAATCGGTAAATCAGGTTCAATCTCACAAGCAGAAACTCGCAAACCAAGCCCTTTGAAAAAACTTGCGATTTCTGGCACACTCTCGCTGTTACTTACAATATACACAAATGGCTTTATATTTGCCGATGCAATTAATGGTGCAACCGACAAGTCATCCATAGTTACCACACAATTATCTTTTGCACCCGAAACAAACTCGACAATTTCGTCGAGTTCTTTATTCTTGATAACCTTACCCAGTTCTCTTATCATTCTTTGTCCTTGTTCTTGCAATTAAATTTACCTTGTATATCTGCAATCGTTTTTCCAGCAATTATCATTTTGACACTCTCGGAAGCCATATCAATTGAATCACTTACAATATCCTTCTCGTCTTCTGGAATACGTGCAAGCACATAACTTGACTGGTTGTGCATCTCTTTCTCTGGCTTTATACCAACTTTGATTTTAACATAATTCTTTGCGCCTGTTATTTCATTTATACTGCGTGTTCCATTATGTCCACCACCACTCGAACCACCCGCGCCGATTCGTATCTTGCCCTTGTCGATATAAAGGTCGTCTATAATGACAACCAAATTCTCGGCTGGGATTTTAAATTTTCGCATGACCGCTACAACCGCCTCGCCACTTCGATTCATATACGTATATGGTTTCAACAAATAAACCTTGCAACCATTCAAACTTCCCTCGGCTATCGCATAGTTAACAAGCGGCTTTTTTTTGAATGTGAATCCTAATTCTTCACAAAGTCTGTCGACCGCAATAAATCCAACATTATGCCAAGTATTGGCATACGCAGCCCCATGGTTACCAAGTCCAACAACAAGAAAAGTTTTCATAAATCAAGTATATCATATAATTGGACCTGGCATTAATAATTTTCTCATTAAAATTTATCAATACCAGTTGGCAGCCAGATATTAATGTGTTATACTATGCCTTAATAAATATGAACATTGAAATTTTGTCTTTTCTCTTAGAAAAAAAGTGTCCAACCACAAAAGGATTCCATTACCTTAAATCCTGCATCGCCCAAGTCAAAGAGGACCCAACGGTAATAACCGCACTTAACAAAGGGTTATACGAAGATGTTGGACGTGAACATAATGCTGAACCCGAGGCTGTTGAACGATGCTTGCGTACACTTATAAATCTTTGGTGGCAACAAGACGAGCTTAAGGAATACTTTGTTGAAAGACCTTCTGCACGTCAACTCATCCTTACTATGACCGAAAAATTTACATCAAGACCACCCACTCAATCACAACAATACTCTAACCACGACGAATATGTGTCTATCTATGAAAAGCTATTCGGATAAAAATCCCTAGTCATAATAAAACAAGAGCCAATGGCTCTTTTTAAATTATTTTTCATCGTCCTCGTCATCTTCGTCACCCTCGCCTGGGTCTTCGAAATCATCAAGTGGGTCACTTGAATCTTCTTCCATATCCTCGTCCATCTCATCTTCCATTTCAAGTGATAAAATTTCTAGTTCTTCTTCATCATCTACAATTTCGTCTTCCTCGTCAACGCCATCACGTTCGATAGCAATATTGCCGTAAAGTGCGTCGATTTCCTCTTCGGAAAGGTCGCTCTCCCCAACACATGTACCACATACATTCTCGTCCTCGGTAATATAATTTACTTTGCATATTGGACAAAGACCAAGGCTTGCACTATCCTCGGCATAATTGGTTGAAACACTCTGCATTTCCTGTTTGCATACAGGGCAAAGCTTTTCCCTTTTTTGGATAAAGTTCAATTCACAACGCGGACATTTGATATAGACTGTCTTACTCATTTATACTCCTAATATGTAATTTACGTTATGAAATATAACCAAACTATGTGCGCAAGTCAAGAAGATTTTGATACTTTTTTACTAAATAATATGATAAGCTAGACTCATGAAAACTATACTATCAGATATTGAAATCGCACAAAATGTAAAACCGATTCATATTGACGATATCGCAAGCTCTGCCCATATACCAAAAGATTTTATTGAACAATACGGTAATTACAAAGCAAAGATTGATTTGTCTATTTTTAAAACTTTAAAAAATCCAAATGGCAAACTTGTACTTGTAACAGCCATAAGTCCCACACCCGCAGGCGAAGGCAAAACAACTACAAGCGTTGGATTAGGTGATTCTCTTGCCAAGCTTGGTAAAAAAACCGTCATTGCCCTTCGCGAACCATCCCTTGGACCCGTGTTTGGAATCAAAGGCGGTGCAACAGGCGGAGGTCATGCCCAAGTAATTCCAATGGAAGATATTAATTTGCACTTTACTGGTGATTTTCATGCAATTACAAGTGCGAACAATTTGTTATCCGCAATGATTGACAATCATATCCACCAGGGCAATACACTCGACCTTGACATCGAAAAAATTATATGGAAAAGATGTATTGACATGAACGACCGCGCACTACGAAACGCCACAATCGCTCAAGGCGGCAAATTCAATGGCACTCCACGTCAAGACGGCTTTGACATAACCGCGGCAAGCGAAGTCATGGCAATATTATGCCTTGCAACCGATTTAAATGATTTAAAGAAACGACTTGGCAATATTCTTATTGGATATTCGACTGATGACAAACCAATCTATGCACGCAATATTAATGCACATGGTGCAATGACCGCACTTTTAAAAGATGCAATAAAACCTAACCTTGTACAAACTCTCGAAAGCACCCCTACTATCCTTCACGGCGGTCCATTTGCAAATATTGCACATGGCTGTAACTCGGTTATTGCAACCAATCTTGCTCTTAAACTCTCAGACATTACGGTAACCGAAGCTGGCTTTGGTGCCGACCTTGGTGCCGAGAAATTTCTTCACATAAAGTGCCCGAACACAGGCGTTTATCCAAATGCCATTGTACTTGTGGCAACAATACGTTCGCTTGTTTATCAGGGTGAAAAAATTAATGATACTGGTTCAAAGATAGAAAATCTAAAACAAGGGTTGCCTAACCTTGTCCATCATATCGAGAATATAACCAAAGTCTTTAAAATCCCATGCGTAGTTGCACTTAACCTATTCCCCACAGACACAGCCGACGAAATCGAGCTTGTACGCCAAACATGTGAAAAGCTTGACATTAACATGACATTATCCCAAGTCCACGCAAAAGGTTCGGATGGTGGTATCGAACTTGCAAAAGAAGTCGTCCGATTAATCGACAACAATCCAAAACCAGAATTCACACCACTCTATTCAACCAAAGATTCAATAATTGATAAAGTAACCGCCGTCGCAAACAAAATCTATCGTGCAAACAAAGTCATCCTTACCGAAACGGCAAGCACACAGATTGAAAAGATTGCGAAAATGGGTTATGCACACCTGCCCATATGTATTGCTAAGACCCAATACTCATTCACCGACGACCAAACCAAACTCGGTGCCCCAACCGATTTCGACATCATGGTTAAAAACGTTAAACTATGTTCGGGTGCTGGCTTCGTTGTAATCCAAACGGGTTCAATCATGACAATGCCTGGACTTCCAAAAGTTCCATCCGCCGAAAAAATCGACATCGATAAAAATGGACAGATCACAGGATTATTTTAATCGATGTCATCCTGAGCGAAGTCGAAGGATCTAGCGAAGCGTAAAAATAATTTAGTATTATCGACTTGTGCTTTTCAAAACAAAAACTAACGGAAGAACGATTAAAATATCAAAATGAAACAAAGGAGAAATAACATGGAAAAACAAGCAAAAATTATCGACGGTCGCATACTTTCAACCAAAATTCGCGAGAAATTAAAAAAAGAAGCGACAAAGTTTGAAAAGAAAAATAAACGTCCAATAGGAATTGCAGTTGTATTGGTCGGAGAAGATCCTGCATCACAAACATATGTCAAAAACAAAGTAAAGGCGTGTGAAGAATGCGGCATTAAATCATTCGTAATAATGCGTCCCGCCGAAACCTCCCAAGACGAACTTGACCAAATAATCCGCGACCTTAACGAATCAATCGAAGTTGACGGCATTTTAACCCAGCTTCCCCTTCCAAAGCATTTGGACGAAAACCACGTTCTTGATCTTATTGACCCCAAAAAAGACGTGGATGGTTTCCACATTCAAAATGCAGGAAAACTTTTCGTTGGACAAGATTCTCTTGTACCGTGTACCCCTGCGGGTATTGTTGAACTCATCAAATCAACTGGCAAGCGCATGGAAGGAAAACATGCCGTTATCATAGGTCGAAGCAACATCGTTGGAAAACCTATTGCCATGCTTCTCCTTGCACAAAATTGCACAGTTACAATTTGTCATTCAAGAACCAAAAACCTTGCCCGCGTAACAAAGCGTGCCGATATTTTGGTCGCAGCAATAGGAAGACGCGAATTTGTCACAGGAGGCATGATAAAACGAGGCGCAGTTGTCATCGACGTCGGAATTAACCGTCACGAAGGCAAATTATACGGCGATGTAAATTATGACCAGGCATCAAAAATTGCATCACACATAACCCCCGTTCCTGGCGGAGTCGGTCCAATGACAATCACCATGTTGATGTCCAACACAATAAAAGCCGCCCAGGCAACATTGGAAACACCACAAAAATAATTATACTTTTTAAAATTCAATACTTCTAGGTGAGTTTATGACTCACCTTTTTTTCGATATATTGACTATTTAAGATTTTTATGGTATAATAGTTCATTAAAATAAAGGGGTTTCGATGGAAGTCAAAGAATCATTTGGAGATATTCTTCATGATGCAAAAGAATTCATTGGCGACAAATTCGAAAGCGCCCGCTTTTGGATTGGCGATAAATTCGATGATGCATGTTATTGGGTTAAAAACGATGTAGGCGATTGGATATCAGACAAGATCGTAGACGGTCTTGGAGCCTCATTCAATGCAGTTGTAAATGGTTATGACAGGGTTATTACAAACACAAAAAGAAGCAAAGTGAAATCCGAAATGCGAAAGATACTTAGGTGTTGCAAGAAATTTTCAAAAGAAGATTACAAAGAAGCGTGCGAGAGATTAAACGAAGCACTACTCAACAGTACACCCGTAGAAGAAACAGTAAATACATATAGCTCACGTATTCCTCAGGGGCAAGAAGCTAGTCCAGATTACTGGGACAACACATCTATACTAATTCGAGACAGCAATAATTCTTGGTAAATATTCATAGAAAGGAGGAAAAAATGGATAGAGAAACTATTGGCGATTTTCTTTCTGATGCCAAAGAATTTATTGGGGTATTCATTGAGGATAGACTCGATGATGCTAAAGATTGGGTAATGGATAGAATCGAAGATGCACCAGAACCACTTGTACATGGATGTATGAACGGCTATGACAGAATTATCACAAACACAAAACGAAGCCGAATGAAGTCCGAGATGCGAAAAATACTTAAATGCTGTAAAAGATTTTCACAAGAAGATTACAAGGCAGCATGTGATACACTAAACGAAGATCGACTTTCCAATATACATATAGAACAAACAATTGCTACATGTATCGCACGCATTCCATATGAAACCGAGGCTGGACCAGATTGCAGTTATAATGATGATATATTAATTAGAGACAGCAGTAATTGTTGAAAAAAAAGCGGGCACATGCCCGCTTTTAATTTAAAACTGTCTTATTAATAAAACCTTACATAATCCTTGTTTGCCCAACCAAATTGATTGTCATAAAACACATAATACCAACCATCATGCTCACCAAGTACAAGAATTCGTGTACCATTCGGCATACGGGTAATTATATTAGATGTCAAAGTTGGCGCACTTCGCAAGTGCAAGTTTCCGCCCTGGGTACGAACTTGGGCAAGGCATGCCATTGTTGGCAAATCCCCACATTTTGAAGGTGGTTGAACAGGTGGTACAACGATAGGTGGTACAGGTGGAATTACTATCGGTGGCACGGTGCCAATTGGCGGCACAGGGGCTACAGGAGGCTCTATAATTGGTGGTATAACAATAGGCGGAATTGGAGGTGTTGGTGGTACAGGCGCAATTGGCGGGGTCACAGGTCGTTCAATATTACAAGCACAAATAAACCGCGAACTTGCCCATCCATCCCAATAATTAAACCGCACAGGTACCCACTCGTCTTGTGCCGCACCAGTAATGATTACTTGCGCCCCACGAGATAATACAAATAATACATTTCCGTTTGGTGCACTTCGGATATTTAATGATTCGCTATTAGTACAGACTTCTGCCCATTGAAAGCCATTAAATGTCCAATTAGTACCGCTCACAGGCATTGTTCCTTGCATACATGGCTTGCGATATTCTATTCCAAAATATTTTGCAAGTGCCTTTACAATAGCAATTGCAATGCTTTGGATATTATTCTGTATCCATTGGGCATCCAAGATATTATCATGGAATGCAACTTCACTATGTACTGCGGGTGCCTTTGTCTGTCGAAGTTCGGCAAGATCGGTCGTTGGGTTAATAGTCACTCGATCTGGTTCTGGGTATATCATTTTGAATTCATCTCTGAAATTTTCGGCAAGCCTTTTTCCATTTGAACTTGTTGTGAAAAAATACTGGCGACTTCCACGCGCACTACCTGGTTCTGGTGCTGCATTTGAATGAATTGCAACATGTGCATCAAAATTTCCCGCATTTGATTCGGCAATAACCTCGTTCAACGTCATTCCAATTCTTGACCGAACATAATCAATCCCATTTGTTTTCAAAAGTGGCTCGGCTGCATCGGCAATCATGTTCATCAGAAACTCTTCACTCACCCCCAACACGGTCTGGTTCCATGGCTGCAATGATGGACTTAAATAAATCCTTGGCATATTTAAATAACCTCCTACATATAGATATAAACTTCTATATTCGTACAAAGACTATAGTGTTAACCAGGTGCCAAAATCAACACCACCTATTGCAATTAGACAAGGCAAAATGCTATAATAAATTATGAAAAAAACAGCACATGATATTCTTTCCCAAAAGAAAAATGCACTCTTTGACCTTGATGGTACACTTCTGCCGACTCATGATATTTGGCGTCAATGCGACCGAGAATATCTGAAATTAATGGGTATAGAATTGGATCCAAATATGGATTTTAACAAATTTTGTTATGAAGTATATCTTAAAAATATCAACAGCCCCGACCCATACGCAGCCATTTTCGAGGAAATAAACAAGCACTTCAATATTGATATGAGTGGCAAAGACGCACATGCGATAGTAACAAGATTTGCAGAACAAAAAATGAAAGAGCTAGACTTTATTACAGGAGCTGGCAAGTTACTCCACCAATTAAAAAGAAATAGCTTCGGCATGGGACTTGTAACCTCTTCCCCACGTAAATCTGTAGATATATATACATACGAGAACCAAAATCTAATAAACAATGCCAACCTTTCATTTATCTTCGGTCAAAATACAGTAACATGCGAAGACGTAGCGAAAAGAAAACCTGATCCAGAGCCATATCTAGTCGCGTCCGATATGTTTAAGTTCAAGATAAAGGACACCGTTGTTTTTGAAGACTCACCCGAAGGCGTCCAGTCTGCGACCGATGCTGGTTTTGATACTATATTGGTTTATGATGAATACTGGGATGCCCAACGCAAGCAATTACTTGAAATGACACCCTATCACATAAATTCTTACCATGAATTACTCAGAAACTAAAACTCTCACTCGTGAGAGTTTTTTTAATCTTCACCCATATATACAAAAAACCCCGTGTGGAGCGGGGTTTTTAGATAATAAAGTTAAGAAGCAATTTCGAGTAGACTTTTGTTCAATTCAAGGAAGTTACACAAAATTTTGAGCAGATTTTGGAGGAAAATTTTGATTCTGAGGAGGGAACTTGCAAACGCAAGTGACCGACCAAAGAAGCGGAGTTTAACCCAAAAGATGCCAAAATTTATTTGATGATTTTTGCTACAACACCTGATCCAACAGTTCTTCCACCCTCACGGATAGCAAAACGAAGACCTTGTTCAATAGCAATGTCGGTAATCAACTTGATTGTCATTGTTGTGTTGTCACCAGGCATGATCATCTCGACACCTTTTGGAAGTTCGATAGAACCTGTAACGTCTGTTGTACGGAAGTAGAATTGTGGACGGTAACCGTTAAAGAATGGTGTGTGACGTCCGCCTTCTTCTTTTTTCAAGACGTAAACTTCGGCTTCGAATTCTGTGTGTGGAGTAATTGTTTTTGGAGCAGCAAGAACTTGACCACGTTCAATGTCTGTACGGTTAATACCACGAAGAAGAACACCCGCGTTGTCACCTGCAAGCGCGCTGTCAAGGTTTTTACGGAACATCTCGATACCTGTTACTGTTGTGTCTTTCTTTGCACCCATACCGACAATAGAAACAACGTCACCAAGTTTCAATGCACCACGCTCAACTCTACCAGTAGCAACTGTACCACGACCTGTGATTGTGAACACGTCCTCGATAGGCATAAGGAACGGCTTGTCTGTGTCACGTGCTGGGTCTGGAATAAAGCTGTCGATTGCGTCCATAAGGTCTTGGATAGGCTTCAACGCTGGGTCGTCTTTCTTACCAGCAGAAGCTGCGTCAAGTGCCTTAACCGCTGAACCACGGATAATTGGTGTTGTGTCACCTGGGAAACCGTATTTTGAAAGAAGTTCACGGATTTCCATTTCAACAAGGTCTTGTAACTCTGCATCGTTTGCAAGGTCACACTTGTTCATAAATACAACGATGTGTGGAACACCGACCTGACGTGCAAGAAGAATGTGTTCACGTGTTTGTGGCATCGGACCGTCTGTTGCAGCAACAACAAGGATAGCTCCATCCATTTGTGCAGCACCAGTAATCATGTTCTTGACATAGTCCGCGTGACCAGGACAGTCAACGTGCGCGTAGTGACGCTTTGCTGTCTCGTACTCTACGTGAGATGTGTTAATTGTAATCCCACGTGCTTTTTCTTCTGGCGCTTTGTCGATTTTGTCGTACGCCATAGCTTGTGCTGAACCACCCACACCAAGTGCAAGAGTAGTACAAATAGCCGCGGTAAGTGTTGTCTTACCATGGTCAACGTGACCGATCGTACCGATGTTCACGTGCGGCTTATTCCTGTTAAAATTTTCTTTTGCCATTATTGGCCTCCTTTTCTTGTTTCTGACCATTCGAATGGCAGAATAATCTAATAAAGATTATATTAAACAACTAAACGATTGTCAACTAGATTTTTTCTTGGTAAGATATCCATAGATAATTCATATCCATAATTAGGAGAAAACAATGTTAAAAAGATATTCAATTGACCAAATTATTATCCTTGTATCCGCAATTTTATTCCTTGCGGGCGGAGTGTTCATGTTAATCAATGTATTCGCAGGTCAAGGCTGGGCTTTTGGTGTCGGACTTGGACTTGTAGTGGTTGCATCGGCACTTGTCGTCATATCAGAAGTTCAAAGAAGAAAAAATGAACCAAAAGAACAAGAACCAACCGAGGATTTACAAAAAGACAAAAACAATGTATAATATTTCATGGATAATTTAAGGTTTGAATGGACCAACACACATGATGTGAATTTTCATTCATTGCTTGAAAAGCTTGATAACATCCAAGATGAAATTGAACCGTTAAAACCACAACTTGGCGATTCCACCTTTGACGATTTGGATCAAATTTTGGATGTACTTTTGGTATTTGACAATGACAAACCTATCGCCTGTGCCGCATTACAAAAACAGCAATCCGAGATGCTGGGGACTATTTGCCGCGTTCTTGTGAACGAAGATTATCGCGGCAAAGGAATTGCACAAAAATTAATATCAACAATAGAACAACAAGCATCCAAACGCGGAATGCATTTTCTTGATGCACAAATTTGGACAAAGAATAAAAATTCAATCCGTGCCTTTGAAAAGGTTGGTTATAAAAAATATGATTTACTTATAAAAGAACATCTTGAAACACGAGAACTTGGCACAAGTTTATATAAGCAGATTGACAAGTTAGAAAAAGAGAAGTAGAAACTTTACCCATCATTAGACTTAATATAAAATGTGAAATTAAGGAAGAACCGCCCTACAACACCACGTCATTGCGCAGCGAAGCCTTTGCCGCAGGCAAGCGGAAGAACAGACCACGACGACGTGGACTAATTCGCCTTATCAAGCCCCTCTATCAACAACTTCTCGGCGATCAATGCAATGAACTCGCCATTTGTTGGTCTGTCGTTTGCGCTAAATGCTTTTACTTTAAAAATTTCGTTAATTATTTCTATACGTCCACGATTGAAACTCACTTCTATTGCATGACGAATTGCCCTTTCTACTTTACTCGCACTTGTTTCATAATGTTTGGCAATTGTTGGATACAATTGTTTTGTTATGCTGTTGATTATCCCAGGCGTTTGCATAGTCAATTTAATTGCCTCGTTCAAAAATTTATATCCTTTGATATGTGCCGGGATACCCATACTTATAAAGATATTTGCAAGACGATCCTCCAGCCTCTTGTTTGCTATCGGTGGGAACTCCGCCATAGTTTGTGCCGCAACAGTTTCATGTTCTTTTTCAACCATATTTTCGTCAAACAGATACAGCATGTTTCTTACAAAACTCTCACCTTCAAAAGGTCGAAGAGTATAATGGTCCACACCAACCTCGACCATCCGTTTTACCGCAAAATCCGAAAAAGCACTTGATAACATTACCATTTTAATATTCTCATTCTCTGACTTGATCTTTTCGCACAATGTTATCCCATCAATACGCTTAAGAGCAAAGTTAGATATCACCATATCAACCTTGTAATCATTTGCAACTTGCAAAGCCTCTGCACCATCATCCACACAAGAAACTATTTCAAATTTATTTTCACGCTCGAACATTTCTTTTAACGCGTTTTTTTCTTCAAAATTACCCTCTGCAATCACAACTTTAATTCTCTTCATATTTCCCACCTTTTTTGGAGTTTATTGACTATATCAAAGGTATTAATACGACATTTGCAATTTTGTGTCAGTCCTTGCAATACTTTGTCGAAATACCTATTTCAATGTCATTAACTTATCAAACCCATATTATGAAATCAATTTAATTGATACGACACACCGCGACTTGGGGCGACATTGGTGTCGTTTTGTAACCACAAATAACCATCAGGCTTGAAAAAACTGTTGTCTATATGGGCAGTCTTTACAATTATGAATGTCATGCACGTTCTCGGCACACACACTTCGCAATAAATCATCAATCTCTTTCGCAATATGTGGTGGGGGAATACTGCCTTCGTCTTTCTCTTCTTTCTTGTGTAAAATAATTTGCTCGGCTTCGCTATTCCATAATTTATCATTTGCAATTATTTTCTCTTTATCTTGCTCCATATTGACAACACCGCTTGCAAGTGACATAATCTCGCCATTTTCTCTCTTTAATAAAATTGCAAAGATTTCACGCTCGGTATTAATTTCTTCGTTTAATATAAATTCTTCTTCGTTTTCAAACAAAGGAAATGCATTGGTACCTGAATAACTGGATACCGACAACATAATATTAACGTCCGAGTAATTATGCCCCACCCGAACATTTGTTTTACCATTCTCTACACGCAATTCCACATAACCCATTACGGTATCGGATCGGTCTTTTAAAACGATATTTTTAATTACAAGTTGCATACAACATTCTGACACAAACATTATCCACAGTTACCGCGACACTTTGTCAAATCTTGTATTTTTTTGTGGAAACTAGATTAGTTAGCTCTATATACTTTGGAACAGTAATTTCCTCTGGGCGAAAGTTTTCATCAATACCAACCTTGTCCAAAATTTTCTTGGCTTCATCTTTTGATATATTCAACACTCTACTCAAGCCATTTAACATAGTCTTTCTGCGCGATGAAAACAATCCTTTCACCAACCATTCCAATACCCCATAATCAACAATACCATTGTCGTCACTTTTTACAATCTGCACAAATACACTATCTACATTTGGCTGCGGTTTGAACATACTGCGTGGTACTTCACGCAATATAAACGCATCGCCCCATGCCTGGACCCCTATTGACAATGCTCCATATTCGCGAGTTCCACTAAAGGCAACCATCCTCTCACCCAATTCTTGCTGCACCAATACATTAATCTCTACACAATTTGGATCACGCATAAATTTCACAAGCAACGGCGTCGTAATATAATACGGAATATTAGCAACAACTTTATACTGTTCATTCGGGATATTCGTCGATTTCAAACCATCTTCAAAAAATAATTCTATATTTTCAAGACCCTTAAATTGTTCTTTTAAAATCTTCTCAAGCCTCATATCCAATTCAAAGGTCCGCACCGATCTAACTCGCCCAGCAATTACCCGCGTCAATGTCCCTGCCCCAGTTCCAACCTCGACAACAATATCATCCCTGTCAAGACCAATGTCTTTTACAACACTACCCAAAAAACCCTCGTCAAAGATATAATTTTGACCAAGCCCCTTTTTAAAATCAAACCCGCTTGTACGCAATTTTTCACTAAGTTTCATATTCCAAGTATATCACATACAATCATTTTGTTGTTCATTACTTTCAATCCCTCAATAAAAAACCCCGCTGTGGACGCGGGGTCTTTTTTATATCTTTTGTTTTTCGGACGTTTTTCTTGAGGCAATAGTCTTTAGATTTGCCTATGTAGTTCTTCCGCGCACCCATGTTCCAGTTATCGGGCACCATGTTTTTCGGATGTGTTTCTTTAGTTTGTCTTTAGCATCCTCAAAAAGATGCTGATTTATACTAACATTAAATTTTATTTTTGTCTACAAAAAATCACAAATATTTTAATTTTTTCGACAAAGAAATCAATTTATTTTAAAAAACCTCTTTGTATTCTCAAGCGTTATTCCCGCCATCTCGTCAAAACTCTTTCCCCATATCTTTGCAATATGCTCGATTGTATGTCTCACATTCTTTGGTTCGTTAATCTTTCCACGGAACGGAACGGGAGTCAAATACGGCGCATCCGTTTCGACAAGCAGTCTGTCCAACGGAATTGCCATGACCGCTTCGCGTGCCGCGTCTTCACTTTCGTAACTCTTGCCATAGGTCACCGCCCCACTAAGCGAAAAATAACAACCAAGCTCCAACAACTTGCGAACCTCTTCCGCACCGTAACTGTAACAATGCATTAACACACCATACGATAACAATTCTTTGTTCTCGCTTAGAATTCTGTATGTTTCATCGAATGCATCGCGACTATGCACCACAAGTGGTATTCCCAACTTGTCCGCCAATTTTATATGCCTTATAAAGGTTTCTATTTGAATTGGTTTTGCACTATACATATAATGGAAATCAAGACCACATTCACCTATTGCAACTATTTTTGGATTACGTATAACACTTGCCGCCCATTTTTCGAATTCATCACAATAACTTCCAGCATAATGCGGATGTACACCAAGCGTACAATAAACACGTTCATACTTGTTCGCAAGTTCCAACGACACACGCGAGTCTTGAAAATCGGTACCAACCTCGACAATAAAATCAAGCCCGTCTGTACTCATATTCGAAACAATTTCATCCACACGCCCAAATAACATCTCGGACAATAAATGCGCATGTGAATCGGCAAACATAACTTTTTTCATGCGGACATTATAACACAGCTTCTTTTTTATCGCCATACGAATTGTATGACCTTTGTAATCCTAAAACTTAATGTAACCCTTTAATAGAGCGAAGCATATATCTTGCCCCGCGTTTAGGGGGTTCGGGGGGAGTCGCACCCCCCGACGCTTTTCTTGCTTCTTTTTTGGCGTAAAAAAAAGAAGAGTGTCAAAATTGAATTCAACTTGCATAATATGGACAAGATTAGAGTTACAATAATTAAACTTATTGACATTTGTTCGATTTGTAACTATATTATCTGAGGCAATAACTGTCTCGAAATCTGGAGGTTTATATGTCAAAAGATATTATCTGGGCAACACTCGAAGGTAAGAAAAAATTAGAAGCAAGGCTTGATGAACTTGTTTCTCGTCGTGCAGAAATCGCGGCAAATATAAAGGCTGCACGAGAATACGGTGATCTTCGCGAAAACGCAGAATACGCCGCAGCAAGAGAAGCTCAAAATAACCTTGAAATGGAAATTAACGAAATCCAAGCCAACTTGCCAAAAGTAAAGGTCTTTAGTTACGCAAAAGTGGAAACAGACGAAGTAAACGTCGGCACAAAGGTCACAGTAGAAATTGTCGGTCGCAAATCAAAAATTGATTTTGTTATCACAGGAGTACTTGAAAGTGATATAGAAAATAACTACGTAAGCGACAAGAGCCCAATCGGCAGCGCGCTTATGGGTAAAAAGGTCGGCGATGAAATCGAGGTCAAAGTTCCTGCTGGCAAATTAAAATACAAGATTATCAAAATCGGAAAAGTATCTTAAAAACAAAAAAGGATGTACATACATCCTTTTTTTAATATTTACGCAACTTTCTTTGTGGCTTGTCCTTCGTTCTTTGAAAAAACCTTTACAAGAACAATTGTAAGAAGAACTACCGCAGCAAGTCCAAATAGCGAATAGAATATTCGGCTTGCAACACTTTCCATCCCACCAAAAATTCCCGCAATTATATCAAACTCGAAAAGTCCAATAATAAGCCAGTTCAATCCCCCAAACAATAAAATACCAAATGATATAAATTTAACCCATCGCAATACTGCCGCTTTATCCATAGTTAATCTCTCCTCTTCTTTATAAGATTAGATTACTATGTGCAAGACAAAAAATTTTATACATTTAATTGAAAATCTAATGTCCCACGCTCTACCCCGTTTACGATAAGCGTAAATGAATGAATTCCTGGGTAATGCCTTCTTATACTTACATCGGCGAACGAGTGTTTTCTTGTATAGTTCTTTCTCTCGCCCTGCTTCAAAGAAATTTCCGAGATTTGGAAAACCTTTCTATTTCTTTTGCCATTTGCTTTTACATAATCAACCCCGTATTCCAATCTTACTTTTGTTGCTTGCAATGCCTCGATTGTAAAAGAAAAGCTGTTATCCTCGCCTATTTTAATTGAAGCTGTGACAAGACCCAGGTCACTTACTTGAACCGAACCCGCATCGCCAAGTCCAAACAATGCCAATGCATCTTTATTACTTTGCTTCAGCAATGTTCTGCACCCATGCTTTACTATCCAATTTATTTTTTCGTTTTGTCCATACCAATCTTTTGCAATTTTAATTACAAGCTCTGGATGATTTTTGGATATATCATTAAGGTTATTTGCAACGCTTTTGCGGACATAAATATCGGCGTCATTCTTTAACTGCTCCAATATAGGCAATATTGGACTTGGATCGGCTTTAAGATTTTGTAATATCTGCCCCCATGGCAACAACGGTCGACACCCTTCACTTGATAATCTTCGAACATGTTCGCAATCACTTTTCGACCATTCGTACATTTGTGCCATCATGCGTTTCTGGTCATCAATAATAAAAGGTCGAACCGCAAATTCACTTGATGCATATCGTGTATATCGTGCAAGAGCAGGAACAGATGTCTCCCAATCATCGGTTCCATATAACTCAACAAAAGTCGGAAAGAAAAACACCAACCCATCCAACCAATTTCCATAATGCACAATTACTTTGTCAATAATTGTAATCGCACTCTTATAATCCTGTGGCAAAAATTTCCGCAAATTTGCGGCAATATAGTTAGTTCTTGCCTTTAATTCCAATCCCTCCCAAGTCTCATCCAAAATCGAATCCACGAATTCAACACGTTTGAAATCGCTGTACTCCACTTTAATCTGGTCACCAATCTTCTCTATTAATTCTCTTGTATACAAGTTCTTAAATGCTTCTCCCACAGATTACTCCTTTTAAAAATAACGAAAAGTAAATATATATTTTGCAAATTGCGGGGGTTTTTAAAGGTAGGCAGAGCCCCCTTTAAAACTCTTTTGTTTCTTTTTTGGTTTCAAAAGAAAAGAAAGAACGTTACTTAAAACTATCATTCAAATCCTTTAACCGTTTCTTGGTCTGAGCAGATAACTTATTAAAATCAACACCAGAAACAGCCCCTTCAAGCGCATAAAGATGAACAAGGCTAATATTTGAATACTGTTCTCGAAGTCTTACAAAGGCTTCCTCGCTTCCTATCTCCATGAATTCTTCTGCCGTCGTAATGTCAACCGATCTTAATTTTTGTTCTAATCCTTTGCCAATGTTTCTTAGAGATGTTAATTCTGTCATCTATCCCCTTTCTGCCGTTTTATCGAACGGAACCATTATAACACAATCACGCACAAGCCCAACAGCAACCCCGAATTGCCCCGACTCTATTAACTCGACTGCTTTTTTACCATAATGATGCCCAAGCCAACGGTCACGTGCCGATGGTGGCGCCCCACGTTGTAAATGTCCAAGTGTATTCAACCTAATCGATGAACCCGACGACAATCGCGTTAAATCTTGCAAGTAATTAACCGCCTCGTACGCCTCGGCAACCGCATCAATCGAGCCCTTACGTTTTTCCTGCATCAGCATAAGATTACTTAATTGACCATTTACACGGTTTCTTGAAAAGATATCTATTACTTGCTTTGGAGTATGGCGATTATCTTTTGTATCAATTATATCGGCAAAGGTCGCCTCACCCACCATTTGAGTAAGCCCCTTTTCATACCATCCCATCATTTGGACAACATGATCACGGTCATTGGTTTGCATAGTCCCATTCAACATATCAACAAGCCGCACGCTTTCTTCCACCGCGCTTGAAAAGCCAAGCGAATCGCATGTAAAATATACATCATTGTCAACGGTAGATGGCACACCAATAACATTCACACTTTGTGCCACCAATTTCTCGGCTCCGCGAAAACTTCCATTTCCACCAAGCACGATCACAACATCAAAACCAAACTTAGCAACAACTTCTTTCGCCTTTTTTTGACCAGCCACAGTCATAAACGCCTCGCTGCGACCTGCTTTTAAAAAGCACCCTGTCAACTGTCCAACGCCTGTCGCGTTTTCCCTTACAAGTGCGATAATCCGCTCGTTAACAAGTCCATCATAACCACCAACCGCACCAAATACTTGCCAACCCCGCGAGCTCGCAAACCTGAAAACACTCTCAACACATGCATTCATTCCTGGTGCATCACCACCCGATGCTAATATACAAATTTTTTTGCTCATGAATTAATATATCACATTTTTTGATGCTAACAATAATTTTTGTGTTATCCTTTTATATGACTCATAGAAACCCGTTCAAGTTAATTACTCTTTCAATTATTACATTGGGCATCTATTATGCATATTGGTATTATAGAACTCAAAAGCAAATACATACATTATCAAAACAAGGTCCCAACATAACCACTCACATCTTGCTATCATTGCTTACTGTTGGGCTCTACACAATCTACTGGCACTTTGCAGTCGGATATTATATAAAGAACATGGGCGGCAAAAATCACAGTTTAATATATGGAACATTATTTTCAATTGGATATATTATTACAATCCTGTTCAGCGTCACTTTCATTCGAAATGCAATAGGAATTCCGACAAGTCCGACTGTCTCCTATATCATTGGTGCAACAACAATATTCACAGCAGTTTTTATAAACATGATTCTTATACAAAAAGACATAAATGAAATATAAAAAAGAAGAGATCTAATCTCTTCCCTGGTAAAATTCTTCAATATCTCCGTCTGGATTGTCCCAATCAAAGCTGTCTTTTGGTAGTGGGCATTCTTCTCCACCATCACATTCATCGTCACAGCAATCATCTTCTTCTTCAACTTCGTCCTCGATGTGCGGAATTTCTATCATATCAAGCAATCCGCCGCCATCCATCAACGAATCCTTTTTATCATCAACCAGCAGCTCTTCGGACTCATCCTCTTCGGCAAGTAATATTTCTGGTTCGTCGTCATCCTCGGACTCATCTTTCACAATGATTTCATTTTTATCAACCATTTCGACTGGAGTCGTAGGCGTAGCGTCTAGCGTATGCGCATTTTCTTCTTTAGTAATTTGCTCAGACTCTATAATTTGCCCTGTTTCTTCCAATTCCTCGGGATAATCATCATCTTCTTCATCTAATTCTATTTCCAATTCTTCGATAATTTCTTCATCGTCATCTTCAAAGTCATCTTCATCTGAATCATCAACTTCCAAGTCATCTTCTTGCTCAGGCACTTCAACAGGCTCTGGTTCTTCTATCTTCTCTTTTTCCTGTTCAATTACACCAAGCTCTATCCCATCTTGCAAGTCACGTCCAAGTTCAACCTCTTCAATACTTTCTTCTTTAAGAATATCTTCCTCTTCTGGATTTTGTTCTTCTACGCATTCGCTAGACATCTCGATTTCGCTTCGCTTCACTTCGGTGTAACTTCTCGACTGTCTTATCTCTTTTGAAAATACAGTTTCACTCGCCTCTTCGATCTCAGGTTCAATTACTGTCTCTATAATCGGTTCGATTTTAACTACAACTTCATCCTTCTTATCTTCTTTGACTTGCTCTTTTACTTTCGGCTCTTTATTAATCTGTCTTTCACGTGCAATTGCAAGACAATCTTTACACACATCCTCGGTAATTGTACTGCCTGCTGCTATAATTGCACCATCTTCGACATTTATTGGTGAGACAAAATTAACATTGCTGCCAACAAATACATTATCGCCAAGCTTTGTATGGTGTTTTTGTTTACCATCATAATTACAAAAGACAACTCCACAACCAAGATTACAGTTCTTGCCAATTGTTGCATCCCCTACATAGGTAAGATGCGAAATCTTTGTACCATCTCCAATCTCTGCGTTTTTCAACTCGACATAATTGCCAATTTTACAATTACGCCCAATTGTTGTATTTCCCTTGCGAATATGTGCATATGGTCCAAGATTTGAACCCGAGCGAACTATTGCCTTACCTTTTATAATTGTGCCTGGCTCGATTACTACACCCTTTTCTATCTCAACATCGTAATCAATATATGTTGTCGCCGAATCCATAATCCGAACACCATTCATCATATGGCGTTCGTTAATCCTGCGCTGCATGACACGTGTAACTTTTTCTAACTGCGACCAATTATATACGGCAAGAAAATCCTCGTAATCCAAATGCGAAATATCCGCAGTTTCAATCTTCTTGGTCTGCATTATGTATTCGGTTTCAAACAACCATCCACGTGGCAATCGAACCGCCTTGTGTCCAAACATCTTTGCAAATCCTGTTGCCGCATCAATACTCTCTTTCGTTAACAAAGGCATATCGCCATAAACAACCATTGTGTATTTGTGAGTTGTCTCATACCTTTTAACAAGCGAAATAATATCATCGCCCGCACCTACATCAACTTTTCTATATGGAAAATGTGCAACCGTATCCTCGACCCAATCTTCGATGCTGTGACCCATTATTTCAAGCTCCAAAGGTTTTGGTATTCCAAAAGCCCGAAGATTCGGCAAAAGCATCAAGATAAATAATTCATCTTTTTCAAGAGTTATTGTCTTGGTTTCTGTTTGTGTTGCTGTGCTCATTCCCCCTCCCCGCCATGTCATTACTGATTAACTATTACTGTGAAACTTCCCTCTAGTCCATAGTTATACTTTACTCTTATTTTATATTCACCCAAAGTCTTTATTGGTTCGGGCAAAATAATATTTTTTTTGTCGATTTCGAAACCTTGGTCTGCAAGTTCTTTTGTAATTTCGGTACTTGTAATACTCCCGAACATCTTGCCACCCTCACCAATTTTTGCAGTCAATGTAACAATAGTTCCCTCAAGTTTTGCAATAATTTCACGAATCCTTGCCTTGTCTTGTTCTGTGTGGAATGCATCACTTTCATTCTTTGACTTGACCTTTGCCAAAATCTCTGGTGTTACCACTTGTCCTATTTTGTTCTTTATCACAAAGTTCTTTCCATATCCGTCATTCACGTTGATAATCTCACCCGCCTTGCCTTTTCCTGGCAAATCCTTTAAAAGATAAACTTGCATTATAAAAATCCTCCTATACGGAAATAATAGCATAACAAGACGAAACTGACAAACGATACAAAAAGGAGAAATTATGGAAATAAGATGCAGAAAAGGTAATTGCAAACACAACACAGGCTGCAGCTGTATGGCAAAGGAAATCACGGTAACGCGTAGTGGTTGTTGCGAGACATATGACCGTGATGAATTAAAAGAAAGCCTTATAATAGAGAATGGCAATCTTTTCGAAATCTCAAGCGAGCTTGTTGCAAAAAATCTGCGCAACGTTCCATTAAAATGCAGGGCAACAAATTGTCTTTACAATCGTTCACGAGAATGTCACGCAAATGGTATATTCATAATCGATGACGAGGAACAAGCCGAATGTGCTACTTTCATAGAAAGATAAGTTGACAAAATTCACATAATCTTGGTAATATCTTTAATATTTGTTTATTAAGGAGATTTTAAAATGAACGCAGGAGATTTTCGCGCAGGCAGCATCTTCAAAATGGAAAACCAATTTTACCAAGTCGTCGAATCACAACACATTCAACAACCACGTATGGCTGCATTCGTACGCGCAAAGATAAAAAATTTGGAAACAGGTGCATCACAAGAAAAACGCTTTAACGTCGGTGACCACTTCCCTGATGTATCACTTACAAGACGTGAGATGCAGTTTTTATATAACGAAGACACCGTATACCACTTTATGGAAGCCGAAACATTCGAACAAGTCGCGGTCGACCAAAGATTGGTTGAAGATGCGATGCAATATGCAACCGACGGTGTTCTCTTTACCTTTACCTATGCTGATGAAAAATTACTTGCCGTATCCCCACCAACATTCGTGGTATTAGTGGTAACCGAGTCTCCGCCAGCAGCAGCAGGTGATACTGCACGTGCTGCACTTAAAAATGCAACACTTGAAACAGGTATCGTCGTAAAAGTTCCAATGTTTGTTAACACAGGCGACAAGATAAAGGTCGACACAAGAACAGGTGCATACGTAGAGCGAGCATAATTTAAAAAAGACGGGTGTTGATCCATCTTTTTAAATTATATATACATATCAATATCATTCTCTGATTTATTTGAGTATCCGTACTCACCATCAAGCTCTTTCTTTACTTTGTCATAATCTTTTCTAATTTTTTCTATATCTTTTGGGCATAGTAGAGGTTTTGCCGAAACAAGTTTTAAAGGTGAGTTTGTCTTTTCAATGCTATCTACTTTTTTCATGTCGTATTATTCCACATTCACACAAATTTGTCAAGATGAATAAATTCATCCGAATTTAAACACAAAATACTTTGTAACTTTTTTTAAAAGTGATATATAAACCATATGAAATACAAAGTCCTTCGCAAACAAAATATATCTGGGATGTGCATTGTATGTGGCACTATGAATAAACTTGGCATGTACACCAAATTTTACGAATGTGAACGCGAGGACGGCGAACAGGTCTTGCTTGCCGTATTTATTCCGCGCGACGAACATCAAAGTTATCCTGGGATGACGCATGGTGGAATGACGGCGGCAATTTTGGATGAAACCATTGGACGTGCCGCATGTATCCCGTCGCCTGGGATTTGGGGTGTCACAATTGATTTAAGCGTTAAATACAGAAAACCTGTCCCATTAGGTGAAAAATTATACTGTGAAGCAAAAATTACAAAATTATCATCACGCGGGTTCGAAGGCGAAGGCAAAATCCTAAGCGGCGATGGAACCGTACTTGCCACAGGATTTGGAAAGTACATGACATTAACGCCAGAAAAAATCTCCCCAGGCGGATTGACCGAGGAGAATTGGTTCTATGAAGATATTGAATTTCCAACAGAAATCATCATTAACTAAAATTACAAATGACAACTGCGTTCCTGTTCCTGAAACCCCAATAAATAGGGATAAATTAAAGAAAACAGAAGTCAAAATATGAAATTGTCAAAGGTGTTATGTGTGAAATGTGTGTGAAACTTATTTTGTTTTTGCGTTCATTTGGTCTATATATTCTTGCTCTTTGTCATTCGATATATGAGTATAAACGGCTTTTGTCATGGCACTTCCGATTTTGTGACCTACCCAGCGTTGCACAATCATTTCGTCAATTCCTTTTTCATGGCAACGAGTTATGAAAGTGTGTCGCAATTCGTGGATAGTTATTTTTGGCAACTCGGCTTGTTCTTGTAGTTCTGCGAACAGTTTATAAAGTCGTGGTGTCGTGGCTGTTTCAAATATGCGTTCAGTCGATGGGTAGTCCTTGTATTTAATTAGGATATTTCTTGTGAGTTCAAACATAGGCATTTCTCGGTTACTGTCGGCATTTTTGGTCATCAAGTCACTTGGGTTTTGTTCGTCATAACTTTCGTCAATTCGCAAGGTGTTTTTTCCAAAGTCAAAGTCGTTGGGTCGTAGTGCAAGCATTTCGCCTTTCCGTAAACCTTGTAACAAGCATATCAATAGTGGCTCGTATTTCTCGTCTTTCAAAGCAAATTCAATCATGCGTTGTTCCTGCTCTGGTGACAATGCTTGTCGCTTTCGGCTCGGTGGTGTTGCTTTGGGTCTTGGCAAGTTCAATGTAGGGTTGTTGTCGATTAACTTGTCATTGTGAGCGATTGCAAACATTTGTTTGAGTATGCTTTTCATTTGGTCTTTGGCTTGTTTGCACCCTGCCATTGTGTTCAAAACCTTTGCAAGCATGATGTTTGTTATGTCTGTCAATTTCATTTCTCGCAACTCGGCACAATGGATTTCAAACAAACTGCGATAACCTTTGATTGTCGTTGCTCGTAGGTTTCCCTTGTAACTTGTCAGCCATTCGTCAAACCATTCTTGGAACGTGTATTGCTTGACTTGCTCGGTCTTGGGTCTTGCCATTCCACTTTCGATAAATTGCGTTGTTGTGAGTTCTGCAAACATTTTCATAAACTTTTCTTGTTCGATTTTGTCCGCTATCACTTTCAATTTCTCGTAGGTGTCCTGCTTTGTTCTGCCATAAATTGATATGTACTTTCCGTCATGTCGTACCCTTACAAACCAATTCCCCCTTGCGTGTTTTTTGATGGTCTTGTTTTTGTATGTCATTTTTACATTCAAACTTGACCGCTGTTGTTAGTTTCACACCTCCTTTTCGTGTCACATCTACACATTAGATTATATCTTATTTGACAAGAAAAGTCAAGAGTTGCCTTTGCAATTTGTTCTATTTCGTGATAACATACAATATGGCATATCAGCAACGAGAACGAGTTAGACGAAACAAGTTCACAATCAACAACCCATTTTTCCGTGACGATATGAAAGATATAAAAGTGCTTGACCCCGAAACCATGACAGTCGAACAAAAAGCCATGTTGAACAAAGACGTCAAGCATGATTTTTCTTTTATCCGTGACAAGGGTTTTGAAAAATATTTTGTGTTTGCGATTTGCGAATATCCCAAACGAGAGAAAAAAGAGATTGTCGGCACACTCGTAACCGAGAGGTGCTTTTTCAAAGATTATGAAAGTGCTTGTGAGTATTTCAAACAAATAGATTTCTTGCGTTACTTTTGTTTTCAAGGTGAACGTGGCGAGGAATGTAACACTCTGCACCTGCAAGGTTTTTGGAACTATCGCAGACCGATGGATTTCGATGTTGTAAAAAGAGTTTTCCCAAGCATTTTTCTTGATTACGTCTATAAGTCAAATGCAGAGGAACGTGAATATTGCATGAAAGAACGCACGAGCCAAGCCGAATATCCATTTTTTGAACACGGCGAATTTGTAGAGGAACGGCAACGTGTAGACACCGAACAATTTACAGAGGACGTGCTTGACTTGTCGATTCCGATAACTGTTTTGTTCCGAAAGTATAAAACCCTGACCCTGCAAAGTCTGCCACGCATTAAACAAATGCGACAAGAAAAGTTAGAGGAAATTTACAAAGATACTGTGCGTGACGTTCATGTGACTTATATCTATGGTGTAACACGTGCAGGAAAATCAACCTATTTAAGACGTGTGCTTGGTCACACACCAAAGGACTATGCAAAGGTCGGCAAATACAACACCACAGGACAATTTGATAATTACGATATGCAGGACATTTTAGTTTTTGACGAGTTCAAACACCAATTACCGCTAACCGAAATGAACGATTATACAGAGGGCGAGCCGTTATATCTAAATGCAAGAATGACAAACCGCCTTGCAATCTACACAAAAGTTTTTATAATCTCCAACTATCCCTTGTCCGAGCAATATGTCAAAGCACGGCAGGACGGCGAACAACCAAGTTTTGACGGTTTTTGTGAACGTATCAAAGAGATTATTTATATGCCTGCACGTAACCATTACATTTGGCAGAAAGGCAGACCAACGGACGAAGTCATTGAAACTTTGAAATCGCAAGGTGCTAAGATAGAATTGTTACCACAGGACATAAAGCAAGTCGATATAACGGAGGTGTTTTAATGAAAGACGATATGAAATTGATTATTCTAAAAGACGATAGATACAAAAAAGTCAAAGACGGCTCTATGACTGTTTGGTTGACCCTTAATGACGAGTGGGCGAAGTCCGTCCAAATTGACGAGATTGTTCGCATAATGAACGACGCAGATAGCGAGGTTTGTTATGTGCGTGTCAATGGCTTTTATGCGTATAGTACATTTGACGAACTCTATGCAAAGATGGACAAAAGCACACTCGGCTATAACAAAAAAGATAGTGCCAACATCGAACTAATCAAAAATCAAATGTTTTGTCAATGTTCCCCCGAAGTCGAAAAACAACATGGTGTGCGTGGTATCAAGTTTGAATACTTGCCCGATTTCAAAACCTTTGAGGATATGACCGACCAAGAATTGCGGGACTATATCAAGGAAGTTAATAAAGATACGAAAAAAGCATTAAAGCAAACCGCCACCCACCTTTATAAACTTGATGACTTGCTCGGTTTTCTCACGTCACTTGCAAAGCATAACCACGAGTTATTGTTTGGTAACACCGACCCAATCAAATTTAATCACTTGCGATTCCTATTGCTTAATCGCATAGACGATATGAAAGAACTTGTGACAATACTTGAACAAAGAGAAAAAGAAATTGATTATCCACAAGCATATGAATACGGCGACCCAACCTAAAAAACATGGTGGTGTGCTTGGTTTGCGTTTCCCTCTCGCCGTCAAACCAAAAGCACAGGCAGGGCAAAACGGCAAGGGCGAACTTGTTCGTGCATTTTACCCTTGCCGTTTTGACGTGACTGTGCTACCCCAAATAGGCGAGAGGAAACGACAAAGCAACACTACACCCAAACATCGCAAATGCACCCAACCCCAAACCGTTTCCCTTGAGCCACGCCGTAGGCACTAAACCTTGACAAACTCACTTTGATTATGTATAATGTGGCATGATGAACACGTTTCCGCAAGCGATTAACGGCTATGTCCTTTCAACAACAGAGGGCAGGCTTTTACTGTTTGTGTGATGAAACTTTAATATAAAAGTTTATCAAAGCACCGACAGTAAAAGCCAGTCGGTGCTTTTTATATTATAATCGAATAAGGAGTCAATATGAACAACGCAATCATCGTAGAAAACTTGAACAAAACATTCAAGACACGAATTAAGGGTAAAGGTTTTGGCGGTAAACTGAAATCGTTTTTTGCTCGCAAGTATACCGAGAAAAAAGCGGTTGATAATATATCATTTACGATTACAGAGGGCGAGGCGGTTGCCCTCATCGGTCCAAATGGTGCAGGTAAAAGCACAACAATAAAAATGTTGAACGGCATTTTATTTCCGACAAGCGGTGATATTAATGTGCTTGGGCTTAACCCATCAAAGAATAGAGTTAAACTCTCATATCAAGTTGGCTCGGTTTTCGGACAAAAAGAACAGTTGTGGATTCATTTGTCGGCACTCGATAATTTCAAATTCTTTGGTGTGCTTTACGACATCAAAAAAGATGAACTTAACAGACGGATAAAAGAACTTTGCGACCTTTTCGAGATTAACGAATTTATCAACCAACCAGTCAAGAGTTTGTCGCTCGGTCAACGTATGCGTTGCGAAATGGTGGCAAGCCTTTTGCACAAGCCAAAAATGCTTTTCTTTGACGAGCCAACAATCGGACTCGACCCTATCGGAAAAGATACGTTGCGTGTTCTTATCAAAAAGATAAACAGAGAACTTGGCACAACTGTCTTGTTCACTTCGCATGACGTTGGTGACATAGAGGAAATTTGCAAGCGTGTCATTATAATCAATCATGGGAAAATTGTACTTGATACGAGCATGAAAAACTTAAAATACAACTACCTTAAAAAGAAACTAGTGTTTGTCAAACTCAAAGAACAAATTGCTTTGAAATTGCCTGTTGGTGTTGAACTCATAAAAGAACACGAGTCGGCTTATACAATCGAGGCAGATATGACGAAGGTTTCGATTGATTGTGTGCTTGCCTTGTTTCCTACTGATAAAATTGCTGATATATCAATATCAAACACACCGCTAGAGGAAATCATCAAGGATATTTACAAGGGTGGTGGCACATGAAAAAATATGCCCATATATTCACCACGAGTCTAAAACAAGAAACAAAGACATTACGCAACACAATCATTCAAGCGTTCAATTTTGTCGTGATTATATATATCTTTATCCAAATGTGGTCTTATATCTATGGCAATGCTGACGGACAAGTTATTTCTGGGTTTTCGCTCTCAATGATGATTTGGTACTTGATTATCACCGAAACAATCATGTATTCCGTTAATGGTCGTGGCATGGTTCGTGATATGGGTCGGGATGTCAGAAGTGGCAAAATCGCCTATATGATTACTCGCCCATATAACTATTTCTCGTATCAACTAACAACACATTTTGCAGGGTCATTGTTCCGAGGTATGCTTATTTTTGTCGCTGGTCTTGTTATCGGTTTTGCGGTCTTGGGTTATGTTCCTAACTTTTCCGCTTATGGGTTGTTGCTTGGGTTTCTGTCGCTCTTGATTGGTATTTTTTTGCTTTGCTTAATTATGACTCTCGTGGGTATGCTTGCCTTTTGGGTCGAGAACGCACAACCTTATTACTGGCTTGTTTCAAAGATGTTTTTGATGTTGGTGCTTTTCTTTCCACCCGAAATCTTTGGTGGGTGGATACAAGATGTAATTGTTTGGAGTCCGTTCAATGCGGCGATGGCTGCCCCTGCTCGATTGTTTGTCAATTTCTCGTGGGAGTTGTTTTATCAAACCATGTTAATCCAACTTGTTTATCTTGTGTTGTTTATAGGTCTTGGCATTTTCATGTTCAAACGAGGAACACGAAAAGTCAACGTGTACGGAGGTTAATATGTTCAAAAATATTAAATTCATTTTTTCGAGTTTCAAACTCAACGTCAAAAAAGAATGGCAATACAAGTCATCGTTTTTCATTCAAATATTTTTGATGATAGTAAACAACGCAGGGTTTATAGGGGTATTCGCAATAATTTTCACGATAACAAATGAAATCGGAGGCATGAACTTTAATGACGTGATTTTATTGTTCGGTATAAGTGCAGGCGGTTTTGGTGTCAAGCGGTTGTTTTTCGCAGGGTCACAAGATTTGCGTGATTTGGTTTTCAATGCAAGGCTTGACGTTTATATGACACAACCTAAAAACTTGCTTGTTAATGTAAGCACTTCTAAAACGGAAATATCCGCTATCGGTGACATATTGACGAGTTTCCTTGTTCTTGGTTTAATCGGTGCAACTTGGTGGTGGTACTTGGCAATTATTCCGATTGCGATTATTTCGGGTCTAGTTTATTGGGGTGCGTATACCTTTTGGCACTCTGCCGTGTTCTATATAAAGGGCGGTGACGCATTTGCAAAAATGGGTGAGTCCACAATGTTAAAAGCAGGAAATTATCCATTTTCAATTTACGACAATGTTGTCAAGATTGTTTTTGCAACGATTATCCCTGCCTACCTTTTTACACATCTGCCTGCACTTAACATCTTGATTGATTTCAATGTTTGGTGGTTGCTCGTTTACGTGGGCGGTGCTATTGCTTGGCTATTACTTGCGTTTGCTTTCTTTCATCTATCTGTTCGCCGTTACAATTCGGGTAGTGTAATGGGTGGTAGGGATTAACCCAAACAATTAAAACCCATTTCGCTAATCTTTTGTTTTATCTCGCCAAAAGTTTTCTCGCCCATATTCCGCAATCGCAATATGTCACGTCTTTCAAGTTTGATTAACTGTTCGACATATTCAATACCACCACGCATTAAAGAGTTTTTTGCTCTGCCCGACAAGTTCAAAGTTTCAATTGGTGTTCGGAAACCCGTCAAAAGTTTTTCGGCAATTTCGCCAAGTTCTTTTGACATTTCTTTTATTCGCATGATTTCAAGTTGTTTGTCCATAATTAGATACCATCTTATTTTATAAGATAACTTCTACTGTGTCAACAGATAAAAAATGTGATAATATGGACATGGAAAGAAAAGATATAATCTTGAAACTTGCACAGATAAGAACGGCAAAGGGTATTGCTGCCCATGACTTGTCTTTACGCTTGGGAAAAGCACACAATTACATTCACGAAATGGAGAAAGGAAAAAACAGCATTTCACTTGAAATGTTTTTGCAAATTTGCAGAGAGTTAGAAACAAACCCAAAAGATATGTTTTGATGTTGGAATGTGCAAGTGACAAAAGCAAAGGCGGTTTGTTGCCATAAAAAATGGCAAGTTACAAAAAACCGATTGCGAGAGGGCGGGTGCGTTTTGGCATGGCGATAGCCTGCCAAACGCACCGCTCGGTTTTGGTCTGCCATTTTAGGCAGCACCGCTTGCATCAACACAAACAAAAAGAGTGGCAACCACCACCCTTAACAACAGCAATCAAACTTTCAAACTCCTTTTTGATTTTAGATTTTTCACCACATAAGCAATATGTGTGAAATTATGAGTGAAATGTGTGTGAAAGTCACGCAAACCCCTTAAAACCCTTTATATTTCGCCTTTGAACGCAGTTGTCATTTGTTAAAATTACACATAGCTGCAAATTTTGATGGTACAAGTGATGCACCACCAACCAATGCACCATCGACGTTCTCGATTACAAATATTTCTTTAAAATTCTTATCATTTGCCGAGCCGCCATACAAAATCGGGATTCGACTTGACTTTAATTGTTTTTTGCCAAGCTTTCTTATAAATGCATGTACTTCGGCAATCTCGGCACTTTTTGGGGTTGGACTTGGTTTGTTTGGGTCTCCTCCAGAAATCGCCCATACAGGCTCGTACGCAATTACGATGTTTTTCTTTGCTTCTGCTCCGATGTCTGCCATTCCTTCGATAAATTGTTTTTTCAAGACTTCGAATGTTTTACCCATTTCTCGCTCGTCTGCCGTTTCACCTATACAGAATATTACCTGTAATCCCGCAGCAACCGCCGCTTTTATCTTTGCATTGATGAACGAATTACATTCACCGAATTGCGCACGACGTTCGCTGTGTCCTATTATAACCGATGTTACCTTTGCGTCTACCAACATCTTTGCCGAAATCTCGCCCGTGTGTGTTCCATTCTCGGCTGGGTGAACGTTTTGTGCACCCAACTTGAACCCAAGTCTGCGTCTTTTAAATACGGTTGGCATTGTGGTAAATGGCGCACATATCACAACCTTGTTCTTTGTCTTTTTAATATGCTTTGCATATTCATCAAAGAATTCATTTGCCTGGGCGCTTGTCATATTCATTTTCCAATTGGCTACTATCATTTTGCTCATGTATTTATTCCTCCTTTGTTATACCTTCATTATAAATTAAATAGCATTTTCATCCAAATAGAACGTTGATCAAAGCGGTATTTTCGATTGACTTCTTTTCTTTATGTGGAAGCTATTCGCAAACCTGTGTGCCTCGTCCCGCAATCTTTGCAATAGACGAAGTGCATAACTTCTCTTACTTAATATAATCGGCTCGCTTTGCCCTTGTACAAATATTTCCTCGTTCTGTTCTGCAAGAGCTATAAACTTGATGTCTGTATCATTGACCGACGTTGCTGCAGACAATTGACCTTTTCCACCATCAATCACAATTAAATCGGGAGCCGACCCAAATGAATCCTCGGTTGAACCAAGTCTTGCAAGTCGCCGCTTGATAACCTCTTGTATACTTAAATAATCATCATTACCCATACCGTGTCTTATTTTAAATCGTCTGTATAATTTATTCTGTGCTACCCCGTCAATGAACACGACCATACTTGCAACAACATCCTCGCCCGCGGTATGCGAAATATCATAACATTCAATCTTTCGCGGTGCCTTTTCCATACCAAGAACCTCGCCCAATTGTTCGCATGCCCCCATTGTAAATTCATGTTTGTGCTTTATCTTTTCAATACTTGTGTCTATGAATTCCTGTGCGTTTGTAATCGCCATATCCAACAACTTCTTTTTAAGTGCAATCTTGGGCGCATAAACCTTGCATCCCAACGTTTCGGCAAGTTCATTATCTATGTTTTCCATTAACAACAATTCTGGGACAACATTGGTCTGATAATATTGCATTATAAAGGACGATAACATCTCGGACTCGTCCTCGACACCCTTTGAAACCTCGGAAAAGTTCTGCATTCCTATTAACTTGCCCGCACGAATTGTTAATACACTTACAACAAAAATCTCACCTTTTATTACATGTGCAAATACATCACAGTTCAAATCACGTGCAACCTCGACAATAGTCCTATCCTTTAACTTATCAAGGAAATTCAACCCATTACGATAATGTATGGCAAGTTCAAACTGTTCCAACTCGGCGGCATTCTCCATCTTCTTCATCAGTATCTCACGCGCACCAAATTCTTTCTCACCACGCAAAAATGCCCCGACATCATCTATGACCTTTGCATAATCTTCTTTCGAGATCTTTCCATCACACGGCGCCGAACATCGTTCTATTTGGTAATTGACGCATGGCTTTTTTCTTCGGAACTCTATTTCATTACAAGTCCGCAACGGGAATATATCTCGCACAACCTCTAACAATTCTCTTGCCCAAATTCCATTAAAATAAGGTCCAAAATACTTGTAATTATCGGCACGCACTCCCTTGGTCTTTCGTGTTACTTCTAACATCGGAAACGCACCTTTTGCAATTCTTATATATGGAAAGCTCTTGCTATCCTTTAACAGGATATTGTAATGCGGGCTGTGCCGTTTTATTAAATTTGCCTCTAACGCCAATGCATCGTTTTCGGTCCGCGTTATAAAATAATCAAAGTCCACAACCTTTGCAACCATGGCGGTAACTTTGGCATCATGTGAACCCGACTTAAAATAAGAACTCAACCTATTCCGCAAGCTCTTCGCCTTTCCTATATATATAATACGCCCGCCCTCATCCCGCATCAAATACACCCCGCTTCGAAGCGGTACAAGAGCCAACTTTTCATGTATTTTGTTCACATACATAGTTTACCAAGATTTTAAGGAATTTACAAGAAGACAACACTTTTATACGTCATTCAGAGTGACCGAGGAACGAGGGAGCGAAGAATCTAAGACCTGTTCGCAACGCGAACATTTCAGATAAATTATCCTTAATGTCAAACGCTAAAGGCGGATAGGCGAAGCCGCATAAAAGACAACTCTAGTTACCAATCTACGGAATGACGTACACAAGTTTCTTTTTCACATACTATCCGCTTGTAAAATAAAACATACCTTGTTATAATGGAAAATAGATTGTCGAAGTGTAAACATTATCAAAATTACACACTATAAATAAATGGAGATAGATTTAATGAGTCAACAGCACCAACAACCACAGCCACGCAAAGGTAATCGCTTTTTTAATATTATTATCATTTTGATCGTGGTACTTGTGGTACTTTTAATTATTCAAAATGCAACCGCGGGTCCAAATCGTAATATTTCAATGAATGATTTTCAACGCCAGATTGGATTGCAAACCGATAGTAACGGGGATCGCTATTTTAATATGAACAATAACGTTTGGTCGGTAGTCCAACGTGCAAATTCAAACACTTTTTATGTTCTTAGCCGTCGTGAATTAACAAATGCTGCACCTAATCGTCCATCAAGTGCATTACAGAACTTCCACTCTAATCCATCACGTCATGCAACATGGATATTGAATCATAACCCTGGCTGGCAAGTTACCGAAATTGTCATCGCACAAGGTGAGCATGCACGTTTTGAAAACTCGGGGCTTGCAATTGGTGATCCAGTAAATGTAACCGAAGCCATCCTTTCTACCGCTCCCGCTGGAACCGATTGGCTTGGCATATTCCTTGCGATCTTACCATTATTGTTCCTTGCCGTAATTGTATTTTTTATCTTCCGTTCAATGTCAAGTCGGGGTGGTCTTTCAAATATGGGTCGCCACCGTGCAAGCGTAGTTCGTGACAGCCAAATTCGTTTCAGCGACGTCGCAGGTATCGAAGAAGAAAAAGCCGAAGTCGAAGAAATCGTACAATTCCTTCGCAACCCACGTAAATTCCTTGAAATCGGTGCGCGTATTCCAAAAGGTTTCCTTTTAATCGGTTCACCTGGTACTGGTAAAACATTGCTTGCAAAGGCAATCGCAGGTGAAGCGGGCGTTCCATTCTTTTCAATAAGCGGATCAGACTTCTCCGAAATGCTTGTTGGTGTGGGACCATCTCGTATGAGAGACTTGTTCGAACAGGCAAAAGCAAACGCACCATGTATTATTTTCATTGACGAGATTGATTCAATCGCACGTATGCGTGGTGTCGGTATAAGTGGTGCGGCAGAAGAAAACGAACAAACACTTAACCAACTTCTTGTCCAAATGGATGGATTTACAAAGAGCGAAGGTGTTATCGTACTTGCCGCAACCAACAGACCCGACGTACTTGACCAAGCACTTCTCCGCCCTGGACGTTTTGACCGTCAAATCGTAGTTCAAATGCCAGACGTTGCGGGTCGAGAGAAAATCCTTAAAGTCCATACAAAAAACAAACCTATTGGTTCGGACGTTGACCTTAAACGTGTTGCACAAATCATAAGCGGATTTACTGGAGCAGATATTGAAAACCTTATGAACGAAAGTGCAATTATCGCAGCAAAAGCAAACCGTAAAAAAATCACTATGGTTGACATAACCGAAGGTATTAACAAAGTATTACTTGGTCCACAAAAACGTAGCCGTATCATAACCGATGATGACAAGAAAATTACCGCATACCACGAAGCAGGTCACGCAATCGTTGCCCGAGTCCTTCAACCTAAACAAGTCGTTCAAGAGGTTTCTATTATCCCACGTGGAATGGCTGCGGGATATACCCTAACCAATGATAAAGACGATGTTACCGCACACAAATCAAAGACCTTCCTTAAATCACAAATCGTAATGTACATGGGCGGACGTGCAGCAGAACAAGTCTTCATGGGCGACGTATGCACAGGCGCAACCCAAGACATTAAATACGCAACGTCTCTTGCAGAAAAAATGGTTACCGTATTCGGTATGAGCGACAAACTTGGTCCACTCTACTACGGTCGCCATGACGAAGCTATGATGCGTGCATATGACGACAAACGTGTTTCTGATAAAATGCAACAACTAATTGATGACGAAGTAAAAGCAATTGTTATCGAAGCCGAGCAAAAGGCACAGCAAATTATGAAAGACTATAAAAAACAAGTCGAAATCATGGTTGCCGTATTGCTTGAACGCGAAACAATCTATGCCGAGGACATCGACCTCATTATGGATGGTAAATCAAAAGAGGATGTTATCGCACAAATCGCAGAACGTGACAGGCTAGCAAAAGAAGCCGAGAAAAAAGACAGAATTGCGGCAGAGCTTGAACAACTCGAGATTGAATTCGTTCGAATTCGTGCAATGGCACAAACATATCTCGAAGGCGGTATTCGTTCAGAAGAGCAAATCAAAAAACTTGAAAAGAATATGGATATTGCAAGAACAATAGTTGAAAGTGGCGAAACATTAAATTACTTACCTACACTTGACAACATCGAAGAATATGCTAAACTAGTTGGATACAAGAAAGCAAAAACCGAAGAGCCATCTGAACCGATTAAACCAATCGAAGAGATTATCGAAGAAAAGCCAAAGCGTGCTCCTCGTCCACCCAAGACAGAAACACCAGAATCAACGGAGAATTCATGAAAATCACAAAACGAATGACTAAACTTATAATTATTGGGGTTGCTATTACCGTTTTCTTGACGGCTGGTATCTTCTCGCTTGTTATGGGTTTGAGTCGCGTTGAATATGGCATGAACCTTCGTGCCGCATACATACAAGATATCTCGTTTTGGAGTCCCGAGCGTGAAGGTATTCTTAGTTACTCGGATGACACACGTGGCACACATGCAAGAGCACGTAATGACATGTTTGAAAAATTAAATGACGCTGGACAAACCAATCGTTTGTTCCAAATATTCCAATCAAGCGGTTCCCAACGTATAACATGGGCTCCACTTGGGACACGTCACAAGAACGATATCCGCAGCAACAGCGGAGAACACTTCATCCGTATAAGATTCGTCACTCCTCAATACGCGATTGCTGGTACTTATTCTAGAGACTTCCGTTTGGTAACCTTTGCAACCAACCCTAATGCTACCCCAATTCACCAAATCTTTATTCCATTAAACGCTACATCAAATAGTTTCGAAGAACGCTCATGGTATCTCAACACCGACAGACACAACGAAGCCATATCACATCGACTTATAACTTGGGGCAACTTCCGTGACCTTGCAAACTTTGTACGAGACCTAGAAATTCTTAATTAATTCAGGCAACGACCACCGCAAGGTGGTTTTTGTTTCATGACCTAGGAAAAATCTTTCTAGATTTTTCATAAATCAAATCATTAATGTCCAAAAAATGTATAAATGGCGTTCGTAAGAACGCAACGAAGTCGCATTTTTTACGGCAAGCCACGTTGATTTGACCTTGAAAAGGCATAATGCTATAATTTATTATGCATACGAACACAATAGCGGCAATCGCAACACCAACAGGCAACGCAGGTGTGGGTATAATAAGACTAAGTGGTCCACAATCGCTGGATATAATTTCAAAGTGCTTTAACCATAATTCAAATACATTAACACCACGTTATGCAACATATGGAACACTTGCCACCCCGTCTGTTACCGATTCAGTAATTGTTATATACTTCCCCAACCCCAATTCGTTCACAGGCGAAGACGTCATCGAAATACATGCCCATGGTGGTTATTTTTTGCTTGAAAAAATTCTTGAACACCTTATCACACTCGGCGCTACTCTTGCATCACCTGGTGAATTTTCAAAGCGCGCATTCCTTAACGGAAAGCTGAGCCTTGACCAATGCGAAGCAATAATAGAAACCATCCACGCAGAAAGCGAAACGCATCTTAACGCAACCAATCGCATCTATCAAGGTCGATTGCGAGAAAAGCTGTTTGCTATGGAAAAAAAGCTAATTGAATGTACTGCACAAATTATCGCTACACTTGATTACCCCGAACACGATATCGAGGATGCTACATCAAAACAGATTTCCCAGACATTACGAGAAATCTGTAAGAAACTTGAAGAGTTAATCCAAACATCTTGCGAAGGTCGATTGATTTCAAGCGGCATACAAATTGCGGTCCTCGGAAAACCAAATGTCGGTAAATCAAGCCTTTTCAATGCAATCCTTGAACGCGACCGAAGCATTGTCACCGATATCCAAGGAACAACAACTGACACAATATCCGAGAGTATTCTTTTCAAAGGCATGAAGCTTGTATTTAATGACACGGCGGGAATTCGTGACACCGAATATCGAAAAAGAAGCTGTGAACAAATTAATGGTGCAAGTGTTATAAATTACGGCAACCTGCATAATGAAATCTCCGAAATAGAAAAACTTGGTATCCGACGGACCGAAAAGGTTATCGCTAACGCCGACATCGTACTTGCAATATTTGATTCGTCCACACCACCAACCGATGAGGACAAACGAATACTTGAACTAACCCGCAATAAAACCACATTGTTCATATTAAATAAAAGCGACCTTGTCACCGACAAAGGTCAATCAAAGATCTGGTTCGATTTTATTGGAAAAGGTTCTTTTATCCAGACATCTGCTATCACAGGTCAAAACATCACAAAAATAAAACAAATAATACACGAGATGGTAATTGATGAAACATTGGGCGGTAAAAAACTTCTCTCGTCCGAAATTGTTATAACAAACACCCGCCACGTTAACGAATTGACACTTGGCTATCAATCACTTACAAAGGCACTCAAAATGCTTCCTATCCTTACCCTTGATTGCATTTCCATCGACATTGAAACGGCATTAAACCACATTGGCAACATCACGGGCACCCGCGCATCCGACGCGGTCATCGACGAAATCTTTTCACGGTTTTGTATAGGGAAGTAGCAAAGTTACTCCGAAGCGAACGAAGTAAAATGCAACACATACACTTGAAAAAGTCCAAACAATCTCGACCGAAGCCCAAAGGGCGTAGTGGAGAGATCCAGCGTATGCGCATAAATTTGGCATAATATATCGCATTCGACGTTTGACATTAATGCAAACTTATCCAAGCGTCCGCCTTGCGGACACGTCTTAGACCTCTCCACTCCCGTTGGTCAGTCCAGGTGGTCTTTTAATTTGCTAATCTCTTGAAAAAAAATCTCTTTCTTGTTATAATATAACCTATGAAAACGCAATACGACGTCATTGTAATCGGGTCTGGGCATGCTGGTGTTGAATCGGCACATGCAAGTGCAAAACTTGGCTGTTCTACCCTTTTATTAACAATAAATCTTGACAACATTTCATATATGGCGTGCAACCCGTCCATCGGCGGTTCGGCAAAGGGACACCTTGTTTGCGAAATTGACGCACTTGGCGGGCTTATGGGAACAATGGCAGATTCCGCGGCATTACAAATCCGAGTATTGAACACGGGCAAAGGCGCGGCCGTCCATGCCCTTCGCGCCCAAACGGACAAGGTGAAATACCACCTTAACGCAAAAAAAATCTTGGAAGATTTATCAAACCTCGTCTTGCGTCAAGGTGAAGTTGAATCAATCATTAAGGACAATGATTTTCATATTCAACTCACCACAGGCGAAAAGTTCACATCACAAAGCGTGGTAATCGCAACAGGAACATATTTAAACAGCACAATTTTAATCGGCGAAAAACGATTCGACGCAGGTCCAAGCGGGTTTGCACGTTCAAATTACCTGAGCAAGAGTCTGCAAGACCTTGGAATAAAAATGCAGCGCTTTGATACAGGAACTACCGCACGACTTGATGGGTTGACCATAGACCTTTCAAAAACAACCACCCAACATGGGGACGAGAATATTCAAACATTTTCTGCAATGACAAAGCGTCCAATTAAAAACATTATCACCTGTGCATTGACCTATACCAATCCCGAAACGCACAAAATCATTATGGATAACTTGCATCGCTCGCATGAATTTTTCAAAATGGATAAAACTGCAAGTCCACGTTATTGCCCAAGTATCGAAACCAAAGTGCATCGCTTTCCCGACCGCGAACGTCATCAAACGTTCCTAGAACCCGAGAGCATGCATACCAACGAATACTATATGCAAGGCGTAACAACCTCGCTACCCATCGACGTCCAAGAACAATTTATCCGAACAATCCCTGGGCTTGAAAACGTGGCAATTACCCGCCCAGGCTATGGCATTGAATATGATTGCATTGACCCTATGCAGCTTGACCACAAGCTTGAATGTAAAACTATCGCTGGACTATTCTTCGCAGGTCAAGTTAATGGTACAAGCGGCTATGAAGAGGCGGCAGCCCAAGGAATAATCGCAGGCATTAACGCTGCACACAAATCACTAGCGAAAGATGAATTCACCCTAAGTCGTACAAATTCTTATATAGGCGTTCTTGTTGATGACCTTGTAACCCAAGGCACCCCCGAACCATATCGCATGCTTACAAGCCGTGCCGAACATCGTCTTCACCTCCGTCAAGATAACGCAGACATCCGTCTCACCCAACTTGGTCGAGGTATTGGTCTTGTTTGCAACAAGCGATACAATATATTTAAAAAGAAACTTGATCAGATTAAATTAGTACAACAATCACTATCACAACCTGTCCAAATGTCTGATATTAAACGCATATTCGAAAAATATGACGAGTCAACGCCACAGGCACGCCTCTCCCTTGAACAATGTATTCGTCGCGGAAACATTACATTAAATATCATGGCGCAAGAATTAAACATATTAACCGACATTCCTCCATCCGTTTTGGATTATGTAACCATCGAAACCAAATACAGCGGTTACCTTGAAAAAGAACAAGCCCGTATAAAAGAAACGCTGCGATGTGAAAGCACCAAAATCCCATCCGACATTGATTACAATGCTATCAAGGCACTTTCTGGTGAAGGACTTGAGAAATTAATAAAACACAAGCCCGCAACCATCGCCGCCGCAAATAAAATCAGCGGAGTCACCCCCGCCGATATAAATGTGTTATTGGTATGGTTAAGGAAAAACAACACGTAATTCTGAACGACCGACCCCTGTCGCAAAAAATCCCCCATCTGCATATACACCCACAGGGGGAATAATATGATACAAAACTTTATTCGAAATAAAATGGCGGGTTATCTTCGCCAAGCCGAACTTTTCGGTGACATGCGTCGTGTATGGTCAAAACACGTATGGTGGACGCGCGAGGTTATAATATCTATAATTAATGGGCTGCCATCTACTACTTCGTCGGTGAACAAGTTATTGAAAAATCCGGTTGAAATGGCGGATATTTTCGGAAGGTATTATTCAGACGCAACAACAAAGAAGATCCAAGACCTTTTCACCACTCATCTTAAAATGGGAGGCGACATAGTAACCGCAGCCAAGGCTGGCGACATGGCAAAAGTCGAAACATTAACCAAGCAATGGTATGCAAATGCCGATGATATTGCAAAACTATTTGGACAAATCAATCCATATTACGAAGAAAGCGAAGTACGTGCAATGATGTATGAACACCTGCGTTTAACATTACTCGAGGCTTCAAGCTATCTCAAAGGAAATTATGACGAGAGCATAATGCATTTTGACGCAATTCAAAGAGAAGCCGAGAAAATGGCAGATATGTTCTCGCTCGGCATAACAAAACAATTCCCAGACGCATTCAGGTAGCATATTCAAAAGCCCAGCATAACATGATGTATGTACACCTCTAACATAAGGCAAAGGGGGTAAATATACCATGACTTTGCTTGATATACTTATTACAACGTTTTTGTTGATTTTCATCGTGTCGCTTGACCTTGCTGCCGTTGGTTTTGCATATGGAACTAATCGCATACGTGTACCCTTTCTAAACCTTTTTGTAATCTCGCTTATCGGAAGCATTATACTCGGCTCGGCATTAGCGGCAGGATATTTTCTTCGTGCATATATATCCGAAACCGCAATCACATGGACAGTCTTCACACTTTTTATGATGATAGGAATTTTCAAGATTATATCTTGGTACACGTCTCGTAAAAAAGAATTTAACCCCGACCGCAAAATTTCTTTACAAGAAACCTTTCTGCTTGCTCTTGTTTTATCAATTGATGGCATAGGGGTTGCATTCGGTGCGGGACTTGAACGTGTAACACTTTTATTCATCGTAATTATTGTATTGGTTTCTCTTATAACAGACATCCTTTTGTTCAAGTTCGGACATTACCTGGGTTCTACTCTTGCAAAAAAGTCGCGGCGAAACCTGGGTTGGCTTTCTGGTGTGATTCTTATAACCATTGCCATTGTGCAAATATTTATATAATTAAAAAAACAAGGTTATAACCTTGTTTTTTATGACCTAGGAATTATCGTTCTACTTACTATCCTACCACTCTTGTAATAATTTCACTCTCACTCTTGCCTGGTTCTTTCTGCCATGCCTTTACCTCTTGCCCGCCAAGCAATCTTGTAGGTGAAGTCACGGACCAATACCCAAGTATTACCGTGGTCTGTCTTACATCTCCATTTGGAAGTTCGACATATACGGTTGCCCCAGAAACCCCAGTACCAGTAACTGTATACAATGGCAATATTGGTAATATAGTTGGTGCTGTTGATCTCTCTGGTGGCGGTACATCGCAACCACGACAACATGTCTCGGTTGCAATAACTTCGAACGTTATTTCAACTTTTCCACATGATTCAAGTTCTTCTATAACATACTCAATGGCACCTTCAATAATCTCTGGCTCGCGTTCATGACCATCAACCATGAAACTTCCTTCTACAAATTCACAACATTCGTCAAGCTCGTCCTTGAACTTTATATTATACAAGTCTCCACCGCACTCGTTCTCGATTTCCACTTTATATCTGATTTTCTCACCTATCACAACAAAGTCACATTCTTGTGTTTTTGTCACTCTAACTTTGACTGGCGTTGTTTCTATTGGCTCACTTGCAACCTCGACTTTCTCCCCACACATATCAAGTTCGACCAATGCCCTATTTTTAATTTTTTCCATACATCTCCTCTGTAATATCACATGATATAACCATGCATACTTCAAGATATGTAAAAACCATCCCACAAGCCACTCGCCAAAACTTGACATAATTACACTTGCTGTATATAATTACATCATGGCTCTATGGCGCAACAGGTGGCGCAGGACATTCGTAACGTCCAGGAGTGGGTTCGAGCCCCACTAGAGCCTCCAATCGGAGATAAATGGAAAATAAGAGACTTGGCATATATATTCTAATTCTTGGATTAATAATATTTGCTATGCTTTGGATACCAATAGTTGTACTTGGTACAAGTGTTCTTGGATGGCCACCAAGAGAAGTACCAAGCGGTCCCATATCAGATGTTCTTATTATAACATACGTTAGCACTTTTAACTTCATAGTCATACTGTTTACACATGCATATTGTACTTGGTCAAGTATAACTGGAATTATCGGCATCATTACTATGGTAACATCTGCGACATTGATTATATTGGGTATATTAGTTCTGTTCAAAGTAAAGTTAAACTTTTCGCTCCTAAAGCTTTTTGCCTTGGTTGGATGTTCGTTGTATTTTCTTACAATAATTAGTGCACTTGTTTTCAGTCTTATATATACAAAAGCAGATATATCTGCAATAATTACATTTTTACACGGCGCTATATCCTTATTCGGAATATGCTTTATTTTGTTCAAATTCAAAAAACCAACTCAAAACAACTAGATTTAAAAAGACCTTCAACGGTCTTTTTGCCTATATACCCATCTCGGCATCTTGTCTTATTTTTTGAATTGGATGTCTTACTTGATATTCTTGTGGTATTGCCTCGTCCATTGTATAAATGGCTTCAGGTCCAACTATTCTTTGAAAGGCAATCGTAGGCTTATCATCGTGATATTCCGTGAATCCGAATCTATCGTGAAGAGCAAGTGATGCAACATTATCTTGGGCAACATGCACATGTAACTTGTCTATACCCTTAAGATGTTGCAGAACATAATCATAAAGCGCAGTCCCGATACCACATCCTTGGTATTGGGGGTCAGTAGCAACCTGGGAAACAGCCCATTTATTGTTTTTGAACCGTAACCCAACATACCCCACAACTTCGTGTATGTTGGTATCTGTTCTTTCAGCAATTGCTAAATAGTCTGCATTCTGAATATGACTTCGGTATCTCAACGTTCCACCATTATCTTCATGATTTTCATGACAGATAATTTGACATTTTCTAAATGTGCTGCCGCCATTTTTGTTAAATATCTCTTCATGCGGAATCATAGAAATCTTTATCTTCATTGTTCTCTCCTAAACATACATCGGATATAATTCATGAACTTTATTTATAACTGGAGATCGCACATCATATTCCTGAGGCTGTGCTTCGCACATTGTATATATGGCTTCATCCCCGACTATCCTTTCAAATGCAGGGAAAGTATGATCATCTTCATATCCCGTAAATCCGAACTTCTCATGCAAAGCAAGTGACACGGTATTTTCTTTGGCAATATGTACATGCAATTTGTTAATGCCTTTTAAATGTTGGAATATATAATCATAGATTGCCGTCCCTATCCCACATCCTTGATATTTTGGGTCAATAGCAACTTGATAGACCGACCATTTTTCATCCTTGAACTGCAGACCAGCATAACCTACAACATCTTGTGTATTTGTTTCTTTGGCAATTGTCAAATAATCTGAACAAAAAATGACATCTATAAATCCCAGTCGAAGCGTACCGCCATTACTCCCATGATTTTTACTACATATTGCTTCGCATTGCTTTAATACTGTACTGTCGCCAATCCTTGTTCGATTGGCATTCGGTATCATATTAATTTCTATTTTCATAACCATATTATACCAAATTTTGACAAAAACGTCAATCCTTCCCAAAATTGCAATCAACATTTTCTAACCTTTATGTTATAGTAAACGGAATGGAGAAAATCAATGAACGCGCTTGAAACACTTAAAAAATACACAACTAAACCTAATCTTATCAAACATGCTATCGCGGTTGCCGCAACCATGCGTCACTTTGCAAAGCTTGAAGGCGAAGACGAAGAATTCTGGTCAAACGTCGGTATGTTACATGACATTGATTATGAAATGTGGCCAGACACCCATTGTCACAAATGTGTGGAAATTCTAAAAGCCGAGGGTTATGACGAACGTACAATCCATGCTGTTCAAAGCCACGGATACGAACTTTGTTGCGAAGTTAAACCAGAAAATTATATGGAAATGGTCCTTGGCACTATTGACCAGTTGACTGGGTTTATTATTGCTTGTGCGCTTATCCGCCCCGAGAAAAAACTTTTAAACGTTGAATTATCATCAATGCAAAAGCGTTGGAAATCACCATCATTTGCCATGGGAACACAACGCGAACGCATCGAACGTTGGTGCGAGCGCATGGGCAAATCTCTTGATTATATGTTGGTCGAAACACATAAGGCATTATTGGGCATCTCCGACGAATTGGGGTTGTAGTTTTATTACCATCTCGACCGAAGCCCTTTAGAGCGAAGCGGAGAGATGGTCTAGAAATAAGATACATGTGTGACTACTTGCATGAGCGTGACTAAAAATGCTAAACTTACATATATGAAACAAATGAATTCTTTAACTGAACTTTATCGTATTGGCTTTGGTCCATCAAGTTCACACACAATAGGCATAGGAACATCCGCCGACGTTTTCCGTGCAAAATATCCATCTGCTGACCGTTTTGATGTTACTCTGTATGAATCACTTGCACTAACGGGCATCGGACATGGCACCGACAATGTTATCCGTCAATCTATGCATCCTATCAAAACAAATATTATTTTTGATGAGCAAACCAAAACTCCCCATCCAAACACATTGGATTATGTTGCATACAATGGCAATGAAATTCTCGGTAAAGCAAGATTTTTCTCGGTAGGCGGCGGGGCTATTGAACAAGAAGGTGTTCAAAACCCACCAAGTACGGCAAATTATAAACATTCGCGCTTCACAGATATAAAGGAATATTGCAAACAAAACAATCTACGCCTTTGGCAATATGTTGTCGAATGCGAAGGCGAGCAGATTCTTGAATACCTTAAGACCGTTTGGACGGTAATGAAAAAAAGTGTGGAAAATGGTATAAAGGCAACAGGAGCTCTTCCTGGTGTTTTACAACTAGGTCGCGAGGCAAACAATCTCTATAGTTATAAAAATAAATCCGAAAATCCCGCAGCACGTGAAAACAGAATAGTATCCGCATATGCATTCGCAGTAGCCGAAGAAAACGCAGGCGGTGGCAAAATTGTTACCGCACCGACATGTGGTGCATGCGGAGTCCTTCCCGCCGTACTTTACTATATGCAAAAGGGTCATAACGAAGAAAAAATAATCCATGCACTTGCAACCGCGGGGTTGATTGGAAATCTTATAAAAACCAATGCGTCAATAAGTGGTGCCGAGGCAGGTTGCCAAGCCGAAATCGGCTCGGCATGTTCAATGGCTGCAGCCGCTCTTGGAGAATTATTTGAACTTAACCTTAACCGAATAGAGATTGCAGCCGAAATTGCAATGGAGCATTTTCTTGGACTTACATGCGATCCTGTTGCTGGACTTGTTCAAATTCCTTGTATTGAACGAAATGCCGCCGCCGCCATGCGTGCAATTAATGCCGTTCGTATGGCAGAAACCTTGTCCGAAAATCGCAAGATTCCGTTCGACCTTGTTGTCGATGTAATGTACGAAACGGGTAAAGATCTTCAAGCCGCATATCGCGAAACAAGCCAAGGTGGTCTTGCAAAACTGTTCAAAGTTGGCGAATAGACTTTACAAAGCACACTAAATAACATAAAATGACTGCATGACTCCATTTGAAAGTGTCACAACATCAGGCAATCCAACGGTCTTTGGGCTTGCACATATTCTGTACCTTGTAATAACAACCGCTATGATGGTTGCAAGTTTAATCTTGATAAAGAAGTACTGCAAGACAAAACGTTCTCAAAACATTGCTGTGATAATTGCGGCAAGTTTATTACTTGTCTCGATAATTATGAACAGAATTACCGTTTCGTTATATTCTGGTAATTGGATAAGCCTTGTTCCAACATCGTTTTGTGGGATGACAAGCTTGTTATTTTCTGTTGCTGCACTCATATTTTTCCGACGATGGAACCATTCAATATTTCATTTCTTTATCTATCTTGCCTTTCTTGGTGGTGTTATCGCAAATTTTTATCCAGACTATATCGGTCAAGCATCAACAATTTGGCATGGAAGAACTATAACTGGACTTCTTCACCATACATTTGCAACCTATCTTGCCGTCCTTCTTGTTGTACTTGGATTATTCAAACCCGAGCTGCGACGTTGGTATTGTCTTCCACTTGGTTTCACCGTCTATATGACACTTGGACTCTTTATGGTCTCTGTCCTTCCTATATCGGATGCAATGCACATTAATAATCCAATAGTACCTGTACTAGAATGGTATATCATTGGACCATTGTTCGTCGCACTTCAGGTAACAAGTCTTGCAATCTATGAACGAATTAAACAAGTCCGCAATAAAAAGAAAGAAACATCACAACCCATATAAATTAAAAAAGAGGCATATGCCTCTTTTTAGAATACATCAAGCACATCATCTTTCTGGGCTTTCTCTTCCGACTTTGCTTTGTTCGCAACCTTTGGCTGTTTAATTTCACCTTGTTTTATCTCGTCCGCACTTTCTTCTTTTTTATTCTCTTGCTTGATCTCAACACGTTCCTTTGTGCCAGATTTCTTTGAAATCGCATCACGTGCATCTTGTGCCTTTTGGTCACTTCCCAAATTCACAAAACTTGTCCATTCGCCTACCCAACCAACTTTGACACTTCCAACTGGACCATTTCTGTGTTTTGCAATTACAAGTTCTATTTCCTCGGTCTCGTTAACTGGTCTTGTAATCTCGCCATCTTCGCTTTCTTCACGCTTTTCTTTGTGAATAAACATAACAATGTCGGCATCTTGTTCAACCGCACCACTCTCACGAAGGTCGGATAACATTGGCTTTGAATCGGCACCCTTTCTTGATTCTATTCCACGATTAAGCTGGGACAACAATAATACTGGGACATCTAATTCTTTTGCCATTATTTTAATCATACGTGAATTCTCGGACACCGTAACTTGACGAGATTCTTGCTTGGATGATCCACTACCCATCAATCCAAGATAGTCAATCATAACAAAATCCAAGCCTTGTTCACGTTTTAATCGCATACATTTTCGCATAATCTCTGCTGGTGTAATTACCGAGTTATCATCAACATAAATCCCAGCCTCACTCAAACGTTTATTAGCCTCCCAAAGCCTTCTCCATTCATCGACACCAAGCTCACCTTTCATAGCCTTTGAGAGCGACACCTTTCCGACTGAACATAATGCCCTGGACGCCAAGCTGCGCTTGCTCATCTCTAAACTGAATACCGCACATTTTGCACCATATTTTATTGCTGCGTTCAAGACGATGTTAAGTGATAACGCGGTCTTACCCACACTCGGACGTGCGGCAATAATAATAAGATCGGACTTTTGAAATCCATTGGTTAAATTATCAAGTGCAAAAAATCCACTTTTCAACCCACGCACAGATGCAGGATCCCGTTGAATGGTGTCAAGCCTGTCAATTACCGCTGGTAATTCACTTGCAAGTGATGTTAGTTCTTTTCTTTCATCCTCTCGGCTTATATCAAAGATTGCTTTTTCTGCTTGTGATAATGCCGTTTGAGCATCTTCCGTTGTATAACTTGTTTCAATTATTTGATTAGATGCGGTAATCAATTTTCGAAGCACACGACTTCGTCCCAAAATCTCCAAATAGTATTTAAAGTTAGCCGAACTTGGAAGCAAATCGTTAAGAGTGGTTATATATGCAATTCCACCAATACTCTCAAGCTTTCCTGTGGTATCAAGTGCAGACACAACGGTCACAAAGTCAACTGGGTTACCGCGCTCATATATTGAACGCATGGTTTTAAAAATTGTTTTGTGGGACGGCGAGTAAAAATCATTCTCGGTCAATTGTGAAAATGCACCAATCGTTGAATCGTTGTCAATCAAGAAACACGAAAGAACACCCTGTTCGGCTTCCAGATTATGGGGCAACATCCGCCCACCCATATTTTGTTGTTTAGTTGAACTCATTAAAATATAATATCACATAAACATCAACTAGACAAGTAGCCATTAATTGTATAGAATCTTGTATACCTTGGAAATACTAATAAGGAGTAAAACATGAAGGAAATTATAAACAATTCTGGAAATCCCGTCATAGTAAATTTTTCAGCAACTTGGTGCGGTCCATGCAAAATGTTTGCACCAATATTTGACGCGACAAAACAAAAATTAATCAACGAATTCACATTCGTAAAATGTGACATAGACGAATGCGAACAATTTGCAATGGATAACAATATTCAAAGTGTCCCTACACTCATTATCTTTAATGACGGTATCGAAACCAAACGCCGAAGTGGTGCCTTTCCAACTGTTGAATCATTCGAAGCTTGGATTAAAGGTTAATATATACTTTCAAAAAGTACAAGTTTAATCTATAATGTAATTATGACAATACGTGAACAAATTGAAAAAGATTTATCCGCAACTTTTAAAAAACTAAAATTCGATTATTCGCTTGCACAGCTAAGCCCTTCTTCTATTGCGGGAACCGATTACCAATGCAACGCATCTTTTCAAATTGCAAAGTCCGCGGGTCTAAATCCTTTTGATGTTGCAACAAAAATTGCCACCGAATTTAAAAGTACAATCGCAAAATGCGAAGCAGTCCGACCAGCATTTTTGAATTTTTATATCAATGATTCGGCACTTAAAGACATGGCTGAAAATGTTTTGTCGAATGGCAAGATTTCACTTGCAAAGCAAGAGAAACGAACAATTATGTTTGATTATGGCGCACCCAATATCGGAAAGGAATTACACGTTGGACATTTGCGAAGCCCAATAATTGGCGAAGCATTGAAACGTGTGTTCGCAACATTTGGACACAAGACCATTTCTGATAACTATCTCGGCGATTGGGGTACTCCACTTGGACTCATAATGGCTGAACTTGAATTGCAAGGCAAAATTAAAAGTGGAATATTACAATGCGAAGTGACACTTGACTTGCTAAACGAAGTTTATCCCATGGCAAGCAAACGAAAGACCGAAGACGAAAAATTCAAGAAAAAAGCCGAAGACATAACGGCAAAAATGCAAAACTTTGAACAACCATATTATAGGCTTTGGCAACAAATCCGAGAGGTATCGGTTACGCGAATTCGCGAAAATTATGACAAGTTAAATTGTACTTTTGACACATACAACGGAGAAAGCTATGCACAGCCTTATGTAAAAGTTGTCCTAGACATATTGAAAAAAGCTGGACTTGTTTATGTTGATAAAGATTGTTTGATGATTAACGTAGCCGAAGCGGGCGAACATATCCCCTTGCCGCAAAAAGACGGTGAACCACAACGATTCGAAAAACCAATGCCACCAGTAATCTTGCAAAAAGGTAACGGCGGAGATTTATATGCAACAAGTGACGTTGCAACAATATATTACCGTTACAAGGATTATAAACCTGACGAATACATCTATGTCGTAGATGAACGTCAATCACTCCACTTTACCCAGCTTTTCCGAATAGTAAAAAAAGTAAACATAGTACCCGTGGACACCAAACTTGTCCATGTTGGTTTTGGTAAAATTCTTGGACAAGATGGCAAACCATTCAAAACACGTGCGGGCGGAACAATCCGATTGGAAGAAATTGTGAACCTTGTCACCGACTCTGCAAAAAAAAGATTACAAGAAAATGGTAAGACAAATTCTATCGAAGTTGCCGAAAAGATTGGACTTGCCGCACTCAAATTCGCTGACCTTTCCAACAATGTTCGAAAAGACTATGTTTTTGATATTGACAAGTTTACCGATTTCAACGGCAAGACTGGTCCCTACCTTTTGTATACCGTCGCCCGTATTAATTCAATCCTTGAAAAAGCAACTACAATAAACTCGATAATCACAGGAGAATTTGACCAGACAATCCGAAATATCTTTATCAATATCATAAAAATCTCAGACGCATTTACATCTGCAACACAAAATTACACGTTAAATGGAATCGTTGACGCGGTTTATAACCTTGCCGCCGAATTCAACACTTTTTATGGAAACACAAACATATTAAAAGAACAAGACAAAGACAAACAAAAATTCTATCTTGGGATATGCCACTTGGTAAAAGTTTGTATAGAATTCACACTAGACAAACTAGGAATTGACACAGTACAAAGCATGTAAAATAAAAACAGGGTCAACCCCTGTTTCTATAACCAATGCATAAAAGCGGGCGGAGCACGCACCACCATTTACATTTTTTATTTTTTTCTCATTGTTGGAAAGAATAAACTTTCCCTTATAGAATGTGTATCGGCAAGCAACATTACAAACCTATCCACACCAAGCCCCTGTCCCCCAGTCGGTGGCATTCCATAAGCCATTGCTGACAAGAAATCTTCGTCAACACTCATGGCTTCGGTATCGCCCTTTTCTCGTTCACGTTCTTGTGCCATGAATCTTTCTCGCTGGTCAATTGGATCATTAATTTCTGTATAGGTATTACCCATCTCGCGTCCACATATAAACAATTCGGACATATCGGCAATTCTTGGATCATGCATATCCTTTTTAACAAGTGGTGCAATCTCAACAGGATAACCTGTGATAAACGTTGGCTGAATCAATGTCTTCTCTACACATTGTTCAAAAGTTGAATATAACAAAGTCCCCCATGTCCGTGTTTTAGGCAATTCAAGCTTCATTTTTTTCATCTCGGTTTCTGCCTTTTTCGCATCAAGCTTTGTAAAGTCAAGTCCAGCAACTTCTCTAACAGATTCAATCAAAGTCATTCGTTTCCATTTTCCACCCAAATCCAACTTTGTTCCTTGGTATTCGAACTCTAACGCTCCCTTTACTTTTTGCGTTACGTGTTGCAAAAGTTCTCGGAAAATTTCAACCATCTCGGCACGGTCAGCATATGCTTTGTAATATTCCAATAAAGTAAATTCTGGGTTATGTTTTTGACTTATACCCTCGTTTCTAAATACTCGTCCTATTTCATAAATTTTTTCAAAGCCGCCGACAATCAGCCTCTTGTGATGAAGCTCAACCGCAATTCGCAAAAACATCTTCATATCAAGTGCATTATGATGTGTAACGAACGGACGTGCATTTGCACCTCCCGCAATGTTTTGCAACACAGGTGTCTCGACCTCCATGAAATCACGTGAATCAAAGAACTCGCGAATTCCTGACACAACCTTGCTACGTGTTCTGAAGATATCTCTTACTTCTGGATTAGAAATCAAATCAACGTGGCGGTCACGGTAACGAAGTTCAGGATCGCGTAACCCAGCATGTTTATCAGGAAGCGGAGTCAACGCCTTTGCAAGTAATTTAATCTCATACGCATGAACCGAGACCTCGCCCGTTTTTGTTTTGAACACCTTTCCTGTGACACCAACAATATCACCAAGATCATATTCACGGAATGCATTGTAAACATTCTCACCCATATCATTAATACTTATATAAAATTGAATTTTGCCGCTTTCATCCAAAATATGACAAAAGCTTGCCTTACCCATAATACGTTGCAATATAATACGTCCTGCGATTGAAACGCTCTTTCCTTCTAACTTATCGAACCCGTCCACAATCTCGACCGATTCATGAGTCTTTCTAAAAGACGTCTCATTAAAGGGGTCACGTCCATCTTTCTGCAACTTGACAAGTTTTTCTAACCTTATCTGTTGCTGCTCTGCCAAATTTAATTCAATGTTTTCCATACCACAAATAATACCACAGAGTCAAAATACATGCAACACAACAGTTATGTCATCCTGAGCGAAACGAAGTGAAGCCGAAGGATCTAGCGAACCTCGAGCGAAGCGAGTGGGTGATGCGTAAAAAAGTTTCTTGGCAGATAGAGTCGCTTTTTTTACGCTACGCTAGATCCTTCGACTTCGCTCAGGATGACATCTGGAAAAAGAGTTCATATAAACCCAAAATAGCCATTCGCTTGTAAGATGGAGTGTCATTAAAATGACGATAAGAACCAAATACATAAAGCGTATCATTCTCGAATATATTTGCGCCACCAAACCCGACAAGAATGTAAAAAATATGTGCGCTTGCTGCCGAATACCTTGGCGCCAAATAATCCCATGTTGGGTTAAGGTCTCGAATATCAACTGTAATTTTTCCGCCAACAATTTCGAATGAACCTATGTTTGGCATGCCATCTGCAATCGCGTCTGCAAGCTCTTGTGAATCATATGCATAGAACCTATATGATACTGAATGTGTTGTCTCACCAATGTAATTGGGATGCCAACCAACAAATTCCAAGAAAAAGTATCGTGGCATTATGTCTGGAACATCCCAAGTTACGCTATATCCATTAACCTGTGCGACTGGTGTTGGAATAAAGTTTTGTGTAAATGATACTTCACCTATCCAACCCGAATCATGAAAACGTCTGTTACCAACATTTTGACTCATGCTATGTTGATCTTGTCCCCGACCACGGACCATGACACAAAACTTAACTTCTATGTCATCTGGCGACATTAATGCGTGAAGTGACCATTCCGATCTTTGCCCTGCACCATTTGATAACATTATCCAATGACGCTCGGCACCCAGAATATTTCCCGCCAATGTCAAATCATTACCAGACGCAGCCACACCCTGCGGAGTAACATCACTAACCGCACGCAAAGCAAAATGCGTCCTTGGATCATTCATTGCAAGGATATCAACCATATTTGTATCAAAAGCAAGAAATACAAAATTTTGTACACGTTCTAGTCTTATATTGGTAACGGTTGCCGTATATTCGGTATTATACACAATAACATTCGACGTTGAATCAAACACTTCAACCATATTAAATTCTTCATCATAATCAAACCAACCGCCTAATGCACGCACACGAACATCATATGTGGAATTACGTTGCAGATGGCTTATCCATGACATGTTCCAATAGTGATCTTGGTCATAACTGAAATATCTTTTAAAGATTATTTCCCCTTGGTTATTTAAAACTTCGAACTCGAATCCATTTACAAAACCATGCTCGGCATTTGGCAAAGTCCATTCCACAACCATATCCATTGTATTTGGTCTGAAGGACAATACTGGATTCTCCAATTGAATTGGTGGTATCTCTTTTGGTGGATCCATCTCGACTTGACCAGGAATACCAAAACACGCCGTCAATCCAACCGCCATCAAACAAACACAAACAAGCATTGTTACTTTTAACAAAATTTTTTTCATACCGTATTATATATGAAAGCAACAAGATTTAGCAATAATTTTGTCCAAACATCCTCATACTAAGCCTATGAAACTAAAAGAACAAATTGAACTATTCGGTGAAAAATTCGGCGGCTCGTTCGATATGAAAACGCGCGAATTCATGGTTGCGGGCAAATATAATGCAGTTGTTTTTTATATAGACACAATTGCTGGTGGACAACGTGTTTCTTTGGAAGTTTTAATGCCATTAATCAAATTACAATCTGTACAAATTCCAAAAGGCAAAGTGGTCGATACAACGATTAAATCACTTGTTCACATGTGCGAAGCCAAACCAATCGAAACATTTGATGATGCCGTCAAAGAAATGTTGAATGGAAAAACCATAATGGTAATCGAGGGTGAAAAGACCTATATATCTCTTGACACCACCGTATTCCCCGCACGTGGCATAGCCGAACCGCCTACAAACTCGGTGGTAATCGGTCCGCGTGAGGGATTTACCGAAAATCTTGTTGTAAACATTGGTCTTATAAGAAAGCGTTTAAAAACCCCCGACCTTGTATTCGAAAATAATGTAAACGGTAAATACAGCGGTACGAATGTAACAATTATGTATATAAAAAGCATCGCGTGCCAAAAAATGGTGGACGATGTAATTAAACGCATAAAAGACATAAGTATCGACGGAGTTCTTGACTCGTTTTATATAATGCAATACTTGCAAAACGAATCATTTAATATCTTTAGGCAAGTCGGTAATTCGGAAAAACCCGATGTTGTTGCATCCAAATTGCTTGAGGGTCGTGTAGCAATCATCGTAGACGGAAGCCCGATAGTCCTTACTGTTCCATATATACTTCTCGAAGACCTGCAGGCGGCAGACGATTACTATACAAACAACACAATTGTAACTGTACGTCGTTTTATACGCTTGATTGGTGGAATCCTTGCGATTACATTGCCCGCATTATATTTGTCACTCCAACTTTATCATTATAATATTGTCCCATTAAATACACTCTTCGTAATAACCAACAGCGTCGAGAACACTCCATTCTCGCCCATGCTTGAAATAATAGTCGTCCTTATATTATTCGAAATAATGTACGAAGCAAGTTTACGAATGCCAAGACACCTTGGTGCCGCAACATCGCTGGTAGCCGCACTTGTTTTAGGTGGCACCGCGGTCGAGGCAGGACTCATGAGTGCCCCCGCCGTCTTGGTAGCAGCCCTCAGCTTAATCACAATGTACATCCTTCCTAACCTTGCACCACAAATATCTATACTACGTTTTGCATTTGTAATTATTGGCGGAATACTTGGTCTATACGGCGTGGTCATGGCAAGTGTCCTGCTTGTAATTTATCTGGCATCACTTGATAACTTTGGTGTGCCAATACTTGCCCCATTTGCACCAAACATAAAATCGGACAGCAAAGATTCAATAATAATGTCAAACATAAAAGACCGCCACAGAAGACCATCATCAATCCCAAATAAAAATAAAGTCAGGGCGAATTAACTAACCTTAATTATGTTAGAGAACCCACCCCCATCTATTCAAAGTAAGATATTTAAAATCTACTTTAGTGAATAGGTCCACCAGAATATTTCGCTAAATGTCAATTCGCAAGGTGCGGAACTACCGCCAAAGGCGGTGGTTCACGATTTTGCGAATTGTGGGGTTTTCAAAAGGGGCAAAGCCCCTTTTGCGGTTTTTTTGCTTTACTTTTTTGCCGTCAAAAAAAGTAATTAAAGAATCCAAATCGCCCAGAATTCTATCGGTCCAGAATGCGTTGACGGTATAGAAGTCCGTGCAGTTCCCGTTCCTTGCGAGTTATCAAACCATCCAAGGAATGTACGACGGTTTTGGGTAATTGGTTCACGTTCAGCCTCCCATGCATGCATATAATCAACTGACGGCAACCAACGACTCATAGGATCCCAAGACCAAAACTGTCTCTCTTCTCTTATAATCCCGCCTGGTTGGTCTGGGTTTATTCCTCCTGTGAAATTCAAACCCATTATGTTATGTCCATCCAACCCTGGGAAATGATCCCAATTAATGTCCCAAACAACATACAATGTTCTGTTTATCGTAACTTGCATAGTTGCATTTGGACCAAACGCAATAACCTTGTTTCGTGCATTTTCGGAAGTTGTCGCCCATCCAAGGAACACCAAATCTTGCTCCATTGGTATAAAGTCACGGAAGTACCAAGTTGACAAGTATTCAACGTTTCTTCGAATAGTAACAGAAGTATTGTTAAGTGGGTTACCAACACGGAAGTCAAGTTGTCTCCAAACCATTATATCCCATACCGCATGAAGTGTTTGGTTGGTTGTTACGGTGTGATCAAAGTTCCATGGCACCGCACCACCTGGTGTCGTTGACCAATGACGGAAATTCCATCCCGAACGCGTTGGGTCTTCGGGTCTTTGTATTTGTCCGCCATGTGCGGGACGTTGCGGTGGTGGTGTCACGCTGTCTCCACCTTGGACATTAAATGTTATTGTTGGATTTACCCACCATACGGCATGCAAGTTTCTATTAATCGTTGTAGTTGTTGCAAAATTCCATGGTGTCGCACCACCAGGCGTTTCGGACCAATGTCGAAACGTATGGTTGGCAAGGGTTGGGTCCGCAGGTCTTATTATAACCCCACCATGTGCTGGTCTTTGATTTGGTGGTGTTGGTGAACCGCCCTGGGAATTGAATGTTACCGTTGGGTTTACCCACCACACCGCATGCAATGTATTGTTCGCGTTAATTGTAGTTGCACTTGTAATTAATGTCGCGAAACTAAATGGCGTTGCACCGTCTTGGGTTGCTGACCAATGACGAAATGTATGGTTTTCGCGTGTTGGGTTTGGTACTTGGATTACCTGGTGGTTATGTTCAACATTTTGCGATGCAACTGGTGTCCCGCCATGTGAATTAAATGTTACCGTATGTGACATTGGAACTAACAAGAAAAATTGCGCGGGTACGTTCAAGGCATACATAGGATGGCTGACTACTTGACCACTTGCTACAACTCTACCACCAGGGAATTGACGAGCTTGCATGCCACTCGTCCATCCGTAACTGTAATCTGGACCAGACCAACCACTAACGTCAAATATCTGGGTAGTGTGACCTACTCCTGTGTTCCCAATAAAAGTCATTCCCGTTGTCGGTCTTTGACCACCAACAGTAAATTGCCCGCTATAAATCCTGTGATGTGCGGGAAATGCCGTCGAATATGTTGCACTCACATTTCCCCAATGTCCTCCCCAATTGTAAGTAGTCAATATCCGTGTGATAGTTGTACCAACAGGTTCAACAACATTGGTCTGATGATTAACGCGACCGAATGTCCAATTTCCGAAACTGAAAGAAGCCCAACTATCCCCACCAGGAATACCTTGACCCGAGACTCTATGACTTACACCAGCAGGCGATGCAACACCAGTAGTAGCATTTGAAAAAAAAGTAGTTGTAGTCGGATTCGCATCAACACCATCATCGCCACGGTTCATTGCGAACACAACACCCATGACCACAGCACATACAACAAAAACGCCTGCGAACGCAATCGCGGCTATACGGGACATGTGGGTTTTTCTTGTTGGTGCATTCATACTGCACCCCCCTGGATAAGGGCTACAAGATTATACCCCCCCCCCCGATTTTTATTATTAAACATTCCAATACCTCCGACGTGTTTCTTTTGTGTCTATTTCTATATCTTAATACTATCTATATTTTGCCAATTAGTCAATTAAATTATGCATGGTACAGGGAGACGCTCCCCTTTACACGTCATTCAGAATGCCCCACAAAAATTCTACTTCTTATAATGATAATAACTTGCTATACTAAACCCATGAAACTCATAGGAGATTACCACATCCACTCGGCGTATTCGCGCGATGCCAAGATGCAAGGAAGTATCGACGAAATCGCAAAAACTGCAAAAGACCGTGGGCTTGCCGAGATTGCAATAACCGACCATGGTCCCGCAGTTTGGGTAGGGGCAAAAACAAAACATTACCCACATATAAAAGCAATGTGTGAAAAAGCCGAACAGGACCATGGTATTCGTGTCTTTTTTGGTATCGAGGCAAATATAACGGGTGATAATGGTGAAACCGACATCCCAGAACGATTTCGAAAGGACCTTGACATCGTTGTATGTGGATTCCACCCAAGATCAAGACCAGCAAATATAAAAAGTCTATTTACATTGTTCTGGCCAAATTATATTTTCATGTTTACATGGTTGTTCTTTAAATATTATCCCAAAAAACGTCGCAGAAAAAATACCGAAGCAATTAAAAGGGTAATTGAAAAAAACAACATAGATATACTCGCCCACCCAAGTCGTTACTTCAAAGTCGACATAGTCGAAGTCGCAAAAACATGTGCCGAACATGGAACACTTATTGAATTGAATGGTAAAGGCATTTCGTTCCGCCCAATTGATTTTGAAAGATGTCTTGCGGTCGGTGCAAAGTTTATAATAGGAAGTGATGCACACAAATTAAACTATATCGGACGAACCGAGCGGGTCGGCGAGTTTCTTAAAAACTGCGATTTCAAAGAAGAAGATATAATTAACTTAAGTGGATTGTTCCGCCGTCCAGAAATCAATCGACTTCTTAAAATAAGCGAAGACACACATGAAGCCGAAGAAGTAGAAGTAGCAATAGACAAAAAACAAGCAAAAATCGATGCACGAGAAAAGAAAAAACGCGACAAGATCCTTAAATCAAAAGCAACAGATTAAATCCATGTCATCCTGGTCGGGGTTCGACGAAGTCGAAGGATCTAAGACCCGTTCGCAAAGCGAACACTTCGGATAAACTGACCTTAATGTCAAACGCCAAAGGCGGATAGCGAAGCGTAGGAGTATATGAACTTTATCCAAGAGGTTAAAAACGAATTGCAGACCATTAAACACAAAACCGATGTATCGGCATACATTGCCGATATCTTCTTGAATGGTGCAAGTGGTTCATTGTCTTCTGGTTATCATGTTGAGTTTTCATTTGATGAATATGAACGTGCGGGGGAATTTTCCGAATTTCTTGCCGTATATGAAATGTTACCAAAGCTCATCGGACGCGGTGGTAAAGCAATTGTTTATTTAAAAAGCGGCGAATGTCTGTGTAATCTTCTTGCACTTATGGGTACTAACAAAGCATTGTTAAAACTGCATGACGAGATTGCATTACGCGATTTAAAAAACAATTCCAACCGCAGACGCAACTGTGATACTGCCAACTTGGAAAAGCAAGTATCTGTCGCCATGTCTCAATATGAATTTATAAAACAACTGCAACAAAATGGGCAGCTTGAAGACCTTGGTCCCAAATTACAGGAAACTGCACTTGCTCGCCTTGAAAACCCAGATGCTTCTTACGAAGAACTTGCCAATATTCTTGGTATCACAAAAAGCGGACTTGTTAATCGATTGAATAAGCTACTAAAAGAAACTATTTAAGAATTACGTTATCTTGCCCAATAATAGCAACAAGCTCGTACACAACCGCATTACAATCACGAATAGTAACATTCGGCGACACTACATTCCCTGTTGCGGTATTTTTTATAACAACTTGTAATGCCCCACCATATGCACCAAGCACATTCATTACATCATTATGCAAATGCTCGTCATTCATGTTGTATTTTAAATACAGCCTTTTTATTGTCGGGTTAAAATCCTCTTCTTGTACTTTCACATCAATATCGGCTGCATTATCTATTAATTCGATTTTCTCGGCAAGAATTATACTATCCTCACCATCTCGTACAGATACCTTTCCACTTATCTTCACCACAACATCTTTATCAAGGATGTTTTTCACTCTGTCATATGTTGCTGGGAAAACCATGACTTCACACATTCCGAAAAGATCTTCGATTGTCAAAATCGCCATGTCACGGTTGCTTGTTTTGGTTCGAACACGTTTTACATCAACAATAATTGCACCCATTGTAATAGGTTTATTTTCAAAGTTATTACGAACGTCCGAGCTTTCATCACTTTGTTCACAAGATTCATCTTCAACCTCGTCTGATTTCATATATCGTGTATCAAAGTTAAATCTTTCAAATTCTTTTGCATATCTTCCAAGTGGGTGCCCACTCAAATAAATACCCACCATTTCTTTTTCAAACTTTAACTTGGTTTGCTCGTCATATTCGCGAACATTTGGCAACGGAACATCGGTATCGTCTTGCAATCCACCGCAATCGGTTCCCATAGAAAACAGACTGACCTGCCCACAATCGGTTGCCTTTTTTTCATTAGCAATTAGTTTTACAATAGACGGGTACACCGCCATTAATTGGGCTCTGTGCCCAAGGTCATCAAATGCACCACTAAGAATAAGACTTTCCAGACATCGCTTGTTTAATGCTTGGCTGTCTACCCTTTTACAAAAGTCTTGGAAAGTTTTAAATGCACCGTTACGTTCACGTTCTTCTAATATAGAAGTAATAAGTGCAGTTCCAACGTTTTTAATAGCACCAAGACCAAAACGAATACATTGACCTTTGCTTTCTGTGTTTTCAACTGTGAAATAGGTCTGGGATTTGTTAATGTCGGGCGGCAAGACCTCGACCCCGTGATTTCGAATAGAGACAATATAGTATGTCATATCATCCCACTTGTTAACACGATTATTAAGAACACTTGCCATGTAATATGGATAATAATATCTCTTTAGATAAGCGGTTTGATAAGCAATATACGCATAACATGCGGCATGCGATTTGTTGAACGCATAACCTGCGAACTTTTCCATTTTGTTAAATATTAAAACAGCCGTTTCCTTTTTAACACCACGGGCAAGCGCACCATCAATATTCATTTTTTTGTCACCATATATAAAGATTTGACGCTGCTTGTCCATTTCTTTTAAATCTTTTTTACCCATAGCACGACGAACCATATCGGCTTGACCCAATGAATATCCACCCATTACACGGAAAATATCCATAACCTGCTCTTGATAGACAATTGCACCATATGTTGTTCTAAGAATAGGCTCCAACATCGGATGGTCATATTTTGCAAGCTTTGGGTTATGCTTTGACCTGCAATAATCTGGAATCATATCCATAGGTCCAGGTCGATACAAGGACACGGCGGCAATAATATCTTCTATACAGTCTGGCTTTAATTGGCTCAGAAACCGTTTAAACCCACCCGTTTCCATTTGAAACACCGCGTCGGTATCGCCATCACTCATTAATTTATAAACTTCCCCGTCATCATACCAAGGCGACCCCAAAGCATTGACCTTTGTTTTTCGATCATAAAAATCAAGCTCTACCCCAAGGTCCGCCTTGATTTGATTCAAAGTCATTTGAATATCTGTAAGCGTAATAAGACCAAGGAAATCAAGCTTTAACATACCTAGTTCTTCGACTTCTTTCATGTCGAATTGGGTTGTAATATCATCGCCATTCCGTTGAAGTGGTGTAATGTGTCCCACAACATCTTTACAAACAATAACACCACAAGCATGAGTTGAACAGTTTCGCGGAAAACCCTCAATCTTCATCGCCATATCTACGATTTTTTGAACACCGTCATCATTTTCATATAATGAAATCAAATCACGACTTCGAAGTTCACCAAGTTTGGTCTTTTCTTTTTGATAATGGTCTACAAGTTTTTCTTGTTCTTTTATATCCTTTTCATCAAAACCTTCTAGCCTTCGTGGGTCTGTGAGTTCCAATCTGTCAAAAACATATGGTAAAAGTGGTGGTCTCACCGTTTGAGGGAATTGCATAGGCTTTGTAATCTTGTCAACCTCGGCATATGGCATTTTATAAACACGGGCAATGTCCTTTATCGCCGCTTTGGCTGCAAGTGATCCGAATGTAACAATCTGGCAAAACTTGTCTTCACCATATTTGTTTTTTACATATTGGATAACCTCGTCACGCCTGTCACAACAAAAGTCAAGGTCAAAATCAGGCATAGATAATCGTTCATTATGCAAGAACCGTTCAAAAAGCAATCCATATTTGAACGGGTCAAGCTTGGTAATATTTAACGCATATGCAAGAATAGACCCAGCCCCCGACCCACGCCCAGGTCCAACCGCAATCCCATTATCATTTGCATATTTCATCAAATCGGCAACAATAAGAAAATAATCAGTAAAACCATTGTCATTTATAACCTTGAACTCGTGGTCATATCTTGCTTGAATTTCGGGTGTAATTGCTCCGTACCTGACTCGCAAACCTTCATCTACAAGTTTTTTTAAATAAGTCGCGTTGTCTATCCCTTCTGGATTTATGAATACTGGGATAAAGTTTTGTTTTGCAAATGGATGACAATCACATTTTTCTGCAATCTTTACCGTGTTATCAAGTGCTTGTGGCACATGTGAAAATAATTCGAACATTTCGCCATAGGATTTTAAATAAAACTCGTCACTTGGAAACTTCATTCGGTCTGGGTCATCAACCGTCTTTTTCATTTCAACACACATAAGCGCATCTTGCATCTCGGCATCTTCTTTATCAACATAATGCACATCATTGGTTGCAACAAGTTCAATACCAAGCTCGTTCGCCAACTGAATTAATAATGGATTTGCTCTGTCGCAATCTGGGTCGCCAAAATCTTGCAATTCTATGTAAAAATCATCCCCGAAGATTTCTTTCAATCGAATCGCATACTTCTTAGCCTCATCATACATGCCTTTCAATAAATAATGTGGTATGTGTCCACCCAAACACGCACTTGTGCAAATAAGCCCTTCGCTATGTTTTCCAAGTAAATCATAATCAATTCTTGGTTTTCCATAAAATCCATTAACCCAAGCAAATGAATTTAACTTGCAAAGATTTAAATAACCTGCGTTATTTTTTGCAAGTAATATAAGATGACCCTTGTGTTCTTTGAAATTACGTTCTTGCACATTATCAACGGCATATACTTCGCAACCTATGATTGCCTTTATCCCTTGCTTTTTACATTCCTTGTAAAATTTGTATGTTCCATACATATTACCATGGTCGGTTATGGCAACGGCGGGCATCCCCAACTTTTTCGCCCTTTTAATCAAGGTCGAAATCTTTGCCGCTCCATCCAGCAACGAATATTCTGTATGCACATGCAAATGCACAAATTGTTTGCTTTCCACAGTATCCATTTTTATAAGATTAACAGAATTAATAAGCTTTGTCAATTTAGGAATCAACACCCCCGCGTCCCGAAGTGACAAGCGACCATCAATTTACGTCATTGCGAGGAACTCCTTTACACGTCATTCAGAGGAGCCACAAGGTGGCGACGAAGAATCTAGGCGAAGCCGCAATATCTTATGCAAATAAATTAATTGCTAAATCTATCCAATCGGGGTTCATAGTATTAACCAATTCAT
>Ga0136643_10000004_pt1 | contig 231085 bp, 208 predicted proteins | sample TergutLab28metaG_FD_96883 | JGI IMG/M metagenome (GOLD analysis project Ga0136643, IMG submission 96883) | Labiotermes labralis P1 segment gut microbial communities from Petit-Saut dam, French Guiana - Lab288 P1 (version 3) (version 3) | ecosystem: Host-associated > Arthropoda: Insects >... | reverse complement strand
GCTTTTTGGTGTAAAAGTAAACTCAAAGTCTAGACTTGGTATAGGTGTTCCTTCTGGCATTTGAAGGGACTTAGTAAGAAGGCTTTCACCTTCAGCAGGAGTCGTGCGAAGGAGCATGATAGAGGTAGACCCACCCCCGCGTGAGGCAGAGCTAAATCCGTACGTTTGCAGTACAAGGGTAGGAACAGCTCGAGCGGAAGTGTCGCCTAGACCAAGCTGACCACTACCGTTGCTACCCCAGCCCCAGAGTTCACTGCTTTCGTTGAAGGCAAGAAAGTGAGCATTGCCGCCATGCAACGATACCCAGTTATCAGCAGTGCCTAGAACTTTTCCTGGTCTATGGGCGGGGTTAGCTACACTTGGGGAACGTCCAAGCTCAGCACCTGCCCCCCATGTCCATAGCTCCCCATCTTCGTTTATCGCTGCGGTAGAGCCATTTGTAGTCATTGCACTTATCCAGTTTGTTGCATCCCCTACTTTTCCTGGCCTATTGTTAGGGACAGTATCAGTATCACGACCGATATTGGCCGGGGTTCCCCACGAATACAGAGTGCCATCTTCAGTTACGCCAACAATCATGCTGGCGCCTGCTGCAACACTCACCCAATCTGACCTTTCACCAACCCTACCTGGAAGATTAGCCGGGAATTCAGAGGTAGCTCCACGACCGAGTAAATCAGTATTGCTGCCCCAACTAAAAAGCTCACCGTGTTCATTGATGGCAAATCCGTGCTGATTGCCCCCAATAACACTCACCCAGTTCGAATCAGTTCCTACTGGAGTCAAGGCGGTTCCTTGAAAGATTCTACCTTCGGAATTAAGAGCTACAACATTACTGCTTCTTGCAGAAACTTGTACCCAATTATTCGCACTTCCCAGACGTGTAGGATTCAGCGAACTAGTGCTTAAAGAATGCAGGTAACCCTCGTGATTAATAGCAAAGCGGCCACCAGAAGCAGTCGTTGCAAATATCCAGTAGTCAGTTCCTACCCTCGTAGGAGTATGCGTTGGTGGTGGAGACCACGTCCCCCATGCATACATGGGCATCACACTACCACTGCCACTAGAGGCAGCTTCTGCCTTAGGGACTGCACCTTCAAAGATAGGGACGAGGCTCATTGCCGCCATAACTAGCACAAAACTAAACGCAAGTGCTCCCGTATACATTTTTTTCGTTGTCATTTTTCCTCTTATCCTCACATTACTTACCCCAAAGCTCATAACCCTAAATACCTCACACATCTCACAAATTATTATTTTCCTGAACGCCCTCAGAAAGTTCTTCAATCCTCTTTCTTGCCCTGACTGCAAAGTAGGTTGTTAGTACCGCAATCACAACAATAGCAAGCGCAGCCACAGGAACAGTTGCCCCTGCAGTTACACCCGTGGGAAGTACAAAAGGAAGAGCTCTATGGAAGGTCGCATTGGACGGAATATCATACGCTACGGCACCTAGATGCGTAATGCGCGCAGTATTTGCAAAGGTCGTTTCACCAGGCAGGGTCTCTGCAACTACGGCGGGCACAATAAGCGTAAAGCTTTCCCCCGCACCTAAAGTAGAAATAGTCCACCCTACTGTATTACCCGACACGCTGTAATCAATCCTTGCAATATCTGCCAGAGGAGTTGGCGCAGCAGTCCCAAAGTGTCCTCTAAGCTCGCTTGCAGCAAAGCTCATATGTTGAGGAATAACGTCTTGCAGAACAATATTTGCAAGTGCTGCTTCTTCGACGTTTTCTATAACAATCGCATACGTAACCGTCGATCCTCTTTCCACCAGTACAGGGTCTACCTGTGTTCCACTTGCCGGATCGGATGTTTTAGTAAGGGCAAGACCCCGTTCAAGTATCTGCACCTGAGTATAGGGCGTTTGAGCCAGTGCTTGAGGAGTCCCCCCACTTGTGACACTATACAGAGCCCTATTAAAGGCATGAGTACCTGATGTCTGTCCGTGTGGTGCCTGCATGTGCAGATTCACCACAACACCTGATCCTGCAGTCAGAATAAAGGGCTGCCCATTATCCCTTAAGGAAAGGTCAATGGCTATGGCGGTCACTGTGCTTAAATCTGCAGGTTCAGTGGTAGTCCACCTTGCCGTATTCCCTAAATCTGCATGCGTTGGATTATTCGAAGGGTCTAAGCCAATCTGCGTAGAAAAATACACTACGGGAGCAGCGCCTAGAGATATCGGATGGGTCAAATCAATACTCTGCAGGTTACCCCTCCAACTAGGCCTACCGTCATCCGCTGCTTCAAGTATGTCAAAGAGCACAAGATCTGTAGCTTGTTCCAGACCTGTTGAGTAGTGAAGGCGATAACTGTAAGCACCTCCTGGTCTAACCTGCGCCTGCATACCATAATCCAAACCTGTAGCAGATCTTACTAGCTTGCTGAAGCCTATTTGTTCTGCCACTACAGGATTTATAGTAGCAGCCACTGCAGCCGACCTTGTATTTCGCTCATCAGCGTCTAGCATACCTGTGTCAGGGAAGTTAGACATCCACTGCCTTTCTTGTGCAGTTAAATTTGCTGCTGTATTGTCTGAGTTCGTATGAGGCTGCCCATTTACTACAGGACTTAGAAATGGTCCGCTCCTCGACTGATAGGAAGCTATATTTCTTATACTCGTTCCAAAGAGAGGCACATTTGCCCAAGGATAAAACACATCAAAGTCTATCGTAAATCCTGTACCTGAAATGAGGGGAACAGCGGGGCCAGGCAACCACCAGTCAGCACCTTGCCAGGTAGCAGGACTGGGAACATTTCTGTAATTCGGCCCTGCTGTAGCACTGACATAAATTCTCACTAATGTTCTACCAGACCCTTGCCAGTTGGTCTCTGTAGCTACGGAATGTTCAACGGTCCTTCCCATCGCATCTCTTGCAACAATGCTTGCCGGATTTAATACCGTTCCTTGCGGTAACAAGTCATAGAACACACCTTCCCTTTGTTCTGGAAGAAGATCTGGCAGAAGGGCGTTAGAAGGCCTCGTCCTTTGGTCGCCAGAAGCTCCCGTTAGACCAAGGTCAGCGACCACTGCTACCCTATAAGGAAGAACTACTCGGGAATTCGTGTTGTCTGAAAAAATCCCTGGATTTGTGCGAATAACCTTTTCCTGCCTTGAGAAATAAGACGTCCTTGCCAGTATACTGCTGTGAAATGACCTCTGAACTAAATGTCCATAGTCATGAATGTCCAAATCCATCATGCCCACTGGTAAACCTGAATACGACTCTGCTTCTGGAAGGTTTTGAATAGTGCCTTCATGATCTTCAATAATCATAGCGGCAAAGTTAACCACATCAACAGTTTCGTGGTTTTCGATTATGCTGCGCACGTGAGGAGTCGAATTGAGTCTAAAGATGAACTGGAGGTCAAACTCAACCATATAACGTCCATTGTCATGCACTGCCTTAATGCGACTAACATCAGCATTGGGAAGATTGATCCAGTTGCCCAGCAAAGCAGCAGTAGGATTATGCGTTGCAAGTGGCTGCCATCCCTCTGCAGGTGTCTTGTAGTACAGATCGATAGGAGACCTATCGACATTAGCTACCGTTTGCGTAGCAAGTAAGTTTCCGTTACGCACCACAGGAGTTGTCTCTCTGTAGTGTCCAATACGCACCTGAACAAAGCGGTAATCTTCTGGTTCTAGCAGATGAACTCCTCCAGAGGTCCTAAGGTAAACCCGATCATCTATAGCTGTCGTAGTAAAAGGTTGGGTTCCATTTTCGGTAAAACTAAACCCTCGCGCTTCCGCTCTAATTGATGACTGAGGGCCAATTGAAACATTTCCGCCACCCATTGTTCCCGGAGACTGTGCAGTTCCATGATTTACCAGATAGACATTATCGCCTGCTTCTAGGCTATTGAGCGTGGCAACCCTCTCTCTCCACCCTGGTCCTGATGGTGCGTCAGGGTCTATCCATTTCCTGATATTAAAGGCGTCTCCTTCATAATTGAGGTAGATTTCACTAAATACATATCCAGCCTCTTCATTAAGTGTAAAAGTGGAATCGTCGGCAGGAGTAACCGTTACCTCCATAGCGTTTCTAACAAGCTGCTCAGTCGAGCCATCTCTAGGGTAGGCAACAACAATATCTTGCCACCAACGATCTCTACTGGAAGTATTCGGGTTACCAACGGGTGTCACTATGTTTTGAGTGCGGAGAGAAGAATCGTTATAGGTTGCCGTTGTTCCAACGGTAAAATTTGTAGTGCCATTAAGGACTATAAGGGGATTTTGATTACGAGCAACGTGTGTTGACCATGCAACAATCTCTCCACCATCAAGAGGGGTGTCCTGAAGAAATGCCACAAAGGGTTGAGTTGTCATTGAGTCAATTTCATAGTGAATGCGATAACGGACAAAGAAGTGATCCTCAAAGCCCGGCGGTTGTACCCCCCATAATCCCTGCCACACAGGTTGTGAGTGCACCACTGTTTTGGACGAACTGTGCACTGCAATACGTGTTGTGAGGTCAAGGCTTAGGTTATTACTTTCAATGGGATCAATGTCGTGCACATCTGCAAAGGTAGCATGTGCGACAAATTCGTTACTAAAGCCATTGGGACTTTGAGATGGTAGGTAGTTAACAGCCACTTCAACACGAAGATGGGTAGTTTCACCAGAAACAGATCTAAAGTTTGTAATGACCACTTCATCAGTAGCGGAATCTATTACAAAAATGAAGTCTGTGTCCCCGGGAAGAGGAATAATCATGTGTGGCAGATTAGCAGGGGTTATCGATCCAGCTGGAGGATTATCTTGGTTCCAAGCGATATTTCCCACAATTAAATTGCCGTTCCTGTTCTCAAAAAGGGCGCGAGGTAGTCGTATTTCTATCTCGCCCGCAAGAAATACACCTTCCCCGGGAGGAGTAAAGGCAAGTTCCAGCCTATGCTCTTGCCTTATGTTGTGCACTGGATCAAGGCTTAGATGGTCACTCCCACCATTGTCTATCCAGCTTAACGTCAGGCCATTGCTGCTTCTGCCTTGTATGCGATCAATAACAGATTGGACGGCTACAGGTGATTCACCCAATGCAAAAATAGGTGCCGCCAATACAAACAACACCACTGCGACCAACAGTAGTTTCTTGCTTCTTAAAACGCTTTTTAGTCTTTCCTTCATCTCTTACAAATCCTCACATTCATTTAGAGCTTCACACACATTCTAAATTTCTTTTATCCAGCACTCTGTTGCTTATTTAGAAATACCTAGGCAGTGCAAAGGCTTGCACAGCGCAAAATTCTCGATGAGGTTAACCATGGCTACCGTGAGGTAACTACTTAAGTAGTCTAAGTGTGAGTGTGAGAGTAGCTACAGCGTAGAGAATGGCCAACAAGCCTTTGCACTGCCTAGGTATCTTATATACCTTATGGCACGAAAAGAGCACTCCTGTTAAGCCAGCAGAAGCACCGTACGCTTATTGGTTTTATTAAAGGGTTAAATGACGCAAAGCTAATGGAGGGCTTATTTCTCTGAGAAAGCCCCCCCCCCCGGGGCAAATTGGGGAGTCCACAATTCTAGCAATCATGCTGTTATCCTCACTATTAAATATTTTACTCAACACACGTTTCTTAGCTTACGCGCCTCACATTGTACCCGCGTATGTAAGCTGTCACCAGATACACATTATACAGAGACTTGACACAATTTCAATAGCACTTCCAGATAATATACATTAAGTGAAACAATTGAGACACGATGTGCCTAATTAATCCACATCTTACACACCTTCTATGGGCTCTATCATCAAAAGAAAACCCGCCCTTTACAGGCGGGTTTCTACTTCATATTACTGCTGCGCAGGACGCACAATGCGTAACAAATAGCACGCGATAGAGCTGCCTTGTCGTTAGAGCAATAACTAGTCCTCCATAGTGATAGCACCATTGGGGCAACTATCAGCACAAATTCCGCACTCTATACAGTCCTCTTTACGAGCAAACTTTACTACATCTTCTAGATCAAAGCAGGCACTGGGACAGTCATCAACACATATACCACAGGCCGTACATAGTTCTTCATTTACTACGGGAAAAGCCATGTTAAATCTCCCTTCTGCCTTATTTACGATTTACCTTTATTGAAGAAGCCATCATAGTTACGCATCTTTAGTTGGCTTTCAATCTGACGCATGGTCTCTAGCGACACACCAACCATAATGATAATCGATGTTCCGCCGAACTGCATAAACATTGCATTACCTGTAATCGAGAACAGGATTGAGGTACCTACTGCAATTGTTCCCAAGAACAGTGCACCTGGCAGTACGATGCGATTCATGGTCTTCTCGATATAGCGCGTCGTATTTTGTCCTGGACGAATTCCTGGAATAAACCCACCTTGCTTACGCAAGTTGTCAGAAATATCAATCGGATTAAACACAAGCGCCGTATAGAAGTAGGCAAAGAACACGATCAAGATAAAGGTGATAAGCCAATTACCCCAACCTGCATACCATGGCAGCGCCATCAGTAGGTCAGGATCAAGCATCATCGGGCCAGAAGCAAACATTGCTACTTCCTGCATCCAGTTAACTTGTGGCATCATCTGAGCAAGCTGTGCCGGAATGGTCAAGATTGCTGAAGCAAAGATCATAGGAATAACGTTTGCGCCATTAACCTTAAGTGGAATGTACGTTCCTGACCCACCCATAACACGTCTACCCACAACACGCTTTGCATACTGAACGGGAATACGGCGCTGACCTTCTTCAATGTAGATAACTACAAAGATTACTATTAGCATCGCAAAGATCAAGGTACCAATCATGCTTACGTTAGCCCAGATATCCCCTGCTAGTACATTTCTTGAGAATGCCTCTAAGATAACAGGAATAAACATTGCAACGATTGATGAGAAGATCATCATCGACATACCGTTACCAATACCACGCTGCGTGATGAGCTCTGCCATCCACATAATAAGCGCTGTACCTACGAGGAGTGTACCCACAATGAGCAGTGGTGTTAGCCAGGCGACACCAGGAATATTAATTACTCCATCGCGGAAAATCCACAACATACCAATGGCTTCCACTAGCGCGATACCCATTGTCATATAGCGCGTAATTTGAGTAATCTTACGCCTACCTGCTTCTTCCTTTGACATTTTATCAAGGGTAGGTATTGCCGCTTTAAGCAGCTGCATAATAATACTAGCAGTAATGTAGGGCATGATACCTAGTGCAAAGATAGACATCTGCTCTAACGCGCCACCAGTAAAGAGGTTAAGCAGGCCTAGTGCCGCATTGTTAGCAGCAACTTCAGCTATGGCGTATACGTCTACACCAGGTGCCGGAATATGCGCACCAATACGGTAGAGAACAACAATGGCCAGCGTAAAGAGAATCTTCTTACGAAGATCGGGTACTTTAAACGCATTGACAATCGCGTTAAACATATTACTCGACCGCCCCTCCAGCGCTTTCAATCTTTGCTTTTGCAGATGCGCTGACTCTCTCAACCTTTACGGTTAGCTTTTTAGTCAGTTCTCCGTCACCTAAAACCTTTACCGGAAGTTTCAGCGCTGACTTAATTGCACCTTTTTCTTCCAAGGCTTCTGGTGTAATAACATCACCGTCGTTAAAAAGCTCATTTAAACGTCCCACGTTTACCACAGCGTACTCTACGCGATTGTGGCTTACAAACCCACCTAGTTTAGGCAGACGCTTGTAGAGGGGCAATTGCCCACCCTCAAAACCTGGACCCTTAGTGCCACCTGCACGTGAGCCTTGTCCGTCTTGACCACGGCCTGATCTGCCACCGCGGCCTGATCCGTGACCACGACCGACGCGCTTACGCGTCTTTGTAGATCCTGGAGCTGGCATCAAATCATGTAGTTGCATCTCTAGATCTCCTCAACTTCAATCAAGTGCTTTACTTTAAAAATCATACCGCGAATTACAGGCGTGTCATCCTGCTCGACAACATCGTTAATGCGCTTTAGGCCAAGTGCACGAACTGTTGCACCTTGATCTGCCTTGCGCCCAATGGTCGAGCGTACCTGCTTAATGCGCAGCTTGCTTGCCTTTGCTGACATGTACGATACCTCCCGACTTAAGCTTTATCTGCTGCAGGAGTCGCCTCTGCGGCCTCTGCTGTTTTGTCTGCTGCATCTGCCGCTGGTGCAGCATCTTCAGCCTTATCTGTCTTTTTACCGCCACCATAAAGAGCCGCCACCGTCGTAGAGCGACGTGCTGCCACATCTTCTGCTGACTGTAAATCTTTCAGGCCCTGAGCAGTTGCACGTACGATGTTAATCGCATTACTGCTACCCAGTGACTTACTAAGTACATCAGTGAGTCCAGCGAGCTCGAGTACCGCGCGCACTGGTCCACCTGCAATGATTCCCGTACCAGGAGCAGCAGGCTTCAGTAGCACGCGACCTGCACCAAACTCACCCATGATCTCATGAGGAATCGTACCATTCACTACAGGTAGTGAGAACATGTTCTTCTTTGCGTCCTCGATACCCTTTTTAATCGCGTTAGGTACTTCGGCTGACTTGCCCATACCAACACCTACACGACCTTCACCATCGCCTACTACGACAAGTGCGCTTAGTGAGAAGCGACGACCACCTTTAACAACCTTTGAAACGCGGTTGATATATACAACCTTTTCTTGAAGCTCCGAAACTGGGGCCTGGCCTCTAGCCATATTCCTAGCCATAAGTATAATCCCTTCCTAAAACTTCAATCCGGCTTCGCGAGCACCATCTGCTAGTGCCTGTACGCGACCATGGTAGATACGTCCACCCCTGTCAAAGACAACTTCTGTAACGCCTGCGTCTTTTCCGCGCTTCGCTAGAAGTTCTCCCGCCATTTTTGCAGCTTCCTTATTTGAGGTGCTCCCTTTTAGCTTTTTAGTAACGTCAGCTTCGTTAGTTGCAACAGCAGCTATCGTTACAGCACCTACATCGTCAATCAACTGAGCATACATGTGCGTGTTGCTACGGGTAATACGCAAGCGCGGCCTTGCAGCGGTACCTGAAATCTTACCGCGTACTCTGCGCTGGCGGCGAGCAAGTGAAGCACTTTTTGCTTTTGTTTTGTTCATTTCCAGTCCTTATCTTCACTAGTGCGCGGTTGCTGCATATACTCTGACGAAGAAGTTCGTCCCGTGCTCGCAGCAACCGCGCATACTTTCCTAAAGCGCGGCCTAACCTGCAGCCTTACCAACCTTACGACGTACATACTCACCTTCGTAGCGAATACCTTTACCTTTGTAGGGTTCTGGTTTACGCCACTTACGAATATCAGCAGCAACCTGCCCTACACGCTGTTTATCAATGCCCTTAACAATAACCTTGTTATTGGCAGGAACTTCAAACTCGATACCATCAATAGGTTCGATGATTACGGGATGGCTGAAACCAAGCGCAAGCTCAACACCTTTGCCCTTTGCTGTTGCACGGTAACCTACACCATGAATCTCTAGAGCAATGTTGTAACCCTCACTTGCACCAGTAACCATATTGCTGATTAGCGTACGTGATAGTCCGTGAAAGCTACGCGCTTCACGGCTGTCGTCAGTAGTTGTTACTACAACTTCTGCGTCCGCTCCTTCGCCGCGCATCGCAATTGCGACTTGTGGCTGGAAGGTATGGGAGAGCTCCCCCAGTTTACCTTTTACGGTCACGGTCTGACCGTCAATTTTCACCTCAACGCCAGCGGGAACTGGGATGGGCATCTTACCAATACGTGACATATCTGCCTCCTCCTGTTTCCGTGACTACCAGACGTAGGCTAGCACTTCGCCGCCCACACCTTTTTCTCGAGCCTGTGCATCAGTCATAACACCGCTTGATGTTGAAACAATAGCGATACCAAGGCCGCCCAGTACTCTGGGTAGATCTTCCTTCTTTGCATAAACGCGTAGACCTGGCTTGCTGATTCTGCGAATGCCCGTAATTACGCGAGTTTTATCGTTTGTGTACTTAAGCTCTACTACGAGGGTATCGAATGGCGTGCCAGACTCTACACTGTAACCTCTGATGTAGCCCGCATCTTTTAGTACGCGCGCAATGTTAACGAGCTTCTTGCTGTAAGGGATATTCGCTGTGGGCTTATGTCCCATATTCGCATTGCGAATACGAGTAAGCATATCAGCGATAGTATCGGTCATCATAATGCCTTACGTCCTTCCTTGTTGTTTTAAATATAGTCCGTGATGGCTGTAGTTTTACGAGGTTCACTCTGGCCCATAACCAGGATGCTACTCGCAAACTGCCTCCGCTTTGTGGTGTAGCATAACCGCGCTATGCAACTGCATTACTTGGCGATGCTTGAGCGAAGTCAGCCCTGCTGACTTTCTACCAGCTGGCTTTCTTCACACCGGGGAGCTCGCCTTTATTTGCCAAATCGCGTACACAGATGCGGCACAGTCCAAACTTGCGGTAAAACGCACGCGGACGCCCACAACGGCTACAGCGGTTGTTTTGGCGCGTTGAGAACTTTGGAGTTCTCTTCGCTTTGGCGATCATCGATTTCTTTGCCACTTGCTTTTCCTTTCCTTAAGCGACGGTTTGTGGGCTCGTAGCTCCTCTGCAGTTTGTCTGCTGGCGGAGTGCTCCCACACCTGTCGGATTTAAGATGCTTTAAACGGGAATCCAAATCCGTTGAGTAGCGCGCGGGCACCCTCATCATTTTCAGACGTTGTTACAAAGGTAATGTCCATACCACGCATGCGATCTACCTTGTCATAGTCGACCTCTGGGAAGATTAGTTGCTCTGTCACACCCATTGAGTAGTTACCACGACCATCGAAGCTCTTCGCCGGTAGTCCGCGGAAGTCGCGGATACGCGGAATAGCAGTTGCCAGTAGACGATCAAAGAACTCCCACATGCGGTCACCGCGTAGAGTTACTTTTGCACCAATAGGCATACCCTCACGCAGTTTAAAACCTGCGATGGATTTTTTTGCACGATTAATGCGTGGTTGCTGACCTGTAATTATGCGCAAATCTTCAACAGCTGCATCAAGTTGCTTTGAGTCACCTACAGCGTCACCCACACCCATGTTGACAACGATTTTCTCAAGGCGAGGAATCTGCATGACGTTCTCTAGGCCCAACTCTTTCATGATAGCTGGAGCTACTTCGTCGTTGTACTTTGTCTTAAGACGCGGTGTCTCTGTTATTGCTCCTGCTGATGGAGCAGCGTTCTTAGTTGTTTTCTTTGCAGACATTAATCGATGTCCTTTCCGCATTTCTTGCATACGCGAACACGCTTGCCATCATCGCGACGTAGCCCTACGCGTGTTGGCTCACCGCACTTTGGGCAAATTAGCTTGACGTTGCTTACGTGAATGGGCTGCTCGATTTCTACGAAACCGCCTGCCTGATTACGTTGCGTAGGACGTACTGCTTTCTTTGCAACAGATACACGCTCTACAACAACGCGCTGAGCACCAGGATTGGTGCGCAGTACACGACCTTCGCGGGGCTTATCTTTAGTGCCCTTATCTTTTCCAGCAATGACACGTACCTTGTCATCTTTGCGAATTCTCATTTTTGCCATTATTATCGCCTTCCAGCCTTCTCTTACAGAACTTCCGGGGCAAGAGAAACAATTTTCATGAATCTCTTATCACGTAGCTCACGGGCAACAGGGCCAAAGATACGCGTGCCACGAGGATTGTTGTTCTCGTCCAAAATCACGGCTGCATTCTCATCAAAGGCGATGTATGAACCGTCGGGGCGACGTACTTCCTTTACGCAGCGAACTACCACTGCACGGATGACTTCACCCTTTTTCACGTTACCGTTAGGCAGTGCTTCCTTAACTGAAGCAACAACGATGTCACCTACGCGCGCATAACGGCGCTTAGATCCACCTAATACCTTGATGACTCCAATTTTACGAGCACCACTGTTATCGGCAACCTTTAATCTAGTTTCTGCCTGAATCATTGTCTCTTAGCGTCCTTTCAAGTAGCTACGAAGTAATGAGAGCGTGTGCTCTACTTCGCTTTCTCCACAACTTCAACGAGACGCCAGCGCTTCAGTCTTGACATAGGACGAGTCTCCATAATGCGAACGGTATCCCCTTCGCCTGCTAGATTCTCTTCGTCATGAGCATGAAGTTTTTTGCTCGTTATAATCTGCTTACTGTATCTGGCGTGCTTCTTGCGATCTTCGATCATGACCACACAGGTCTTATCGGCAGAGGCAGAGACTACGACGCCTTGACGTTCTTTTCTGCTGTTTCTCTCAGTCGTCATTATCTATCTCTCTCCTAAGAACCAACGCCAGCTGCGCTTGCTTCTTCGGCTTGTGCCTTGAGCTCGCGAGAGCGGATCTCTGTCTGGATACGTGCAATATCTTTCTTGACTGCTGGAATCTTTGTCGTGTCATCCAACTGTCCTGTTGCTAGGCGAAAGCGCAGATTAAAAAGTTCTGCACGGCTGGTTGCCAGTGCCTCTGCTAGCTTATCGTCCTTTAGCTTTACTACGTCTGCTTGCTTCATTGTTTATGCCCCTCCCTCTGCTTCTTGGGCGGAGTTGTCTGACGTCACTTCGTCTGCGTCAGTGGCTTCTTCGGTAGCAGCTGATGCCTTCATCAGTCCGTGAATAGGACCACCTTCGCGCACAACGAACTTAACTTTAATCGGTAGCTTGTGACCAGCTAGGCGCAGAGCTTCGCGGGCTACTTCTTCAGTAACACCGGCGCACTCAAACATAATGCGTCCTGGTTTTACTACGGCTACCCATTCCTCTGGGTTACCCTTACCTGAACCCATGCGGGTTTCAGCAGGCTTCTTTGTGACGGGCTTGTCTGGGAAGATTGTAATCCAGACCTTACCGCCACGCTTCATGTAACGTGTCATTGCAACACGGGCAGCTTCTATTTGGCGGTTGGTAATCCAGCTGGCTTCTAGTGCCTGCAGACCATAGTCACCAAAGTGCACTGTTGTGCCACCCTTTGCGCGACCGCGCATTTTACCACGCATCACCTTACGGTGGCGTACTCGCTTAGGACTGAGCATCTGTTAACCTCTCCCTCCGCCTCTATTATCGCGGTTACCAGGACGACCGTCACCGCGTCCGCGGCGACCACCGCGTGGAGCACGGGGGGCACGAGTTCCCTCAATCGCAGGATTAGGGGGCTGTTGTCCCGGCAGTGTTTCACCGTGATAGATCCAAACTTTAACGCCGATTACACCCATAGTAGTGTGTGCTTCGGCAAAACCATAATCAATCTTTGCACGCAGTGTATGTAGCGGCACCTGACCTTCGCGATACCATTCGCGACGGCTCATTTCTGCACCACCCAAACGACCAGAGCATTGGATACGAATACCGAGGGCACCGCTCTTCATGGCACTGGTAACTGCCTTGCGCATTGCACGACGGAAAGCCACACGACCAACTAGTTGGTCGGCAACTGACTGTGCAGTAAGGTTAGCGTCCAGTTCTGGGCGCACTACCTCTACAATCTTAACGTCTACAGGATGACCGGCAATCTTTTCCAGTTCTTTGCGAAGCACGTCCACTTCTGAACCTTTTTTACCGATAACGATACCTGGTCTCGCTGTCCAGATTTCGACCTCTACCTTTTCGCCTTTGCGTTCGATGACGATATTTGCCACCGCTGCACGCTCGAGACGTTTTTTCAGGAACTTACGTAGTTCTAGGTCGTTTTCTAGGGTAGCCGCATAATCCTTGCCTGCAAACCAGCGGCTACGGTGCTTTTCGACTATTCCTAGGCGTAGTCCGATAGGTGAAACTTTCTGACCCATGCGTTACGCCTCCTTTCCCGTGTCGGTAGTGTCAAGCTGGATAGTGATGTGACAAGTACGCTTATTGATGCGCTTTGCCATACCCTTTGCTCCTGCGCGGATGCGCTTAAGCGTTGGACCTTCGTCTACGAAGGCACCTGAGACATAAAGCATGTCAGCTTTGATGCTGTCATCCTTATTCTCTGCGTTAGCAACGGCGCTATTCAGTACCTTTTCAATCGGTTCTGATGCAGCACGCGTTGAGAAGGTCAGAATTGTGCGAGCTTCTTCGACGGACTTACCGCGAATAAGATCAATTACGATACGCGCCTTACGAGGCGAGATGCGCACGTACTTAGCGATTGCTTGCGATTGCATGCTCAATTACCTCGCCTTCTTGTCGCCAGAGTGACCACGGAAAGTGCGCGTAGGCGAGAACTCACCTAGCTTGTGTCCTACCATGGACTCGGTGATGTAGACCGGAACATGCTTACGACCGTCATGTACGGCAATAGTGTGACCGACCATCTCTGGAAAGATGGTTGAAGCGCGTGACCAGGTCTTCACAACCTGCTTTTCGCCTGCTTCGTTCATCGCAGCAATGCGGCCGAGTAGGCGCGCCTCTACGAAGGGTCCCTTTTTAAGACTTCTGCTCATAAGTTACCTATGTTCCCTTCTACTTCTTACGACGTCTAATAATCAGACGGCTGCTAGCTTTTTTCTTGCTGCGTGTACGGTGACCCTTAGCAGGTTGTCCCCAAGGTGATACCGGATGACGACCAGCTGACTTGTTCTTACCTTCACCACCACCGTGTGGGTGATCAACAGGATTCATTACCGTACCGCGAACGGTCGGGCGAACACCCATCCAGCGCTTACGACCAGCTTTACCAATAACGATGTTATTGTGCTGTTCGTTACCTACTTCGCCAATAGTTGCACGACAGGTTACCAGTACGCGACGCATTTCGCTTGAAGGCATACGCAGGATGGCATACTTGCCTTCCTTACCCATTAGCTGGATGCTGGTTCCCGCACTACGGGCAAGAGCTGCACCTTTACCTGGCTGCATCTCTACTGCGTGTACTACCGTACCTACAGGGATGTTTGCTAGTGGCAGTGCGTTCCCTGGCTTAATGTCGGCTTCTGGGCCGCTCTCTACCAAGGTGCCTACTTCTAGACCCTTAGGGGCTAGGATGTAGCGCTTTTCTCCGTCACGGTAGTGCAGTAGTGCAATGCGTGCGCTACGGTTCGGATCGTATTCGATGGTTGCCACCTTTGCAGGAATACCATCTTTGTTGCGCTTGAAGTCAATAATGCGGTAGCGACGCTTATGTCCGCCACCCTGATGGCGCACGGTGATGCGACCATTGTTGTTACGGCCACCCTTTTTAGGCAGCGGCTCGAGGAGCGACTTCTCTGGGGTCGTGCAGGTGATCTCTTCAAAGGTAGAGACCGACATACCGCGACGACCAGGAGAGGTCGGCTTATACTTTCTAATAGCCATTAGTTCTCACTCCTAGTTCACGAATAGTTCGATACTATCGCCCGCTGCCAGCGTGACGATTGCTTTTTTCCATGTACGCGACGTACCCTTGTGGAAACGTACGCGACGTGGCTTACCAGTTACATTCATGGTGTTAACCTTCAGCACCTTAACGTCAAAGATTTCTTCAACAGCCTGTGCAATTTGCGGCTTAGTGGCCGTCTTTAGTACCTCAAAGGTGTACTTGTTCTGACCTTCCATCATGTCCATGGATTTTTCAGAGATGATGGGGCGCACGATGATTTGACGAGGATCGTACATTAGTTAAGCACCTCCCCAAGGTAAGTTACTGCTTCCTTAGTTGCAAGAACAGCAGTGTTATCTACGATGTCATAGGTGTTTGCCTCAAACGCGAAAATCGGGCGAACACGCGGAACGTTACGTAGCGACAGGTACGCATCGGTGTCTTCGTTACCTAAGATGATAGTGATTTTCTTATCCTTTAGGCCAAGTGCATCCAGAATCTTGATAGCTTCCTTAGTTGAAGGCTTGTCAAAGTCTAGAGCATCTACTACGAAGAAGTTATCTTCTGCTACCTTAGCTGAGATCGCGCTTTTCATGGCAAGCTTAACGACCTTGTTAGGTACCTTGAAACCGTGGTTGCGCGGAGTCGGTCCAAAGACTACCCCACCACCCTTCCACTGGGGTGCACGAATCGTACCTTGACGGGCACGACCAGTACCCTTCTGACGCCAAGGCTTGCGACCACCACCGCGGACGAGGCCGCGTGTTTTAGTGCTGTGGGTACCAGCGCGAGCTGCAGCCAGCTGACTGCGCACTACCTGATGAACTGCAAACAGATTAGGTTCGATTGCGAAAATCGCCTCGTCTGTCTTGACAGTACCGGCAGCTGCTCCCTTCTTATCTTTAACTTTAAGTGTTGTCATTGTTGTTTTCTCCTACTTTTCGCAAATATTGCAAATACGACAAATATCAGTGCTACTGTGCCGTGATGGTCAGTAGCGCGTTTTTGCCGCCAGGAACGGCACCCTTCACTAGCAGTAGGTTCTGGTCAGTGTCGACCTTTACTACCTTTAGGCCTTGGACAGTAACTTTCTCATTACCCATTTGTCCTGCCATTTTCTTACCTTTAAATACCTTTGCGGGTGTTGCTGCCTGACCAATTGAACCAGGACGACGGTGGAAGCGTGAACCATGTGAACCTGGTCCACCACCAAAGTTATGACGCTTCATAACACCAGCAAAACCTTTACCCTTGCTAACACCTGCTATGTTTACCTTTTCAGCATCTGCAAAGTCTTCGACGGTTAGTACGTCACCCACTTTGTTTTCTGCAGGCGCATCAAGACGAATCTCTGCAAGGTGGCGCTTTGGGTCTACCTTTGCTTTTGCAAAGTGACCAGCACTTGGCTTGTTAACCAGCTTCTCACGGATATCGCCAAAGCCGATTTGTAGGGCATCGTAGCCCTCTTTACCAGCAGTTTTTACCTGTGTGACAACACAGGGGCCAGCTTCGATGACGGTTACTGGAAGAAGGTTACCCTCTTCAGTCCAGACCTGTGTCATCCCCAGCTTGCGGCCGAGTAGCTTTCTTGTCATTACTTAAACACCTTTCTTAATCAGTCGTAGGACACTTCTGGACCCCTTGTCCAGATCCCCAGCGGACTGCTTGAACCTAGTTATGCCTTGATTTCAATCTCTACGCCTGCAGGTAGGTCAAGGCGACCTAGTGAGTCTGCAGTCTTTGGTGTCGCATCGATGATATCGATAAGACGCTTGTGTGTACGAATCTCGAACTGCTCACGACTGTCCTTGTTTACGTGTGGTGAGCGGATTACACAGTAAAGATTGCGTGAAGTTGGAAGAGGAACTGGCCCTACCACTTTAGCGCCTGTCTTCGTTGCTGTATCAACAATCTTCTTAGTGCTCTGGTCTACGATCTCGTGGTCGTAGCCCTTCAAGCGGATTCTGATTCTTTGTGCCACGTTTTTTCCTTCTTCCTATGCTTAGCTAATCTCAGACTTTGCAGTGATTTCTTCTGCAACTGATTTCGGAACTTGCTCGTAAGCCTTAAACACCATGGTGTATACCGCACGGCCTTGCGTCTTTGAACGAAGGTCAGTTGAGTAACCGAACATTTCAGAAAGCGGCACCTTAGCACGAACAACTTGCGCAGTTCCGCGTGGTTCCATACCTTCAATTTGTCCGCGGCGACCACTGAGGTCACCCATTACGTCACCCATGTACTCTTCTGGCGTTACTACTTCTACAGCCATCATAGGCTCTAGTAGCTTTGGTGATGATTTACGAAGTGCTTCTTTGATTGCCATTGAACCCGCAATCTTAAAGGCCATTTCGCTTGAGTCTACGTCATGGTAGGTACCATCAATAAGCTCTACACCAACGTCTACCGTCGGAAATCCTGCAAGGATACCGCTGTTCAATGCTTCTTGCATACCCTTATCAACTGATGGGATGTATTCTTTGGGGATTGCTCCACCAACGATTTTGTTATCGAAGAGGTAGCCCTCGCCTGGATCGCGCGCGATTAGGTTGATGATTACGTGGCCGTATTGACCCTTACCACCTGATTGACGTGCGTACTTAACGTCTACCTTTTGTACGTTCTTACCTGCAGTTTCACGGTAAGCTACCTGCGGCTTACCAACGTTAGCTTCTACCTTGAACTCGCGCAGGAGACGATCAACGATAACCTCTAGATGAAGCTCGCCCATACCCGCGATGATAGTCTGACCAGTTTCTTGGTCAGTACGTACGCGGAAGGTTGGGTCTTCTTCAGCCAATTTGGCAAGTGCGATACCTAGCTTGTCCTGCTCTGCCTTTGTTTTTGGCTCGATAGCAATATCGATTACAGGATCAGGGAATTCCATTGATTCTAGCTGGATTGGCGCATTTTCTGCCGAAAGTGTATCACCTGTGCTGGTATCTTTTAGACCTACCGCAGCTACGATGTCACCAGCGCAAGCTGCGTCGATGTCTTCGCGGCTATTTGCGTGCATCTGCAGTAGACGACCAATACGCTCTTTCTTACCCTTTGTGCTGTTCAGTACGTATGAGCCACTGTCTAGCTTTCCACTGTATACGCGGAAGTAAGTTAGACGACCTACAAAAGGATCAGTCATAACTTTAAAGGCAAGAGCTGCGAAGGGCTCCTTGATATCAGCTTTGCGAGTTTCCTCTTCACCTGTTTTTGTGTTCTCACCAGAGATTGGCGGGATATCAAGTGGTGAAGGCAGGAAGTCAACAACGGCATCTAGCATTTGTTGAACACCCTTGTTCTTAAATGATGCACCACAGATTACAGGGGTGAAGGTACAAGCAATACAGCCCTTGCGTAGTGCTGCCTTGATTTCATCAGCAGTGATTTCTTCATCTTCGAGGATCTTAACCATAAGGTCTTCGTCAGCCTCTGATGCTGCATCCATCATTTCTTCGCGAGCAAGCTGTGCCGCCTCTAGGTATTCTGCTGGGATTTCACCGATGGTTGGGTCGATGTTGTTCTCCCCTTCATTGAAGAAGATAGCATTCATTTCAACCAAATCGATGATACCTACGAACTGATCCTCTGAACCCATAGGTAGCTGAATCTTGACAGGAGTCGCACCTAGGCGATCCTTCATCATGCCCACTACGTTTTCAAAGTCTGCACCAGTACGGTCCATCTTGTTCACATAGGCCATACGCGGTACCTGGTAGCCGTCTGCCTGACGCCAGACTGTTTCTGACTGGGGTTCTACTCCACCAACTGCGCAAAATACAGCTACAGCGCCGTCTAGTACGCGCAGTGAACGCTCTACCTCTACGGTAAAGTCTACGTGGCCTGGGGTGTCGATAATCTGGATGCGATAGTCGCCCCAGAAACAAGTAGTTGCAGCAGAAGTAATGGTAATACCACGTTCCTGCTCCTGCACCATCCAGTCCATGGTTGCGCCACCGTCGTGTACCTCACCCAGTTTGTGAGTTTTACCTGTGTAGAACAGGATGCGTTCTGTAGTGGTCGTTTTACCAGCATCAATGTGTGCCATGATACCGATGTTACGTGTTTTATCTAATGAAAAATTTTGTGCCATGATTCTATGTAATCCTTACCCTCTACCAGCGATAGTGCGAGAATGCACGGTTCGCTTCGGCCATCTTGTAAAGATCCTCGCGCTTTTTGATTGACGCGCCTGTTTCTTCGGCTGCGTCCATGATTTCAGCTGCGAGACGTTCGGTCATTGACTTTTCGCGACGCTTACGCGAGAAATCTACCATCCAGCGGATTGCCAGTGTGGTGCTACGACGAGCATTTACCTCTACAGGTACCTGGTAGGTTGCCCCACCAACACGCTTAGGACGTACTTCAAGGGTTGGGCGCACGTTGTCCATGGCCTTCTTGAAGACGGTTAGCGGGTCTTGCTCTGTCTTTTGTTCGACGATGTCGAATGCGCCGTATACGATGCCTTCGGCGACTGACTTTTTGCCGTCCCAAAGGATTTTGTTAATTAGTTGTGTAACGAGGCGATTGTTATAGCGCGCGTCGGGAGTTACTTCGCGGCGCTCTGCTGCTGCACGTCTGGGCATGGTTTATTTCTCCTTCTTTGCACCGTAGTGGCTGCGGCCTTGCGCACGATTTGCCACTGGAGCTGCGTCTAGCGCTCCGCGAACTACTTTGTAACGAACACCAGGTAGGTCCTTAACACGACCACCACGAACCAGCACGATGGAGTGTTCCTGTAGGTTATGACCAATGCCTGGGATGTAGGCAGTCACTTCCATGCTGTTTGAAAGACGCACACGGCAAACCTTACGAAGCGCAGAGTTCGGCTTTTTGGGCGTAGTAGTGTACACACGAGTACACACACCACGCAGCTGAGGGTTACCCTTCAGCGCCGGCGTCTTTGACTTTACTTCGGCCTTTTTACGGCCCTTCCGTACTAGCTGGTTAATAGTAGGCAAAACTTATCCTTTCTGGTATGCGAGTTTTCCGGTCCCCGCATTGTTTCTATATATTGCGCGACAGGGCGTTCCCCCTTTGCCCTCTGTTTAAAGTGCCCTGTTGTGAGTTCTGTACAGTAGCAAAGTGCGTCCCATACAGCTTTCAGGCACAAAAACACAGCAAAAGCCGACCCTTAAAAAGTCGCGATGTACAAATATACTCGTGTTATGGTGTGAAGTCAAACAACACGCACCCGAGCGTGTCTATGGTGTGGGAGCAACCTAAGATATTAGCGCTCAAACACCCAAAGTGAGAAAGGTGCAACACTGGGCATTCATTTGCGCCAAGATGAACGCTCACTCATCAAGCATTAACGCCGCCTTAGATTCTTTCAGCTTCTTGACTTCCTCACGCTCAATTGACTGAACACTCCTCTCGGGCGTTGGCAAGTTCTCTGGTAGAGTTGTTCCTAACTCCAACATGGTCGTGCGGATTTTCTCTGCAACCCTGTAGTGAGTGTCATTGGCATCTGCGGCTATTGCAACCTCATCTATTTTCAACTTTTCTTCAGTTTGCGTTATGCGAAACAGATTAGCTGCTAGTTCAGTACTTCCCATAAAGTCAAGGATCTTTTCGTTTCCACTCAGCCCTTTTCTATTATGTATATCGGCGACAGTTAACCCACCATAAAGACCTTTGTAGCCAGAATTCTGAAAGATTGCAAACTCTTCATCAGTAATAACTCCAGCATTACGAGCAACTTCTGCCAAAAGAATGTTCCATTGCCTGACGTTGCCGCGAACGACAAGTCTCTTATTGTCTTCATCAAGCTGATTAAAAGCATCTGCAAGTTCTTGTCTTCGTGTCTGAATAGCAAAGTAGGTCTGAGCTAGCGCTATTATCTCTTTGCGTGGATCACCATTCTGAACAATCAAATAGCAAGCATAACGGTTGAGCTTGTAATCAGTGATTGATTTCTCTGCTCCTGAGCCTAACTTAACCATTTTGTTGACCTCAACAAAATGGTCTTCAATGCTGTGTCCGCTGTTCTTGCACGCAATCATGGCACGCTCAATTGCTTTGTGGAAATTCCTCCATTCCGTGTACTGCAAGACTTCTTGCAAGTCTCGAGCTGACCAAGACTCATTCCCCGCATCATCGACCTGCTTGATGTCCTCAAATAACTCATATTCGGAGGCTTCTAATCTAACCATTCTCTACTCTCTTTCTGACCCCCATCATAAAGAAATAAACGATTGTTCGATAATACTAGATAAGACAGACATCAACAAGCAAACAAATTGTGGAAATTTATAAATGAAATGCTCAGGTTGGCTGTTAAATCAATCGCAATTTTGCCAAACTTGACGCAACCTTTGGCACCCAAACTCATATTTGTGCTTTTTCATTGATCAATAAGGCAAGAATCCATTACGACACAACTCTAAAACTCCCATGCTATTAAGATGTCACCAGTGCTCGTTTTGGAACTAGAAAAAACGACACAACTCTAAAACTGACTAACCCAAGGAAATTGGCGGGTTGCTGTTTTGGAACTAGAAAAAACGACACAACTCTAAAACGATCCATCGGCATTTCCAGCATATCTAATGGTTTTGGAACTAGAAAAAACGACACAACTCTAAAACCGCATACACGACTAACTCGCGCTATTATAGGTTTTGGAACTAGAAAAAACGACACAACTCTAAAACCACATAAGAAACTACAGACAGCACTCATAGTTTTGGAACTAGAAAAAACGACACAACTCTAAAACACAAACGCACTGATTCCGTCAAATTCTTCAGTTTTGGAACTAGAAAAAACGACACAACTCTAAAACTTGGCATAGCCCATGTTTCTCTTGTCCACCGTTTTGGAACTAGAAAAAACGACACAACTCTAAAACTGAAAGGGCATATAAGAATGAAAACTATAAGTTTTGGAACTAGAAAAAACGACACAACTCTAAAACCTCAAATGTCTAGAGTTTACGCAAGACAACGAACTTGCTAGCCGAAGTCTAGTTCCCTTTTTAGTTATCAAGATACATAAATGCTAACACAGATTATCCTGTGCTAGACAGATAATCAAATCTATCCTCATCGACTACCAGTTTACGCTCTCCTTCGTGCGACCATTCACTTTCTGCTGACTCAATAATCAATGTGGAAACTTTTTGGTATAAGCAGTAATCTACGAAATTGTAAAATTCTTCCTCAGTTAGAAATCCTTTCAGATTGATAAACAAAATTGCGTCCCAAATTTGAAGGTCTGCAACCAAATCAATAATTCCTATAATGCGCTCAATAATCGAATTGCTCTCGTCTAGAGCTATTTTGAAATTTATCATTCTAAGATATCTTTCGAGAGAAAATTCACCCTCGAAAGAGACTCTGCTCTCGAAGCTCATCAATTGCTCAGAGAGAACCTCCATCATTTGTCCAAATGCTTGCTGAGAGCGCTCTCTCAACTCTTCATCAAGAACAAACTCCCCGATTAAAGATTTATGCAGCCTTGAAGTAATCTTCCTTGCACTTGCGTCAAAGGTCAGAAAATCAGCAACGTAGAGAAAGCGAGAAAATGAGGTATCCCTGCCCTCTTCTGTTGAAAGTCGGAATTCTGACGGTTGTTCATCTTGTTCTACCGCCCCGACAAATTCTTGCGCAACTCGCGCAAATAGTGGGCGGTGCAAAATTTCAAGGGTCGCAACTTTATCCATATCAATGGCAAGGGGAAGTTCTCCTGATGATAAAAATAACCTCATAGAATTATCAACCTATCTGTCGAATTTTCATTAAGCGTATGAACTTCTCCTACAAGATTTTCGATACTTGAGAATTGCTTCTCTGTGATTACAAGCAGCTGGATAAGCCCTTTTGGTGGCAGTTCTGACCTGACACGAGCCTTTAGCAATTCAGCTGCACTTAAATTCATGACGAGTTTTGTGTAGACGGATTGCTGCATCATAAAGAATCCCTCCTTTATAAGATATTTTCTAAAACGCGTGTAGTCACGTCGCTGCTTCTTTGTCTCAACAGGCAAATCAAAAAACACTATAACCCTCATGAATCGAACTCGCACGCTGTATCCAAGAAACGCATAGCGTCAGGTCGATTTTCCGTTACGCAACTCAAAGCATCACGTACAAATAAGCGCGCGATTCTTGACAGGTAATGATGTTGTCCATCAAATAAATACTGTTCACTCAATAAGCCAAGTAATTTCTCCTTCGTTGCCCAGTTAAATTCAGACGGAGATATATCGTAGACTAGGCGATCAACAAGTGGCCGAAATGGCTCGACTAAATCACAGGACAAATTAAATTGATTATATTCACTGCGATGATTAATCCCTAGTTGGGTAAGATAGCCATGTGCCACAATCTCCTTACTTATTGTCGATATAAGCACCATGTATCCGTAGTTGAGAGCGTCATTAATGGGGCACTCTGTACCGCGATAGAATTGCTTACCAAATAAACAATTAAAATATACTTTTGCAGCATGTCCTTCACGGTTGGTCTCATCCCCATCTTGCACCTGTTCAGCAAAGGCAAGTAGCTCGCTCCACCCGCCTCGTCCAAGTACATAGAGGTTTTCAGCCTGTGCACGTATCTTCGCAGAAACCGTACGTCGCCATGCACGACGCTTCGTCTCATCAGACCATTCCACCTGCTGAGCAACTCTCTTGCTTGCATTATGTGAGCCGTACAAGGGCAAGGCCTGCAAAAGAGGATTATGCTTTTCATCACAAAAAATAACATTAACCTTCCGCTTTGCAAGCTCACAAAGCAAGTATGCCGTAACAGTAACTGCAGTCGTATCGAAAACAACAGTATTAATTTCTGACAAGTGAATCATTGAAGTTTCGTCGCCAAAGACAACCATGTAGTCGTTTTTGTAGCTACATTTACAACGCTGCGTTATGACAACCGTGCGAAAGCTCATTTAATTAGGGGCTCGGTATCTCTTTTCGTATACACCTGTTACAGACTGGTCAAGAAATTCTACATCCTTAAACTTGCCAAAGGTGAACCGAGCAAGGCGACCCATGCGATCTCTGAGCGTACCAACTCTAAATCTAGCAAAATTTCCATTAGAAGGATTAGCCGAGGTCACTTTAAGCAATTCTTGCAAGAGCCTCTGCTTATCCTCTGAAGTCAACAACGCAAAATCCTCAACGCCTTCTAAAATTCGACTTCCAGTACTTTCAAAAATTGGATAATATCTCTCTATCGTATTAGCAAGCAGTTCATATAGCCTAATAGCCTGCTCATCAAAATTGTCAGATGGACTCTCCTCCTTCAGAACATCACTGAGGCATTTTTGATCTTCATATGAAAGAAACAGTTGACGAGCATTATGAACTTCGTTCGCGCTCGAAATATAAAGGGGGCTACCATTGCAGTACAAAGCTTGCCCAGCCTTTACGTTCGTGCGCAGAATGCGAACATCACTATAGTTTTGCTGCAAAAAGCTATTTGTTGCATGAGTGCCACAAATAGCTATGCGGACTGGAATAGAAACAAGCTCTACTTTTCGTTTTTTTGCTGACTTCTGATAGTCAATGAGCACAGAGTGAGATTCTTTTCCACCAGAATATCCACCGTACTTCTCAACACTAAGCCCCTGTTTCTTGGGGATAAGTGCTCTAATTCCTGCATCAGGCGAATATAGCGTTTCATCATAGAATGCTCCACTCCTAGTGGATGGCTTCTTTGTAATAAAATAACGCTTCTCCTCCATTAGCTTGCGCAAGCTTCGCTCAAGCTCTTCACCATCCCAAATAATCTCGCCCGTCTCTGTATTAACGTGACTCTTCGGGAATTGGTTTACGAACATGCCAAAACGAGATTTGCGCTCATTCTGAGCAAATTTCATATACTCGCCATGGTTGGACTCACTCCGCCACTTCGGATAACGCCTCTGTATAAATAATCCCATTAGGGCAGTCAAATAAGCATCCATGGCGTGATGAGTATCATTTAATTCACGAATCTTTGGCAGTGCTAGTCGCTTGCGCAAGTCAGAGATTTCACCAGCCTTAATGCCATGGATTTCGCTTTCAGAATGCAGGGTATGTAGGATTTCAACAACATGCTTATTAATTTGACGCGTCTCTACCAACTGTCTCGCAATAAAACGTTCAATCTGATGCTCATTGAACTCATGACGAGTCAAATTATTGTACTTTTTGCTTCCAATCAGCTTCTTTCCTTGCAGCGTACGCCAAAACCAACCCATACTATGGCGAACATCATCATTTATCGTCAAAGAGTCACCCTTCACCTGGTTACATTCCGAATGCACCAGAGCGAGATTTTCAAGGCTGTCATCCTTTGTAAGGGATTGCGGAATTATATGGTCAACTTGATATCTGTTTAACCTGTCAATATGAATATCTTTCCCGCAGTACAAGCATTTACCCAATTGTGTGAAATATAGATATAGGGCACGGTCATCAAACGCCTTTTGATTGCCTTTTCTTGCATCGAATTCTGCAATAATATCCTGGTAGTCGGAGTCGCTACGAACTGCCTTCAGGAGCTCCTCAAGTCTATTGTACCTAGACACAGTTCGCTTCTTTTCTTGTTCCCCACGCGCCATTTCGATAAAAATGTTTTCGGGAGGAGCTCCCATGACCTGCACGAGCTCTTTCACAATAAGTAAAGCTTGCCATATGCCACGCTTCACTGCAGGAGATGCCACAAGGTCATCTAGCAATTTTGGAGAAAGGGTGGGGTTTATCCCAATATTTTCTTCATTGGTCTGTTCAATCAGCTCTGCAAAACCATATTCCTTAGCATTTATGATTTCCATAAAATTCATTCGAGTGTCACACATTATCTTGATGATGGATACCTTTTCGCCAAAGCGATTTTGAACCCTTAAGCCAGAAAGCAATTTTTTACTTAATCGTCCCCAACCCTTATAGCGCAATTTTTGAATGGCTTTTAATTGTGGCTTAGTAATTTCTGGGTACCCTCGCTCAACCTTAGCCTTCAGCATATCTTTCTCATTGAAGAGGGTTGCCCACAAAATGATGTCTTCACAGCGCCCAATATTTTCTTCAGCTTTGCCATCAAATATTTTCTGCATGTCAATGAGTACCGAACGACTGCTGGCGAATTCTGTTTCTTTTTGCGTACCCGTAATTTTTATTGACGTATCTCTAGGATGATGATTCTCATTGATTAGCCAATCTGCAAAAGCTTTGTGGGTTACCTTTTTTCGACTTGTAAAAAGTTCATTAAAGGCTTGCTTCTTAACGTCAACCGAAATAGGTTTTCCGTCAATACTGACCTTGTTTAGCTCATTCAATAACTCAAAATCTTGGTACAGGATTGAATGTTTAGGCAAAACATCTTCGCCCAGCAAATAGGTACAGGTACCTGTCATTCGAGTGATGAAGTCTTCTGCTGTCTGTTCACGGTCAATTACTTCATTGAAGTTCCATGGAGTAATTTTTTCACCCTGCACTCTACGAGTCAGCCAATCAAAGCGGTCAGACTCTAGGGCGTCTGGATTATAACTAAGCGGACCTACAAAATAAGGAATGCGAAACTCCAGTATCTGCACCAACCTGTGTCTGTGCTCCCCATCGACATAGCCAGCTTTAAGCGCTGGATAGTACACGCTCTGGTTTTCAATGATTGTGTCCATCTCTTGAGAGTGCAATTGGTAAGGAATTGCTCCATTCTTTCTGGTGCGCAGCTTGACTAAAAAGGTGTCTGATTCGATAGCTGCTAGTAACTTTTCATGCTTTGTGTTTGCGTGAGCTTCTTCTGGCATACCTTCTAGTAGACTTTTGGCTGCTTTGATAAAATCTTCTCGCTTGCACGCATATCCTTTACGTTCAGAATCTTTACGAGTGGAATTTTCTCCAATAATGTAATTGGGATAGTTTTTAAGATTCCCGCCCTCTTTGCGAAACATTTCATTATAGGAGTCAGGAATGAAATCACGAACAAGGTCTTTGAAGTCTCTTAGCTGTTTAGCGTGCTCATCATAACGCTTAACCATTGCACTTGAGATACCCTCACAGCCGCCTAGTATCTCATCAAGAACTGAAGCGGAGTATGCTCTACCCATCAGTTCAAGCACAACTTGAGCATCCTCATCAGAAACTTGAGCGATATCGCTTTCTAAGTCCTCTGAAGATAAAGCAAGCTCCGTTTTTTCAACGCCTTCAAAAGAGAAAAGTTTCGTTGCATCAAATTTAGAACCAGCTAAAGCCTTCCCAAATTCTGCTGCAGATATTCTTTCGCAGCCCTGAGCAACTAGCGTATCGCGAATCACGGTGCGCGTGTCCATTCTCCCCAGAGACATATCAGCAACTGCAATCTTTATTGCCTTGACTGTTTCTTCTGTGCAATCCCTATCATCATTAGGCATCATGAAGCGAAAATAGGCATTAGTCGCCTCTCGAACCTCTTCCTCTAGATTGCCCTCTGCCGAAAGAGCTTGTCCTTCATATAAAAAGTTGCCACGGTACTTCATGATGTGATGTAGGGCAAGATAGACTAATCGGAAATCAGCCTGTTCTTTAGTTTCGAGGAGATACTTCCGCAAATGATATATCGTGGGGAACTTCTTATGGTAAGGCTCACCGTCAACTGAGACATTTTTCAAGAGAAGTGCTAGGCCATTCTGAGCCTGTCGGTCTTCCTCCCATAGAGCACTCTCTTTCATCTTGCGAAAGAAGTCAGCATCGACCTTTTGCATGTTTGCTGAAAGCATCTCTTGCATCATGTTGAGACGATGACGACGGCGAACATAGCGGCGGCGAGCAGATCTCTTCATCCGTCTATCAGCTGCATGACTTCCCTCTTCAAAAAGGCGTACTCCCCAAGCTGGCTTGCCCTTAACCTTAGCAAGAGTTCCATCTGAATGGGCAACGCTCCATCCCACTCCCGTAACACCGATGTCGAGTCCAATACTGTAGTTCTCAAGCGACTTCTTCCCCATTGGTTTCCCTCCGCACGTTGTAACTAATAGTGCTTTTGAATTGTCTATGCTATTATAATGTATGTCGAACTAGAAAAAACGACACAACGAGTTAAAATAAAGCGAAAGCTTACCCGTGGATAAAACCACCAAAAAGACGCCTCGAGCGTCTTTTTTATTGAGTTCGCGTGGCGCACCGTCACGTCCGCTCAACAATGGCCGCATACCTATCTGGGTCACAAACTTCGCACCACATGGGTTTTATGTTTATGCCTCCCGTTAGCATGCTGAACTCACGATTCTTCTGCATGCAATCACAGTTGCGTTTGACCTTCATTTTAGCAGCATCTTTGGTGAGGTTTTGAGGCACAGGTATTACCGTGATAAGCACATCTTGTTTTTTATCAACCAGCCACAAGTGATTGCTGTACACAATCGGATACGCGAAGAACTTTCGGCCATAAATCTGAGAATCAACCCATTTACGCAGCCTGCCCTTCATGTCCCCGTGATGAATACCTCTCTCTTTTGCCTTGTCAAAAGACGCCTCTGTTGATTTCTTGTTCAGACCTGTGCGTTGACGTATACGCTTCTTGCCGTGCTTTGATACTCTACTCATGATTTTCTAACATTTGACTAGTTATCTTACAGCTCATGGCGCTACTTCCCATTTTTTAGAATTCAATCTTTATACTTTTCATGCATCTTATTAATGGTGTCTTTTATTTTTTCTCGCAGTTCTACAGGCTCCAGAATTTCTATAGCACTACCATACTGCAACGCCCAGTATTCCATTGCTTGTTGACTTGCTTTAACAACTACGTTGACTCCTTCTTCTGTTTCTTCGCCAAACTGCGCGGAACCTCCAAACCAATCAAGAACATCTCCAACAATGTTCGGGTGACTGATTTTGTCAGCATAGAAAGTCACAGGGACAACTTTATCGGCATACATATAGATAAGTGGCTTTGTATATGCAGGCAAATCTAATCTTCCCTTCTTGAGAGGAACGTCAGGAAAGTCCGCTAAGGGCCGAACTCTTTCATTCTGGAGCAGTTTGATTTCGTGCATACGATCTACCCGGTAATGCACCAAGTTATCTCGATTATCTTGAGCGCATATGAGGTAGCTTCTGCCATTACTGATTATGAGCTCATAGGGACTAACCCTATACACATGCGGCTCACCATGCTGATTATTTCTGCTATAGCTATACGTGCGGTCAGTTCCTAATCGCATGTAATGGAAAGAAACTCTACATCCGACCTCGATTGCTTCACATAGCTCTTCAAAGTTAAGGATAATTTGCTTATTTTCAGGCTGATCTTTTGAAAGAAAGTAGTTAATTTTGACGTGTTCGCTTGCTAGGTTGCTCTTTAGTCTAACAACAATCTCACTACAGTGATCAAAGGCCATAGACTTAGACGACGAAAGAAAGCCATTTATCAGCATGGACAGCTCGCCACTAGAAAAATCATGCTCATAATACCAGGCACTGGGTTTTCCTATCCGATGTTTATCACGTCTCACCTTAAAGTGGTAATTCATTAATGCATCTAGGCTGTTTTTAATTGCGCTTCTACTAATATCTACTTGATAGACACTTTTTAACTTTCCTTGTATCTCTTTTTGGTTAAGTCTATGGTTAACATCGGAGTACTTTTTCAAGACTCGAAGAATGTACAAGATATAGAGCTTTTCGGGTACGTTGCTGGACATTCATGCTTCCCTTCATGATGCAAGCCTGATGCTATACGGTTATGCGTTACTTACTCGCCAGACAAGAGTCTTCCCTCCGTGCATCTTTTATTCTGACAGCAATCCCAATCTGACTTTCTGGTTCGACTTCAGGTGAGGTCCGATTAACAAAGGTCTCAAATGTGCCTTCATGTCCAAAGTAGAGAAACTTACTAATTTCTCGGTTGTCACTGCGAGGAATAAAGCTTATTCTTCTACCTTCAAATATTACTGCAACTGCATTAGCATTTATCCTAGCAGAGAGCATGCAGTGAAATTGCTGCATGAACAGCGATTATTAAGATTTAGCACACTTTAGTAAAAATGTGATGCTACTATTAGGGCAACTTAGTCTTTATCGTATAGAGAGGATGCCATTATGCCAGTGAGTGAAAGAGGGTTTGAGTACGAAATGCCTAAAGAGATTGAAGAGCTAATCACTAAAGACTTTTGCAAAGAATTCTACCGTCAACTTGAAGCCACATTTTCTACCCAAGATTTATCTACCTTCAACAGCCTTGCATGGGATAGCATTGAGTGTTCTGTTGGATGGGCAAAAGCGTTCGATACAGTAAGTGATAAGTTGTGCCCAGAGCTTAAATCTTACGTTCATTCTTTAGAGTGGTACGACAGTGATATGTTTGCTGGAAAGGTAACCTCTGTCCTTTGCGATTATGGCCTTATTGAACTTAATGAATAGTTCTCCGTGAGATGGAATCAAGAATCTTATCAGCGTGCTCAATATGGGATTGCCCTTCTCAGATAAAGTTTTATGTAGAGCCTCACGAGACAGTCCAGTGGACTGAGCAAGGTTGCCCATACTTCATGCACGACCTAAGTGAAATGCACATGCTACACGTCACTGACTGTTTCTTGAATAGAAGCGTCCCGACGGAATGCGGCAAGGGCGCTTAAGAGCATTAGTGTTTGAAGTATTGCCCCTGCAACTGCCCAGGCTGCAAGAATCACGGATGGAGCAAGAACTGGCCGAAGAAGGTCTAAGCTATACTCAACCATAAAAGTACTTACTGCCCAAACAAGGATTGCAACAGTCAAAACCACCTCATAGACCGAGCTATTCCAACGAAAAATAAGGGTTTTTGTCGTAAGCACATAGGCAGCGAGATATGCGGCATAGGCTAATATCAGAATATAAATTGGCACGGTAATCAGTGAAGCGAGTGACTCAGCAAAGGGGAAAGTAAATGGAATAATCCAAAAAGTATTGACAAGCACTGACCCAAGAAGAGCATTTGTTATCCCAAGGATACCCACAATTACTCTAACTGCAATCAGCCAAGCCAAAGCTGTCCATACAGAAATAGGACGCATCCAATAATAGAAGCTGGCCACAAGTAAAACTGAGCCTATCACACCTGGAATAAAATAAAGTTCAGGTATCGCAGATAGCCCCAATAACAGCATCCCAGATATGTATAAACTTACAGGCCTTTTGGCATGCGAGATCTCACTAGGAACACGAGAGAGTACGTCAACCATATTGAACCAGTAAGCCCTGACTATCCTACGGAGTTTTCCCAAAACTTAAAGATTCCCGTCTCCAATAGATCAAATTATTTTCCTAGGACAAAGCACACGGTAACCCGCACATTGCAAAGAGCAGGCAATCTCTAGTCGTACACTTCATGGTCACGTGTCACCCTTTGTCACTTTGTGTCACTTCTTGTCACTTTCAGCGTGAAGCATTAGACACAGAGTGTCAATATTTCTCGCCTCAACTTATTGTTTCGGCACTTAAGTTGAAATGCACTCAAGAAGGTGTTTGACATTACCCTTAGGGCAAGGTTTATGCTAGATGCATGGACGAGCAACAGATATACACAATCGGCCAGCTAGCAAAACTGGGTGGTATAACCACTAAGACCCTACGTCACTATGATCGCATTGGGTTGTTGCGTCCCAGTAATCGCAGTAATGCTGGGTACAGGCTATACAGCAGCAAGGATGGACGCAGATTTGCGGAGATACTTGCTTACCGTGCAATAGATATGCCACTTAATCAAATTACGCAGGTGCTGGATGGGTCAGACTCTTCTACTTCCACTCCTGTCTCCATTCCTGCTTCTACCTCTGCCCCTGCTAGCAAACCTACCGAAAAACACGGACGTGCGGATAGGTTGGTAGCTCACCTACAGAACTTGCAAGGTGAGCGCAAGAAGCTAGATGGCCTGATTCGTCATATTGAGGAAATGTTGCTACATGAACAGGAAGGAGCTCCTATGAGCACCCACGATGAACTAAATGGATTTACTAATGATCCTCACCACGATGAAGCGAAAGAGCGTTGGGGAAATACCGACGCATGGCAAGAAAGTCAACGCCGTATCAAAGGATATACAGCTCAGGACTGGAACCGTTACAAAACTGAAGCTGCTGATATCAACGATCGATTTGTTGCGTTAATGCAGGCAGGAATCTCGGTCGATAGCGCAGAAGCTCGTGCATTAGCTGAAGAGCATCGTCAGCTGATTAGTCGCTGGTTCTATGAATGTCCACCAGAAATGCATGCCAATTTTGGTGCAATGTGGGAAGCAGATCCTCGCTTCAAGAAAAACATCGACGAAGCAGGAGCGGGCTTAAGTGAATACATGACAGCAGCATTCAAGGCTGCTGCTAGGTAATCTTAAAGATATACTAAGTGTGAATTCGTTATTTCGCACGAATCAACTAAAAGAAAGGGCAAACCTGTGAGCAAAGAAAATGCGCGCATAAAAGAGTTTTGGCAAGGGTTTCTGAAGGCTAAAGAGCTCGATAGTTCTACCCCATATTATGAGAGCTTCTATTTTGCCAATGAAGAATGGGCGGACATACTGCTAGGACTTGTTATCGAGGGCACAAAGACAGCCACCTGTGGATGTAAGCTTTCCTATGAGGCTGAAGAACAGCAAATGCCACGCGTAGGCGACTACAGCATCGTCACTGATTTCTCTGGCGTTCCCCACTGCGTAATCCAAGTCACGAAAGTAACCGAACTACCCTTCAACGAAGTCACCTGGGATATGGCAAAGCTCGAAGGCGAAGATGAAGTTCTAAAGACCTGGCAAGATGGCCACAGGCACTTCTTCCAGCTAGAAGCCGAAGAATACGGGTTCACCTTCACAGAGGATACACCCGTAATCTTTGAGAACTTTGAAGTTGTGTACAGAGGTTAAAGCCAGAACTACTGTGGCATATTAGGGTTACTACTATTATTAGCACCGTGGCTAATAGCACCCTTGACCTTCTTAATTGCGTTGTTGGCTAAGATAAAGCCAATCCCACTCAAGATAGCTGCAGCAGCGCCAATCATAGCCGCAAGAGCAATGTCACCAAACATCATGCTTCCCATTGCAAGACCAATCACGCCCACAATAATCAAGATAATACCGATAACTAACATGCGAATCCCCTTTTCTTAAGAACGACTCAATCATATAACTGCAGCGACGAAGTCGTACATACAATTGCAGCCCAGTATACAATAGCAGGAACAAATATTACCCTCCAGCCTAAAACAAAAGGGCTGTCAGACATACTTCCTCTACGGAATCCGATAGTATGGACGCTAGATTGCCAGACCAGCAGAACAAACATAACAAAGAAAGAAATAATCTATGCTTTTTGAATATAACCTTGACGCACCACGGGAAGACTTTTACTGTATCACTCTACAACTTCGTGAAGCTGTTGCACGCAGTGATGTCAGTAGTGGGATCGCTGTAGTGTACTGCCCTCACACTACGGCAGGAATCACCATCAACGAGAATACTGACCCTGATGTGGTGCCTGACCTGCTACTAGGCCTGCAAGAAGCTTTCCCTGACCGGGCGGAGTTTGTCCACGCAGAAGGCAATAGCGCTGCACACTTGAAGGCCTCTGCAATAGGCGCAAGCGAGACAGTGATTATCGAGAACAGTCAGCTACTGCTGGGAACCTGGCAAGGCATCTACTTCTGCGAATTCGATCCGCCACGTAAACGAAAGTTCTACGTGAAGGTGATTGGACACTAGGATAGAAAAGGAATACATTTCCTGTGAGTTGCACATGATGCCGTGGTTAGTCCTTTAGCAATCGTGCGGCATGAAGGACGGCCTCTTCGTCAACAAGAGTTCCCTCTAAATAACGATGAATAATACTAGAAATCAAGGTTTGATAGGGTACACCCTCACGTTGTGAGCGCTCTTTAACTCGGTCCAAGTCGTATTGAGATATGCGGATATTGATGCTCTTGTTTTTATTTCTTTTTATTTCTGCTAACGTAGCCTCAAGGCGTTCTTTTTCTTCTCCCTCTAGTGGCACAAATTGTTCAGCTGCATCTTCTATTGACTGCTCAAAGCTGTCCAGTTTTACCTCATTCATTGTCTTGGCCTCCGTATTGCTTTTGGAATTTTCTGCTAGGATACACTGTTTTCAATACAATGTTTCCCTTCATATCGGTTACGTAAGGAACAACATGGATGTAGTTCCTGTACCTACATAAAACAATCTTCTGGTCATCTCGATTTGGATTTTTGAAAGCAGCAACATACTCATCCTCAGCGATCATTTCTGCAAACACATCAAACGATAGGCCTCGTTCTACAACTTTACTGGGCACAGAAAGTTGCGCGGCCGCCTCTCCTGACGCGCATACTGAAGTACGTTCTGTCAGGCTGACTCACAATCAGGTGACCAGCAAACAACAAGTTCTAGAAGGAGATACACATGAAAATCAGTCCCTATCTATCATTTAATGGAAATTGCACCGAAGCCATTGCACTTTACGAAAAAGCATTTGGCACAAAAGCAAACATCGAACTATACAAGGACGCACCTGCAGGAATGGAGTCCCTAGGGCCAGCAGATCAGGTCTTTGACGCTCAGCTCAAGATTGGTCATGACACCATCATGCTTAACGATGTCATGACTGGGGACACCGCTAAATTTGACGGCAACATCATGATTGCCATCACATTTGACGCAGTTGATGCCCCTGAGATGCTCGAAGCATTCGACACTTTAAAAGAGGGCGGTCAGGTCTTCATGGATATCTGCGAAGTTCCTTGGAGCAAGTGTTTCGGCGTCCTTGTTGATCGATTTGGCGTGAAGTGGAATATCTGCCAAAACTAGTCCACTAAAACCGAAGTGGTCGGCCTGCATGACAGCTTGCATGCCGGCTTACACTAAAGCGCTCCCTTAAAAGCACCAGCTTCAATCCCCGCGAAAGTTGGTGCTTTTGGAATTAGGCGATACAATCAATCTAGAGACTAACACGCGCAGACCTCCAAATCTTCAAGTGCGACCATAGACAGGAGCATCCATGAACCAACTGGACAGAATGAATCAGGCCATTGACTACGTAGAGCAAAACATCACAGGTGACCTAGATCTGCCTAAGCTAGCGCAGATTACTCACTGTTCGACCTACAACTTCCAGCGGATGTTCTCAATGGTCACAGGCATTACGATCACTGAATACGTGCGTCGCCGTAGACTGACGCTTGCAGCACTGGACTTGCAGGAAGGAGACATCAAGGTTGGTGATGTCTCTTTGAAGTATGGATATGACTCCCCCACTTCATTCGCGCGGGCGTTTCAGGCCGTGCATGGGGTGACTCCTAGCGAGGCGAAAAAGACCAACATGAACCTGAAGGCCTTTCCGCGGATGACCTTCCAGATAAGCATCACAGGCGCGAGCGAGATGGACTACCGCATCGTAACCACGGAACCTTTTAAGGTGTTTGGCATAGAGGAGCTTGTGTCCACTACCGGCGAAGACTATTTCCAGCATGGCGGGAAAGCCTGGGAGCAAATCTGGGAGACTAGCTTTGTCAACGGCAAGCATGAGCAGCTAAAGATAGCCGCTGGTACTGAGAAGCCAGCCCATTACGACACGATGTTCGTACGCGAAATGTGGCCGGTACATGCCTTGATGAACTACCGAAAGGTTAACGACACGACCTACGGCTATATGCAGTGTAGCTTTGTAACTGGTGATAGTAAGACAGATGGCTATACCGTGATAGAGGTTCCCCAGACGACCTGGGCAGTGTTCCCTACAGGCATGATGTCCTGGCATGACATAGGTGCTGCGATTGATGAGCTATACAAACGCTTCTATAGTGAGTGGCTGCCGACCTCAGACTACGAGAGTGTCATCGGACCTGAATTTGAGATGCACAGTGGGAACCTGGAAGAAGGCAATATAGAGCTCTGGATGCCGGTGCGCAGGAAATAGTGGAGGGCAATTGGGGCTCATATAGCAAGTTCCCTCAAGAGGGGATTTGGGCAATTCACTTTTCAGGATTTACTCTATCGTCATCATTAATCCTGTGAGTAGGAAATACTCAGTTCTTGAGATACTGCCGAAAGACGCTGATCTTTACACCTTCTTTTTATTAAAGGCTGAAGGGGTTAATCTGTAGGCTTCCTTTTTATCTGACTTTGTAACATATCGTGTAGCAATGCGCTGGTTACAGCTAGGACAAAACAGCGCGCCATGGTACTGTGAAAAGTCGACAGTGCCATCTATAATGCGATCGTTATACATCTTTACAAGATTACTATTGCCGACCTTCTGATAATTAGCGATAAGGCACTTACAGTACGCACAACTAACGCGCAAGACATGACTGCCCCGAACTTTCCTGCAGTTTGGATTTGGTAAATCTTCACAATGGTAGCCCTATGCTTTACTGCCTACTGCTTGTAAGATCCTAGACTTCTCCACGAAAGAACTCCCTACTTAGAATCCTGTAATGCCAATCACTTTAAACCAGCGCTATCAATGATAACTGCTATACGGATTGTGTCTATACAAAGAATTTAGAGAAGACAAAAAAGTAGCGACGACCGTTAGGTCATCGCTACAATCCTTCTTAATTGCACCCGTCAACCCAAAGGCGAGCACTACCTCAGTATACTACTTTCATGCTGCAAATTGAAGCACAAGACTACTGACACTTTTGTCAGTAAACAACGCCTTGCTAGCACTTAACTAGGCAGTGTTCACACATCCCAATTCTGTGTCGCGAGCTGTTCCTGTAATTGCCTTAGTCTTTTCTGACGCGCCTTGTAGTCAGGTAGCTCCCGCTGTACTATCGACCAAAAGTGCGGGGAGTGGTTCATCTGAAGTAGGTGCGCCAGCTCATGTACAATCACATAATCAATGACTTCATCACCTGCCATGATTAGTCTCCATGAAAAGCGCAGGACTCCCTTTGAGTTGCAGCTACCCCATTGTCGCTTCGCATTACTTATCTTTATCGCAGCAGGCATGATATTCATCTGCCTTGCGATATCGAGGGTTCTATTTGTTAGGTAGTCATGGGCAAGCGGGTGATATGCCTGCACACAGGTCTGCTTAATGCCATCCGAATCTAAGCCAGCAGGCACAAAGAAGTGCACACCATCAAAGCCGACAGGTTCGCCCTCGCCTTCATCCTCATGTGCCGTAATCGGATAGTGCCTACCACGGTAAAGTACCGCATCATCATAATCAAGGCGAAAGCTGTCACGCTGCTTCACACGCTGGGCAGACTCCGCCACCTTACGAACAATCCACGCTTCTTTTGAGGCAAGGAAGCTCTCTATCTGACCCAGTGATGCCCTCTGCGGGGCACGGACCTCGACTTCCCCATCACGGACATATATCGCAAGGGTCTTGCGCTTGCTGCGGATTAGAGTGTAGCTGTTGGGGTACATGGTTATAGGATAGCAATAAGACAATCATGGGACGAACCGTACCAAAAAAAAGTCCATGCCCCTGGATGCATTTACACCACTGGACACACTTCCCTGCCTGTGCCAATTACATGGTCACCCAATATAGGCAAGCGCTGGTATTATGGTTACCAATAAAAGTCAACAGGGCTACAGCAAGAGTCAGCTGCATCAAGAGCAAAGGAATAAGTTGCGACATAAGGAGCAATCATGAAAGCATACAAAGAACTCTCTCAAGGGGAAATGCAGGAGCAACTCGCGACCCTAAGGCAAGAGTATGAGCAGTTTGTGGCAAAGGGACTTAAGCTGAATATGTCGCGCGGTAAGCCCTCGCCAGAACAGCTGGAGCTGTCGATGCCGTTGCTTAATGCGGTGACTGCTGATACTGCTGCAGATATTCTGCATGCAGGCACGGCTGATGATCTGCGCAATTATGGCGGACTAGTAGGCTTACCTGAAGCACGCGAGCTGATGGCAGGCATCATAGATGTCGACGCGGAAGATGTTATTGTTTGCGGCAATTCCAGCCTGAATGTCATGTATGACATGGTCTCCCAGGCATTCTCACAGGGGATTGCTGGCCAGACCCCTTGGGCGAAACTGGGTGCGGGTACGAGCGCATCCGATTCCGATTCTGTCCAATCTGGCAGTCCTGTAAAGTTCCTCTGCCCCGTTCCTGGTTATGACCGCCACTTTGCCCTGACAGAGCATTTTGGTATCGAGATGATTCCAGTGCCACTTACTGAAAACGGTCCCGACATGGACATCGTTGAACATCATGTGAACACTGATGCGTCGGTGAAAGGCATCTGGTGTGTGCCGAAGTACTCTAATCCAACGGGCGGGACGTACTGCGATGACACCGTAAGACGGTTTGCTGCCTTGTCCCCCGCTGCAAAAGACTTTCGCATCTACTGGGACAATGCCTATGCTGTGCATGACTTCGAACAACCAGGAGAAACCCTGCTTAGCCTGAAGGATGCCTGCATTGATACTGGTAACGAAAACATCTGGTACATGTTTGCCTCAACCTCGAAAGTGACCTTTGCAGGGGCTGGTATCGCTGCATTTGCCGCGTCCCCTGATAACCTGGCAGAGATTCGCAGTCGTTTGTCGCTGCAGACTATTGGATCTGACAAGCTTAACCAGTTGCGTCATGTGTTGTTCCTGCGCAATATTGACGGAGTGCGTGCACACATGCAAAAACACGCGAGTATCGTGGCTCCTAAATTTGAAACTGTACTGCGCGCACTAGATGATGGACTTACGGGATCAGGCATTGGTGAGTGGACACGTCCAAAAGGTGGCTACTTTATCTCATTCGTAGGTCTACCTGGTACTGCAAAGCGCGTGGTGAGTCTAGCCAAAAATGCCGGCATGATGCTGACAGGTGCCGGAGCGACTTATCCGTATGGTGATGATGCAGAAGACTCCAACATTAGACTAGCCCCCACCTATCCCCTAGTCGAGGAACTAGAAGATGCCAGCAAGCTGTTCGTGCTGTGTGTGAAGATTGCGTCGCTGGAAGCACTGCTGGCGTAGAGTACACAATGCTAGGTGAAAGAGCTTAGATGGAAAAGTTAGTCCAGTCGCTAGCTAAGCCTGCTTGCTCATAGACTCCATGTAGTCGCGTAATAGAGTGTTTATCATAGTCTGATACTTGACGCCATTCTCTTTAGCTGCCTGCCTGAAGAATCCTAGAACATCTACATCAAGCATGATAGAGATCCTTTGCTTCTCAGACCTTTGAGCTAACTCTGCAGGGGTTGGTAAGAAGTCTTCAATAGGTATACTGTTTCGTATAGCTGCCTCGATCTCTGGCGGGGCATCGCTATAGCCATCATCAAGGAAGTTGTTATCTTCTCTACTTGTTTTCTTGCTCATATATTCGCCTCCCACTTCTCCAGTAGCCTGCACCAATTATCCTAATACGTTCTCTCCTCATGGTGAACCTAACTGTCATTACTCTACCTTCAACTTTCCCAAAGCAAAGATATTTCGGCTCTTGCCATGAGTGAGCATAGTCAAATCTTAATGCTCTCCGCTCATCGAAGAATGCCACTGACGCTTCTGCAAAAGAGATTCCATGCTGGGCTATATTCCCAACATTCTTATTTCATCCCATTCAAATCCATATACATTATTATATATATTTTTATCCATATTTCAACCCACCTATTTCGACAAGCACTTCTAGGTACTCTAGCAATAAAGGGTAAAGAACTGATAAAGCTCTGGCTAAGGGAGGATTAAGTACAGATTAAAACTGCAGGCGACAGCACCAACATCTACAACCGCTGGTACAACTCTTCCAAGCTGGCGATGTAGGTACGCAGCACAGGCTTTGCTGCAGCGGGGTTGTTGGTGTCGTCGTTACTGGTTAGACTCCGCAGTTCGCGAGTGAAGGTGCGTCTGATGTCATTCGTGATGGTGCTGATTGCTTGCGGGGATAGGGCGGCTGGGCTGCCTCCGCCACTTTCGCCCTCTTCGCCTTCCCCATCTGGCGACTGCGTCATAGACTGCCGCCAATTGTACGTGCCATCCTCAATGGCAGTAGCCACCTCTTCTACGTACTCTGGCGACTCTGACAAAAGAGTGGTCAGCTTTGTGCGCGTTATGGGGACTGCTCCTGCAAGTATCTTGCGCTTTGCGTCCACTGAGGCTTCCCCTATAACATTGATTCCTTGTGCAACCTGCGCGTCGCGTCTGATTGTTCTGGGGTCAATATTGTACTCATCAGCAAGGCGAGCTGCCGTTGGTCCGCTAGAGTGGACAATCTGCCCACTCTGGTCTCGCTGTACGTGCCGGTTGCTTCCCAAAATCCGCTTATCTGCCATATAGTGCAGTCCGCGAAAGTGCGACAGTGCCAGAGGTGAAAGATTACGCCTGGCGATTTGCGTCGTGACCATCCAAATGAGCACATCATCGCGCGAGTCGAACTGCATATAGGTGACGCTGAAGGGCAGGTTGTGTTTCTTGATGATTTCATAGCGATTGTGCCCATCGATAAGGATATCGTGACCTTCCCATAGCACAAGGGCATCCCGTAGTCCGTGTTCTAGGATGTCTACCTCAAGCGCTGCAAAGGATTCTGGGTCTAGGAATGGGAGGAGGTGCTTGAACTCGTCATCAATGACGATGTCTGTAATGTCTGACGCTGGACGTTGTTGCATGTGGCAAACCCCTTTCAATCGGGACACCTAGAGATGCTGTATTGAGTGTTACATTTGTGGTAACGCCAGACTATTATCGCAGATGCGTGGGTGTGGTGGTGGCGGAGGGTGTCCACATTAAACAACACTTCCACAGGTCAAAATTCACAAGTATTGCACTGTCCCATCCCTGCTGCTACTATGCACTAGGCAAATCTGATGTCAGATGGCCTTTTGTTCTCTCCTGATGGTGGAATAGTCCCCAATGACTACGAACCTGAAAGGAGTGATGCCCTATGATAGAGCGATATGGTTACTATGTAATGATATTGTGCTATCTACTGGGTAGCGCATATTACCTTATGGGTATAGTTCAGTCTCTATAGAGAGCTGAACAGCACGAAGGTCGCTGCAGCAGCGACCTTCGTCAAACCAGTAATATAAAACTGAGAGGGCTTAAGGCCGTCTGATTGCAAACATCGGGCTTGCCTCTACATCCCATTCTAGCAAAATTCTACAACGTCCATCAATGGGCTTGATTAAATAGCATCGTACGGGCTAGTCTAACACCAGCCCTATCCAACAAAGTAATCCATATCAATCCGCTTCACTTCGTACTTATGAGTCACCGATACTCCAACCCCGTGCTCTATCATAAGTTCAGTCAACCTGTCTCCATTGATGAGGATAATCGACTTTCCCGTAGCACGCACGTCTTGCTCTACGCCATCGTAGAAATCTAAGGTTGTCACAAAGACTCCCTTATCGACATTCTTCATGCCTAGTGCACCCACGAAATCAGAGATTGCCTTCTTCCGCACAATATTGTTCTCACCATAGCGCTTCGCCTGGGCGAAAATCTTGCTCAGCCCCAGAGCATCTTCGTTAACAATGGCGGTGCGGGTCAGTGATGAAGTTAAAAGTGGCTAGCTGTTGGGGTAGCTCGTCTAGGTGGATAGTAGTGGGATCTATGCCTGCGGGGTCAGCCTCTCGGTCGTAAATGTTGAAAGTGTGAAAGTTGGAGGTGATGATGTATTTGGGCTGCTCGCTAGGTGGCAGGTGTGCGGCGTAGTTGAGGGCTTGCTCGTAGGGCGTGAGACTAGTGGTGGTGTCGGGCTGGCTGAGGTCGTTAGTGGCTGACTTTTGTTCAATAAGGACGCGGGATTCAGGAATGTATGCATCGACGCGCTTTTGACTACGACCTATGCGGACGCGCTTTTCATAGTCGATGATATGATGGACGCGCTGGATACCCATGACTTCTTGTAGAAACTGGTTCCAGAAGGTTTGAGTGTCAGCGATTTCGCGTCCGCGTGCTGGGTCTGCCCACTCAGTGGCGAATTTCTGAGCTGCTAGGGTGCGGTTAGTGCTCAAGTGGCGATCCTTCCAAAGTGTGACAATCTGTTAGTTCACCTGTATATTTTACTATGTGATTTGGACGTCAAGACTCAAGTTCCTCTTGATTCGCTCAATGCCTAGTTCTGTCGTGTACAGCTTATCCAGATTATCCAGTAAGTCATCAGCTGACATAGTACTCCGCACAGTACTCATCCAACACTACTCCTCATCGCGAGTATCAGCTGCTTCCTCGCCATGAAGGTCAGGTGCTTCACCACCGTCGTCGCCACCATCCCCATCGTCAAAAACACCCAACATTTGCATCCGTTCTAGCAGCACAGCCTGAGCAACTTCATTGCTTACTTCATTTATTGCGGCATATGCGTCAGCAATATTCTCTTCGGTATTGGCAAGGCTTGGACGGCAATCATACGGGGGTTCTGGGCAGGCCTCAAAGGTGTCGCAGAATAACCCCTCAACCATAGAAAAAGCTCTCAGTTGCGTAGAGTACAAAATCCTTGCTTCATCCGAAAGGGTGATCAAGCTTTGATGTATTTCAGAATCATTTATCTCTACAGCATGTCTTCTCGCCTCGTTAAATGCCCGGTCAAAACCCGTAGTATCGCGGGAACTAAAATAGGCAAGCACCGTGTGATCTTCGTCTTCAAAAAGGGCATTTACTGCCTGTGTTGCGTTCTCAATATATTCTGCTTGCGCCCTAGAGGACTGCACAGATGAAATGGTGAAAAAAGCAACCATACCTACAGCACATGCAACAACAATGGCCAGAATGATAAGACGCTTTTTGCGCTTAGCAGCGTGGGCATCTGCAGGATTGGCAGGTATGCCTGCAGCTTCGGTGGTCGTGCCTATATTTTCAGAAGCCATAATCTGCCCTTTCTTCATTCCCTCACCTATCAACATGCCAAACATACCCCTACAGTATACTTAAGCCATGGAAAACACACCACAACCACAGCAAACACCTCAGTCAGAACCTCTGCCGCTGGAACAGACACAGTCCCAGCAGGAACAATCACAGCAGCTACCACCACAACGGCAACAGCCCCAGCCCCAAACCTCACAACCCCAACCTCCACAGCAACCCAAGTCCAAAAAGATGCGCGGGCTCCTCATATCCTTAATCGTCCTTGTCGTTACCATCGCCCTAGCTGGCGGAACCTACGCAGGATTCCTTGTCCATAATCACCTTGAAGAGCTCGCGGAACAAGCTCGCCTAGAAGCACTTATCGCACGCCAGGAAGCCGCCGCCCAAGTCTTCAACTCTACACATGACATTCAGAAACCCTGGCTTATGCCTGTGCCTGAAGCTGAGGAAATCACCCCGGCTACTATCACCTTTACCTTCATGGGGCGGGAGCACTCCGTCCAACCAGAAGCAAATCGTCGTATCTATTACGGGGCAAAAACAGCCGACCGCGTGGATTTATGGGAAAGACTCTGGGATGAACTCTGGGAGGATATCGGTTGGGATTACCCAAGTAATGGCATGGATGAAATGGAAAGACTCCACGAAGAAAAGTACTACGATTTACTTACCTTCGATCCTCAAATGGACCATGCTATCGAAAGCGTACTTGTCCAACTACGTGCAATTCGCGACACCTACGACCTAAGCAATGACGAATACATAGAGCTCTTAGTCAAATACGTCCAATCCATCCCCTATTGTGAAATCCACGGATCGCTAGATATGGACGAGAGACCTGTTGGATGTCCGCGCACGCCTATCCAGACGCTGGTCGATGGAACAGGAGACTGCGATGAAACTGCCATGCTGTTGGCCGCGTTGCTCCACCGCGAGAACTTTCCTATTTCCTTCCTTCTTTTTGCACCAGAACAACATGTCGCTCTAGGTCTGCGTGTTGAAGGCGATGGCTACAAGGGAACAGGTTATACCTTCATAGAAACCACTGGTCTTTTCTATATATCAGAAGCGCCTGAAATGTTAGGCTTCCCCGACGAAGAAATAGTGCTAGAGTCTGACCCAATCGTGCTAGCTATAGGCACAGAAATCGAAGACCCTATGCCTTACTATTCTGCAGAGGCGCTAACTGAAGTAGCCCGCATCATCGATGTTCGTGACCGCGCAGAGGGTGCTGCCAACAACCTACGTCACTGGGTTGAGCGCACACCCATGAGCCGAGCAGAGTTCAATCGTCACGTTGCAAGACATGAGCTTTGTTTCATCCCCCTCAATCGCTTTCATGACGTAGAGCCCGACCCAACAGGCCAAATTAACACGGACTTCATGGACCGCGCGCAAGCAATTGAGCGGATCAACCAGAACGCCTGGTGGGAGTAGCCAGCCAACACGTCAACCTGAGTCAACACATCAGCCTGCCACCGACATCCTAGTCTCGCGCCAACCCAAAGTGCCCTACTCAGTGCCACCCATATCCCCATCTGGCCGCGGGGGCGTAAAGACAACCGCTACCGAACGTGCCTTACGTTTAGGGGTAGGCTCAGCATCCTTGTAGGGCTGAATCACTTCATGTATCTTCGCAGAGAGCTCTTTCAGCTCGTCATAAGTCGCATAAAAAGGGGTAACTCTAAAGCCAGAGCCGTCCCCAACAAGGTCAACCTCCCCCTGGTCAGCATAAGCCTTAAATTCCCCCAGTAGTCCAATCGAAAACTGCTGGAACAGGCTGAAATAAGTCTCGCCGCAGTTATCTGCAAGCATCTGCTCTACTCCGTCATCAAGGTCAATAGCCAGGGCATAGACCTTCTCTGTAACATTTCTAATCGGACGCTCTTCAACGACCTTCAACACTCCATCAGACGTCATCTTTTTCAGGTAACGATAAAGTGTTGCCTGGGGAATGTTTGGATGCTTCTGCGCCAGAGTCTTTGCTGTCGCCTGAACCTGCTCATGAACCTCCAATATAAGGATGTTCGCCAGAGGATTCGTTAAGTATTTCAAAAGTTCATCGGTCATATATGATCCATCAGTCGCTGGTTTAAGTCTTAGATTGTTTTAAATTTTAGGCATCTTAATTTCAGCCTGCTTCAATACCCAGTCCGCGATGTCGTCAATCACATAGTCCTCTACAGGACGCTCAACTTTAAATTCCTTCATCACCTTACCAATATCATCGGTAAGACTAGGCATAAAGGCATGGTTAAGACCCTCATACAGCTTAAAGCTAGCGTTGGGATTATTAGCCAGTAGCTGTCTGTACTCATTAAAGTCTTCTTCGACCAACACCTGAAGATCCTTCTCGCCCTGTATGACAAAAATGGGCTTTATAGATTCACGGAGGTAGTCCAGAGTAGGCCAGTCCCCCATTTCCTTCAAGTAGTAGAGCGAGGTATTGCCCGCAAACGATACCTCTTTCGCTTCTTCGTCTGTCAGATTAGGAATGTCTGAAAGCTTTGCAGCAAACTTCTCTATTCGCTTTTTCATTATCCAGCCAGTAAGACCCTTTGCGGTCTTCAAATAATCTTCCTGCTGCTGCTTCATAATGTCTTCAAGCTTACGCGGAGACCCCGCCATGATGATAAGTCCTGCAAAGTTGCCTGTGCTACCATCCCAGTAGCCATCCCTAATAGTGGCAGTGCTCACAACGCCTTCGGTGTCGATGCGGGGCGCAAGCATCCCACCCAGACTATGCCCGGCAATATAGATGTTTGTCGAATCAATACGCGGGTCATCTCGTAACAAGTTCGCAGCCAGCACCGCATCTTCAACAGTCTCTTCCCGCACAGTAAAGCTAGACTTTAGTTTTTTCATCATTTTTCTGCCATAGGAATAGCTTCGCTTGTTGTAACGAATCGCTGCGATACCGCGCTGTGCCAATCCTTCCGCAATATCCCGAAAGGGTCTAATGCCCTTGATTCTTTCGTCCATGTCACTGGCACCAGACCCCTGTACCAGAACTACCGCGGGCTTACTAACGCCTCCCAGACTGGGAAGCGTTAGTAAGCCTTCTAGCGGGTATTCAGTCCCCTCACCTATAACTATCTTTTCTTGAATCATGCAGTAAACTCCATCTATGTCTGTGTCACGCTTGCATGTGTGCCTGTGATCCACGTCTACACTTACGCTTAATCCTTCACCTGCTATTTAAACAAGTTTATTATCAAATCCATTATATTATCACTATGATAATATAACTTCAAGCATCCAGCTGCGCCTGCAGATTCAAAGATCTCTAAAGATTCTTCCGCTCAGGCAGCAAATACTTTCTCTTAGCATACGCTGTACCAAATAGGACAACCAAACTAGCAAGCATCAACAATGCATACATGAAAGCATTGGCTTCGTCCCCTGTTTGGGGTCCCGCTACAGGTTCCTCTTCTTGCCTAGCAGAAGGAACGGTCGCTTCATTACCCACGTTCACAACAGTCCTCATAGAACTTCCTGCCCCAGGAGTTGTGCCGGGCACAGAGGGCGCTGCAATCTCTTCGGGTTCTTCCTTGTCATCCTGCTGTCCGCCCCCAGGATTACCCCCGCTACCACCGCCAGAACCGGGTCCTTCTTCAACCTCTTCCTTCTCATCTCCGGGCTTTGAATCACCAGGATTAAAGGGTTCAGGCTGCTGACCAGGACCTTCTGCTGCAGGGGTCGCAACAACCGACCAAGACCATTCGGCAGTAGTAGTCTCTACAGAAACCTCGCTGTAAGAGAAATTCTCTAGGGTAAACCTAGGCTCTGGTTGTAGGTACTCTCTCCATGACCAATACTCCGCCATTTCTTCAGAAAACTTTTCAGAATAAGAGAAGATCTCTAAATGGAATACGGGCACTGTTCCCACAATATACTTGTTCCAAGTAAAGCTGTTTGGTCCAGTTCTTGTCACTGTCATATAGACAATGCCCGTATTGCCCGTAGTTGGAATGCGGTGCGCGGAGTTACTGACCCATGCGTTATAGTTCGCAATAGATCCGCTGACTGTAATTGAAGATCCCGTAGACATCCCGTTCAAGATTGATGTAGAAATATTTCCAAATCCTGCGGGCACAGCCCATCCCGCAACATAACTTGCTGTCCCACTTCCGTTATTAAAGGGATCAATGTCTCCGGGCAAAGAGCTTTGCCGCGTTTCAACGTACACCAAACCCCAGTTATAGCCACCATAACTATATGAGGTTCCGTTGTTGTAGCCGCTCATCAAGTACTCGCCAATCACGGTAACGGGTAGACCCGTCACAGAGTCCAAAGCAAGCTGCTTAGTGTAATTGCTCCCAACATCTGCGGGTAATTGACTAGCAAAGGATACGTTATGCTGATTAGTTCTATAGTCTCCCGTAGTGGTGTATCCATCAAAGTAGGTGTTGCCCGTAGGTACAAATGAACTTGAAATATATGCATTACTAAAATCTACGATGGATTCATCATCAGTCTCGAAATAGGCTACGGTAACGTTATCACCGTCTGTGTCTGAACCGACAAATGCTTTATGCTGTAAGAATTCCGCAGGAATTTCCGCGGGAGTGCTTCCACTACTCACAAGTCCCCAGGGTATGCTGGAAGCCTCATAGGATGCTCCACTTTCAAAAGTACTTTGCCACGTGTGTCCCGTTAAAAAGTAATTGTCTTTTGTGTTGTGGCTGTAATTGTCACCAATATCTGCAGGAAGCAGCGAACGTAGGTGCACAACATGAGTATCGTAGTCTGAACCTTTAGTTTCGTAGCCCACAGGAACAAAGATGCCTGTTTTTACCTCTTTTTCAGTCAGATTGGAAGCGGTCCAGTCAACATGATCCTTATTATCTGTCTTGAAAAAGACTTGAGCAGAACCATCCTGGTTAACTTGATATGAGGTAAATGCGGGGTTTGATAGATGGTGCATAATGAAGTCTGGTGGCGGATGTGCAAGGGCTGGAATTCCCGCCATAAACGTAAAAACTGAAACAAGTGCGATAAAAATGGTTACGGCAAGGGTTGAGGGATATTTTCTAGATGTAGGCTGGCTTAGCTTCATAGATGGGTTCATAATTGGCGTCTTCATGGTGGCAGTCCCTTCCTTCTTCAAATGTTCGTCACAGCAATTAAGTATTCCTCCTCTAATTTTCCATATATTACTTCACATATTATACACTCTTTGAACATTTTTTACAAACACAGTTTCTACATTTATTTGACTATTCGCATAAAGCTTAGTGTAAAGATAGGTTTTTTGATTAATGTCGTGCTTTGGGATTGAAGGTGCCCTCTTATTGAGGATGCCTCTTTCGGCGAAGGAGGAAATCCGCCTTTAAATCAACTGACGCTAGAACAATTGCAGTTGGTCTTCCCTCTCAGGAAATTCACCTAGGTAACTCCAGACATCATCTGTCCGGTAGATAATGCCGTGCTTCCGACAGGTCGCCTCAAAAATCGACCATAGGCGTGCATTATGAGGACTCAAGATAGAATAGTCCTCGCCAAAATCTGCGATATAACGATCCTTCATTCCCGGGAACAACTTATCCAGCTGTTCGTAGTAATATTCCCGGCTGCCCTTGCGCAGAGTCATCCCAAAACCAAAACACAGGATACCCTTGACCTCAGCCTGCACACAGTAATCAAGAAGCCCACGCAGATTTTCCTCGCTGTCATTAATGTAGGGCAAGATAGGCCCTAGCCACACCACCGTCGGAATACCTGCATCCCGCATAGCACAAAGCATCTCAAAGCGCTCACGCGTAGTCGCAACCTGTGGCTCTAGCCGGCGACAGAGGTCTTCATCGAAGGTTGTAAACGTTGTCTGCACAACACACTTCGACTGCTCATTAATCTGGGTAAGCAGGTCCAAGTCACGCAGTATCAAGGTTGATTTTGTTAGAATCGACAACCCGAAGCCATGACGTGCGATAACTTCAAGGCATCTGCGAGTCACTTGCAGTTCTTCTTCTAAGGGAATATAAGAATCACACATGGACCCTGAACTAATCATGTGCTTTTTGCGCTTACGCGTAAGTTGCACCTCTAATATTTGCACAGCATTGCGCTTAACTTCAATATCTTCGAGGTCATTCTTCATCTGGTAGCACTCGCTACGTGTGTCACAGTAAATGCAGCCATGTGTACAGCCGCGGTACAGATTCATGCCGCCTTTTGGCGACAGAATCGTCTTATAATCACCGTAGTGATACATCTAGCTACCTTACTGCTCTGGCTGTGTCAAACGAAAGACACGATGCAGTCGCACAAAGTCAGCAGGACTTAAGGTCTCGGCTCTGGCTGCAGGTTGGATATCGGCACGAAGAAGCACCTCTGCTAAATCGGGTTCGTACTTAGGCCTATGCTCGTGAGACTCTTCGTTCTTGTCCCTATCTGTGCCCGTGCATACACCTTCGCCCGTGCACCTATCTTCATCATCGTCTCCACCCGGAAAGACCAGTAGGCCTGCTGCCATAGCCGCCTTCAGATTGTTCAAGATTGTCTTGCGACGTTGTGCAAAGCTTGCGTCGATTAATCGTGCAAGTTCACGGTAGTGTTCGGTACCTGAGATAAGGCTACCTCCTGCACTTTCTGCTCTCTTTGTGTCACCTATGCCACCTACACTTTCCGTACTCTCTACGTCATCCGCATCATGGCGCACCAAAGTTATCACGCTTGAGTCTACGCGCGGGGGCGGCAGAAAACTATTCCTAGACACATCGAAGCTACCCACAGGGTTTGCCAGTAACTGCAATTTCGCGCTATAAGCCCCATAAGCCTTTGTTCCTGGCTTCGCCGCCATGCGCTGCGCAACTTCCTTTTGCACCATCACAGTGGCTTGCTGGATAGAGGGTATATATTCAAAGCAGTCCAGCACATTAGTGGCCGCAACCTGGTAAGGCAAATTAGCCACAAGTTTCGTGGGATGTAGAGGTAGATCTAACTGCGGAATGTTAAGCGCGTCTTCGTGCAGGATAGTCAACTTATTACCCGCCTGTGATATGCCCCTATCTGCTTGCGACACACCACCAGCCTGCAGCTTCCTGCCATCAGCCTGCGAAACGTCACCATCCGACTGTAGTGCATACTCCTGCGTCGCGTATTCCAGCACTTCAATCAGCTGTGCATCATATTCCAGTGCAAGTACCTTTTCTACCCGGCTAAGCAGGGCCACAGTAAGCACTCCGATGCCTGGACCAATCTCTAACACCTGATCATCTGCATTCAAGTCCGCCGCATTCAATATGCGGGCGATAACATTATCGTCAATTAGAAAATGCTGCCCTAGTCTTTTCTTCGTATAGAGCCCAAAGGCCTGCAAGGTTTCAATAGTTGCCTTAGGGGTAGCCAAAGGCGAATGCAGTGACTGCGACGGACGAAGCGATGAGTCCTGTGAATCCATTTAGGCTTCCTGATTCTTGCCAATAGCCATAACAACCTTAGAGATAGCATCTTCCCTAGCTGTCTCGTAAGCTACCGCAGAAACCTCCCCGGGGCCGTCAGGTCCAACGATAGCTAAATGGCTTGACTCATCGTTTTCTAAAATAAAGCCAGCAGTATTTGAAGCATACTTCAAGGGCAGCAGCGCTGCAGCCTTTTTGACTTCATTCGAAAAAGGATTGTCTTGCGCACTTATATAGAATGCAAGTGCCGGACGAGAACGATCACTTCGAATACCACGCGCCTCACCTGCAAGCATATTGCGTGCCCAAAGCATCTGAAACCTATCAATGATAGCTTTTAGCTGGGATGTTACTCCGCCAAAGTAAAGGGGGCTTATCCATATCAAAGCATCAGCCGCGTCAAGTGCCTCAATAAGCATACTTAGGTCATCAGACTGGATGCACTCCCCTGTTTTACAGCAACGTTCACAGGCTATACAAGGTGCAATCGTGTGTGTGACAGGAGAGAATATATCTACGTGAACCCCATTAGGTACCGACGTCTCTATCCCCTTTTGAAGCGCCGCAGCAAGAAGGCTTGAATTGCCCTTTCTGCGAGGGGATCCCTGTATGATGACAACCTTTTTCATGGTAAACATTGTATCTCTTTACTATGCTGGCCTCGCCTTAGGGCAAATTGAAGATTCTTTTTGCGGTGTCGCTAGTCTCACGGGCTAAATCGGGCAGGCTAACTGCACGTAAGCGCGCAATCTCTTCCGCCACCCAAAGGGTATGGGCAGGCTCACACTTTTGCCCCCGAAAGGGCTGTGGTGCCATAAAGGGACAATCTGTTTCCACGACAAAAGAACCCGCTGGTACTGCGGTAGCAGCCTCTTTAACTTCATGGGCATTCTTGAAGGTGACTGGACCACCAAAGCCTAGGGTGCATCCAATCTCAAGGAAAGGCTCTGCAACAGAAAACTCACGGTTATAGCAGTGCAGAACTGCACCTGCCTCTGGTACACCAACTTCACGCAGGATACGCAGGCCGTCTTCATGGGCATCGCGCAGATGAATGATCACGGGCAGACCCAAATCACGCGCAACCTCAAGCTTACGTGCAAACACCTTTTGCTGCACATCTCTAGGTGAATGATCATAGTAGTAGTCAAGCCCTGCCTCACCTATCGCGACAGTGCGCGGGTCAGCGGCTAGCTTATAGAGCTGCTTTTCAATACGGGAATCGTAGTGACGAGAGTTATGCGGATGAACACCTACCATGATGTAAGTGTCTGGCAAAACAGGATTTGCTATCCCCTGTCCACTAGCCTCGTGAGCCCCATCCACTTCAAGCCTACTAGCCTCAGCGCCACTATCAGCACAGCGGGCATCCAGCAACATCTGAGCACCTTCACACCATACATCAAGCATTTCATAGGTAAGCTCTGCCTGTGCGCTTAAGTCAGTTAACGTCAGTACCGTAGTAATTCCTACATGTGCCGCGCGCGCTAAGGCAAGCGCTGGGTCTTCCAGCATATCTAAGTGCGCATGAGTTTCCACCAACGGCGCGCCCTGCAAATCAGGAATAGGTACCTGCACAGGCAGTTTCTTCTTGCCCTTGTACGCTATGAACTCAAAGTTATTCATTTAGAAGCTCTTTCTTGAGAGTGCATCCACGTGATGTAGGTTAAGAAGCAGGTTATGTTGGCGCAGCGCGCGTACTGTGAGATACGCAAGCAAGCCATCATGTTCTGCGACGCAGAAATACATTACGTGGTGCTCTCTAAGCGCTGAAAAAGAGGATCCCCTTTACGAATAGTATTACCCGCCGGAAGCTGACCCCACTTAGCCGCTGCCTCCAAATCAATAACGGCTGTTGCTGGCCCCAAACCTAAGCGAGACATAACCTCATCAGAGGTCTCAGGCATGGTCGCTGCCGTATACAGTGCCACAACGCGACAAGCCTCAAGTGTTGAGTACAGTACGTTCGCTAATTGGTCTGCCTTTTCAGGATCCTTCGCAAGTCCCCAGGGGGCACTGTCTTCTAGGTAACGATTCGCAGCGCGCACCAAGTCCCATATCGCGTTTAGCGCACCACTGTAGTCAAAGCGATTCATGGCATCTTCAACGCGAGCAAATAACTCAGCAGCGACATCGCGCAGTGCAGCACCCTCGGCATCTTCTGCATGAATATCACCTACGTATGCTGGGGCTACTCCTTCACAGTACTTGCCAACCATGGAGAACAGGCGACTGCACAGATTACCCCAGTCATTGGCAAGGTCTCCGTTAAAGCGTTGCACCATAGCCTCATCACTAATCGAACCATCAACGCCAAAGCTCACATCACGCATAAAGTAGTAGCGATAACCATCCACGCCAAAGCGGTCCACTAGCTCTGCTGGTGTCATAGCATTGCCGCGTGACTTGCTCATCTTCTCACCCTTTGTCAGCAAGAAACCATGGGCATACACCGTCTTTGGCAGTGCAAGACCTGCCGCATGCAGCATTGCAGGCCAGATAATACAGTGAAAGCGAATGATGTCCTTGCCCACATAATGAACCTGTGCAGGCCAGCGATAAGCAAACTCTTCATCATCTGCCTCTGTGCCCGCACCAAAGCCAATGGCAGTTATATAGTTAATAAGGGCATCGAACCATACGTACATGGTCTGAGGGTCATCGCTGTCCTCAGTCCATGGCAGCGGGATTCCCCACTCAACGTTGGCACGACTAATAGACAGATCATGCAGCCCACTACGCAGAAAAGAGAGTATTTCATTACGGCGCGTATCAGGTCCCATTGCCTGCGGATTATTCTCATAATGATCAATTAGGAAATCAGTGTATTTTGATAGGCGGAAAAACCAGTTCTTCTCGCGCACAAACTGCAGGGGTCGATTACAGTCAGGACAATTGGGTACGGCGCCTTCGTTCTGTGCTACATCGCCGCCTTCACCTGAGTCTTCTGGCATTTCGATATCAGACTCCGCCCAGTAGGTTTCGTCGGGCAGACAGTACCATCCTTCATAGTTGCCGGAATAGATATCACCGTTTTCATACAGGCGTGCAGCAAATGCCTGTACAGATTTTTTATGCGCACCGTCAGTCGTGCGCATAAACACGTCATAGTTAATGTTAAGCATCTTCCAGGCATCGGCAAACTTTGGCGCTAAATCATCGACCCATTCTTGCGGAGTCATACCAGCTGCAGTGGCCGCTTGCTCAACCTTTTGACCATGCTCATCCAGGCCAGTTAGGAAGTACACATCGTGCCCCAACATACGACGGTAACGTGCCATTACATCAGCGGCAAGGGTGGTATAGGCAGTCCCCAAATGAGGAACATCGTTTACGTAATAAATAGGGGTCGTCAAGTAATAGCTTGAACGCTTTGCTGTCATGTGTTGTCTCCCGTGATCTAATATCAGCGATCCTTTTTGCAGCTTCCTATTATAGATTACTCTAGAGGGTACAAGTACCCCTTTGCCTGTAGTCCCTGATGTACCTGGTCAAAGTGAGTCTTGTCTTGGCACGCAACTGTGTGCAAATGTATTCCCTGGGAGAGCTCTGACAAAAGTCTCATGTTTGAGGATCTATACCTAGCAACAAACTGGTCTACATCATCGCGACTTTTCAGGTTAAGCTGACCTGTGATTTCGCCATAAAGTTCATGTTCTACAATGACGTTAACCACTGTAGCCCCCAGATCCACCATGGTGTATAGTTCCTTCGCTAAATCGTTCGAATCATGGTGACACGCAAGTCTGCCTAGGTACTGCCCTGTTTCTGCAAAGCTAGGAATCGTATAGCCCCGTGCTGTAGCAATAATGTCCTGCCCCTGGGCGCGCAGTAAGGCAACATCCCCAACAATAATCTGGCGACTCACCTTCAAGTCCGCAGCAAGTGTTGACGCGCTTAGGGGTGCCTCACTGCTTGCAATGGCCTCGAGAACCTGTTCTCTGCGAAACGCTGCATCCATTAGGTCACATCATTAATAATCGTTACTTGGCACATCTGCATAGTGTTCAAGGCTTCCTGATGGCTTTGAGGGGTAACCCCCGCACAGCAAGCAGCATTTACCTTTATTTCAATATCTGGCAGGGTGTTCTTGATCATAAGAGCATTAGACACAACGCAGATATCTGTGCACAGTCCCAGGATTTCTATCTCGCTAATCTCATTAGCATGCTGCTCAAGAAATAAAACTAGGTCCACGCTACCAAAAACAGGCTTTGTGAAAGTATTCTCCTGAAGCTCATCTAGCACAATCGTATCTACATTACCGCGCCAGGCGTCCATGACACGGTCATTAATTTGCCAACCCTCTGTTCCTTCAACGCAGTGAACGACGGGAAGTTTCTTCCCTTCTGGGGTATCCAGATAGTCCGCCCCATGTGTATCCTTCGTGAACAGAACAAGTTCACCCTTAGAGTCAGCTATACGTTTTGCGACCTTATTAACGATAGCTACAGCTTCATCGGTTCCTAGTGACCCATCAATGAAGTCCTTCTGCATATCCACAACAATCAGTACTTTATACATGCGATCCCTCTCATTAATCTTGCGCGCAGCAAGTATAACCAACAGCTCAGTAGCTACAGAATTACGCCCAGCAGTATCAATAGTCCTGGTACAAAAGTGCTCGCAATACCATTTGTGATAAGAACGTAAGGGCTTAGCTTATTAATGGGCTTACTACCCAGCAGTAACGCCCCAAAGCTTTGCAGCCAGAGCACCGCCCACATTAGCCAAAGATATACCATCACTGCAGGACCTCCACCGAAAAGGACGTCTCCAGCAAATACAAAGGATACGGTTGATGCAAATAAACTGAATAAGCCAAAAGCCTTCCAGTTTTCGCTTTTGAAAAAGATGTGGGCTGCAATGATGAAATAGTTCAGCGCAAACATCCACATTGCCGCTGCAAACCCAAAGGAAATGTGGTCGCTAGCAAGTGCTGTCTGAAAAACTGCATTAACCGCAATGATTAGCCCCACCAAAAGGTTAATGACACCCTTTACCCTGTCATCTACAGACATCAGATAGGACAAGCCATTTAAGGCCAAAGCAAAACCCGCAAACACCAAATTAACACCTAGCATATAATAAAATCCTCTCCTGCACTCTTTTTAAAGTGTCCTTCACTCATACAGTCACACTCATCCAAAATATTACACGTGTCTTGACACATGTAAATTACTATACCCTAAGAATTCGCGCAAGACCATAAACACTCAAATAACCGCCCTGGAGGGTTAGGGCGGTTATTTTCCGAACTGCAGAAGGAGAGCTGCAGAAGAGAACTCTTTAGTTGGACGGTCCTGCTGCTAAGAAAAGTGCATGCTCAGTATCTTGAGTACCTTTCTATCAACAGCAGGACCTATAAATCGCTACCTGAAGAGGAACAAACGCTGTGATCCTGTTCGGGTTGGACCTGTCAAAGCAAAGTTGAAGTTGTGACGAGTCGCATCCCCCGCTGAGGCTCCCATAGCATCAAGGGAGGTACCGTCAATAGGAACGTGACACTTCAAACATCCACCGTCGTTAAGACCACCGAAGCCTGGGGTTATGTTCGCCCCGCTGTGTGCAGTAGCAACAGTGTTACCACGACCATTAGTTACCCCGCGTAGTACCTTCCAGTTAACATCTGCAAAGGTGTCGGACTGACCGTAAGCCGCATTTGCTGCAGGACGGTTTGCGGTTGGGTTTGCAGGATCAAAGGGGCCAGTAGCCACACGTGCGATGCTACCACTGTACATCCATAGATTGCCTGCAGTCATGTCGGTCTCGTAGCGATGGATGGCTCGTCCTCCGCTAGGTGCTTCGACTTCTTCCCACTCGTAGACTCGAATACCGCGGTTACCATGTGGCCATGCAGTACTGTTGGTTGCAACACCTATCATGTCGTGGCATTGGTCACAGCCATAGGCTACACGTGATACAGCAAAGCCATCAGTAGGGAATCCTGCTGGGGTACCCACGTGACAAGGACCACAGGCCTGTGCCTGATTGTTGCCGTTGTAGGCACCATTGGTACGCATGATAGCAGGCAAAGTGTGCGCTGTTACCATTACTTCTGTTCCGCTACCATCAACATCGCGGTTAAAGCCCACACCCCACTGCAAGTTCGCCATAACGGTGTTTACATGACAACCACTCTGTGAACACACATAGCTGGTGCCAACAGATCTAGCAGCAGAGTACTGTGCAGCATTTACCAGCGCAGCAGCACCGGGGCGTTCGCCAGGTAGGCCACCAATCTGTGTGGGACCACCGACTCTTGTACCACCATTAACAGAGGCACCGCCGTCATACCACCAGGTATTACCTATAGTAGGGGCATTGCCAGCTGCAGGGTTTTCATTAATACCACCAGTAAGGCTTGGAGGAACCCATAGCGCAGAGTTAGGACCTAGTGCTAGTCTCCCTGCCTCGCTTGCTAGCTGGGCATCTGCGGTATCACCCAACATGAACACGTTCATAACGTGGAACTGCGAGTTACTACCACCATGGATACCACCCTGGTGACAGGCAAGACAGGCATCACGAGAATTATGAGGACCGCCTGTTACGCCCCACTCTACAAGAAGTGATGAAGCCTGTGCGCCCCAAATAGCGTGACAATTCGTACAGGACGCTCCACCACTGGTTAGGAAGTATTGGTTTTGCGGACCAGGAATACCACTGGGAATACCCAATGCACGGTGAGGAGAGTGGCAAACGATACACTTAGTAGTAGTCGTCACATAGCCACCATGCGCAGTATTTTGCAGGGTTGCGTCAACGTCGTTTCCCTGCATGACTTGTACAGCCATATCCCAGCTAAGATAGCCAGGAAGCGTATCGTCAGGACTGAGCGGAGTAAACCCACGGTATACTGCACCCGCTGGCAACGCTATGCCCACCATCACAATGAAGAAGGCGACAAGCAAACACATACGAAGTAGCAACAGTCCTGTCTTTTTCTGACTTAAGTCTAGATTAGTGAGAGTTGTGTTTATGTGCTTCATGTCATCTCCTCCTTCTGTGAGAACTAGGCGCTACTGAATGTCTAGCAGTAACCTCCAGCCTAGATCCTTCTCCATGTCCGCCTTAATGCAAGGCTCATGAACTGTTTGTGTTCATAATATGGATACACATTAAAATAATAACACCTTCACAATAAATGCACAACTACTTTTTTAGAAAAATTCTAAGAAATAAGAAAAGAGCCCCACAAAAAGAAAAAGCCTGCGTAGTGCAGGCTTTAATTCGTTGCTCTTTACGACTAGCAGTATTCGTTTGTGGGTAGCTACTCACTAACAGATAATCGTTCAATAGATTTTCTGCGCCTTGTTGCAAGCAGCGTGGCAAGAGCAGCCCCTGCCATAACAAAAAGAACCCCTATCGCACCAACGCTCATGTTAAGTCCCGTTGGCGGACTAAACTGGTGTGTATTCACAAACTCGATAGCATTCCTACCTGTATTCGCAATAATGTAGTCTCCTGTAGCAAGGAGGTCTCCAGGATCCTCGCTATATGGCGGAGTCTGGGCAACTCCCCCTAAGACTACAGTCGCAGAAGGGGCAAACCTTGCATCTGCAAGTTCTATGGCATTAAAACCTGTTCCTGCATACAAGCGCGGAATAACCAAACGCTCACCATGGGCTAAGCTAAAGCTTGCAGCCCTATTGGTAATGGTCACGGTACGTAAAGAAACGGTTGGATCTTCAACAGACACAACATAGGCGGTAAGAGGGGATGCCACAGATCCCAATGCCGGATTAAGCAAATTAAGTGCAAAGGTGAACTGCGTGTCCAAATCAGCGAAGTCTCCGTCTACTCTCTTCTGCAGCTCAAATGCATTGTGTCCTGTGAGGCCAGGCTCCCCTACAATACGTAGAAGCGTATTAGTGAACAGCATTTCCTCTGTCTTATGATCTACCGTCTGACCTGGACCATCGACACTTAAGACGGTCACGGTAATGGCGGAAATATGCGGGCGCAAGATGCCGGGCTGAACATAGACCCTTACTTCATAACGCGCAGATGAATAGGTCATCGAATAAGGGTCACTCATCCCCGAGCTACTCGACTCTTCGCTTACCTCCCACACATAAACGCCTGTCTGCGTGAAGTCCGTGCCCGCCAAAATGTCTGAGACACTCCTTGTAACCGTACGTACTCCACCAGCAACCGTACCCGTATCTGCCGAAGTAAAGTTAATTGTCTGGTTACCTACGGTCGGGAAGAAGGGCTGTGTCGGAGGAAGCAGTGTGGATCCGTTGAGGGGCATCCATCCCACAGGATCGACCTCAAAATTGAAACTCACATTGGGGGTAGTAACACTCTCTGGTATGCGCAGGGTTTTTGTCAAAGGAACATCCATGCTGACATTATAGGGTCCTACACCTATGGTAAAGCTTGATCCTGTGGCTACATGTATCCAACTGGCCGCAAGTCCTACACGGGTAGGGACATTCCTATTAGTGGCATTGCCCACGTCACCCTGCCCCAGCTGACCGTGCAGGTTACCTCCCCACATCCAAAGCTGATTGCTCTCAGTAATTGCTGCTGTCTGTGTTCTTCCGTGTGCTACGTAACGCCATACATGATCCCCAGGAACCCTCTGAAGGGTAGTCCTTCTGACATCAGTTACCCCAAGACCCAGTTCGCCGTTAGTGTTTCCACCTGTACCCCACAGTTGACCAGCTTCATTGATAGCAAAGGTCTGGGCATTACCGGCAGAAGCCTGTACCCAATCATCAGCAGTTCCTATACGGGTAGGTACTGCCCTGTCTGCTCCCGTACCAAAGTCACCATTGCCTAGCTGCCCTGAGGGATTACTTCCCCAGGCATAAAGATGACCCGCGTCCGTTATCATAACGGTATGTACATTACCCGCAGAAACAGATTCCCAGTGGGTCCCCGTACCTATACGCTGCGGTGTTAAATATTGTGTCAAGGGAAGATTTCCTCCCAGTCTACCAGCAGTATTAGACCCCCAGCCCCAAAGCTGACCTTGGTCGTTGACAGCAAAAGAAAAAGTATTTCCAGCAGCAACATCTGTCCAGTTGTTAGCTGTTCCTACGCGAACAGGACTTCTTACCCCGTCCAAAGGAGCCGAGGTTGTGTTATTTCCAATTTGACCAGCGCCATTTGCCCCCCACGCCCAGAGGCTTCCATCATCGCGAAGTGCCAGATTATGAGCTCCGTATGCTGAGACACGAACCCAGTTATTGTCCGTTCCTATACGGGTAGGCTCGTTGCGACTTGTAAGGTCACCTAGACCCAACTGTCCGTTCTGATTAGAACCCCACGACCAAAGTTCCCCGTCCTCTGAAAGTGCGACGGTATGACTTGAAGAAACAGCCAGCTGAACCCAGTCAGTTCTGTTTCCAACCTGTTCAGGGGTAAGGCGATTTCCGCCCGTAACCCCAAGCCCCAATTGCCCCATAGTATTGGTACCCCACGCCATGATCTCTCGTCCTGTCGTGGTAATGGTAGGGGAAGCTTGTGCTTGATGGGTTTGTAAGAAGGGGATTTGCTGGAAGGCTGGTAAGACGCCTCCCGCTAAAAGTGCTAAAGAAAGCACAAAGACAATACTTAATTTTGACACTGCCGCAGCATGTGTCCTAGACAATCCTGCCATTAGATACCTCACAATCTAATTTCACTCTCACATGAACTTTAGTTAGTATACAGGATTTGATATATGAATAATAGCAGTTAACAGAAGTTCATTTACGCCCCTGGGCATTCTCATTTACAATCCACAAGAAGGACTCTTTTTGCGATCTTTGACGTAGACAACGATAACGGCGACCACTACAAGAAGGGCACCCACCACAAGGGCGCGCCAGAACTCTATGCTGCCGGCATCACCCGTTGCAGGACCCCTGCTTGCAGCGGTCCCCTCATCTGAGGCTTCGTCATCTGATCCGCCATCCACAAAGCTTCCATTGTTGCCTGATCCGCCATCGTCTCTGTTGTCTCCCCCATTAACAGGAGGTCTATCTGGCCCAGGTCCAGGATGCGGAGGATCGGGGTCATCAGGACCTGGTTCAGGTCTTGGGGGTAATGGCGGAACAGGTGGATCCACAGGTGCCCTCTCAAAGGTATTGACCACCCTGATGTTTGCCGCATCATCAGGACTAATGATCGCACCACTTGATGGATCGGTTGCTATTATTTCTTGCCCCCCATTGAAGAACCGGGTGGTGTAGCCGTCCCCTACTAACTCTTCGACCAAATATTGATGATTAGTCCCCGTATAAAGATTCGAAACCACAAGGGGTGAATTAACACTGAAGGTTAGGTCATAAATCGCTGTTGCTAAATCGCCTGTCCATGAGAGGTCATCAAGAATCCTTTGTCCGCCAGCATCAATGAATCCCACATGCCTAAAAGTGCCGTCACTTTGCCTGACAGGATCGAACAGCAAGCGAACCGAAGGGCTCACAGCCGCATCCCAAACTCTAACAGTAAAGGATGTCTCATCACTCACATCCCAGTCTTCTGGATATCCCTCTAGTTCTTTAAACAATGACAGGTTTCCCTCACCGTGCTGGAAAACGTTTGTCACCAAGACAACATAGTTACCACCAGGGGCAATAGTGCCTGGATCACCAGGGCCGCCTGCACGGTCCAAACTAACGAAATTGTAATAGGCTTGCCACCATGAACTGGCAGGGGATGTAGCAAGCAGATTCCCCTCAAAGTCCAATTCGTGTATTTCATACTGGCTTGGCCAAATATTGGTGAGGCCTACCTGTTGCAAACGATAGATCGAGATAGTGTCAAAAATATCTGCTGTCCCCGCAAGGTGACGCTGTTCCCAGTAAGAATCGCTAATGTCCCAAGCACCGCTGGCTCCCCCATCATTGCCTACACAAAATAAGGTTCCCGGGGACCAATAGCTACTGTCCCAGCTAGATCCGGGCGCAAGCGAGGCCGCATCGGGTTCTACAAAAAGCAAGTACACTTCATTGTCCACATCCCAAATCTTTACCTGGAATTCAGTTGAGGAAGTAATGCCCCAATCTGCGGGAAAACCATCGAACAGCTTCATTAGACGCATTGCTGCCACAGGCATATTGGTGAACGTATTCGTTACGGTCACTGTGCTCTCATCACTACCCTGCGGCTCGATGGTAGCTGGGTTACTCGCAGTCGCGCTACCATCCACGCTGTACTCTACGTCAACCTGTGGTGGATGGACAGATATGGTAGTCCAATTAGGGTACTCGGTTATTGCGTATGTTTTCTGATTGCCTTCCGTATCTTCGGTCGGAATATCCGTTAGAATAACAGGCGCGTCCACGCTAAAAGGTATCAATACCTGGCGGGCAGTGTAGCCATTAAAGGCTAGCTCCCCACCGCCCATATCGATGAATGCTAAATATAGTCCCGTGGTGTCGTCTTGCATAGAGAAAACAAACTCGCTGCTATCATCAATGTCCCAGTCAAGATGCGTGCTTCCTGTACCAAAGGCCTTCTCTATCGCAAGTTGAAATGTTGGCGGAACGCTTTGATCAACCAGCATGACCTCGCCTATTGCATCAAGCTCTTTACTGATGGTGTCTCCCGTCCAGAAGAAGGGATCATCTTGGTCACTGTTAAAGGTTCGCTGGAAATACGTATCACTTACGACGGTCTTACCGCCAGCAATAGAACCACTACCCCCAGCACCATCTAGGATCGCCTCATACTGAACGTCTAATCCAGGACCCAGGAAGTCTTTTATCGTAAAGATGTAGCTCTTTACGATAGCACCGCGCGTCCAATGCAAGTGCCAGGTATAGTGCTGTGTACCTGCAGGGGTCACAACGGTTGCTGCTTGATTTTGCGTATTTGCGTTCTGCGGCCACCAATTCCACTGTCCAGCCGTGTTCATGGTGCCGTCCGCATTATAGGCATTCAATCCTGCAGCAGAAATATTAGAGGGAAACACAATCGTTAGACCTAGTTCATTATCAATAATGGCCCCGTTGTTAAGTCCCGTGCCATTATTCCAATTCATGGACATATCAAACTGGTCATACACTGTTTCGACCATAGTGTAATAATAGGGATTTTCGTGATGGGGCTCAAACAATACTTCAGCCGCGCCCGTCGAATACCAGTAGTTCATCATGTAGGGCTGATTAGCGGGATTAGCAACTGTTAAGGTGTACTGCACTTCCAGTGGACCTACACCCAAAAGAGTTGACTGGTCAGTAATATCCCAGGTTATCGTGGCACCACTGATGCTTAGTCCTGCAGGCAGACTGCCCACAACGGCAAACTCATTAATATCATCAGTGATAGTAAGGTAAGCCCCATCAGCCATAGGAACTAATGGATTTTGAACTACTCCGTCAGCATCAGTAAAGGTGCTAGCCCAAGCAGATAAAGTGACAGTAACCGTCCCGTCAGGAGTACCCAGTATAGGGTCCGTATTGTAGACAACGGATTTACCTACAAGAACTTCGCCTTCTGACAAAGTAGTTAAGGAAGGAGTAACAAGGGATCCTGAAGTAAACTCGCTGGCAGGACCACCTGTTTCAATAGTGAGACCATCAAGAGAGGGGTCTAACGCCCATGCAGCAGTGGCGATCACTCCAACTGCGAGGAGAAGTGTCGCTAATACAAGGACAACTCTACTCTTTAATGTTTTAGGCATAGTGCCTTATATAATACACTAAATTGAGATATCTTATGAGCATTTTGTATAAACAGAGCATACCACCGCCCCACTATGCGGAGGAATGCCCTATTTATACGTGAGAAAGACAAAGAAAGTGCCCAGCAAAAACACAAAAGGATTAGAATGGGCTTAGTGCCACCCCAATTGACATGAGTATAATCACTACCAGCCAAAAGATGGCCGTCAAAACTGAAGTAAGTAGCCCAATGACTCCCCACTTAAGTGCACTTCCACCAGGGGCGCCTAGACGCAAGAGTACTCCCAGTACAAAAAGAGGAACTGCACCAAATCCCAGAATGAAAGAAGCTGTTAGGTAATCACCTGACAAGACCTTAGTGTGCGTTATAAACATCTCATTGAACATCACAAGAAAGGTGCCAAAACTATCGATGTTGACATAGAGACTCCATGCCGCTGTTGTAAACAAAAAAAGTGCACCCAGTTTTTGAATAATCGAAGTTTCACCCTTTACGCGGTTTTCCTTTGCACGACCTGCAGCAGCATCTTTCGCAGTTCTTGTCATCTCAGCAGAAGCTTCAGCGGTTCCAGCAGCAGCCTTTACAGTCTTGAAATTCTTCAGGTAATTCATTGTTCTTCCCTTCCGTCCAATATCCTACTGAAAGTTTGAAAGTAATATTTGACTAATATAGTATCAGAAAAATAATAACGATTCCTATTTTTATTTATGTCTTCTGTAAGCGGCTCTCAGCTATTCCGATTAAGTCACTTTGCTGCTCCACATTTCAGGCATCACATGAAATTGGTCCTGTCTTCCGCCGCAAATTTCATAGGTAACATTTCCATTTCTTCTGCCTGAACACAGAGAATAGCGGTACAATAACCCATTATGACTCTTAAATTTATTGATACACGCGGGCTTGACAGCTCGCGTCCTACATTTAGCGAGGTTTTGCTTCGCGGAATCGCTGACGGGGGCGGACTCTATCTGCCCGAAAATTTACCGACTTTTAGCATGGATCAAATGGACACTCTGCACAGCGCAAACTATGCGCAGCGTGGCGCGTTCATATATGATGCCTTTGGCATCGACATCAAGGCAGCGGATACGTTACGTATGATGCAGAAGGCCTATGGCAATCAATTCGATGATCACCGTATCGCACCCGTAGTAAGCCTAGATGAAGACACGCACATGCTGGAACTGTGGCATGGTCCCACCTCTGCCTTCAAGGACATGGCACTACAATGCATGCCGCGCTTTTTTTCGTTTTCGCTAAAACGTGGCTTGGCAAACGGTAGCCTATCACGTGATCTACTTATCTTAGTTGCAACAAGTGGTGACACAGGAAGTGCTGCACTAGCAGGCTTTGCCCATCGCAGTCACACCAACCTGATTGTTTTCTATCCCGATGGTGGAGTATCTGATGTCCAGCGCACACAGATGACCAGTAGCCTGGGTATGAACGTAGGTGTTTACGGTGTAAAGGGCAATTTTGATGACTGCCAGCGCGCTGTTAAAGAGGCCTTCTTTAACGAAGACCTGCAGAAGTGGCTAAAAGACCACACTGACTTGCAGCTATCAAGCGCAAATTCTATTAACTGGGGTCGCTTGATGCCGCAAATCATTTACTATTTCAGCGCGATTATTGACTTGCGCGCCGCAGGAAAGTTGGCGGACGGACAACTACTAGACATTGCCGTACCTACAGGAAATTTTGGTAATATTATGGCTGGCTGGCTGGCCAAACAAATGGGGGCACCCATTGGCCGCCTCATCTGTGCGAGCAATGAAAACAACGTGCTTGCAGACTTCATTAATACAGGAGTCTACGACATTCGCGGCAGGGACTTCTATATGACAGCAAGCCCTGCCATGGATATCTTAGTGTCCAGCAATCTAGAACGCTTATTGTACTTCTTGGCTGGTCCAGAGCGTACACGTAAATGGATGAAACAACTGCGTGAAGAAGGCGTGTTTGAAGTTGATGCAGGAACTCTATCACTGATACAGCAAGACTTTGCTGCAGACTACGTAGATAATGCAACTTCCCTCAGCGTTATTCAGGACTGCTGGAAACGCTACCACTATCTGATAGAACCGCATACAGCTATCGCCCTACATGCTGCAGAAAAGCACCGCGGCGAAGGCAATACCAATAAAGACAAAGCCAACCCCATGATGATAGTGTCGACGGCCCACTGGGCAAAGTTTGGCCCCAATGTATTACGCGGACTGCTGGGCATTCCTCATGACGAAGAGCTGACTACACCTTACAATGAAATGACTGGTTTTGAGTTGCTGCGTGCTATTCGTAGGCTGGCTCCTGAAGCAGCCCATGTGCCCAACCGTCTATCCAGCCTGGAAGGTGCCTGTGAGCGCTATCAAAAGGTCATTCCGGCTACAGAAGGCTGCATCAATTCACAAATCGCCCGCTGGGTAGAAGCCCGTACCGAAACACACTAATTTACTTCAGAAGCGGTTTTTCGTCGCGCACAACCGCTGCGGTTACCTTTAGTCTCTTGACGTCTTTCTTCTCTGGCAGGTGATACATTGCATCTAGCAGCACTGACTCGCAGACTGAACGCAGACCCCTTGCACCCGTTCCTCGGTCCTTGCAAAGCTTTGCGATTTCCTTAAGTGCCGCTTTGTCAAAGGTCAGCTCTACTCCTTCTAGGGCGAAGAGTCGTTTGTACTGCTTAGTTAAAGCATTCTTCGGCTCTGTCAGAATATGCATCAAGTCATCTAGTTCTAGATCACGCGTTGATGTCATGACAGGCACGCGACCCACAAATTCAGGAATAATACCAAACTTGCTTAGATCTTCTGGTTGGGCCAGCTCGAATAAATCACTAACCGATTCACTGTTTTGCGGTTTCGCCTCTGCTGCAAACCCAACCCCACTGCTACCTATACGATCAGCAATGATTTTCTCTAGTCCCACAAAGGCTCCCCCTACAATAAAGAGAATATTCTTCGTGTTGATCTTTAGCAATGGCTGGTCAGGATGCTTGCGTCCACCCTTTGGGGGTACGCTAGCAATCGTGCCTTCCAGTATTTTTAGCAGTGCTTGCTGGACGCCCTCCCCTGATACATCACGAGTAATGGACAGGTTCTCTGCCTTACGAGCCACCTTGTCGATTTCGTCAATGTAGATAATGCCTATTTCGGCACGCTCTATATCGTCATCTGCGTCAGTGACTAGCTTCAGCAGGATGTTTTCTACGTCTTCTCCAACATAACCTGCCTCTGTCAGTACCGTCGCGTCAGCTATAGCAAAGGGCACGTCTAGTACACGCGCCAGCGTCTCTGCAAGCAAGGTCTTACCGGTACCCGTAGGTCCTAGTAGCATGATATTGCTTTTGGCTAGTTCGACCTCGTCAGGCTCAAGTCCCTGCTCTTTTTCTTGGGCCTCGACCATGACGCGTTTGTAGTGATTATGCACTGCTACAGAAAGGATCTTTTTTGCTCGATCTTGTCCCACAACATAGTCATCTAAAGCATCATGTAATTGGCGTGGGGTCGGCAAGGTTTCAGTTGAAAATTCACTACCGGGGATGTGAGCCTCAAATTCCTCATCAGATTCAAAGGTAAAGCCATAATCACCCGCACCAAACTTCTGCGGCATAGTGGGATCTAAGCTTGCTTTTTGCAGCCCCAGGATAACGTCATTAGCCATATCTACACATTCGTCGCAGATATAGGAACCTTCAGGACTTTTAAGCATATTGCTGACCAAGGAGGCAGGACGGCCACAGAAAGAACAGTTGGGTTCTTTTTCGTCGGTACTACCCTTGTCCTGGTCATGGGCGCTGTTGATATCAGCTCCCTTGCTGCCGTCCACTACCTTGCCATAACGATTCTTATTGCTCACGCTTATTTGCCTTTATTTCTCTTCGCGATACTTGCCTGATTCTCAATAACTGCGTCAACTAGTCCGTACTCGACAGCCACTTTCGCCGTCATGATGTTATCGCGGTCAGTATCTTTCTCAATGCGCTTAATGGTTTGTCCTGTGTGACGCGAAAGGATTCCGTTTAGCTCTTTGCGCATACGCAAGATTTCTTGTGCCGCAATCTCGATGTCTGATGCCTGTCCCTGTGCGCCGCCATGTGGCTGATGAATCAACACACGTGAATGTGGCAAGGCATAACGCTTACCAGGCTCCCCTGCTGCCAGCAGAACGGCACCCATAGAAGCACACTGCCCAACACAAATAGTCGACACGTCTGACTTAATAAACTGCATAGTGTCATAGATAGCCAGGCCATCCACAACTGATCCACCAGGAGAGTTAATGTAGAAATTGATGTCCTTAGTCGGATCAATACTCTCTAAGTGAAGCATCTGTGCAATAACAAGGCTCGCGCTTACTTCGTTCACAGCGCCCGTTAGAAACACAACGCGTTCATTAAGTAGACGTGAGTAAATGTCAAAACTGCGCTCACCGCGACTGGTTTGTTCAATTACGTAAGGAACAAGGTTTGATTGAAAGTCCATTGCAGGATTGTCACTCATAAATCATAATCCTCTCAGGTTAGTTACTTAGGTTAGTTACTTATTTGCCGTTATTGTGCTTGATGCTGATAGCCGCTTAAGCCTTGTCCGCTTTGTCTGCCTTAGCTGCGCCAGCAGGCTTTGCATCTGCATCAATGTTGATAACTGCGTTGTCGCGCAGCCATTGCATAGCTTTGCCACGTGCCAGGTCATCACGCAGAGACGTTAGCATTCCGCGCTTTACCCAACTTTCACGCATTTGTTTTGCGTTTACCTTAGACTCTTTGTCGGCCTTTGCAGCCTTCTCAAATTCTTCGTCCAGCGTTTCGTCGCTAGGGATAAGATCCTTTAGACGTGCCAAAGCCTCCAGTGCCAGGTCATTGGACACAGAAATAGCTGCCTGTTCTTCCATGTCAGCTTGGTACTGCTCTGGGTCAATGTTAGCCTGCTCTAGGTAGCCATCAAGCGTCATGTTCGACTGCTCCAACATTCGACTAAACTCTTCCACCATGTCATCGGCACGAGCCTCGACTAGCTCTTGATTTGGCTCGCCCTCCAGCTGTACTACCAGTACTTCTAGTAGCTTATTGTCACGTTCACGATCCCAGCTTTGAGCTTTCTGCGATTCAATATAGCTCTTGATTTCACTGCGCATATCTTCGACAGTGTCAAAGCCTGTGTTTTTTGCGAACTCATCATCAACTTCTGGGATGACCTTCTCATTCAGCTCATCAACTGTTAAATCAAAAGCCATAGTCTTGCCCGCAAATTCAGAGTTCTGACCCGTGTCCTCAACGGTAAACTCAATCTTTAGATTATCACCAGCCTTTGCACCCATAAGACCTTTGTCAAAGTCTTCTGGCATCATGCCCTGTCCTAGCTGGTATAGGTGACGCTCCACCTTTGAACCATCATACTCTTCACCATCAATCGTAGATTCGAAGCTAAATGTAAGGAAGCTATCTTCGCCCACTTTTGCAGCTTTATCCTCACCTGTAGGATAGGTAGCAAAGCGGTCTAGTGTGCCCTCAATCTGAGCATCGATTTCTGCTTCAGTCGCCTCTTTGGGAGTCATGTCGATACTGACATCCGTTGACTTCAGGGTTAGCTCTGGACGCAGGACAACCTCCACCATGTAGCTATAATCTTCGCCTTCCACCAGGTCTGCAGGATCAGCAAAGTCAACCTTGCCCACTGTGCGCAGCTCTTCCTTATCTACCGCCAGCGGATAGGTCTCGTTTACGACAGCTTCCAGTGCCTGAGCCAGAATGTACTCACGTCCGACCTGGCCCTCGATAACACTGCGAGGGGCCTTGCCCGGCCTAAAGCCAGGGAAACGAAATTGCTTTGCAACTGTCCTGAATTCTTTTTTGATAGCCTCATCGACCTTTTTTGCCTCGACAGCTACGGTCACTTTTGCCTTGTCCGCCGCACGCTCTACGCTACTGGTAAAACTCACAGATAATTCCTCTCTCGCTGGCCGCCTCTAAATAGCTTGCCTGATGGATATACTTTTGATTGGCAGATACTGCAGTAAAACCTCGTGCACATCAACCAATATCAAGTGATTTCATAACCTATTGATTGTAACAAAAGAGGTGGTTTAATGAGCAAATCAACTAAGAACTAGCCCTTATTCTTCCTAGGCCATCCAAAGTACGAACGTACCTGTTTTATATGCTGCAACAGATGCACGACCACAAGCACAAGTGCTAACCGTGCAGTTATTCCATGAACTCTACCCATCCAAGCTAAGCCTTCAACCTCAATCACATAGGGTGCAGTTGCTAAAACTCCTGTCACGATTGAAATCGTCCAAATGACTAGGAGTAGTACATCGACAATATACAGACGTAACACCTTTGCACTTATCTTTCCAGCAACAAACTTTTTCGTCTGTGCAGCTAGCCATTTTCTATGTAAGAAAATGTGCAAAATGAAAAATAAAGTACAAATCGTACCAACAACAATATGGAAAGCAGGGCTACCATCCCACCGAATAAACGACAAAATAATAAAGGTTAGCATACACACGTCTACTATGATTTTCTTAGCTTTTGTAGTCACAGAAATACCCTTTCATGGTTGCAAAAGCATACACCATTACATTCTAGAGTGCTTCCCGATTATTTCTTGACAGATATTTCCTTCTGTCATATAGTTGAACATATGCTCAACTATTCACTAACGAAAAGGTAGCCTTCCTCTTCAAAAAGGAAGCACCCTAGAAAGGAGCACTATCGCCATGGCTCACAGCAATAGCAAAAAGATTATTAACGCAGATGTTGTCAAAGATGCCCAGCAACATATGCCCACAGCCGAAGAGTTTGCAGATATGGCAAACCTACACAAAATGCTCGCCAGTGAAACACGCGTCCGAATCATCTGGGCTCTACAGCGTCATGAAATGTGCGTCTGTGATCTAAGTGCACTTCTGGGCATGACTAAGTCCGCTACCTCCCATCAGTTAAAGCTACTTAGACTAAGTAATGTCGTCAAGTCACGTCGCGAAGGACAGATTATTTACTACTCGCTACTTGATCATCATATTGAAGATATTTTCACCGTCAGCCTCGAACATATCCAGGAAGGGTAAAGGGAAACATCTATGAACAGTAATAGCACTAACAGCCAAATAGTAGGTACTGGCTGCGCATGCTGCGAAAGTGGCAGCTGCGAGCAGGCAGAAGACGCAGACGACAGTGACAGTTCGTCCACTAGCGCTGCCACTAACGCCACTGCTAACAACGATAATGCGCAACGCAACCAACTTATCCAATTAGGACTGGGCGTGCTCCCCTTTGTGGCGGGATTTATTCTGCCAGATCCAACACTTTCCTTTGCCGCTTTCCTTGTAAGTTATCTCATTTTAGGCTGGCGTGTACTCTACAAAGCAGTCCATAACTTATTTCGCGGAAAAATCTTTGATGAAAATTTCTTGATGAGTATCGCCACTATAGGTGCTTTTGCTATTGGTAAGTATGCTGAAGGCGCGGCTGTTATGTTGTTCTACCTTGTCGGCATGTACTTCCAGAATCGTGCCATAAATAAGTCAAAGCGATCCATTGCAGAACTCATGGACATTCGCCCTGATTTTGCGACTCTAGTCGAAGGTGATAAGCGCACACAAGTCGACCCAAGCATGATTAACGTAGGTGACATCATCATAGTAAAGCCCGGTGAAAAGATTCCCCTAGATGGAACCGTCACTGCAGGTAGATCACTGCTGGACACTCGTGCACTGACAGGGGAATCCGTACCCCGCAACGTCACAACAGGAGAAGAGGTCCTGTCAGGAACTCTTAATCTGGATAGCGCCCTAACCATTAAAGTTACCGCTGCCTATAAAGACTCCACGGTTGCAAGAATCATCGAATTAGTCGAAAATGCTCGCAGCAAAAAGGCTGCAACTGAAAACTTTATTACAACGTTTGCACGCTACTACACACCCCTTGTTGTTACGCTTGCGTCCCTGCTTGCAGTAATTCCTCCCCTCTTTTTTGCAGGATCTTGGGAAGAATGGCTCTACCGTGCATTAGTGTTCCTAGTCATCTCCTGTCCCTGTGCCCTAGTTGTGTCGATTCCTCTCAGTTATTTCAGTGGTATCGGGACAGCATCGCGCAACGGGGTCCTAGTCAAGGGAAGTAATTACCTAGACGCGCTGACTAAGTTAGACATCGTTGCCCTTGATAAAACAGGAACCCTGACCGAAGGTATCTTTAAGGTCTGCAGTATGCATCCTGCAGAGGGTCACAGTATCGACGACCTCATTGACTACGCGACGAAGGCAGAGTTGCTGTCAAACCACCCAATCGCTCATTCCATATCGCAGGCACATGATGAGATGCATCCTGGTTGCAAGCTGGAATCGCCTCAAGATTTCAGAGAGGTTGCTGGTCATGGCATCAGTGCCACTGTGGGCGACGACCACATCCTGGCAGGTAACAGTAAATTTATGGTGGCGGAGTCTATCCCATTCACAGAGTGTCCCGAAGTCGGCACAAAGCTCTATGCGGCAGTTAACGGTGCCTATCTAGGCTGCATAGTTATAGCTGACGAAGTAAAGGCTGACAGCAAGCATGCCCTTAAGGAACTCAAGCAACTAGGGGTTCGCAAGATTGCCATGCTTACGGGGGACAATGCCGTTGTCGCACGTGATGTTGGCAAGAAACTTGCCCTAGGCAAAACAGACGAGGTGCATGCAGAACTACTGCCACAAGATAAGGTAAGTATTATTGAGCAGCTTGACGCAGGCAAGCGTGCAGGAAAAAGCCTCGGCTTTGTAGGGGATGGCATTAACGACGCACCAGTGCTCGCACGTGCAGATGTTGGCATTGCTATGGGCGGACTAGGATCAGACGCGGCCATTGAAGCTGCAGATGTTGTCCTGATGACCGATGAACCCTCAAAGCTTGCAAGTGGTATAAAGATTGCACGGGCTACACGCAGAATCGTCGTGCAGAACATTGTCTTTGTGCTGGGGGTTAAGGCAGCCTTCATGCTTATGGCGGCCCTTGGCGTGGCAGGCATATGGGAGGCAGTCTTTGCCGATGTAGGTGTAACCCTTATTGCAGTCCTTAACGCCATGCGCATACTTAGAACAAAGATCTAATGGGTATTTGCAGGCAAGCCTAAGAAATTCTGGCGAAGAAAATGCCGCTTACCAACAGCAAAATGAAATAGGTGCTTGCAGCTTTTCTTAGATTTGTTATACTTGTACGTCGCTGCGGGTGTGGCGGAATTGGCAGACGCGCTAGATTTAGGTTCTAGTGAGCAACGCTCGTGGGGGTTCAACTCCCTCCACCCGCACCATATTACAAAAGAAAGACCTGCTAATAGCTAGCAGGTCTTTTTTCTTTCTTGCCTAACCCCACACAAAAAATAGTACGGGACATCCCCGCTGTATCAATTGCTAAGATAAAATACAGATTGACGAAGTAAAAGGAGGCATGAACTATGTCCACAATTGCCAACAGAGCAACACAGCTCTACACAGAAGAAGGGTTCTGCTGCGCAGAATCCGTCTGGCTTGCCTTTGCTGAGCGTGACAATATCAGCACAGAAGATAAAAATCTGGGCAATAAACTATCCTTTGCTTTTTGCGGAGGGACCGGTGCAAAGAACCTTTGTGGGGCAGCGGCTGCTGGAGCGCTCGTATTAGGAAATCATTTTGGACGTGTTCCAGGCGAACCACGCAATGAAGAGCTACCCAAATACACTAAGGCACTCATAGATTCTTTCGAAGAACAATACGGGTATACTACCTGCCTTGAATTGAAGCCTGACGCTGAATCCAGTGTTAGCAAACAAGTCTGCAAGGGATACGTAGCCTTTATCGCGACACAGCTAGAAAGACTCCTTGAAGAAAGGCCTGACGAAACTGGCGAAGAAGAGCGTGCCAACTGCACGTGAACAATCTAAGCAGTCAGGCGTGCCCTGAACTAGCCCGGGAAAGGCAAATTCTTCCCTATTACTCTACCTTAACGAAACGAAACAACCTACCCATAAGACTAAGCAGTAAACAGTTCCTCATATCTGCCACCTGCAACTCGATAGATGCCCTCAAGATCAATCGCAACATCCTTTGCGCAAACCCAATCGTCACCCTGAAAACTAACACACACCCCACACGAAGTACTCAGTTCACGTGGAACGGGTATGAGCTCTGCGGTGTTAGCAGCACCTTCGCGTTGTTGGAGCTCTTTGCAAAGTGAAAGAGCTCCAAAGTGACTATAAAAAGTTGCTATGTAGTTGTTCATGCTTCTTTCTTTAAAGGCTTCCCTTTTCACCCATTGGTTTCGCACTAATCGTGTCCGCGCTCACCAACGCTACTTACTTCTGAAAAAGGTATTGTAAACGGCAATCCCTACTACTATAGCAGCAACAATCACGAAACCATAGATGGCATTCTCACCAATTCCTGCAGGGCTTGATGCCATATTGAAGTTATGCATAAAGGCAGCACCCACAACCATACCCGCTACAGCCATCACACTGTCAGAGTTGCCGCTTCCCGCAAGAACTAACTGCCTGAAAGGGCATCCTGCAAGCAGGGTCGCGCTAAGACCAACTAAGGTCATACCTAGGAAATTCCACAATCCGTCGGTATGCGTAATTGGTTGATCAGCAAAACCTAGGTTAAAAGTTCCCAGTACCAGGTTTCCAATCAAGCCAACAACCAGAATGGCAATAAAGGCCCACAACATAGGTGGAAATTTCTTCATTAAGATTGCGTCTCTGATGCCACCCGTAAAGCAAAGTCTGGTTATAAAGCCCAGCGCACCCACAATAAGACCTGCGGCAAGCGCAATAAGCAGCGGGGCATGCATGCTTCCAGGACCTTCGGCTGAAACCAGCAAGATTACCGGCGCAAATAAAACAATACCCAGCAAAATAAGTGCAATAACAGGTAGCAGTGATCCCTCCGCTTTACCCTGATCGTAATTGCGCTTCAGCGAAAAGCCCCTCTTTAGGAAAAGTGCTCCTATAAAAATACCCGCTACTAATCCAAAAAGTCCTACAATTGCATTAAGATCGCCTGCCGCAATACGCAGCAGCATGCGCAACGGACAGCCCAAAAATATCAGTGCACCCATCATCATGGCAAAACCAAGGACAAAACGCGTCACAGGAGCAGAGCCGCCCTTTGGTTTAAATTCCCCCCGTACAAGCGCAAAGATAAATACACCCAAAATGATACCGATGATTTCTGGTCTTACGTACTGAACTACTGCAGCGGAGTGTAAGCCCACAGCACCTGCAGTGTCGCGCAGGAAACAGGCAATACAAAAGCCCATGTTTGCTGGGTTACCCAAGTGCTGAAGTAGCAAAGCCACCGCCACAACTACTACACCCACAATAGGCAATAGCAGCAAGTGAAACGTCTTTGCCTTCGAAGTGCCCTCCTCTTTCAAGGTGCTTTCCTTTTTCGCTATATCTTCTTCTTTTATCTGTTTTTTATCATCTGCCACCGGCATGGTCTCTCCTGTTGTCTCTTTTGCATTGCTTGACTGAAAAGTCTAGCACCGATTATCCGTCGCTATGATAGTATTTATTGATGAAATTGATGCAATCTATAAATAACTCTAATATGTGTTTGGTTACTACATGCTCGGCCTCTTTACAATCCACTTAGGAGCACACCAGATGAAACACGCCTATTTCGACCATAGTTCTACCTCCATCCCCAAAGCTCCTGGTGTCACAGAGGCGATAACTAGCTACCTTAATAAAGGCGCCTACAATATTGGACGCGGTGGATATGCTGCCAGCTTTGACATCGCCATGGAAATCTTACAAGCACGCGAATTGCTTGCTAAGTTCTTTAACGCAGCAGATCCACGCGCAGTAATCTTTACCCCCAGCCTCACCTATGCGATGAATGCTATCCTTAGTGGCTTCCTGGCAAAGGGCGACCATGTCATCACGACATCCATGGAACATAATGCCGTCATGCGCCCTCTACATGCGCTCAGTCAACAGCGCAAAGTGACTTATGATGTCGCAGAATGCAGCAGTGACGGGTCGCTCAATTCAGAGGACATCCTTCCCTTGATTCGCAGCACCACAAAAGCCGTTGTGATGACCCATGCCTCAAATGTCTGCGGCACCGTACTACCCATTCAGGAAGTCGCAAACATCTGCAAACAGCACAATCTTCGTCTGATAGTTGATGCAGCACAAACTGCAGGGGTGCTGCCCATTGATATCTCCAGTATTGATGCCCTGGCCTTTCCAGGACATAAAGCACTTCTAGGTCCAATGGGCATAGGCGGATTTATTGTTAAAAGTGACTTTGCAAAACAGATTCAACCCACCCTATGGGGTGGTACAGGCAGTCTTTCCCAGGGCTTTGACCAGCCGGATTTCTTACCTGATAAATTTGAATCAGGGACTATGAACATTGCTGGAATACTGGGGCTGAAAGCCGCCATAAATCACCTACTTGAACAGGGCATCGATACCATCTATCAGCATGAAATAAAGCTTTACCGTCACTTCATTAGTAGCGCAAAAGACATTGAAGGTATAAACCTTATTGCTGCAGAAAACAGCACTTCAGAAACAGCCTTAACACAGACAAAAAAGGTTCCTGTAGTATCTGTTGACTTCCCTCGCCACGATAACGCTGCTATTGCAGCAACTCTTGATAAACACTACGGCATCATGACACGCTGCGGCCTTCACTGCGCTCCAGCGGCACACAAAACACTGGGCACGTTCCCGCAAGGCACGGTGCGCTTCTCCTTTGGACACACAAACACCTTAAAGGAAGTCGACTATCTACTAAACAGCCTTAAAGAATTACTAGGTACTTCTCATGGAGTTTAGACAGCTAGAAGCCTATATAAAGGTAGTCGAGCTGGGTAGTTTCTCAAAAGCAGCCAAAGAGCTCCACGTCTCACAGCCCAGCGTCAGCACCTACATTAGCACCCTAGAACGCGAACTGGACATAACGCTTCTTAACCGATCTACAAAAACCGTATCCACTACCCTTGCAGGCCAGCGCTTCCTTGCACGTGCAAAAGAACTTATCGCCTTACGAAGCGAGTCCGTCGATGCCATGAAGGACCTTAGCGAGGACCATAGTGGTGAAATACGTATCACAGCATCAAGTGTTCCCGCATCCTACCTTCTGCCAAAAATCCTAGCAGAATTTCATGCGCTCTACCCTAAGGTCACCCTCACTATAGATCAAAAAGATAGTGCAGCGGCCACACAGGCAGTCGCAGAAAACAAGGTAGACATAGGCTTCAGCGGAAGCATCATCGAAAACCCTACATGTAGCTTCAATGTCTTCACGGATGAAGAACTTATCTTCATTGGATCTGCAGCTACAAACACATTATTCAGCACAAGAGTCTACACGTTGGAAAACCTACTCTACGAAGGGAATTTTATCTCTAGGGAAGTAGGCTCAGGCACGCGAATCCAATATGAGAAATTTTTTACTGACAATAACGTTGATCTTAAGAAAATACAGTCCTGCGTCAATATGGGCAACACTCAAAGCGTCATCAACTCAGTTGCCAGCGGCCTTGGGGTCTCAATTGTTTCTGAACTGGCCGCTCGTGACGCTCTAGCGCAAGGACAAATCGTCAGGTTGCGCTGTGAAGAAAGAATCCCCCACCGAAAGATTTATACTGTACTCAATACACGAGTTAAGCACTCTCACCTAGTAAAGCTCTTCTTAGATCACATTGGTTGACAAACCGCCACAGTACCATTCTCATAAGATTAATAAAGCGAAGAAGGTCACACTAAAGCGATGAAAAGTGTGACCTTCTTCTTATTTCTCAAAAAGATAGCAACCGACAAGTATGAACTACCTTTATTTGAGCATGCTTAAGCTAGTGTTCTCAAGTCCTTAGCTAGACAAGTGGCATCTTCTCTATAGTCCGCCTTCTGCGAAGAGCAATTAGCACAAGCAGGGCTAGGGCGGCAAGCAGTGCCAAAGCAATCGGTGCACTCTGCACTATAAGTCCTGTCGGAGGGGCAAACTGATGGTTATTCTCAAAGTCAGCCGAATTGCCTCCTCCACCTGTGAGGATTCGGTTTCCTGTAGAAAGGTTAGTATTCGGATCTTCGGTAAGCGCTGGAGTCAAAGTGGTTCCCCCTACAGTTATTTCCACCGTTGGAGCAAACTGCGGATGGGCATATTCTGTTACTTGCCAGGTAGTTCCATAAGGCAATCTGGTGCTTCCATGCGTCCCATCCAGAACTAACCTTTCCCCGTGCATCAGCTGGAAATCCTGAGTTCCCACGCCTGAAGAAATAGCAATAGTTACGGGGTTTCTTGGTGCAGCAACAGGGCTCCCATCACGTCCTATGATAGTCGCAGTTACCGCAGCTGGCAGCGGTACCGGAGTCGTTCCGTCCCCAGTACTCAGCGCATTATGTGCCGTAAGTGTAATACTAAAATCAAAGAACGTATTAAGGTTAGCTAGCAAGTTCCTGTCAGTACTGGGAATAGTCTTAGAGACATCCATATCCCCCAGTCCTCTGTACACATTCACAAACTCGATATCATCTGGCTTGTTATCAAGATTCGGTACCCAGGACCCTGAAACAAGCTCAAGCTCTATAACCTCTATGTTTACAGGAGTTCCATGCCTGTCTACATGCACCCTTATCTGGAAACGGTTCTGGTCATAGGTGACCGTTGAAGGAATAACAGTACCGGATGATCCTGCTATTTCATGCAAGTTCCAGACAAAGATTCCCCCACCTGGGAAGGTTAAATTATTAAGCAGTGCACCTAAATCAAAGTGTCCCACAAGTGTCGTTGTGCCTGCAGTAGTAGTTGCTGTTGCAGAACTTAAGGGTATAGTTATAGGGTTTGGACTAATCGTTGGCTGATCTGCTCTTGAATAAATGTAAGGTGCAGCATTATTAAGCCTTTGCGTTACCGGCGTAAACTGGAAATCAAAGCTTATCGGCGTCGGAAGAGGTGTTCCTTCTGGCAGGGTGAGCGTCTTCGTAATCCCCATTTCTGGGGGCGGGATCACTACCGTGTAGTTATTTACAAAGCTCATGCCGCCACTGGCGACTTCATTGCCTGGGACCAGATTACCTGAAATTTCGTCCAACTCGAAGACCCCTACAGCGGTAATGTTACCACTAGCGTTTGTAGCTACCCTTAACTGGAAATGTGTATCTGTATCATAGGTCATCTCTAATGGCGGAGTAGTCCCAGAACTGCCATCTACCTCGCTTACTGTCCACGCAAATACTCCTGCGCCTGGGAAAGGCTGAAGGGACTCGAGTAACTGAAGAACATTAAGTGTCCCCGTGATAGTTCGCGCACCTGATGCAGTAGTAGTTGTAGCGGAATTAAGTGCAACGGTCTGCGGACTTGCTAGCAAGGTCTGGAAGTCAGCAACAGGTCTTGAGAATCCGCCACCGCTTAACTGAAACTGTACGGGAGTAAAGGTAAAGTCAAAGGTAGGCAGCGGGCTAGGCGTTGCAACATCTTCTGGCATGGTCAGTGTCTTGTGAAGAACTACTGTAGCAGACCTTCTATAATTAATGTCTGCATTATTCAGCGTATGCATGAAGATAGGGGCAAACACAGACGGCCCGCTAAGAGGGAAGTCAATGTTTGTACCTTCTGGATTGTTGGGATTAGCAAAGCTGCCGCGTCCTGCGATATTACCCGCAAAAGCTACCTCCCTATCAATAACCAGATTGTGATAGGGAAAGAGATTGCACTGCTCTGTAATAGGAGAACCGCTAGGTAGGCCGTTTGGCGTGTGTACATTTGAACACCTTGCAAGAATAGGCTCATTCTGGAAGGCTTCAGTAAAAATTCCTCCCCCATCAAGCGTTGCCCTGTTGCCTGCAATAGCACTGTCGCTTTGTCCCGTTGCTACAAATTCAGCGAAGTGTCTTACGTACACACCGCCACCAGCAAAAACTTGAACGGTAGCATTTCCACTGCCAGGATCGGTAGTGTAGCCATTGTTTCTGATTTCACCACCATGAAAAGTCATGCCAGCACCACTCCAGTGCATTCCTGGAGTTAGGCCCAAATTTGTGGCTTCAGGATTCGGAATATTCCACTGCATATGTTCGAGGTATATTCCGCCACCAAGCATGCCAGAACGTGTGGTGTTATAGGCAATCGTTCCTCCATGCATATAGAGGTGGTTCCTCATACCCTGTGCAGCGAACCGTACCTCATCATTTGGCGTGAGATAGATGGCACCACCTACACCATGAGAGAAATTATACGTTATCTCTGCATTTTCCCTAATGATAACAGTTTGATAGCCCCCAGCAGTACTCGAGACACTAAAGGCACCACCATCCCCATTCTCTGAGCGATTACCCGTCCAGATATTATCAATCGTGATTCTATTTGCCCCGCTGGCATCCATTCCGCCGCCAGTTCTTCTCCAGCCGGTGGAATGATCTCTGTTATTACTAACAGTGCCCCCATAGAAATTGTAGTGTGGAATAATTCGGTTAAGTGTTTCCCCGATCCCTGTAGTGATACTGAAAGCCCCGCCACCTAAAGTGGTTCCGTGAGAAACATTACCATCAACAAGCCCATCATTCATAGTGAAATGCTGCTGATGCTGTCCCCCTGGTCCACTTGTTTGACCGGTAAAGCTAATAGCACCGCCAGGACCCATTGAGGTATTGTTAAGGATGCTTCCACCATTCATGACAAGCGAGGATTCGCTTACCCAAATACCGCCACCAGCGATGGCTGAACCTGATGAGGGGTTAGTTCCAGCCTGGTTATAACTAATTGTCGCACCAGGATTTATAGTAACGGGCGGGTTTGTTCCTGAGTTTACTCCAGGTATATTAAGTCCCGAATTGATACGTACACCGCCACCAGTATTTGCCCTATTATTGGTTACGACAGAGCCTGCATTCATAATGAGTGTTGACTGATTAGCATTTACATCTACTCCACCACCCATACTAAACCTATTGCCAGTAATAACGGCACCATCATTAAGGGTGAGTCTAGCCCTTACACCCGTAAGTCCTACCCCGCCGTGATTACCCGCAACATTTTCATGATCACCTTCTAGAATGATGTTTCCTAAAGTAAGCGATCCATCTACCCCAACAGTGAAGTGGCGTGTTGTGCCTGAATTTCTTGTAATCGTGTGAGGACCATTTACGTCACTCACAATAGTAGGAGTGTGTGAACCAACAGCAAATACACCTGCCGCTGTAAAACTTTGAGTCAGCTCAATGTAATCCTCACCCGCATTGATGGCAGTCCGCAGTTCTGTCTCTGAAGACACAGGAACAGGAGTACTTAGTGGTATAGCTAGTCTCTGAGATAAGATATCCCCTTCTCCGCCCCTGGGCAAGTCTCGCGCAGTAACAGATTCAGAAGAAGTCTGTGATCCTACAAAAAGTTGCTGAATCTGACTTGCAGCAGACTGCACTACATCAGGGTTGGCTACTGCTAACAAGGGAAGAGCCACCAAAAGGACAGCTAAAAGAGAAACAATTATTTTCTTGCGCAAGGAGAATTTCCTAAAAGAAAATTTCCGCAGGGTACCTGATCGTGGGGCCATAGAATCTACCTCAATTCCATTTAGTTTTGCATCGTCAAACGACACATGAGGAGCCACACACACCTTATGCGTAAATGTATTATGGCAGGAAATGGGGGGGGGGGGGTTATGTAACAACTATTACATAATTTTTTGCATATTTACATATTGTAGTGCAGGAATTATGAAATGCTGATACTTAGTCATATATAGTATGCAGCAATAACCCTCTACAGTTCTTGAACACTTGGGCGCAAGTCATACTTCGCCAAAAGATCCAAATACCCCTGTGGGCTTAATGGATGACTCTCCCCCGCTGCAGCTACTAAAAGAGCCTCCATCACATTCGTACCAAAGGTACGTCCCTCAAGACGGGGTGTTGTGGTTATTAGCTTACTTACCCCGCGTGAACGCAAGAATTCAACGTCTTCTTCCGTTGTTGTATTAGTGATGACCCAAGTATCTTTAAGATTGGGTGGCATGTATTTTGCAATGTACTTATAGTCACCAGCAATAATATCGTAGTCCTCGTAGAGTTTATCGGTCCACGGATGCAGCTTTGGCTCTGAAGTATGGTCAGAGCCTGAAGGGTACAACCAGGCAAAAGGTAGCTGAACTGCAAGGGGTGCCGCCATACGCACAACACGGGTCAGCGTTTTTCTGTCCCGAATAATCTTGCGCAAGCCCAATATGTAGAAAAGATCTGCAAAATCTGTATCTACTCCTGCGTCACAAAAGGCCATTCCCAGTCCCCAACGATCTACAGCTGAGGTGATAAGTACCCTTTTTTCTAAGAGATCTATCCCAAGATCATCGCGCAGGTGACGAACCGTATCAGCCTCTACAGCCCCTTTGAGACCAGACCCATCCACCAGTGCTTTATTGCGCACAATTTTTGCAAGTGATTTCGTTTCACGAAGCCAGTAAGTGCGATCTGCAGCATTAAGAAAAAGATCAGTCCCTCCTAGGCCAATAGCAGCAACCGTAGGATCTGCATCTAGCTCTACCAATCTGCGTTTAAGCACATCGGAGTCACCATCTGTGCCTTCACGGTGTACTGAAAAATACTGATTGCCTAATTGAATCTCTGCTTGATGATCGCGTGCAGATGAACCCAGGGAAATACTCACTACGGATTTCTGAGGTGCTACTGGTTGCAAATCTGGCGTAGCTGCCATATCTACTGGCGCTTTAATTGATCCCACGCCTTTCTTACGCGTTGACCACGTTCACTCATGCGCCCACCCCTGGAAGGTTGCTGTTCGTCCTGCGCGCCCTCTATGACCCCTGTAAGGATACTGCGCAGATGATCAATATCTACCTCAACATCATTGTGCAGTGGTGATGCACCCAATTCAATCCCAATAACATCTGAATCCAGCAAACGCTTCATGGTCTGTACGCGCCAATCACTTGCAAGCACAATGACTGCAGAATAATTGTTTAGCTCGACTAAGGTGTCAAGTAGCTGATTTAGCATGTCCCCCGCATTTCCTGATTCTGCACGGGAACGTTCATCTTGCGAAAAGATTAATGCAAAGTCTAAGGAAAATTCTTCCACAAGCTTGCGTAGCTCGTCTCCATTAGAAACAGGAAAAGCAACCAGTGCAACACGCGCGCCATAGCGCACCTCACCTAGGGACTCAAGGTTTGAAACGAAGCTACGTGAAACACCTGCAACACGGGCAGCCTCTGCCTGCGTTGCTCCCTTTGAGCGATCCAGCAGCAATTGGTCGATTGCGCCATACAATTTATCGCGCGAAAGAACCTTTCCCCCTATGCGAATCATCTCGCTCATGGACGTGGTCCTCTAACCTGTTCTTCGGTCCGTCCTCTAGCCTGTCCCTCAATCTGTAGTACCGCAATAAGGTAGAGCCCCTTCAGAGTAAGGTCAGGGTCGTGATGCGTAATCTGAGTAGTTGCCTGCAAGATACGCGAAGCAAGTCCGCCCGTGGCGACAACGGCAATTCCTGGTCTCGCCAGGATAGGATTTTCCTGTCTTAGAGCCCAAATAAGCGCGTCCACCTTTGCCGCTTCACCGCGCAAAAGTCCCGATTGAACTGCCGCCTTTGTGGTGGTTCCCAGAGTATACTCGGGCAATTCTAAATCTACCGCAGGCAGCCGCGCAGCACTGCTAAATAATGCATTTGCCGAAGCCTGTATTCCGGGGGAAATGATGCCACCAATATAGTAGCCCTGACTATCGATAACATCGATATTGGTCGCTGTGCCAAAATCAACTACGATTGCTGGAGCCCCGTAAAGCATTCTTGCCGCAATGGCATTTGCAATACGATCTGCTCCAATCTCTGCTGGATTAACAATGTTCCTACTGTAATGTCGCGCAATAGCAGAATCCACTATAAGAGGCTTGCGGACACCTTTTAGGCAGCTCATGTTCTGGGCAAGTTCAATCCATGTTCGTGTAAGTGCAGGGACCACACTTGCTATCACCATCTGATTGACGACAAAGGAGCTCTGTCCCTGTCTTTCTGCTTCGAGAAAAAGGTGTGTAACGATTGCACCTACTTCATCGCGCGTGCGTGCTACATCACTTGCTAAACGCCAGGTATGGCGTAGCTCTGCTCCTTCAAAAAGGCCCAGTACCGTCTGGGTATTTCCTATGTCGACTGCAAGTAACATCGCTCTAAATTGTACCCGATAAGTGCAATAGACGTGACACTAAGACTAGACACCTGCAGGAGCAGGTTGCGGATTCAAGGGTGGCAAGACAGTCTTGTCTATTTCTTCGCCTGTAGTCCCACCTGCAATTCCAGAGTCATCCTTTGCACCGTTCTCTGAGGCTAGTTCGGAATCTGACTCTGGCTCAACCATGCCCTGTTCTGCTGCAAGTACTGATTTTGTGGCTGCAATAGCCACTTCAACCATGTCGTCGTCAGGCTCCCCCGTAGTCAAGCGCTGCATTTGCAGTCCTGGCCACATAATAAGCTTCACGATGCCTAGGTGCGTATTCTTTGATGCCCACTTTACGGTCACCTCATACGCAAGTCCCACGACAAGGGGTAGCAGCAGCAAGCGTGATGCTATGCGGATGCCAAAAATGGCAACATAGTTTGTTATTCCCAGCGCATCAACAATAGCACTTACAGGAACCATCGAAAAAACAAGGATAGCAAGAACCATAACCATGACAAGGAACGCAGTTCCGCAACGATTATGCATGGTGTCATACTTTTGAGCCGACTCGACGGTAAGTGGGTCACCTGCTTCGACGGCATGGATTACCTTATGCTCTGCACCGTGATACTGAAAAACGCGCTTAATGTCAGGCATGCGGCTTATTGCATAAATGTAACTAAGGAAAATGATTATGCTGATAGCGCCATCTAAGGCGTTTCGGGCAAAAAGGTTTTCTGCTCCACCACCCATAACAAGCTGTGTCAGAAAGGTAGGTAGAAGAATAAAAAGAACCACTGCCATGCCAATACCTAAGGCCATAGAGACAGCCATCATGCCCTTAGTCATAGCGGATTCGCGGTCTTGGCCTTCTTTACCTTCTTCAGCCTCTTCAAGACCAGCAATACGTGCAGAGGCAGCAAGTGACTTCGTACCCAATGCAAGACTTTCAACAAGTCCCACAACACCACGAATGACAGGCCACTGCATCCAGGCATTGCGGGATGAAGCCGTCTTCAAAGGATGCTGTTCAACATGGATTTCACCCTGCTCGTCGCGCGCAGCAACAGCCCAAACTGTTTTGCCACGCATCATGACACCCTCCATTACTGCCTGCCCTCCAATAGGCATAGGCGTATAGCCTGTTACACCATTAAACGTTGGTGCAGGTGTCGAGGTTGATGCTGAGGCTACCTCATCAGCGGAAGCCTGATCGCTGACCTGACTATCAGTGAGTCCGTCACCATAAGAGGTTTGCTCATTATTCATGATTAGAGTTCATCCCGAAAAACGCGAGGGAAGGGATTTCCACAAGCCATACTGCCCTCTGGACAGAAGGTTCTGCGACAAGCAGCCCCTGCATCAGCAAAAATATAAGGTGCTGTAGGGGATGCCAGTTCAAGCATCTTGTCCGCAACTTCACGAATCTCCCACTGGGCTCTACGGCAACAGCGCAGACTAAAGAAGTGCAGCAATTCACGCGTATTCATTGTTACCACAATTTTAGTTTCCATTGCATTGGGTAACAAGTAACGTGCGTCCTCTTTGTGCACCCCTTTATCAATTAGATCACGGTAGGACTCGAAGGCTTCTTTGCAGTGCTGAACGTAAGCAGCTTTCGCTTCTCCCCCAGCTTCACGCACCTTTGGCGGCACAATAAACACGGGTTCGTCATCATAGCTAACGTAGCGCTGTGATTGCTGGTTATAGCTGGCTAAGCGGTGACGTACAAGCTGATGAGTCATGGCGCGTGATACCCCATCAAGGGCAAAAGTATAACTAACGTGCTCTAGTGCAGCCAGATGGCCACTACCCATAATAATCTTAAGAATGCGCTTGATTTCTGCGTCATCCATAGTATCCATAAGCGTATCGGCACCTACTTTTGCGTAGCAAAGACGCGCGGCGGCGGCAATAGCACGCTCTGGATCAGGTGTGTGAAAAAGTAATTTAATCTGCATATTGATGCTCCTCCTGATTATGGTGACCCTCTATCGGCCTCTCGCTACGCTGTTCACAGATAGCATCGCAGCGGAAACTAGGAGTGGAAGTGGAATGAAAAACAAAAACTCTCGACCCCCGCGACATTAACATTATGCGCAGGAATCGAGAGTGACACACAAGAAATGAACTAAGCTTCCCTAGTCTCTTCGGCCGCAGCTTCAGTAGCAGGAGCTTCCTCTGCAGGAGCAGCCTCTGCTGGCGCCTCTTCAGTAGTGACTTCTTCTGTAGTCTCTTCTTTTGCAGGAGCAGCCTTCTCGAATTCTGCAGCGCGAGCAGCCTTAGCAGCAGCTCTTTCTTCGCGAACAGCAGCCTTAGCAGCAGCTTCCTTTTCTGCTTCTTCACGACGCGCTTCAGTAGCAGCCTTTTCTTTTTCAAGGGTTGCTGCAGCAGCCGCACCAAACTTATCAGCAAAGCGCTGAACGCGTCCACCGGTGTCAACAAACTTCTGCGTACCAGTAAAGAAAGGATGACACTTATTGCAAAGTTCTAGACGGACAGAACCACCCTTTGTTGAATGGCTTTCAAAAACACTACCGCAAGAACAAGTGTATTCAGTAACTTTGTAATCTGGATGAATTCCGGATCTCATGTAAAATCTCCTTATGTAGGTAAAACGTGGCTTCGCTTTTAAGTGAGTGGTTTCCGACCAGACACACGAACACGCAACGGGTTAGTATAGCACAATCTAAATAAACTAGAGGATATATCAGGTGTTTAGGGTTCGTGCTCACTCTTTACGAAGGGGCCTATCCATTAACATCGCCATCCCCCGCTCAAGATCCAATCCTTCGTAGATAATTTCATAAATAAGTTGCGTAATAGGAACCTCTATATCTCGGTCACGAGCCAGCTCATAAATACTGTTACACGCCACTGCACCCTCAACAACCATCTTAGTGCGCTCCTGATAGCCTTCTAGGGTATCACCACGGGCGATTCCTTCTCCTAGCGATCTATTGCGTGAGTGCTTTGAAGTACAGGTAACAATAAGGTCTCCCATGCCGGCAAGACCACGAAACGTGTCTGTTTTTGCACCGACAGCCTCACCTAGGCGTACCAATTCCGCAAGCCCGCGCGTCATAAGCGATGCCTTCGCATTGTCGCCCAGCCCCAAACCGTCACACATACCGCAAGCAATAGCGATAACATTCTTCCCCGCACCACATAGCTCTACGCCAATAAGGTCATTGTTCGTATACACACGGAAAAAAGGCGTCGAGAAAAGCTCCTGAAAATAACCTGCAACCTCCTCATTATGCGCCGCGACAACGGTTGCAGAAGGCACTGCCTTACTTACCTCTTCAGCATGATTTGGTCCAGAAAGTGCTGCTATCCTTTCAGGATTACCCAACACTTCTTCAAGAATTTCTGTCATAAGCAGATGGGTCCCTGCTTCAAGGCCTTTACTCAAAATAATGACGGGCACATCTTCAGGCAAAGCCTCTGCCATTTTTTCTGCAGTTGCACGCACGCCAATACTGGGGGTCACCATAACTACAGCGTCTGCACCCTTGAGCGCAGAGCCCACATCAGCAGTCGCTGATATACGGTCGCTAAATTTAACATGTGGCAGATAGACAGGATTTCTGCCTGTGTTGTTGATCGCGTCAGCAATCTCTGGCTCAAAGGCCCACACTCTTACGCTGTGACCTTTGCCATCCAACAACCAAGCAACTGCCGTACCCCATGAGCCTGCTCCAATAACGCATATCTTAGTCATGTCTTCTCCTAGTTATCCTGATTGGTAGCGGCCCTTTTTCCTCGATCTTTCCAAGAAAAACGCGGCTCTGTGCCTGCACGTAATCTTTGAATGTTTGCCCGGTGAAATACAGGAACAATAATGCCAATTACCAGCGCGAAAAGGGATAAAGGCCAGCTTTGATATATCAAAGCAGTACTTATGGGAAAAGCCAGCGCCGTCACAATGGTCGCTACGGATACATAGCGCGTAAGGGCAAGTGTTACAAAGAAAATAATCGCAGAAATAAGAAATACCCACGGAACAAGCGCAAGCATTACTCCTGCAGAGGTCGCAGCCCCCTTACCGCCTTTAAAGCCAATATAGGGTGATGCTGTGTGCCCAATAATAGCTGCAAGAGCACTACCAATAAGCAGCCATGCAGTCACATCAGAACTAAAGCCTGCCGCATGCGCCACAGAGCGCGCCGCAAATACGGGAAGGGCTCCCTTTGCCATGTCCAGCAGCAGGATACCAATGCCCGCTTTCGCACCGAGGGTACGAAAGGTATTTGTCGCACCTAAATTGCCTGATCCTTCTTCGCGTAAGTTTACCCCGAAGAAAACCTTGCCCGCAGCCATAGAGAAAGGAATGGCTCCGAACAAATAGGCAAATAAAAGAGTGCTCGCAAAAATAGCCCACAGCGGCAAACTTACCAATGGTTCAATAATAAAATCCATAAATGGATATACTCCTCTTTCTAAAATTTCTCCCAGAGAAACTTTAGCATAGAAAAGCATTCCTCCTTAGGTCTTCTTAGGTCTTGTGTTTAAATTTCATAATAACGGGGGTACCAGACAACTCAAAATGCTCGCGCAGTCGATTCTCTAAATAGCGCTTATAGGTATCGTCTACAAGATTTGGATGATTGCAGAAAAAGGTAAAACCAGGGGGCTCATAATGTGTTTGAGCCATATACTTAATGCTCAATTTCTGCGGCCCCCTACTGACCGTATGTCCAAATTGGCGTAGCTCTGTTAGAAAGCGATTAAGAACCGATGTCGAATACTGGGCGCGGTAATTGCCAAAGACTGTAATCACAGCATCAAGAATGCGATCAAGGCCACGGCCGCTCTTTGCACTGACGCGCAATACAGGCGCCCACGAGATAAACCCTAGACGATCCTCAATGCGGTCCATAAGGATTTTGCGAGCTCGCTCTGCCTCGTCAGCTAGTTCAGCAGATTCCTGCTTCATTAAATCCCACTTATTTAACAGAACCACTATAGCGCGACCACGTTCTTGAGCGTAAGACGCAATGCGCTGGTCCTGATCAGTAAGACCAATCTCTGCATCAATGACCAATAATGCAACGTCTGCACGGTCGATTGCACGCATAGCACGTACGAATCCGTAGTATTCAACATCAGAATCAATGACTGCCTTGCGCCTAATACCTGCAGTATCCACCAGGGTGATCTCGCGTCCCTCGTAGACAAAGTCAGTGTCGATGGCATCCCTTGTTGTCCCTGCAACATCAGAAACGATGGATCGATCCATATTAGAGAGTCTATTAGTTAACGACGATTTTCCTGCATTTGGTCTCCCAATAACTGCTACCTTAATAGGGTCATCTTCATTAAATACGGGCTTCCGACTTATACGCTTTGCCTCATCTTCGTCTAAGTCGTCAAGATAATCCTCATCAAAGTCGCTATCCTCATACAGGCTGGAGTCATCTATACTCGCAGCCCCTATGTTTGCTTCTGCCTCTGCCTTAAGTTCAGGCAAGGACTTGATGACCTCATCAAAAAGATCCCCTGTGCCCGTACCGTGTGTCGCAGATAAGGGATAGGGCTCCCCCAGTCCTAGGTTCCAGAACTCGTAAGTCTCGCGTTCACTTGTTGGATCGTCAACTTTATTTACTGCAAGGAAAACAGGTTTCTTCGTGCGCTTAAGCAGCCTTGCTAGGGACTCGTCATCAGCAGTTAGTCCCGTTTGCCCATCAACCAGAAGGATGATGGCATCTGCTTGCTCCATGGCAACTTCAGCCTGCGTGCGAATTCCTGTCTGGAAGACGTCATCACGCGCCATCTCGATACCGCCCGTATCGATTAAGATAAATGAAGTTCCCGCCCAATCGGCTTCGTGGTAGCTGCGATCTCGTGTTACACCGCGCTCACCGTGAACGATGGCATCCCCGCGTCCACTGATACGGTTGACAAAGCTGGATTTACCCACGTTTGGACGCCCAACAACAGCAATGACAGGAAGTACTTCTTTAGGCATCAGACTTCAGCTCCTTCGCCTGCTCTTTTGCATGATTACGAATATCTGCAGCAAGCCCTGCCGCATTGGTTTCATAAAGCGTAATGTGTACAGACTGCCTTGCAGCCTCCTCAACTAATTGGTCGGCACTGTAGTCATCAAGCGTTATTCCATCAGCGTTAAATATGCAGTCAGGAATAAGGTAGAGATGCTTACCAGCATCTACGTGACCTTCCTCGTGCAGGTAGTCACTATCTAGCTTTACTGCTCGCAAAATATCAGCCCCTGCTAGCAGGCCGGTTACGCTAACATTACCTCCAAAATAACGATTCTTCACGGGAAGTAGGCGTAATTTTCCGCCTGCCTGGATGCCGCTCAGTATTCCTAACCAGGTCTGTGTAAGCAGTTCACCACAGACGATTGTGATTGTTTCTGACCCTGTCTGGTTATGCTGAGGCAATAAGGCCAATGCAGTCTGAAGATCCTCTAAGTTATCGCGAATATCAGCAATGAAGTTCAGCACCATACCAATGCCATTTTCTAGCTGAGGAAACCCATCATAGAAATCTGGCAAGGGAAAGGGGGCATGAGCATGAATGTAGAATTCGTCTGCTAAATAAACCCAAGTTAACTCACGCTCTTCAAATTCGGCAAACTGATGCTTCTGCACTTGATCTATAACCGACTTCGACCACTCTTCCCTATCGGCAGGAACCATACTTGCAGAGCCTAGCATCTCCTTTAGTCTTGTCGGCGCATACTGGGTAAAGGCAACAGGAACTATACCTACACTCAAAACATGGGGCAGGCGCTTAGAATCTTTAAGGTAACGTAAGGTGTCCTCCAGAACATCCCCATCATTTACCCCAGGAACAAGCACTACCTGAATATGAAAATCGATACCTGCTTCAATTAGGTCATCAAAATTGCGTAAAGCCTTAGCGTGATTTCTTCCAATAAGCTTCTGACGCACTTCTTTGTCTGCCGCATGGAAAGACAGGCGAAGGGGGCTGATGCGCTGCTCAATAATACGCTGCTTATCATCATCTTCTAGATTGGTCAGCGTGATAAAATTTCCCTGCAAAAACGACAGACGATAATCATCATCCTTTACACAAAGTGTCTTGCGGGCTGTTGCAGGCAGCTGCTTCATAAAGCAAAATACACAGTCATTTTCACAGGCGATGATACCATCGTAAACAAGGTCATCGAACTCAATACCCCAACTATCTTGCAGGCCGTCACGCTGCAAAGTAACAGGACGTGTCTTGCCCTTCACGTCTGTGACCTCAAGCTCTAGCTCTGTTCCGTCACTCTCCCAGAGCCAATCAATATAATCAACAGCGGTCTGTCCGTTGACAGAATAGACATACTCTTCCGCCTTAATTCCTGCCCTATCAGCCGGGGAGCCAGCTTCAACAGTCTTGATGCGGGCTACAATATCACTCACAGTCATCTACCTTTACTTCGTCGATTTCACCAATACGTGCAACGACACTTTGCAGTTGGTCTTCTGGGGTTGATGCACCTGCAGTAATACCCACCTTTTCTGCCCCATCAAACCACGCATCTTCAAGTTCTGCACTTGTCTCGATATGATAGCTATGTGGACAAACTTCTTTACTAATCTCATAAAGCCTACGCGTATTACCGCTATTGTGACCACCCACAACTACCATGACATCAACCTGATGGGCCAGAGCTTCAGTAGCTTGCTGCCTACGTGTGGTGGCACTGCATATGGTGTTTACTACACGAAGTTCTGCAACCTTATCACGCAGCTCTTCAACAACTTCATTTAAGGCTTCTGCTGTCTGTGTAGTCTGAATAACAACCCCTACGCGCTCGCCACTTAAGCTCTCAAATGGCGGCAAATCTGACGCCCCCGTGACAACGTGCGACTTCTTGCCAGCACGCGCATGGATTCCAAAAACTTCAGGGTGGTCGGGCTCGCCAACAATAAGCACGGTAAATCCTTCATGAGCCAACTGCTCTGCGGCCTCCTGCACGCGTGCAACATGCGGACAAGTAGCGTCTACAACCTGTACTCCGCGTGCCTCTGCATCTTCGATAACACTTGGTGCAACACCGTGACTACGGATAATAAGGGTACTTTCAATACCTTCACAAGAAGGGCTTAGGTCACTTAGGTCAGTAACCACATCAACACCAATCAGACGTAAAGTATCAACCGCCTGTGGGTTATGGATAAGCTCTCCTAAACTTGCTACGGGTGCTCCTTTTGCGTTACGTGCAGCCTCGCGCGCAAGCTTCAGGGCGCGCTCGACCCCGTAACATGTCCCTGCTGGACGGGCAACATGGATCTCCATAGTGTCCTCCTTATATCCTACCTGCTGCATACGTGTCTCTGCAGCTAATTGCTTTACTTCCGTCTGCCACGAGCAGCATTTTCTTTCCGTGCTATTTCTAGGGCCTGAGCAAGCCCATCCATAACAAGCTCTGTCAGCTTTGCTATGCGGTCTTTCCTCTTATATTCACTACTGGGAACAACCTCATCTGGTACTAAGGGTGTCCCAAAGTGAACCACTACACGCGGAAAGCGCATCAACTTCATGCCCTCAGGACGAATAAGTTCTGTTCCTGCAATTGCGACAGGTATCACAGGCACGTCATTACGAATAGCTAGCCATGCTGCACCGCCAAAAGCTTCGCCCATTCCACGATCTTTATCTGTCTTCATGTCCTCATTACGTACACGGGTACCCTCAGGAAATATTGCCATGCTGTCCCCCGCCTTAATAGCACTGGAGGCCATCCTTAAGGTATCAAGATCTGCCTTCTCACGAGAAATCGGCATCACCCCAGCACTATCCAAAACCCAACCCAGCGGGGCAAAGCTCCATAATTCTCGCTTTGCCAGAACGCGCATAGGCATGCGATAGCGCAAAGTAAGAGCAAAAACAATCAGTCCATCAGCATAGCTGATGTGATTAGGACTTAAAAGACAGGGACCCTTAGGGATATTTTCTACCCCTGTCACCTTTACACGAAATAGGGGCAGCATGATGGTATAGGCCAGAAGCTGGCAAAACCTGCGCAGTATCCATTTGGGTTCGCCTGACTTGCCCTTATTCACTAGCGCATGCTTGCGCAACCTAGCGTGCCGTGGCTCTCTTTTTGGCTGTTTATCAGCAGATTGCCTGCCTTGCTCATCTTTAGATTGAGCATCCTTGCCTGGTGAAACAGGATCCTTCATGCGTACTCATCACCAATTTCTGGAAGTCCCCTGCAGTTATCATCATTTGCACCACCGTCTGGACCGCACACTTTATCACGCACTTTAGTAGCCACATCGACAATTGCTTGGACAACTTCTTCTTCACTCATGTTTGTTGTATCGATTTCAATCGCATCATCTGCAATTGTTAAAGGGGCAATCTCGCGATTGAAATCCTTTTCATCGCGATCCTTAAGTCCCCGCAAAATTTTGTCAAAGTCGCTTGGCAAGCCTCGGGTTTCATTTTGTAGACTACGCCTTCTGGCTCGCTCTTCTACGCAGGCTGTTAAAAATATCTTAAGCGCCGCATTAGGAAAAACAACAGATCCGATATCGCGACCCTCCACTACATAATTTCCCTTGCTGCCTAACATGCGCTGCTTAGCTAACATATCACCACGAAGCTCTGGACAACTGGCAACAGGACTTACCGCCCTATCAACTTCAGGAGACCTAATGTAGTCAGTCATTTCTTCATCGCCAAAATAAACACGTGAGGGAAGAACCTCCCCCTCTTCGTAGGCAAAACTGATTTTGCGTGTTTTACTGAACTCGCGCAATGTCACTCCATCATTAAGGTCAATACCACGCCTCATAGCAGCAACTGCAACCGCACGATACATAGCACCTGTGTCTAGGTAATGAAAGCCCATTCGTAGCGCAACTGCACGCGCAACGCTAGATTTGCCCGAGCCAGCTGGCCCATCTATAGCGATAATCATAAAGATTGCTCCCTTTAAAATCGAAGTCTTAGTATAACAGTACGAAGGGGCAGTCCTCCTAAAGGAGGACTGCCCCTTCTCCTCAAATATTGTCAGCACAGTGGGGGTCTCTGTATGTGCTAACTCTTATCACTCTGTATTCTGCAATTATCTAGCAATCCCTTGCAAGTAAATTAACGGCAATTGACAAAATTGTCAGTAAATTTTTCTGTGCATCTTGCTTCAGCAGTAGTATTCTAGAATGCGGATAATTTTCTGCAACATTTGTTATATATTGCAGGGAAGGTTCAGTGAGTAAATTTCTGCACCTTCAAGGAGGGGGACAATGATATATAACCATCGAAGTTACCACCAATGTAGGTATGCGCTAGGCCGGCGTATTAGTGACTACCACATCTCTAATCGGTTCGGAGAAATACTCCGAAGAGCCAGAATCGAGGCAAGCCTCTCCCCTGAACAACTTTCAAGAGCGCTCTTTGATTATTGTGGAGTCCATCACTCTGCAAGAACAATATACCGATATGAGAGCGGGACGCACTTACCTTCACTGGAATTTTTAGTAGCTGTTTCCCTTGTGCTTGATCCAGGAATATTCAGTAACCTACTTACAGAGATTCTGTCTCCAGGACTTGTGGGTAGATTTGAGATGCAGGAAGCTGCAGTACATTATGATGACAGTGGCCAGATGAAGCTATTCAAAGAATGAGAAAAGGGATAATCCACGTAGTTACTACGTGGATTATCCCTTTTTAAAAGTTGCCTTCGGCTTCACTGCACTTCGTTCGCTAGAGCATTCGCATACGCGATACTCGCTCACTTCATTTGTGCTCGACGCAAAGATATGGCATCTGAAGTGTGCCTTAGTCTACAAGCTCCATAATCACCATAGGCGCCGCATCTCCCTTGCGCGGTCCCAGCTTCAGGATGCGCGTATAGCCGCCACTGCGACCTTCAAAACGTTCAATCTCGCTGAAAACCTTAGCAACAACTTCCTTGTCACCTAGAGCAGCGATTGCAAGACGACGACTATGTACGTCACCTTTCTTTGCCCAAGTGATAACTTTATCTACATCAGGGCGAATTTCCTTAGCACGAGTCTCTGTGGTCTTGATGCGATCATTGCGCAACAAGGAAGTAGTCAGAGAACGACGCATCGCCTTTGTGTGCGAAGCATCGGTGCCCAGTTTACGACCCTTTTTCTGGTGTCTCATAGTGGACCTACTCCTTATCTAAATTTTCAAGTTAAGACCCATGTCGATGAGCTTGTCCTTGACTTCTTCAATTGACTTTGCGCCAAAGTTGCGGACGTTCATCAGGTCATTTTCTGTACACTCGGTTAGCTGTCCAATAGTGTTAACACCTTGGCGCTTCAAGCAGTTATAGGCACGAACCGAAAGATCAAGCTCTTCGATTGGCGTGTCTAGACCGCTTGTGTCACTGCGATCAATTTCTACAAAGATTGAACCTTCTTCGATAGGAGCAATAGTCTGCTCTACAAAAAGCTGTGTGTGTTCGTTGATGACACGTCCTGCACGCGCAATAACATCATCAGGGGCAACCGAACCATTGGTCTCGACTTCAATGATGAGTCTCTCGTAGTCAGTACGCTGACCAACACGAGTATTTTCAACAGTGTAAGTACAACGCTGTACAGGCGAGAAAAGCGAATCAACAGGAATAACGCCGATAGCATCACCTGCACGCTTATTGCGCTCTGCTGAAACATAACCACGACCTGTGTCGATGTTGACATACATGGTCAGGCTTGCACCATCGTTTAGGTTCGCAATCTCTTGATCTGGGTTAACCAGTTCAAATTCGTTAGGAACCTTTAGGTCGGCTCCTGTCACTACAGCAGGTCCCGTTACACTAAGCTCTGCTTCAGCACTTTCTTCACCGATGCCTGTGTCGCGGAATACAAGGCTCTTAACGTTCAAGATGATGTCTGTCACATCTTCACGCATGCCATCAAGAGCTGTAAACTCATGCTGAGCACCATCAATACGAATGCTCGTAGCCGCTGCGCCCTCAAGTGACGACAGTAGTACACGACGCATGCAGTTACCTAGCGTATAGCCAAACCCTCTATCAAGCGGCTCTACAATATAGCGTGAAACATTTTCGCCTACTGATTCAACAGTGACTTCTGGTCTCATAAATTTGGTCATAGATACTATCCTCCCAATCGCTTACTTAGAGTAGAGCTCGACGATGAGGTTTTCTTTAACCGTCAGATCGATTTGGTCTCGCGTCGGCAGAGAAATAACGCTACCTTGCAGCTTTTCAATGTCTACCTCAAGCCAACCAGGAACGGTGCTACGTTCACTTGAAATAATCGCAGACTTTATTTTCAGATAATCCTTTGCCTTCGGCGCGATTGCCACAAGGTCACCCTCGCTTACGCGGAATGACGGAATGTCAACACGCTTTCCATTTACCTGAATGTGTCCGTGGCGTACTGTTTGGCGAGCCTCTTTACGAGAGCTTGCAAAGCCCAGACGGTACACTACGTTATCAAGACGTGTCTCTAGCAGGCGTAGTAGGTTTTCACCTGTAATGCCCTGCTGACGATTAGCCTCTTCGTAGTAGCTACGGAACTGCTTTTCAAGCATGCCGTAGATACGCTTTGTCTTTTGCTTTTCGCGCAATTGAATGCGATATTCACTTTCGCGAGGACGCTTCTTCCCAGCCTGACCCGGCGGGTAAGGGCGTTTCTCCATTGCACATTTATCACCATAGCAGCGGTCACCTTTGAGGAAAAGTTTCTCTCCTTCACGGCGACACAGTCTGCAGACTGGTCCTGTATATCTTGCCATATTAGATTACTCCTCAAATAATGTTAGACGCGACGACGCTTGCGCGGACGACAACCGTTGTGTGGGATTGGCGTAACATCTTGGATGCTTGCAATCTCAAGTCCGGCAGCCTGAAGTGAGCGAATCGCTGTCTCGCGACCACTACCAGGGCCTTTCGCAAACACTGCCACTTTACGCATACCGTGTTCTTGGGCGGTCTTCGCAACTGCTTCAGCAGCCAATTGAGCCGCAAAAGGAGTCGACTTACGTGATCCCTTAAACCCTGATGTACCCGCAGATTGCCAACAAATCACGTTGCCTTGTGGGTCGGTAATAGTAATGATGGTGTTATTAAACGTTGACTTTACATGAGCCTGACCAACAGCAATGTTCTTACGTTCACTGCGCTTGATGCGGCTACGTACGTTTTTCTTAGCCATAAGTTCCTACCCCTTCTTCTTTGCGCCAATTTGACGACGTGGACCCTTACGGGTACGCGCGTTAGTACTGGTGCGCTGTCCACGAACGGGCAGACCTTTACGGTGACGAAGACCACGGTAACAACCAATCTCCATCAGACGTTTAATGTTTTGTGATGTCTCACGACGCAGGTCACCCTCAACCTGCAAGTTTTGATCAATATACTCACGCAATTGCGTAATTTGTGCATCGGTCAAATCAGCCACACGAATATCAGGGTCAATCCCTGTTTCCGCGACGATCTTCTTTGAAGTTGTTAGACCAATGCCATAAATGTAAGTTAGACCAGTTTCAACGCGCCTATCACGCGGAAGGTCTACACCTAGAATACGAGCCACTCTCGTCCTCCTCTAACCCTGACGCTGCTTATGGCGCGGATTGTCACAAATGACCAATACGCGACCATGGCGTCGGATAATCTTGCACTTATCGCACATTTTCTTTACTGAAGGCCGTACTTTCACGACGCTCCCGCCTTTCTATCAAAGTAAATTAATATATCTAAACGCCCAGCCGCAGGCGATAGTTTTCAAACAGTCTGTATTGCTAAACGAATTTTATGAGTGTAAAAGTGTCGAAGTTAAAAGCGGCACGCATAACATACGCGAGCTTTTGAAATCGGCACTTAGGTGCCATCAAGATCATTTATAGCGATAGGTGATTCTGCCGCGAGTCAGATCATAGGGGCTTACCTCAACGGTAACTTTATCTCCAGGCAAGATACGAATGTAGTGCATACGCATCTTTCCAGAGATATGAGCCAGTACCTTATGACCGTTTTCGAGTTCGACCTTAAACATTGCATTAGGCAACGGCTCTAGTACCGTACCTTCAAGCTCAATCGCACCCTCTTTTTGTGTCACGCATTAATCCTTTATCTCAATAAACTTACAGACAGCAACTGATAAGACTATCACAATGCCTTTAGTCCTGCAATACAATTCCTACGGGACAATGATCGCTCCCATGGATGTCAGCATAAATGGGAGTATCCACTACACGGGAACAGAGGCGCTCAGACACTAAAAAGTAGTCAATGCGCCACCCGACATTATTTGCACGCGCATTAGCCCGGTAAGACCACCAGGTATATAATCCTGAAGCTTCAGGATTCATCAAACGAAGCGGATCCGCAAATCCTGCATCAAGTAACTCTGTGAGCTTGCCGCGCTCTTCATAAGAAAATCCTGGCTTACCAATATTAGGTTTTGGACGTGCAAGATCGATCTCTTCATGCGCGCAATTGAGGTCACCGCCAATAATTACTGGCTTGCTCGCATCCAGTCGTAAGACAAAATTGCGGAAGGCATCTTCCCAGCGCATGCGAAAATCTAGACGTGCCAGCTCTGGTTGTGCATTGGGCGTGTAAACACTTACGGCCCAGTAGTCTCTGAACTCGCAAGCCGTAATGCGCCCTTCCCTGTCTAAATCCTGCAACAAACTAAAGTCAAAATCATCACCAGTGTTACTGCCAGATGAAGAATCAAAGGGATACTCCCCCACATAACGCAGTACCTGTAAGGGTTTTTCTTTGGAAAAAATCGCCGTGCCTGAATAGCCCTTCTTTTCAGCGTAACTCCAGGACTGATGATAGCCAGGCAGGTCAAGCTCTATTTGACCTGCCTGCAGCTTGATTTCCTGCAGCATAAAGACATCAGCATCTAGGGCTTCAAAGTGCTCCATGAATCCCTTCTTCAGGTTTGCACGCAAACCATTAACGTTCCATGATATTAGTTTAGTCATATTACTATTGTATCCGAAACAGTGACCACATTAGGGACGCATAAGAACATGCCATAAAGCCTGGTTGCTTTATAGAAAACGATGGACGCAAGGGTTGTAAACTTTGGGGAAGATATAGACCATGCGCCCATCGAATTCATACTAATAAACAACTACTTTAACTTTGCGAGTAGCTCCACTTGAGCTAAAGGTAAGATAGCAAGTTCCTTTTCTTTCTCCCTTAATCACAAGTTTCCTTCCTTTTCGTGCAACTGCTTTATCTGTCAAGGAAGTTCCTGTCCAAGCTCCTGACCCTTTCTTCATGGCAGCTTTTCCCAGATTTGATACGGTAGCTACTCTAGGATTAGAGCTTTTCCAAGTAACCTTCTGGCTTCGTCTTACACAGTAGTGGGGAGCCACGTACAGCCATGCAGATTGTCCGCGCCTAATTTTCATAGTCTGCTTTGAGGACAGCACGCTAGGCGGATAAGTAGTGCCTTCCACATAAGTAGAAAAGGGACCCTTTCCTTTTGTAGTCAGTGCAGCAACTTTAAAGTAGTACTTAGTATTGTCCTTAAGTCCTCCTACGGTATAGCTGTACTGCTTTGCTTGAGTACTTATATTCCTCACAGACCAATTCTTCTGACTGCTTGCACGGTACCAAAGAACATACCCAGTAACAGAATGAGGACTATTGGTGTTATAGCTCCAGGTTAGCTTTACATTTCCCCGGCCGCGGTCAACCCTTGTAATTTTTGGCTGGAAAGGCAAACCCAAAGCAGTCTCATAAGCCATTGCTGCGTCTAAAGCACCCGCCCCTGTTTTAGTATTACCCTTTGTACCAATGGGCTTTGCAGTATTAATAAGAATGTTTTTAACCTGCGCTGCGCTAAGATTAGGGGCAGCCCTCCATACTAATGCGGCAGCCGCTGAAACATGCGGTGCAGCGAAAGATGTTCCTGAAGCATAGCTGTAGGTATTGCTATAGCGCAAAACAGAAATCTGTTCTCCTGGGGCAGCAATGTTAACCTCTGAATTGTATGTGGAAAAACTTGACCATGCTCCCGTAGGTCCAATAGAGGCTACAGACAAAACAGGGGGATAGGCAGCGGGATACAGGGTTACGTTTCCTTGTTGGGCTGTATTTCCTGCAGCAGCAACTACTAAGATTCCTGAATTAACAGCAGAATCTATAGCCATCTGGAAGTAGGATGGAAACGCTGTGCCCCCTAAAGACATATTAATTATACGTGCATTACGTTTTGCAACAACATCATTTACTGAATTTGTGACTGCTGAAAGATATAGATTATCATTAGCATCAGTTGCTTTATAGATAATCACCTTATTGTCCCAGGCAGCACCCGCAACTCCTTTTTTGTTGTTAGTTGCAGCTCCTATAACACCCGCAGTAGAGGTTCCGTGATAGGCAAGTTGTGTACGTGATTGTGGAGTCACGCTACTTCTGAATAGGGCAAAGTCGTAGGCAGCAACAATATTAGGACCACGATCTTCTAGGGTAAGATCAAATCCCGTGTCTATCATAGCGATTGGTGCCGTATCTGATTTACCCCTAGCTAGGTCAAGCCTAGCCCATACTGCAGAGAAATTCGCTCCAGGAAAGGGCTTAAGACCCCATGATCCCGCACTAGGATAAAGCGTGTCATTAGGCGTGGCAGTGTAGACAGCCAGCGGATCAATAAGTACGTCATAATCAACAGTTTCAAATAGTCCTGTAGCCATCATCTGATCTATTAGGTCTTCAGTGACCTGCTCATCGCCTTCAACAATAACAAGAGACTCAAAATCATCTGCACCAGGATTTGCAATTATTTCTGCGTCTATTGAGGTCTCTTCTGAAGCTTCCATATCTTCAACTACCTCAATGACTGACTCTTCTACCTCTTCAGGGTTTGTGCTTTCTTTAGGCCAGGCAACAATACGCGTAGCGTCAACCTCAGGGTCATCAGGGGAAAGTGAGGAAGCCTCTTCAGGTACAGAGATTTCGCTAACACCTTCACCTGGGGACGCATAAGCAATAGGTGCGTTCAGCGCAGATACAAACGAGGCTAGAAAAAGCAGTATAGCCAACATGAAGGATATAGAACGATAAGCTGTAGTGTGTCTTGGCGATCTCATGATAGCCCCCCTAAGATGGAACTTACCAGGTTCTCTGTCATTAAATACGCCAACAGGGAATCCTGTTACTCAGGGTTAGTATAACATAAAATCTACATAATGTTCATATTATTTTTGCAAGCAATCCACAAATGATACATATTCATTCTTTAGTAAGGATGAGTGGCCCTTCTTCTGTTACAGCAACAGTATGTTCAATCTGTGCCGATCGTGACCCATCTTTTGTCACTACGGTCCAGTGATCATCTCGCGTTACCACATCATCGATACCCAGAGTAAACATAGGTTCTAAAGCAAAGACCATACCTGCTTTTAGAATGGGTCCCTTCCCTGCTTTGCCCTCATTGGGAATACTTGGCTCTTCATGCAAGGATTTGCCTACGCCATGTCCAACATACTGTTGAATAATGCCAAGACCTGCTGCACGTCCAACCTTTCCTATCGCATGACTTATGTCCCCCAAGCGATTACCGGGAACACATTGCGCAATTCCCGCATAAAGAGCCTTTCGCGTCACATCGATAAGCTGCTGAGAATCGTCTGTGATTTCTCCCACGGCTACCGTATCAGCGTTGTCACCAATCCATCCCTTATAGGTGGCCCCCACATCAATAGCGACCACATCACCAAAGCAAAGCTTTACCCCTTTACTGGGAATACCGTGCACAACTTCGCTGTTTATACTGGCGCAAATCGAAGCCGGAAAGCCTGAATAACCCAGAAAAGTAGGCACTGCTGAAGCTTCACGTATGGCCGCCTCCGCAACATCATTAACCTCTTGCGTGCTAATACCTGGCTCTACTGCCTCACAAGCAAGACGCAGGGCACGTGCAGCTATGGCACCTGCCTCCTGCATCTGTTCAATCTCTGCTGGAGTCTTGATTAAAATATTGCTGCGTAAAAAACGAGACATATTACTGCTTAGCCATGGTTACCGATTGACCAGGTAGACTAGTCGCCCGAGGCTATCTTTTCCACATCTTCCCAGACCACACTAACAGGGCGATCACCGTCAATAGAGCGCAAAATACCCTTACCACGATAATAATCAATAAGTGGGGCGGTATTTTGCTCATAAACATTCAGTCGCTTACGTACGACATCTTCCTTATCGTCTGCACGCACTTCAAGAGCACATCCACAAATAATGCAATACTCCCCTTCAGAGGCATTAGTGCTCCTACCACAAGCAGGACAAAAGCGGCGCGTACTGATGCGATTCACAATAACCTCTGCATCCACATCGATAGCAATCGCCACATCAATTGTGCGCTTAAGTTCTGCGAGCTGCTCATCCAGAGCAATAGCCTGTGAAGTCGAACGCGGAAATCCGTCCAGAATAAAACCTTTTTCAGTATCTTCTTCTTTTAACCTGTCCTTGATAAGGCCAATAATAAGTTCATCAGGAACAAGGTCACCCGCGTCCATATATTTCTTTGCCTCGACGCCCAGTGGTGTACTGGCGCTTACCGCCGCACGCAACATATCACCCGTTGATATGTGAACTAACCCAAAAGCCTCAACTAGCTTTGCAGCCTGTGTGCCTTTTCCTGACCCTGGAGCACCTAGTAAAATTATGTTCATTATTCCGTACCTTTCATGTTAAAAATCCACGCCCATGATAGCACACCAAGCAGTGCTGTTTTAGCATTCTGTTAATCATTATGAAATCCCCACTTAACCTTTACTTAATCCTACCTTAACCAGAACTTTGCTGGGCTTTAGTCCAATTTCGCTATGATACATCCACTTCAAAAGTTTAACGGGAAGATTCGATGATTAAAGCAATCACGCCTTCTCATAATCACATGACCTCATGGCCATATGGAACAAGGCATAAGAAAGGGCGAACAATACTACCACCTCTTCCTTTTAGGCGTTCATCAGCAATAGTATTGATGACACTACTCAGTATTTTGCTTATACAGACAATTGTGCCATCACTTGCACTGTCTGCCGTACCCGCACAGCGACGCACTTTCAATACACAAAGCAGCCACGTAGGGATACCTGTGCATAATTCGGGAACTGCGGCTGCATATTGTCTCGACTTCAGAAGGGCGGCTCCTTACAACCTGGAAATGATCCGCGGAACAAAGTTGTCTAGAGCGACAAGTAGCGAGGGACGTGCTCTTTCTATCGCACTAGATTTAGGCCCCACCACAACTTCTGGCGGAACAACTATCAATGGAATAGCGCTCACAAATATTGAATGGCGCATGGCAGTTCAGCTAGCAATCTTCAGAATTCAAGGTGAGAACCTTTCCGAATACAGCACAAGCACCGACCACTGGAGGGCGTCCTCCTGGATAGTAAGTCGGGCCTTAAGCAGCAGTAGCGTTCAGCTTAATCGCTATTGGCCTTATATTCCCCCATCAAATAGCAATGTGCAAAGAATGGTCTTGTCCCAGGGCGACCCACTTACTTCACGTATACGCGTTCAAAAACGCGACGCTCATAGCAATGCCCCCCTTGCTGGGGCTACCTTCGGCATATGGACTAGTCGCGCAGCAGCAGCTAGCGGAAACACCAGTAGCCCCAGCTTTATCCAGTCAAGCACCTCAGGATCCGACGGGAATGCCTGGTGGTATCGTATTCCTGCTGGCGGCAGTTACTACATTAGAGAAATCAGTGCACCCCCAGGATATTTACTTAATGCCACTGTTTTATCTGTAACCCCCACAGGCGGAGATGATTCCGAAGCAACCAACAATTCTCTGCCCAGTTATCTCGCAGGAGCAATACATAACGAACCTGAACCCATTGGACGTATTGAACTAAATAAGCAATCAACCTCTCCTGGGAACTTTATCTCTAGTGCAAGTATTGCAGGGAATTCTGCCTACAGTCTTGCTGGTGCCGTTTATGGCGTATGGACCAATAGTTCTGCAGCTGATACGAAAAATACAAGTCATACCTCTTATGTAGGCAGGATGACCACTAATGTCCAGGGAGCAGCAGGTCTTGACGGACTGCGGATGGGAGATTACTTCATTAAAGAGATTATCCCTCCGGCTGGACACATACTGGACGCAACTACTCATAGAGTCGTACTGGTCCCAACGGGGACAAGTAGCCCCAGCATTGGACGTGTAAGTTCAAGCGATGCTCGTCGCTACGGAACAGATCTTAATATTCGCAAGGTTGATAAGGAAACAGGACAAGCCATTGCAAGTGGCGGGGCCAGTTTAGCTGGAGCAGAGTTTGAGATTCGCTGGGCAGACTCCTCAGCTCCTGACGGCTGGAGAACACAGCAGCTTATAACTGATGCCTCAGGTCATGCTGAATATCGTGCCACGGGGGCTTCTATGCCAGGCATACCTATCGGAACCTTCCAAATTCGTGAAGTAAAAGCACCTGAAGGTTATTTGATTGATCCAGAGTTCGCCAATTGGCGCAGCTTCAACGTAGCAGACTCCGGTGGGGCTGATCGTCCAATAGAGATATCACTACATAATGTAGTTCCTCGCATAAACGAACAGATTATCCGCGGAGACATAGCTCTACGCAAATACACTGCGCCTGATGGAGACCTGATTCATCCACTGGAAAAAGTCCGCTTTCACATTATTGACGACACCCCAAGGAATGGAGATGGAAGGGCTAACCCCCGCTATGGTCAGATTGTGGCAACGCTAACCACGGACAGGGAGGGATTTGCGACAAGTCGCGACCTCATCCCACCACGGTCGCAATGGGGAACCAAAGACTTCAGTAGTGGCTTTCTTGAATACGGTGACTACATCTTGCACGAAGACCCTGCGTCTACCCCAGAAGGTTTAAGGCCTATCGACGATATGAAGTTCAGCGTAGACGAAAACGGTGTGGAGAAGCGCTATCATCTAGTAAATCATGAGATTACTGCTGCAATAAGTATCGTAAAGCGTGATGCAGAAACAGGAAAGGTCATACCATTAGCGGGAACCCAATTTCAAATCTTTGACAAAGATATGAGGTTGATGAGTTTCACTATAAACTTTCCTCACACACAAACAATTAGCACTTTTACCACCGATGAAACAGGGCAGATTAATCTACCAGAACCACTCAAGTTTGGAACGTACTATCTAAAAGAAGTACAAGCACCGGATGGATATCTTTTACTAGAAGAACCTATAGCCTTCCAAGTAAACACAGATCATCACTGGACAGACCCTCTGGTTGTGAGCATAGACAACTACCCTGCAATGGGTAAAGTGCGCGTGATGAAGGTCGACAGTATTACTGCAAGCGCTGTGACCGAAACAGTGTTTGAACTGCGAGCAAAAAAGGACATCGTCACAAGTGATGGCTCTGTGCGTCTGACTGCAGGGGATGTAGCTGATGTACTTATCACCAATGAAAAGGGCGTAGCCGAAAGCATCTCCCTCTATCTAGGGGACTATGAACTAGTAGAGGCTAAGGCAAACCCGTGGTACTTACTTAGTCCAAAAATCTTCAATATTGAGTTGAAGTACAAGGATCAACATACAGCCATAGTCTGGAGTGAAGTAGAGGTTGAAAATGAACCTGTTGCTGTCTCATGTGAGGTTGACAAGCATACTATCAAGATAACTTCTGCAGGATACAAATCATTACCTGGTGAAGCGCAAATCGACAACAGTGCACAGGGTAGTAAAGAACTTTACCGTTACGATGTCAACTTTAGGTCTACTTCAAATGATTGGGCAGATGAATATGTGGTCATCGACTACCTTGAGGGGGTCAACGCAGGTCAAATCCGCATAGAAGAGCTCTGGACTCCTGTCGTCTGGGGAGACTCTAACGGTCTTTACAACCTGTGGTACCAGACAAATCTAAGCGACGAAACAACAATGTATTCTGACAGCATTGCAGCCAGCAAGGATGAGCGCAATCCTGCTAATCCTGAAAAGATAATGCGCTTTGACAATAAGGGGTGGAAGTTATGGCAGGAAGACCTTGATGCAGGCAAGAGACTGCGACTGGCCGTATCAGACCTAAATCTAGAAGACAATGAACATGTTACAGCGATTAAGCTAGAGTACGGACGGGTAGAAAAAGGATTCACGAGTAAAAATGATAATGAGTGGAACCCAGAGATAGATGATCGCTTCTACAGTGAAGAGTCTGCCAACGCTGCTGGTCTTGCTCCTCTATCCTATCTAGTCTACTGTCCGCATCCTATAGAGAAGTATGACCCTGAAACAGGTCTAGAAAATATCATCTTAAATTCTGCCAGTTCACATATCACACGCAACATTAACCTCAAAGATGATGACAGGGATAAGGTAGAGACGCGCCTTATTGACTCCTTTACGCATGAGGACGGTAACAGGAACACTGGAGACGAGACTTCCCGGGAGAGCATTAGAGACACCTCCAAAAACGACAAAGATAACCCTTTGGCATTGAATACTAGCCCCAATACGAACAGCAAAATAAGTACGGAGAATACCCAGGAAAAAGGCGGTTCGCTTATACCGCATTCCCCAAAAACAGGAGATCAAAATAATGGAGGATTTTGGTTTGCCTTGGCACTGGCAGCAGCGTGCGCAGGGGTCTTTGCACTGCTAGAGCTTGCTGTTAGGAAAAGAGATAAGGAGAAAAAACATGAAGCGCAAAAATAAAGACATGAACAAGAAAGACTTTCTACCCTCCCCAACCATTAAAAAATTCATGATGCTCGGATGTTTGATAGTTATTTTGCTAGCCTCGGCGCTCATAATCTTTTACACTCAGTCTGCCGTAAGCCAAATGACCCTAGGTTCAGACCAACAAAAAGAACAGATAACCCATGCTAGAAAGAATGATTTTAGTAAAGAACCAACAGTCACTATCAGCGAGAGAATTGGTGGTCAAAAAGACCGGATAGCTGCAGCTAAATTGGAAAGGGCAGCAGGCGTTAAGCTAGCAGAAATACTCCCTCAAGTTTTCGGAGCAGAGAGCTCTATAGCAGGAAGTATTCATTACGATTTACCTACCAGAAGCAGCTTCTCTAATGGTTATTCTGAAGTGCAGCACATTCAAGACAGCGATAGAAGCCTTGACCACACAGCTCCCTTCCCCACAGAGGCATATCTCAAATTAACATTCCGAGAAGACCAGCAACTGAGCGAACTAAACCTTGACATTGCTCAGAGCTTTCACACGCAGCTTTTTGAAGCAGGCCTCATTAACCCTAAACAAAAATCGTCATTTCTATTCGTAGGCCCAGCGACAGAGCGACTCTTTGTCTGTCCTGGCGGAAATACAGGCACTTCCCAGCTTAAAGAAATCATTCTTTAGTTACGATAATTTTGCTGCGGATAGCCATAATAGAACCCCGTTCCCTGGGGACGCGGGGTCTGAGCGCGGAGTCCTTCAACATACTGCTTTGCCTCTTCCCCGTCCAGGACTGCGCGATAGGCTGAGACGACAGTAGAGATATAGTTGACGCCTTTAGTTCGTCCCTCAATTTTGAAACTATCAATCCCTGCAGAGACAAGGTCATCAAGGTGTTCAATCATATTAAGGTCATAGGGGCTAAAGATTGAGGTATGACCATCCTCCTCAATCACAGGCAGATACTCATTGGGGCGCTTTTTCTCTACCAACTGATAATCCCAGCGACAACTGTGAGCACACTGACCTTTATTTGCATCACGATGTGCAAGATAATTGCTAATGATGCAACGCCCACTTACAGCCATACACTGCGCCCCATGAACAAAAACTTCAAGCTCCATGTCAGTCGGCATATCCTTCTTCATCTCGGCTAGCTCACGCAGGGATAGCTCGCGCGCTGCGATAATGCGTCTTGCTCCAATTTCATGCCATGCTTCTGCACTAGCAGAATTCGCGACACTAGCTTGAGTACTAACGTGCAGCGCAACATGCGGGGCAGCCTCTCTTGCTAAGACTGCTGCACCTAGGTCAGAAATAATAAAGGCATCAATGCCCGTCTCCCCTGCCGCAAGAAGATATTCTTTTAGCGAGGCAAGATCTGACTCGTGAATAAGTGCATTGACCGCAAGGTAGAATCGGCGTTGCCGACCATGGGCATACTCTACCGCTTTACGCAAATCAGTAAGAGAGAAATTCTTTGCATTATAACGCAAACCGAAACTCATCCCAGAGCCGTAGATAGCATCCGCCCCACAGTCAATAGCGAGCTTTAAAGCCTCCATACTTCCAGCGGGTGCTAAAAGTTCAGGCTTATTCAACTTGCCAGGCTTATTGTTAGGTGAAATCAAAACTATGATTCGCTTAAGTGACCCAGGAAGTCCTTTGTACGTTCATTTTTTGGATTTTCAAAGATGTCTTCAGGAGACCCTTCTTCGATAACTGATCCGCCATCCATAAATACCACACGGTCTGCCACATCACGAGCAAACCCCATTTCGTGAGTCACCACTATCATGGTCATGCCTGCCTGCGCAAGATCACGCATAACATTAAGAACATCACGAACAAGCTCTGGATCAAGTGCTGAAGTAACTTCATCAAACAGCATAACGGTAGGCTCCATGGCGAGTGCTCGTGCGATGGCCACGCGCTGCTGCTGGCCACCAGAAAGTTGGCTAGGATAAAAATCTGCACGTTCTGCCAGACCTACACGTTCTAATTGCTCTTTGGCGATAGAGCTAGCTTCTTCTTTTGACATCTTGCGCACTTTACGCAAAGCAAGCTCGACATTGCCCTGTGCAGTCTTATGAGGAAAAAGGTTGAACTGCTGGAAAACCATACCCAGATGTTCGCGTGCCTTATTGATGTCAGTGCCCTTTGCATTAACCTGAGTATCATTCACCCAAACCTCACCAGAGGTGGGCACCTCTAATAGGTTAATGCAGCGCAGCATAGTGGACTTGCCGCTACCTGAAGGTCCTAGCACACAGACAACTTCACCTTTATCAACTTCAAGATTGATGTTGTGTAGCACCTCTTCGCTGCCAAAGGTTTTTTTGAGATTTCTTATTTTTACAATTGCTTCGCTCATGGCGGTTACCTAACGTCCTGCATAGTATTTTCCCTGTGGCTAACTACATGAGTCGAGGGAACATTAAGACGCGGGCTACGCTTGCCTGGCTGCGCCGCTCCTGAATCTTGCTCCGCTAACTTGTTTTCTAGCCTAGCAACCATTCTACCAGCAGGGATGGTCACAATCAGATAAAATATCGCAGCAACCGTAAGAGGCGTCATATTAAACACGCGAGCGGACTCAACACGCGCCTGTAACATAACTTCACCCATTGCCACCATGGCAAAGAGGGCCGTATCTTTCAATAGTAGGATAAACTCCGACATACAGGTCGGAAGAATACGCCTAATTGTCTGCGGAAGGATAACAAAGGCCATGGCTGCCGGAATCCGCATTCCCAAAGATCTAGCCGCTTCCATTTGACCTTTTGGAATAGACTGAATGCCTGCTCTGAAAATTTCTGCCAGATAGGCAGCAGAATTTGCGGACAAAATCAGGAAAGCGCGAAACCAAGCAGAAAAAGGAACACCTAGCACAGAAACATCCGCAAAGGGCTCCATTGCCGCCTGAAAAGCAGGGATAAGAGGAAGCCCCATGTAGATAATAAGAATCTGCAGTAACAGGGGCGTTCCTCTAATAATATCAACGTAAACAGTTGCAACCCAGCGCAAGGGGGCAACCTTGCTCATTTTCATGAACGCCAGAGCAAGTCCAACGGGAATAGCTAGAGCAAAGCCCACAAACCCAAGAACCAAAGTGATGGGAAATCCTTGTAACACAATGGGAAACGTCTCTATAGCTACTGTAGGTGAAAAGAACACCCGCAGGATAGAGAAGGATTCCCACCACTCAACAAAATTAGTCCACATGGTAAGAAGTATTCTCCTATGGCATTACAGGATCGTTGTCTGCATCAATCCAGCGTGCATAAATCTCTGCATAGGTTCCATCGGCAATAATAGCTGCCAGGGCATCATTAACTGCATAGGCAAGGTCAGTTCTGCTCTTGCCAAACGCTAGGCCAAAGTGCTCTTGGTCTGCCTGAGGAATCAAAATAGTCTTCAAGTCAAAGTCACCCAGCGCAGCCTGGTTAACTGCTACAGGAAGGTCGATGATAACGCCATCAACCTCCCCTGATGCTAGGGCAAGAAAACATTCCTGACCGCCTTGATACGGTCTTACAACCGCACCCTTCTCTTCTAGGTTTTCAGTAGCGAAGATGTGTCCTGTCGTACCGTTTTGCACGGCAACCCTAAAGCCTTCACCTACATCGGCTATGGAATTTACACTTGAATCCGAAGGAACAGCTAAAGCCTGGACAGACACAAAGTAAGGATCTGAAAAGAGGATTGTCTCTGCACGGTCTGGTCTAATCGTCATAGCGCTTGCAGCAAAATCAAAGTCACGACTGTCTGCACTAAGTGCTGTAAGAAGTGCGTCCCACTCAAGGAAAGTGAACTCAACTTCTGCGCCTAGCTCTTCAGCGATTGCCTTGACTAGGTCAATGTCAAACCCAACAACTTCGCCGCCTTCCCTAGACTGGAAGGGAGGATACGTAGGCTCAGTAGCAACCGTTATAGTTAAACCATCCCCGCTAACCACATCGGCAAGGGCGATATGAGTCTCAACATTACTGTCTGACCCTGCATCCAGGTCAGGGGCTTCCTCTTCTTGGTTACATCCCACAAGAACAAATGCAGAAAGCACAAGGATTGCAGCAAGGCTTAGCATAAGTAAACGCTTTTTCATGATTCACACCTTTCGTACAGCTGATGACACAACATGGCGCTGTGCCTTATTTTCTACTTCATAGGTATAGTATTCTTCCACAATTTTAATTTGAGTGCAATTTTTTGCTTAAATATACATTTCACATTTTGTTATATGTAGTTTTATGCGTTTATCTAAAATTTTATGCAACAAGAAAACACAAAGCAAAACGATTCAGGCATGCTAATTGATGTAGGTTAAATAATGAATGAAGGCTGAGCTAATGCAGACTAAACTGATATCAGGCTAGGGTAATAAAGAATACCTTCGCGCGGCTGACCTGATCTTTGACCCCACACTCGCGTACCGGGACGTTAGCTTGATACTATCTCACGACTAGTCCTCTCGCCCGTTTACCTGACATATGCCAGACTGCAGACGGTACGACTTACCCCTAAGGTGCGCCATGCTCACACATCCTCCTGTCGAGTGATGTGCTTACGTGGGTTCTTTCGGCCGCACCTACCTATGAACTAACTTGTCTTGCCCAGCAAAACAAACGCAACCACAGACCCGCGCGAAGGCAGAGCAATTATACACTCATTGGACAGAAATCACCTTTGAAGCCAATTAAAGATAGTGTAAAGCGGTCGAATTCGACCGCTTTGAAATAGTTAAAGACGCCCTGAATCAAGACTTAATCCTCGTTTAACCTTGCCTTAATCCTGCTTTAATCAAGACTTAACGCACACTTACTGACAGCTTAATCAGGCTCGAATCGTCGCTTGCTAGGATAAAAGCATGAAGTTAGCAGGTAGGGTTTTAAACTCAAGTATAGGAATGGCTTTGGGGGAGCTCATCGCTCCTACACGCTGTGCTGGATGCGAGAGACAGGGAATCCTCCTGTGCTCCCAATGTCTAGAGAGCCTTCAACAAAGTTATCTACAAGAACAAGCCTGTCCTAAATGTGCAGGACCTTACGGAGCCCTAACCTGCACTGAGTGCTGGGAAACAGAATATAGCTTTACTGCCGCGCTTTCCCTAGGCATACTGGATGGTTCACTTGCACGGTCAATCGTGCTATACAAAGATGCGAATGAGCGAAGACTTGCCCGTTTACTCGGGACTCTTTTAGCAAAGTGTATCCAAGACAACTGGGGGACGTGGGCAGAAGCAGCCTGCTGGATACCCTCCACAAAAGAAGCGCTGAAGCGACGCGGATTTGATCACGGGGAACTGCTTGCGTGCAGCTCTGCCCACCTTCTGAATCTGCCCTCCATATCCCTGCTCGTCCGTCAAAAACAGTTAGACAACCATGATCAAAGAGGGCTCTCCCGAAAGCAACGAAAGGAGGTCTCGCTACAATTTACCTGCATCATGGACAAAATAAATGCAAAAGACTACACCAGTGCCAGCACGCAGAATCATTATTCGCCTCTTCCCCGCAAAATCCTGCTTATTGATGATGTTTTCACCACAGGCGCAACAGCAGAAGCCGCCACACAAGCACTACTAAAGGCAGGCGCACAAGAAGTACGCGTAGCTACACTAGGTCGCGCATGGTAGCCGGGCTAGAAACACCAAAGGCTACGCCATCTTCTCCTTGATCTCGCCTGCAGTAATAACACCGCGCTCTGTAATATAGGCAGTAACATACTTTGCTGGTGTCACATCAAAGGCAGGATTAAAGCACTGTACATGCGTAGGAGTATTCTTAAACCACGCATCAAAGGCAAACCCTCCGCCCTTACGCGCTATAGTCATATGGTGGCCCTTTGACAAAGGCATTTCTGCAGGACCCTCTGCTATCATTTTGTCGAAGGCAGCACTTATTTCTGGACTAGGTGCATCAAAGGTTCCACTAACCGTAATCCCTTCGATTTCACGTTGGTCACGCACCTCAATTTCGATCTGCTTGCCTTCTGTAAGCTCCAAGTCAAAGGTCGTGCTGGGGGCAGCAACATAGAAGGGTATGTCATGTTCTTTTGCTATGATGGCCAGACCGTAAGTTCCAATCTTATTGGCGGTGTCTCCATTTGCACAGATGCGGTCAGCCCCTACGACAATCGCGTCAACCAGCCCTTCCCCCATAACGAAAGCTGCCATGTTGTCACAGATTAGCTGTGAAGGAACACCTGCAAACAGCAATTCCCAGGCAGTAAGTCTACCACCCTGATTAACAGGGCGCGTCTCATCTACCCAGACATGCTCGACCTTGCCTTGCGTATGTGCTGAATAAATAACACCTAGAGCAGTGCCATAGAAGGTTGTTGCCAACGACCCCGCATTACAGTGCGTCAAAAACTTTGTCGGGCTATCAAAGAGCGCAGCACCGTAATCACCTAAGGCTCTATTGGCCGCCTCATCTTCCTCCATAACTTTATGAGCCTCTGCAATAAGCAATTCACTCAAAGTTTCTGGACTCAACTCTTCCGCTGCAGCCTTTTCGATGACAGCGCGCAGTCGATTAACTTCACGCGACAGATTTACTGCAGTTGGTCTAGCATCTGCCAATTCATCACAAATAGATTGGGCTGCAACCAGATACTCATCAGCAAGAGTCTCAAACTGCATACCCTCAGTGCTCCCCCACAATGCAACGCCCAACGCGCCTGCAGCACCGATTGCAGGTGCCCCGCGCACCGCAAGAGTCTGGATGGCAATAATCACACCCTCGTAGGTGTTGCAAACTAGTACGTCCCCCTGCAAGGGCAGACGCGTCTGGTCAATCATATGGACGGCATTGTCTTCCCACCAAATAGTTCTAGGTAGTTGCTCTACTGACATGGTTGGCTCCTGTTCGTGATTTTGGCTTATTTTCGATCTATTAGCGACTTATTATCTAGGGTTTAATTCGTCGATTACGTTTTGCAAGTCCTCTGGTAGGTCATCTTCAAAAAACATTTCTTCGCCCGTTACGGGATGAGTAAAAGCGAGGATGTATGAGTGCAAAAATTGCCTCTGCAAATAGTGATTAGCTGGCAGAGTGCCCCGTCCATACGTCGGATCTCCCACTATCGCGTGTCCAATATAGCGCATATGTACACGAATTTGATGAGTACGTCCCGTAAATAGCTTGCATTCAACAAGGGTGAATCCATCATCATAGCGACCAGGCTCAAAGCGCTCTAATACTTTAAAGGTTGTTTGAGCTTCCTTCGCCCTAGAACCGTCATGTACACGCATGCGCAATTTGTCCCCAGGTGCACGCGCTATAGGGGCATCCACAATGCCCGTTTCTGGGGCAATCCATCCGTGCACTAAAGCAAGATAGCGCCTGTCGATTACTCGGGCACGAATAGCATCTTGCAAGCGTTGCTGTGCACGGTCACTTTTTGCTACCACCATGAGTCCCGAGGTATCCATATCTAGACGATGTACTATGCCGGGACGTTCAGTGCCTTGCAATTTACCTAGTTCCATCGAATGCGCTAAAAGAGCATTTACCAAAGTTCCTGTTCTGTGGCCTGGGGCAGGATGAACCACCATTCCTGTTTCCTTTGACAATACGATGATCTCGTCATCTTCATAGCGAATATCAAGGGGGATAAATTCGGGCTCAAGTGTCGTTACGCGTGGGGGCGGAATAGAAATACTGACGCGCTCACCTGCTACAACAAGGTGCTTCTTTGTCCGCAGCTCTCCGTCAACAGTTACCAGCTTTTCGTCGATGTAGCGTGCGGCACGCGAACGTGTCTCAATGTCAGGCAATGACCCCATAAAAACATCAAGACGTGTCCCTGCATCTTCTTCGCCTACCGTATGCTCGATTACGCGATCTATCACATGCTCAAGGTTAGTTATATTGGAATCAGCCATGACCCTCTTCGTGTTCAATATCTGCTTCCCATTTTTGCAGCTTCAATTCGAGGCGCTCCCATAAACTAAGACGGGGAAGAGCTTCTTTTATTGCTGCTGCCTCTGCAGCATCTGCCTTTTCTGTCGCGACAACCGAAATATCAGTGGCTCCTGCCATTGCGGGCACTATTTCGTTAGGGGCTGCCTTTCTCCGACCGAAGATTTCACCCCACTTGACTTCCTCTGACAGGAAGACTAGCCAAACCACAAAAAGGATGCTACCGACTGTAATACCCACATCAGCAACATTGAATATGGCAAAGTTAATTAGCCTAAAATCGAACATATCAACAACAGCACCCGTAGCCAGGCGATCAGCAGTATTGCCTAGAGCACCCGCCATCACCAGAGCTGTTCCGAGCACAGGCATCCAGTGCCTCGGTCTTTCCGACACCCAATACCAAGCGACTATAAGAGCCAGCAAGGCCATCGCCAAATAAAAGACCCAAAATTGCCCTTCCATCAAAGAAAATGCTGCCCCAGAATTGCGCACAGAGGTCAGATGGAAAACACCCTCCCATAAGGGAATGCTTTCACGTAAATCCATGAACTGAACTACAACCTGCTTTGTCATGAAGTCAAGCAGTAGCCAAAATACTACTACCGCTTGGAACATTTTTCTGGGCTGATCTAGCAAGTAACTGTCCTAGTTCAGAGCCAATTGGGTCAGCACAGCTGCGCAGCGTGCACAGACTTCTGGATAAGCAGAATCAGTTCTTAACTCACGGTAGTTCCAGCAACGTGGACACTTTTCAAGATCAGTTTTGTCGACAAGTACTATTGCAACCGGACTGGCCTGAGTCACGCCACTGCCCTCCATTTGATTAGCACCTGCAGAAGCAGCAAGCACGCTAGAATCGACCTCTTCTAAGTTGACTGCTGCCACAATAAATACCTCTTCAAGCAATCCCAGCTCAATCGCACGAAGTGTACTCAAAGTTTCTGCAGGCGCCTTGATGGTAATAACAGCTTCTTGACTCTTACCTACCAATCCTGCATTGCGAGCGGCCTCAAGTGCCTTTGTGGCGACCTCACGTACTTCCAGTACGCGCTCAAAAGCAGTGACTTGTGTAGCAACCTCTTCATCACACAAATCTAGCTCAAATTCTGGCCAGTCACAAAGATGGACGCTCTCCACCACATTACCCGCAGCATCACGCTTCCATTCGTCTGCCATAAAGCTCCAGGTTTCTTCGCAAGTAAACGCTAAAACAGGAGCAAAGACCTTTACCAGCAGATTCAGCGCAGCAGCAAGTACCGTTTGGGCACTGCGACGTTCGCGAGAATCTGCCAAATCAGAATAAAGGCGATCTTTCAGTACATCAATGTAAAGCGCAGAGAATTCTCCTAGAAAATCTAGGGCTTCGCGCTGGGCCAGATAGAACTTCCAATCATCATTATAGGTAGTCACTGCTTTGTGTAGCTGTGCCAGACGAATCATCCAGTACTTGTCAGTTTGCAGCAAATCACGATGTGGCAGTGCATCAACTGCAGGATTGAAGTCGTAGGTATTTCCTAGCAAAAAGCGCAAGCTATTGCGCACGCGTCTGTAGGAATCACTAACGCGAGACAAAATCTCATCAGATACTCCCACATCTCCACTAAAATCGGTGGTCGCTACCCATAGGCGAATGATATCAGCGCCTAGTTTATCTGTGACATCGATGGGGGAAATTACATTCCCGATTGACTTACTCATTTTGCGACCTTCACCGTCTACGGTAAAACCATGCGTCAGCAAATTTTCCCAAGGTGCTTCACCATAGGCGCCAATACTGGTCAAGTAAGCAGACTGGAACCAACCACGATGCTGGTCTGTACCCTCTATGTACATCTGTGCAGGACGCTGCAATTCAGGGCGTGCCTCAAGCACAGAAGTGTGTGAAACACCTGACTCCCACCAAACATCAACGATGTCGTTCTCTGGCCTAAGGTCTGCGCTTCCGCATTTTTCGCAGGCTGTTCCTGCAGGCAAATACTCTGCAGGATCAGTGGTAAACCAAGCATCTGCGCCCTGTGTTCTGAACAAATAAATAATCGCATCAAGTGTTGCTTCATTTGCCACAACCTCGCCACAAGGTTCACAGCGATGTGCTGGAATAGGAACCCCCCACGAGCGCTGACGGGAAATGCACCAATCAGGCCTGCCTTCAATCATGGCTGACATGCGATTTCTACTCACACCTGGAATCCAGCGAAAACTATCTGTTTTTGCTAATGCTCCGTCGCGCAAGCCTTGTTTTCTAGCACCCGTATTCACCTTGTCCGTACCCGCCTCATCTGAGTCCACAGCAAGACCTGGGTGATCCATCGATACAAACCACTGTTCTGTCGCGCGGAAAATGACAGGCTTTTTACACCTCCAGCAATGGGGATAAGAGTGATCAATGGTGCTAGACGCAAGAAGGGTACCCTTATCTTCAAGATACTCAATAATCTTAGGGTTAGCCTTATAAATATGCATTCCTTCAAAGGGGCCTGCGTTTTGGTCAAAAACACCATTTTCCTTAACGGGCATAATGGTCTCAAGTCCCCACTTTTGTCCCATTAAGTAATCTTCATGACCATGGCCTGTAGCAGTGTGAACAGCACCGGTACCCGTGGTTAGTTCCACATGTTCACCTAAAACGATGCGACCTGCCAAGTCGGGATGTGTTTCAGAAACAGGTCGTTGATAGGTAAAGTCAGCAAGCTCTGACCCTAGAACCTCAATTACCTTGCCATGCGCATCCTTCAAGTAGTCAATGCTGCCTGCATCAAGTTCAAGCACTTCTGCAATAGCTTCTGCGCGCTCCCTTGCCAGAATAAGCAGCTTACCCTCTGCCGCACGTAGTGCTACATAAGCAGCATCGGCAGACAAAGTCACCGCCACGTTTGAAGGCAGTGTCCAAGGGGTCGTCGTCCAGATAACCAGCGATGCCTCAGGCGCAGATTGCCCGTCCTGTCGAGCCGCCTCTTTCCATGCTTGCGGCAGGGCATTCATCTTAAAGGCTGCATAGAGTGAAGGACTGGTCACATCCCCGTATTCAATCTCTGCCTCTGCAAGTGCTGTATGGCAACGCATGCACCAATGGATTGCCTTGCGTCCGCGGTAGACCACGCCATCTAAGAAAAGCTTTTTAAATACTTCAACATTTCCTGCTTCATAGTCGTGATTTAGGGTCAGATAAGGATTATCCCAGTCGCCCAAGACACCAAGGCGCTTAAATTCACTGCGCTGAACGTCCACCCATCTCAGCGCATAATCACGGCAAAGCTCACGCAATTCTGGTTTTGTAATAGTCGCCATGCGCTTTGGACCTAAATCTTGCTCTACTTTATGTTCAATGGGTTGTCCGTGGCAGTCCCAGCCTGGCACATAAGGACTGTAGTAACCGCGCATAGTTTTATACTTAACGATAAGATCCTTAAAGATTTTATTGTAAGCCGTCCCCATGTGAATATGTCCATTCGCATACGGAGGGCCATCATGCAAAATAAAGGGAGGTGCGTCCTGCGCCTTACGTGCTTGAACGGCACGCTGATGAATATCTTTCTCCTGCCAAAAGTCCACCCATACCGGTTCGCGCTGACTTAAGTTAGCACGCATGGGAAATTCAGTCTTTGGCAGATTCATCGTATCTTTATAATTGGTCAAAAGATGCTCCCTTTATTAGTGTATTTCTAAGTCGAAAGTATACCTAAGTGCACTGCACTTTAGCAGTAGTCTACAAGCATAGAATTTTAGCACAGCCCTATACAAGGAATGGGTCAGCATACAAGAAGAGGGCTAGCATTCACGCTGCCAGCCCTCTTTGTTTTGCATCCTTGTCGTATAACGTCTACGCAGATGTTTCAGCCGGCTGATATTCTGAACTGTCTAGACCAAGAATTAACCAAAAAATTGTCGGTAAAAAGATAAGGCCAATGAGAAAACCTACGCCTTTTCCAAAGGCAAGAACCAGTCTGTATGAAATCATAATAGAGAAGGCTGCCCCTACAAGTATCACAACAATACCGACAAACATTACAAGCAGTCCAAAAATACCTGGGCTCACAGCACCAGCAATTACGGCCCCAACAATTGAAAGGAAAGTTCCACCGACAATTGCTGCAAGCACAATCCAGAACCATGACAGAGGCGCCTTCCCTATTTTTGCCTGTATATAGATATCATAGATAGGGATAATCGCCTTCCACCAGCCTTCATCAGCTTTTCTGAAAACAAGAGCCATACCCACAATTTGCAAAATAGCTGCAATAGAGAGCATCGAGCCATGCATCATGCCAAAGCCTGCCATGACACCTGCATCCATTGTCCCCAGTGCCAGTACTTGTCCTGCCTGTTCCATAAACATTCCTCACTTTCGATTCGCGCATACGCTTAAATTCGTCTAAATCCTCTTATCTCTTAGACAGAAATATAATACCCTATAAAAGCTAAGCAAAAATGCTATAAAATAAAGTTATGCTTACACATAATCCAACACACAAAACTGAAGATGAGCCCGCGCTTAATGCAATAGACCTCGCATCAGGCATTACGGCACTTAAGGAATACTTCACCGCGGGTGCTAAAACCTGCGGAAATAGCCGTATAGGATTCGAACTAGAGCAGATTATTGTTGATGTTGACAATCGCACTGTTCCTTTTACAGGATCAAAAGGAATCACGGGAATACTGGAACGCCTCTCCCCTCTTTATGCAAAGGAAATTCGCGCAGACAAAACCAACCCTTCTAGCCCTTTATTAGGGTTAGTCCGCAAAGACGCCACGATCACACTAGAGCCAGGATCACAGTTCGAATTTAGCTCTATGCCCTTCTGGAAACTGCAAGATTTAAGTGATGCCTGGAAGCAGTATCAAGACGAATTGCTTACTGTTACCCAACAGATGGGATATAGGCCACTTACTATTGGCTACCAACCACACACGATGGTTTCTGATATTACACTACTACCTAAAGAGCGCTATAACATGATGGACCAGCACTTTAAAGGCACAGGCAAGCACGGAATTAACATGATGCGCGGAACAGCCTCGACCCAGGTAACCATTGATTACAATAATGAAGCTGACGCCATCATCAAGATGCGCGTTGCTGCCGCCCTAACCCCTCTTTTCTCATTATTAACAGACAATTCACCCACCTTCGAGGGTGCCCCCGTAAGGGACTATCTGAAGCGTACAGCAATCTGGAACGATGTTGACCCTGCTCGCAGCATGATTCCACCAGGACTTTTTCGCACTGGTTATGACTTTGCTGCCTACGCACAAACCGCCCTTACCGCACCCATCATACTTTTCGATAAGGATGGTAAGGTCAGCTATGCAGGCCAAAAGGGTGCTGCTGACTGCTACGACATGAATCACTTAGCCTACAGTGATATTGAGCATATTTTATCCATGCTTTTCTTCGATGTACGACTACGTAATTATGTTGAGATCCGCTGTGCAGACAGCATACCTTTCCCCTACGCACTGGCCTATGTAGCCCTAATCAAGGGGCTCTTTTACGATGAGCGCAATCTAACAGAACTAAATGAACGTTTTGTGCACTTCAATGAGGAGAGCGTTCCTACAATCAAGTGTGCACTTATTCGTGATGGTTATGAAGCCTCAGTAGGGGATTATTACGAGGGAAGCGTTCAGTTAGCCCTGCAAGACCTGCTTTACCGTGCCCGCCGCGGACTACAAAGACTCTCGCCAGAAGAGGAGGCTTATCTAGACGTATTCGAGCCACTAATAGCAGCCAAAACCACTCTTGCAAAAGGAAGCTCATGAACACAACAGAATTGCGCAACGAATACCTAAAGATTATCGAGAATCTTCCAGAGTTAGACCAAATTGGACGCGAATCTGCTGCACACTACATGTGCTACTCTGAGGCCATCTACAAAGACGAAGTTGCTGACTTCCTTTACGTACCAAAACTTTATACCGCCCGTGAACGCACCCATTTCCAACAGATTGCGACCACGACACTGGGTATACTTGAGAAAATCGTCAAAGCCTACCTTGATGATCCTGAATACCGCACCCACTTTGATTTTCCAAAAGAACTAGAAGACCTTATCTTGCTTGACCCAGGATACTCTAGCGCAATCCCCCTTATCCGCATTGACATTTTCTACGACGAAGACAGTGGAGACTTCAAGTTCTGTGAGTTCAACACTGATGGTAGCAGCGCTATGAATGAAGATCGTGAAGCCACTAATGCCCTCGCACTTACCCCCAGCTTTGAAGCCTTTTCAGCAAAGCTAGCCCACGAAGGTTTTACCTTAGAGGGTTTTGAACTTTTTGATTCATGGGTGGACACGTTCCTTGATATCTACGCTGATTCTGTACAAAATGCAAAGAACAACATCAACAATCGCCAGGGGGCACAAGGTGTGCGCCCCACCAGACTTCTTCCTGCTAAGCCTAATGTCGTAATATCAGACTTCATGGACATCTCTACTCCTGTAGAAATTGAGCGCTTTGCTAAGCACTTTGAAGCACGAGGACTTCAAGTAGAGGTTTGCGACATTCGCGATTTACGCTTTGAAGCAGATTCGAAAAGTGAACCCCTGCTAAGAACCCCTAGTGGCATGTGTGTTGATGCCCTTTATCGCCGTGCTGTTACCGGGGACATAATGAAGCATTACGAACAAGTCACCGACTTTCTGGATGCATACCGCGCGGGTGCATTCACCTTGATTGGTTCTTTCAGGACACAGCTTCCCCATACAAAGTTAAGCTTTGAAGTATTACATCTACCACAAACACTTGACCTGTTAACCAAAGAAGAAGTGACCTTTGTTCAGGCGCATGTGCCCTACACAGTCCGCCTATCTGCAGAACTTCCTGTGCTGGATGAAATTGTCCAGAACAAAGATGTATGGATCATTAAGCCTTTAGATAGCTATGGATCAAAGGGGGTTTGGGCTGGCAGAGAGCTCAGTAAAGATGCGTGGGAAGACCTGATTCGTAGCAGCGTAGTCAACCAGGATCACATTGCCCAAAAATATATTGAGCAGTACAGTGCCCCCAATCTTGAAAGTGGATTCTTCTTACCTGCCATGAAAAAACCCACCCCGAAGGATGGGCTTCCAGCTGTCCGCAAGTACCGAGACCTAACAGGGCTCTTTGTTTACGGCGGACAGTTTAAAGGCTTGCTAGCGCGTGCCGGGCTTCAAGATCGCATCTGTGCCGCAGCAGAAGGTAAGTGCTTGGGCACCTACAAGGTTCTTGACTAGTCTATCGTCTCTAGGTCCTCATCAAGTTCCATCTCGCCAAATTGACCTATCCCCTCTTCTTTTTTGATTTCAGGTGCTTCAGAAGCAGGGATTGATGGTGCTTTCTGGGTCGTAGAAGCAGCTACTGTCTGCGTAGGAATTTTTTGCACCTGTACTACCGGCGCAGGGGCAGAATCTGCCACAGGAATAGCAGTCTGTACTGGTACTTGCTCTTCTTCTGCAAAGGTATCTACGATATCAATCTCCTCATAGTCTACCTCAACTGCCACATCTGCTGGAACAGCCTCAACTACAGGAGCTTCTTTTCGCTTTGGAATGCGCGGGGCATTAATTACCTTCAACTGATCTATCGTTTCCTGGGCATGACTTAACACGTCTGCACGGAACTTTTCTTCTGACGCCTTTAGGTGCCCTATCTCTTCAAGCAAAAGTTCTCTTTCTTGCTTCGCTGCAAGTAACGTCTTCTCGGCACGAGCATCAGCCTCTTCAAGCAGTCTTCTACTTTTCTCTTTTGCTTGCTCCAAAACTTCGTCAGATGCACGCTGGGCAGTAAGTAGTGCATTATTAATCGTGTTACGCTCCGCCTCAAAATTCATCGCTTGAGACTCGGACTGCCTGGCATGGTCTGCAAGCTCTTCAATTTGGGCCTGAAGTCTATCCAGCTCGACAGCAATTGCATCTAAAAAATCATCAACTTCATCTTCGCGATATCCACGAACCGCATGACCAAACTCTTTGCGATGCACGTCCATTGAGGTAATTTTCATACGAATCTATCCTATTCCAAATCTCCAAGTAAAATTTCAACAGGATTATTATATACCACTAGGAGTACTCTTATTCTGAGATGACATCAGCTACAGGAACCTGATTAATGTCCCACTCAGATCCCAAAATCACGAGTACGTCTGTACTGAAGGTAAACATACCTCTACTCTGAACAACTCTTGTAGCATCAGGCATAAATTGTCTTGCCAGCTCAGCTGCTTCCCTGTTATCTGTATAGACAACCATATTTTCATCGTATACCGTCTGGTTGGCAGTGTTACCAACCTCATCAACAACAAAGCCCCTTGCACGCATAATCGATGCTGCCTCGCTGGCAATTCCTGCCCTCATTGTTCCGTTGCGCACAGTCATACTTACTTCCGAAGGATTCATCGAAGGTACAGATGTACCTTCTTCTTCTGATTCTGCATCTGGGTCTGCGTCAAAGGGACGTTCTCCAAAATTGTTCCATATTACTGCGGCCTCTGCCTCATCAGTCCATATAAAGGGAGATCGCCATTCACCTGGGAGGGTTGTTGTGTGAAAGTCATCCTGACCTATTCCCCTCATATCCCGCGCAAGCTGAAGAAGCTGCATGGGAGTAAAATTTGTCGTCACGTTATCAGCCAAAGAGTTTGCAATCCCTGGCAGGCGCGTAGTGGGAACATCAGTCATTTGCTCAAGCATGGCTCTAAAAAAGAGCTGTTGGGCACCTGTTCTGCCGATGTCGCCGTCTTGATAGCCCCTAAAACGAACAAAAGTAAGAGCATGCGCACCATCAAGAACCTGCGGACCGGGGGCTATTCTTGAAGCCCTACCATCAGGGGTAAAGTCTGAAGCAGTGCAGTTAATCTCTATGGGCACATCAATCTCTATTCCACCAATAGAGTCAACAATCTCTTCAAAGCCCCAGAAATTTACCGTCATAACAAAATCAATTTCATGACCTGACAATTCCTCTACCGCTTCAATTGCTAGATCAGTTCCACCAAGAACAGTGGCTGCATTGATTTTGTATGCTCCACGACCAGGAAAATCAAACCTTGTATCGCGAGGGATTGAGACCATCCATGCTTCCTGTGTGCCAGGATCAATACGCATTAAGATAATCGTATCTGCTCGCTCAAGCTCATCGGCATCTCTGGCATCATCACCCAGGATGAGCAAGTTAAAAGGTTCCCCTGCCGCCACTTCTGGGCTATCAAGAGAAGGGAAATCTGCTGTTGGAACAGTCATGCGATTCTGCAAGCTAAGGTAATATGCAGCACCTGCGCCAACTACCCCAAGTAGCAGGATGCCTATGACTGAAAGAGCAATGACAATCCTTTTCCTTGTGCGGCGCCTACGTCGATCACGTTCTGCCATCAAAGTCGCAGGAGTCTTTTCAAGACTTTTTGCTGTAGATAAGCTTGTGGTGGATAATTCTGCACTTTTAGCATCACGTGCAATACGCGATCCCGCTGTAGAAAAATCCGAGCTCATGCCGCTTCTTGATCCCATAGGGTCATTTGCAGCAGACTGCTCGTAACGCATACGGTCACGACCTAAGCTTCGTTTTGATTTCTTATTTGAGTATCTACCCATAAGTTTAAAATCTCCTCTGGCCCTCATACCAAGAGCGTTGTAAGCCCTTTATAATGGCACATTTTGTGAGAAAAATAAATATAAGCTTACTTATGTGTAACTAAAATGACGTTCGCTGTGTGCACTTGCTTACGGCAAAATTAAGAAGAAAACCTCTCAATTCGTGCCCCCAGTGACTGCAACTTTTCAGAGAATTGCTCATAACCCCTATCGATGTGATGTAGGCTACTTACTCGGGTTTCTCCCTCTGCAACCAAGCCCGCAAGTACAAGCGCTGCTCCTCCGCGCAAGTCGGGAGACACCGTTGGTGCCCCTGATAATTCTTGGACCCCATTTACAAGGGCGTGATGGCCCTCGATACGAATATCAGCGCCCATACGCGCGATTTCATCTGCAAACATGAAACGATTCTCAAAAACATTTTCAGTAATTATCGAAGATCCCTGTGCAACAGACATAAGTGTCATAAACTGAGCCTGCATATCTGTAGGAAATCCAGGAAAAGGTAGGGTTTGAATACTGATCGCTTTAATGGGTCCTGTTCGCTCTATGCAAACACCATCGTCGAGAATGGCAATATCTGCCCCTGTCTCACGTAGTTTCTTTAACACGATAGTAAGGTGCTCTGGATCAAAGCCCGTAACGGTCACAGGACCTCCAACCAAAGCTCCTGCGACAAGGAAGGTACCTGCTTCGATTCGGTCCCCCACTACCTTGTGCTCAAAACCAGTCTTTAGATTTGCGCTAAGGATTCCTTCAACTACCAATTTAGTAGTGCCTCTGCCTTCAATTGAAACGCCTGCAGCAATAAGGAAGTCTACAAGATCCGATATCTCAGGCTCGCGCGCAGCATTAGAAATAGTTGTCTTGCCCTGTGCTCCTACTGCGGCAAGAACAAGGTTTTCTGTAGCGCCCACACTAGGAAAATCAAGTGTTACTTCAGTAGCCTTAAGACCTGCCTCCGGTACCTCAACCTCAATATAGCCGTGTTCAATATGGCAATGTGCACCCAGGGCCTCAAGACCAGAAATATGCATGTCAATCTTACGTGAACCAATCGCACACCCGCCAGGCAAGGCGACACTCGCGCGTCCTAGCCGGGCAGCAAGCGGACCCAGCACCGCAGTTGAAGCGCGCATATGAGCAACCAACTCATAGGGTGCTCTATGTGAGTTGAGTTCCGTAGCATCAATGCTTACGACGTCGGATGCTGGCCAACCCACTTTAATACCTAGTGACTCTAGCACCTGCTGCATCAATCTAACATCTGCGATATCAGGAACATTACTAATGCGTGTCTCACCAGGAATCAAGATTGCCGCTGCCATCAATTTAAGAACACTGTTTTTCGCCCCAGAGACCTTAACAGATCCCTGCAGCTTTGGCGTTTGCTTCACCAGTATGTATTCATTTTCCATAGAAAACTTGTCCCTGCTCTATCTCTTGTTCATGTATGGATATAGGCTTGAATTCTGTTATTTATTTCCCAAGGTGTAATTATGGCACAAAGAAAGGGTCCCCATGGGGACCCTTTCTGATTGTAAGTGCTTTGAAAACCTACCGATAACAGGCAAGAGCTCTAATTGAACTTGTCCTTGTCCGCCTTCTCTGCAGAGTCCGTCAAAACAATGGCACGATCTTCTGCAATTTGCAGGTAACCGCCCTTTGTTGTGAAGGCTTCCACAACGCTATCATCTGCGCGGGTCAAACGAAGCATGCCTTCCCCTAGCTCTGCAATAAGCGGAGCATGCATGGGCAAAATGCCGACTTCCCCATCAGGGGCAGTCACCACAATCGAACTGACCTCACCAGAAAAAATCTTTGCATCTGGCGTTACTACTTCAACCTTTAAGGTGCGAGGCATGATAATCTCCCTCCCCTTCTTTAGGCTGCCTTAGCAGACTTCTTTAGTTCTTCAGCACGCTCCAAAACATCTTCGATAGTTCCTGCATAGCGAAATGCCTGCTCAGGAACATCGTCATGCTTGCCATCTACTACTTCAGCAAAGCCCTTCACGGTATCTTCCAGCTTTACATAAACACCAGGATTGCCAGTGAACTGCTCTGCTACATGGAAGTTCTGTGAGAGGAACTGCTCAATCTTACGCGCACGGGCTACGGTTAGCTTATCTTCTTCAGATAGCTCGTCCATACCCAGAATCGCAATGATGTCTTGCAGATCTTTGTAACGCTGCAAAATCTCCTGTACGGCACGAGCAACACGGTAGTGCTCTTCACCGATGATTTCAGGATCAAGTGCACGTGACGTTGAGTCCAGAGGATCTACCGCGGGATAAATACCCTTCTCTGCGATTGAACGCGAAAGCGTTGTCGTTGCATCAAGGTGGGTAAACGCCGTAGCTGGTGCTGGATCTGTCAAGTCATCTGCAGGTACATAAATCGCCTGCACTGACGTAATAGAACCAACATCAGTTGATGTAATGCGCTCTTGCAATTGACCCATCTCTGTTGCCAGTGTTGGCTGATAACCTACCGCTGAAGGCATACGACCCAGAAGTGCTGATACCTCTGAACCTGCCTGTGTAAAGCGGAAGATATTGTCAATAAATAGCAGTACATCTTGACCTTCATCACGGAAGTATTCCGCTGAGGTCAATCCTGCTAGACCTACACGAAGACGCGCCCCTGGGGGTTCGTTCATCTGACCGTAAATCAAGCATGCTTTCTCAATAACGCCAGATTCTGACATCTCGTTGTACAAGTCAGTACCCTCACGGGTGCGCTCGCCTACACCAGTAAATACCGAAGTACCACCTGAAGCTTGCGCTAAGTTGTTAATGAGCTCAAGGATTACAACTGTTTTTCCTACACCTGCACCACCAAAGAGTCCTGTCTTACCACCCTTAATGTAGGGCTCAAGCAGGTCAATAACTTTGATTCCTGTTTCAAAAATCTCAGTCTTTGGCTCTAGTGAAGAAAAGTGAGGTGCCGGACGATGGATGGGATGCCAACCAGAAATGTCTTCTGGCATAGGCTGACCGTCAATAGGTTCACCCATTACATTCCAAATACGTCCCAGCGTTGCACGACCTACGGGCATCTTCATGGGCTGGCCGGTGTCAGTAATTTCAACACCGCGTTGCAAGCCGTCAGTAGACGACATTGCTACCGCACGAACGATGTTTCCTGGTAGGTGCTGCTGCACCTCGAGGACTGCATCAAGATGACCGATTGGCGTGTCAACGTCAACCTTGAGCGCATTGTAGATAGCAGGCATTGATTCGGGTGCAAACTCAATGTCTACAACCGCCCCAACTACCCTAACTATTTTTCCTACATTCGCCATATCTTTTTCCTTTCAGGACTGCCTTCAGCTTTATTGCGCTGTATTGATGTCATCAACACTCCACCTCTTAAGCAAAAAGCTAGTTCCTTTGTTAGTCTTCAAGAGCAGCTGCTCCACCGACGATTTCAGCAATCTCGGTAGTAATAGCTGCCTGTCTTGCCCTGTTATAAGAGCGCGTAAGGGTCTTAATCATGCCGTCTGCACTGTCAGTAGCCGCCTTCATAGCAGCACGACGTGCAGCATGTTCTGCAGCAGCCGATTCTAACAGCGAACGATAGATTAATGCTTCTACAAAAGTAGGAAGCAATTTCTCTAGAACACTTTCAGCAGAAGGCTCAAAGATGTATTCCATCTCTGTTTTATGCTCATCTGTTTCAGCCACTTCTTCCTCAAGATCACTAACAGTAGCTGGCAGTAACACAACTTGCTCTGCACGTTGCGTACCTACGCTAATGAAGTGATTAGATACTACAACAATCTCATCGACAGAAGCACTGCTGTATTCGTCAATAGCATGATCAGCAATCGCCTTAACATCTTCATACAGGGGACGGCCAGAAAGTCCCTGATTAATAAGGGTAGGCTCAGTCCCTCTTCTGCGGAAGTAGTCAACCACCTTTTTGCCGCAACACACCAAATCGACCTCTTGACCCAAGGCTTGACGCTCTGCGATAAGCTGTTCGGTCATGTGGACAATATTTGCATTAAAGGCACCTGCTTGGCCACGATCAGAAGCTACAGAGATAATCATTACCTTCTTAACTTCTGGACGTATTTCAAGTAAAGGATGTTCGATTGCTTTAGTTGCTCTTGTAACGGATGCAAGGATCTTTGCCAAAGCTTCAATATAGGGACGAGTAGCCTCAATGCGTGTTTGCGCACCACGAATCTTGGCCGTTGAGACCATCTCCATAGTGCGCGTCACTTGACGCATGGACTTTGTTGCCCCTATTCGCTTCTTTATTTCCTTCAGGTTAGACATCTTGCTGCTCCCCTAACTTTTAAGCATCGCCAAAAGAGTCAGCGTAAGCGGCAATTGCCTCCATTAGTCCCTTTTCAGTGTCGCCAGAAATCTGCTTTTCTGTCTTAATGGCAGAAAGAAGCTCTGGACGTGCGGAACTAATGTACTGAATCAAACCGTCACGAAAATCACGAACAAGCTCAGGATCAATCTTGTCAGTAAAGCCCTGATTAACAGCAAAGATTGATAGAACCTGCTGTTCTACAGGCATAGGCTCATAGCGTGGCTGCTTAAGCAGCTCTACTACACGTGCACCACGTGCCAAGACTTGCTTTGTTGCATCGTCTAGGTCACTTCCAAACTGCGAGAAAGCTTCCATTTCACGGTACTGAGCCAAGTCCAGACGTAGCGATCCTGCTACCTGCTTCATTGCTTTAATCTGCGCACTACCACCTACACGCGATACTGAAATACCGGGGTTGATAGCAGGACGGATACCCTGGAAGAAAAGATCTGACTGCAAAAAGATCTGACCATCAGTAATAGAGATCACGTTAGTCGGAATATAAGCAGAGATATCACCAGCCTGGGTCTCGATAATAGGCAGCGCGGTCAAAGAACCTGCACCGTTTTCATCAGATAGCTTCACCGCACGCTCTAGAAGGCGAGAATGCAGATAAAACACGTCACCTGGATAAGCCTCACGGCCTGGCGGACGGCGCAGCGTCAGTGACATCTGACGATAAGCAACTGCCTGCTTGCTAAGGTCATCATAGATGCACAGAACGTGGCGTCCTGGGTTATCCCCGTTAGCTGGCTTTCCGTCTGCACCCGTATAGATGAAGTGCTCACCCATCGCGCAACCTGCCATAGGAGCAATATATTGCATTGGTGCCGAATCTGAAGCACTTGCTGAAACAACAATGGTGTTTTTCATAGCACCGTGTGCCTCAAGTGTTTCTACGATACCTGCAACTGTTGAAGCCTTTTGGCCAATTGCTACGTAAACACAGATAACATCTGTGTCGCGCTGGTTAATGATAGTGTCAATGGCGATAGCAGTCTTACCAATTTGGCGGTCACCAATGATAAGTTCGCGTTGCCCACGACCAATCGGAATCATCGAATCTACCGCGATGAGACCCGTCTGCATAGGTTCATGTACACCCTTACGCTCGATAACACCAGGTGCCTTGAACTCTACTGGGCGGCGGCCCTGTGTGGCAATGTCACCTTTACCGTCAAGTGGCTCACCCAAAGGATTAACCACGCGACCCAAAAGTCCGTCACCTACAGGAACGTCTACCAGACGACCAGTTGTACGAACGAGGTCATGTTCCTTAATGGCATCAACGTCACCAATAAGTACTGCACCGATCTCGTCCTCTTCTAGGTTAAGAGCAAGACCATTAACAATCTTACCCTCAGCAGTGGTGAACTCAAGAAGCTCACCCTGCATAGCTTGCTGTAGACCTGAAACGCGAGCAATACCGTCACCCACCTGAACTACCTGGCCAACACGTTCTGGCGCAGATTCAGGCTTATAATCGGCAACAACATCAGCAAACAATTCGCTCAGGGCAGAGGCCTTAATAGTTTCTGTAGCCATATTATCTGCCCTCCTCTCCAGCTTTTTGAAGAGCTACTTGGATGTCTTTAAGCTGGCCTGCCACAGTAGCGTCATAAAGATAGTCACCGAACTGCAGGCGGAGTCCGCCCAGTACTGATGGTGCTACGCGCTCCTCCAATTGGACGGGCTGACTGAGCTCTTTAGTTAGTTTTTCGACAATTTTAGTACGTGCATCGTCGCTAAGCGGCGTTGCCGTTACCACGCTAACAACTAACACGTCCTTGCCGCTTGCGCTAGTCATTGAAACCGCCCATGTCTGCAATAGCAGCATCGATCATTGCAGCGTCAACTTCTGGCGTGATTTTTTGCTTTAGGATTTTCTCTGCAATGACTATTGCTAGCTTTGCTGAGTCTTCCTTCACTTCGTTAAAGGCAGCCTTTTTCTCTGCTTCAACACTTGCGTAGCCGCGAGCAATCACGTCTGAAGCTTCTGCTTCAGCTTTCTTGATCACGTCTTCGCGAGCAGTCTCGCCAGCAACTTTACCTGCCTCGATGATACTTGCTGATTCCTTGCGAGCCTCAGTCAGTTTTGTCTGTGACTCAGTTAGGATATCTTCTGCTTCTAGCTTTACTTCTTCTGCTTTCTTGAGTGAGCCCTCGATTTTCTCTGCACGCTCATCAAGCACCTTCAGAACAACTGGCCATACAAACTTACCCATAAGAGCAAGTAGGATAACAAGGGTGATTACCATGGGGATTACTTCCCACATAGTAGGCCAAATGGGAGTTTCTGTGATTCCCCCAGTTTCGTCCGCAAAGGCAATAGAAGGGATTAGAGCAGATAGACCAAGTACTGTGAAAAGTACTCTTTTCATTGCTATACCTCCTGTGCTTCGTTTCTGAATGTCATCTATCTATACTGCTGATTAACCGGCCAAAATAACCAGTACGAAAGCAAGTAGACAGAGAACTTCGATAAACGCTGCACCAAGAATAAAGACAGTCTGAATAGTTCCGCCAGCTTCTGGTTGACGTGCAATACTCTTAGCTGCCGCCTGTCCCAAGAAAGAAATACCCATTGCTGCACCGATTACCGCCAGAGGGTATCCAATTGGTGTTAGATCCATAATAAAAAATCCTCCTGTATTGTTTTGTAGCTGCACATAGTTCACTTTATTAGTGACTAAATACTTGTACTACAACAACCAACATTTCACTATTTATTAAGCCAATAGGGGTGTTCTTCAGACATCCCCAGTAACTCAATTAAACTTGCTCGCAGACACTAGCACAATTACGTCCTAGCACATTAACGCCAGGCTGTGCATGCCTAATGATCTGCGATTGCGCCATCGATGTACACTGCAGTGAGCAATGTAAATACGAAAGCCGCGATGATACAGATCAAAATCTCTATCAAGTAGACAACTGCAAGCAGCAATGCCCATGCAGGTGATGCTGCAATCCAGGCTCCTCCTGAACCATCAAGCGTCGCTGTTGCAAAAAGACCCGTTAGCAACGCAAAGATGCCTAGCATGATGTGTCCAGCATACATATTTGCCCACAAACGCAAGGCAAGACTTATCGGACGCAGCAGCATTGAAAGTACCTCAATAGCCCAAATTACAGGCGCAAGTACTCCTGGTACACCATGAGGAACAATCCCCTTGATGTAATTCCAGCCACCCTTTTCCCTGATGCCAACATAGTTAAAGTAAATATAAACTACGATAGCTAATGAGGCGGTAGCACCAATAGTCGCCGTTGCAAACAGCCTTCCTGTATTAGGAATTAGTCCACTGAAGTTTGCTATCAGGATAAAGAAGAAAATCGTGAGCAAGAATGGCTCATACTTTCTTTTGTCGTGATGAATGAGGCTCGCAATGTTGTTACGAACAAATTCAACAATAAGTTCAAAGAAATTCATCCCCGCCCCTTTTGGAACCAAGGTCATGCGCCTTGCCAGGAAGAAGCATAAAAGTGCAACAAAAATCGCAGTTAGGATAAAACCAACAGTGTTTGTCGATATCGCAAGCTCTGTTGCGCCCATCTGATAACCGTCCCAAGTCATGGCGATCTTTTTCTCTACCATGTAGTCTACTTCGCCACCCAAGACAGCCATAGGGTCGGTAACAGGCCTTGCAAGACCACTCACATAATTGCCTAGCTCGTCAACTCTACCAATCTTTAATAGTGCGTTCATTTTAACCCCCTTTCACTATTTATCCGATGTTTTACGTTCATTTACTATTTTCTGCAAAGCATAAGCAGTGAAGCCCAGTAGGTACCAGAACAACATTGCCACACTAAACCAGACAAGATAATCACTCACAATCAGATAATAGGCATAGATTGTGATAGATGCAAAGACAAAGGTAATCATAATTGCAATAAAGGAGTGGGTTAATTCTGAAGGCATGAAGTCATTAGGGACTTGGCTGGATTCATTCTCTTGAGCACGCTTCTTAAGCGCCTTAGGTACAAATATTAATACGGCTATCATTACAGAGCCACATATGACTCCAAAAAGAGTCGCAAGCAATTGCGCAGACGTGAACATTTTCTCCTAAGCTTCCCCAAAACGCACGATTCAATCTTCATGGTTGTCTCTATAGGCAGCAATAAGTAACAAATGGTTTACGCTGCTTTTGGACAAACATATAATACCCTTAAGTCTTACCCCTGCGCAAGAAAAAACTGGTTATTCCCATGCTAGAACTGAGCGTTCATCTGCAGCTAAGCGATACCTCATGTCACTCTCTACGATATCGTTTACCGTGCGCTCTGCTTTCCACCCCAAAAGATGTCTTGCTTTCTGTGCGTCTGCAATCAGTATAGCTGGATCACCCTGACGTCTGCCTACCACTTGATAGGGGCAGAGACGCAGTCTCTCGACTGCCGCTATGATTTCCTTTACTGATGAGCCATGCTCTGTTCCTAAATTAACTAGCAAGGAATCTTGCTTTTGCACTAGATAGTCCGCGGCCAATAAGTGAGCATACGAAAGATCGCTCACGTGAATGTAGTCACGAACACAGCTCCCGTCGTGCGTTGGCCAGTCGTCACCAAAAATCTTAAGGCTATCCTCTAGTCCTAAGGCTGCGCGCACCGCTAAGGGTATCAGATGAGTATACTTGGGCTTCTCCAAGCCAATTTTAAGACTGTCATCTGCACCTGAAGCATTGAAGTAGCGCAGTATTGCATAATTAATATCGTTCGCAGAAGCAGTCCACTGAATCAATTGCTCTGCTGCTAGCTTTGACGCACCATAGGGATTGATGGGTGTGAGCTCTGTATCTTCTTTAATAGGCTCTTGCACACTGGGGTCACCATATACTGCCGCTGTGGAAGAAAACACTATATTCTTGACCTGTGCCAAAAGCATAGCATCAAGCAGAACACGAACACCTTCAACATTATTGTGATAGTACTGCAGTGGCTGATCTACGCTTTCCGCAACGTCAAGCTTCGCAGCAAAGTGCATAACAACATCTATAGGCGAACTAGGCGCTTCAAATCCATCTTTTTTGCCCTGCTTTGCCTCCTGAGAAAAGACGTTGGTAATCTCTTCGAGCCTTGTAATGTCTGCCTGATAAAAGCGTGCATTCGGATGAACAGCCGCGCGCATACCTGTACTTAGATTATCCGCAACCGCAACATCATGACCCGCACGAATCAAATCGTAGACTACATGACTGCCAATATAACCTGCACCGCCAACAACAAGTACCTTCAGGGGATTTTGTGAGCCCATATCCATTATGATTTACTCCTCTGAATCCTGTGGTGAAATCTTTGCTGCATTCTTAGACTTCTTCGATTTTACCTTATTGTCCTGCCCGTGGTCTGCAACCTTAAATAAACCTAGCATCCATGCAATCAGTGCCGTAACAATAAGCAATGCAACTAGAGCAAGTCCGCGTACAGTAGTTGGTGTTGCACGCACGGCATAGGCCCCTACAGCAAGCAAGGCTGACCATAAATATACAACTAACACAGTCTGGCGCACACTTAAACCTGTCCGCATCAGGCGATGATGCAGGTGGCCCTTATCGGCAGATTGAATCGACCGCTTACCCCGAATCCGCCTGATAATCGCAGACAAGGTATCAAGTATAGGAACAGCAACAATAAGCAGAGGTACTGCAAGGGCTATGGCTGCTGTCGTTTTCATTACCCCCATCATAGACACAATTCCCAGCAAGAAGCCTAAGAGCAGTGCACCTTGGTCTCCCATGAAAATCGATGCTGGGTTAAAGTTGTAAGGCAAAAATCCTAAGCAGGCACCAACCAACATGGCGGCAATAAGCGCTGCTGATAACTGATTAACATCAGTAGCCAAAAACATTAGGCTGGTTGCAGCGATTGCAGTGATGCCCGCAGCAAGACCGTCCATGCCATCAATCAAATTTGTAATGTTCGCAAAGGCAACCAAATAGAAGACAGTGAGGATGGTACTTAGAACAGGGTCAAGTCCCAAATTGGGGCCACCGAAAGGATTAGGCAAGAAATCAATACTAATCCCCCATAGTGCCACAATCGTAGCTGCTGCAGTCTGTCCCGCCAGCTTAACTCCTGGGGAGAGATCCACAATGTCGTCAACCAATCCCGTAAGGTAAATTACGAAAGTCCCCCCAGCGATAGCACTAATGTTAAGTGCTGACAACCGTGCATCAGAAAGAAATCCGCTCCAACCAAGAAAATGTTCGAAAGCGAATTGAGCAAGCCCTGCAACGACAATACCAAAAAGAATGCCCATCCCCCCAATTTCTGGAGTGGGTATTTTATGAATTCTGCGTCCCCCTGGGTGAGCGACGATGTCATAGCGGCAGGCAATCTTTCTGATAATTGGCATAACTGCCGCAGCTGCAACAGCCGCTATTGCAATAATGATTGCATAATGTAGATAGAGCTCTAGGTTGATAGTGCTGCCTTAATCTCTCGCTAACAAGTACACGCTGCAGATAAGCTTGCAGAGGGTAGATCGACCTGGCGCAACTCAACCCCTGCTTCTTCAAGCATACTGCGCGAAAGGTCATCAGGGTACTCTCCCACAAAAACAATTTCCTTGATACCTGCGTTGATCATGATTTTACCGCAGAGACTACAGGGCTGAGTAGTCGTATACATCGATGCCCCATCTATAGCAATGCCATACTTTGCAGCTTGCACTACAGCGTTTTGTTCTGCATGGATACCGCGGCAAAGTTCATGACGTTCACCGCTGGGAATACCTAACTCATCACGCAAGCAACCACGAGTTGTACAATGCTCAACCCCACTGGGAACGTTATTGTAACCCGTCGCAAGAATGCGCTTATCGCGCACGACTAAAGCACCAATATGACGTCTAGTGCATGTTGAACGAGTACCTACCTGTTGAGCAATGCTCATAAAGTAGTCATCCCAGCTAGGTCTTTCTTTACTACAAGCTGCCTGCTTGGTCACCCTTGCTGTGCACGAAGAGCCTCTACGGTCATCAATCATCCTAGTACACCAGGCCTGGATAAAGCGGATAGCGCATAAGAAGGTCTTCAACCTGCGCTCGAATCTCGCCTAAAGCTTCAGGATTTTCGCGCTCGAAGAGGGTGCGTGCAATAAGTGCACCAATCAGACGTGCCTCTTCAGTCTTATACCCACGTGAAGTAAGCGCAGGAGACCCTATTCTAATACCGCTAGTAACAAAAGGGCTCTCAGGATCATTGGGTATAGCGTTCTTATTACAAGTAAGGCCAATCTCTTCTAAGATTGCCTCTGCCAGTTTACCCGTAATGCCCGCTGGGCGCAGGTCAACAAGCAGTAGATGCGTATCTGTACCCCCACTGATTAAGCTTAAACCTCCGTCGCTCATGGCTTCTCCCATGGCGTGAGCATTATAGACAACCTGATTGATATAGTCAGTAAATTCAGGCTGAGCCGCCTCATGAAAAGCTACGGCCTTTGCTGCAATAATATGCTCAAGTGGACCACCCTGAAGTCCTGGAAATACGGCTGAATCTAACTTTTTCTGCCACTGTTCTTTGCAAAGAATAAATCCGCTACGAGGGCCACGCAAAGTCTTATGAGAAGTCGATGTCACAAAGTCGGCAAAAGGCACAGGTGACGGATGTGCTCCTGTAGCTACAAGACCTGCAATATGTGCCATGTCAACCATGAGCACTGCATCCACTGCTTTTGCAATAGCTGCAAAGCGCTCAAAATCAATCTGACGCGGATAGGCAGACGCCCCTGCAATTATCATCTTCGGTTTATGTTCATGTGCCAGACGCTCTGCCTGATCATAGTCAATCAATTCTGTCTCTGGATCAAGGCCGTAGTGAACCATGTCAAACCACTTACCAGAAAAATTGACAGGAGATCCATGGGTCAAGTGACCTCCAGCATCAAGACTCATGCCAAGCACCTTGTCGCCTGGCTTAAGTACTGCATAAAATACTGCCAAATTCGCCGAAGCTCCAGAATGCGGCTGCACATTGGCGTGTTCTGCGCCATAAAGGTCACAGGCGCGCTGACGTGCAAGTTCTTCAACGATATCTACATCCTCGCAACCACCATAGTAGCGCTTACCTGGAAGTCCCTCTGCATACTTATTCGTAAGTACCGTGGATGCAGCTTCAAGAACTGCACGGGAAACAAAATTCTCTGAAGCAATCAGCTCAATTGTCCCTCTTTGGCGATCCAGTTCTCCTGCTAAGGCTTCTGCCAAAACAGGATCTTGCGCACGAAGATGTTCGATGTTTGACATTAATCAACTACCCTTCTCTAATAAAATCAAAAATATTACTGTATCATGCCTAGATTTGTTCTAATTTCGCAATGCGACGTGCGTGCCGTTCACCCTCGAAATCACTGCCAATAAAGGTGCTCACAATATTTTTATTGGTCGCGTCGTCAACAAAGCGACCCGACAGGCAAATGACATTGGCATCATTGTGTTCGCGAGACAACTGGGCGAACTCTACCGAGGTCACAGGAACTGCACGAATACCTGCCACTTTATTAGCAGCAATGGCCATACCAAGCCCTGTCCCACAAACCAGAATCCCAAAGTCTGCCTCTTCTTGCTTTACCAACTTTGCTGCAGTGTGAGCATAGTCAGGATAATCCACAGAGGCTGTATTTTCTGGACCCATATCCTTGACTGAATGTCCCTGAGAGACAAGCCATGACTTCAGCGATTCTTTCTGGTCAAAACCTCCATGGTCAGAACCTATGACTATGCGCTTTGCAGACATATAACTATGCTTCCTCAATAACGGCTAAAATCTCTGCTTCAGACACCGTAGATTCACGCACCACAACAGGCTTGTCGCCAGTACACACCACTACAGTCGAGCTTGCGCCAACCTTCGTCTTTCCTCCATCTAGAGCAACCTCTACATGAGCCTTAATACGATCTTCAACATCCTCAAAACTTTCTGGGGCTGGATGTCCGTGCGTATTGGCACTTGTCGCGAAGATGGGTCCGCCTGCAGATATTGCCATCTCACGCAACAATTCTGAATCAGGACAACGTAAGCCAACGGTATCGTCTTCTGCGTTTCTGAACTCAGGAAGAACACGGTCAGAAGCCTTAACGACAATCGTTAATGAGCCTGGCCAAAATCTCTCTGCCAGCGTAATTGCGTATTCTGGAAAATCTTTGCCATAAACATACAAATCGTTTGGCTTGCCTACTAGAAGCGGAACAGGGACACCAGGAGGTCGCTGCTTAATGTCAAAAAGCTCTTGCGCGCCAAAGCAGTTAGGAATACTTGCGCTTGCACCCAAACCATATACAGTATCTGTTGGAAACAGTACAACGCCGCCACGGCGCAGTTCCGAAGCGGCGAGATTTACTACCTCTGCTGATGGATTGTCCTGGTCAACTCGAAACACTTTGCTCATAAGTCTCCCCTTTTCCCTTGTGTGCCCCTACTCAAATAAAGCAAGGTCACTTTTTCGCAAGAACAAATCGCTCACGTCCTGTTAGGTCGCTTACGATATTTACCGAAGTATATGTATTCAACTGTACCGCAAAATCAACTGCAAGGTGTGCATTTCGAACATCAAGTTCTAAAATTACTTGAGAAGATCCTTGAAGGTACCGCGGGGCCTCGCTCAGTATTTGTTTTGCGTAGTCAAGACCATCCCTTCCCCCATGCAAAGCAAGCATCGGTTCAAAGTCAGCAACCTCTTTTGGAAGCGTATCCATGCCCTCAGATGGGATATAAGGCGGGTTTGAAACTATAAGGTCAAAAATCTTGCTCTCTGCTCCAAAAAGATCGGCTTGGCTTGCGGCAAAGCGATCTGTGAGATTATTAATCTGGGCATTTTCATTTGCTAAGGCCACCGCCTTAGGACAGATATCTGTTGCTGTCACATGCACATCTGGGCGCTCGAAAGCTAAGGCCAGGCCTATGCAGCCACTTCCTGTACACAAATCTAAGACGTTCAGCACCTTTCCCTCTTTTGGAACCGGCAACGCCTCAAGAGCTAAATCCACAAGCACTTCAGTCTCTGGTCTTGGGATAAGAACACCTGGCTGAACCTTTATCATGAGATGCCTAAAGCCAGCTTCGCCCACGATATACTGCAAAGGCTCTCCTGCTGCGCGTCGCCGCACTGAATCACGTAATGTGTCTCGCTCATCAGGACTCAAAGGCTTATCAAATTGAGTGTAAACCTCTATACGAGACAAGCCACAGGCATCAGCTAAAAGCCACTCTGTGCTCAGTCTTGCCTGTACATCGTTCTTACTGTCTAGATAATCACGTGTCCAATTAAAGGCACGCTCGATAGTCCATGCATTATTGCTCTGCATACTACGAAAAACATTCCTTACTAAAAGTCTCTACATGAACAGTGCTGACCTAGGCATCAGCTAGTTCTTTTACTAAATTGAGGTAACGACGATAACGATCTTCGTCGATTTCTTTTCTTTTTATAGCAGCCTTTACCGCACACTTTGGCTCATTGTCATGCGCACAGTCTGCAAACCTGCAGTCATGGGCAGCCTCCACAATTTCTGGGAAAGCTAGGGCAATGCCCTCGTCTGCCTGCCACAAAGCAAGTGACCTCATGCCTGGCGTGTCGATTATTACTCCTCCGCCCGTTGAGCCTTCTGACCCTTCCTCTAGAGGTAACTCAATAAGTTCACGGGCTACTGTTGCATGGCGTCCGCGGTCATCGTTTTCTCGCACTGCTTTTGTCTGTTGCCTCTCGTGACCTAATAACCTGTTAATGAGCGTTGACTTGCCTACTCCAGACGCACCCAAAAGTGACGCTGTTATTCCCGGCCCTATCAAGCGACGAATCTCTGAAATCCCCAGACCTGTGACCGCGCTTTCAATAATAATAGGAGCGTCTGCTGTTGACTGCTCAACAAAACGTGCAGCAACTTCTGGGTCAGGACAAAGATCTGCCTTTGTCAGTACTACAATAGGTTTTGCACCAGACTCAAAAGCCAGAACCAGCTCACGCTCCAGCCGTGCCAAATTGACACCTGTACAGTTTGCGCTAAGTGCCTGAACTACAAAGATTATGTCAATATTTGAGACAACAACCTGACCCACTGCCTGCTGCGCTGGCGCAAAGCCCGCACTCTTTCTTTCTAGGGGGTCACGCCTTTTCAGGCTAGAGTAACGTGGCAGAAAAGCCTCGACAATACCGAATTCATGATTTTCAGGATGTGAGAGTACGATCCAGTCACCCACTGCTGGGCGCGAAAGCGCATCCTTGCGCGCTACCTTTGCAAGACCTGAAGAAAGCTCAGTGCGGTAACTGCCACTACATGCAGCAACTAAAGGAAACCCGCGATCTACCTTTACAATACGCGCGGGCTCAAGGCCTAGTAGGCTATCGCCAGAACCATCAAGACTTAGTTCACTAACAAGTCCTTCATAATCCAATTGGACTCTATTGCTATAGCCTAGGGTTGAAAAATCATAGTTATGTGCATCATCTGCCATAAGAATCAAAGCTATCTTTAGGCTTGCCCATACTCGTGAATCATGCGGCTACTCATCTCTAGGATTGAGATGTATCTCCAGGCTTCATCCAAATCTTTCCCTACAGCAAAGGGGCCATGTCCCTTAATTACAGCAACTGGACAATTCATGTCACGCATAAGCAGAGGCAGCTGTTCTGCCACTTCATCTGAGGCTATAGTTTCCTCAACATCAAGCACAGGAACTCTGGGGATGAAATGTTTTGCTTCGCTATCAAGTGGCTCAATTGAATCCTGTTTAAGTGAGAGCAGTGTTGTAAATAATGAGTGCGCATGTACAACTGCCCTTGTATCTGGCAGAGCGTGATACAAAGCGCGATGTACCACCAGTTCTATTGAAGCCTGCTTATCAACAGTAAGTGCTGCCTCATCCCTTGGAAGGTCATATCCAACAGCAACCACATCACCATCACGTAGACGACCTAAAGCTGATCCTGTTCTCGTGATGTGAATGTGCTTCCCTGACGCATCAAGAACACTTACATTTCCACCATGAGAAGAAATAAGCCCGGACACGAATAGATCGCGCCCGAGCTCTTGAATTTCGTTGAAGTAACTTGCTGTCATTTACAGGCTAAAGTCCTTCTCGCCCTTGAAGATAGCTACAGCATCATCTACGCTGCCATCGCGCAGGGTAATGCAGCTGATGGCCTTTGTCAGACGCACTGCCTCATCCAGGCTGCGTTGGTGGATATTGCGACCTGTTGCATTTCCGCGTGCACCACCTATATGAATTTGCTCCCATAGTTGAGTCAGGAATTCTACCGCATCAACGGTTGATCCTCCTGCACATACTAGACCACAGCGACCACTTGCCATCGATGCTTGATGAAGCAATTCTGCTGGGGTTGAACCTTCGACAGGTGTCGGAGGATTAACCTTTACGAAGTCCGCTCCTAGGCAAAGGGCAGTTCCTGCAGCACCTGCTAGTAGATGTGCATCCTTCTCATTTGGAACAGCTTTACCGCGCGGGTATACCCACAAGCAGACGAGGATTCCTGCAGCATGGGCCTGGGCGATAAGTTCGCCAGCCTCTGCCATCATTTGTGATTCATATTCTGAACCGATGTAGATGGTATAGCCAATACCCACAACGTTTACACCGTTGTTAATAAGCTCTAGGATTGCCTCAAAAGAGTGCAGTTGAGGCGAATAAGGATCATCTTGATCTTTTTTGATTAAGTGAGTCTTCGAGTTCACCTTAATCATGTAATTGATGTCAGGATAATCTTCTGCATAAGCAGCAACAAGCCCGCGCTGTCCTGCCCAAACGCCAATAGTACCCTCTTCACCAATCTGGAATAGGTGCTCTGGATTTGCATCGGCTGGATCTATGCCCTCACCGTAAAAATCATCATTAAGATGCTCAATTTTTTGATCACAAGCAAAGAGCATCAAACGCCCTGTTCCCTGAGTCGCCTTCAGGTAATTATCAATGTAAGTTTCGCGAGCCTCAGCTGGAACACCAGCGGGCACTTTTACATCTGCGCGGTTTAGCACAGGCATAGTTCCCCCTTATGAGTTAAGAGTTTGCATAACATCAATAGAGTCTATACCATGCAGTCCTTGCAAGGCAAGGCTACAAGTACTTTGTCATAGTGCGATGTTGGAGTCCCGTAAGTTTTGATGTCCACGGCTCGCTTGTATAGATATAACCAAGGCTCTCGTAGAAACGATAAGCTGGCATCCGCGACCATAAAAAGAGCTCACTCGCACCTTCTGCGCGTCCAATTTTTTCAGCTTCAAGCATCAGTAATCTACCGATGCCCATACCTTGACTATCTGCCGTCACTACAACTTGGCGAATTTGAATTCCTGTAGGCGTTTCAGGCATTACAGGTAGTAAACGACACACGCCAAGTAAAGTGCCGTCATCTTTGCGGGCAATCAGAAAGTGTCCGCCATGAGCCTCATCATACCACTTCTCGACAGGATCGTAAGGGACGCCCCAATTCAAGTAAAGCGTGTTATACACCAGCAAGGGTATCTCATCAGAAACCTCTTCAACAGGCACTAATTCCAATTCGACACCTTTAAGTGCTTCTTCCTTAGCCTTATACGTACAAGGCACAAGCAAACCCCCCTTCACTTCCGCTAGGCAACCCATAAAATAGCGCCGCCAAAAACGCTTAAAACCAAACTCAGATAATGATGGGTAGTTCCGCCCCCGGGCAGGCCTGCTGACGTTTGTATGCAGATCTTCCCATCATTCCCGTAATTCGTACTACATACTCTCTAGCAAAACCCTGCTTAACCAGAGCATCCACACACTCTTGCGCAACATGAGCAGAGTCCTCTTTCCACCCCATGTTTTGAGCCGTGTATATGAGTGCATCTAAGCAGTCATAGGGCCCAAGCACCGCTGCATCGGTCTGATCTAGTGCTAATTCTGCACTAGGTTCCTTTTCGAGTATCGATCTCGGAATAAGGCTCTGCCCACCTCGAGACCCCAATTGCACAGAAGATTCATTACTGCTCTCTTGAAATGCCCGCTTATTCCTATAATGAGCAAGCTCATACACCCATGTCTTGTACAAGGGTGCTAGCGGAGCAAAAGCACCCACCATATCCCCATAGAGAGTCGAATAACCAACCAGTGACTCACTCTTGTTTCCTGCCGCAAGAACAAGCCAGTCAAACTTATTAGACAAGGCCATCAGCAGCAAGCCACGAATACGCGCCTGGATGTTCTCTTCGGTAACATCAACTTCATGACCCATAAACGCAGGCGCAAGTGTATCACTAATTGCTGCATAGGTGGGCATAATATCAAAAGTTTTTGTAGAGATATTAAGACGATCTGCAAGCATTGTGGCATCATCAATACTTTGAGTAGAGGTCCACTGAGAAGGCATGATAATGCCATGCACATGATTTGAAGAAATGCCTTCAAGCGCAAGGGCATCCACCGCAATGGTTGCAGCCATTGCAGAATCAAGGCCACCAGAAAGTCCTAAGGTTAGCTTTGAGTATCCCGCACGGACAATCGCATCCCGTGTCTGCTGAACAATACTGTCATACACGAGACCAGCATTATTTCCTAGTGCTGGTAAGCGCGGAATTGCTACTTGCCCGGATAACTGCATTTGCTGCCACACTCTGAACATTTCTGCCTTAGGGCACTTATGGGCTGTTCTCCCTTAATGCTCTTGACTAACCCAAAAAGCACTTCAACCTCTTTACTTGGTCCTTCAACCACTAAGGTCACAGAGCCCTCGGAACCATCAATGCCTCCTGCAGAGATGCAATAGGCTTCAACCTGCGCCAGCTTCTCTAGCGCTTCCAGCTCAGTTATGGGTTGCCCATAAGTTACGGGCATAAGTCCCACTTTTATGCCAATAGAAAGGTCAAAGGAATGAATGCCCGACACATCAGCAGCCAATGCAACATCAGGAATAAACTTTTCCAGCCCAACGGGCAAAATAAGCTGCGCACCGCGGGCAACAACTACAGGCAATGCCTTGCCAATGGTGCCGCCTTCAGGGTGTGCCATTTGTATTCCCACAACACCGTCTGGATCAATAGCATTCCCGCCTTTAATGAACACGTCACCAGCACCTATCTTTGCAACAGCCTCTTCCCAACTTAGGTCACTTCTTACGCCATCTACCAGCACAACCGGGTCAAGGCGCTCATCAGTAGAGGTTACACATTGTCTGCCCCCAGCAATAATGCCTGCAGTATAACGCGCTTTATCGACTACTGTACCTGTAAGTTCTTCTAGTACAAAAGCATTAGTCGTCCCAGCACCAATAATAATCATGCCCTTATTCAGTGCAGACTGAACCTGTGGCAAAGTCACAACCGCCTTTGCGATAAGCCTTTTTGATTCGGCGGAATTAAGAGTAAATAAAGCTTTCATCAAGCAAAATACCTTCCTTTCGCAGATTATTTTACCTCAATTAGAAACAGCCACAACGCCATAATAAACCACTGAGAGCAGGTTACAACACTCCTACGACTAGCCCATCATTGCTTGTGCACTAGGTAATGTGTCTTATAATTTCGGCATCTTATATGATTTGGAAAGGTGCATGAACTGAAATGAAAGCTTGGAAGATTACTACTGCGACACTCTTTGTCGTGATGCTTACTGTTCCGACAATGCTCGGGGCTGTGCCGCTGCACGTGCATACCCCTATTGGCACAGTTTCTACAGCAGTCCCAGAAGCTGACGCCCGTAGACGCAACACGGCAAATAATCAACTACGTAACCTTCGCGTACTTACGGCAGGTACAGGCTTTACCCAGAGCTTTGCACCTACACGTTGCGGATACATTATCAACGTACGCGAAAACGTAGGGCGCGTTGTGATACAGCCGACTCGTGGCAACAACCAGCAAACTATTCGTCACCGTGCAGAAAATAGACAACCCAATCTAAGCTGGACGAACGGAAGTTGGTCGGGATGGCGCAGCGGCAATGCTGCCAACAACAGCATCACCATAAATATTAACCACGGACAAGAGCGTAGGCTGCGTTTCCAAGTACGTGACCGTGCAGGCAACATTAGAGAATACTCAGTTCATCTAAGACGCGCATCTACAAACACCTGGGCATCAGGTCTGACCACAAATGCTGGCAGCTTTAACAGAGGGTTTAACCGCAGCGTAACCAATTACACCCTGAACTTACCTGCAGGTACTGCAAGCGCTAGACTGCGCCTAACAAGCGAACACAACAATGCCCATGTCTGGGCAAGGGGAGGAACTTCTGGTGCGTGGGCAACTGACGCAGGTCGCGGGGGTAGAAACATGACGGTAAGTGTTGCACCAGGTGCATCACGAACAGTGCAGTTTAACGTACGCGGAGCATTTAGTGGTCCCGCCCCGTCCCCTGCACGTGATCGTATCTACACCGTAACAATAAACAGAGCAGCAGGTGCTACAAATACTGTGCCTGCTACAACACCCATCTTTACTCTCTCGGGCTCTGGCTGGGGACATGGCGTAGGGATGTCTCAGAATGGTGCTATGCAGATGGCACGTGAAGGACGAACTGCCAACCAAATTCTGCAGCACTATTTCACAGGTGTTACGATTGCACAGCGCACTCCAGCTAATGAGACCCGCATGCGCGTCAATCTAGATGCAGGCCGCGCAAACCGTACGCAATGGAGAATCGGTCCACGTGACGGCACCGCAGGAAGCTCTTTAACTATCAACAATAGCAATTTCACAGGAGCTAACGCACCTTACACGTTTACGGTTAACGGCAATAACATCAGAATGACCAATAGGAATGGTGCTGTGACTAACTTTGGTAGCAGCATAAGAATCACAGGTACTGGTGGCCTGACGACAGTCCTTGACCAAAGTGGTCCCCCTCTTCCTAGTGCATCACATCGCTTTGTTCGTTACCGCGGTACAATGGAATTGACAGTGGTTAGTGGCAGATTGCGCCTGGTTAATGAACTGCCCATGCAGCAATATCTGTACGGAGTTGTTCCACGGGAAATCCCATCAGGTAACAATGCGATTCGTACTGCTATTGAGGCTCAGGCCATTGCAGCACGCTCCTTTGCGCACTCACATACTAATAATGCAACAGGCGTATCAAGTACCGTGTCTTTCCAGGTATATGGAGGACACTCAAGATTTGCCAGTGAAGCCAATTGGAGGAGTGGTACAGCTGTCACCAACCTTGAGCACGCAAACTCTAACGGCGCTGTAGACCGTACTAACCGACAAGTTCTTTTACACGGAGGAAATGTTGTCCGTGCCTATTACTCTGCCTGTAACGGAAACCATACAGCAAACTCTGAAGATGTATGGTCATCAAGAATAGGGCATCTAAGGGCTGTCCCTGATCCTTTCTGTGGCAGATCAGGTCATGCCGGACACAACTGGACTCTTACTATGACAGGCATGGAGCTTGCCGAGAGGCTACGTGTTCGAGGTGCCTCTGTCCCTGCTGGTGCAGGACGCACAGTGTATGTAACTTCATTTAATTCAACCCGCGCAACAGGTGGCTGGGTAAGGTCGGTAAGAGTGAATTGGTCTAACGGCACCTCCACTACAATAAGCAATGCAGATAATGTGCGCATTCGGATGGGTCTAAGAAGTTCGAACTTTACTGCTACCCGAACAGTACCCACTGGCCGTGCTGCAATAGCACCGCTAGGCGCAGATATCGATCTAGGATTTGAACCGCTTTCGCTAGATTTAGATGATGCGATTGAAGAACTGGTAGAAGGAGACTATAGCCCACTCTACATCACACAGGAGATGCGCAATTATCAGGATGAAGATTGTGGAACCTATTGTGAATCAGGTGATGGGGAAGATTCCGAAGAGTAGAACAAGCAGAAAGCCAGCAGCATAAAGAATAGCTAAAAGAGCACACTCCGCACAGGAGCGTGCTCTTTTTTAGTGAACTGCACAACTCAAACAAGGATCATAAGCCCGGATAAGCTGCTCGATTCGCAGAATCATATCCTCTTCAGGCAAGCCTTCTAACTGAGGAGCCAACTGACGAAGATCTGCCTCTATACAAGCAAGGTTCTGTGCTGTAGGAGTTATGACATCTCCCGAAGTTACATAGCCCTCTTCATCTAACCCTATTGAATAATATAGGGTTCCTCTAGGAGCCTCACTAGCACTGTAGCCAATGCCTGCTTGAGGATCAATGCTCTTTGGAGGCTCTATTTGTCCCTGGCATTTTTCAAAATCTGACGCAAGTTTCTCGCAAAGTGCTGCACAGCGTTGCAAAACATCAACTATCTCTATTGCCTGGCAAAGATTATTCAAATAAGGATTATCAGCCCCTCTTTGTATACCTGTAGACTTAAAGGCTGCTTCTGCAGCACCAGTAGCGGCTGGCATCAAATTATCCCAATTAATATTTACCCTGGCTAATGCACCCACCATAAAGGGAATTTCTTCCTTCTGCTGATTTTTCAGCAGAGAAAATTTTGCGTTTCCTGCGGGTGTTGCGGTACTCAAGTCAAAGTGCTCCCTGATAAAGTCATGATAGGAGCCAACGGGTCTATTCCAATCTGCGTAAAGTGTCTGAACTCTTACACTGGGTCTATCTGATAAAAAAGCAAAGCCCCCAGGCTTATACAGTGCTAATTTTTCGCGCTGCGGATGAAAATCAGGAAACTCAACCTTTGCAAAAAACTCTACTGTCTGAACAGCCTCCTTCAAAGCTGCGCGTAAGCGAGCCGCAAGAACCTGCAGAGCCATCTGATCGGGCTGATCGGTAAAGCCACCCACCACCGCATTGATGGGATGCACAGGACGACCACCTACTGCAGCACAAAGATCGTTCCCTAACTTTTTCAAATCCAAAGCACGCTGCAAAGTCTGCGGATCACGATTGGATAGCGGTAGTACGCTGGGCTCAGATATATAATCAGGAGCAGCCAAAAAATAGAGGTGTGTTGCATGATTCTGGATAAAGCTGCCCTGTACAAGCAATTGGCGCATAAGGCGAGTACGTTCACTGACTTCAATATTAAGCGCATCTTCAACTGCCATAAGACCACTAATGGTGTGGTTGGGTGAGCATATGCCACATATCCTACTTACTATAAGTGCCACGTCATTGAAATGACGGCCGCCTACAAAGGCTTCGAAGAAGCGTGCTGGTTCAACAGCCCTCAGTTCAATATGCTCGATCTTTCCTTTGTTAAGTCTTACCTCAACATTACCGTGGCCCTCTATACGGGCTATATGATGTATATCAATCTTTTTCATAGGTATCTTTCGCTACTCTAAATGTCTATCCTGATACTTGCGAATGATCATTCAGCACTGCTGAATTCATTGAATGCGAGCAGTATATTGCAAGTGCTCTATCGAACTCCTCAACACTTCTACCCTGCTCACGAATAAAGTTACGTGCCGATTCCAGATTGGCATCCTGAGCAATTCCACGGCATCCTGTACAGGGGCGCCCCCGGGAAATGCATAAGGCCCCACAACCTGTTCTGGTGACTAAGCCTAAGCAGGGTATATCAGTACTCCCTCTGTATAGTCCGGATAGTTTGTTATTCTCTTCTTGGCAGGCATCGTCTGCTGCTAGTTTTTGCACAGTATAAAAGCAAGGAGCCTCGATTATTTTGCACTGGGCGCAAAGAGGTTCACGTTCAGGACGTTCCTTTACCCCCAATAAAGCGTACTGCAATACAGATGAAAATTCTTCTGGGTCTATAGGGCATCCCACAATAGAGTAATCTACACTAATCACGTCAGTCAGTGGCCTTGGAACAATACGGTTTTGCGCAATCCTAGCAGCATAATCCCCATAGACAGTCCGGGCACAGTCCTCCAGCCTTTCCTCAGGGCTTGGTCCGTGACCTGCCAACGCAGGGATTCCACCCATCGCGGCACAGGTCCCCAAAGCTATAACCGTATGCGCGGTTTTGCGCACTTCTTTTAACAGTTTAAGGTGCTTAGTTGTGGTAACTGCACCCTCAATAATGGCAAGATCATAGTCTGTAGGCATATCTGCCGAAATCACTAACTGCCAATACGCAAGATCAATAGTGCTCAGACTTTCCAGCAAATACGGAAAATTGCTTAATTGAACCTGGCAGCCAAAGTCACTTGCAAGCGATAACACAATGACCTTAGGGCGATCAGAGGCTAAGGAAGATGCTGGGTGCTCAAAGTCTGACATCTACAATGCCTCCTCAAGATTAAGGGCTTCCCAGTAACTAAACACAGGACCTTCAATACAAGTGTACTGATGTCCAACTGCACAGTGCCCACACATTCCAATACCACACTTCATGCGACGCTCTATAGATACATAGATTCGGTCCACGTTTAAATCCTTCTTGCGCATCTCCTCAACTACGAAAGGATACATGACAGGCGGCCCACAAATAGCCCCATATGTATTGCCTGGGTCAATTTCCAGGTCGGTAAAAAGTCTTGTAACCAGACCTACCTCTCCGTCCCAGACCGAGTCAGGCTGGTCTACCGTCATAATTAAGTCAAAATCCTGACGATGCCTCCACATATCGAATTCCTGCCTGAAAAGTATTTCTGAAGGATTGCGCGCACCAAGTAAAATAGTGACCTTTCCAAAAGCATGACGTTCATCATGAATATGATTGATGAGCGATTTAAGTGGGGCAATGCCCAAGCCCCCAGCAACAAGTACGACATCATGACCCATCATTTTTTCAAAGGGAAATCCTCGCCCGAAGGGGCCACGTAAACCCACTACATCACCACACCGCATACGATGAATTGCATTTGTCACTGACCCCGTCTTACGGATGCAAAGTTCGATAAAGCCCTGTTTTGAGGGTGCACTTGATATAGATATAGGAGCCTCTCCTACGCCAAAAATGGACAACTCTACAAATTGTCCCGCAGTAAACTCAAAGGCATCTCTTACATTTTTATCTATCAGGCGTAACTCAAAAAGTGTCTCTTTTGGGGTTAGCTCTGTAATTGAGGTAATACGTGCTGGCCAGGGACGATAGGGGTTTGCTCCTAGTTCACGGTAAGCTTTAGCCGTTAATGCACTCATTCAGCATCATCTGCTTTCTCTATCCCATCACCCGTTGCATCTTCTTTATCTATCTGGCTTTGTTGTAAAGCCCCGATTATACGTGCAGGAGTAATGTTTACCTTGCAGGCACGCATGCAACGACCACAACCCACGCAGAGCATCTTACCTTGACGACTGAAATTCCCTACAAACTTATGATAAAAACGATAGCGTACTCGCGACGCTCGTGTCGGGCGGAAATTGTGATTATGGGCAACCTCAGCAAACTCACTTTTCAAGCAAGAGTCCCAGCTACGATAACGCAGTCCCGTTTGTCCGCTTGCATCCAGCTTGTCACAGACATCAAAGCAATAGCAGACAGGACAAACTGCTGCGCAAGCACCACAACAAAGACAATCATCTCCTACGTCTTTCCATAATTGCTCATCGTTATACTTTGCTCCATAGAGCAAAGGAAGCTGATCCATATTTGGGGTAAAAGTAAACGCGTCCTTAAAACGCTTAGTGCGCTCTTGAAAGTCATCAATATCTTTTGCAGTAGGATCAGAGGCCGCTAAGTATTTATCAACAAGCTCTAAAGCAGGAACGCTCCTACACGAAAGAAGGTAGCGATCGTCTAGATCAGTAAGAAACAAATCAAATCCTCGGTGGATTTCATCTGTACCAAAAGCGTTACAGATATGACCTACTGTCGGCATGCAGCTTGTGCCAATGATAAAAGTCGACTTACGTGCCGCAGCATAATGAGGGTCAATAAAGTCGCCTAAAAAAATCTCATCAAGCAAGAGTACTGCGTTGATATCACAGGGATGCATACCAATAATAGCCCGACTAGTTTGTACTGGTTCTGAGTCATAGGACTCTCCCGTCACGCGGTTAAAGCGCATTAGGCGCTCAGTAGGCGCCAGAAAGTACTTTGTCGGAGGAAGGATGGTGCTTTCGTAATCCAATCGAAGCTCGCAAGCATGCTGCAACTTATCAAATACGAAAGCAGGACCACACGCACGCGGTCCTGCCACTTCATCATAATTTTCCTGAAGTCCTTTGAAAAGGTCTTCGATTGCTTGCTTTGCGATAATTTTATATATCACTAAATGATTTCACCTTTTCTAGTGGCTTACTAAGAAAACGACAGCTTAGCCTGGGAAAAAGATCGCGACTTCCCTCTCGGCCGACTCTACTGAATCTGACCCATGCATTACATTTGCGTCCACTGTTAGACCAAAGTCACCACGGATGGTTCCTGGAGCTGCTTCTGCTGGATTTGTTGCTCCCATCAATTTACGGCACACTGCAACAGCACTCTCGCCACTAACAAGTAACTTTACGACAGGACCAGAAACAATATAGGCAATCAGACTTTCATAAAAAGGCTTACCTTCATGCTCTGCGTAATTTGCTGCGGCTTGCTCAAAAGTCAGCTGGGCCAGCTCCATACGTTCAATCTTTAGTCCTGTGTCTTCAATACGACTAATAATGCGTCCTACTTTTCCGCCTGCAACTGCATCCGGCTTAATCATCAAATAGGTCTGTTCAAATGCCACCTTTAATACTTCCTTTCAACTAAGTTAATTTGCAATCAAAAAAACGGTATCTACTCAGGTGCTTCGTCACCTAAATCGAAATCATAATCCCCCAGACCCTCTTCGGGATCGGGTTCAGTGAACTCTTCTTCTGGAGCACCTGAATCAGGCTCAACTTCAGGGTCTGGCTCAGTTTCCACGTCGGGACTAGAGCCTAGGGGGCTAACCCCTTCTATCTTCCAACCAAAGCCCTCACGTACCATCTCGAAAGAGAACTCGAAAACTTCATCGCCGGCAGTTGTGATGCTTGTCCTTACCACTGCTTCTGACGATCCAGACTCTATGCTATCGATGGTAAAGTTTGCCGGAATAGGGACAATGACCATCTCGCTTTCAATGTTTGCCTGAGTGTCGAACGTCCAATACTCAGCTATCGAACGTCCTTCTGCGTAACTATCAAGCAGGCTTGTTACTGTGGTCTCAGCAGAGGGAAGGCCAAAGCCGCTGAAGTACAGGGCTGCGCCACCACCGCCAATGCCGCCTAGCAGGATTACAATAAGTAGTACCCACTTGACCCAAAAGAATTTGCCGCGCTCTTTCTTCATCTTTTCGCGACCTTGCTCCGCAACTTCCTTGTCACTTAAGGCAAAAAAGCGCTCTACATCTTCTGCATTACCAACCCTTACTTCGTGCTGGGGGTAAAGCTCATTAGACTCGGAAGTATCTTTTTCTGCTGGGGTCTGCTGCTCATCAACAGCCGTAAAGGAATCTGTCACCTGCGCATCTGAACTCAAGTCTATGGCATCTGATTCTTCCACGGGTTCAGCAAACGTTTGAGTCTGCGCCATGTAGGCTTCCACAGGGTCAACCATATCTTCATCGTCAGCAGAGATAGCTTGGTCAGCCTCCGCCACCTGAGCCTCTAGTGCAAGGCGGTGCTTTGCGTCGGCTAAAGTTGTGCGAGCAAGCTCTGACTCTGCATAACCAGGCTGTGCTTTTGCATCTTCAAAGGCGGTGACTGCTTCTTGCCACTTACCCATTGAATGGTAAGCAATCCCCATATTAAGCAACGCACGGCCCTTGTTTTCATAGTCGGGGCTTGCCAGTGCAGCTTGATAGGCATCAACTGCCCCTTGCGCGTTGCCGCTGGCCATCATAGCAAGACCTAGGTTAAGTAAAGACTTTCCTGGGGCAGGATTATGCGAATCTAGCGCAGCATGCTTATAGGCTATTGCGGCAAGTTCATATTTTTGCTGCTTCATGTAGGCTAAAGCTGTACCTTGATAAAGCTTGTATGTGCCCTCTTCATCACTCAAGGCAAGCGCCGCCTCATAGTGTGCAATGGCAGAGTCATAATCGCCTGTGCGCACGTAAGCATTAGCAAGGTTTGCCTCTACCGCACCACGTCGCATATAGGTGTCATCACGCAAGGCATGCTCAAAAACCACCGTGGCATCAGAATAGCGTTTAAGGCGCATAAAAGAATTGCCTGCCATGTGATAAGCGGGGCCATTCCCAATGGGGGTTCCCTTTTCTACTGCATCCAGGAAAAGGCGCGCTGACTTACGATAATCGCCTTCGTTGTAATACTGTTGAGCTTCACTAAATTTTTCAGTGTTCACTACTTACATCCTTTTGTTATTAGATTGGGCCAAATTGCGCACTTTGCGGCGAAGCAATCATCAAAACCAAATGATCCTTGCACGGAAAAGCAGTGCTTACACACGACGTCCAATTGTACACCATTCAAGGATTGCTCGTGTATACTGAAAGGCGGTAAGTAAGCACATAAAGAAGGGGTGATTTATGACCGGGATGAAAGACATCCGCAACGTCGCCTTAGTAGGGCATGACGGTGCGGGAAAAACCTCACTTGCAGAAGCGTTACTTTTCAGAAAGAAAGCGACAGGGAGGCTAGGATCGGTTGCTTCTGGGCAGTCCAATCTGGATTATGACCCCGACGAAGTAAATCGTTACACGATTAACCTGTCAACCGCGCCTGTAGAGCACAATGGTAAGCGGATTAACTTTATTGATACCCCAGGTTACGCAGATTTTATTGGAGACGCGGTCGCCGGCATGTACGCAGCCGAGATCGCGCTTTTTGTTGTTGATGCAATTAGTGGTCCCCAGGTGCTAACTGATCGCTTGTGGAACATTGCAGAAGAAATGGAAATTCCACGAGCCATCATCATCAATCAGCTCGATAAAGAGCGTGCGGACTTCAATGCTACTTTTGAAACTCTGCGCGAAAAATATGGTGATACCTTGGTCCCTGTTCAAATCCCCATCGGAAAGGAAGAGGACTTCCATGGGGTGGTAAACATCATTCGCATGGAAGCCTATATGAGCAAAGATGGTGTCAAGGCTGAACGTACTGAAATTCCTACAGACCTTGCTACTCAGGTCGAGGCTGCACGTGAAGCGCTGTGCGACCGAACTGTGGAAGCCGACGAAGAGCTTATGATGCAATTCCTCGAGGGCGAACGCATTGGCCAAGAAGACTTAGAGCGCCTACTTGCACTTGCCATTGCCGGACGCAAAGTTATACCCGTGTTTGTGGGATCAGCAACTAACCTTGTGGGCATTAGCGGACTTCTTGACGAAATCGCAGCCTTCTTCCCCTATCCTTCAAAGCATGCTCCTATCGAGCTGGCTGGCGATAAGGAAGGATTTGCGGAGTTTGACCAATTTGATGAGTTTACAGGTCAAGTGTTCAAGACCCTCTCTGACCCCTATGTAGGACGTCTATCCTTCGTAAAAATATTCAGCGGATCGATTACTCCTGGCGCAGAGTTCGTCAACAGCCGCACAGGCAAAAAGGAACGTGCACCACACCTTCTGCGCATGATAGGCAAAGAAAACGTTCCTATCGAAGGCACTGTTGTCGCAGGAGACGTTATTGTTATCCCTAAGCTAAACGACACCATGACTAACGACACTCTATCAACTAGTGGTGACATCACTTATGCAGATATGCCTCTGCCTTCCCCGCAGTATCCTGTAGCTATTGCCGCCAAAACAAAGGCTGACGAAGACAAGCTGGGCAGCGTCCTAAAATCAGTAGTTGACGAAGATCCTTCATTGGTTATGCGCCGTGACGAGGAAACCCGTCAGACAGTAATCAATGCGCTGGGAGACACTGCGATTGATGTTTTACTTAATAAGCTGAAGACACGTTATAACGTAGAGGCAGAACTGCTGCCACTGCGCATTCCCTACCGCGAGACTGTTCGCAAAATAGCAGAAGCACAAGGTCGCCACAAGAAGCAAAGTGGCGGTAGTGGACAGTTTGCTGACTGCTGGTTGCGCCTAGAGCCAAACCCAAATGGTGGATATGAATTCCTTGATGAAATTGTTGGAGGCAGAATACCTAGACAGTTTATCCCTGCTGTCGACAAAGGCATTCAAGAAACCATGGAGGGTGGCGTTATTGCAGGATACCCCTTCGTTGATGTGAAAGCCGCCGTATATGACGGCAGTTATCATAGTGTAGACTCTAATGAAATGGCCTTTAGGACAGCGGCACGTATTGGATTTAAGGCTGCCGCAGAAGCTGCAAATCCTGTGATTCTAGAGCCCATGGCAGAACTTGAGATAACCGTACCAGAGGAATATACGGGCGCTGTTATGGGGGATTTACCAACACTACGTGGCCGCGTAATGGGGATGGACGCTGCAGCACCTGGCTGGCAGACCATCAAGGCTATTGCTCCTTATGCAGAGGTAGTAAACTACACTATTCACTTGCGCAGTCTATCGCAAGGAACAGGTAACTACACTCTTAAACTTGAAGGCTATGAACAGGTTCCTGCAGACCTACAAGAGAAAATAGTCTCAGCCTCTAAAGAAGAAGAGTAAGGACAAGCCAAAGAAGGGTCCTTAAGCTTGAGGTGCCCTCTTTCAAAGAAAGTACTTACCTACGAAGTACAGGCGGATTTTATATTCGTCTGTACTTTTTAAAAGATAGGGATTTAGATGCAGTATCGTATAGATAAGACCTCAGGGAACAAGCTATCAATACTAGGTCTAGGCTGCATGCGTTTTTCGCGAGACAAGGCAGAAACTGAACGCATGATTTTGACCGCCATCAAGAACGGGGTAAACTACTTTGATACAGCATACATATACCCTGGCAGTGAGAAAACTCTGGGAGAAATTCTTGCCAAGCACAGCAAGCGAAAGAGTGTACATATAGCCACAAAGCTACCCCTCATGATGTGCAAACGTCCAGAGGACTTCGACCAGTTCTTTAACGAGTCTTTACGCAGGCTTCAGACAGAGTATATTGACTATTATTTCATGCATAATATTTCAAGCTATACTCAGTGGAGAAGTCTTCAAGAGATGGGCATCGAGGACTGGATTGCCAATAAGAAGAAATCTGGAGAAATTCGCAGTGTTGGCTTTTCTTACCATGGGACAAGTGAAGATTTTCCAAAGATTCTTGATACCTCCTCCTGGGAATTCTGCATGATTCAGTACAACTATTCCGACGAAAACTATCAAGCAGGCAAAGCAGGGCTTAAAGCTGCAGCAGAAAAAGGGCTTACCGTCATGATAATGGAACCTTTATTGGGCGGCGTCCTTGCTACGGGTCTACCCGGTCAAGCCGTCGAACTATTCAAGCAAGCTAACTCCGCACTGTCCCCCGCCGACTGGGCGTTCCGTTGGCTATGGAGCCAAGAAGAGATTGTGACTGTCCTCAGTGGCATGAATACCACAGAACAAATGGAAAGCAATATACAGGCCGCTAGCCAGTTTGAACCACTTTCTGACAAAGAAATGACTCTTTACGATCAGGCGCTGAAGCTGTTTAAAGAATCCTACAAGATCAATTGCACAAGCTGCAATTATTGCCTACCCTGTCCAAAAGGGATAAATATACCTGCCTGCCTATCTGCTTACAACACAAGTTATGTGCAGAGCTACTCAAAAGGAATGCAACTCTATCTAACCAGCACTGCTGCTACAACGAAGAACCCTTATCGCCCTCATCTGTGCAATCAATGCGGGAAATGCGAAAAAGCGTGTCCGCAAAATATTTCCATTCGTAAGTCACTAAAAAAGGTCGGACGGCGCTTCGAGCCCCAGCCACTACGTGCGATACTGTCACTAGCCCAACGTACTCTGTTTAGATAGTTACCTTTCGAGCCCTAACAGGTCAGCTTAACCTGAAAAGTCAAGCTAGTAGACTATTGTTTAATCCTCCAGAGACTCCCAAAAGTAAAAGTGGTCAGTTTGACCACTTTTACTTTCACTTTCAAAATTGCGCTGGATACCTATGTTTCCTTAAGTTCAAGCACAAGTGCAGATACTTCATCTGGTTCTAGGTGCCGCCAATTACCTTCGCGAAGCGTCCCCAAAGCAAGGGGGCCAAAGTGCGTACGATGAAGTTTCTGTACGGGGTGTCCAATCGCCTCACACATACGACGTACTTGCCGGTTACGACCCTCACGGATACTTAGGGTTAACACACCTTTGCTGTAGTGAATCTTTGCAGGAGCAGTCATGCCGTCTTCTAGCTGCATCCCTTGCTGCAGCGCTCTTAGTGCAGCTTTATTAGGCTGGCCTTTCACATGAGCTTGATACGTCTTAAAAAGCTCATACTTCGGATGCGTAAGTTTATAGCCCAATTCCCCGTCTGTAGTGAAAAGCAAAAGACCGCTCGTGTCCTGATCTAATCGCCCCACAGGAAACAGCGCGGGATAACCCGCATCAGCTATAAGCTGCGCAACTGTTGGACGACCATGGGGATCACTCATAGTGGTTAGGACTCCAGTGGGCTTATTTAGCATGAGGGAAACTGCCCCACCATCTGGCCTTACCTTTTTGCCATCAACAGCAACAATATCAGAGACGGGGTCAATCTTTATCCCTAATTCACGCACGATATGGCCATTTACACTTACGCGTCCCTCTGTCATAAGATTCTCACTGCCGCGACGCGAGGCTACACCAGCACGCGATAAAAATTTTTGCAAACGCAGAGGATAGGCACTGTTAGGGTGTGGGGTCTGCGACTTCATTAGTCTACAAAACTAAGATCGTTTTCTGCAACATCCAGCACTTCAGAGTCCGGCAAATCGCTATCACCTGCATCGTCATCAGACATGCCGTCTCTAATAAAATCTTCGCGAGACATATCATCTGTGGGTAAGTCATCAGCGACGCCTAGGCGACGCTTAATACTTGCCTGTGTTTGTTCATCAGGAGCAAAGTCCTCTAAGGGAGGCAGGTCTTCTATAGACTTCAAGCCAAATTTCTCTAAAAACGTATTAGTTGTACCATACAGAATCGCATTTCCCGCATTGGCATCACGTCCCAACTCACGCACTAGACCCTTCTCGATAAGAGAAGAAACTACTGATTCTGAACTCACTCCTCGTACGGCATTGACGCCTGCACGGGTAACTGGCTGCTTGTAGGCAATAATGGAAAGTACCTCTAAGGCCGCCTGCGACAACTTTCGTGTGTCCCAAGACAGAACATAAGCTTCGATTACTGGGGCATGCGCTGGATGAGTATACATACGCCAACCACCTGCAACCTCGCGCAGCTGAAATCCACTATCTCTTGCAGCGTAGTCTTCTGATAGTTGACGAAGGGCTTCGTCTACCTCGATTAAATCATGCTGTAAAATCTTTGCCAACTGACCTGAGCTGACCGGTTCATCGCTGACAAAAAGAAGTGCCTCAAGTGCACTAGTAATCGAGTTATTAGTTGTAGTCATCAAAATCCTCCACTTCACTGAAGTCTATGCCGCGCTTTTGAGCTTCGCGACGACTCAGTCTGCGTATTGCTAAATCATCCTCTGGATTATCCTGTTTTAAATCAAGGGCACCGTGCTTGTAAAGCTCTAACACTGCAAGAAAGGTTACAACGATAACTTCAGGACTCGCGTCCTCAGAAATAAGTTCGTTAAATTTTAGTCGCTTGTTCTTACGCAGCATGGTGCGCACGCCATCCGCATACTCTGTCAGCGAAATGGGAGCACTTGCGATATGTTCAGCCTCAAGCAAAAAAGTCTCTTTGCGGAACTCAAGTTCAGCACAGATAAGGGCAAGACTGTGCAGCGTTACCCCTTCCAGATAGTCAGACAAAGGCTTCAAGAATTCAGGCTCAAGACCTGCCTGGCGCGGATACATGTTGCCTTCAATCTCTGCACGCATTTCTAAGGCCGCTGCAAGATTTTTGTACTGCTTATAAGCAATGAGCCTTGCAACAAGTACATCGCGCATCTCATTGGGACTAAGATCGTCCAAATCATCGCCCACATAATGATCTTCTTTAGGCAAAAGTGCCATAGCCTTAATATCTAGTAACGTAGCTGCTAGCAACAGAAATTCACTTGCAACTTCAAGATCAAGCTCTTGCATTTGTTCAATGTGCGCGATGTATTGATCGGCAATTTCTGACACTGAAATTGCGCCTACATCTAATTTCTGACGAGAAACTAGATGCAACAACAGGTCAAAGGGGCCCTGAAAATAATCTGTCTGAATCTGATGCTTAGTCATACCTTAGCAAGTCATCCAAAGCCTAGGGGGTACGTTCTTAATCACTATAGACCTACTAGTTCACGGCAACGTGCAACAGTTGCTTGCGCAATAGGCCTGGCTTTCGCAGCTCCTGCCTCAAGCACTTCGCGGGCATAATCAGGACGCGCCTCAAGGGCTGTCCTGCGCTTCTGAAAATCTGCCAGATAACTAATAATGTCTTCTGCAAATTCCTTTTTATGGGGCACGCAGCCACAAGCAGCAGCACGGCAGCACTCTTCCCACTTTTCAATCTTTAAAGATTCTGCCACCAGCTTATACACCTGATGCAAAGGGCACACGTCTGGATTGCCCGGATCTGTCAACTGTTTACGTGCTGGGTCAGTCATAAAACCCATAGCTTTTTTTCGAATCTCATCTGGACTGTCATTAATAAAAATAGCATTGCCATAGCTCTTGCTCATTTTGCGTCCGTCAGTTCCTGGAACACGCGCGCCCATGGTTTCGTCGCCCACTTTTGCTAACAAGGCCTTTGGTTCGACAAGACCACGCTTCCCTGCCTTATATGTTCCGTTAAAGCGGCGCACGATCTCACGTGCAAGCTCAATATGGGGCAGCTGATCCTCACCAACAGGCACACGAGTAGCCTCGATAGCAACAATATCTGCCGCCTGCAAAGCAGGGTAGGTAAAAAAGCCCACATTTGACAAATCTTTGTCCCCAATTTGCTGTTGCTGCTCCTTGTACGAAGGTGTTCTCTCGAGCCAAGACATGGGAGTCACCATAGAAAAGTACAAGAGAAGTTCTGCAACCTCAGGAATATCACTCTGGCGATAAATAACACACTTATCAGGGTCAAGACCAGCTGCAACCCAATCAAGTACCATCTCTTCGGTATAGCGAGAAATATCAGCGGGATTTTGCCACTCACTTGTCAGCGCATGCCAATCGGCAACGAAATAAAATGCCTCATATTCATCTTGCAGTGCCAGCATATTTTGCAGGTTGCCAAACCAGTGCCCCAGATGAAGCTTTCCTGTAGGTCTGTACCCTGTTAGCACACGCTCTTTCATGAGAAGCCTTTCAGATTAAGTAGTGCTCTAAAATCGACAGCATTCAGTGTATAAGAAAGTGGCAGAGTCCGTCCATCATCAGACAAACTCTGCCACCAAATAATCGCCAGGGAATAGTCAGTATTTAAGCTGTCCCATAGATTCGATCTCCAGCGTCACCTAACCCCGGAACAATGTATCCCGCATTGTTGACATACTCATCCACTGCAGCTGTGTAGATTTCTATATCAGGATGATCTTCTTCAACACGTTCAATACCCTCTGGTGCTGCCAAGATCACCAGTAGCTTAATCTTCGTTGCGCCTGCCTTTTTTAGTTCAGTAATCGCGGCACTTGCTGATCCTCCTGTTGCGAGCATGGGATCAAGCACGCACACTGTCCTCGCTTCTAGATGACGCGGCATTTTGAAGTAGTAATTACGAGGCTCAAGTGTGTTCTCGTTGCGCTCCATGCCAATATGTCCAAATTTGGCATTAGGCATTATCTGAAGGACGCCATCTGTCATACCTAGTCCCGCACGTAAAACGGGAACAAAGACAAAATTGTCACTGTCGACAAGGGAGCCCTTTGTTCGGCCCATTGGAGTTTTAACCATTGTTGAAACAGTGGGGGCATCATGCAGCGCCTCATAGACCACCATGGTTGATATTTCACTAGTAAGTTCTCGAAAATCTTTAGTGCTGGTCCCAACACCTCTTAATAGTGACAACTTATGATCAATCAGGGGGTGGTTCAAGATATTGGTGCTCATGATGGTCCTTTCTGGTTGAAGTTCCCTTATTCATAACTTATACCATTTTACCTTAGCTCCATGCATCACTAATTTGAATTGCTGCGATAGCAATAAGAATTAAAATACCACCCGCTATAAAGCTGCCTGTTATAAGCTCTGCGAAAAAAAGTGCCCCACCTATAACGCCCAAAATTGGTTCTGCCATAGCAGTAATCCCTGCGTTAACTGCAGGAATATAACGTAGTGCCAACAGAAAGGCTGTGAAGGGCAATAATGTTGTTAGTGTGCCTACGGCCAGTAAGGGCAAGGTGGTCTCTGCACTAAGGATTGGCGTCACTATTGCACTAGGTCCAGCGATTATCAGCCACACTATTGTTGAGACAGACATCCCATAAAAAAGCAGCGTAAAGGCTGAAAAACGATCCTTACCTTGCGCGCCCATAACGGCATAGAGTGAGAAAAACACCGCACTGGCCAGTCCCCATACCAGTCCGACTGAAGTAATATGCATGCCATCTGGACTAATGATACCTACCACTAAAGCACAGCCAATAACAGCAAGGATTACTCCTCCAACTGCAAGCAATTTAGGCTTATGCCGCAAGAAGAGCACGCCGATTATAAGTGACACCACAGGAGCCAAGTAATGCATTAATATTGCAGCACCAACGGGGTTATGAGCAATGGATTTTAGATAGGTGAACATCATGGCCGCCTGCCCAAAGACCCCAAAGATGAGCAGGAAAGGAATATCTTTCCTTGGTTGCTTTAACTTGAAGGCGTCACGCTTAAATATAAGTAAGACTATCCCTAAACAAACAGCAGCGATTATCGAGCGGATGCCCGCCATCGCCGCTGGATCGATTTCGAGCCATTTCGCACTAAGCCCACCAGCAGCCCAAAGCAGGGCAGCAAGCAGGGCAAAACCATACCCACGCCACATAGTTTCTCCCTCTGATAAACACTCCTAAACTTATAGAAATAGTTCAGCGGTCGATGCTATTTTATCTGACGAAGTTAGTCCAGACCCTTTCCTCTGCCGAAGGGGCAGGCATTGTTAGGCCAGCGGCCTTTCCTGCCTCAATATGCTTAAGCATCTGCACCATATTTCGGCCAAGCACGCGCATAGTCTGCAAACCTTCTAAGTCCTGCTCAGCCTCGGCTGCATTGTTTCCATGGGCAATATTCCAATAATTGCTGCTCACCACAGGCATCTGGGCAAAGGTGAAGTATTTATTAAGTCGATCAAAAGCAGCACTTCCCCCTCCGCGACGACACGCTACAATGGCTGCACCTGGTTTCCCTGTAAAATGCGAAGACGCATAAAAAGCACGATCCAAAATGGAGCACATGGCCCCGTTGGCTCCTGCAAAATAAACAGGTGACCCAAAAATAAAGCCATCTGCAGTTTCAGCAGTCGAGATTAGCTCATTGCAAATGTCGTCAGTGTAACGACACGTACCTCCGTTTTTCCAGCATTGGCCGCAGGCGATGCATCCATGAACAGGATTTGTACCCAATTGCAGAGTCTGCGTTTTAACATCAGCGGCCTCAAGCTCCTTTGCAATTTCTGCAAGTGCACGGGCAGTCGTGCCCTTTTGCTTTGGACTACCGTTAAACAATACTACTTTCAAAGAACTCATAGGGAACACTCCTCTAGTCGGCTACAAAAATCAAAATAACTTAGAAGCTTGATCAGTTACTGTTTGACCCTAGCCAAGCAGGGCAGTCAGCGATATGAATAGGGTTCTTGCCTCAATTGTTGTCAGCAATTGAAATATAGGCTGCGCTGTGACACTGAAATACAGACCTATTATACTTACGCCAAAAAGCATACTAGGAATAAATATTAATCCCAAAACGATGAACATACCATACTGCTCAAGTCGAGCATAATAGTGGCGTGCGTTGCCCGTTAAAAACTTTTGCACAATGCGCGAACCATCAAAGGGAGGGATGGGCAGCAAGTTAAAGAAACACAACACAAGATTTATATAAGCGAAAAGCCCGATTGATGCCCCCAGCCCTGTCAAGACAGAGGCTCCCCACGGCGTCTGTAGAGCCGTGTTAAAGATGAGGTTCGGTGCGACCAAAACAAGCAATAGCAGGATAAGCGATGCTCCAACTGCCAAAAACACGTTCATCGCAGGGCCTGCAATCCCTATCAAGGCAGTGTCACGCTTCGGATCCTTTAGATAGCGAGGGTTGAAGGGAACTGGCTTTGCCCATCCGAAGGTAAAAGGTATTCCTGTAAACATCGTGGTGAATATAAGAAGCCCCAGTGGCACAAGAACAGTGCCCACAGGATCAATGTGACGAATGGGGTTAATACTCATGCGCCCCAGCATACGAGCCGTCGGATCACCCAATCTGTTAGCCATCCATGCATGCGCCCATTCGTGCAGGGTAAGTGCGGGTATGACCAGCAAAAAGCCAAACAAGATGGTTAAAATAGTCACCAGATTCACTGATGCTAGGTTATTCATGATATCCAAGGCAATTCCTCCGTTTGCTGCATAATGCTACACATTTTTCTGTAGCAAATAATCCTCAACTATTGTAGCAACTTTAGTTAGATCATGAGTCCCGCGGTCAGAATGTATCTGCACACTACTCCAACTGTCTACGCTACCATTATTGTCTGGGCTATAGACGATTAGGGGAACATACTCTCGTGTATGGTCAGTGCCTAAAAAAGTCGGATCACAACCATGATCTGCTGTTATTATGAGCAAATCTTCACGCGCCAATTTAGGAAGAAATGTTGCAAGCCACTGGTCAAACTCCTCTAGGCCATGAGCATAACCCTGTGAATCTCGCCTGTGTCCCCAAAGCATGTCAAAGTCGACAAGGTTTGCAAAAATAAAGCTGCCCTTATCATTGCCTGCAGTCTCTAAGAGTGCACGAACCAGCATCTGCATACCTTCTGTATTTGACTTAGTTGGCCAGCTGACACTGACACCATTTCCATTGAATATATCGCTAATCTTGCCGATGCACAGCGTCTGAATGCCTGCCTGGTGCAGACAATCAAGGGCAGTAGGTACAGGAGGCGAAAGTGCGTAATCATGCCTGTCTGCTGTGCGTGTAAAGCCTGCCTCTTCACTACCAATGAAAGGGCGGGCGATTACCCGTGCGCAGGCATGCTTACCTACAAGAATCTCGCTACGTGTTACCTGGCAGATACGATAAAGCTCTTCTAGAGGAATAATATCCATATGCGCAGCAACCTGAAAAACACTGTCACCTGATGTATAGATAATTGGGTTGCCTGTCAGCATATGTTCTGGACCCAACTGACGTATGATTTCAGTTCCACTAGCAGGATAATTTCCTAGCCAGCCATAACCTGTTAACTTTGTAAAAGCGTCCATAAGCTCTGGCGGAAATCCTTCTGGGTAGAGCGGAAAAGCCTGTTCCGATACGACCCCCATTAGTTCCCAGTGACCCGTAATCGTATCTTTTCCCTTTGAGCTCGTAGAAAGCCTGCCTACAATTGCAAGAGGCTCATCCACAGGATCTAATCCCTCAAGAGGAACAATGTTTCCTATTCCAAGGCTTTGCAGGGTAGGCAGACTTAAATCCTTACAAACTCGCGCAAGGTTAGGCAAGGTCGCTGCACCCACATCACCATAATCTGCAGCATCAGGTAGCGCCCCCATCCCCAGGCTGTCGAGAATTATTACTATGACGCGTCTACTCATAGCTCAATCCCACTTTCAACAGCAATGTCTGCAAGACGTTCAGACGCAGTCAACCACAGCTCTTCTTGAACAGCCAAATCTTTCTTTAGGTCACCGTATTCTGTTACTGCCTCCTGAAACTTATCCTGCTGTACATAAAACTCTTCATCAGCCATCAGTTGAGTAAGTTCATCCATGCGCTGACTCATAGCTTCAATGGCCGCTTCAGAACTATCAAGTTGCTTTTGTAGGCTCTTCGTTTTTCGGTAGAAAGCGTTGCGAGCCTCTGCCTCCGCACGCTTTTGCTCTTTGGTCTTCCGTACTGGAACTGAATGAAAAGTATCACTGCTTAGCATTCCAGCAGAAGCGGGCTTGGAAGCTTTTGCTCCAGAGTTTTGAGGTAAATCGAGGGAATCCTTCAAAGAATCTAAGGAGTCTTCAGCGGAACTTAAATCTACGGTTTCTAAGCGAGCAATTCCCGCTTCGTTGCCAGAACTTTCTTTCTGCTGATCCTTCTTCCAAAGATAATAATCGTAGTCTCCGTCATAGACAGTGACACGACCCTGGTCAACCTCAACTATTTTGTTAGCAACTGCACGAATTAGGTGGCGGTCGTGCGTAATCAAGGCAAGGGTTCCCTCGAAGCGCTGCAGGGCCTGCTCTAATACGTCTGCACTGGTGATATCCAAGTGATTTGTAGGCTCATCCAAGCACAGTAAGGGTGTGGGCTCTATAAGCATCTTTGCTAGGGCAAGGCGACCACGCTCCCCACCAGAAAGAACCGACACTTTTTTGTGAACATCATCACCATTAAAAAGGAAGGCACCCAATAGTCCGCGCACCTCACCATGAGTCCAGCCAGGAGCTACGTCGTCTACTTCCTGAAACACCGTGTTGCTTAGATTCAATTCCTCTAACTGATGTTGTGCGAAATAACTGGAGCTCACATGAACGCCTAATTTACGTGTCCCACTATTAGGCTGGATTGCATCAGCAAGCAATTTAAGTAACGTTGATTTTCCGGCACCGTTTGGACCGACAAGCGCAACCTTCTCGCCCCGGTAAAGGGCAAAGTCTAGTCCGTCATAAACTTGCAGGTCTCCGTAAGATTTAGAGATATTGGAGAGCTCGATCACCATATCCCCTGTACGAGGAGGCTGCTTAAATTTAAAACGTAGCCTTGGCGCTTCTGGTGGAATTTCTACTAGTTCTTCCTTAATCTTTTCTATGCGACGTACGCGGTCTTGAGCAGCAACTGCTTTTGTATTCTTGTAACGAAAACGATCCACAAAGGTCTGCATGTGTGCCATCTCTTTTTCCTGAGTAGCACGCTTTTCTTTCAGCTGTTCAATGCGTAATATACGTTCTTTTTCATAATAGTCATAGTTGCCACTGTAGTGATGGAGCGTCTTGTTAAAAATCTCTTCCACGCGGGTTACAACGCCATTCATAAAAGCACGGTCATGACTAACCATCAGCAGGGCACCTTTATAGCTACGCAAGAATCCTTCTAGCCAGGTGACGCTAGCAAGATCCAAATGGTTTGTAGGCTCATCTAGCAACAGCAGATCAGGTTGGCGCAAAAGCAATTTTGCCAGAGCAATGCGCATTTGCCAGCCACCACTAAACTCCCCAGCATCGCGCTGCTCTGCGTCCTGAGACTTGAAGCCCAGTCCACCTAATAAGGCGCGGGCCTGATGTTCAGTATCCCAGCCACCCTTAACTTCAAAGCGTTCCACCAAATGGGCATACTCTGAAAGAAGCTGTGCTTGCTCTGAGCCTCCTTCAGTCGCTGCTGCCATCTCGACCTCAAGCACTTTGATACGCCGCTCAAGATCTTTCAAGCTTGCTGCAGCACTCATAACTTCGTCAAGGACACTGTGCCCTGACATCTCGATGGCTTCCTGTTCCAGGTAGCCAATGCGCACATCCTTGCCAAAAATCACGCGTCCTTCATCGGCATCAGCAGCACCTGCAATTATTTCCATGAGCGTTGTCTTGCCCGCGCCATTGGGACCGATAAGAGCTATGCGGTCTCCCGCGAGAACTCGCAGGTTAACATCTTTGAAGAGCACACGCTCACCAAAGATTTTAGATATATCACTTAAAGTCAAAATCATAGCGTAGTTATTATCGCACTAATGAATAGAGCAGGATTCGCGGGAGGCCACGACAGATTCGCAGGAAGAGTGCTACTTGCAAAAGAAAACAGGCCAGAACACATGTTCCTGACCTGCATGTTTTTTATGGCTCCCCGGGCTGGATTCGAACCAGCAACCCTCCGGTTAACAGCCGGATGCTCTGCCGTTGAGCTACCGAGGAATATTTGCCTTATCACCCTTTTAAAGGTGGTCAATAAGAGCAGTACAAAGTATACGGCACTGTGGCCTCATAGTGCAAGGGCTTACGTGAAATTCATGTGCTCCGCAACTGCGGTGCTGTCATCCAAATCACGGAGCAATAGGAACGAAGATAAGGTCATCATAGTTAATTGCTCTTTGCAGTTTATCGTTTTCTAAGAGCCATCTTAAAAGTGCTTCGCCCTCTTCCCTGTCAGGGATTTCAGGAAATGGATACGTTGGCAAGGTTGGCTCATCGTAAAGATATTGAGCAGCTACCCCCTGCTCTAGGTAAAGATCCACATAAGCGTGTGAAGCAGTATTAACCTGACCCACTGCCTGAGCCAAGGCACCGATTAGGGTATTAATTGCCTCCGCTGAAGCCTCTGGAGCGGTGTCCTCCCCCGATGCCGTGTTTCCCAGCAAGAAATCATGACTAAAGGCGAGAACTCTTTGTGAAACAAATTCGTCAGGGATTTCAAAAAGCGTCCCGTGAAGTGTGTTAGTTGCTTCTGAAGAAGCATTTATTTGCTCATCGGTAAGATTCTGTGTTACTGCCACAGCATACACAGTCAAGTCATCATTTGACAGCAAGGCCAAATCAACCATGTCGGAAATCAAAGCATCTACTCTAGCGTCAGAAAAGGCTGCGTGCTTTTCCTCAACAGTTTCAAAGATAAGTACCTCTACGACCAGCCCTCTAATTTCAAGAAGGCCCTCCGTTTGCGCAACTTTTAGGGGAAGCAAGTCATCAGATTCTAGGGCAGCAATCTTTATCGGAGGCAAAGTGCTTACCTCTGTTGCGATTGTTCCTTCGTCATAACCAGGCTCGTACTCTTCTTCTGTTTCAGAAGTTGTAGCGCAGGCCCCTAAAGCAAAGGCAAGTACAAAGCAAAGTGCTACCCCAAGGATTGTTCTAAGTAATGCACCTCTGCTCATGAAAGACCCTTTCTTAGTTGAGTGTACAAATAGTTAGTATAACGCGCTATAACAAAACATACTATGACTATTGCAAACAGTTCTGCAATGTATACAATAGCCGTCATTATCTTTGCAGCTACCCCCGCCAAATAGCCCTGCGTGATAAGAATCTCACCCCCGCGCTTAAAGGCAAACGCACTCACTACCATAGGAAAGCCCAGGGCAGCATGCGACGGATAGAAAGGTAGCCGTATAAGTCCTGGCAGTGCCACTAGGGCAATCAGGTAACTAAATGCCCCCACAATCATCATAAACGAAAGTAGTGTAACGTTTGGCTGTGGAAATACCGACACATAACCAACAATACAGATTCCTATGGGGGCAGTTAACACCATGATGGTCGGACGATACTTTTCAGGCAAGGGCCGATGTTTCACATAGCGAATAATAACTAAGGCAAGCACACAAAAATAGGACATGAATCCCAGCCAAAAGGCCGCCTGCCCAACCGGAAGGGCACCCATGTAAGGACTGGCAATGGCGATTGCTTGAATACCTACTGTAGCAACAAACCAACTAGGATAGACCTTGACTAACTGGAAATCTAGGACGTGCCGAACAGCAAAAACTGCCATGATACAAACCTGAATTACGGCAGCAGCGCCCCAAATAATTTTTGCCACCACTGGTGCATAAGGTATCAAATAAATGGTAAGCAGTATGGTCGCCATAGTCGAGGCTGGCATCATACTTAAAACTACCGGGCTCTCTAGGTCTTTGATTACTCCGTGCGGATCAGCAATAATGCGCGCAACTAGAAGGACCAGAGCAAACAAGGCAATGAACCCAAGACCATAACGCAGGTACTTACTTGCCGGTTCAGACACTAGTCCACCCTGATAGGCAATTAGATTACCCAGTCCGGCACAGGCCAGGGCAACACCACTAACACCAAGAGGTATGGACTTGAAGAAATTCATGTACCACAGTGTACTCCATATCCAGCGTCAAGAATGCTCTGGATAACGCAGACTGGAAAGGCCTGGGTAACATAAACGCGTCACCCAGAAGGACTCCTAGCCAAAACGACCAGTAATGTAGTTCTCAGTTCGCTTGTCGCGCGGCTGAGTAAACATTGTTGTGGTGTCAGTTACTTCTACCAAACCAGCGGGCTCTTCTATAGATTCTCTTAACAGGAAAGCCGTGGTATCGCTGATTCTTGCTGCTTGCTGCATGTTATGAGTCACCATCACGATAGTCATATTTTCTTTTAATTGAAGAACAGTATCCTCAATCATGCCTGTTGATATGGGGTCTAGGGCACTACAGGGCTCATCCATCAACAAAACACCTGGCTTCGTTGCCAAAGCACGTGCAATACAAAGACGTTGCTGCTGACCACCCGACAGTTCAAAGGCATGCTTCTTCAGACTATTTTTTACCTCATCATAAAGTGCTGCCTTTTTTAAGCTATCAATTACGATCTCGTCCAGATCCTCACGCTTACGAACGCCCTGGGTTCGTGGTCCAAAGGCGACGTTGTCATATATTGACAGCGGAAAGGGATTAGGGCGCTGAAACACTTGCCCCACATACATACGCAAAGACACAGGGTCTACTGCCTTGGCATAAATGTCTTGACCATTAAGAGCAATAAGTCCCTCGACTGACACATTATCAATCGCATCATTCATACGATTAAAACAACGTAACAGCGTAGATTTTCCGCAGCCCGATGGTCCAATAAGTGCCGTTACTCTAAGGGGTTCAATATAAAAACTGACACCCTCTAAAGCCTTTTCGTTGCCATAAGAGACCGAAACGTCTTGCAGATCGAAGCTTGCAGCAGATTTCCTCGCTGTCTCTGATGTCGTAAATTGTGTCTTTGTAGTCGCAGGTGTTGCTACCATTGAAGTTTTCTCCTTTTAGCTGATCGCCACATTGCAATAGCGGCGTTTGTAATACTGAGCATGCCCGTTAGTACCAGCGCAGTTCCCCACACAATGTGTGGTGCTGGCGTTGTAGGTTGAGTCGCCATGATGTAAAGGTGATAAGGCAAAGCCATCGATGGCTGCGTGACATCTGTTGCCACAGGAGCAAAAAAGGCTACACCTGTGAATAGTATCGGTGCGGTCTCCCCTGCGGCGCGCGATAGACCCAAAATGGCTCCTGTGATGATGCCTGGCAGTGCCGTGGGTAAAACGATCTTTCCCAGCGTTCGTGCACGCGTGCAGCCCAGTGCCATTGCAGCTTGGCGTTGCTCTTTAGGAATCTGCTTCAGGGCTTCCTCAGTTGCTGTTATTACAACAGGCAACGTCACACAAGCTAAGGTAAGTCCCATAGCCAGCAAAGATTTTCCAAAGCCAAATGCAAGCGAGAAAGCTGCAAATCCAAAAAGTCCATACACGACTGAAGGAACACCTGCCATATTCGCAATTGCAACACGTAGCACGCGCACTGGCTTATTTTGTTTCGCAATTTCAGCCAAGTAAATGCCTGTTGCAATGCCTACGGGCAGAGCAAACGCACTTACCAGCAAAATTAACCATAATGTTCCTACAATAGCTGGCCAAATACCACCAGCAGTCATACGATCCTGTGGCGAGTCAAAGATGAAGGACCATGAAATGGATCCTATCCCCTGTATAAACAAGTAACCCAGTAAAAACACAACAAGTGCCATAACAGAAATGCAGCATGCAGCTGTAAAGATACGCACAACTGCCTCTACCCTACGGGCCCCTTTACTACTGTACTCGCTAAAAGTGATAACCTCTTTTTTATTCGCTTTAATCATCTGCGCCACTTCTTTCTACTGCGCTCTAAAACCATGTCAGCAATTAGATTGATAATGAAGGTACTCACAAAAAGCACAAGCCCTAAGGCGAAGAGCACAGAGAAATGGACGCTGCCACGCACCACTTCTCCTGTTTCCTGTGCAATAGTACCCGTCATAGTACGCGCTGCCTCAAGAGGGCTTGCGGGAATAATGCCCGCATTTCCTGCAAGCATCAAAACGACCATGGTCTCACCAATAGCGCGTCCCATCCCCAGCATTACCGCAGCAAAAACTCCACTGCTTGCAGCGGGCAAAACGACCTTGTACGCTGTTTGCCAGCGCGTGTTACCTAGAGCAAAAGATCCGTACCTTAACTCACGGGGAACTGAGCGCAGAGCATCCTCTGAAATCGAGATGATAGTAGGCAGACACACGATACCCACTACCAGTCCTGCAGTAAGCCCAATAAGCCCTGAGTCAACAGAAAGATGCGTACGAATTAAGGGAACAAGCACTGCAAGACCAATTAAGCCGAAAACAACAGAGGGAATGGTCACCATAAATTCAATGACAGCCTTTGCTGACTCACGGAATCTACTGCTAGCAAACTCTGACAAATAAACTGCAGATAAGACTCCAATGGGAACACAGGAAGCGAGGGCAACAATGGTCACCCAAATAGAGCCAACTTGCGCAGGAAGAAAACCAAACCGAGCATTTGATGAGGTGGGGAACCAATCGGTGCCTGCGATCATCGACCAGATCCCCACCTCATCAAATGCCCTTATCGAGCTATGAATCAGAAAGCCAGCGATTCCAATTAAGACAAAAATGGCTGTCCAACCAAGGACTGTGATGACAGCTGTTGCCGTAGAGTCTAGTGCGCGCGTGTTTCGGAACGTGGTGATTTTTTCTATCAAGCTGCCAGAAACAGCACGCCTAGACTCTTGAATTCCTGTTTGGAATCGTATTACTTTATTCTTTTTATTTTTCGCAGGTTTATTCATAGTTGCATCAATCTACTAATTTAAAGTGTATAAGCTACTAAATATCGTTAAGGCATTTCGGAAAATGTTCATACAGAAAACCATCTGCACTAGTTGACGGGAACGAAGCCTTCTTCTTCAACAATCGCCTGACCCTCTGGTCCTTGAATCCAGTCGAGGAAAGCAGCCGCAAGGCCTGTTGGGACACCATCACTATTCATAAGCATTCTACGTGCTAGAGCATAGCTTCCGTCACGTACGGCATCTACTGTTCCCAGTACTCCATCAACTTCAAGTACGGTGACATCATCTGTGACATAACCCATACCTACATAACCAACAGCTCCGGGGTTATTCTGCACCTCTGTCACGATGCCCATGTTGGTCTGGATATTCCTCATCGACTGTGAATAATCTTCATCTTCGCCAACGATAACTTCCTGGAAAAAGGCAAAGGTACCTGATGCACTATCGCGACCTAATAGAACAATCTCTAGATCATCTCCGCCTACCTCTGACCAATTTGTAATCTCGCCACGGTAGACTTTTCCTAAATTATCTTTACTAATATCTGTCATTCCTGACTCTGGATTAACAATCACTGCAATACCGTCATAGGAGGTAGTATTTTCAATGATTTCTACGCCAGCCGCTTCACCATCTTCAAACTCCGATGGACGTACATCACGGCTTGACAGTGAAAAGTCGACAGTACCATTGATAAGAGATGCGATTCCTGCACCTGATCCGCCGCCACGAATGGTAATCATAACTTCTGGATTTTCATCCATGAACTGCTCTGCCCAGGCCTGAGCAATATTTACCATGGTGTCTGACCCCTCGATGGTAAGCGTTCCGCTTAGTGCTGCGTCGGTGTCACCGCCATTTACTTCTACGTCATCACCATTTTCATTGTTACAACCAACTAATGCCACAATGCTAAAACTCAGTACAAGTGCCAGCACGAGCGTTAGTGCCTTTAAACTAGCTTTGAGATTAAGTCTTCTCACGTTACGTCCTTACCTTTCCTGGTATCTAAAACAGTTTTCTGCACATCAAAAGCATGCATAGGTAAGTATTGTGAAAGAAGAAAGGGGCTACGGTGTTAGCTGAGTGTTAAAACTTAGAAGTGCTTGTTAAAAAATTGTTAGATGTCATTTTTGCAGTACAATTTTCTTTGTCAAGCACCTTTAATCATGAGACCATAGCTATATGAAACAGAAAAAAGACACACATGAGGAACCACGACGCATCTTACTTATTGAAGATGACTTTGCGATTCGCAATAGCGTCGAGTTTGCACTACGTCGTGAAGGTTTCAACGTTAAAACTCTAGAGAGTGGAAAAGAAGCTGTCTCTGCAGTGCTCGATTTTAATCCAGATCTAATACTGTTAGATATCATGCTTCCCAGCAAAAGCGGACATGACATTTGTGAAGAACTACGTCAAGCTGGCAATGATGTTGCCATTATCATGATTAGTGCGCTAGGCGAAACAACGGATCGTATTGCAGGATTGCGACTGGGAGCAGACGACTACGTAAGTAAACCTTTTTCACTAGATGAGCTACTCATGAGAGTTCATGCAAACCTAAGACGTAGCAGCCGCAGTGGCGATAGCACATCACAAGAAAAAGAAGAAAAGCCTGCAAAGCTGCACTTTTTCTTTTCTCCTAGCTCTGATGAGACAAGTCCTCAAAACGGTGAAAGTAACAGTGAGCTGATTATTGACCCTGCTAAACATGAGGTATCTATAGACGGCACTGTGCTCCCTCTAAGGGCAAAAGAGTTCGCGCTACTATACATGCTTGCAAGCAGACCACAGGAGGCATTAACACGCAAGGAGTTGTCTGAGAAAGTCTGGGGACAGGATTATCTGCATTCCTCACGCACGATTGATGTGCACATTAGACGTCTGCGCGCGCTACTTGCAGACTGCGGAGCTTCGCATTATCTACGTACCATCCATGGTGTTGGTTACCGCTTTGAAGCCGACGCTGAGGCTAGCAAGTAAGGGCTGATTGTCAGTGAAGTTCTTAAAGTGGCACTTAGTCCCCCATGATGAACTAAGACAACTTCAGGATATGAGCGGGGAAAATGCACACACTCCTCCAAGGGGACAAGCACGCTTTGAAGACCCTGCCCTGCTGTCCATTGCTAAGAATTTTACGCGTACAAAAGCTGAGCTACAAACCGAAGTTCAGCACCTAGAGGTAACACAGTCTACACTTGAATCAAAACTTTCTGCATCTAAGGGTTTAACTAGTAAGGCCGAGCAAGCCCGCAAAGAAACCCGTCTAGAGCACATGCAGACAGACTTTATTGCTGCCGCTAGTCATGAGCTCAAGACTCCACTGGCAGGCATCGAAGCTCTGGGTGATGCACTGCAGATGGCGCTACAAGACGATAATCCCAAGGCTGCACAGGAGTTTATTCAGCACATTAAGGTCGAGACCAGCCGTATGCGCGCCCTTACAGAAGACTTGCTTGATCTATCTAGGTTTGACGAAAATCCTGACTCTGATAGCGTCAGTGACCTGCGTGCTGCCATTAATAGTTCGGTCATCATGCCCAAAAGGACGGCTAAGACAAAAGATCTTGAACTAGAAGTGCACTTTGACGAAAGCTTAGGCACCGCATTACTCGCAAAAATATCGCCCACCGATTTGAGCATCATCTTGGATAACTTGCTTGATAATGCATTGCATTATACAAAAGAAGGGCATATCACTTTAAAGGTAGGTCTTTGCACGGATAAAGAAATGTGGATACTTGAACTGCATGATACCGGCGAAGGCATAGCGGCCCATGACCAAGCACATGTTTTCGAGCGTTTTTATCGAGCAGACCGTAGCAGAAGTCGCGATAATGGGGGCACAGGACTAGGTCTCGCCCTGGTGAAAAAGGCCTCAGAACGCTGGAAGGGCGATATCTCTCTTCAGTCAGAGCTAGGAGTCGGTAGTATTTTTACCGTTAAGGTGCCCGTAGCCTAGTTAGCCTTTCACATTTATCCTACTTGAACAGTGTCTTCTTCTGACCCCGTCGTCTTCTAACCTTATTAATGGTGACTGATGGCTACGCTGCATGATACTATCTACCTGCCATGAATGCATCCAACAGTGACATAGGAAAGGCCGAAACCCTTAGTAGAGAGTCTGCCCGTCTTGGGGTGCTCAAGATTACTGTCCTTACCCTGCTCTCTAATATTGCTCTTGCTGCTATAAAAGGCATCACAGGTATTCTGGCGGGATCTACCGCGCTTATATCTGATGCGGTAAACAGCGCCAGCGATGTGTTTTTCGGCATTGTTGTCGTGCTGGGCGTACGCTTGGCTGGCAAAGAAGCAGATGACAAACATCCCTACGGTTACGAGCGTTTCGAAAGTCTTGTTACCATGCTTATAGGGGTTGTTGTTACCCTAGTTGGACTCTTTATTGGCTTTGACGGGATACAAAAAATCTGGCAAGGAGCCCGCTACGGTCTCGAAGCGCCCGACCCAGCGGCACTATGGGTTGCTGCAGGAGTTATCGCCTTCAAGTCCTTTATGTATCTTTTCACGAAAGCACGCTCTAAGAAATATCGTAGTGACGTGTTAGCTGCTGCTGCTGCCGATCACGGTGCAGATGCATTAGCCACTTTCGGAGTATTCATAGGGATTGCAGCAGCTCAACTAGGCGTTCCTATCGCAGACCCTATAGCAAGCCTGCTTATAGCGGTACTTGTCATAAAAACAGGAGTAGAAATCATCATTGGCGCTGTTGGACAAGTCACCGATAAAAGTGCCGGAACAGATACTGACGAAAAAATTCGTAGTATTGCTTTGGATCGCAAAGAGCCTGTTGGTGTCGACAAAATCATGACGCGCATCTTTGGAGACCGCATCTATGTCGATATTGAGATTTGTCTACCAGGGGATTACACGCTAGATAAAGCACATAGCATCGCGGAGCAAATCCATCTAGATGTTGAAGCAGGCATTCCAGAAGTCAAAGATTGTATGGTTCACGTTAATCCTTCGGAAGCATGTGCAGCGGGTAAAGAGTAACTTCCTCTTTGTGCAAGGTCCTATGAAGTTCGTCCAATAGCCTTACGGCATAAGGCTCGCTAGCATCTACGCTAATTGAGTCGATGCCACTGCTGAGGTCTTTCGTCAGTTCTTCAGCCGAGCCAATTAAGGCTTCTGTAGCCGTACGTAATCCTGCAACCTCTCCCACAGCAAGCAATTCACTTCCTGAAGGACCTAACAGAATAAGCCCTTCGTCAAAGCGCAGCACTGCGTCACTAATTGCCTGTGCCAGTTCCTTGTCAGTCACACTGGCATCATACAGTGTTCCGTGTAGCTTTATATGCTGAAGCTTTTTACCCTTTGCCTTTGCAAAAGCACTCAGTGCGCCTAGTTGATACAGTACTTGAGTATAGGTTTTTTTGGCTGAAACCTTACGAGGACTTGCAACGAGGCCCATCAAGTCAGGCAGCCCTACATGAGCACCAATAGCTACGGCAGACTTTGCAGCAAAGTCGACACTTCGCTGCATAACCGCAGGATCGCCCCCGTGAAATCCACAAGCAATGTTGACGCTTGTCACACGCTTTACAATCTTTTCGTCATGCGCGCTATTTTCCCCTTCAAAACCTGCACCGATGTCTGCATTAATATCTATCTGCTGCCTGTTTTGAGCATTGTGTTTGTTTTCAGTGTTGTTAGCCATGGCTCAATCATACCGCAAAGTAAAAAGAGGAGTGGTCTGTTCGACCACTCCTCTTTGATTCGCCTTAAGTCTAGATTAAGACTATATGAATCTTTAGGTTACCCTGGGCATACTAAGCTACGGGAACCTCTTCGATTCTTCTGCGATTACGTGACGCTGCTAGCAATGCTAGAAGTGCAGCACCCACGATGATAGCCAATAGCGGCAGGTTGTCCATAACAAGACCTGCTGGAGGCACAAAGGCATGAGCATTGGTAAACTCTGCACTATTGGCGCCCACATTACCAATCACGCCAACAGGATCAATGGTCAAAGGAAGACCAACTGTTGTTCCGCCTACCGGGGTAGGAGTCTGTGCTGCACGCGAAGTTCCGCCCACGGTAACGATTACGCTTGGAGCAAACTCATCCGCTGCACTTTCAGTAAGAGTGTATGTCGAACCTGCTGGAAGAACAGGAATCTCTAGCCATTCACCATCACGCAGCTGAAAAGTGGCTTCTCCTGCAGTGAAAGCAACAGGGTTTGTTCTGCCAGCTAAATCTGCTCCAGCAACTGGACCATCCGCATTCATGATAGTGCCCGTAAGCGGTGCAGGCAAATCGGCAATATTACTGCCACTTGGTACCCCCGTAGCAGGTGCTGAAAGAGCCAAGTCAAAAGTAAAGAGCGTACTTAGGTTTGCATTTTCACGATTTGTGATAGTTTTTCCAACTCTAAGTGCTGGGAAGTTTGGGTCTGTTGTTGGATTGAAGTAGTTAGTAAATACCAATCCGTCCAAAGTCTTTGTGTACGTATTGGCAGGAGAACCTGGAGTAATAGTAAACACCTCAACCGCTGCAACTCTTAGCGTGTACTCAGTGTTTGGAGGTGTAGGTGCAACGTTTGCAAAGTGCACTCTTAGACGAAATGACGAAGTGTCATAGGTTACGCCAGCCGCTGATGGGTTAGGAGTAGGAACAACCTCAGTCACAATCCAGTCATAGTAGCCAGCATTTAGACCTGTAGTGGCCGTAAGTGGCTCAAGAACAGGAAGTAGGTTGAGTGTTGCTGTTGCAGTAGTGCCAACGCTACCTGCCGGGATAGTTACAGACTGGTTAGCGATAGCAGGTGCTGAACCCTGTGCTGCAAAATTAAAGTTGAAGGTCATTCCTCCAGCAGGAACAGTCACACCATCTGGCATAACTAGATTCTTAGTTAGGGTTGTTGTCATTGGCGGAGTGCCCGGATCTGCAAGTGCAGGAATAGCCACACCCAGACTCATGACAAGCGCTAAACTAAGAATTAGCGCAAATTTGGTCAAACCTTTTCTCATAAAAACCTCACTAAATCGTGGAACCAGCTACGTCCATCACACAGGACTATAGCATCCGAACAAATAACCCATATATTGTAACAAATTAATCGACTAATTGCTAATTGATACTTGCGAAATCACCCTAAAGGAACAGGGGTCCCTTTAGGGTGCACTTTAAGCACACTTTGAGTAGCCGCATGACCTGCATACATGGCAGCCTGACTCGTGCTCGAGCGAGCTTCCGCATTCGGGACAAGCTCCTGCTTTATTATCCAGGGCATCAATATGACGACTTACGCCATTTGACACTTTACCTGTAGCCGCAAATTCGATAGCGTGCTCCATGGCAATACCAATCGCATCTGCACAAGAAAGTACCATTCCACCACCCTGTACCCACATTGGCGAAGGGCAACGAATGCCACGCAGCTGCACTACAAGCGAAGCTGGATCCATACCTGCACGCAAACTTGCTGAAATCATACGAGAAAGCGCCTCCATCTGCGAAGCAGCACAACCGCCACTCTTGCCCATTTGGGTAAAGACTTCACAAATACCCGTATCATCCCAGTTCACTGTCACGTAAAGATTACCGCAACCTGTCACAACCTTTTCAGTACGGCCCATGGTCACGTCAGGACGTGGGCGCGGTTCAATCTCGCCAAAATGCGCGCTATCATCTGAATCTAAGGGCTCATTGCTCATCTTTGCGGTTGCACCCGTCGTGAGTACCTGCGCGTCTTTTGATCCGTCACGGTAGATCGTTACACCCTTGACCCCTAGTTTATAGGCAAGGTCATAAACTAGACGCACGTCTTCGGCAGTTGCATAATTGGCAAAGTTCACCGTTTTCGATACTGCATTATCAACATGATCCTGGAACGCTGCCTGCATACGAATGTGCCACTCTGGACTAATATCATGTGCCGTTACGAAAACCTTGCGTAAGTCCTCTGGGACCTCATCTAAGTCCGCACAGCCACCGTGTTCTGCAATTTTCTCCATGAGTTCCGCACTATAAAAGCCACGATTACGGGCAATCTTTTCAAAAAGTGGATTAACCTCAACCAGCTTGTCATCGTCCATAACGTTGCGCACATAAGAGATTGCAAACAGGGGCTCAACGCCTGATGAGCAGCTAGCAATGATCGACAGCGTTCCTGTTGGCGCTATAGTGGTCACTGTTGCGTTGCGAATAGGCTCAGCACCAGGGGTATCATAGATGCTTCCCTTGTAGTTTGGAAAAGCGCCGCGTGTCTTCGCTAGTTCACGTGATGCTACCTTCGCCTCATCATTAATGAAGCCCATAACAAGGTCAGCCAGATTTACCGCGTCCTCACTGTCGTAAGCAATCCCTAGCATAATAAGCAGGTCTGCCCAGCCCATGACTCCTAGGCCCACCTTACGATTACCCCGTGCCAGTTCATCAATCTCTGACAGTGGGTACTTATTGACTTCAATTACGTCATCAAGAAAGCGAATTGATTTGTGGACGGTTTCGCGCAATTTGTCCCAGTCCAGCTCTACGCCTTCTTTACCACCTGCAGTGACAGGTGTGACCATGTTAGACAGGTTGATTGAACCTAAATTACAGGCCTCATAAGGCAGCAAGGGTTGCTCGCCACAGGGATTAGTTGCTTCAAATTCGCCTAAGTCTGGGGTTGGATTTGCGCGATTGATACGATCAATAAAGATAATCCCAGGATCCCCTGTTGCCCAGGCCAGATCGACAATAGTCGAATATACCTCTGCAGCATCTAATTCGCCCGCTGGTTCACCACTGCGAGGATTACGCAAAGTATAGTTCTTGCCTGCGCGCACGGCCTCCATAAAATCCTCTGTTAATGCAACACTGATATTGAAATTGTCGAAGTCGTTACCCTCACGCTTACAGGTAATGAAGTCCATAATGTTGGGATGATCAATGCGCAGCACGCCCATGTTTGCGCCGCGACGCGTACCCCCTTGCTTCACAGCCTCAGTCGCCTGGTTAAAAACCTTCATGAAAGAAATTGGCCCAGACGATACGCCCTGTGTAGTGCGCACATTATCGCCACTGGGACGCAGACGCGAGAAAGAGAAACCTGTTCCTCCGCCTGATTTGTGAATCAGGGCCGTATTGCGCACAGCCTCAAAGATCTCTTCCATCGAGTCACCTATAGGCAAAACAAAACAGGCTGACAATTGCTGCAGGTCACGCCCTGCGTTCATAAGCGTGGGAGAGTTCGGTAAAAACTCAAGATTCGTCATCAGGTCATAATATTCCAGCGCAAGGTCAGCAACCTCTTGATCACTGGCACCCCAGACCTTTTCTGCGCTGGCAATATTTTCGGCAACACGGATGAACATATCAGCAACTTCTTCTACGGGCTTACCGTTGTCATCTTTCTTCAAGTAGCGACGCTCAAGTACCGTAAGTGCATTAGGTTTGATTCTCTTATCAATTGCTCTATCGTATTTTGGCGTAGTCATTTTTGTGGATTTTGTCGCCTTCTTGTCTGTCTTTTTCGTCATGAGAACCCTTCCCAGCTTTATTGTATCTAGTTCATGCTCAACCACAAGATATTGAGCCTATGTAGATTAACTCACACTATATATGCCGTCAATAGAACATATGGGGAATTTTGAAAAAAGTTTATCAGCAAAGAATAATCGCGCAGAAGACTGCTCGCAGAAATGCCTAAGACGATGAAAGTACCCAAACGGTGCCTGGAGATTCAAAAGTGCTGGGACATATATTCTGCGCCCCAGCACTTTTGTTTAACTCTATAAGAAGGTCACGAACCCACAAAGTACAGTGAAGCAACCTTATAAGGATGGACAAATCCTACATAAGAGGCTTAGGTTACCATCCCCCACTGCCTGTCATCCACATAATTTCACTCAAAATGAACATGAAGCCAGCAAAGAGATAGAATGCCATCAACACGAAGAGCACAATGGTCCAGAAGGCCACAGAAAACCAGGCTGTCTTAAAGCCCCTTTTCGCAAGCACGGGATCCGTGTCTCTTTTAAGGAAGTACCAGATTACAGAAGCAAGCGGATTAAAGAAGATGAGTAACTTGACCCAAAAGCTGTTGTCTTGTGGAACCTGAACAGGTGCCTGAGGAAAGCCATGACTGTGAGCTGGGGCACCAGCTGCAGGTGGCACAGTCGTCCCAGGAGAAGCAGTCTGACCATATACTTGCGCAGGCTGCTGAACATCAGCAGGTGCTGCCTGTGGTTGTGGCTGCTGATGTGGTTGTGCCTCTGGCGGTACTGGTGGTGACTGTGGTGCTGGGGCGCCCGTACTTGAGGCTACTCCAGCTTGTTGATTATCTTGCATGGAACTCACTCCTTAACTTTTACAATTAAAACGTGCCAACAATTGTAACATCCTCAAGACTATGCCCAGGAAGACCCTGTTGTTATGTTAACTTCCAGAGGAACAGTAAAGTCTGGGGCGACCTTTGTCATGGCTTCTGTGACAAGACTGCTTAACTGATCACACTCTTGTGGGGGAGCCTCGAAAACTAACTCATCATGCACCTGTAAAAGCATTTGTGCCTGCAGACCCGATTCACGCAGACGGCTATCAATCGCAATCATAGCAAGTTTGATAATGTCTGCTGCAGTTCCTTGCATAGGGTGATTCATGGCCGTACGCTCCCCAAAAGCACGTAACGCCCTGTTAGAGCTGTACAATTCTGGGATATGGCGCTTTCGTCCGTAGTAAGTCGCTACCCAACCCTGCTTCTTTGCCTGATTAACGACCTGATCAAGGTAGTCTTTTACCCGGGGAAAGGTTGCGTAGTAACGGTCAATAATGTGCTTTGCTTCACCGTAACTGATGTCAAGAGCCTGTCCCAGCCCGTGGGGTCCCTGACCATAGATTATGCCAAAATTAACTGCCTTTGCTTTACTGCGTAGCGACGAATCAATATGTTTTGCGGCCTCCGCATCAAGGCCGAAGATGCGTATCGCGGTCTCTTTATGGAAGTCTTCTCCCGAATTGAAGGCGTCAATAAGTCCCGGATCTTGCGAGAGCTCCGCAAGGATGCGCAGCTCAATCTGACTGTAGTCAACAGACATCAACTTCCAGCCTTCCTTTGGAACAAAGGCCTCACGAATACGTCTGCCCAACTCTGTCCGGATGGGAATATTTTGCATATTTGGATTCGAGGAAGAAAGTCTACCTGTTGTAGTCACTGTCTGATTAAAGCTTGTATGGATGCGTCCATCTGAAGCAATCAGCTTTGGCAATGCTTCTAGATAGGTACTTTGTAACTTTGCGGCTTCACGATATTCGATAATCTTTTCTGCAATGGGATGATGAGCCTTTAGCTCAGTCAATACCGCTGCATTGGTTGACCTGCTTGTGCGCGTCTTCTTAATAACAGGCAAACCTAAATGGTCAAAGAGGATTTCAGCAAGCTGTTTTGGGGAATCAGGGTTGAAATCACTTGTCCCCGCAAGTTCAAACACTTCTGCACGTAGGTTCTCGATACGAACACGTCCGTACTGAGCAAGTTCCTCCAGCTTATCCGTATCAACGCAAATACCTAGGTGCTCCATGCGAGCAAGCACAGGAATCAAGGGCAATTCGATAGTGCGATAAAGCTCAAGTGAGTCATCTTTCTCCAGGCAAGCCTCAAGAATACCTGCTAGTCGGGCAATCGTCTGTGCTCTTTCTGTGACACGATCAGCCGCCAAACTATCATCTTCGTTCTGATTAGCAGATGCATCCAAGTCCGCGCCAGCATACTCCTGCGCTAGCTCTTTTAGACTAAAATCATTTTTGTTCGAGGCAAGCAAGTATGCTGCTACAGAGAGGTCAAAGTCCCCTTCTGAGCAAAGTTTTCGCATATCTACCGCATCTGAAGTCTTTTTATCTGAGCCCGCCAACAGAGCGTAAAGGGCCTTTAAGTCTAGGGCAGCAAGCTTCTCTTCGGTCTGAAAAAACTGTGCCAGATCATCGACTATTGAAGGTGCCTGCAGAATCACAGGGCTACCCTTATCAGGGCTTGCACCCACAACAGCAAGTATTTGCTCGTTATCAAATAGGGTATCACCTGAAGAATCAACGGTGACCCCCTTGTAAGGAGACTCTAGGGCAACTGTGCTCTCAAGAGAACTGCTTTCTGCATCCGAATCAAAGGAAGCAGCAGATACATCACCTGCACCTGATTCAAAGCCTGCGCTAGAGTAATCCTTTTTGCCCTGTACCTTTTCGTCACTTGTAGAAAACTCTCCAGCATTTTTGCTGAACTTAACCATCCATCCTAAGGCAGACCGTAGACCATAGTGCATAAAGGCATCTTTAATATCATCTGTAGTGTAATCACCAAAGGTAAGACTGACAAGATCAATATCTAGTGGCACATCGCACTGAATTGTCGCAACAAACCGTGAAACCTCTGCTGCTTCTTTATATTCAACCAAATTCTTTCCGGCCTTACCGCTGATTTTGCCTTCAGCTGCGGCTTTTAGCACTTCTTCTAGGGTGCCGAACTCTGTAAGCAATTTCGCTGCAGTTTTTTCGCCTACACCAGGAACCCCAGGAATATTGTCGCTGCTGTCCCCCTTCAAGCCCAGAAAGTCCACAATTTGTCCTGGGGTAACCCCAAAACGCTCTTCGACTTCTGCAGGACCAATAATGCAAGGGCCATCTGACCCTCGTCCTTGCGAAATAACCTTTGTATTGTCCGTTATTAGCTGGTAGGCATCACGGTCACTTGTCGCCAAAAATATCTGCAAGCCTGCTTGCTCCCCCTGCAGCGAAAGCGTTCCTAATATATCGTCACCCTCGATGTGCGGCACACAGGCCACTGGAACACGCATGGCTTCTAATAGTTCTTTTATTATAGGAAACTGTGCCTTCAAGTTAGGATCAGTCGGAGGACGCTGAATTTTGTACTGTGCCAAGGCTTCAATGCGAGCGGTCGCCTTCCCTTCATCAAAGGCGACTACCAAGGCATCAGGACGAAGCAAACCTAAGGTCTTCGACAGCATAGAAAAAAAGCCAAAAACAGCGTTAGTTGGCTGCCCATCAGGGGATGTCAGAGGTGCCTGCATTGCATGAAATGCTCTATGCATCCATGAATGTCCGTCGATAATAAGAACTTTTTTCTGTTTCATATCACAATGCTACCAGATACTACAAGACTTTCCCGCGTAAGCCTCTGGCGCAATGCCCGAGCAAACCCCAGTAACTATTTAGACGGACATAACACTAACTGAAAAGAGCCAGCCTGCCTATTATTACCCAGTACAGACCCAAGAAACCCGCTACCGACAACGCTGCCGCAAAAATCCATTCGTAGGCTTTCATTATGGGACGTGCTCCCTTTTTCCGCTGATTATAAATAAAGATACCTAAGGCTGGGACGAAAAGTAGACAAGTAAAAGCCATATAATCAAGCCCTGCACCATAAAGCAACCAGATTGCATAAATACTGGCGACTACACCAATGAATAACTGCAGCACACGTCCCTGCGTGGCTTTCTTCTGTCCTAACATGTACTTTACCTGGAAGAAAGCACTGAAAGCATACGGGAAAAGGATAGCGCTTGATGCCATAGTGTAGCCAAATTCATAAGCATTGTAAGCAAAGAATACCAGAATGAGAAAGAGCTGAATAATAAGATTACTTGCTACCAGTGAGAATACAGGAGTCTCATTCTTATTCAACTTAGCAAAGGCTGGTGGAAATAACCCTTGCTTTGCTGCCAGATAAGGAGTCTCTGCTCCAAAAAGCGTCCATGCTAACCAGGCACCCGAGATCGAAATAATGACGCCTGCGTTAATAACGACTGCACCCCATTCCCCTACAATACTTTGCAAAATGACTGCTGTAGCTGGGAAGGTATCAATAGCTGCAATATCGGTCTGCGCCATGACCCCAAGTGAACATACAGTGAAGACCATATACAAAACAATAACAGCAAGCAGACCAATAATGGTTGCACGACCTACATCCCCTTTGTTGCGCGCACGGCTAGAGAACAGCACCGCACCTTCAATCCCAATAAAGGCCCATACTGTTGCAAGCATAGTGGATCGCACTTGTTCTAGAATTGAGGGGACCTCTCCCACATTATGTGCCCACGAAATCGCCTGTAGCCCACCTAAAAAAGAGTCAGCAAAAGTTTGGAAATTGAAAGCGACAACTACAATAATTGCAAAAAGAATAAGAGGAATCGCCTTTGCAATAGTTACTACTAAGTTGACTAAGGTTGCGCCCTGCACCCCTCTGACAATTAAAAAGTGCACTAACCAAAGAACCGCAGACGCTAGCACAATACCTAAAACCGTCGGACCGCCATCACCAAAGATCTGAATGTTATTGGGCAAAAAGAACTGGATAGCAGACAGCAACCCCACAGCATAAGCAACATTGCCCAGCAGCGCACTGATCCAATAAGCCCAAGCATTATTGAAGCCCCAATATTCCCCAAAACCTTCACGGGCATAGCTAAAAACGCCACCCTCAAGATCAGGTCTTCGATTTGACAGATTCAAGAAAGAGTACCCTAGAGCAATCATGCCCACGGCAGTAATAACCCAGGCAATAATGATTGCAAGGCCACCCGCACCCTGAGCCATGTTCTTCGGCAGATCAAAAACGCCTGTCCCGACCATTGAGCCCACGACAAGGGCAATAAGTCCCCCTAGGCCTACAGCCTTAATAGTAGTTTTATTTTTATCTGACATGGCACTTCCCCTTCCAACTTCCCCCTAATGGCAGAATACCCATGGATTCACTGGAAACACTTTGCTCTGTGTCTTCTCATCTATTGTAGTTAATTATGTAGGATTTGTAAATATTATATGTAATCTGTATCCAATCAATCCTCATCTCTCGCAAATAATACACTCTAGGGGCAATGTTAAAATGAAGCTCATGTTTTAGTTCAATCTGGCTGCTATTTAACTCAGATGTTAAGGGGTTCCACATGAAAGCTTTGTTTGCTGGTCAAGGATTTGGATTTTGGTATAAAGCCGCACGCCCCATCTCCTTTGGACAATCGGTTATGCCCTACGTATTAGGGGCACTGCTTGGCTTAAGTACTCTAATTTATGCTGGTGCGAACACGGGGATAGATTTTGGAATTAGTGGACTTGGCATTCTTTCAGGGGTCACTTCTGCGGGAATCCTGGGAATTGCCGCCGGAATCCTTACAGGAATCATAGGACTTGCCGGTGTTATTTTTGCCCATGCTGGCATGAACTTGCTTGACGATTACTTCGACATGAAAAAAGGTGCTGTTGAGCGTCGCGAAGAATTGCTTGATGGTGGCTTTCGTGCCCGTCTAGGAAAATGCAGTTACCTAAAAAGTGGAGAGGTTACTCTGGATGACACTAAGCGCGCTGCACTTACTTTCCTCGGGCTTGCCCTTAGCTTAGGTGCAGTCACCTTTGCTCTGCGCGGATGGGAAGTTCTCATCTTTGCAGGGATCACCTTAGTGCTAGGGGTCTTTTATGCAGGCCCACCCTTACGCTTAAGCTACCGCGGCTTTGGGGAACTGGTCATCGGTTTTCTTTTTGGACCTGTTCTTGTTACAGCATCCTCTTTCCTTGTGAGTGGCCAGATTACACCCTTGGCATTATTTAGCTCTGTTCCCATTGGTCTACTTGTTGCAAATATCGTTCATATCCACGCTGTCATGGACTACGGTCCTGACCTAGCGGCACAGCGCAAAACGCTTCCTATTCTACTGGGATCGGAGCGCGCTGGTGTTGTAATGAACATCATCTTTGTCGTTCTGGCCCAATTGACTATTCTTGTCGGTATCGCACTAGGTTTCTTGCCTATTGCAGCGCTACTTGTTGCACTAACTTATCCGCTAAGCCTCGTCTTTATCAAGCTTGCCCTGGACTATGTAAAGAATAAAGACAGCAAGGAAGCAGCCTTTGAGCCTAAAAAATGGATGGGGAACTTTGGTGACTGGGAAAGTTTCCGCAAGGATGGTCTTGACTGGTTCATGTCAAGATGGCTGACTGCCAGAAACCTTGTAATGCAACTTACCCTTGTGCTTGCAATTGCTGCCTTTACCCCTTGGTACCTATAAGATATATTCTACGCAAAGATAAAGAGAAGGAGCGTCAATGTCACAGCTTAAATCACTTCCCTACTTTATGGGCTGGTTTTTTCAGGTCAGAATCCTGGGAAAGCGCAAGCCATTACAGTCGGTCGTATTCATTACTGACCGCTGCAACCTAGAGTGCAAGCACTGTGCTATTGTTCGCGAGGGTCGTGACAGTCGTTCAAAGCCACTCACCCAAATACTTGATGAGCTAAAGTATTGCTATGACAAAGGTAGCCGCATCATTGACCTTCAGGGCGGAGAGCCATCCATGTGGACAGACTCATCCGATGAGGCGAAGGCTCTTAACGACGGTGAGACTGCTGACATTAATACCCTTATTCGTATGGCGAAACAGATAGGCTTCTTTTCTACAACGGTAACTACTAATGCACAAATGCCCATCATTGCGCAGTCTGACCTTGTCTGGGTGAGCATTGACGGTGCTCAAGAGTTTCACGATGGCCAGCGAGGTGAAGGTGCTTTTGAGCGTACAATGAAAAATATTCGTGCAAGCGATCATCCAAAGCTTAATGCAAACATGTGCATTACAAATGAGAATTGGCAAGACTTTGAAAAAGTTGCACAAATCGTTAAAGATACCCCGCAATTAAAAAAGATGGCCTTCTCTTTTTATACACCTTTTGAAGACACTGGCTTGACTCCTACGCCAGAGCAACGCAGCAAGGTTATCGACCAAGCAATTGCTTTGAAAAAATCAGGGTTCCCCCTTATGAACTCACTGCCAGCTATCGAGTTAATGCGTGATCCGCAAAACTATGTCAATAACAGCCAGTGCTGGATTAGTAACTTTATTATGAGCGACGGCACAAAACTCGACACCTGCCGTGGTGAAGAAACTGACGTCTGCAAAGAGTGCGGTTTTGGCATGGCAGCTGAAATGTATCTGCTGTGGAGACTCAGCCCAAAGATGATCAAGGGGGCCTTAGCTGCACGTAGCTAGGCAACTAATCGGTACGATATAGGTGCCGGCGATGTATTAGTAGTCTAGTCAAATGAGGGCAGCTAGCCTACTGGACCAGCAATCTGACTAACTATAATTGGTAGCAGCACCGTCTGCAGAGGGGGCACTGCCCTCATCTGCGGCGGCAGGCAACAACTTTGCCAAAGGAGTCTTCTCCAACAACTTTGGGATTGACTTATCAAGGGCTGGAATACTTGGTGCCTGATGAAGCCATGCTTCCATGCCTTTTCCTAGTGCTAGGGTCGAAGCGTAAGCAACAGCAATCTTTACTGGCCATCTTAAGGGACGCATAAGTCCCCTTGTCGCAGAACGAGCTGCTGCCCGTGAAGTATAGGCACTGAAAACCACTACGGCCGCCTCTACTAGGCGCTTCAAGGTAAGCTCTTCGCCATAGATAAACGCAAGCTGAAGCACCATCTTTATTTGATTGAGAGTCATTGCGGGCAAGTCTGCTCCCGGCATAAAAAACACTGCTGCAATAATGGCATTTTGACGTGCGGTCGCATTGATTACTGACTGCGAAAGAGCTGGCCTCATAAAATTGAAGTCCGTCGCAAGCGACATGCGATGCTCGCTAAGCGCGTCTGCAAACCAGCCAGAAATCTGAGCAATCATACTATCAGTATTTCGAGCGCTCGCGACATCAAGAATGCTAATATCGTAGGCCTCCGCAGCCTCACGGCGCAAACCTTCTTCTACTACCACCAAAGTAGGCAGTCCCAAATCCTTCGATTGGCTGATCATCGTAGCCGCACTATCTGGGCGATGCAGGACAAAAACCAAAGCACTGTAGCTGATCTGGTCCCCTAACACCATACTATCGCTAAGAACATGCACAAGAACACGTGATTTCGTACTGTTAGGCTTAAACTGCTCCACAACCGAATCAAGGCATCCGTCGCTGATTCGCGGGTCAATGAAGATCCCAATTTTGAGCTCTTCATTGCGCAGGCCCAAATAGGATCTTGCTTGCTTCAAAACGTTAAGAGGCTGTACAGGCAAAGAGCGCAAGTAGCGCGGCGCGGCTAAAGCAGTGCCTAGTAAGCCACCACGTTGCTTTACGCCTGTTCCCAGAGTGCCTGCAGTAGTGACGATACCACCTCTACTGCCTCTGCTGATGCTAAATAGTGATGTCATGGGCACCTCCTCTAGTTTGTGCCTGATAGGGGCGTCTGCTCCATACGGAAAGCAATAGGCCACAGGCTAAGATATTAGTAACGATAGCAGATAAACCGTAACTCATAAAGGGCAAGGGGATTCCCGTAATTGGCATAAGCCCCATAGTCATACCAATATTTTGCATAATCTGGAAGGCCCACATACAAACTATTCCTCCACAAATTAATGTCCCAAAAAGGTCACTTGATGAGGCCCCAATTGACAGGGCTATGACTAGCAAAGCTATATATAGTCCAATAAGAACAATGGCGCCGACAAAACCTAACTCTTCTCCCAGTACACTAAAGATGTAGTCAGTTGCACGCTCTGAGATAAAGTCTAACTGTGACTGAGTGCCTTCACCCATACCTTTGCCTGTGATACCGCCTGACCCAATAGCAATTTTTGACTGATTCAAGTCATAGCCGGCACCCATTGGATCTGATTCCCCCTGATCCCAAAAAACTGCCAATCGATTAAGCTGATAGGTTCGCAGAAGTAAGTAGTCGTCTCTTTCATCACTCCAGGTAAGCTGGTTAATCCCGTAGACAGCTGCAATGGCCACAATACCACTCAAAATAAGAATAGCCATATAGCGCAATTTTGCGCCCCCTAGGAAAAGCATCCCTATCATGACTACCAAAAATACAAGACCCGTACCTAGGTCTGGCTGGGTCATAACTGCAAAGAAGGGAATGAGTGACAGTCCTACTACCTTAGCAAAACTACGCCAATCATCAAGCTTGCCCCCGTAACGCGAAATAATTGCAGCCAGCAAGACTATGGTCACTATCTTTGCAGGTTCAGAAGGTTGCAAAGATAAGGCGTCGACACCTGGGACACCAATCCAGCGTGTTGCCCCACTGATCTCTCGTCCAATAAAAGGTATCCGCGGGGAAACTAGCAGAAAGATATTCAATGCAAAAAGAGGAAGTAGCCAATGCTCAAATTTACGGTAATCAAAAAGCCATACAACAGCCATTAAGATTAGACCTAGAGCAACCCCTTGCATCTGACGCGCCCAGCTACCGTCACCACGTACAGCGGTCTGCAGAAATATTGCACCATAGGTCAGAACCAAGATAAGGGTCACCAGCAATGCTGGATGCACCCACCTATTCAGTATGCCTTTAATGTCGATCATGCTAAATGCTGCCTAATGCCTGTCTCTTAAGTCCTGTCATGAGATACTTCCGCTATCTTGATGGGTCTACTGAATCGACCCATCCTTCCTCTACATCGAAGATTTCTGCAAAGATTTGCCTCACGGCAGGAGTAGCAATACCCCCATCAGAATGCTCTGTCATAACTACTGCCAAATACTGCGGATCATTTGCCGGAGCATAGCCCACAAACCAATTATGGCTATCACGATCACGTTCACCTGTTACCGGGTCTCTGCGACCTGTTTCAGCTGTACCTGTCTTACCTGCAACAGGTACGGGAAATCCGCGAAAGGCTGGGCGTCCCGTGCCGCGTGTGACCACAAGACGCAGAGAGTCCTGAACGATCTCTACGGCCTGATCACTGACCTCTGGTTGATGCTCGCTCTCTTCTGGCTGCATTTCACGAATGACTTCCCCTCTGCTGTCACGAATTGAATGTAGTACCTGTGGACGCAATGCAGTTCCCCCCGTAACAAAGGGAATATGAGAATAAGCAACCTGTAACGGAGTCGCCAGCATATCACCTTGACCAATAGACATATTGACCGTGTCTCCCGCAATCCACTGACGATACTCGGGAAAGTCTCTATTCCACTCATACTTCCACGCTGCGTCAGGAACACGTCCCTGCCTTTCGCCTGGCAAATCAATACCTGTGCGTCTACCATAACCAAAGCTACGGGCAGCCTCCTGGATGTCTTCCTCCCCATCTGCGTACCAACGATGATGAAAGTGACGACCCATTTCATAAAAAGGAATATCGCAGGAATCGTAGTTTGCACGGTAAAGGCTAGTTCCGCCATGACCCGTACGCAACCAACAACGCCACGGCCACTGGTCACCAAAGCCTGTCCAGGTACCTGTACACACAAAAGTTGTGCTGGAATTCCATCCTAACCGATCCACAGCTGCAACAGTCATAAATGACTTGAAGGTCGATGCCGGCGGATACTCTGAGCTTATCGCGCGGTTATTTAGAGGGAAATTCGAATCTGGGTCGACAAGCTCATCCCAGCGTTCTTGGGGAATCCCTCCAATAAATTCTCCTGGATAGTAGGTTGGATAGGAGGCAAGGGCAAGTACTGCACCCGTATTGGGATCCAGAACCACAGCAGAAGCCCCTTGCGCGTCCGTGTAGCCCCTTCTCTGCGCAACACGCAAGGCCTCACGCAGAGCCTCTTCTGCAGCCTTCTGTATATAAAGATCAATCGTTAGATAAATGTCTTGACCCGGAGTAGGGTCTGTTTCCTCTATCACGCGCTGCATGCGTCCCTGCGCGTTTACCTCAAGGGTTCGTGTGCCCCGCACCCCCTGAAGGATGTGCTCGAAAGACCTCTCGACTCCTGTCTTTCCTACAATATCGCTGGGTAAATAGTCCGCAAAGGCCTCTGATTCTAGCTCTGCATCAGAGACGCCTCCTGTATACCCCAATACGTGAGCTGCAACACTACCATGAGGATATTCACGCACAGCACGGGCTTCAACCTCTACCCCTTCGAATTTTTCATTATGCTCGACAATATAGGACACTGTCTCCATGGGCACATCTATTGCGACCAGACGCAGCTCTAAGGGACCTTCTCTTGTTGTGGTTAGACGATTAACAACATCCTCTGTGGTCAAATCAAGCGTATCCGCAAGACGCTGCACCCACTCTTGCTGAGATGAGGTCAGATTATCAAAGTCTTCATAGCCATCAATACGCAAAGCAGGGGCGGTTACCGCCATTGTAGGACGATTAGTTACCAGTTCTCTGCCTTCACGGTCAAAGATGCGGCCTCTAATAGCCTGGGTAGTAGTTACCCGGTGCAAGTTACTATCTGCACGAGCCTGGAAGTCTTCATGCTGAATAATCTGCAAAGTCCACAAGCGGAAAATCAGCACAACACCAATGGCTAGCACTACTAGTCCTAATACAAGCAGCCTTTTATTTACGACTGAATCTACACCCATGTTACCTAAACACCCACCTTAAGTTATCCTCTTGAAGGTGTTTGCTTCTGCACTTGAGCCTTTGCGCAAAAACTTTGTAAGCATAGGGAAACTAATCAGCGCAATAAGCATTGCATACAGTACACCTGGCAATGCGCGCGTTGCAAGTGCCCCAAAAAAGCTCATGGGAAATCCCAGTGCTGTAATCATAATCAAGTAGATAGTTTCTGCAACAAGACTTGCAACACCCAGTACGGTAATAGGCAAAAGCCATGAGTGCGCAAAGATTTGTTCTTTTAGGATGCCTGCTACAAAGCCTGTTATGGTAAGGGCAAGCGCCATAGGCCCCACAATCATTGTCCCAATAAGATCAAAAAGCAAGCCCGCAATAAATCCAACAATGGTGCCCTCTTTACTGCCACGTATAAAGGCAATAACAATAACAGCCACCATTAAAAAGTTTGGCGTCACACCAAAAATGATCAGTGACGGAGCAAAGATAGCCTGAAGCAGTAATGCACCTAGTAACGTCAATGCTGTTGTAGTAAAACGTCCCATTACTAGTTACTTCCATCTTCTGAAGGGGCGGGCAGTTCGGGTTCAGGCAGATTATCAATACTTGGGGGTGCTTCAAGCAAAATGAGCACCTCTTCAAGTCTGTCCATATTTGCAGTTGATCTAACTGTTATCGACTGATAAAGAGTGTTATGGTCCCCATCAGTGCGAATGACCTCACCCAAGACAAGGCCTTTTGGGAATACCCCACCAAGGCCTGAAGTTAAGACTACATCACCTGGCTCGACCAAAGCATCAACGGGCACAAAGTTCATGCGCAGCTCTCCGTCCAATGATCCCTGAACAGTGCCTAGATGGCGTCCTCGTTGCACTAAGGCCGCGACTCCACTGCTCTGATCAGTAATAAGACGTACCTTGCTGTAATTGGGCCCAACCTCGATGGTAACACCCAGTAGACCCTGCTGAGTCACTACGGGCATAGCTAAGCCAACCCCATGATGAGTCCCGCGATTTAGGACAATGATTTTTTCATAGCTACTACTAGGAAGTCCTATTACAGTCGCTGGCAGCAGAGCACTATCTGGCGTACCCGTAGGCACATCACTCATAAGCCCAGTAAGACGCTCATCCAGCAAGTTCACTTCTTCTAGTTCAATTACACGCGCGCGTAATTCATCATTTTGCTCACTTAGAGCCCTCAGTTGGCTGCGCGATACACCTAAATCACCCGCCCAATTGAAGAAATTACGAACAGGAGAGGTAACCCAAGTACCAGCTGCACCAAGCGGAGTAGTGACTGTCTGAACACCTATGCGCACACCGTGCAAAGGACCCCCTTCTGGGGCCTCACGAAACCATAAAGTCGTAATGATAAGGGAGAGAATAATCAGCCCAATTAGCCAGCCATAAGGCTTACGGGGGGCACCATCATCTGAAGGATTCAGATGATCATTATTACCACCATAACCATAGCGCATACGTCTGCGCGCACTGGGCCTGCGTGCGCGTGTTGAACCACTGGTCTTATTACGCAGGTATGAACCGGGTCTTCCGAATCCTTTAGAGGTAAGGGGGCTCACTGTTGTCTGACCTGTCTAAATTTCTGCCTGAGTAGGACCCAACAGGACAGCGCTAGCGCGTTCCCTGAAGAACCTTCTTCAGCACGTCAATTTCTTCCAAGGCATGGGCTGAACCCATTACTACGTTAGTCAGTGCTGTTTCAGATACGTGGACAGGCATAGAGGTCTCATAACGCAGACGGTCATCAAGGCCACGCAATAATGCACCACCACCAGTAAGCACGATACCAAATTCCATCAAGTCGCTTGCCAGTTCTGGTGGCGTACGTTCCAGCGTACGCTTTACCGCATTGATAATGTCAAGAATTGGACCTTCTAGTGCGTCACGAATCTCTTCTGATTCCATAATGACAGGACGCGGAATACCCGTTGCAAGGTCTAGGCCGCGAATCTCTACGTCAATCTCTTCTTCTAACGGCCATGCAGAACCAATCTCAATCTTCAGTTCTTCTGCAGTGCGCTCACCAATCGCTACGTTATACGTGCGCTTTACATAGTTAATGATTGCCTCGTCAAACTCATCTCCAGCGGTACGGCTTGACTCAGAAGCTACAATGCCACCCAGCGATACTACCGCAACTTCAGTAGTTCCACCGCCAATGTCTACTACCATCGACCCCGTGGGCTCCTGAATAGGAAGTCCTGCACCAATAGCTGCAGCCATAGGCTCTTCAATCAAATATGCCTGACGGGCACCTGCTGTCATGGTTGCCTCAAAGACAGCGCGCTTTTCAACCTCTGTCACGCCAGAGGGGATGCACACTACAACACGGGGCTTTGACTGCCACAGGAACTTTCTATCACGAACCTTGTTAATGAAGTAGCGAAGCATGGCCTCTGTTACGTTGAAGTCTGCAATTACTCCATCACGCAAGGGGCGAATAGCTGAGATACTCGAGGGAGTACGTCCAATCATGCGCTTTGCCTCGACACCAACTGCCAAGACGCGTCCGCTGTCCTGCTCAATAGCAACTACACTAGGCTCCACCAGTTGAATGCCATGCCCGCGAACAGACACTAGCGTGTTAGCTGTACCTAAGTCAACCGCTATATCACTGGCACTAAGGCCCAGTATATCTTTTAAAAAGGACAAGACAGGTGCTCCCTTCGCATTATCACAGTACCCTTAAGTATAGCGAACAAAGCACCCTAGGTGCTCAGACTCGTCATCGTTTAGGCCTTTGAAATGAACACGTAACCTAATAACGTTACCACTTTAAAGATTTAGCCCTTTGTTTAACCCTTTGGATTCTGGTCACCTAAAGCGCTCCGTACAACCACTAGGCCCCAATTAGGGCTTCGGCAAACTCTTCTGGATTAAAGGGGCGCAAATCTTCTATGGACTCCCCTACCCCTATACGCACTATGGGCACTTTTAACTCACGGGCTATAGGTAAAGCAATGCCACCCTTTGCGGTACCATCAAGCTTCGTCAAGATAAGGGCATCAACCGAAAGTAGCTTATTAAATTCTCTTGCCTGAACAAGTCCGTTTTGACCCGTGGTCGCGTCGATGACCAGCACCGTAAATGTCGGTGCAGTGCTTTTCTCACGGGTTACCCGCTGCACTTTTTCAAGTTCGCGCATAAGGTCAGGTGAGGTATGCAAGCGTCCCGCAGTGTCAATCAAGGCCAAATCTGCACCCATCTCCTGGGCGGCCTCTACCGTGGCATAAGACACACTGGCTGGGTCAGTTCCGCGATCACGCCTTACAATTTCTACACCTGCGCGCTCTGCCCAAATATCTAACTGTTCTGCGGCTGCCGCACGGAAAGTATCTGCACTACCTAAAATTACCTTACGTCCTGCGTCTACTGCCTGTTTCGCTAACTTGCCTGTGCTAGTAGTCTTGCCCGTACCATTAATGCCCACCATAAGAATGGTCACCGGACTAAATTGAAAAGGATCCCCTGCCGTTTCAAATTCACTAGCAATGATTTCTATCAGTAGTTCACGTACGCCATCCATGTCCCCTATAGCACGCGCAGCAACCTGCTCCCGCAGTTTCGAGACAATGTCCATGGTAGGCTCAAAGCCAAAATCTGCTGAGATTAGCGTTTCTTCCAATTCGTCATAAAAGTCATCGTCGATTTCAACAACACGACCCATCAGGGTGTTAAGCTGTCCACCAAGTCTCTCGCGGCTCTTTGCCAGACCTGAAGATAAACGTTCTTTCCAGCTACGATTACTGCTCATAATGGGACGACTCCTTTCCCTGGACGGGGTGCGATTGTGCGTGCACTAAGACAGGTATGTCTTATGCTACTGATTTATGCTGTTTAGGGCTTGCTCTAAACGTTGACTGACAAGCTTTGACACACCGTCTGCCTGCATTGACACACCATAAAGGGTGTCTGCCATTTCCATAGTGCGGCGCTGGTGAGTAACAATCAAGAACTGCGTATCTTTGCGCATACTGTTAATGAACGCTACAAAGCGGCGAAGATTACTGTCATCTAAGGCCGCCTCAACCTCGTCTAAGATATAGAAGGGGCAAGGACGACTACGGCTGAGTGCAAAAAGCATTGCAAGTGCCGTTAGTGCTTGCTCCCCACCTGAAAGAAGCGACATTTTCTTCAGGCGCTTCCCGCGCGGCTGAACATAAAAGTCCACTCCCGTTTCGTCAGGATTGTCAGGATCAGTCATAAGTAACTGTGCGCGACCACCTGGGAATAGTACTGAGAAGATATCCTGGAAGTGCTTATCTACCTCTTCGAAGGTAGTCAGGAATCGCTCCTTCATTTTACGATCAATCGCTGCAACCACCTTATTAAGTGCTGTTGCCGCTGCCTTCAAGTCGCTAATCTGACTATGCATGAATTCGCTACGAGCCTTCAAAGATTCAAACTCTTCATGGGCAACAGGATTGATTGCACCCAATTTGCCCAGTCGCTTGCGCAAGGCAAAAGCATGATCTTCTGTAATGTGACGATTTTCTACTGCAGGCAAGGTCAAGGCCATTTCTAGCGGAGTATGGTGCTCTTCTACAACAGTACGTACTGCCTGATTAACCTTAATTTCACACTGCCCTTTGCTTACACGAACCTCGCTCAGTACTGCTAGTCGCTCTTCAACTATGGCCGCTGTCTTACGAACAGCGTCCTGGGCATCTGATACGGTTTTACGCAGGGTCGCACTATCAGCCTGCTCGAAGCTTGCGCGATCACGCAACATGATACCCCACTGTTGAGCACGCTCTAGGAGCAGTGTAAAGTCCTCATGAAGTGGTGCTAGTCTGTCGCGAAGTAACTCTAGTGCAATCTCTAGCTGCTTGCTAGTCGTTATCGTTAGTTCAAGTTGCTCAACCTCTGCTGAAACCTGGGTGAGGCGTGTGCGTAACTGACTAATGCGTTCACTGGTTGTGGCAATATCTACCTGACAGTCATTAGTGACCTTATTAGCGCCCATTTCTTCCATAAACAGCGTTTCGCGCTGGCTTGTCGCTTTTTCCTGGGCTTCGGTTAACCCAGCAAGGCGTTTCTCAGCCTCTTCGCGCTGCTCATCAATTTCTATCAGCTGTGGCTCATGGATGCCAATCTCGCGCTCTATGCCTTTTAGCTTGCGCTCTGCCTCTATTTGCTCACGATCCTGCTTTGAAATCTGAGCCTCTAGTCGACCAATCTCTGCACGCAAAGAGTCATGCTCACCAGCAATAGCGGCACCTTTTTGATTAAGATCAAGAGCATCTGATTGAGCTAGCTTTAGCGCGTCTTCTGCAAGTGCCACTTCGCCTTCTGCGCTAGCTAAGGCCTGGTCAAGTCCATCCATGCCTTCACGCAGCTCTACTTCGCGGCGTTTTCTTGTCAGTACGCTTGCGCTTACTTTGCCTTCTGCTGTAACCGCTTCTGCATCACTGTTTGTACCACTCGTTACCGGAGAAAGCACCAGCTTGCCACTAGGCCAGACCACAGACCCATCTGCTGTCACAAAGCGACAGTGAGGATTCTTTTCTGCAGCGGCGATGGCTTCCTGTAAAGTTTTCACCAGATAAACGTCACCAAGCAAAGACTCTACTGCAGGAACAAATCGGTCTTCTATATCCAGCGCGTCCATGAGGGACGTACCACTACGTGACTTTACCTTATCGGCGGCCTTGCTAAACTTCGCTGAATCCTTTTTTGTCGTAGCCTGTGCATCTTCACGTGCCTGACAGCTAAGAGGGATGACCGATATTTCCCCGCGGGGTGTACCTGTCTTATCTAATACGTTGCCCAGCTCTATAGCTGCCTGCCAGTCTTCTACAAAGACAGCGTTTACATCACTGCCCAGCAATGCTTCCACAAAGGGCTCTGTCAGTCCTGAATCTGGTTTTACCCGCAAGTGATTGATGATCGGCCCCAAATAGCCCTCTGGTTTTTCTGCCAAGCTGGCAAGACTAGTTAGGGCGGGCGAGGCTGATTCGAAAGCACGATCAATCTCTTCGATTGCCTGTAACTCTGCACGTGCAGCAAAAAGGGTCTCGCGCGCGGCTTCTGCATCACGCCTCCGTGTCTCAACCACACGAACACGCTTATCTACATCTGCAGAGGCCAAGGTGCGTTCACGCTGGCTCAGTGCCCACTCTGCTTCCAGAGTGTCAAAACGTGTTCTGCGTGTGCCTAGGGTGTCACGCAGTGCTGCTGCCTCTTGCTCTAGGCCTTCGCAGCGCTCTTGCAGCAAGTCGCGCTGAGTTAATAGCGAAGCTAGGGCTTGATCGTTTTTCAGCGCACGTTCATTGCAATCTTTAACCTGGGCAGATGCCTGGCGAACCTCTGTAACTAACTGAGACAGCTGTGCGTCTGCATCCACACGGGCGCGTTTTGCCGCCTCAGAACTGCGGCGAGCTTCTGCTAGCTGCTGGTAGAGAACTTCTAACTTTGTATCAGCTTCTGCACGCTCACCTGCCAGGCTGTCACGCGTTTCACGCGCCTGACCAACACGCTTTTCAGCAGTATGCATAGTTTGGCGCAGTTCAGAAAACCGGGACACAAGATTCTTGCCTTTTTCGTCTAGCAGTAACTTACCACCCTCTAGACGTTCTACTATTTTTTCGCAGCGACGACGCTGTTCACCAATATCACCTACGAAGAGTCCCTTTTCCTCCAGCATGTGCTGAAGTTTTTCAAGCTCTTTTTGACGTTCGCTGTGATCAAAGCGTGCAAGTTCGAGCGCTGCGTCTGCCTCTTTTTCGCGCTTTGCAACTTGCTCAAATTCTGTCTGAAGTATACGCAAGTCATCTACTGCCAGCGCTACTTCAACTTCGCGCAGCTCACGACTAAACTCTGCATGCTTTACTGCCTTGTTCGCCTGACGTTCTAGAGGCCTTAATTGGCGGTCAATTTCTGCTGCAATATCGCTAGCCCGCGATAGGTGACCGTCAAGACCCTTCAGCTTACGCAGAGCACGCTCTTTACGCTTTTTGTGCTTTAGCACACCAGCAGCCTCTTCAATCAAGGCACGGCGCACCTCAGGTCGGGCATCTAGCACCTCTGCCAGGCGCCCCTGACTAATGATTGAATGGGCTTCGCGTCCCAGACCACTGTCATGCAGCAGGTCTAAGATATCCATAAGTCGCGTTGGACTTTGATTGATTAAATATTCACTTTCACCGCTGCGGTACATGCGGCGGGTAATGGTAATCTCGCTGAACTCCAGTGGCAGATAACCATCACTGTTATCCAGCACCAAATCAACCTCTGCGACCCCTACAGCCTGACGCGCGCTTGAGCCAGCGAAAATAACATCTTCCATGGACTGGCCGCGTAGGGATTTTGCGCTTTGTTCTCCCAGCACCCACAGCACAGCGTCTGTGATGTTACTTTTACCTGATCCATTTGGCCCGACGACACAGGTAACCCCTGGCTGCAGCGCCAGCAGACTACGGTCTGCGAAAGACTTGAATCCCTTTAATTTGAGTGATTTTAAGTACAAAGAACTCTGTTCCGACTATGTTCTCTTGAGTGTCATCATAACCCTCAAAGTTTAACATAAAAGAATCCCTGTAGCGTAAGTCCACTACAGGGATTCTTTCTTTGGTAATGTCTTAGAAAACCAGGTCGGTCAGCAACTACTTAGTTGTCCTGAACTGCAGTCTTGCCGCCAACAATTGCTTCCATAACTTGTTGACGTAGGTCGCCCATGGCACCTGGTGTTCCGTTTAGCATGATGGTAGAGGTCTTACCATGCTCGCCTAAGCGCTGGAGTGTATCCATATACTGGTTCAGCATCAGCAGATTCAGAACTTCTTGTTCGTCCATGCCGTGTTCTTCTAGCTGCTTAAACGAAGCCGCTAGACCATCAACAATAGCCTGGCGCTGGTCTGCAATACCCTTACCTTCAAGCTTCTGACGCTCTGCCTCACCCTGAGCACGCGTTACCACTTTGATGCGGTCAGCCTCGGCGATTTCTTGGGCAGCAATACGCTGACGTTGGGCAGCATTAATGTTATTCATTGCGTCTTTTACATCACGCGCTGGATCAATGCCTGTAATTAGTGTGTTTACGATGATGATACCAAAGCCCATCATTCCTTCTGCAAGATTCTTTTGCACGTTGCGCGCCACATCATCTTTTTTCTCAAAGATTTGATCTAGTTCCATCTGTGGCAGGGCACTACGAATAGCGTCTGCAATGTAAGCCTGAATCTGACGCTCTGGATCTGACAGTTCATAGTAGGCTTGTGCGGTTTGTTGCGGGTCAATACGGTACTGGGTAGAAACCTGTGCGGTTACAAATACGTTGTCCCTTGACTTTGTATCCAAGTCAGCATCCAACGACTGAACACGCAGGTCAAGCGTTGCGACTACACGGTCCAGTACTGGAATGCGTAGGCTAAAACCTGGCTGTGCAATACGGTGAAACTTACCCAGACGCTCAACAATCTTTACCGTCTGCTGACTGGTAATAACAATACCCGCATAGATGATACTTCCAGCAACGATTAGTAGGACTATAAAAGTGACCAAAAAGAGCTCGCCCATACTTTCCTCCTCCAATTTTTAGGGTTTACTTATCCAGTTGTTAAGTTTTGCTTATTATTAGTAACGCAGAATTCCCAGCACTACATAACGGGCATCATCAAAGTCATATTCACAAGTTGACATGGCTAGAATACGATCGCCCTCTTCAAAACGAACATCACTACTAAAGGTGGTTCGGTCTGCACCGAACTCAAGAAGTTCAGGGATGTTTTCCTGGAACATGAAGGCACGCCTACGCCATTCCCCCTCTGCCACCACAAAGCCATACATCAAATCAATACGGTAGTTCTGCTGGGGTGTATAGAGGAACATGACAGGATGATCTTCAAAGAATGATTGCTGACGATAACCGTTCAGGGTTCCAAACATCGCCCCTGATCTCATATGGTGACCATAGATGACACTTAAGGGGTCAGAAAAGTCAGGGCTGTGATTAAAATCTAAGAAGATTGAACCATTGGCATTAAAGGTTCCATCAGGCAGACGACTTAGGAAGAAGCTATAGTCATCAGCACGCATGATTGGATAATCAATGGGTGTTCCTGGGGAGTATATCCATCCTATGATGTCCTCACTGACATTTGCATGCAGCTCATCCCAGTCGATGTCCCTATCAGGAATACCTAGCGAATCCTCACCCTCACCATCTGAGACAGCAAGGTCACGGATAACGTCAAAGGCTTCCTGCTGTGACACGTATATCATGTGAATTTCATAATAGCGATAGCCAGAGTATCCAAAGACAGCTAGGGCGGCTACTAACAAAACCCAAAGTAAAATTCTCTTATTCATGCGTCCAAGTATAGCAGAATGACGCAGATCTAGGCTTACTCAAAAGAAAAAGGCAGGACGTTTGTCCTGCCTGCACACTCACACTTTTTGTAAATTTATAGGTGCCTCAACACCTCTGAAAAATAAACTTAACTAATAACTACATTCTTCGCGGCAATATCCCCATGCTCATCTTCGCTTCTTCTATCTGCATAGATAAGAACTAGCGCAGTCAGAACGATTAGTCCACTAAGTGTCATGGCAATAATCATATGCATTGGATCATCGTAATCGCCCGTCTTTGGACCGGGAGTAGGACGTGTGCCTGCACCAGGTGGTGCTGCCACAGGGGGAACCTCTTGAACCTCTACGTCATCACCAACAAAGAAGTTAATGAAGATTAGTGAACTTACTGCCCTGTTGTCCTGATTGGTTACCGTACGATTCAAGACAAGCTGACCATCCGCATTGGTCACAATGTCAGTAATCGTATAGACCGTTGTATCAAAGACATAGTCCGTGTTATCGGTGGCGATTTCTCTTACCGTATATACAAAGGTACCCACCTCTGTATATGACCAGACACCAAATTCGGCACTACCGCTACCCGTGATAGTTAGATCTTTAGTTCTGCCCGTAGAACCTGGTGGCATAGGTTGGCCGGCTTCAGCAGCCTCTAATCTAAAAGTAAAGGTATAAGCTGTAGCAGGATTACCCTGAACCGTTTTTCTAACGGGAGGATCTACCATTAAGGCTGGATCGGTCGGAGTAGGTGCCTCTAGTGCACCCGCATAGGCCTTACGAAAAACTATCACACCATCATTATCCCAAATTTTGGCAGACAGCTCTCCGTCCTGTCCTTGACGGTACTGAACACGCCGAACAGAAGCCTCTAGTCCACCATTGTCATCATTTGCTACTGCAATAGTAACGATGAAAACGGTATCGTCCAAATTGTAGTCAGATCCGCGATCATTGCTAGCCGCTCTAACCTCATAAACGTAGAAACCTGCACGCGTGAAAGTAAGATCCAGGCTGGTGGTCTGATTTCCGTCCATGGTAAAACCATGAATATTGCCTATTGTTCCTGCAGGCATAGGATGCGCTGCTACAGGCAGAACCTGCCCTTCGGCTGAGCCCACACGCTCTAGCACGTAATCAAAACTACTGTCAGGTGTTGAGCCTGGTGTTGCAGTAAAGATTTGCTGCACAGGCAGCGAGAAAGTAGTAGATGCTGCAAAGGCTTTGGCTGGAGAAAGAATAAAGGCCAAAACTACCGCAAGTGCGACAGCAAGAACAATCCCTAGCCCCTTTGCATTTACTTTGTTTTTAAGTATGGCTTCCATATATTTTGCCTCAAAAATTCTAGTGAAATGTACAAACAGTTCGCGCCCTACAAACATTTTGTTGCTATGCCCTGCAGTAGAATAATCTACTGCAGGGCTTATGTTTCTAGGCAAGAGAAGTTACCTCACGTATAACTATCTCACTATATAATGCACTAAAAGTATCTTTAGTGTGAAACAGGCATCTGCTCGATACGTTGACGTGAGCGTGAAGCTACCATCATCGCTAGAAGCAGTGTCGCACCTAGAAGTGCTGCCAGGAATGGCATTGAGCCAATTACTAGACCTGTTAGTGGCGGTGCAACATAATCATTAGTGAAGTCTGCAGTGTTCCCAAGGAAAGCATAAGCTGGTGCAGGTCCACGTGCATCAGAAACGATACGAGTATCCGTAGATACGTTAGCGCCTATAGTAGCCCAGTTAGAAGCAGCGGGACCTGGAACAAACACTGTTGAAGCAGCGCCTAGAGTAACCTCTGCTCTACCTCTCCAGTTTTCCTGTTGAGTCTCTGTTACGTTAAAGGTAGTTCCTGCAGGCAGCCTTGGAAAAGCAAGTGTTTCACCATTTCCTAGCGTAAAGCTACCAGTCAGTGTCGCACCTGTACCCGTAAAAGTGGCTGTTCTTCCTGGAATAACTGGAACACCATCTGAATCTACTACAGTGGCAATTACTTCGCCATCAACACGATCAACAGCAGCGGCAGGCACTACTAAAGTTCCGTTAAAGGTGAACATGGTTGTCCTGTCAGCATATTGACCCGTTATTGTCTTTGAAATAGCCAATGCTGGATTTACAAGAGTTCCATCAATATCTCTAGTGAAGGTGTTGATAAAGCGAATACCACTAGGATCTAGTAGACGACCATCGTCACCACCAGTACCTGGCTCACCTGGAGTAAGATCGTTGCGCTTTGCTTCTTCGTTCCACGTGTAGAAAGGATCTGTTCCGTCAGTTCCTTCAGTAGGTGCTACAAAGAATGCCTGAGTAGGAACAAGAAGATAGGTTCCTGAACCTACTGGGTACTCAACGTTTGCCACACGGACAATCATTACCCACTGCGCAGTTGAATACGTCATATATTCTGGAGATGTAAACTGAGTTGTTGGTGCTGTGTGGCGCTCTGTCACAAGGAACTTAAAGTCGCCAGCATGTGGCCATGTAGCATTTTCCAGTATGTCAGTGGCCTGAGCAACAGGCATGCCTGGCGTAGCTGTAGTTTCAAAGCCACCTACGTTACCTGCAGCAAAAGCAATATCCACGTTAGGGATAGTCGCCGGAGGAGTCGTAGAGCCTACTACCCATGCACCATCAATGGTTGCGTGAGGCACCATCTGCTCGATATCAAAGTGGAAATTTGCTGCAGGAACAGTAGTTCCAACAGGGATATCCAGCTCTTTAGTGATACCGATATTAACGCGACCATGGGGTCCTGTACCCACGGCTGGTCCCGTAGCCATTGCAACGCCTGCAATGCCGAGACTCATGACTAAAGCCACAATTAGGGCTAGAGTCAATTTAGAAAAGTATCTCTTCATTTTCTCTCTTTCCTTTCGTACTTCTTTTGCCTAATTTACAAATATATATTTAGCCTTTAGCGTATCCGCATTTTCAGGTGATCCAATTCCTGAAAGTGCTTCTTCTACATTCACGGCGAAATACCTAATTGCTTGTCACATCCACTCCGAAGTGTTACCGCAGTAGAACGCGCAGCACTCTTACCGCACGCCCACTAAGGCCCCTCACACAAATGCGACCCCTTATTGTATCAATTTTTACCCCATTTTGTCTAGGCTTTAATACGTTTAGCTTTGGAGCATTTATGGAAATACCTTTAACAGGAGCAGAGACTCCTCCTAGCAGGCCGCCCATTTCCAAACGTCTGCGCGACAGCACAATCGTCGTTGCTACACCTGCAGCAACCAGGACAAGCACAAAAATGGTGCTTCCGCCAATAAGCAGACCTGTCGGAAGGACAAAGTCTTGGTAGCTCTCGAAGGTAATTTCCAAATAGTCTCTATTAAAGGAGGTTGGTCCTGCTACCATTCCTGGGAAAACGTCACTGGGCACACCTTCACGCTCACGCACGTATTGGTTGGTTACTTCGTAGCCCTCGTGGCCAGGGAATTCCAGCATGACCACACGTGCGCTATTCATGCCCTCAATACGGCTAAGCCTAAAGGATTCACCTGGCAACAAAGCAGGTAAACCTGTTGATATGGTTCCGTTGGCTCCCACAGTAACAGGTGTCAGGATTTCTCGCTGCTCATAAATGGGGTAGCCCTCTCCATCAGTTCCTACCTGCACGTATTCGTATTCGCCAGTGAATAGCATGAACTGCCTACCTGCTGGCAAGTAGTTATCATCTATATCCCTTAGCTGGACAGTGAAGTTGCGTGCCCTGTTCATGTCGGCACCATCCCCATCAACAAGGTTAGTAACCGTCAAAGTGAAGGCTCTTTGTGGTATCAAGCGGAAGCTGAAATCTCTTGCCTCATTGTCCATAGGACGTCCTGGACTATAGGGGGAGTTGCTGTCCGTCGGCAAAGGGTTTGCCCAATTGGTCGTATGCGTATTAGAGTTCGCCAAAGTAGAGACATGGTTTTGTGCAAAGGGCCATAGATAGGTCTGGTCTGTAGAAGAGTCTGTGAAGTCCCTTTCATGACGATCTCTAATTGCATTATTTAGCCATGTCGCGTTAACGTTCTCATTAACGCCTGCACGTCCACTATTTACCTGTTGAATTACCTCAACGTAAGCAGTAGAAGGAACATGTGCAATCGTTACTGAGTCCTCAATTCCAATACGCCTATTGTCGGTAGCCGCAGCAGCAGGTGGAGTACCCGTTCCTGTACCGGCATCTGAATGTCCGCCACCGCCACCTCTTGTGCTATTCCATGTACCTATACGGATCGCACCAGGGGTCGAAGTTCCCGCAGCCCCATGCCATGTATGTGTGTTGTAGTGTGCCCAGGCAGGAAGAAGACCTGATTCCTCATCCTCTTCAGCCCTTTCGCTTTCTATCGTCACCTGCAGGCGATGATTTTGCCATGCAATGGCGCTGTTGGTGTTACTTACTCCACCCACAGGACCACGCGACAACACCAGTTGATAATTGAAGGACATATTGTCAAAGGTATTAAACTCAGCTGTTGATCCTGGCTGCTCTGGACAACGCTCGACCTCTTGGTCCAAGCTGATTTCTTCAAGGGTTGCTGTGTAGTTAACAATAATAGGACTGCGCTCTGCGCCTGATGCTGCTGAAACACGAGAGTCTTCAAGATCCATTAGCGACACAGGAAAGGTTAGTTGTGTCCCACCAGTACCAGGTCCTGCCGTAGGCAACTGGATGAAGTTATCTGGACTTGGGATGAATCCTCTAGGAAGTCCATCAATAACCGGCGGGATAGGGTCCCCTGATCCATCTGTCCCTTCGTCAAAAAGAGCATTGACTAAGTTCGCCACATTAGCATGAGTAAGCGATTCCGTAATATGGAAATCCCCGAGCCCCATACCAGGGAAACGATTTGTACCTTCAGCATTATAGGTTCCTGTACGCACCTGTGTATAAGGAACGGGAACTTGCAGGATCCAACTATTGGCACCCGTGCCACCATAGTCAGCAAACCTGAACTCTACCAATATATCGCTTCGATAGTCTGGATCTAGCACGTAATGCACATGAATCGTCGTATATCCTTGGGCAACCTCAATCGGGGCCAGGGGACGTCCGTCTGATCCAATTGCTATGCTTGTGGTGCTGCCACCAGGCCCTCGCAATTCAACTCTATCTACAATATATCCGCGGCGATCGCGCGCAGGGGTGTAGATATGTGTATCTGTAGAAGTTCCTGTTCCTATGCTGACTGTTCTTGTATCACCAGGATTCGGGAAACTTAATTGATGAGAGATAAAACGATAAGGAATATGCTCTATACCCTCATAGAAATTCTGAACAATGACAGGCAAGGTGCCGTCTGGCGCCACAATAAACCATGAAGCCTCAGGAATCATTCTGTCACGAACAGGGGTTGGCTGTAGAGGATTCCAGTTAGGCGGATTCTGCGTATCTGCAAGACTTACCCAAACAATATCCCCTGCAAATAACTGGTCAACATCAGCTGTGAAAGTCCAGGTATTGTCAGCGTTTACCTGACCAGAACCTGTAATCTCGCGCACAGGACTATTTCCGTTACGTGCATGCAGCCTGATACCATCTGAGCCTATACGTGGCCCGTCATCGAACTGGTCTTCGAGGCTCCATGTTCCGCCAAAGGCTGTTTGGTAAATAGGCACAACCATATCGTTAATCATGACAGGCACGGGAGGCACAACGTCACGAACAGTCTCGAATTCAAAGGCAGGAGGAATGTTAGATGCTTGATGGTTCCTTGGAAGGTTGGGTGTAGTCGCACGCCAGGCACTATCAATCTGATATGAGTCACCTGCACGCAAGAATCTGCCATCATCATGGGTCATCTTTAGCGCACCGTCAACTGTCTTTACACTAGTCTCTACTTCATACAGAGTCTCTTCGTAAAGGGAACGAACCAAACTACCCAGAGGGGCAGTGTTACTTGATATGGTTTCTGTATCACCTGTTAGCCCACATGTGTGAGTAAAGTTAGCCCAGAGCTCATTAGTCCATACGGGACGCGGGTCACGAATACGACCTTGCGGAGTCTCTGCAAGTGCACGCACATGCCTGTCAGCATTAGTAAGGTCAAGCGCTTCATTTACGACCGGTTGCGAGTTATTACCACTAATACGGGTAAAGTTCTCCATTCTGTGCGAGTTAGCTGGCGCAGTATTGTAATAAGAAACAAAATCTGGATAAGAGGGACGCCCGGAAGCCGCGTCCACAACATCACGCAACTGGACTCCTGTTAATCTATAGTCAATAAGTGTCCAGTGACGGTCAGGATCACCATTCCACGCATTTACCCCACGACGCCATACTGCCGTATCAGAATTAAGCGAAGTAAAGCTATTTCCAGCAGCTGTTCCCAGGGCAAAAACACGTCCGCCGCCAGGACGTACATTCACAAAGTCATAGAACTGCGGATTATCCATGTGAAAGTGCACATTACCGCCTGTTGCACGAATAGCAGCATCTGTTGCCCCTACACCAGCTGTGCGCCCCATCGCGGTAAAGTTAGCCCCTTGACCTACAGTAATTTCACCGTGAGCATGACCACGGGCATTAATGGCAGCACCCTGATCTGCACGAATCTGCATATCAGAGTCCCCTAGAACGCGGAAGAACCATGTGTTCGCTGCGAAGCTAACGGCAGCATTGAAGTCATTTGCGTTACTTGTGCCAGGATTGGTGGCTGAGTTCACATTACTTAGCGCACCTGCATTGACTATGTTAACGGTCGCATTTTCTACTTCAAAACCGTTACCTGTTCCCTGTCCAAAACGCAGGGCTGCTGCTTCAGCGCTTCCTGGATGCCTTCTACTTTCGATATTAAGTTCAGCACCATCAGTAATCCTCATAATCTGGTTACTGACACCACCAGACATATAGAACCTTACGGTTCCCTGTCTTCTGGACTGGGCACTTTCGGTTATAAAGGTAGCCTTCGTTCCTTCACCTGACATCTCGAAGGTACCGCCGCGAATCTGCTGAATTAGCGCTGATGTCCCCGCACTGGTACCTGTTCCAGCGCGAACGTTATGCACAAAGAGCTCACTGCCCTCAGTAACGCTAAGACCGCCGCTACCACCACGTAGCGAGATAAGACCGTTATTAACAACTGAGGCATTTCCATTACCACGCGGATTTCCTGTAACCCTTAAGTTTGATTCGCTTTCAAGGTTTAGGAAGGCTGGTCGTATTGTTGAGGCTGCTGCCGTCAACGACCCTGAATCAATTCGGATTACATTTCCGTGCCTTGCAGTTGTTCCTGAATTTACTGTTCTATTTATAGTTACGTCTGCACCATTACTTAATGTCATCCCAACACCAAGTAACCTAGCTGTGTCATTTGAGGGTGCCTGTCTGAAAGCCTCTGATCTGCGCGCAGCAGCCGCAGTAACTGTTGCAGTACGCGTTAGGTCAAAGTTCGAGGTACCACCGTCAAAGTTAATCACACGCGCATTAACAAGAGTACGTCTCTGACCCAAAGTCCAGTGGTTATCGCCACTAAAGTTTACTGTCCCATCAGAAAGAGAAATAAGACCCCTTCTTGAAGCGTCCGCTGCACCAATTCCTGTTGGTGCTGGATTTGCCACAGAAGTAATGGAGCGTATATTGTGCAGATTCACTGTCCAAAAGCGCGAGTCTGCCTGTGTTGCATTAGAATCCACACCAGTTCCTGTAGCAGAAGTAGCAAAAGAGATAGCAGGACGATTGTCGCCCGTTGCCGTATCACCGCTATTTACAAAATCAATATTCTTAAGTGTAAGTGTACGCGGATTCGCACCACCATTGACTCTGATAGCGCTTGTTCCATTAGCCGCCCCACAGGACCAGATATGACCTCTACCATCGATAGTAAGACCCTGACCACTTTCCGCAAGGCCAGCATTGTTAATATTTGCCGTTGTAGCCGACGCTGTTGGCAGCGACCCTGAAATATTTGCTGTTAAATAGATATAAGTAGCTGGTCCGCCAGCCCCCCTATCATTCGCCGCACGAATTTGTGTAGCCAACTGTGCCATGGTGTTAACAGGAATTGCTCCTGGCGGGACGGGATCAAGGAAAGCTACCGCATCAGTAGTAGGAACTATATAGCCTGTTGTTGCCTGAATGCCAACCTCTTCGGGAGCCTCTTCAGCAGCAGCTTCTTCCACTAGAGCCTCTTCTGCAGTGCCCGTGCTTTCTTCAGAGGTGGCTGCATTTTCACCTGGAAGAGATGCTCCACCTCCACTATTTATAGCTGCAGATCTTTCACGCTCTGCAAGCTCGCGAGCAACCTCTTCTACTGTCAGTAGGCCACTTGCACCATGATAGTGACTTTGTGCGGCTACCTCAGACGCAGGCTGCCCATTGAAGGTCGATCCTTGAGCCCAAAATACCGAGCTAAACATGAATAGACCAGCAATTGCCGCCACAAAGAAAGGCAATGCCGCTTTTGGAAAGAAATTGCGCACAGATTTAGTTTTTTCACTCACTGGAAACCCTCACTACTCACACTATTGAATTGGGAACCTCATACCCAATTTGTACGCGCAGAAGTCTGCTAAGACAGGCCGCTCTGCACTAAACGCACCCGTACATTCTCTAATAGTTAAATGTACTTTAGCAAGTAGCATTTTTTGCAAGTGAGGAATTGTGACTCATTCCACATTAATTTATGGCGATAATGTGGACTTGCAAATTATTCGCAAAATAGTGCTACAGCTTCTCGAGCTCTATACGCCTCTGTCTAGCAACGATAGCACCAGCAGCACCCACTACTGCAAGGGCAACCACAAAGACCGCACTTCCCCCAACAAGTAAACCTGCTGGTATAACAAATGGATCCTCTCGGTGACTCTCAAAGACGAATTCTACATAGTCCCTATTAAAAGATGCAGGGGCTGAAGCCATACCTACCACCACTTCGCTAGGTACGCTCTCATTTTCACGCTGGTAGAAATTGCTTACGTCATAGTCCTCATATCCTGCAAAGTCCAGCATGACAACCCGCACCTCATACATTCCTCCTGTACGCATAAGCGTGAAGGATTCACCAGGAAGCAACGCAGGCAGCCCTGTTGAAATAAGACCATTAGCCCCTACTGTAACTGGGGTTAGAACAGGCTGCATAGTATACGTTTCATCACCCGTAACTGGGTCAGTAACAAGGGGGCCCTGCGTATATTCACCTACGTGAAGCATAAGCTGTCTGCCTACTGCAAGATAATTACCGTTTTCATCTCTTAGTTGAACAGTAAAATAACGCGCTCTATCCATGTCTGCGTCAGCACCCGTGACCTGATTGGTCACTGTTAACTGATAACCAGTTCGAGGGACGATGCGGAAGTCAAAGTCTCTACTACTGCTGTCCATAGGGCGTCCTGGAACATGGGCAGGATTGTTGTCCGTTGGCAAGGGATTTGCCCAGTTAGTAGTATGTATTGCGTTAGATGTACCATTGTTTGCGGCGCTGTCATTGGCCAAATGCCAAGGGTGCGCCGGCCACATATAGCTTAGGTTATCTGTTCCTGAATCTGAGAACTCTCTTTCGTGATGGTTGGCTAGTGCATTATTAAGCCATGTTGCAAGAGGGGCACCCGGAGCAGTGGTAACCCCTGCAGGGGTACCGTTTATTTGTTGCGTTACTGCAATATAGGCCGTGGATGGAACGTTTTCAATAACAAGCTCGTCGTTGATTCCTACACGTCTTTGCCCACTGATTGCAGCAGTAGGAGCACCTGTGGTACCCGTACCACTGTCAGCATGTCCACCGCCAGGACCTGAAGTACCGTTCCAGTTACCAACACGGATTCCACCAGGGGATGATCCTCCCTGTGCACCACCATGCCAGGTATGAGTTATCCATTCGAAAGGATCTTCACTAAACCTATCCGATGAAACCTCTAGAGCCAGTCTGTGATTTGTCCACCCAGTGACTCCACCACCAGCGGCCGCTGTTCTGCCGCCGACAGGACCTCTTGAAAGGACAACCTCATAGTTAAAGGACAGTTCATTGTCAAAGATATTTCGCTGAACCTCTGTCCCTGCAAGATCCGGACAACGATTAACCTCTTGCGTCAAAGTAACCGTTTCAAGGGTTGCCTCATAGTTAATAATTACTGGTCTACGGTTAGTATTTACTGCCGATACCTGAGTATTGTAAAGATCTGCCATTGCCACAGGAAACTCTAGCTGTGTTCCCCCAGGACCCGTACCACTCTGCGGCAGCTGAATAAAGTTTTCAGAACTAGGAACAAAACCTCTGGGTAGTCCCCCTGGAATAGCCGCTGGAGTTGTTATTCCTGTTGCAGAGTCATAACTTTCTTCAAAAAGACCATTGACTAGAGCCAGTATCTGATTGCGCGAAATCGTCTCAGTAATATGGAAGTCACCAATACCCTGTGCAGGGAAACGATTTACTCCGTCTATATTATAAGTACCTGTGCGCACCTGTGTGTACGGAACAGGGACTTGCAGTGTCCAGCTGTTAGCGCCTGTACCACCATAGTCAGCAAATCTAAACTCTACTAATATGTCGCGCGTGTACTCTGGGTCAAGTACGTAGTTCACATAAATTGTTACGTTTCCAGGGGACACGTTAATAGGAGCCACTGGACGCCCATTTGAATCAAGCGCAATATTTTCTACAACAGTACCCCCAGGTCCGCGCAATTCAATGCTGTCTACTTTATATCCCTGACGATCATGTGCAGGGAAATACAGGTGCGTATCCGTAGAGGTTCCCGTTCCCATAGTTGCTGTTCTGGGGTCACCTGGATTAGGGAAGCTTAGCTGATTAGATATAAGGCGATAGGGCATATGCTCTGCACCTTCAAAAAAGTACTGAACTACAACAGGCATTATGCCGTCAGGTGCTACAACAAACCATGAAGCCTCAGGGATCATTCTGTCACGGACAGGTGTTGGCTGTAGGGGATTCCAGTTAGGCGGACTCTGCGTATCTGCCAGGGTAACCCACACAATATCGCCACCCGAAAGCTGTCCGTGATCAGCACTGAAAGTCCACGTATTATCGCTTAGAACTGATCCGTTACCCGTAATCTCACGCACAGGACCATTGCCACTACGTGCATGTAGTCTAATGTTGTCTACTGCAGTCCCTCCGACAAGTGGTCCGTCATCAAAGCTGTTCTCAAGACTCCACGTTCCTTCAAAGTTCACCTGAGCAATAGGCACCACAGTGTCCTGAATAGTAACAGGCATTGGTGGCACTACATCACGAACAGTTTCAAGGTCAGTTGGAACATTAGGTGCTTGGTGATTTCTGGACAGGTCTGGAGTAGTCGCCCTCCACGCAGCATCGACCCTATACTGGTCACCTGCGTGCAGGAACCTTCCATCATCATGGGTCATTCTAAGTGCACCATCAACGGTCTCTACGTTAGTTTCTACTTCATAGAGAGTCTCCTCAAAAAAGGATCTTACAAGGGAACCCGCAGGAGCATCATTGCTTGTTATGCTTTGCGTATTTCCTGTCTGTCCGCAAATATGAGTAAAGTTACCCCACAGTTCATTGGTCCAAACAGGACGCGGATCACGAATGCGTCCTTCTGGGGTTTCTGCAAGCACACGCACATGTCTATCTGCATTAGTTAAGTCAAGCGAGTCTTTCAGAACCGGCTGAGAGTTATTCCCGCTAATGCGGGTAAAGCTTTCCATCCTTCTTGTGTTAGGAGAGGTATTGTAATACCTGACAAAGTCCGCATAAGAACGACCTGCATCAACGGTACGCAAGTGCGCGCCTCTTAGATGAACATCAATCAAAGTCCAGTGACTGTCTGGCTCACCGTTCCAGGCATTTACCCCTCGGCGCCACACGGAAATGTCCGAATTGGTGGAAGTGAAGGTGTTACCTGCACGTGTTCCCAAAGCAAAAACACGCCCGCCACCAGGCCTAGTGTTTACGAAATCATAAAACTGAGGATTATCCATGACGAAGTGAACGTTACCGCCTGTTGCACGAATAGCGGCATCATTAGCTCCTGTACCAGCGGTACGTCCCATGACGGTAAAGTTAGCCCCTTGGGTTACTCTGATCTCACCGTTTCTGTGAGCACGCGCGTTAATTCCAGCGCCTCTTTCTGCATAAATCTGCATGTCAGAGTCCCCCAGGACATGGAAGAACCAGTTGTTTGCAGCAAACTCTACACCCGCATTAAAACCATTCGCACGACTGGTGCCTGGGTTAACCGTATTATTTGTTCCTTCGTTGTGCACATTAACTGTGGCGTTCTCTACCAAAAAGCCATTGCCTGTACCCTGTCCAAAGCGCAGTGCAGCAACCTCACGGTCCCCGCCAAATCTTCTGCGTTCAATATTAAGTTCAGCGCCATCGGTAACTTCAACAGTCTGATTGCTTGCGCCACCAGCCATGTAGAACCTTATCGTTGCTTGTCTGCGATGTTCAGCGCTTTCAGAGATAAAAGTTGCACGGGTATCCTGGCCCTCTACAGCAAAGCCACCCCCGCGGATTTCCTGAATAAGTGCAGAGGTTCCCGCATTAGCACCTGTTCCTCTGCGGGTATTATGTACAAGTAGCTCACTTCCCTCAGTGACGTTAACACCGCCACTACCACCTCTGAGTGAAACAACACCATTATTGGCAGCGCTCGTTCCTGTACCGCGTGGATTAGCTATAACGGTCAGACTTGATTCCTCGCGAAGCTCAAGAACAGCAGGTCTTACGTTAGCCGTAGTAAGACCGCCCGAATTGATGAGTATCGCATTACCTTCTATCCCGCCAGTTCCTGAGCGAACATCCCTATTTATGCTTACCTCTGCGCCACCAGAAAGAGTCACTCCGACACCTAAAGCACGAGCAGTGTCATTTGAAGGACTTGATCTGATTACATTCATTCTGCGCGCATCGACATTCGCGATGTCTGAGATACGAGCCAAGTTAAGTATTGTCTCACCGTCAATGAAGTTGACCTTACGTGCGTTAATGAGCGTACGCCTTTGATCTAACTGCAAGTGGTTTTCACCAGAGAAGTTAACTTCCCCATCAGAAAGCGAGAGGAAGCCTCTTGCACCAGCAGCTGGACTCCAGAAAGCTCCACCAGCACTTACTGTGCGAACACTGTGAATATTTACTGTCCAGAAACGCGAATTGGCATTAGTGCCAGCTGACCAGCCACCTGTGGCTCCACCCATAGGCACCGCAGCAATTACTGAGGTATTGTCTCCTACTGCTGTGCTAGATGTAGAGGGAACAATGTCAATATTTTTAAGAGTAAAAACACGATCCCCTGAAGCCCCATCCAGATTGAAGGTACCGTCACCACCTGTCCCGTGAGTAAACCTGTGACCGCGCCCATCAATAGTAAGACCCTGTCTGCCATCAACAGAGCGCAGTCCTGCATTATTGATTGCATTAGTTAATCCTGCGCCATTTGCAGTACCACCAGTGATAGTTCCTGTAAGATAAATGTACGTACTACCTGCTCCGTTTGCATTAGCAATAGCTGTGTTAAGCGCTGCAACAGAGTTGACGCCAACAGCCCCTGTCGGCACAGGATCAAGTCCAGGAACTGCATCAGTAATTGGCACATAGGCAAATGCAGCTATCCCAGCCTCAAGTGCTTCGACTTCCTCTGCGGCTAGCTCTTCGCCATCCTCAAGAGTCTCATTGCCTTCTGAAGGCAACTCGCCATTAAGAAAAGCCTCATCATCAGCATTAGCGTCAGCAAAGCTATCGTCATTTGCGTTCTCTGACAGAAGGCTGTCGTCTTCTGTCACATCTCTATCTGCTTCCTCATTAGCGATATATTCTAAGTCAGGAATTGACAAGCTCAAACCCTCAAGGCCTTCGCCCTCAATAGGCTCATGAAAAAGCTCAGCGGTAGCTGCAGCACCCTCAAGTACATGACTAGGTACATACTCCTCGGTTGCTGTTAGACCTGAAGCCCCAAAGACAGAACTAAGAACAAAGCCGATTACTATTGCCGCAACCAGCAATGTCGTCGCTATTAATTGAGAGACATCTTTTCTTTTTAAATTGTTGACAAATTTTGTACTTGGCAAAGAATTTCCCTTTACAAATCTACTATTCATTTAAGACCTCACAACTTGAATATCCTCACACATAGATTATCTTCTGTGAATTCAAGACTCACAGAGAACCATACGATTATACTAGATTTTTATTAAAAAAGATAGTGCATTACTCTCATTTACAGTTGCACCTATGTAATAAGCAAGCGATTACACACCTTTATTTGACATTAAAGACATACCAAGACGTCTTTTTCAGGAAGGCATATCAGTCCAGCAAAGCTTTACAGTCCTCTGCGTCTGAAAAGCGATATTACCTTTCCCTGTGAATCATCTACAGGAACAGTTCCATAGATGCGACTATCGGTTGCTCCTTCACGGTGGTCTCCCAACACGAAAACGTGACCCTGTGGAACTGCCAAGGGAAAATCTATTTCCGATTCATAGCGATTGGTTTCAGTGAAAATGTTAGCCTCTTGCTGAGGAGACCCATTAACGATAAGTCTACCGTCTTCAAGATCAACTGTGTCCCCTCCTATTGCCACTACGCGGCGCACCTGCATTTCTCCTAAATAGCTAACAACAACGAGGTCCTGGGCTGCATACTCGCGGTCAAAGCGAGAGAACAAAATGAGGTCCCCCGAGTTTACTGCTGGACTCATGGCGGGTGAACTATATTGAAACACGCCAAAAATAAAGGTAAACAGGGCAACGACAATCCCAGCAATAACAGCAATTTTAATTAGTAAAGACATGATGTCGCGCTGGAGACCCGTGCCTAAAATTGAGGGTCGTGCCGATGAATAGCTGTAATTGGGGTTAGGGACACCCGTTCCAGGTCCTTTATGTGCATTGGTAGTGCCTACGGAACTCGTGGCAGGTACAGGATTAGCGGTGGACGCAGACCTTGCAGCAGGTACAGTTCCAGCAGTGGGTGTAGCCTTCCCCAGAGAAGTCTGTCCAGGCTGCGCAATGTGCGCAGTCGTTGAAGCTTGCCCCGGCTGTACTGCTGGGCTTGCTGGCCGTTGCGGCGGCGTAACTGATCCTAAATTCTGATTCATGTCATATCCTTAATTATTTCTGAGTACGCCTTCTGCGCGGAACTCTGGTCTCCACCTTTTCTGCTGAGCTCTTCTGAGAACCACTTTTGCTTTTGCCTTTATTGTTCTGCTGTTTAGGCTGTCCAGAATCCTTATTTCCTCTACGAGTTTTACGATCCTTGCTTTGCCCCTTGTTGCGACGACGCGATCTTTTACTGGTACCATCTCCGTCTTCACTGGATTCTGCCTTAGGCTTATTATTTTTATTGGGGATCTTGTTCCTACTGCTCCCACGTTTTGGACGTTTAGGGCGCTTAGCCGCCTCTTTTCCGTTATCGATTGCAGACTCGGTTCCCTGCGTCGAGCTTAACCCTCTGAAGTCAAGGCCATCTGCTGATAGTGCACTTGTGTGCACTTGCTTACTTTCCTCAACCAGCTCTGCAAAAACGTCAGGAGCTATGGCGCACGGGCATCCTCCACAACCTTTACTTCCCTTGCCCTTGCGCTTATCCTTGCAACACATCCGGCTTAGAGGCACCTTCATGGTCTCGCCTGGCTTATTGTCTTCTTCACCCCTAAACTGCAGCTTCACAACCTCGCGCAAAGCGTCGCGCTCGATAACTTTGCCACCACCATGTGGGGTGTCAATTATGGCGCCTTTTTTAGGCGCGCGCTTATTAAAGTCCCTGTAGGCATCAGTCTCGTAACGTAAGCAGCACATCAAGCGTCCGCAGACTCCTGAAATTTTACTCGGATTAAGGGGGAGGCCCTGATCTTTTGCCATCTTAATCGACACGGGAGCAAACTCTCCGCCCAGCCTACTACAGCACAGTACTTCACCGCAGTGAGCAATGCCCCCTGCCATACGTGCCTCATCACGTACCCCAACTTGACGCATCTCTATGCGGCAATGGAAATGTGCAGCAAGATCGCGCACTAACTGACGAAAATCGATCCTCTCTTCTGCAGAAAAGTAGAAAATCATCTTTTCCTTACCGAAGAGGATTTCAACATCTGCCGGTTTCATGTCCAGCTGATTTTTCTCTATGTACTCACGAAAAATGGGAATAGCTGCGAACTCTTCGTCTTGAAGCTCTTTGTCTGTATGAAGGTCTTCATCATTTGCTATTCGAATCACAGGCTTTAGAGGGGCTGGTAATTCGTTCTTATCGACTTCCCAACAGGCCTGAGTACACTCGCCTATTTCTGTGCCACGCTCCGTACTAACAATTACCTTATCCCCTGGTTGTGGCCTAAAGTCCTGAGGGTCGAACCATAAAGTTTTTGAATGACGAAAACGAACACCAATAACTTTTACCATGGTTGCATCATTATTCTTACTATCAGCCTGATTAGCTGTATCACCTGTCAGTGAATCCGTTGTCATGTAATGACCTCTCGTAAATCAAAAAGCAGGGCTTCCATAAGTAGCTCAACATTTACACTTCGTGCAAGTCGTCTACGTGCCACTGCGATACGTTCCTGTCCGTGGGCAATCTTTGCTGCAGACACAGGTCTGCTTTGTGCAAGCTTCTGCAGGTCCTGATAGATATCAACACAAATGATGTCATCTGGAACCACTGCTTCGTCTGCCCTGTTCGCTGTGGCTAAGCCAGTACAATTTATGCGCAGGTAGTCAGCTAGCAAGGTCGAGAAAACACTTAGTACCATCATAGTTTGACGCGTCTCGAATGCAGAAAGCCTTCTTTCATTGTAGCGTTCCAGCTGTTTTAGCGCGACCAGGTCAAGCAGTTCCTTACGCATCAGTAAATCAGAGTCCATCACTGTACGCATCTCTGTAACGGAGTCAAGAGCTGCGCGCAGTACCTCGCGCGTCATGCGCAATACGTCTAAATCATCAGCAGTTGATAGGTGACGAAATGCGCGCAAGACGACCTGTCTGGCCTCCTGCTGTTTAGGAGACTGCAAGTAGTCACGGGCTGCCGCTACAATATACCCGTTTGCCGCAAGAGCAATATCTGCACGGTGTCCTGAAATGCCTGTTTTCTCATAAAGGGCCTCTCTGGCCTGCTCAGGATTAAGGGGTCTAAAACGATAGATTTGACAACGAGACCTAATCGTTGGAAGCACTGCTTCCTGACTGTGGGACAGTAAGATGAATATGGTGCTATCAGTGGGCTCTTCCAGTGTCTTGAGAAAAGCATTTGCTGCACTAACATTAAACAAATCTACATCGCGGATAATAAATATTTTTCGATCTGCCTCTGCTGGAGCCAATTGGACTTGGTAATTTAGTTCACGAATCTGCTCTACAAGATAACCGCCTGCCCCTGCTGGTTCTAGCACCTGAAAGTCTGGATGGCTGTTATTTTCCAGTCGCTTGCAAATGTGACAGTTCCCGCACCCGCCACTTGCACACATGAGTTGCGTTGCAACTGCGCGTGCTGCATTAATTTTGCCGAGTCCCTGTGCACCCACAAACAAGTAGGCATGAGCTAAAGTCTCCGAGTCAAGTGAGTGCTTCAGCGCACGAACAACACCGTCTTGACCTATAACTTTGTCCCAGAAAAATTGAGCACAGGTGCTATGTCCATGCCCAGTGGTCTGTGATGTTGCAGTAATCGCAGTCATCCGTCCTGTCCTTTGTTGTGTGCTGTAGGGGTCTTATCGTTACACATGCTTTGCCACTGCTTAACGCGTCCTGAAAAGTAATTCATTGTAATTGCACAGAGGTGTCCCAGGATACCGTAAATGAAAATCAGTGCGAGCAACCTAGGATCGCCAGCTTCAAATCCCACTCCTGCCCCTGAAAAGGTCAGTGCAATACCAACAAAGATTCCTGGCATCGAGTCAAGAAATATCTTTTTGGCGTGCTCGAAGTACATGATAGTGATATTGACGATAAATACTGCAAGCAGACTACCCAGCGCAATGTTAATTACGTTTACCTGAATAACTTCCCTAAATACTGCACCCAGAAAAAGAATACTGTTCGCCGCCAAAAAACCAATTAGGTACCCCGGCAGTGCCTTGATACGCTCTACAGGAGATACCAAAGCAAAGACTGTCCAGCTAATAAAGGCCATCCACGCAAACCCCGCGCCAGCTATAAAAAGCGGCGCAATAAGGCTGTCAGTAAATATTAATGTCGCTGCAATACACCCGACAATAACGGGCATCACAGATAGTCTTAGAAACTTTCGCATAAATCTATTCTAGTCGAGGGCGGAAGCAAAGTGCGCAATTGTTTGGAAGACCGTTTAAGGACTATTTCTTAGGATTAGCTTGAAGAGCCTTCTGAACCTGTGCAGCTATACCTTCTGAGATTATACCTGCGTCCCCTGTAGCATCAAGTACATGGACCCTGTCAGGCTCACTGCGCGCGATTGCAAGGAATCCCTCCCTGACCTTCCCATGGAAATCTAAGTTTTCGCTTTCTAGTCTATCAGGACTATCTGTTCTTGCTGCACGCGCAAGCCCCACATCTGGAGACACGTCTAAGATAAAGGTCAAATCGGGAACAATGCCTTCTGTTGCAAAAAGATTAAGGGCATTAATGACACTGATGTCTAATCCACGCGCATAACCTTGATAGGCTGTGGTCGAATCAAAGAACCTATCACAAAGCACGACCATGCCCGCCTGCAATGCTGGCTTAATAACCTCTTCTATTAACTGCGCGCGTGCCGCGACATAAAGAAGCAATTCTGCGCGGTCAGAAAGGTTACTATTTTTTGTACTCAGCAGAATGTCTCGGATAGACTCACTAATACTACTCGAACCAGGCTCGCGTAAAGTCATAACATTGTGGCCAGCGGCAATCAGCGCAGATTCAAGTCTGCGGATCTGAGTAGACTTGCCTGCGCCCTCTCCGCCCTCAAAAGTTATAAGAGCGCCAGGGTAATCAGAGGACGCGCTAGGCTGCAAGCCACGGCAACAACTTTCATGACTTAGTTCAAAGACACTATTGCCTGATGAATCTATTGCAACTGTTACAGGGAACTTTTCAAGTTCTAGCCGTTGGATTGCCTCTGTACCAAGCTCTGGCCAGGCAATTATTTCACTTGCGACAACATGTTGAGCCAGCAGGGCTGCTGCTCCGCCCACGGCGGTGAAATATACAGCACTATGCTTGCGTGCTGCCTGTTCATACGCCTTGCTGCGTTTTCCCTTGCCTAGACTTAAGCGCATTCCCCCCGAAAGTTCATCCATCATTTTGATTTGTGCTGTATCCATGCGCTCTGCTGTAGTAGGCCCAACAGAACCAAAGGGCGCACTTGGCGCACCAGGATGTACGGGGGTGGGGCCTGCGAAAAAGATTAGCTGGTCTTTAAGCCGCGTGCGCAAATGAAGGATTTCATCGTTGGATTCATCTGCAAGACGCTTGATGGAGGCATCACGCAAGGTATAGCAACTGCCACTAAGAAGTATTCTTTGACCCGCCTTTAAGCTAGTCGCATCCTCTGCAGAAAGAGGCAAATTGTAGACTTGTACATCATCCACTGCTAAGGATGCTCCATCTGACCTGTCATTTCTTCATATAGGAAGAGGAGCTTTCTTGCCCAATCCTGATAAAGAGATTCCTCTGCATCACTTTGCGAGGTAGTCTCAAAATGATGAGACATCTGCACCACTCCTTCCTCGGCAAGAAGTGAGAATGAGTGCTGTGATAAATCAGGATGATCTTCTCTCATACGCTGTGCATATTCGTCATATATTGCCTGATAGGCCGCCTCAGAAGCAGACAAATCATCCCCTGAAGAGACCTCGTCTTGGTACAGCTCGTCTACGATTTCAGTTATTGAGGGACGATTGTCTTCATCGACTCCTAGAAAATCACCAACCCAGCCGCTAAACAACCAGAAAGCAGCTAACATCAGCACCACTATACTTGCGAACGACAAGACTGCAACTATAAATTTTTTGCGCTTCTTTTTCTGTTGAGCATCTTCATGCTCTTGCATGGCTTTCTTCTTTGTATCGGCACTCATAAGAACCCCCTAGGAACTGCACAACACCTTTAATCAATTATGACATGAAAAAGGCTGCACCTCCTAATTAAGATGCAGCCTTCATTGCTTGCAGAAAAGATTCGATTAGCCTAGGTCTAGACCCTCTTGCTCGATCCCTCTTGCCCTACGACGCGCTGCAATAACCTTGTCAATTTGCACAAATAGTTCGCGTAGTGCTGTAGGAATTAGAGCAATTACCGTACCCCAAATCCATTGCTCAGTAGTCAGCGGCGTCAAGGCAAAAATGCGCTGGAAGAAAGGTATTGCAATGAATATACCAAACAGTGCAATCATGCCCATTGCTAACCAGAAAAGTGGCCAGTTATCACGTACAGATTTCTTAAAGATTGATTTTGAACTACGTGCATTAAAGATATGCAAAATAGATGACCAACCAATAGCCAAGAAAGCCAGGGTCTGACCCAGAGGGTCTGACATTCCCTGCGCAACGTAATAGCCATCGTTTATAAGGAAGGCACCGTACCAATAACCCAAAAGACCTGAAATGGTAAAGAAGATAACTTGACGTGTCAGGAACTTTGCGATTCCGCCACCAAAAAAGCTCTCATTCTTTGCAACAGGCTTACGGTGCATCAAGTTTGGATTTGCAGGCTCATTTGCCAGGCGTAAACCTGGAATACCGTCACCAACTACGTTGATTAGGAGCAGCATAATCGGCGTCAGCACAAGACCCCAACCAGCAACTTGACCAATCAGCATAATCGCAACCTCTGACAGATTACAGGCAAACAAGAAGAGAATAACCTTCTTCACGATTCTAAATACGTTACGTCCCTCACGAACTGCATCCACAATGGTCGCAAAGTTATCGTCAGTCAGGATCATATCTGAAGCACCTTTTGCTACTTCGGTGCCTGTAATGCCCATGGCAACACCTACGTCAGCAACATTCAAAGCAGGTGCGTCATTAACACCGTCACCCGTCATTGCAACAACAGCATCGTTTTCCTGCCACGCTTTTACAATGCGCAACTTGTCCTCTGGGGATACACGCGCATAGACTGAGTACTCTTTTACATGCTTAGTCAGATGCTCATCGCTCATATCTGCAAGCTCTGCACCTGTTACTACGCACTGGCCTTCTTCAATGATATCGATTTCTTCTGCAATGGCTTTTGCTGTCATGGCATGATCGCCCGTAATCATGACGGTACGAATACCAGCACGCTTTGCAACCTGGACTGCCTCCAACACCTCAGGACGTGGCGGGTCAATAAGTCCAATAAGTCCAAATAGGCTTAAGTCAGACTCTGCCTGCTCTAAGTCTTCTTCGGCCGGCAAGGCATCAAGGCGCCTACCTGCGATTGCCAGTACACGCAGCGCTTTTGCAGCAAACTGGTCGTGAACTTCACGAGCCTCCGCTAGGTTGTCACTACTCGCGTCGCTTAGCGGTAACCAATCCAGTGCGCCCTTTGTAAGGATGACATAACTATCATCACGCTTATCGCGCATGATAACTGACATCTTTTTACGCTCTGAAGAGAAAGGGATTTCTTCAACGCGCTCATAGTTTTCACAGAAACTATCGCTCATTCCCTTTTCATCAATTAGTTTCATGATGCCGACTTCAGTGGCATCCCCCATAAAGGTCTTTTCGCCCTTAGCATCAACTTCAATAGTTGCATTACTGGCACGAGCAAAGGCGCGCAGTAACGAACCCTTCGAATCTCCGTCCCAATCACTGCCTGCAGCAAATGCACCATCTGAACGACTCCAAAGTTGGGTAATCGTCATTTGATTAAGGGTCAAAGTACCTGTCTTATCAGAACAGATAACCGACGCATTACCTAGAGTTTCTACCGCAGGCAACTTACGAATAAGTGCATTCTTTTTTGCCATACGCTGAACAGCAGTTGTTAAAGTTAGAGTCACCGTCAATGCCAGCATCTCTGGCACAGCAGCTACAGCCAGAGCAACTGCAACAAGCAGCATCTCTTCAAATGGCTCCCCGCGCCAAACGCCTAGTGCAAAAAGGAAGATTGCAGAAGTAATCGCAACATACGAAATAATTCTGCCAAGCCCATCTAGGCGCTTCTGTAGTGGAGTCTTTGCACGCTTGCCACCCTTAAGCGATTCTGCAATACGTCCAATCTCTGTATTCATCCCTGTTGAGACAACCACTGCTAAGCCGTTTCCAGCAGTAATCACACAACTTGAAAAGACCATATTTAACTGGTCGCCTGCAAGGACAGTCCCGGAGATTTTTTCACCGGCGTTCTTTTCCGCAGGAACGCTCTCTCCTGTTAAGGCCGCCTCATCAGAAAAGAGTGATGACGACTCTATGAGGCGCGCATCTGCCGGAACAACACTCCCTGTCTCTAGAGCAATAATGTCACCTGGAACCAGCTCAGCCGTATCAATAACCAAACGTTGTCCATCCCGTATGACGGTGCAGTTGGGCGCGGTAAGCTCTTCTAATGCTGCAAGCGCACGTTCTGCCCTGCCCTCTTGGGACATCGCCAAAAACAGATTTAGCACTACAATACCCAGAATCACCGACGCCTTAATGTAGTCAGTTCCCTGAGTATAAGCAATATAGTAAGAGATTGCTGCTGCGATTAACAAGATGATGATTGACACATCACTAAGATGGCGAATCACCCCCATGACAAAGCCTTCTTTTTTCTCCTCTTCAAGCACATTGCGCCCATACTGCTCGCGGGACGAGGCAACATCACCCTCCGAAAGGCCTGTTTTTGGATTAGTTTTTAGCTTGTCCAAGATCTCCTGAATAGGAGGCTCATACCACTTGAATTGCTTTTCTTCTGTGTTCAATTGTTCTTTTTCCATGATTGTAAATTTCTCGCTCCCTCTCGTACGCTGTTGATATTAGTGGGTAGTCAAAAGAAATTCTGCCTTCACGACAACTACTCGCCATTGCGCGACAAACAACCTGTCAAACATACAGAATTACTAAAGTATTATTGCAAGCACAGATATACTGCGTCAAGAAAGAAAATGCTGAAAATGACTAAACTCCAGCCGTTTTTTATTGAATATCATATGGCGAGACAAAGGAGTCCGCCCGCAGGATATCACTTCGACTGCGCAATGAATGACAGCACAAATTAACAGCTACAGGCAGTGATGCGATATGGCTGGGCGCCGTCTCAATATGCACAGCAAGGGCAGTAGTGTCTCCGCCTAACCCCGCTGGGCCCAGACCTATGTCGTTTACTTGTCGTAATATACCTTGCTCCAATTGTGCTGTTTTATCATGTCTCGCAGACTGCCCTAAGGAACGTAACAGGGCACGCTTTGATAAGCCTGCCACTTTATCAAAAGTGCTACCAATGCCGATCCCAATAATAAGTGGCGGGCAAGCATTACTGCCTTTTTGGCGCACAAGATCTACTACAAGCTGGACAATATCTTTTTCTGTGCTGCTAGGCGACAGCATTGTAAGGCTGCTTGCGTTATCTGACCCCGCACCCTTGAGCATCGTGTGAACGCGCAACTCATGGTCAGAGGTATCCCCCTTTGCTGACATTTGGATAAACTCGAGAAAAACTGGTGCATTTGTTCCGGGATTGCTGCGATCGCTTAGGGCATCGCGGACGGTTGAGGCGCGCAGGTGATGCTGTTCAAAGCTATCTGCAACTACTGCATCCAGAGCGTCCTGCAGGCCACGCATGTCTACTTGCACCTGAGCGCCAGCTTCAAGCAACACCCAAACGGTGCCCGTGTCCTGACAGAGTGGAACACCAGTGCAGGCGGCAAGCTCTGCATTTTGTATCAGCATACCTAATATCTGGGCTGCCTGTGAACAGCCCTCCTGTTGTTCTGCAATTTTTAATGCCGTCAGTATGTCAGGCCTTAACTCTGAAGCAATATCACGCAGGTGGGATTGAACAGCCCCGGCTATGTCATCCTTAGTTATCACGTAATAACCTTCGCTACTGCTTGAGCTAGCCCCTCGTCAAAGATTGAAGGAATGACTTTCTCTGCTGTGGGGTCTTTTACAAAATCTGCTAACGCCTTTGCTGCCAGCATCTTATGGTCTTCTGTTATCTGAGAAACCTTATGATCTAAAGCCCCTCTAAAGATACCCGGGAAAGCTAGGGCATTATTTACCTGATTGGGAAAATCGCTTCTTCCCGTACAGATTACTGCCGCCCCGGCAGCAGCAGCCTCGTCTGGATAAATCTCTGGAATAGGATTTGATAGCGCCATAACTATAGGATCTGGAGCCATGCTGCGTACCATATCCGCATCTACCAACCCTGGGGCGGACACACCTATAAAAACATCTGCATCGCACATAACCTCTTTAAGGTCTGCGGTAGACTGCCCTTCTAAAGACACGTCCTCTAGGATGCCTTCTTCAAGCAAGGAACGCTTTACTGCATTTAAGGACGCATCAGCCAGAGTAAGCGCGCCTGAACGACCTGTGCCAACTATCTGCACGCCTGGAGCATACTCCTTTATTAGTCGTGCTATTGCTGTTCCTGCCGCACCAATTCCTGCAATGACGATAGTAAGACTACCTAAATCCTTGCCTGTTACCTTACATGCGTTAATCAGTGCAGCAAGCACTACAATGGCTGTACCATGCTGGTCATCATGAAAGACAGGAATGGATAAAGTTTCACGTAACCTACTTTCAATCTCGAAGCATTGCGGGGCTGCAAAATCCTCTAAATTGATAGCCCCAAAGCTAGGAGCAATACGCTGAATAGTCTCGATAACCTCTTCCGTTGACTTGCAGTCAAGCACTATAGGGACCGAGTCAAGATCAGCGAAATACTTGAAAAGTAGAGCCTTACCCTCCATAACGGGCAATGAAGCTTCAGGGCCAATGTTGCCCAGTCCCAACACGGCAGACCCGTCACTGATGACAGCAACCAAATTGCGCGTCCATGTGAACTCGCGCAAACGACTAGGGTCCTTTGCAATAAGAGAGGACACGTGTCCTACCCCTGGCGTGTAGTAAGCAGACAGCTCATGGCGTGTTACCTCCCCCTTGTGTCGCAAGTCTGTGGCTAACTTCCCACCATTGTCGCGGTGTAGCTTTTCGGCCAATTGGTTGTAGTCTGTTGTCACGCTGAAGTCTCCGCTCTGTTTTAGGTCATCGCCGGTTGGCGCCTAGCAGTTTGCAATTCTTTCCAAGCCTGTTGCTTTTTCGCCTGCTGATTATCCCCTGCGACCAATGAAGCGAAGAAGTCTGTCACTACCACTATCTGCATGTAAGGATGCTCTTCCTTTAAGCTGTGAATAAATCCCTGCAAGCCTTGAGCGAGCTCTTTTTCTAAAAGAACCACGGTATCTACGCTTAAAGCCCGGACATAGGCTTTAAGCTGTGTAGCGTCGATGGTGTACTCACCAGCAGTCATGCTTAACAAGGCATACTGAGCTGCCCCATACCCTAGCCCAGTACTTGCTTTATCTAGAGCCCCTAGCTGTGATGCATCTAGGCTAGTGCGCTTATAGCCAGTGACAAACAATATGTCTGCCCAAAAGGCCCCGCCTAGTGCGTCCAAGGACATGATTCCAGCGTCTGAAAGTACAGCTACAGCACGCTGCTTTGTACACTGGTTAAGCTCCATCAGGGGAAGCTGTATGTCGGGAGTTAAGTCCATGAGGCCTCGCTTCACATTTGCTTTGATAAAATGGTAGGCTATGAAACTGCTCAAGACAAGCCCCCTGCTACGGGCACACATACCATCTAACACGTCCGCCACAAGGTCAGTGCCAGGTCTTGCCTTGCACCTGTTGCACCTGGCACTAGCAGGACTTTTCATGACAGCTACCTTGGCTGTAGCAGTAATTTCACTCCCCAATACTGCTCTGGCCGAACCGACCTTAGGTAGAGCAGAGTCTATCATCACAGAAATTGACCTAGGAAACTCAAACTTTCGACTAATGACTGATAGGTCCGCCATCCCTACTGATGGCAGTTATTCCTATGTTGTTGAAATCACCCCTGGGGATGACTTAATCTCTGTCAATCTTCACTTCCAACTAATGCGAGAAGAAAATGGTTGGCCCTTTCACTACTTTGGTGATCCTATCTACATAGAACGTGAAGAGCCTGACGCCGACGAAGATCAAGATACTCAGGCTAGCAATGACGGGAGCAATGCAGCACAAGATACCTCTGAAGTATCTGCTGAACCAGAAATCATTCGACATGTACTGCAGCGCAGAACTGCTGATAACCTAGATGGTCTTGGCATGGAAGAAGGCGTCTACTACGTTGCTGTCATTGTCACAGCCACTACTGCTGCTGGCGCAGAATCTGCAACCCTGCAAGACATACTAGTTGTGTATGATCCGGAGCAACCACAGCTCAACCTTATGCCAACTATACACTTAAGCACACTACCATCCCGCGATGCAGCGGGGATCTTTTTGCACCACCCCGCAGGAGGACTCTTCGATGAGCAGCGTGAAGCGCTTGACGCAATCACCACTTGGGTCACTGCTAATTCGGACGCGCAGCTAACGCTGGCTGTTTCTCCTCTATTTCTGGAAGAATTGCACACGGTAGCACAGGGCTTTGACTACTTTGACACACAAAGTGAAGAGGTCATTGCTTTAGACGCAAATTCAGAAGTGGCGCAAGCAAGTGCACGCACGCTAGAAGAATTACGGACGGCACACACCACGGGTCGCCTTGCGATTACTACTCAGGGCTATGCAGATCCTGATCTTACCGTATTAGATGCGCTGGATTTGATGGATGACCTGCCTTCACATTTCGAGCTAGGACGATCCCTCCTAACAGACATTCTTGCACAGGAGCCTGCTACCATCACTGTTCCCTGGACAAACCAGTTAACAAACAATCAGCTTCAAGCACTGAAAGAGGTCGTGCCTCAAGCTGAGGGGCAAGAACTTAGACTTATCCTAAATTCGAGCGCAATAGAATCCAGGCCAGCCTTGACTCACGAACATGATGACCAGCAATTTCTTCAAAACCTTTATTGGGGCAGCGGTCAAAATGAAGACACCAGCCTAATCATCGTCGCAGATTCTGAACTAAGCACTGCAATGTCACAGACAGGCAGCAGGGCACGATTCATCCTTGACTTGCTTGAAGACAGGCAAAGGGATGGACTGACTCCCCTACTGATTCAGACACATGACGATGTCGATTCTATTGCAATGCTGCTTGACAACTTAGAGCTAGTATCAGCCTATCCTTGGGTAAATTTGATCAATGGAACAAGCCAGATTGATGCACCTATTGACCCTCTTGTTCTTGCCGCAGAACAAGAAGTGCAGGCTATATCTGAAACCATACAAGAATTGAAAACGGCACGCAAAGCTGTTACAGGACTGCGCGGCGCACAGGGTGAAGAAATCGATTCTGAACGACAGGCAGAACTTGATTTTGATTATCGCTCGAGCCTAGCAATTTTTTCAGGTCCTGGCACTAACATAAGAAGGGTGAGCAATGACCTTAGTATCCTACCTGCCGCCCCAGAATGTGTTGCTCTAGCCAATCAGTTGCAATACCTTGTCGACGAGCAATTCTCTGGACTAGAGATTCACGCTGATTCTGTTGTTTTTTCTGGATCCCGGGGATCGTTGCCCATTTCTGTCCAAAACACTTCTGGCCAAACCTTCTACCTGGATATTCATTATGTTGCTTCTGGACAGAATATACTGGTTTATCCTGAGTATATCCACCAGGAATTTCTGCTAGGCGAATCCTTTCTAGAGCCCACTATTGAACTGCGTAATATCGTGTCAGGATCGGTAGATATCGAACTGTGGGCGGGTGACTACCTAATCACAACAGAAAGTGTGCGCGTATCTGCAACCTATGCAGATAGAATTGCTATTATAGTAGTGGTTGCCTTGGCAGGAACAGGTCTTGCCTTCTTTATATGGAAGCGCGTTCAATCTGGCGAACAGAACGGTAAGCAGAGGAGCCCTCACAAACATGACAAAACTGTCTAGCATAGTAATATTTGATACCAATGTGCTGCTGACAAAGCCGACAGCATTACTGGAATATAAAGACGCAGAAATTGTTATCCCAGAAGTTGTCCTGTCAGAACTAGATAAACTAAAAGTAGCACGGGTTGATGCAGACTTACGCTTTAGGGGACGTGAGGTCAGTCGACTCATGTTTGACCTAGCAGAGGGTGCATCCCTTATCGAAGGAGTAGACTTGCCCAGTGGGGGCAGGCTACGCGTCGTACCCTTAGATATCTCTGGGATTCCTTTGCCCGACGGATTTACTACCAGATCATCCGACGATAAAATTTTAGCAACTGCCTACTTGCTGAAAAATCACCCCAACCTGCGCGGAAACGCCGTCAAAGAAGACTGCAAGATAAAGCTAGTTACTAATGACTTGAACTTGCTGCTAAAGGCACAGACGTATGATGTCGATGTAGAGCAATATGGTAGCGGCGATGATATTTCTTTTTCAAAGCGATATATCGTACGCCCTTTCCAGCGCTACCGTGTGCCCCTAGGCATTTTAGGAGTTTCTTTAGGGGTATTCTTTGCAGTTCTACTGGTCGCCTGGTCTGCTGGAGTATTTGCTCGTGACGATGTTCCCGGCAACAGAAACGGGTTAGCAACTTTAGACAGCGAACAGCGAGCCTTGCTTACGACTGATCAAGAGACGGCTTTCAGTGCACTCGAATCTTTGGCAACTAACCCAAGCGATGCGGGATCCGTAAAGATTCTTGCGGACTTTTTCTTTGATCGCGTTGAGGATGCACGCATTATTGGAGACCAAGCAGCAGTTATACGGGATGGTCGCAGGGGTATTGATTACTTCGAGCGCTATTTGCGCATGCAGCCAGATGACCTAGAAGCACGAGTAGACTTAGCAACACTGCACTTTAGAACGGGTAACACAGAAAGGGCCATGCAGGTCACCCAGGAAGTGCTTGATGAAGACCCCAATAATGTTGCTGCCAACCTTAACATGGGAACCCTGTACATGGTTGGGTACCGCGACTTTGAGCGCGCGCGCGCGCAAATTGAACGTGTTATTGAACTAACACAAAATGATATCAACCAACAATTCGCCTTTAATCAAGCACAACAAGCGCTGGCATTTATGGAACACGAAGAACAGGCTATTCAGCAGGGAACCCCTACTGATGCCTTGCCCAGCGACGGTCAACTAGGGCCAGGTGACTTGCCCCTAGAACAAGTAGATCCGGAGGACACCCTATGAGTGAAAAGCATTGCGATATAGCCGTTATTGGTGGCGGCCCTGCAGGTCTAACTGCCAGCCTTTACGCTGCGCGCGGACTGGTCAACACTGTAGTTTTTGAAAAGCAGATGACGGGTGGTCAGATTGCCACCACTGAATGGGTAGAAAATTACCCAGCGTTTCCTGAAGGAATATCTGGTTCAGAATTGAGTCGGCTCATGACGACCCAAGCCGAAAAGTATGGTGCCCAGATTGAGTTGTTTGTTACGGTCACCGCAATGAAAAGGTTAGATGATGGCATCTTTGAACTACAGACTGACGCAGGCGATACCTGGACTGCACGTGCCGTGATACTTGCCTCAGGGTCTGTTCCGAGTAAGCTAGGGATTCCTGGTGAAGACAAGTACACCGGACGTGGTGTTTCCTGGTGTGCTACCTGCGACGCAGGTTTCTTTAAGGACAAAACCATTACCGTTATCGGCGGAGGCGACGCCGCACTAGAAGAGGCAATGTTTTTAACCAAGTTCGCAAGCAAGGTTTATCTGGTACACCGCAGAGACGAATTCAGGGCAGCGCCCATCGTAGTGCAGCGCGTAAAAACTAACGAAAGGATTGAGCTTGTGTTGTCTGCCACTCCTTTAGAGATTGAGGGAGACGATACACGGGTAACTGGTCTACGCGTTAAGTCTACTGAAGACGAAACTGAACGTGTGCTAAACCTAGATGGTGTCTTTGAATTCGTGGGAACCAATCCTGTCAATGAACTTGTGGCAGGCCTTGTAGATACGAGAGCAAATCGCGGTCATGTTGCCGTAGAAATTGACGGCAGTGTGACGGAAGTTCCTGGCCTCTTTGCTGCAGGAGATCTGACAAACAGCACCCTTAAGCAGGTAATCAGTGCGTCAGGTAGCGGAGCAACCGCTGCGTTCAGCGCACTGAAGTACCTAGAAGAGCTTGATCACTAGACGGGCTAATCGCGACTAAAAATGCGACTGTCTATGCTATAGTTTTAGAGTAAATACCAGTCCACAGAGAAAGGCTTTTATATCATGTCTGAATTACTAACTGTTACCGATGCCAGCTTTGCAAATGATGTTGAAAACAGCAGTGGCGTTTTGCTGCTTGACTTTTGGGCGCCCTGGTGTGGTCCTTGCCGCGCAATGGAGCCTATCTTGACTGAACTAGCTGCAGAGCACCCAGAGTTTACCGTTGCAAAAATTAACGTAGACGAAAACCCTAAAACAACACAGCAATTTGATGTGATGTCAATCCCAACTTTCGTCATCTTTAAAGACGGCAAAATGGTTCAACGTGTAAGCGGTGGCATGCCAAAGGCAAAAATGCTTGCTACCCTACAAGCTGTGTAGACAGAGGTAAAACCATGTGCAACAGCGGAGTAAATCATGCCCAGCTGCAGATGACCATTGAAATGGCGCAGCAACAAACAGTTCTCGTGTCTAATTGGATGCGCGAGATAAGCCACCAGGCTGGCCATGCTGGCCTAGCAGGTGAAGAACTTGCTATAGCGGAAAAGGCCCTAAAAGCAGCTCGCCGTGCCCTAGAGGACGCAGCAGAGACCGTGCAGACAGGACAGGACAACAATCCCAGCTATGAGGTCAGCTCTGTCTGATAGCCAGCAGAGCACTATGTGCCTGTAATAATATATCTCCATCGAATACAAGGCTTATTAAAATAAAGTTTACTGCAAAAAAGGCGGACTGTGCTAGTCCGCCTTTTCTAATTCTTATCCTAACCGCCAAAAAGAAAGCCCTACAAGAGACTAGCTCAAAAAGAAAAGAAGGCCCATCTAAGGCTTGAGTGAAGTCTTAGATGGGTCTCCCAAGGCAAAAGAAGTTCGAAAGTCCTGCTGAGTGGTAAGGGTGTGAGGTAGATCCCTTATCTTTTTGCAGTAAATGACTTAAGAAACTTCTTAGTATTCAGGATAGTCTTAAGGCCACCTGAATACCCTCTATACGTAAACTGCCAAGTACGTGAGGTATGATACCCGACAGTTGCATAAAGGCAATACTTAAAAGTTAGGCGCCAGCAAGAGTGGCTGCAGTTTCACCCTCATTTTCACTTCGCCTATCTATGTATATTAAGGCGATTGCAAAGAAAACAATAACCGCACTTGCTGAAGTGTACCCCATTTATTGAACAGAAACAGAATACCATTTAAGCAGCTTTTAGATAATAAGCTCGGTAGTCTACAGGACTCAATCCTCCTAACTTTAGCTTAATCCTATCGTAGTTGTAAT